>Ga0256405_10000193_pt1 | contig 200968 bp, 178 predicted proteins | sample RumenRJG_02DNA_FD_189096 | JGI IMG/M metagenome (GOLD analysis project Ga0256405, IMG submission 189096) | Bovine rumen microbial communities from Lethbridge, Alberta, Canada - RJG_02 | ecosystem: Host-associated > Mammals > Digestive system > Stomach > Rumen | place: Canada: Alberta...
ACTGGCTCCATGCATATATTTATAAGAAGGGTTATCCCGATGAAGTCGGATTAAAAATGAGAACAGCTTACGAAAACGGAAGAATCAAGAATGCTGCTGAATTTGAGGAGGTGCTGAATAGTGTGTTCAATAAGGGGCATCGCCCCGTCATTCAAGCACGACTGGGCGTTAGCCGCTTAGGGTTTCGGTGGGGGATTCATTCCCACCACCGAAAGACTAAGATGACCACCGCCTAAGAGGTGGGGGACATAAGTCGTGGTTATATAGTTGCGAAGGATAGAAACAAACAGGGATGTTATGCTTTGAAATCACGGATCGGAAAAGATCTTGCTAAGTATACCAGAGAACTGAACAAAGCTATCAGCAAAGATGGAATTCAGATAATAGTTATCAGCAGACCTACAGCATACGGCGAGTATGCTCCATATGTGTTTGTTGAATCAGAGGAAAAGTTCAAAAAGCTGGTACTTGAGATGCAAAAAACGGAAGCAAAAAAAGCTTTATAGCTTTTTGTAAGGGCGGCACTGCGGTGGCGTCCTATTTTTTGCGTAAATACAAGCTTTGAAGCACACTCGTAGCTCATATTATTACTCTAATGATCTTACACTCTTAAGAACGCCAAAACCCTGCCCATTTTATGATCTGAGCAGGGTTCGTTTGTATTTAAGCCACTATTTCGATCTGGTATGTAATCGCTGATTCTGCGGTGTTTGCACGCAGTTTTCGTGGCGGGAATAAAAATTGGAGTTCGGGTCCTTTCATTTTGACCATCTGTCCGCCGACAGAGCCTGCCTCACGGGAGGTAAGGTCGCCGTTGTAGCCCTGCTTGAGATTTACGCCAACCTCACTTGCAGCTTCCATCTTGAATCTGTTGAGGGTCTCTCTGCCCTGCTGAGTTGTAACACCTTTCATTTTAAAAACTCCTTTTGGTTTTCTTCGGGTTTGCAGTAATAGTTTTTGCATTCGCCCGAAAAATATCAAAGGAAATTTTTGCGCTCAAAATTGCTAATTGTACAAAAATGCGGACAGAAAAACAGCAGCCCGAACGAGCTGCTGTTTGTGTTTTTGTTAGATTTTAGTGTCATCGCGAGCAACACCGATTATGATGTGATTTGCGTCGCCCAGCATTCGCAGCGTTTTCATCTTCACAGGCACAGCCTCGCCGCCGACCATAAGCCGATAGCTTGTTGTGAACATACCGCTTTCATCAAGCGCAGATAAAACATTCTGCTTTGTGAACCTGCCGAGGAACGCCTCAACATCTTCGGGATAAAGCACCTTGTATGCGTCCTCGCGCACCTTGGCGAAAAACTGGTCGTCGCTTCGTTTAAGCTCAGCATCTTCTTCACCCTGCTTTGTGGAGTACTCATAGAAGCGTTCGCTCTGAAGATCCACATAATATAGGTTCAGATAGTCCGCCGCAAATGCCTTCGCAATGTTGACAAAAACCGTCGCGTAATCGTTGGACTTTATCGACAGCACCGCTACCGCCGTCGCGTAAATGCCATTGACCGAGTTTACAGCTATGCGCCGCATGCACGAATGAACCATGTCACCGTTTGGCATGCCCTCGTCAAGGAAAAGTATCCCGTCATCATCGCGGCTCTTCATCAGCATTTTCATGAACGGCGAAGCCATAGCGTCAGCCCTGTTGTAGAACGGCTCGGGCTTGTCGCTTATGTGCAAGCCAAAGCTGCGGAACATAAAATCACGGTACGACTGGTTGCTCCTTGCAAAGCGCACAAGACCGTTGTTGACCTCGATGACCGCCATTGGCAGCATGCTGAAATAGTTTGAAAAATCGCCGGGATTCTCCTGCGCTATGACCGACAAGTCCTGCAAATTCACACGCCCGAGAGCCTCGTAGTATTCCTGTTCGTCAGGATTTTCAAAGCCTATCTGCCTGCCCTGTTCGTATTTTTCAAGCACCTTTTCAACAGGCAGCGGCTTTTCAAAATAATACCCCTGCAGCTTGGTGCAGCCCGTTTCACGCAGAAACGTTGCCTGCTGTTCAGTCTCAACGCCCTCGCAGACAGTCTCCAAACCGAGCGACGCCGCCATTTTCAGCATCTCGCTGAGTATAACTCTGCCGCGGTTGCCCTCGTCAAGCTGCTGAACAAAACGCATATCAAATTTGATAAGGTCAAAGTTTATATCCTTGAGCACATCGAGCGACGAGTAACCGCTGCCGAAATCGTCCATCCACACCGCGAAGCCAAGCTCTCTGAAACGGTCTATCTGCGTTTTGATAAACTCAAAATCCTTGCCCATGATGCTCTCGGTTATCTCGATAGTGAGCACGCTTCGGCTCAATCCCGATGCATCAACACGGCGGCGTATCTCCTCAACGATGTCGCAGGTGTCAAAATCCGAGCGTGAAAGGTTTATCGACTGCGGCATGATGTGCAGCCCTGCGCCCTGCAAAATCTTTATCTTTTTGAGCACACAATCCACGATGTGCAGGTCGAGCTTGTATATAAGGTTGTGCTCTTCAAGCACTGGTACAAAATCCGCAGGCGACAAAAAGCCTTTTACAGGGTCTATCCAGCGGGCAAGCGCCTCCTCGCTGCAAACCCTGCCGTTGACAGCACGCACTATCGGCTGATAGTAAACGGTTATCCAGCCCTCCCTGATAGCAGTATCAAGATTTGCAATTATGTACTGCATCTTTTCCTCGTCAGCTTTCATCTTCGGACTGTAATACCTGAAGCCTGACGACATATCGGATTTTATCACATCACAAGCTATCTTCGCCATGTCGCAAGCCATACTCGCAGCGATTCCCTCTACCCAGCCGAGATATATTCCCACGTGCAAAGGCAGAGTTATGCCCGAATTGAGCTCGCGCGTCTGCTCAAAAAGCTCGCCCAGCGACTGCTCAGCATTTTCTGCCTCGGTCAGCACAACAAAGTGGTCTTGTCCCAGTCGGCAGCAGTTCTCGTTGCCGAAGCGCGCCGCAATAAGCCGCGCAAATCCCTGCAGCAGCTTGTCGCCCTGCGAAAATCCGTACTTGTGGTTGTAGTATTTCATTCCGCCGAAATCCATATACATTATCGCAGGCTGCTTTTGCGCCGCAATAACAGCGTTTCGCTTTTCGGGCGCGATTTCAAAGAAATACGTCATACTCGGCAGACCTGTCAGATGGTCATAGTATGCAGCCTTGATGAAACTATCCTCGTAAATCGCATTCGCAAGCGTGCGGTTGAACAGCTTGTCCGTGCTGATGTTGTCCTCGTCGTAAAGACCCTCGTCAGTGTACCACACGACAGCAAGGCGCTCACCCGTTTCGGCGGTGAAATGCTCGCCGATAGAGTGGATCATTCTGTAACCGTTGCCCGCATAGTCTTTTGTGCGGTAGATAACATCAAACTCTTTATCCTCTGTGGCAAACCTGTAAGCCGCGTCTGCAATTCGCGCCGCATCATCAGGGAAGGTGTTCTTGTACATATCGTTGTCTAAAGTATAATACGCTTGTTTCAGATCATCAAATGCGAACAGCCTGCGCGCACCCTCGGAAACCACAAGCGTCACAACGCGCTTGTCCACGATCTGATATATCGCAAACGGTATCATCATGCTTTCCAGCCGCTTCTGTTCAGCCTCGGGGTACTGGTATTTTTTCAAGTCTGTTCACCTGCCTTATGCGTAAATTTGTTTGGAAATAGTATAGCACAATTTTTAATAAATATCAAGCATTTTATTGAAATTTAATAATCTCAAACGTTTTCGAGCAGAAAAAGGAAAAACAGCAGCCCGAAAAACGAACCGCTGTTTTTGTGAAAGGTGGAAGAAATGTAAAATGGTATGCTTGCTGTTTGTTGCAGACGCAAGCGCCGCCGAAAACAGCCACAGCGCAAGTGTCATTGAAAGTATTTTTTCTTCATTTTTTTCGCCTCAAAATATATTATATTTTTGCCCTACATACAACAGATGCTTTTGCAATGCAAAATTCCCGATAATTCGTCTCGCCGCCGCGCAGTTTGTATATTTGCACAACTATCCGCAGCCCTACACCCGCCGCCCTTGCCATTTCTCACAACCGCATACACGCAGCATACACACAAAAATCCCTACCCGAATTTTCGGATAGGGATTTTTTCTCGCTATTTGCGCACAAAAACAAATACCTTGCTCTTGTCGTCCTTTGAAAGCTCCTGCATGTATTTGAGATACATCTGCGTGATGTGGTCGCCCTTGCCGTCAGTGGCAAGCGTCTGCAAACGCTCGATAGCCTTGCCGCGCTCTCCCATGTGGAACAGCCGCAGCGCCTCTCTGAATTCGCCCTTTGCCGCACTGCGCAGCTGCCTTTCACCGTCAGGCAGACAGTCAAGCACCTCGTAAAGCGAGCGCACCTCGTTGACGCCCGCCACCTGCACCATTCCAAGATACCGCAGGTCAAGCGCGTCAGCCGACTTCATGTGGTCAAGCGTGTCCTTTGAAATAAGCATAGCCGTCTTATACGTCTTTGTCAGCGATTCAAGCCGCGAGCTGAGGTTCACCGTGTCGGAAATGACCGTGCCCGAAAGCCGCTCCTCCTCGCCGACAATGCCTATCTCCGCCATTCCCGTATGAATGCCGATACCAATGTTTATCTCCGAAACGTTCAGCCTCTGCGCCGTCTCCTTGTTGAGCACGATGCTGCGGTAAATCTCAATTCCCGCCTCAACAGCCGCGTCAGCCGACTCGAAAAGCGCCATAACAGCGTCACCAATGTACTTGTCAACGAAACCGCCGTGATTTCTGATGATAGGTCCCGCAATGCCGTAAATGATGTTTACAAACTCGAAAATCTCCTTTGCAGTCATCATTTCCGAGTTGAGCGAGAACGCCCTTATGTCGCAGAAAAGCACCGAGAATTCCTTGCTCTGCGCGTCGCCCAGCGCAAGGTCTGTCAGCTTTTCCTTGCCGAGCAGCTCCCTGAATTTTTCAGGCACGAACTTGTAGTAGAACTTTTCGTTTTTGTCCTTTTCCTCGAACATCGTCTCAAGGTTCTGCGCCATCTTGTTGACCTGCGTGCATATCTCGCCAAGCTCGTCGTTGGACTTTCTCACAGCCCTCGCGGAGAAATCTCCCGAAGCAATCTGCGAAACTATCTTTGTCGTCTTGCGGATCTGCCTGCTTATGCGCGCCGAGAACAGCGTCATCACAACGATAAGCAGCACCGTCATAAAGAAAATGAAAATTATAACGTCCTCCAGCATTCCCACTATCGAAAACGCCACCGTGTAGCTGTCAGCCGTCACCAGCAGGTAAGCGCAGAACTCACCGTTTTTGTCAGTTATCCTGCCGACTGCCTCCATCTTTTCATCGCTGCCAAGGTTGAAAATGCTCAGCTCGGGCGCAAACAGCGAGATACCGCCATTTGATGTCCTGTGCTGCTTGATTTCCTGCTCCGAGTAGAACTTTATCCCTCGCTCGTTGGGCAGCGTGGTCATGTCCGACCCCGCAAGCACACGGGTTATCTCGTCGCCCGTCGGGATAAGCACCTTGAACGTGTAAAGCCTGCCCCAGTCGCTGTGACTGTGCGTCAGGTCTGTCAGCTTCTGCCGCAGCCTGAAATATTCCTCATCATCAATGTTGTCAAGCGAGCGCAGATGCGAAACGTCAAGTCCCTCCAGCTGCTTTTCCGCAAGCTCGCATACCGCTGTCAGCTCGTGCTCGCTGCTTTTTGCGCGCTGCGTGTTGACCATATACAGCACCACATAAAACAGCCCCACCGATACCACCAGCAGCGTCGGGATAATAAGCAGCAGCTGCTTTGTGAGCAGCGTTTTCCGCTTGCAGATGATAAACCCGATAATGCCGATAAGTCCGACAAGCATAAGCAGCTCCGATATCCTGTTTACCACCGAAATTATAAAGCTCGATATCGGCAGGTCAATGCTGAACGTCAGCTCATCCACCGAGCCGCCGTCAATTATCTTCAAACCGCTCTCGGTCACCACCATCAGCTTCCCGTCATATTCGCGGTAAGCGACAATGTCCTTCGTGCCAAGGTCGCAAACCTCGGTCAGCTTCCTGTCTTTAAGCTCAAAAACCTTTTCTCTTTCGTAATTCGTCGTAACATACAGTTTGTCACCTATCTGCGCAGCTCCTGCCAGAACATTCGACTGCGAACCCGAATCAATGTCGATAGAGCACTTGAAAACAAGCTCGCCCTTGCCCTTGCCGAATTCCGTCTTGTAGACCTCACCGTCGCTGTAAGTCACAAGATAGCCTGCCCCCGTGGAAATTATCCTCGCGGTCTTTTTGCTGCCTTCAAGGAAATCCTGTCCCTCGGTCAGCGCACCCGTCTTGCAGTCGACTTCATATAAGCAGGCTTTTTCATTGTCGGTGTATGCAAACCCCAGCTTGCCATCTTTGCAGCGCAGCTGGCTTATCCGCGGCAGCTTCACCGTCTGCGAATCACCGTCGTCATCGCAGTAGTATTCCGCCGAAAACACCCTGCCGTCGTACCTGCCGTCAGAGGCTATCCTGACAATTTCCTCTTTTTCGATAGTGCCCTCGTTTTTTATCCAGTAAAGGCAGTGAATGAACATGTTGTCATCGTCATCGACCGCCGCCGAATAAGCCGTAAAGTTGCCCGTGTTGAAAAGCTCAAACTGCTTTTCACCCACAATGTATTGAGGCTTACTGTTTTTGGTGTCCGAAAGCGCAATGACCGTCGGCGTAACAGAGCTGTCAATGATAGCCACCTTGCCGCCGTTGTTAGCGCTTGCCGAAATGATGTGCTGCGGCGTTACCGAAGTCGGCGAGCTTTCGCCCGACTGGTAATTCACACCCGCTAATAATGGAAGCGCAATATAAACCGCCAAGCCGACCGCGAACAGCAGTATGTACCAGCGCGCCTTTGCAAAAAGCCTTTTCAGTTTAGACTTCATCCTTCCACCTCCGTTGATATTTGTTATTATTATTCTAACAAATTATCAACAAAATTTCAAGCCCAAATCAAAACTATTCACCGCATAGAATAACCCCACACGGTCGATCCGCGCGGGGGCAGCTGCTCTCGCCGCAGGAAACCATAGCTATCGCAATGCACAGCGCCGCAAAAATCCTTTTCTTCATAAGCCTGCCCGAAACCAGCCGAAAGGGGAGCGCGCGAAAAAAATCTTATATTTGCCGAAAATCATTGTATTTTGAGAAATATTATGCTATAATGTTCTTGATAGGTGAAAAAATCTGTTTATGTTCAGATAGATTTTCAGAGGTGTATTATGGCAAAACAAGGCAGCAAACTGAAAAGAAGCAAGCGCTTTTTCATCATCGCGCTTGTGCTGATACTGCTGAGCAATATAGGAATGGGCATCACGCTGGTAATTATGTCGAAAAATGCGCTGCGTGAGCAGGTCGAACAGCGAATGCTCGACGTCGCAAATACCGCCGCCGCACAGCTCGACGGCAACACGCTGGGCAAGCTGACTGCCGACGATAAGGGCAGCGAGAGCTATAACAAAGCCCTCGGCATACTCCAGTCATTCCAGAGCAGCATCAATCTTGACTACATATATGCAATTCGCTCAGAGGGCGGCGGCAAGTTCAGCTTCCTCATTGACCCCGACCCCGAGAATCCTGGCGAGTTTGGTGAAAAAATCGAAAAGACCGACGCTTTGCAAACTGCCTCCGAGGGCACAGCAGCCGTCGATAACGAGCCTTACGAAGACCAGTGGGGACTGTTCTATTCAGCATACAGCCCCGTGTTCGATTCCAAGGGCAACGTCGCTGCCATTGTCGGCGTCGATTTCAACGCCAATTGGTACGACAGTAAGCTCAATTCCCATAAAGTCGTGTTCGTGATACTGACGATGATCGTCGTCACAATGGGCATTGTCCTGACGTTCACAATGCATGCATTCGTGCTCGAAGACGAAAAGAACAGGTACAAAAAAGAGCTCGAAAAGACCGTCAAGCGTGAGCGTGAGCAGAAGCAGGAGCTTGGCTCTGCAAAGCTTCTCGCCTATACCGACCCGCTGACAGGCGTAAAGAACAAGCTCGCCTATATCGAGGAAATTGAGATTCTCAATAAGGATATCGAACAGGAACGCATCGAGCAGTTCGGCGTCGTAGTCTTTGACCTCAACGGTCTGAAACATATCAACGATACCATCGGTCACGACGCAGGCGATAAGTATATCCAGGCTGGCAGCAAGCTCATCTGCCTCAAATTCTGCCATAGCCCCGTCTACCGCATAGGCGGCGACGAGTTCGTCGTGCTGCTTCAGGGCACCGACTATAAGTACCGCGAAGACCTGCTTGCCGAGTTCGATCTGCAGGTTGAGCGCAATATCGATAAGGGCGAGGTGGTCGTTGCAACTGGTATGAGTACCTTTGATAAGGACTCCGACGAGGATTACCTGTCCGTGTTCACCCGCGCCGACAAGAATATGTACGAGCGCAAGCACCAGCTCAAAAAAGAACAGAAATAAAAATCAGGGACCGCTGTAAATTTGCAGCAGTCCCTTTTTGCTGTTAATACAACATCGGTAGTTGTCTGCGCTTTGCGCTGACAAGCAACAAATAGTGAATAGTGAAAAGTGAATAATTAAGGTGTGCGGCTTTGCCGCACGATTTGAAATTCATCGCCGCAGGCGATACCTTAACTATTCACTATTCGTTATTCACTCTTCACTATAAGGTACGCTCTGCACGGCGCACCGTCACAGCCGCCAAGATTCAGCGGAGCCGCGCTCAGAAAATACTTGCCGCTTTCCACACCAACAAGCACAATGCCCTCCAGCAGCACAGCGCCCGAGCCGAGCATTATGTCGTGCACCTCTTTCGGCGCGTCAGGCGGACCCACCGTCTGACTCTCGTTGCCCAGCAAAAGCACACCAGCAGAAGCGAACACCCTCGCCGCATCTGCCGTAACCACAGCGTCTCCCGCAATAAGTATCCTCCTGTCTGCCTGCGCCGCGCGAGCAAGAGCCATTATCTTTTCAGCGTCACCGCCCGTCACATCGCCACTATGCCGATAAACAAAACAATCGCCTACAAACGCCTCCAAGCCGACCTCGTCTATCCGCTTGCCGTCATTGATAAAATGATACGGCGCGTCAACGTGCGTCCCGTTGTGCGCACACATCGAAAACTCCGTCAGATTGCAAACATCACCCCTGTCAATGCTCAAAGGGTGCGCCTGCGTCGGCGGCGGGTCGCCGGGGAACACCTTGCAGGAAAACACCTCCTGCGAAATGTCGATTATCTTCATAAGTCCCTCCTCTGAAAAACCTCCTGCGGCATCTGTCACAGGAGGTCTTGCTTTTACTTTTTACCTATTTCGTAGCGCTGCATATCCAGCCGCTTTTCAAATTCCTCAACAGGCAGCGGCTTGTCGAACAGATAACCCTGCGCAAGTTCGCACTTGTTGTCTCTGAGAATTTCCAGCTGCGCCAGCGTCTCAACGCCCTCAGCGATAGTTTCAAGTCCCATCTCGCGCGCCATCGCCACAACGTTCTTGAACATTATGTTGCGCACGCTGTCAGTGCGTTCGTCGTCTGTCGGCAGGAAGCTGCGGTCAACCTTGAGCACGTTCCACGGGATAACACGGATAAGATTGAGCGACGAGTAGCCCATTCCGAAATCGTCAACCGACGTGCAGATGTGCTTTTCCTGCAAACCGCTTACTATGCGCTGCAGGTCGCGGAACTCAACGTCTGTCGTCGTCTCCGTCAGCTCTATCTCAATGTATTCGTGGGGCACATTGTGCCTGTCCACAACTTCGAGGATGTTGTCCAGCAGATGCTCGTTTATCATGTGCTTTCGTGAGAAGTTCACCGATGTGCGCACTACCTTGCGACCCTCGTCGAGCCACTTGCGAATGTATCCGCACACCATATCCAGCACATAAAAGTCCAGCCTGCATATCTCGCTTGTCTGTTCGAGCACAGGTATAAATTCCATCGGCGGGATTATCTTCCCGTCTTTGAACCAGCGGCAAAGTGCCTCTGCACCGCATATCTCGCCCGTCTGCGTGTCGACTTTCGGCTGGAAGAATACGTGGAATTCCTTGTTCCTCAGAGCCTCGGGGAACTGCTGCTGGATCTTCATCGCCTGTTCCTTGCCCTGCACGAGTTTTTCGTCGTGATACACGATATGGTCGTGTCCGCCCGTCTGCGCAATGCGGTAGGCGTAGATTATCTTGCCCATTATGTCGTTGGGATTGCGCACGGCATAACCCTCGGGAATTTTGAAGATTCCCGCACAGGTAGAGATCTCGACCGATTTGCCGTCATCGCAGTCGATGCGTGCCAGCGTCAGATATTCGAGCAGCTCGTCAAGGTGCTTGCCCTCGCACATCGCAACAAAACTGTCGCCGCCCAGGCGCACAACCATGCCTTTTTCACCGACCAGCTTTTCGACCTGCTGATAGTGTTTGAGCATCACAGCATCTCCGCCCTGTCGGCCGAGCTTGTCATTGATGAGCGAAAAATGCCGCAGATTGTAGTTTATCGCCGACATTCCGCCGAAAGTATCAGGCTTGTCACGCCACAGAAGATATCTGAAAAAGCTCCTCACGTTCCTGTAACCCTGATCGTCGTAAAACGCCAGCTTGTGAGCGATCCCCTGGAGCCTTCTTCTCGTGATGGCGGAGATAGCCGCACGCATAACCATGTCGAGCCGTTTGAATTCACGTTCCTCCAGCGGCGGTTCGTCCTCAGCCATATATACCGTCATCGTTGCAATAGACATAAGACTCGTTTCCTGCCGCACAGTGTGCACAGGTTTTCCGCCGATGCCAAGATCAAAGCTCGAGATCGTATCGCCGCCGCCCATCTTTTCTTCGAGCGGGCTGCTGTACACCCTTGTAACGCCCTTGCACAGACGCAGACAGAGCGCAAGCTCGCCGAGCCACTTCTTAAACATGAATATGTCCATCTCATCGTTGTCTTTTGATATTTCGGAAATAAGCTTTTCAAACAGCGGGTAAAATTCCTTGTCGCGGTCGTCAAATTCTACCATCCTGTTTCCCTCACTTTCCGAAGACCACCCAAAATTGTGATCCGTGTTGATACATTACCCCAGTTTATCTAATTCATATTATAACAAATTTCGACTGTAAAGTCAATACGGCTGACAATTTTTGTCTGTCTGAAAACTCCGTATCTGCGCCCCTTTCAGAATGTTTATATTATTTTTAATTTTTATTTTCATCTAAATCTGTTATTTTATGCCTCAACTGGCATAACAACACTGCATATTTCGGCGATTTTTTGTGCGTTTTGCAAAATCATTGTCGAAAAACTATTGAAAAACTGTGAAAGATGTGTTATAATAAACAGGATAAGTGATTCTTTGGAGGTGGAAAACGGCGTGTTGAGATTTTTAGGCAGAGGCTCAGCGTTCCATACGGACAACAACAGCGCATTCTTCACAAAGGGCAGCTCGCTGGTGCTGCTCGACTGTCCGACCTCTGCTTTCCATAAACTGCGCCACATCGGCGTCGATACCCTCACAGGCTGTGAAGCCGACAAGGTCATCGTGCTGGTGACGCATACGCATACCGATCACGTCGGCGGCGTAGGTATGCTGATACATTATTGCTACTATATGCTGCATCTTCCCGTCGAGGTCATCGCACCCAGCAGGGAAGTCGCCGAGGACGTCGGCTATCTGCTTCGCAGACTTGACGGCTGCAACGAGCAGGGCTATAAGCTGCTCACCGCAGACGAAGCAGACTACGACTGGATAGTCACTCCTATCCTCACAAAGCATACTCCCGAGCTTGAAGGCAGATGCTTCGGCTGGTGCCTTGAGATCGGCGGTCAGCGCGTCGTCTATACAGGCGATACCTGTACGCTTGAACCCTTCGTCGAGTATCTCACACAGGGCGCATATCTGTATACCGAGCTTTCCGCGTACGATACGCTGGTGCACCTCGGGGCAGACGTGCTCCTTCGCTACGAGGACGTGCTGAAAGAAAGGCAGATAAAGGTGTTCCTTATGCACCTTGACAACGAACAGGTCATCGAGCAGGGCGCAGAAAAACTCGGCGCACAGCTCGCACCGCTCTATCACAAGTAACTTTTCGGTTCTCGCAGCCGCAACAATATAACCGGAGGTAAAAACTATGGATTATCAGAATGAAATGCTTGAAGAAATTTATGACATCGGAGAAAAGCTCTACGCTACAATGGGCAAGAAAAGAGACGATGATGACGGTCATACCGCTGCTTTTGCACTGCTCACCGAGCTTGGCAGAAGCCTTGTCGGCGCCGACAGAGCGAGCTTCTGGAAGTGGGATAAGGAAAGCCACGAGCTGTGGACAACATCTGCAACCAAGGTAAACAGGATCGTTATCCCCGAGGACGCAGGACTCGTAGGCAAGGCTCTTAAAGAAAAGAGAGTCATCATCACCAACGACCCTTACAGCGACCCCGACTTCAACTCCGAGATAGACAAGCAGACAGGCTACATCACAATGTCTATCCTTGTAATGCCTGTTGCAGATATCAACGGCGAGTATATCGGCGCATTCCAGATCATCAACAAAATGGGCGAGAACGGCTTCGACGAGGTCGAGGACGTTAAGAAGCTCTCCCTCGCAGCATTCATCTGCGGCATCACCCTCGAGAGCGAGACTTTCTTCACCGACTCCCAGTACGACTCCCTCACAGGTCTTAAGAACCGCAAGGGTCTGTGCCACGACTTTATGCATAAGTACGCCGAGTACCTCGACCCGAAGATGACCAGCCCGTTCGCAATGTTCATCTGCGACCTTGACAGATACAAGAAGATAAACGACAACTACGGTCATAAGGCTGGCGACGCAGTCCTGCAGAACGTAGCAGGCATCCTCGCACAGCATTGCCGCGAGCACGATACAGCTTACCGCTGGGGCGGCGACGAGTTCGTTATGGTAATGCCGGGCACCGACTTGGAGGAGTGCAAGCAGATAGCCAACGAGATAAGAGAGGACGTAAAGAACAGCCCTGTAACCGTCAGCGTCCTGCCTATCAAGGTAACAATGAGCGCAGGCTGCTGCCTGTATAACAGAGCTAAGTCCATCGAGGAGAACGTCAGCGTTGCCGACGAGAACCTGCTCATCGCAAAGGATAACGGCAGAAACCGCGTAGAAGGCTAACCTGATACATACTAAAAGAGCTGTCATATCGGCAGCTCTTTTTTTGCACCCAAACCACAACTGTACAAAAAAACGCCCTGCAAGTTTAACCCTTGCAGAGCATATCTTCAAATTATTATCCCGTCAAGATGGTCGCATTCGTGCTGGATTATCTGCGCCGTGAACCCCGAGAACTTGCCCTTGCGCGCGCAGAAATTCTCGTCGAGATACCGCACCTCTATCTTTTCAAACCGTACCGCCATGCGCTCGCCGTCCAGCGAAAGACAGCCCTCCTGCGTCTCGTAACGACCCATTTTCGCGGAAATAACGGGGTTTATCATCACCACATCGCCGTCATCGCCCGAGAAAATAATGATGCGCTTGCTCACGCCGATCATATTCGCCGCCATGCCCACGCAGCCGTCACGGTGCGCCGCCAGAGTGTCCTTGAGGTCAGCCACCACATCAACGTCGCCCCTGTCCGCAGGCTCACTTTTGCGCGAAAGAAAAATAACGTCTCTGACGATCTCCCGAACCATTATATCAACTCCTCGCACTAATGATATCACCCCGGCGCTCAAATGTCAAGCGGTGCAGCTGTACAAATTATTGTACATTTACTTTCCTTTCTTGTTGAGCAGGATAATAAGCGGCACACAGGACACCGCACATGGCAGGAAAATTATCCACGCAGCAGCGCCAAAATGCAGATGATTGTCCAGCGCCAGAAATGCCGTGTAAACGAATAAATAAAGCTCTATCAGACAGTAGCTTGCCCGCTGTTTTCCCGACATCAGATAAAATCCGCAGAACGACAGCGAAACAAACCCCATTGTAATATTCGCCGCAATGTGCATCATATCGCCGTATCTGATCTCATAAACCACCTCAACAGCGGCTAAAACCAGCGTAATTATGGGGATTATCGCAAACAGATACCTGCCGTAGAACCGATTTATCCTGTCCAATATCTTCATTTTCAACACTGCCTTGTCTAATGTGAATACAGCCTCGCGCCATTCCAGCTAATATTATAACACATTCCGCACTTTTGTCAACCGTGTGCAAATGTACAAATTTCCGTACACTTACGCGCCCGCCTGACCTTTGGTCAGCTCATTGTTCTTGTAGTCAAGATAATGCTGAAAACTCTCTCGGGCAGTCTCGGGAGCGTCCGCCAGCACCATAGGCTCGCCGTTTTCGTCGTATTTCCACCAGGCAGCATTCCTGCACCAGAACGTCAGAAACCTGTCCCTGCACAGCACGCACGCGTCGATACCGCTCACCCTCTGCTCGTGCACATCAAGCGCAGTAACTATCGCATTTTCATAAGAAATATCTTCGCCATTGTTGATATAATTGATTACCATTTACGTCTCCTTACCACATTTTAAATCTTCCGGCACCACAAACTGTCCCAAAATCTGTACACATGCTTGTGCCTTTTCTTCTCACCAAAATTATACCACACCCACCACCGTTGTCAACCACCCCAACCACAACTGTCCAATAATCTGTACATATACACAAACCAACTGTCCGAATTTCTGTACACAATCGCTCACGCCCGCAAAAAAACCGCCCGTAAGGGCGGCGAGAGAACGTATTTCAGTTTTCCGTAATGTCGTGAATTTCCTTGTCCTTCGGCTTTATCCTCACCGTCACCAGCGAGGTCACCGCCGTCACAAGATAAATCGTGTTGCTTATAAGTCTAATCGTGCTGTTTTTGCTCGGCAGCGAGTTGTCGAACGCGTCGTGCTTTTTCATCGTGTAAATTATATCTCCCATGTGCAGCAGAATCAGCAGTATCAGCACGAGATTCGCACCCGTCGCGACTTTCCTTGTTATCGACCCGAAATGGAATCGCAAAATCAGTATTATCGTCACCGCACAGCCCACGAAAAACGCCGTGTAAAATATATACGGCATCGTCTCGTTGAACGTCTGTCCCGGCGCCGTCAGCGACCTTATTCCGTGCCCGATGCCCACCGTGCTTCCGCACAAAAACGCGTACATCGGAATTTTATAGTACCCGAATTTTCCCGAGTGCGGCAGCGAAATACCCACCGCTGAGTTCAGCGCACTTCCGAGTATTGAAAATAACGTAATCGTAAAGAAAACGTATGAATCTTTTTCGTTGTCGCCCTTTAACGTGTAAATTACAAATATCACAACGTCCGCGAGGACGAGAAACAACGTCAGATACGCGAGTATTTGTATAAACCGCACAGCTTTTTTGTGCGGAGCATTTAAAATATAATTACCCATATCGCAGCTGTACCTGTGCGAAGGCACGTCCTCCTTGTCTGGGGTGTTAATTATTTATTAACATTATACCACGGATTTACAGCGCTGTCAATAGGTTTATGTAATTATTTTAAATATTTCAAATATTCAACGTATATTCCGCCGCTGCGTAGCTTTTTCCGCCAGTATCTGTCAGGTCAACGGTGATGATATTTCCGCTTTTGTAAACCTTTGGGATAACGACGCTGTCGCGCTGCACAGGCATTTTGTATTCGCACCTCACGCGGCTGACCACTGCGCCGTCGGGGAGATACTCGTCAGTAATGTCGAGATAGCGCGCGTTGTTGACATGCTTGTTCATGTCGATGTAACAGCGGTTTATCTTCACCTGCTCAAAGACCTGCGGTTCGCAGTCGGGCAGAGCGATTTTGCGCGGAAGATACTCAATATCGTCGAGTTTCGCTTCAAGCTGCACCCTGTCGATAGTCTCTTTCGGCACTTTTGTTGCACGCATCGTGTGCGAGTCGATAAAGCAGCCGCCTGCAATGCTCTTGACAAGAATTTCGCCGTTTTCGTCGTAAATTACTGTGTTTCTGAAGCCGTAAAGCCTGCCCAACTCGTAGCACCAGGTCTTGACGGTGACTTTGTCGTCCAGCTTCGGTTTTTTCACGATGTCGAGCTGGCGGGAGATGAGGAACATTATGCAGCCTGTTTCCTTGAAATAGGGCGCCATAACAGGCTCGCTCTCAAGGTGTTTGAGGCTGCAGTCCTGCAGAAAATCTACGAGTGCGCTGTTGCGTATCGTGCCGTCCTCACCTATCTGGCTGCACCGCACAGTTCTTTTCATTTCAAATATCATTTATTTACACTTTCTTTCCTAAGATCAGTTCTGCTTTTTAGCAGTCAGTTTTTTTGCCAATGCGAAGATGCCCTGAACGGCAAGTATCATTATCACAGTATCACAGTGATAACTGTATCAGCGAAAAAACGTGCGGCACTGTTTGAGATGAGCTGTTCGGTGCCGATGACATCACGAATGGTGAGACCGAGAAAGACACCGATGAATACTGCGATAAGTTCTGCCCAGTCGATGCGGCGGGGCTTTTTCATTTCGTCGCTGAAGGACTCTTTCAGTATCTTGTGGTTATAATACTCTCTTTCTTTTTCTGTTTTATCTTTTTCCAATGTATTTCTCCCCTTTGCATAAATCGTATGCATATCTATTATACAATGAAATGTGCATAAAATCAAGGGCGGATTTTTGTTTGATAGGCTACTTGAAAAATATAGCATACTATGATATAATTATTAGGTGCTTTAAAACGTTAAAGGAGATTAGTGCTATGTTTTTTCAAAAAGATATTGAAACAATGTCCAGAGCCGAGATCGAGGAGATCCAGCTCAAAAAACTCAAAGCTCTCGTTAAATATTGCATGGATAACGTGCCTTTCTACAACAAAAGGCTCACCGAGGCTGGCGTCAACGACGACAAGATAAAGCAGCTTTCGGATATCCAGTACATTCCTTATACCACAAAGGCGGATATGCGCGACACCTATCCGTTCGGGCTATTTGCCCAGCCGCTGAAGAACATCACGCGTATACACGCGTCTTCGGGAACGACAGGCAAGCCTACGGTTGTGGGCTACACAAAGGGCGACCTTGATATGTGGAGCGACTGTATGGCGCGTCTTGTAATGGCTGCCGGTGCGAGCGATGAGAGCATCGTGCAGATATGCTTTGGCTACGGACTTTTCACAGGTGCGCTGGGACTTCACTACGCGCTTGAAAAGATAGGCGCAACGGTCATTCCGTCATCAAGCGGAAATACCGAAAAGCAGATAATGCTTATGGCTGATTTCGGCACAAACACGCTGGTTTCAACGCCGTCGTATGCGCAGTACATAGGCGAGCTTGCAAAGGAAAAGGGCGTGCTTGACAAGATACACCTAAAGCTCGGTCTGCTCGGCTCTGAAGGCTGCACGGTCGAGATGAGAGACCAGATAGAAAAGACGCTGGGAATGTTCGTTACCGACAACTACGGAATGAGCGAGCTTATGGGACCAGGCGTTTCGGGCGAGTGCACCGAAAGATGCGGAATGCATATCAATGAGGATCACTTCCTTGCAGAGATAATTGACCCGAAGACAGGAGATGTTCTCGACAGGGGAAGCGAGGGCGAACTCGTTGTTACGACCCTTTCCAAAGAGGGTATACCTATCCTGAGATATCGCACAAAGGATATCACTGAGATAGATTATGAGCCGTGCAAGTGCGGCAGAACGATGGCTCGTATGGCTAAACCTCGCGGACGTTCGGACGATATGCTGAAAATACGTGGTGTAAATGTGTTCCCGTCACAAATTGAATCTGTGCTTATGGGATTTGACGAGGTAGCACCGCATTATCAGCTGATACTTACAAGATCTAATTTTGCAGACCACCTTGAGATAAAGGTCGAGCTTTCAAATACTATCAGTCATGAGATGATAGAGAATTATCCGAAGCTGGAGGAGCTTCACGACAGGATAACCCACGACATGAAGACGGTGCTTGGCATACAGACCAAGATCACGCTTGTTGATTTCGGCTCGCTGGAGAGATTCGCCGGCAAGGCAAAGAGAATAGTTGACCTCAGGAATGAGGGTAAATAAGAAACAAGAAGCCAAGCGGTCAGCTTGGCTTCTTTCAGTGAATAGTGAAAAGTGAATAACAAATAGTGAATAATAACAGTATCGCCTGCGGCGATGTGTTTGTGTACAAAAAAGAGGACAGTTTAGGCTGTTCTCTTAATTATTTTGCTTCTTCTATTTTAGCAAGTGTAGCATCAACAAACTCATCAGCGTTTTGTACCCAAGGGAATTTGTAATTGCCAGAGTTGGTACATATAACAATGGTTTTTCCGCCTGTTAAAATGTTATAAAAGTTTTTCTTGACTATCGCATTCTCGATTTTGTCAATAGACAATTTTAAATTCTCGGTAGAAAACATCTTTTTGTGAACAGCGGTTATTCCATCTTCGGGGAGTTCCAGTTTGCTCTTCTTTGATTTTCTCTTAAATACAAGTAGCATCAGTAGTGGTGGAACAATCAGGATGCCAACCAATATAATTATAAAAGGCTTACCTTCCTTTGTCAACTTTATACCTTCTTTAGGGTCTTCAATATCCTCTCGCACATCATATATTTGTCTTACTATAGGCAGCCCCCATAGGCGGTAATCCTTTTCTTTATATTTAGGCGGTTCGCTATAATTGTAAACTGTTGTAGAGTTATTACGCAACATATTTTGGTAAGTAGCTGCATGATCTATCTCGTATTTAGTATCGTTATTTGTATCAAAAAAGATAAGGTTCACCACGCAAAATAAAATGACATATATAATTATCAGAACCAAACACTTACTTTTGATTTTTGCCTTGCAAATAGCATTATCCATAGTTCAACACTCCTTTGTGATTAGGTTGTACAAATAGTATAACATACTATGCTTGATTGTGCAAGATAAATATATTATAATTATCTTGTAAATTTATTGTTTATTTTCAACAAAATATAATACATAATAAATATAAGGAGAGTGATGACATGTTTAAACTGCAAAAAGGCTATAATGAGTACGTTACCAAGACTTTCAGGCTGCCGAAAGAGTTCGTTGAGCAGCTCGAAACACTTGCATTTGAAAACAATCTATCACTCAATCAGCTTGTTATGCAATGCCTGAAATATGCACTTGACAACATGGAAAGCGAAGATAAATAAGTACAAAAAAGAGGACAGTTGGCTGTCCTCTTTTTGCTTATTTGGGTTATTTTACGGTGTGTGAGACTTATTCGTCATCGTCGTCGTCTTCCTTTGTCCAATCAGAGAGGTCGGGAAGCTTTATCTCCAGCGGACCTGTTTTGAAGCTCTTGATTATGGCTGACATTTTCATTCCGCCATTTTCGCTTTCGGTGCTGACGAGGTCGCCTGTTTCTTTATTGAACCTGAAAATGCTTTCGCTGGATTTAGGATTATCGCCTTCTTTTTCCGTGATCTTTATACGCTCGACGATCAGACCGTTCTCTTCGGTGGTACTTATGACTTCATAAGATACGCTGTTGGAGAACAGGACAGAGAGGAAATCCGCCGTCTCGTCGGTTTCTTCACGGTAGGTATGCTCGGTTGGATTGAGCACATAGGTTGTTCCGCCGACTTTGTATGTTTCTTCATCTTCTCCGTCAAGCGGTGAGGTGGTTTTTGCATACATTGCTTCGTTATTCTTTTTGATAAGTGAAGTGGTTTTTCCGCCAATAAAGTCAAGCTCGATCTCGGTTTCAAACGATTCTGTCTCCAGCTTCTGCATGAACTTATAGAGGTTGCTGTCCTCGAATTTTGTTGCTTCGCCGCCCTGATTCTGTTCGAGCGTTATCTGCATACAGAATGAGCGGGCATACTTTTCGGGGATTACTCCCTCGCCGCCGACAAAGGCGATATCGAAGCGGTCGTCCTTTTCGCTCTTTTGAGCTTTGAGGGCTTCTTTCTGTGCGTCGGTCATATTTTTGCCGTCGACGAGCATAAGCGGTGTACGGCTGACTGCGCAGACTGCGGAAGCGGAGAGGGCGTCGGGGTAATTTGTGCCTGTTGCTATTGCCATTGTGCAGTTATTGAGGACACTTGTGCCGCCGGGGATAGCCGCGCCAGCGAACTTTTTGAGTATCGCGGTGCTGGTTTCGTAGCGGTTTACGCCTGCGATCCTTTCGGATTTAAGACCTGTTGCGGTGTCTATCGCTGCTTGCATTTCTTCGCTGATTGCGCCTGTTCCGCCGATGACGTAGACGTTTTTAACGCCGCCCTTGACGGTATTTATAAACGAAAGGGTAGCCTTATCAATCGTGCCGGTTCTTCCGACAAAGAGGATAGGCGAGTTGGTTGCGCCTGCGACAGGGCTGACGGAGAGGGCGTCTGCGAACTGGTCGCCGATAACGAAGAACAGGTTTTCGGGCGCTTGTCTGCGGTTATAGAGGTAGGCTGTTTTTGCAATTTCTGCGGCGGTAGCGTAGCGGTTGCTGCCAGCGGCTCTGTCGACGGTCAGTCCCATTTCTCTGAGGGCGTTTTCGACGTTTTCGCTGACTGCGCCTGTGCCGCCGAGGATAGTTGCCTGCTTAGCGCCGAGCCTTGTAATCTCCTCGCGGATATCGTCGGGGAGCTTATCCTTTGCGGTGAGCAGGATAGGTCCGCCGTATGCGGCTGTGAGGGTGGTGCCTGCGAGGGCATCGGGGAAGTCGCTGCCTGAGGCGATGATAACGGAATCTGCCTGCGGGAACGCTGCGGCGCTGACAGCTGCGGAAGTTGCGTAGCGGTTTGCGCCAGCGAGGCGGACATTATTTGCGATGTGAACATAGGTCATGCCCGGGTAGTCCTGGGCGTACCATTTGCCGACGCCGTACTCGTCATAGCCGTAGATGGTGAAGCCATCGACTGTTGTTGTGATGATGCTGTACTCGTCTTCGGGGTCTTGTGACATCATCACGCCGAGAGCGCCCCAGCCGAGTTCGTGGACGGAATTCGGCAGCAGGACAGCTTTGAGGTTCGGGCAGTTTGCAAATGCTTCGTCGGAGATGCGCTCGACGCCCTCGGGGATAAAGACTTCTCCGAGGCTTGTGCAGTCGCGGAAGGTGCTGAACTCGATGGCGTCAAGCTCTGACGGGATTGTGACAGAGGTGATGCCTGTGCAGTTTTCAAAGGCGCTTTCGCCGATATACTCAATGCCTGACGGCAGGTCAACAGCGGTCAGACCTGTGCAGCCCTTGAACGCTGCGGTGTCGATGCCTTTGAGTCCCTTTGGCAGTGTGACAGCGGTTATTCCTGAGCAGTTTGCAAAGGCTCTGCCGCTGATGAAAACGACGGTGTCGGGGATATCGGCAGAGGTCTTTGCTGCAGGGCAGGCGATAAGGCTTGTTTTGTCCTTATTGTAGAGAATGCCGCCGTCGGACGTATAGTTAGGGTTATCCTTATCTACGTTATAGGACTCGAACTCGCTGCAGAAGCTGGCGGGTGCCATGCCTATCGTTTTAACGGTCTTGGGGATATCAAGCTGTTTGAGCTTGGGGCAGTCCTCGAACGCATTGTCGCCGATGACCTCGACGTTTTCGGTGATAGTGACCTTGGCAAGCTCGTGGTTATGGGCGAGGGCGAGACCTGCTATTGCGCGGACATTCGATGGAATGGTATACTCGCTGCCTGTTCTTGCCCATATAAGAACGTCGTTGATGAGCACGAAGTCAAAGTTATGCTGCTGGTTTTCGAGCCAGCGTGTTCCGAGGAAAATCTCGGAGCCGATGTCTTTGAGGTTCTCGTGGAACTCGATGGATTCGAGGTCTTGGCAGAATGCGAATGCCCAGTCGTCAACTATCTGTAGCTTTTCGGGGAGCTTTATCTCTTTGAGCGGTGCGTACATGAACGCGCATTTGCCTATTCTTACAAGAGTTGAAGGCAGGGTGACGCTGCTGAGGGAATAGCATGATGCGAACGCGTTGTCTTCGACTGTCATACAGCCCTCGGGGATAGTGATGCTTGCCAGCTTATCGCAGCAGAAGAACATATCTGCGGGAACGTATGTGACGCCCGTGCCGAGAGTTGCTGTGGTGAGCTGCTGGCAGCAGCGGAATGCGCCCTCGTCGATATAGGTGACGGTGTCGGGGATAGTTATTGATGTAAGTCCTGTGTTGTCAAAGGCGTCTCTGCCTATCATTGTAAGGGAAGCGGGCAGGGTGACGCCGGTGATGCTGAGACATCTTGAAAATGCGCCGTCAGCTATCTCGTGCAGGCTGCTTGGCAGAGTGATATCGGAAAGGGCGCTGCAGTCGTTGAACGCGCGCATACCTATCGTTGTGACGTTATTGGACATTGTGACCTTTTTCAGAGCTGTACATCTTTCAAAGCAGGATTCGGGAATTTCGCTCAAGCCTGCGCCGATGACTGCTGTTTTGAGCTGTTCGCACTCGATGAAAGCGCGGAAGTCGATGAAGGTGACGGAATCGGGGATAGTCACGCTTGTAAGTCCTGTGCGCATGAAGGCTTCTCCGCCGATATATTTAAGACCTGCGGGCAGGGTCACAGAGGTCAGCTTCGGGCAGTCTGCGACAGCTACGTCCATGATGTGAGTGAGGGTGCTTGGCAGGGTGAGGGTCGCGAGGTTATCACAGCGCGAAAAAGCGTCGTTTTCAAGGGTGGTGACGCCCTCGGGAACGGTGACGCTTTCGATGCTTGTGTTCATAGTAAATGCTCCGCTGCCGATGACGGTGACCTTTTTGCCGCCGATGGTCGACGGGATCGTCACGGTGGCATCGTCGCCGCGGTAGTTGGCGATAACGGCGGTGTCGTCCTCGGCTATTGAATAGTCGTAGTCGCCCTCGGTCTTTGTTTCTGGCTCTGGGTCGAAATGCGGTTCAGGCTCGTTGGCGCTGGCGGTGATGACAGCTGCGTTATCGGCGCTCTGCGGCAGCAGACCTGCTGAGCCGAACACGAGGCAGACTGCCATTATCATTGACACGATTCTCTTGGACTTACTGGTTCTCATTGATGAATCACTCCTTTTGGTTTCCTGTCAAAATGCGTTGGGGAGCTTGTTTGCGTAAAGTGGGTAATACAAATTTACACAAAGTACAAACTTTACAAGGCTATTATACTACAAAGGCTGAGAAATGTCAACGAAATTGATATTTTTTATTAACTTTTAACATAATAATATGTGTGATGAACAAAAGAGGAACGCCTGCGGCGGTGATTTTAGTGTACAAAAAAGAGGACAGTTATTGGCTGTCCTCGGGTTGTTTTATTTACTTGTCCAGGCTCTTCATTGTCGGGAAGAGGAGAACGTCTCTGATAGCGGGTGAATTGGTCAGCAGCATTACAAGTCTGTCGATGCCGTAGCCGATACCGCCCGTTGGAGGCATACCTATTTCAAGTGCTCTGAGGAAGTCCTCGTCTGTATGGTTAGCTTCCTCGTCGCCTGCTGCGAACTGCTTCTCCTGCTCGGCAAATCTTTCACGCTGGTCGATAGGATCGTTCAGCTCGGAATAAGCGTTGCACATCTCTCTGCCTGTGATGAACAGCTCGAATCTCTCGACATACTCGGGAGCATCGGGCTTTCTCTTGGTCAGCGGTGAGATCTCGACGGGGTGATCCATTATAAATGTAGGCTGGATAAGATTTTCCTCGACGAACTGCTCAAAGAACAGGTTGAGGATATCGCCCTTTGTATGTCTGTCCTCAAACTCGACGTGGTGCTGTTTTGCGAGCGCCTTTGCCTCGTCAGTATCCTTGACCTGAGCAAAGTCAACGCCCGAATACTTCTTGACAGCGTCGATCATTGTGAGTCTTTCAAAAGGCTTGCCGAGGTCTATCTCATACTCGCCGTAAGGAACGCAGGTCTTTCCGCAGACCTCCATAGCGACGTGTCTGAACATATTCTCGGTAAGCTCCATCATGCCGAGGTAATCGGTATAAGCCTGATAAAGCTCCATCAGTGTAAACTCGGGGTTATGTCTTGCATCGACGCCCTCGTTTCTGAAAACTCTGCCTATCTCGTAGACTCTTTCAAGTCCGCCGACGATAAGTCTTTTGAGGTAAAGCTCGAGGCTTATTCTGAGCTTGACGTCCTCGTTGAGAGCGTTATAGTGTGTTTCAAACGGTCTTGCAGCTGCGCCGCCAGCGTTGGAGACGAGCATAGGAGTTTCGACCTCCATAAAGCCCTGTGAGTCGAGATATCTTCTGATAGAGGAGATTATCTGGGAACGCTTGATGAAGGTATCCTTGACCTCGGGGTTGCATATGAGGTCGGTGTATCTCTGTCTGTAACGGACGTCGGTATTGGTGAGACCGTGCCACTTTTCAGGCAGCGGGAGCAGGGACTTTGAAAGCAGGGTTATCTTGTGCGCGTGCACGGAAATCTCGCCGCGTCTTGTTCTGAAAACGAAGCCGTCGATACCAACGATGTCGCCGATATCCCAGGTTTTGAAGTCCTTGAAATTTTCCTCGCCTATATCGTTCATTCTGACATAGACCTGGACTCTGTCGGTCTTATCACGAACGTCGATGAAGTTAGCCTTGCCCATATCTCTCCAGGACATTATTCTGCCTGCGATGCGGACATTTATCTGCTGCTCGTCGAGAAGCTGCTTGAACTTTTCCTCGTCGTCGCCAGCCTGTGCTTTGCAGGAAGCCTCGAGGGTCTCATAGCTTATCTTAGCCTTTGCATTTGAAGATGTTACGTCAAATCTTGTTATCTCAAACGGGTCGGCACCCTTTGCTTTGAGGGCACCCAGCTTATCGATTCTTATTTGCTTGAGGCTGTTGACCTCTTCCTGTGAAAGCTCTTCTTCCTCTGCGGGTGTCTGAATAATCTCGTCACTCATTTATAACTTTCCTTTCGCTTTAGCTGTACAAAAAATTACTCTCTTGTGATTTCGAGGACTTCAAATTTGAGCAGACCGGCAGGTGCTTCTACCTCGAAAACGTCGCCGACTTTCTTTCTGAGAGCGGCTTTGCCGATAGGGGACTCGTCGGAGATCTTGCCGTTGTCCGGGTCGGACTCTGTTGAGCCTACTATCTGAAGTGTTTCAACCTCGTCGAACTCGAGGTCTTTTATCTTAATTTTGGAGCCTACGCCTATTTCGTCGGTAGAGATCTCGTCGTCCTCAACGACGATAGCGTTGGCGATGAGCAGTTCCAGCTCGTTGATTTTCGATTCGAGGATAGCCTGCTCGTTCTTTGCCTCGTCATACTCGGCGTTCTCGGAGAGGTCTCCGAAAGAACGTGCTTCTTTAAGTTTCTGAGCGACCTCTTTACGCTTGACGGTAACGAGGTACTCTCTTTCCTCAACTAATTTTTCATAACCTGCTCTTGAAACGGTCTTAGCATTTGCCATAACAGCTCACTCCTAAATCTAAAATTTCTTTTAACGTACTTTATAATAGCATACTGTCAAAATGATATTATACAGCATTTCCCCGTATTTGTCAAGCATTTTGCGGTTTTTGCGCATAGTTTTGAACTTATTGAAAACAATACTATATTAGTGATATTTACTATTGACTAAAACCTACTTTCGTGCTATACTAATCAAGCGAAAACAATATTAATCAAACGAGGAGAGATAAAATGCTCAGACTTGAAAATATAAGCTGGAAGCTGGAGGACGGACGAGGCATTCTCAACGATGTGAGCCTTGAAATCCCGGACAGCAAGCTGGTGGTCATAACCGGACCCAACGGCGGCGGAAAGACGACGCTGGCAAAGACGGTGGCGGGTCTTATCACGCCCGAGTCGGGAAAGATTTTCTTTGACGGTGAGGACATCACCGGACTTGACATCACGCAGCGTGCGAAGAAGGGCATAAGCTACGCTTTTCAGCAGCCTGTGCGCTTCAAGGGCTTGACTGTGCGTGACCTGCTGGAGCTGGCTGCGGGCAGGGAACTGCAGAGGCGCGAGCTTTGCGAATTGCTTGGCAAGGTTGGACTTTGCAAGAACGATTACATTGACCGTGAGGTAAACGCTTCGCTTTCGGGCGGTGAGATAAAGCGCATTGAGATAGCGACTGTACTTGCGAGAAACACGAAGCTGTCTATCTTTGACGAGCCTGAGGCAGGCATTGACCTGTGGAGCTTTGCGGGACTTGTTGATGTTTTCAAAGAGGTCAAGAAGAAATACAAGGGCACGCTGATGATAATTTCGCATCAGGAGCGTATTTTGCAGATAGCTGACGAGATAGTTGTTATTTCGGGCGGCAAGGTTGAGTCTGCGGGTTCGGCAGAGGAGATAATGCCGAAGCTGGTTTCGGGCAGCAGGACGCTCAGACCGTGTGAAAGGAGCGCAGCGGAATGAATGAAATAACTAAGCAGCTGCTTGAAATAATTTCCGATTACAAGGGCGAATTCAAGGGCGCATACAACATTCGTGAGGACGGGCAGTGCGCTGCAAGGCAGTCCTCGGAGAACATTAAAATTGAGTCGAAGCAGGACGGTCCGGGGCTTGTTATCACGATAAAGCCTGGCACAAAGGGCGAGAAAGTTTTCATTCCTGCGTGCGTGACAAAGAGCGGCATAGACGACCTGGTTTACAATGATTTTTACGTTGGGCAGGGTGCTGATGTGACTATCGTTGCGGGGTGCGGAGTGCACAACACTGACGAAGAAGAAGCTCGTCACAACGGTATTCACAGGTTCTTTATCGAGAAAGATGCGAATGTCGTTTACGAGGAAAAGCACATCGGAACGGGCGAGGCTTCCGGTCCGCGAAAGATTGACCCTGTGACAGATGTTGAGCTTGGCGAGAATGCGAAGCTGACGATGGACACGGTTCAGCTGGGCGGTGTTGATTTCACGACGAGGGTGACAAGAGGCGTACTTGGTGACGGGGCAAGGCTTATCATCAAGGAAAGGCTGATGACAAACGGCGTTGAGCAGGCAAAGACGGATTTTTACGTTGAGCTGAAAGGCGAGAACAGCGGCGTTGACCTTATGTCGAGGTCTGTTGCGAGGGACGAGTCCTATCAGGAATATCACAGCGTTATCAAGGGCATGAACGTGTGCACGGGGCACTCGGAGTGCGACGCGATACTTGTCGGAAACGGCAAGGTGTCGGCGTCACCGCAGCTCGATGCGGAGCACCCCGATGCAGCGCTGATACACGAGGCGGCTATTGGCAAGATAGCTGGTGAGCAGCTTCTGAAACTGCGGACTCTCGGACTGACCGAGGAAGAGGCAGAGCAGAAGATTATCTCGGGATTCTTGAAGTAATAGTACAAAAAAGAGGACAGTCTCAAACTGTCCTCTTTTTCATTAACTATTCACTACTCATTCTTCACTATTCACTATTCATTGAAAAAGCCGCACTAAGTGCGGCTTTTGTTTCTGTCCTCTTTTTTGTACTGTTTTGATTTATAAGCCGTTGGGGTTCTTGCTGATAAAGTTCCAGCTGTGGGCGGTCATTTCATCGAGGCTGTATTTTGCTTCCCAGCCGAAGAGCTGTTTTGCTTTATCGGTCTTTGCGTAGTAGGCAGGCAGGTCGCCGGGTCTGCGTGGTTTGATGACATATGGCAGCTGCTTGCCGCAGGCTTTTTCAAAGCTATGCAGCACGTCCATTACGCTGGAGCCCTTGCCTGTGCCGAGGTTGACGGCTTCGACGCCTTTATGTTCGAGCACATATTTAACTGCGCACAGGTGTCCGTCGGCGAGGTCGCAGACGTGGATATAATCCCTTACGCCTGTACCGTCGGGGGTATCGTAGTCGTTACCGAAAACGCCCAGTTTTTCGAGCTTTCCGACAGCGACCTGACAGATATACGGCAGCAGGTTATTCGGGATACCGTTGGGGTCTTCGCCGATAAGTCCTGACGGGTGTGCGCCGATGGGGTTGAAATATCGCAGCAGCGAGACTGACCACTCGTTATCGGAGGTGCAGAGGTCTTTGAGTATCTGCTCGATGAACAGCTTTGTATAGCCGTAGGGATTGGTCGCACTTGTGGGCATATCCTCGACGTAGGGGATAGGGTTTACAGGTCCGTAGACTGTTGCGGACGATGAGAAAACTATCTTTTTGCAGCCGTACTTTGCCATAGTTTCAAAGAGGATGACCGAGCCTGTGATGTTGTTGTGGTAGTATTTGAGCGGCTGCGCGCAGGACTCGCCGACGGCTTTATAGCCTGCAAAGTGTATGACTGCGTCGACTTTATTTTCTGCGAAGATTCTTTCGACAGCTGTGCGGTCGAGCAGGTCGGCTTCGTAGAACTTGAAGTCCTTTCCTGTGATGGTTTTAATGCGGTTGAGCGCTTCTGGTTTGGAGTTTGAAAAGTTGTCGGCGATGATGAGGTCATAGCCTGCTTCGAGCAGGGCAACGCAGGTGTGGCTGCCGATAAAGCCTGCACCGCCTGTTACAAGAATATTTGGCATGGTTATCTTTCCTTTCGGTAGTTATACCGATATTATAGCACGATTGGAAAGAGATTGCAAGTGTTTTTATGTATCACTTGTGAGGGTGCAGACGGGGAAGTAGTGGGCGAGGATCTGTTCGCAGGCGGCGCCCTGTTTTGCCATTTCGTTGGCGCCGAGCTGGCTGAGTCCGACGAGGTGTCCGAGACCTTTACAGGTGAAGGTGAATTTGCCGCCGGTGAACTCGAAAGAGAAGCTCTGGGAGGCGAGGTCGAGGGCGGAACAGAAATCTGCGGCGGGGATTTCTTTTCCGCAGACGGAGACAGCTTTGACAAGGGCGTATTCGCCTGTCTGGGAGACTTTGAGCCAGGTTGACTGGTCTGAGGTGAAGCTGATTTCGGGGAATTTTGCGGAGAGTTTTTGTTTGAGCTCGTCGCTGGTGAGCTCGGTTTTTGACAGGGCTTGTTTGAGGGTTTCGTCGGGCTTGCTTTCGACGGAGGTGAGGTAGGGGATATCCTGCGACCAGACGTCTTTGGCGGAGCGGGTATGACCGTCGCTGACGGCGTGGAAGGCGACGATTATTGGTTTGCCGTTATAGGCGAGGAACTTGCCCTTGGCGGCGGTTATTGCGGCGAGGATTTTTTCGCGGGCTTTATCGTAGTCGTCTTTATAGAGGGCTTTGGCTTGTTCGGGCGTGAAAAAGCCGTGGTAGAGGGTGGTATCGTCGCTGAGGACGGCGCCGCAGAGGTCGGCGGTGGGGTTTGATGCCTCGGCGGAGAGCCTTTGGAGCGCGTAGGTATAGGCGAGGACGGCTTGCGCCTGCAGGGCGGCAGGCTCGAAATCGGCGGGGGTCTGCGCCATTACTGCGCCGAGGAGGTAGTCCTGCATGGGATACTCCCTGACTTGTTTTTCCTTGGTGAAATAGATTTTTACCGTTTGTGTATCGGGCGCGGTCTGCTCGGCGGAAAGGCTGGAGCTTTGGTCTTTTTGGCTTTGCGGCGAGAGAAAGACGAGGCAGGGGATTATCACGAGCAGGACTGCGAAAACGACGGTGAACTGGATATACTCTTTCATATTTAGACCTCCTTGGTGTGCTCTTATTATATATATTCGGGTGGCAAGAAATTTATGCCGAGTTTTTTTCAAAAGGGGTTGACAAATCGGGAGAGAGGGTGTATACTGTGGATAGCTATTAAACGTGTTTAATAAGAAAGGAGAAAGGGTCATGACGGCGAAAAAAAGAGACTTAGAGGCGACGAAAACGGCGCTTTTACGGGCGGCGAAAGAGCTTATGACCAGCTGTGAGGATTCTGACGAGGTGACGTCGAGGGCGATAACTGCGAGGGCGGGTGTCAACCTTGCGATGATAAACTACTGTTTCGGGTCGCGGGAGGCTTTATTTTACGAGGTGTTCAAGCAGTTATTGGCTGACGCGCAGGCGGCGAACCCTGAGCTTGCGGCTTTGATGTGCGCGGATCTGACGCCGAAGCAGAGGGTGACGAGACTGCATTTTTCGATGATGAAGATGATGATTGCAAATTTCGGGTACGCGAAGGCTATCACGAAATACATTCTGCTCAACCGCACGGGCGGAATGGGAATGGAGAGCCTGCCGTGCATAACGGAGCATTTCGGCGGTCGGAAGAATGAGCGTGAATGCAGTCTTATCGCATTTGAGCTGTCGAGCCTGCACGAGCTGGCGGTCTTGCGGCACAGGGAGCTGAAAGAGTATTACGGGCTTGACCTGACGGACGATGCGGTGCTTGAAAAGTATGTGCGGGAGACTGTTGACAGGTATCTGGACTGAAAGTGAGGCTGACATGGAAAGAAAGACACACGGCTTGCTCGGGCTGGGGATACTGCTTGCGATATTTCTCGGAATGATGGCGCTTATGCGCATTACAGCTTCGCAGGTGGCGGCGCTTTCGGGCGGGCAGGGCATTGTTGACCTTGAATTTGCGATAACACCCGAACGGATAAGGCAGGCTTTGTCGGGTTACGGGCGCGCGGCGGCGGCGTATTACCGCTGGGGATTTATGCTGGTGGACATGGTTTACGCGTTTGCGTACTGCACGTTTTACAGGGCGGCGGTGACGACGGTGCTTTACAGGTGCGGAGTGCGTTACGAGGTGAGAAGCAGGCTTGCGATGATGCCTGTGGCGGCGATGATTGCTGATTTGTTTGAGAACACGGTGATGTTCATTCTGCTCGGCGGAAACCGCACGGGCGTGCTGATGTGGGCGTTCACGGTGTTCAACGTGATAAAGTTCGTGATGGTTTACGCGAGCTTGGCGGTGGTGATAGGAGGTACGTTATGGCTGGTAAAAAAGCGCTTATCGTGATTGATATGCAGAACGATTTTTTATGGGAAAAGAGAAAGGCGATGTTTTCCTACGACGCGGCGGCGCTGACGGCGGCGGTGAACGGGAAAATTCACCAGTTTGAGCAGGCGGGTGACGACGTTATTTACATTGCCCACGTTCTGCCGAACCTGCCGACGAACAGGTGGTTTATCGGGTTTTCGATAAGAGGCACGCAGGGTGCGCAGCTTTACAAAGGGCTTGACATAGTTTCAGAGCTTTATTTTGAAAAGAAGCTGTCAAACAGCTTTACGGCGAGGGCGTTCCGCGAGCATATGCAGGCGCAGGGGTACTCGCAGATTCACATTTGCGGTTTGGACTTATGCGGCTGTGTGGGCAAGACGGCGCTGGGCGCGGCAAAGGTATGCGGCGAGGTCTATCTGCACGAAAGCGCGGTGGGATGCAGGTTTGACAGCGGCAGGGCAGAGAAGATGCGCAAGGCTCTTGCGGGCGCGGGAGTTAGATTTGCATAGTGCGGGCGGTGCGCTGGTGTGAGGGTGATGTGCGCGGGAGTGCGGAAAGTCGCCCTACTGCTTGACAAAAGGCTTGAAATAATGTAAAATAAAATGGTACATTTGAATTTTCAAGTTTGGAGTGAAGTAAAAATGAAAGAGACGGCAAGGTCGATATTCTACAAGCAGTTTACCGATAACAACACCATCGACCCGAAACTTTATGACAAATACGTTGTGAAAAGAGGTCTGAGAAACGCTGACGGTACAGGCGTTACGGCAGGTCTTACAAACATTTGCAACGTTCACGGCTACATGATAAACGAGGGTGAGAAGTCGCCTATTCAGGGTCAGCTTATTTACAGAGGATACAGCATCAATGACCTTATTGAGAACGCGCGCAAGGAAAACAGATTCGCTTATGAGGAGATCGTTTATCTTCTGCTGATGGGCGACCTGCCGAACAAGACGGAGCTTGAGGCGTTCAAGAAGATGATCGCAGACAACAGACCGCTGCCTGATGATTTCTTTGAGGACATGATTTCCAAAGCGCCTTCAAAGAACATAATGAACAAGATGGAAAGGTCTATTCTTGCGCTGTATTCGTATGATGCGAACCCCGAGGAGCGCTCGCCCGAATTTGAGATGGCGACGGCTATCTCGATAATCTCGAAGCTGCCGAACATCATGGTTTCGGCTTATCAGGTGAAGAGACGTTCTTTCGACGGCGAGAGCATGTTCATGCACCCGCTGATCCCGGGACAGTCGACCGCAGAGATGATACTTTCCGCACTGCGCCCTGACAGAAAGTTCACTGACGAGGAGGCAAAGCTGCTTGACCTGCTGATGATTCTTCACGCAGAGCACGGCGGCGGAAACAACTCGACATTTGCTTGCAGAGTGCTGACTTCTTCGGGAACAGACCCGTACTCCGCTTATGCGGCGGCTGTTGGTGCGCTCAAGGGAACACGTCACGGCGGTGCGAACATCAAGGTTTCTGCGATGCACAAGTTCATTGAGGAGGCTGTTGACGACTGGGACGACGAGGAGAAGGTAGCTGAGGTGCTCAAAAAGATAGTGCGCAGGGAGGCTTTCGACAACTCGGGTCTTATTTACGGAATGGGTCACGCTGTTTACACGCTTTCTGACCCGAGAGCCGTTATTCTGAAAAAGAACGCGCGCGAGCTTGCAAAGGGCACGGAGTTTGAAAAGGAATTCAGACTGCTTGAAACCATTGAAAAGCTGACGCCTGCGATAATCAGAGACGTCAAGGGCAGCGACAAGACGATGTGCGCGAACGTTGACATGTACTCGGGTCTTGTTTACAAGATGCTGGGTGTGCCTGATGACCTGTTCACGCCGATGTTTGCCGTTTCGAGAATGGCAGGCTGGTGCGCTCACAGATTTGAGGAGCTGGTAACGGGAAAACGTATCATCAGACCTGCTTACAAGTCGGTGATGAGAGAAAAGATATACATTCCGTTGGAGCAGAGATAATTTGCGCAAAGCACTTGAAATAACAAGCATATTGTGTTATAATAAGGTCGGGTATGCGTACCCGTCCTTATTTTTCATTTTCAGGAAGGGAGTGATCGCTTGCGAAGGCTTAAACAGGCGGCTCTGGTGGCAATGAGCCTGTTTCTGACGGGCTGTTCGGCTCTGAATTTCACGGTCGAAGGTCTGGTAGATGCGCCGAAGCTCACAGAACAGCAGTCTGAGATTCATCAGGCGCTTATTGAGAGCGTCGGCAGCAACATTACGCTGAAATATCCGAGAAACGGCGATCACAGAAGCGCTTACGTTATTGCGAACATAGACGACGAGCCTGACGATGAGGCTATCGTTTTTTACGAATACAAGGACAATGTCAAGGACAACGGCATGAGGATAAACGTGCTTGACACTGACGAGGACGGCAAGTGGCACTCGGTAAAGGAGCTGCACGGTGCTGGAACGGACATTGACAAGGTAATGATTTCGTCATTCGGAAACAGCAGCAGCAAGCGTGTTGTGGTGGGGTATCAGAACCCTGCGACAGACGACAAGACGCTGGAAATTTACAGTTACAGCGGAAGCACATTTGAAAAAGTCGGCACGGACACTTACTCGGTGCTGGAAATGATGGACATCAACGCTGATGGAAGCAACGACCTTGTGGTTGTGCAGAAGACGGTGAACGCGGAGACGGAAAAGGTCACGGCAAAGGCGTCTTTGCTGGTGGTCGACAAGGGCGAGCTGAAACGTGAGCAGACGATAGATATGTGCGACAACGTTTCGTCATACGTCAGGGCGACAAAGGGAATGCTCGAGGGCGGGCGAAGCGCTATTTACATTGACAGCCTCAACTCTGAGGGCTTTGTGCAGACGGAGCTGGTTTATTACAGGTACTCGACTTTGCAGAACCCCATTCAGCAGAGAAAGGAAAAGCTGCTTTCGTCGACGACGAGACCTATCGGTTACTACTGCACCGATGTTGACGGCGACACGATAGCGGAGATACCGTCGACAAAGCCTATGCTTGGCTACGAGAACGCGGTGGCTGACGAGATGCTATACACGACGACGTGGAGCGTTTACAAGGACTTTTACACGCTGGAAGAAAAATACACGGGGTATTACTCGATACAGAACGGTTTCTTCCTTGCGTTCCCGAAGCGCTGGGAGGGCAAGGTCACGGTAAGGCGCGACAACGACACGGGCGACGTGGTTTGCTACAAGTATTCGGGCAACATAAACACCTCGACGACGGAGCTTGTGCGTTTTTGCACGGTGACAAAGAACAACGCCAAGGAAAAGCTGGACAAGGGCTACGAGGTGGTAGACCAGAGAGGACAATTGCAGTATCTGGTGAAGTTCCCTGCGCACGCGGAGGACCAGCTGGTGCTGACTATTGACGAAGTAAAAAATAATTTCTATATCATAGACTGATGACAGGAGGAGAACACGAATGAAAAGAGTGCTTGTTTGTGAGGACGAAGATTCCATCAGGGAGTTCGTCGTTATAAATCTTGTGAGGAGCGGTTACGAGGTCATTGACGTAAACTGCGGAGAGGACGCATTGAAGGCGTTCGACGAGGGCGGCGGACAGTTCGACGTTGCACTTCTGGATATTATGATGCCCGGAATCGACGGCATGCAGGTGTGCAAGAAGATAAGAGAGAAAAGCGACAGCATTGGTATTATCATGCTTTCGGCAAAGTCGCAGGAAATGGACAAGATAAGCTGTCTGATGAGCGGCGCTGACGATTACATCACAAAGCCGTTCTCGATAAGCGAGCTTATTGCGAGAGTTGACGCTGTTTGCAGGAGAGTGACAAGGTCAAGCTCGAAGCCTGAGGAGGCGTCGGTCATCACATCCGGTCCGTTCACTCTGAACTTAAAGAGCAGGACTGTTTTCAAAAACGGTGAGCAGGTCGACCTGACACAAGTTGAGTATCAGATAATGGAATATTTCTTCCGTAATCAGAACACTGCGCTTGACCGTTCGAGCATACTCAATCACATCTGGGGTGAGAGCTATTACGGCGACGACAAGATAGTTGACGTTAACATCAGAAGAATAAGAATGAAGATAGAGGACGAGCCGTCCAACCCGAAGTATATCCTTACGATATGGGGATTCGGCTACAAATGGTCGGGAAATAACGCCTGAATGATTGGAGTAGGAACAGTTGGCAAAACCTGAACTCAGATACGGAAAGCACAGTATCACTATGCACTGGCTGAGAAACAGCTTCGGTGTTATCGTGGCGATACTGCTGCTTATTGAAGTGCTGATGGTCTTTGTGGTGAGAAATTATTATTACACCGCTGCAAAGGAATATGTCAGCTCGAAAATGAATATTGTTTCGGCTGCTGTGCAGAGCAATTCCGAGGCGGGCAGAGCCAATCTCAACTCACGCATCAGGACTTACGTCGAGAGCTACGAGGACAAGGAGCGCATCGAGCTTATGGCGATAAACAACGATGACGAGGTGGAGGTCACATCGTCGGGATTCTCGCCGTCAAAGCTCGACCAGATGCCCGATTACCAGGAGGCTAAGAACGACGCTGCGGGTATGTCGGTGCAGATTTACGACCTGCCGACAGGCGAAAAGGTCGTGGCGGTCTCGGCGGTGATAAACGCAAAGGACAGCCAGTACAGCGCGCTGAGAATGCTGGCGTCGATGAAGAAGATAGACAATCAGGTGCTTATAATCGCTGCGACGACATTCGTTGTGTGCCTTGCGATAATGCTTCTGATTTTCTTCTCGGGAATGTACTTTGTGCGTTCCATCGTTTACCCGATCAGAAGCATAGGCGATATGACAAAGCAGTTCGCAAAGGGCGATTTCTCGGAGAGGATCAAGAAAGAATCGGACGACGAGCTGGGTGAGCTTTGCGACTCTATCAACTACATGGCGGACGAGCTTTCAAACACCGAGCAGATGAAAAACGAGTTCATCTCGTCGGTATCTCACGAGCTGCGCACGCCGCTGACGGCGATAAAGGGCTGGACGGAAACTGTAACGTCGATGTACGAGGACAAGGAGACGTTCAAAAAGGGTATGCGAGTTATCACCAGCGAGACGGAGAGACTTTCGCAGATGGTTGAGGAGCTGCTTGACTTCTCGCGCATACAGGACAACAGGCTCACGCTTATCATGGACACGATAGACATTCTTGCCGAGCTCGGCGAGACGGTGCTGATATATCAGGAGAGGGCGAGGGCGCTCGGCATAAAGCTCGATTACTACGAGCCTGAGATGCTGTCGTTTGTTTACGGCGACAAGAACAGGCTGCGTCAGGTATTTATAAACATTGTGGACAATGCGATAAAGTATTCGGACAAGGGCGACACGGTCTCTGTCGAGGCTTACGAGGAGCACGGGGAGATCTGCATTTCCATTTCGGATACGGGCATGGGCATTTCGGCAGAGGATTTGCCGAAGGTCAAGACGAAATTCTTTAAGGCGAACCACACAAGACGAGGCTCGGGCATCGGTCTTGCGGTGGCAGATGAGATAATTCAGCGCCACGGCGGAACGCTGACGATAAACAGTGAGCAGGGCGTGGGCACGACGGTGCTTATCACGCTGCCGTGCATGGAAAAGAAGAAAGACAGTGAGGCGGACACATCTACGACAGATGTGCAGCTGATATCGTCCGAACCGGACATAGAAAGGACTAATCCCGATAATGAGCAAGAGTAAGGAAACGGTCTCAGAGGAGAAATTCAAATCAAAAATTGGCGGACAGGCAGTCATCGAGGGCGTTATGATGCGGGGCATCGACAAGGCTGCGATGGCGTGCCGTTTGCCAAGCGGTGAGATAGACCTCGAGGAGTGGGCGGTCAAGGGCGGCAAAAACGCGCCGTTCTACCGCAAGGTGCCATTCCTCAGAGGCATTTTTGTGTTTATATCGTCGATGGTTGAGGGCTACAAGTGCCTTTCGCGTTCGGCGGACAAGCAGATGCAGGCGGAGGAGGACGACGAGGAGCCTTCAAAGCTGGAAAAGATGCTGGGCGACAAGCTGATGCCAATTATCACGACGGTGTCGATAATTCTCGGCCTGGGACTTGCAATTGCGCTGTTTATGTTCCTGCCGAGCTGGATATCAAAGCTGATAGACAGGTTTATCGTGAGCCTTGCGCCTGTGGCAAAGAACATAATCGAGGGCGTGACGAAGATACTGATATTTATTGGGTACACGTCGCTGACCTCGCTGATGAAAGACATTCGCAGGACATACGAATATCACGGTGCTGAGCACAAGACGATAACCTGCTATGAGCACGGCGACGAGCTGACGGTGGACAACGTCAAAAAGCACTGCCGTTTTCACCCGAGGTGCGGAACGAGCTTTATTTTCCTGGTGCTGTTCATCAGTATTTTTGTGAGCACGGTGTTTCAGGTGCCGTGGGAGAATGTTGCTTTGCGCGTGCTGGTAAAGGTTGCGCTTTTGCCTGTGGTTATGGGCATTTCGTATGAGCTGATAAGGGCCGCTGGAAAATACGACAACATTGTGACGAAGATAATCTCTGCGCCCGGACTTTGGATTCAGAGGATAACGACGAAAGAGCCTGACGGCGAGGAGATAGAGTGCGCTATCAGGGCGCTGAGCGCGTGTATTCCCGAGAATCCCGAGGAGGACAGGCTGTGAGCAGTTACGCGGCGCTGCTGGAAAAGGCAGTGAGAGAGTTTGAACAGGGCGGCGTTGAGGACGCTGCGCTCAACGCGCGGGAGCTGCTGGGCGCTGCGCTTGGGTGCGACTGCCGAGGGTTTGAGTTCAAAAAGGCACTCGGCGGTGAGGCGGACGGCAGTGTGCAGGACGAGTTCGAGAGCCTGTGCAGACGCCGCACCGACGGCGAGCCTTTGCAGTATCTTGTGGGCGAATGGGAGTTTTACGGGCTGACTTTCAAGGTCGGCGAGGGCGTGCTTATTCCGAGGCAGGACACCGAGACGCTGGTTGACGTGGTGCTGAAAAAAGCGCCGAAGGACAGGGCGTTGACGGTGATAGACCTTTGCAGCGGAAGCGGGTGCATTGCTGTTGCGCTGGAAAAGAAACTGAACTGCAATCGGGTGCTCGGGGTGGAGCTTTCTGACGCGGCGCTTGAATATCTGAAACAGAACATTGCGCTCAACGAAAGCAAAGTTGAGGCTGTAAAGGGTGATGTTACAGACGCGGAAACGGCGGAAAAACTGCCGCTTGCGGACATCATCACTGCGAACCCGCCTTACCTGACGGGCGAAGATATGAAAGTGCTGCAAAAAGAGGTAACGTTTGAGCCGAGCGGAGCGCTTTTCGGCGGCGAGGATGGTTTGGACTTTTACAGGCAGATACTTATAAACTTCAAAAGCAGGCTGAAACAGGGCGGTTTGCTGGCGTTTGAGATAGGCATAGGCATGGAGGAGGACGTGATGACGATGATGATTCGTCACGGGTTCGAGAACGTCAGGGCGTACAAGGACGCCTGCGGTGTTTTCCGCTGCATTGCGGGATATAAGAAATAACAGTCCATTTTATTGTACAGGAAAATAATTTTGCGAACTGTCCAGACAAACGGACAGTTGATGTGTTATGATATAGTTACAGAAGAAAAACGCAGACTTTTTACGGAGGTATGACAGTTATGGCGATGGATAAGAAGAAAAAGGCTTCGGGCACTCCCGTTACCAACATTACAGACAAGGCGGAGAAGAAAAAGGCGCTGGACACGGCTATCGCTTACATCGAGCAGCAGTTCGGCAAGGGCGCTATTATGAAGCTGGGCGAGGCTAAGGCGATGGACGTTGAGGCTATCTCGACAGGCTCGCTGACGCTGGACATGGCGCTGGGTATCGGCGGTGTGCCGCGCGGACGTATCATTGAGATCTACGGACCTGAGTCCTCGGGTAAGACGACGGTTGCGCTGCACGTTATCGCGCAGACGCAGAAGCTGGGCGGCGACGTTGCGTTCATTGACGTTGAGCACGCGCTTGACCCTGTTTACGCTGCGGCGCTGGGCGTTGACATTGACAACATGCTGGTTTCGCAGCCTGACTCGGGCGAGCAGGCACTGGAAATCGCTGAGGCGCTGGCAAGGTCGGGCGCTATCGACTGCATAGTTATTGACTCTGTTGCGGCGATGACGACGAGAGCCGAGATTGACGGCGAGATGGGCGATTCGCACGTCGGACAGCTCGCAAGGCTGATGTCGCAGGGACTGAGAAAGCTGACGAGCGTTATTGCAAAGTCCAACACGACGGCAATTTTCATCAACCAGATAAGAGAGAAAATCGGTGTTATGTACGGCAATCCCGAGACGACTCCCGGCGGTCGTGCGCTGAAATTCTACGCGTCGGTACGTGTTGAGGTAAGGCGCGGAGAGCAGCTCAAAGACGGTGCAAACGTTGTGGGCAACAGGACACGCTGCAAGGTCGTTAAAAACAAGGTCGCTCCGCCGTTCAAGGAGGCTGAGTTCGACATAATGTACGGCAAGGGCATTTCAAAGGTGGGCGAGATTCTCGACATCGGTGTTGACCTTGGCGTTGTGAAAAAGGGCGGCGCGTGGTTCAGCTACAACGAGATGAAGCTGGGACAGGGCAGAGACAACTCAAAGCAGTTCCTGCTGGACAACCCTGAGATCATGGAGGAAATCGAGGAGCAGATAAGGGTGAAGTTCGCTGAAAAGGAGAGCGAGGCTGCTGCGCCGAAGAAGAAAGAGGCAAGCAAGCTGGAAAAGATGGCGAACGCGAGCGCTGGCATCAAGCCTGCGGCTAAGGCTGCAAAGACAGAGGTACTGGCTGACCCCGAGGACGATTTTGAGGAGTTCGCACCTGTGGATATAAGCTCTTTGGGTGAATAGTATTGTTATAGTAGATGCACCCGAAGGGGTTTGGGGGCGACCGGAAAGCCCCCAAATTAGAGAAACGACTTTGCCCGTCAATCCGCACTTCCGCGTGCGGATTGAGGAAACCGACGTTACCACAGGGTAAGGGGACGCCCTCTCTTGCAGGGCAGTCCCCTCTTGCAAAACAGTCCGCAGGACTATTTTGCAATTCACCCCGTGCGGAGCGCGCGAGGCAAAGAGATTTCGCTGACTGCGGTCAGCGACGAGGACTCTGCCCTCGACCCGCAAGCCTTTTTTACGAGAAAGAAGGCACGAGAATGGCTTCGCCATTCTCTCAGGAGTAACCGTGGTAACGGTTACTCTGTGACACGAAAAACCTGTTATTATTGGCTGGGTCGGCGGTTTTGCGAAAAGGGCAATTGTTCTCAAACAGAGGACGTATACGAATGAAAATAACGGCAATTGAAAAATACAAAGGCTCGACCTATCGCATAGACTTTGACGAGGGCGAGCCTTGTTATCTCAATATCGAGATAATCAATAAGTTCAATCTCAAGGCAGGCATCACCCTGCCTTTGTCTGCGTGGGAGCAGGTGCAGTCCGAGAACGAGTTCCGCAAGGCGCGGGAGCGTGCGCTTTATCTGCTCGATTACAGGGATTACTCGTTCGTTGATATGTTCAAGAAGCTGCGGCAGAATTACGACGAGGAGCTTTGCTATCGCGTGATGGAAAAGCTGGTGGAGATGGGCGTTATCAACGATATGCGCTACGCGGAGGGCTTGGCGCGGCACTACGTTGAGGTCAAGCTGTTCGGCAGGCGCAGGGCTTTTCAGGAGATGCGGCTCAAAGGGCTGACCAAAGAGGTCATCGACATTGCGCTGGAGGAATACGCTGAGGGTGTTGACGAGCGTTTGCGCAAGCTCATCGACAAGAAATTCATGCGGTATCTTGGTGACGAAAAGGGCGTAAACAGGGTGAAAAACTCGCTTATTCGGTATGGGTATGACTTTTCGGACATCAACAAGGCATTAAAGGATATTGCGTCGGAAGACGATGATGACGAATGAAAAATGTCGGTCAAAAGATGTTGAACAAGTAAAATAAATATGTACTTGCGGGGCAAGTGCTTGACAAACGGGGTAAAAAGTGAGATAATTACTGTATATGATATGATTTCATGCGATAATGACGGGAGATTTTATTATGTCAACAAGAGTCGGAATGGTATCCCTCGGCTGCCCGAAAAATCAGGTAGACGCGGAGCACATGCTTTATGACCTGAAAAAACAGGGGTTTGAGATAATCACCGATGCTGCGCTTGCAGACGTGGTGATAGTAAACACCTGCGGTTTTATTGAGTCGGCAAAGCAGGAAGCAATTGACACTATACTTGAATTCTGTGAGCTGAAAAAAGAGGGCAGGATCAAGGCTGTCATTGCGACAGGCTGTCTTGCGGAGAGATACCGCGACGAGATGAAAAAGGAAATGCCCGAGATTGATGCTGTTATCGGCATCGGCTCGAACGACAGGCTTTGCGACATAATAAGAGATATCCTTATCGACAAAAAGCAGGTTTGCTCCTACGGTGAAAAGACGGGGCTTTGCATGGATGGCGGAAGAATAATCTCGACAGAACCGTTTTTCGCATACATAAAGATTGCTGAGGGCTGCGACAACTGCTGCACTTACTGTGCGATACCGTCGATAAGAGGCAGGTTCCGCAGCAGAAAGATAGAGGACATTGTTGAGGAAGCCAAGTGGCTTGCTGAAAACGGTGTTACCGAGCTGGTAGTTGTGGCGCAGGACACGACACGCTACGGCGAGGATATTTACGGAAAGAGCGAGCTGCCGAAGCTGCTCAGGGAGCTGTGCAGGATAGAAGGCTTCAAGTGGATAAGAACGCTGTACTGCTATCCCGAAAGGATAACAGACGAGCTGCTCGACACGATAGCGGGCGAGGAAAAGCTCGTGAAGTATATTGATATGCCATTGCAGCACTGCAACGGCGACATACTGCGGCGCATGAACCGCCACGGCGACAGGCAGTCGCTCAGCGAGCTTGTGGCGCACATTAGAGAGAAGATACCCGGTGTTATACTGCGCACGACGCTTATTGCGGGATTCCCCGGAGAGACGGAGGAACAGTTCGAGGAGCTTTGTGAGTTCGTGAAAGAGACGAAATTTGAACGGCTCGGCTGCTTTGCCTTTTCGCCCGAGGAGGACACGCCTGCGTTTGACATGCCCGACCAGGTACATCTGAAAACGAGAGAAAGACGAGCAGAGATAATAATGGAGCAGCAGATGCTTATCTCGGACGAGTTCAACGAGAAATGCAACGGGCAGACTCTTGAGGTCGTTTGTGAGGGCTTTGACAGATATGCGGACTGCTACTACGGGCGCAGCGCGTATGATGCTCCCGAGATAGACGGTAAGGTATTTTTCGTGAGCGAAGAAAAGGTAAGAATCGGCGATTATGTGAATGTGCTGGTCGACGACACACTTGATTACGACCTTATCGGTTCGAGAGTTTAGCTTTGAAAGTGAGATAATTTATAATGAATTTGCCTAATAAACTGACTGTGCTCAGAGTCATACTGATACCGTTCTTTCTGGTATCGGTGCTGTGGTTCTATGAAGGGCACATGATAGTCGCGCTGATATTCTTTGCGCTGGCGTCGATAACGGATTTCCTTGACGGACGCATCGCGAGAAAGAACAATCTGGTGACGACGTTCGGAAAGTTCCTTGACCCGCTGGCAGACAAGCTGCTGGTAATGACGGCGCTTATCGCGTTCGCGTTTGAGCGGTGGATAGACCCTGTGGCAGTTGTGCTGATACTGTCAAGAGAGTTTATGGTAACGGGACTGCGGCTTGTGGTCGCAAACGAGGGAGTCGTTGTTGCGGCGGGCATCTGGGGTAAGCTGAAAACAGCGTTCACGATGATAGCTCTGCTGGTGATAATGATTTTGCAGATCATACACCCTGATGCAAAGGGAAGCCCTGATCTTAACTGGGGAGCACCTGTGTTCCTTGTGAACGAGGCACTTATCTGGGTAGCTGTGATACTCACGCTTATTTCGGGCGGCGTTTATCTCGCGGGATACTGGAAATACATTGATTCAAGTAAATAAGATAAATGCGTATCAGCAAGAGTAGCTTTTGCAAAAATGCGTTACAGAGAGGGCGTGGCGGTGAGAACGTCTGCGCAGGGCAAAGGTGAAGTGCGGCTGACAGCAGGGGAGCAACAACGGTGAAAGCTCAGTATTCTCCTCCGCAGGTCTGCGTTAAAGACAAATGAGCCGTTTTTACGGAAAAAACGAAGTGGGACCGTAGGTCGATGATGACTTGCCTTCGCAGATGACAAAGTGTCGTCTGTGGAGGCTTTTATTTTGGCTGTAAGTGGGAAAAGACAATGAACATAAACGAACTTGAAAGAAAACTAAAAGCGGCGAAAGTTCCTGCGAGCTGTTATTCCATAATGAAAGGCGGGCTTCCTAATGAGGTGTACTGCCTTGCTGCGGAAAACGGCAGATGGGTAGTTTATTACAGCGAAAGAGGAAAACGCTCGGGAGAGACTTTTTTCAAAAGCGAATCACAAGCCTGCGATTGCTTTTACAGCAAGCTGATAAAATACGCAGGAAAATAGAGGTTAGTGTTATGCACAAAAATCTGTTGTTTGACCTTGACCAGACGCTGCTTGACTTTCACGCGTCGGAGAAGATTGCGCTGAAAGCTGTTATGCAGGCGCAGGGACAGGAGTTTTCCCAGCAGCGCTATGACGCGTTCAAGCAGATTAACAAGAGCCTTTGGCTTGAATTTGAAAAGGGTGAGATAACCAAGACCCAGCTTTTTGAGACGAGGTTTCGGCGGTTGTTCGAGCTGTGCGGGTGCGACGTGGACAAGATGGACTTTGCGCAGATAAACAGCGATTTTATAGATGCTATGGCGCAAAATGGCGTGCTTATGCAGGGCGCTGATAGCTTTCTTGAAAGGCTGACGCGTGGCATAGCTGACGCGGGGATTTACATTGTCACCAATGGTGTGACGCGAAACGCTATGGGGCGGATAGTGTCAACGGGGCTTGACAGGTTTATCAGCGAGGTGTTCGTCAGCGAGGAGATTGGCGCGGCAAAGCCTGCGAGGGAGTATTTTGACGCGGTGGTAAATGCGGTCGGCGGCGACAGGGAGAGCTTTCTTGTTATCGGGGACTCGCTGACGTCGGACATGCTGGGCGCGAAGAACGCGGGGCTTGCGAGCTGCTGGTTTATGCCAAGCGGTGACATTGAGCAGGCGGTAAAGGATTTTGATGTTGATTTTACGGCGGCGGATTTTGACGAGCTGTATGATGTGATAGAAAAATGGTCGGCTGAAAACGAGATTTAACGAGGTAATTCTATGGGATTTATCAAGGAGATACGAAAAGACCTGCGGTCTGTGATGGAGCGTGACCCTGCGGCGGGCAGCGAGCTTGAGGTTTTGCTGACATATTCGGGCGTACACGCAGTGATCGTTCACCGCGCGGCGCACTGGTTTTACAAGCATGATCACAAGGTCATTGCGAGGATAATTTCGCAGACGATGCGCGGTATCACGGGTATTGAGATACACCCCGGCGCGAAGATAGGCAAGGGCTTGCTTATCGACCACGGAAGCGGTGTGGTCATCGGTGAGACGGCGGAGATTGGCGATTACTGCCTGCTTTACCAAGGGTGCACGCTGGGCGGCACGGGAAAAGACCATGGCAAGCGTCACCCGACTCTCGGAAACAACGTTATGGTGGGCGCGGGTGCAAAGATTCTCGGACCTTTCAAGGTGGGAGACAACGCCAAGATAGCCGCGAACGCGGTGGTGCTCAAAGAAGTTCCGCCAAACTCGACGGCGGTGGGCGTGCCCGCGAGGATAGTCAGGCAAAACGGCAAGCGCACGCTTGACCTTGACCAGGTGCACATACCCGACCCTGTGGCTGCGGAGATAGCACGAAACAGAAAACGGCTCGCGGCGCTGGAAAAGCGCATTGCGGAGCTTGAAGCGATACAAAATGGCAAGAAAAACAAGGAGGAAAAGTAAAATGCAGTTATACAACACACTTTCACACAAAAAAGAGGAGTTCGTTCCGAACGAGGCAGGCAAGGTGGCAATGTACACCTGCGGACCGACAGTTTATCACTATGCGCACATCGGAAACCTGCGCAGCTATATAATGGAGGACGTGCTTGAAAAGTATATGCGTTATGACGGACTTGACGTTAAGCGTGTAATGAACATAACAGACGTGGGACACCTGACGAGTGACGGTGACACGGGCGATGACAAGATGCTCAAGGGTGCAAAGAGAGAGCACAAGACGGTCATGGAGATAGCTGAGTTTTACACAAAGGCTTTCTTTGAGGACTGCGCGAAGCTGAACATCAAGACTCCTGACGTTGTTGCGCCTGCGACGAGCATGATCGACGAATTTATCAGAGTTATCGGCGTGCTTATGGACAAGGGCTATGCTTATGAGGCAGGCGGAAATATCTATTTTGACACATCAAAGCTGGAGCAGTATTATGTGTTCGGCGATTTCAGCGAGGAGGACCTTGAGGTCGGCGTGCGCGATGGCGTTGAGGAGGATACAAACAAGCGCAACAAGGCGGATTTCGTGCTGTGGTTCACAAAGTCGAAGTTCGACGACCAAGAGCTGAAATGGGATTCACCCTGGGGCGTGGGTTACCCAGGCTGGCACATTGAGTGCTCATGTATTTCGATGAAAAATCTCGGAGAGTATCTTGACATTCACTGCGGCGGCATCGACAACGCTTTCCCGCATCACACGAACGAGATAGCGCAGTCGGAGGCTTATCTGGGTCACAAGTGGTGCAATTTCTGGTTCCATGTGCATCACCTCAACACGACGGGCGGAAAGATGAGCAAGTCAAAGGGCGAGTTCCTGACCGTTTCGCTTCTCGAAAGCAAGGGCTATGACCCAATCGTTTACAGATTCTTCTGTTTGCAGTCGCATTACAGAAAGAGCCTGGTGTTCTCGTATGAGAACCTTGACAACGCAAAGACGGCTTATGACAAGCTGGTGGCAAGGGTCGCACAGCTCAAAGCCGAGGGCGACACAAAGGGCATTGACGAGGCAAAGTTTGCTGAACTGAAACAGAATTTCAAAGACGCTTTTGACAACGACATCAACACGGCGCTGGGAATCACTGCGCTGTACGACGCTTTGAAGGCTGACACCAATGCGGCAACAAAGCTGGCGCTGGTCGAGGACTTTGACAAGGTGCTTTCGCTGGGACTTATCGAGCACGCTGACAAGCTGGCAAAGCAGGACGAGGGCGAGGATATCCCCGAGGACATCAAGGCGCTTGTTGAGCAGAGGGCACAGGCTCGAAAGGCAAAGGATTTTGCAAAGGCTGACGCTCTGCGTGACGAGATAACGGCAAAGGGCTGGGTAATCGAGGAGACGCGTCAGGGCACAAAGGTCAGACGCAAGTAAGAAAGGACTGTAAGATGAGCAAGGGAACAAAGGGCGGATACTCGCCCGACAAGAGCAGGAACAAGACTATCGCGCAGGTCTCGATACTTGTGATATGCTTTGTGATGATAGCGGCGCTGACGGTGATGTTCAGCAATTTCTCAAAGAAAAAGGGCGAGGATTATCAGAACCCTGAGCTTGTGCAGAGGAAGGTGCCCTCTGACGACGCGACTGTGGCGGTCTTTGAGACGACAAAGGGAACTTTCAAGGCGGTGCTTTACGAGGAGCAGGCGCCTGAGGCGTGCAAGTATTTCAAAGACCTTGTAAAGACGGGTTACTATGACGGCACTTACGTTTTCGGCGTGCAGAAGGACGTTTATTTCCTCGGCGGCTCAAAGGCGAAGGACGGAACGGACACTGATGACACGGACAAGAAAACTCTCGAAAAGGAGATAAACTCTGACCTGTGGCCTTTCAAGGGTGCGCTTATTTCGTTCGGCGGAAAGAACAACAAGTTCATCAGCTCGGAAGTTTCGGGAAGCAGGATTTTGTTTGTCGGCTCGGTGGAGTTTACAGACGAGTTCAAGGCGGAGCTTGAAAGTGCAAGCGACAACAGCGAGGTGAACAACGCTTTTGAGGAGATGGGCGGTGTGCCGAACTTCACAAAGCAGTACACTATCTTTGCGCAGGTCTACGACGGAATGGACGTTTACGAAAAAGTCTGCGCAGCTGGCTCGGGCGACGAGAGCAGCATCACGCCGACAGAGGAGATAAAGTTTACAAAGGTGTCTCTTTCGACCTACAAGGAGCACAAGAACGACAGCTTTTTCCCTGAAAGCTCGGACAGCAGCAAGTGACAAAAAAGAAAATACAGTATTATCATTAGGACAGGACGAAGAAGAACGTAATAATTCAAGAAAGGAGAACAAAGACATGGAAACGACAGAGATGCTCAAAAAGCTGTATGCAGGCTCGGACAAGCTGGTGGTGATGACCGATGAAAAGCTGGGGATCGTCTGGAGCAATCAGCCCGAAAAGAGCAGGGGACTTGACCTTGGCAAGCTGAGGGCTTACGAGGGCAAAAAAATATCGCTGCCAATAGAGGCGGCGGTGACGGCGGAATATCCCGCGGCGTTCGGTGAAAGCTGCGCTGTGGAGGTGCAGCCGATAGGCGAGGGCACAGAGGGTTACCTGCTGACGTTTTACAGCTGCGATGACATTGAGCGGCTTGCGGACAGGTCGGGACACCTGAAATTCAAGGCGAATTTCCTCGGCAATATCAGAAACGAGCTTTCGCAGGTGATATTCATGCTCGACGCAAAGCATCAGAAATACGCCGAGCAGGGCGATTTGGATTTTCTGACTTTGGAAAAAGAGGCGAGATACCGCATTCTGCGGACATTCTCGGCAACGGTGAATCTCAACGAGATTTCAAAATACTACAACGGGGTTTTCAGCAGGGAGCCTGTGTGCATTTCGGACGTTGTGAGAGACGTTTGCAGCGAGCTGGAACAGCAGTTTGCTGACGGCGGGTGCGAGCTTACGTTTGACATTGAGCCTGACATCTGCCTTGTGAGCTGTGAGGACAGGATAAAGGCGGCGGTGTGCAATCTGCTGATTAACGCGTTTATGTACTGCGGCGCGGAAAAGAAAAAGTGCAGGCTGGAGCTTACACTCGGCGGCGATAACATATTGCTGAGCGTGAGCGACAACGGCGGCGGCGTTACGGCTGCACAGCTGGAAAGCTGCAAGGCGCCTTTTGCGGCGTTTAAGAAATTCGGTGAGCGCGAATCGCTGGGAATTGCGGTGGCGTCGATGTTCTGCGAGTCGCAGGGCGGCAGTCTCGGGTTTGAATGCAAAGAGGGCGAATACACAAAGGCTGTGATGAACATTCCACGCGGTGATGACGTCAGCGGCGAGCTGAGGGCGGAGCGCAGAAGCAGGCTTAAAAGCCCTTACGATGCGCCGAACTGCATAATTGCAAAGGGTCTTGACCCGCTGTGACACAAAAAAAGAGAGGCTTCGGTGTGAAGCCTCTTTATTTTTATGATTTTGTTTTGCTGTCTTTTGCGAGGAAGTCGGCATATCTGTTATACAGCGACTTAGCTGAATATCTCTTGATGGAGTGGTTGTCGACCTTGATGTCGAGCTTTTCTGCCCACTCTGCAATGTTCTTTTCAAAGGTCTTGCTGAACATCTCGTCGAGGAGAGTGCCGTGGTTCTCGCTTGCGTAGCCCTTGGCTCTCTCGCTTGCATCGCCCTTGATGATGATGTAGTAGCCTGTATCGTCCTCGTAGAAGAATGCCTTGCCTGTTTCGGCTTCCTTGATCTTGGTCGCCATTTTGCCTGTATCGGAAGCGAGCTGTTCTTCGTTGTAGTTTGAGTAGTTTATCATTGTCTCGTTAGGATACTTGGAAGCCTCGGTCTTTGTTGTGCCTGTTGTCGATGTATCGGCAGCGGAAGAACTGTCGGCTGTTGAAGATGTATCGTCCTTTGAGGAAGAATCTGCGGTCGAAGATGTATCTGCAGCAGATGATGATGAGCTGTCAGCCTTGCTCTCGCTGCTTGATGAGCTTTCAGCGGCGGAGGACGAGCTGCTGTCGTTGTCGCCTACCTTGCTGGAATCACTCTCGACTGCGGAGGAGGAATCAGCGTTTGACGATGAAGAACTGTCTGCCTGACTTGAGCTTGATGAGCTGTCGGATTTGCTGTCGCTGTTTGAGGAGCTGTCGCCCGATGCGGCTTTGGAAGCTTTCTCGGTGTCCTTTTTATAGGCGTCGATAACGTCATCAAAGCTCGTGAAGCTCTTGCTCTCGGCTTGCTTGAAATACTTATCAGCCTGCTCCTTCTTTTCCTTGTTTTCCTTTTCCTTTGTGGCATCATCGGTAGATGTGCTCTTGCTGATGGTGATGCTCTTGTATCTGAGATAGTTGTCGGTCACATACTTTTCTATCTCTTCGTCCTTCGGAGCTTCCTTGCCGTCGGTGCCGTAGTAGTAATCAAAAATCATTGATTTCATCTTGGTACCTTTGAGAACGAGCTTGATTGACTCCTTGGAGATGCCCATTTCCTCGAACATATCCTTCTGAGCGTTGTAGGTATTGGTCGCGGAGGAGGCGATGGTCTTCATATCCTCGTCTGTCAGTTCAAGACCAAGCTCTTTGAACTTCTCGGTAACTGCGCAATACTCCTTGGTCTTTTCCATTGCTTTATCTTCGAGGTAGACAGCCATTTCCTTGCCGTCGACCTTCTGATCCATAATGTCGTCGGAAGAACCTTTGATGTACAGTGTATACTGCTGTGAGAGCAGCTCGCTGAGAACGTTGTAGATGTATATACCTGAGTTTACGTCATTGCCGTCGTAGCTCATGACATATCTGCCGCTGTTACAGCCTGTGAGCATCGTTGCAGCCATTGCTATACTTACGATGCCTGCGGCGAGTCTTTTCAGCATTTTCATTATCTATCGAATCCTTTCAATATTAGTATCCTGCTTTATAGGCATAATATAACCTATATATTATACACCAAAATTCGCTGCAAGTCAAGTACTGCGGGAAATAGCGCATTTACGGGCGTTTTGTGCAATGCGCCCAAAAAATCGGCGGCTTCTTGAAAAGAATAAAAAGTTAATATAAATTTCAGAAAAATACTTGCAATCAGGGCGTAAATGTAGTATAATAGTAACAGAATTTTTTTAGGAGGTAAATCAATTATGGCAGTTAAAGTTGCAATCAATGGTTTTGGACGTATCGGACGTCTCGCATTCAGACAGATGTTCGGAGCAGAGGGTTATGATGTTGTTGCTATCAACGACCTCACAAAGCCTTCCATGCTCGCAAATCTTCTCAAGTATGACACCGCTCAGGGTGGCTACTGCGGAAGAATCGGTGAGAACGTACATACTGTAACAGCTGATGACGAGGCTAACACCATCACAGTTGACGGCAAGACACTTACAATTTACAAAGAGGCTGACGCTAACAATCTTCCTTGGGGCAAGATCGGCGTAGACGTTGTTCTCGAGTGCACAGGTTTCTACTGCTCAAAGGACAAGTCCATGGCTCACATCAATGCTGGTGCTAAGAAGGTAGTTATCTCTGCTCCTGCAGGCAACGACCTTAAGACAATCGTATTCTCCGTAAACGAGAAGACACTTACAGCTGAGGATCAGATCATTTCTGCTGCATCCTGCACAACAAACTGTCTGGCACCTATGGCTGACACACTTAACAAGTATGCTCCTATCCAGAGCGGTATCATGAGCACGATCCACGCTTACACTGGCGACCAGATGATCCTTGACGGTCCTCACAGAAAGGGTGACCTGAGAAGAGCAAGAGCTGGTGCTGCAAACATCGTTCCTAACAGCACAGGTGCTGCAAAGGCTATCGGTCTTGTAATTCCTGAGCTCAACGGCAAGCTCATCGGTTCTGCACAGAGAGTTCCTGTTCCAACAGGTTCTACTACTATCCTTACAGCTGTTGTTAAGGGCACAGACGTAACAGTTGACGGCATCAACGCTGCTATGAAGGCTGCTGCTTCCGAGTCCTTCGGCTACAACGAGGATCAGATCGTTTCTTCTGACGTTATCGGCATGAAGTTCGGTTCTCTGTTCGATGCTACTCAGACAATGGTCAGCAAGATCGCTGACGACCTCTATGAGGTACAGGTTGTTTCCTGGTATGACAACGAGAACAGCTACACAAGCCAGATGGTTAGAACTATCAAGTACTTCGCTGAGAACTGCTAATAGTTTACTCGATGAAATAACAAACTCCCGATCGAATGGTCGGGAGTTTTTTTGGTATCACAGCAGTTTTTCGCCGCGTGACTTATATGTCTGTGTTCTGGGTGTCGGGCTGAACAGGCTGCGCTTTGGTCTTGTCTTTAAGCATAATGCAGACGATAAGCGCGATGATGTTGAGCGATATGCCGAACAGCAGCCACAGGGCAGGGTAGCGGTAGCCTTTTTCCATTGACTTGACCATGCAGACAACGCCCGAAGCTATTGCAAATAACACGCCGACAAGAATAAGTATCTGCATTATAATAAAACCTAATGCGATATTGCTTGAAAAGCTCAAAACGGTCATAGTATCCATAAGTATCGTCTCCTGTATCAGTAGAGCTTTTCGCCGCACTGCATACAACATTGGGCATCGGGTGGGTTGAGCGCACCGCAGCTTGTACAGCGGATATCCAGTGAGTTCTCCTGCTCTGGTTGGTTCAGCATATCCTGATGACAGGACATATTCACGTTGTTGGACTTATACAGGCAGATGATAAGTCCGATAATGTTTAAGAAAAATCCTAATAAGAACCACTTGAATGGTTCGGCATAGCCTTTGCTGCGCATTATGACTCTGCAGATCACGCCGCAGGGGAGTCCGACTGCACTTAAAATGGCTAAAATGGCTAAAATTATACCAACTCTGATATCGGGAAGTTCTACAAAAGAATCACCGAAAACAGTTAAGTTCATAAAAACATCTCCTGCCTTGTATCAGTAGAGCTTTTCGCCGCACTGGATACAACATTGGGCATCGGGCGGGTTTACCATACCGCAGGAGCGGCACTGCAAAGGCAGCGGTTGGTTTTGCAGGGGCGGGTTGACGTACTGGTCAAAAGACGGGACGGGCTGCTTTTTGGTTTTGTCCTCGAGCATTATGCAGACGATAAGCGCGATGAGGCTCATTGCCAAGCCGAAAAAGAACCACACAACAGCGAAGCGGTAGCCTTTTTTATTTGCTGTGACGGCGCAGAAAACGCCTATGCCTATTGAAAGCACTCCGCCGACAATAATCAAGATAGCTAATACGCCCCAACCAATAGCGGGGTCGCTGAGGCTGCGTGATATATAACTAAACATAACAAAAATCTCCTTTTGTTTTATCTTTTGTGATATTATAGCACTTTAATTGTAAATGTCAAGCGTTTTTTGCCAAAAAAAGCTCCCGATATTTTGGGAGCTTTCACTATATTAAGAAATCTTATTGCCGCACTGCTGGCAGTATGTTGTACCAGGCTGATTTATCATTCCGCAGGAGTTGCAGCGGATACCCATTGGCTGCTGATTCATCATCGGCTGACCGTAGGGCTGACCCTGCATTGGCTGACCGTACTGCTGGTTGGGGTACTGCGGTTGGTTAGGATACATTGGCTGATTCGGGTACATCGGCTGACCGTAGGGGTTGCCGCCTTGGAAAGGCGGGCGGGACATATCGGGACGGGTCACGCAGATGATGATGCCGATAAGACCGAGGAAGAATCCGCAGCAGAACCAGCCTCCGAGGCTCTGGTAGCCTTTGCCTTTCATAATATAGCGGCAGACGCAGCCCATGGCGATGGCGGCGATAAGGCTTCCGATAAAAATGCCGACAAGGGCAGCTTCGTTAATGTCGCCGTATATAGAGTTTACTTGTAACATCATAGTGCATTTCTCCTTTTAATTGATTTGAGTTAATGATACTATATTTTAAGGAAAAAGTCAAGTATTTGTGAATAAAATGTTAGGGCGCGGCGCAGAAAAAAAGCCCTCGGGGGAGGGCTTTGGGAGTTGTTACAGGTTGAGTATCTGCTTTTTCTTGGCGTCGAAATCCTCTTGGGTTATCAAGCCTTGGTCGAGCAGTTTCTTTAGTTCTTGAAGCTGCTTTGTGATGGTAGTTTCATTTGTTGACACACTTTGTTGAGCGAGAGTATTAGTTTTCTTGGCTTCTTTATTATAATATGTTGTTTTTCCAGCAGGTTCATACTCTTTTCCGCAAGAGGAACAAATCTTGCTTGACATTTCGTTTCGAGTACCGCAAATGCATATCCAATTTGTTGCTTGAACTTTTTTCTTTTGTTGTGCAGAATTCTCCGTTCCGCATCTATGACATGATTTTTGAGAAGATTCATTTCTTGCACCACATTTACATACCCAAGTATCATATCCTCTGGTTGCTGTATGCAGGTTTCGTCCGCAACGAGAACAGCGGTTTGCATCTAAGTTGTTTTGAGCACCGCAAGATGGGCAGCTTTTGGTAATGCGTTCTGATGAATTAATGCTTTGATATGATGTTGTTGCCTTTGGTTGAACAAGTACAAGAATGATGCCGATAACACTCAAGAACAATCCTGCAAAGAACCAGCCTGTTGGTTGTTCATAGCCTTTGTTCTGCATAATTGCATAGCAAATCGCAGCGCATAGTAAACATCCTATTATATATCCAGCCCAAAACATAGTTCCGCCTCCGTTTCACATTAGCGACTAATTCGCTAAAACTTTACAATTATATTTTAGCGGATTTTTCGCTAAAAGTCAACTCCATTTAACAAAATAATATATAATAAATATGACGAAATTTTACATCATAATTTGTAGGTTTTGCTAAGAGGAGTTTGCTATGTATAAACGGATTCGTGATCTGCGGGAAGATGCGGACATGACGCAGGTGCAGATCGCCAAGATACTCAATTGCAGTCAGCGCGTTTACAGCAATTACGAGCGCGGTGACATTGACATTCCGACGGAGATACTGATAAAACTCGCGAATTTTCACGACGTTTCTGTTGATTACATTCTCGGTCGGACAAACAAGAGGGAAACGAATAAATAGACTGCACAAGGCGGGGAAATACGCTTTGGTGCAGTTTTTTATTTTTAAATCTGATTTTTGCACTTTGCATAAAACCGCCCGCCCAAACTATTCAAAACAGAGAACCTCACCACGGATGCTTGACAAGTACGAACGTATGTGCTATTATTGAGAAAAACAGAGAACAAACGTTCCTTGCGGACCGTGCGCTTTGCGGTTTTGTCGGCTGGGTAATCGGTGTTGAACGTGCCGACTAATAAACGCCCTGCCGCTGAAACCGAATAACAAAGCGTAGTGTGCAAGAAGCAAGAAAAGGGGTATTATGAGGCTTTCCGACTTTTACTCGAAAACCTGGTGAAAGCCGACTGGCAGCCAACCAGTCACCCGCCCACAGAGCTGGTATCCGTAAGACGATATCTTAAATACGAATGTCATGGACGGGGCGCAAAATCAGCAGACAACATAATAATAGTATGAATCACTCGCAGTATCGCTTACAGCGGCACGCTTTTAACAGCCATAAGGTCTGTCGCATAGATTGTAGTATGCAAGTGCAGGGAAAGAGTACAGAAAATTGTACACTTGCTAATACATCTGAAAGGACGATCTTATGAACGGTTTTCTTTATGCCCTCGGCGGCACGGGTTTCACGTTTTTAATGACGGTGCTCGGGTCGGCGGTGGTGTTTTTTCTTAAAAGTGACAGGCAGGACAGGCGGGTACAATCGGCGTTTCTGGGGTTTGCGTCGGGGGTGATGATAGCGGCGTCAGTATGGTCGCTGCTTATCCCTGCGATAGACGAGGCGGAGCGCTTAGGGCGGGTCGGCTGGGTGCCTGCGGCGTTGGGATTTTTGCTGGGCGTGGCGTTTTTAATGCTGCTTGACAGGGTGGTGCCCTACTTTCAGCCTGAGCCTGCGCGGGCGGACTGCGTCAAGCGGGGACTTGGGCGCACGTCGATGCTGGTTTTCGCGATAACGCTGCACAACATACCCGAGGGAATGGCTGTCGGGCTTGCTTTTGCGCTTGCGGCAAAGAGCGAGGACGGGGTGATGCTGGCGTCGGCTATCGCACTTGCGGTGGGAATGGGCATACAGAATTTTCCCGAGGGTGCGGCGATAGCGCTGCCTATGCGGCAGGCGGGCAGGTCGCGGACGAGGGCGTTTTTATGCGGGGCGGCGTCGGGCGTTGTTGAGCCGATTTTCGCGTTGGTGACGGTGCTTATCGCGGGCACGGTGCAGGTGCTTTTGCCGTGGTTGCTGTCGTTCGCGGCGGGCGCGATGCTTTACGTTGTGGTGGAGGAGCTTATCCCCGAGGCGCATCTGGGGGACTCGCACATCGGCACGCTGGGCGTGATGATAGGGTTTATCGTTATGATGACGTTAGATGTGGCTTTATAGGGATTTTTGATAGCATAGGGAACAAAACGGAGAATTGGATAAGATTATGGTTTGTGCGAAATGCACAAAAAATGTAGAAAATATATTGTGAATTATCTATTGATAATTTTGCGAAAATTTGTTATACTGTATAAGGCGGAGTGTGCAAGGGTCACAGCAAATATCTTTACCGCCATGAAAGGATGTTAATTTTATGTGGGCTAACGAAAGCGTGTTTTATCAGATCTATCCTCTGGGTTTCTGCGGTGCGCCGTTTGAAAATGACGGGGTGCAGGAGCACAGGATAACCAAGGTTACGCAATGGATAGGGCACATGTCCAAGCTGGGCATAAACGCTATTTATTTCTCGCCTGTATTTGAGTCTGACACGCACGGCTACAATACAAGGGATTTCAGAAAGATCGACTGCCGTCTCGGCACGAACGAGGACTTTGCAGAGGTCTGCAAGCAGCTTCACGAGGCGGGCATAAGAGTTGTGCTTGACGGTGTGTTCAATCATGTTGGCAGAGGTTTCTGGGCATTTCAGGACGTACTCAAGAACCGCGAAAGCTCGCCGTACAAGGACTGGTTCTACATCAACTTCGGCGGAAACTCGAACTACAACGACGGTTTGTGGTACGAGGGCTGGGAGGGTCATTTTGACCTTGTTAAGCTGAACCTGAATAATCCGCAGGTGGTGGATCATATCTTAGAATGTGTGAGCGGCTGGGTGAAGGAGTTTGACATTGACGGCTTGCGCCTTGATGTTGCATACTGTCTTGACAGGAACTTTATGCGCCGTCTGCGCAGTCACTGCGACGGGATAAAGAAGGATTTCTTCCTTGTTGGTGAGATAATCCACGGCGATTACAAGCAGATAGTCAACCCCGAGATGCTTCAGTCCTGCACGAATTACGAGTGCTACAAGGGAATGTACTCGAGCTTCAACTCGATGAACATGTTCGAGATATGCCATTCGGTAAAGAATATGTTCGGCCCTGAGGACTGGTGCAGATGCAGGGGAATGGACCTGCTGAACTTTGTTGACAACCACGATGTTACGAGAGTTGCCAGCATTCTGACGAACCCTGAGCATCTTCCGCTTATCTACGGACTGCTGTTTGCGATAAAGGGAATGCCCTGCATTTACTACGGTTCGGAATGGGGAACGAAGGCTGAAAAGAAAGACGGAGACCCTGCGCTCAGGGCGTGCTTTGAAAAGCCTGAGTGGAACGAGCTGACCGACCTTATCGCAAAGCTGTGCGAGATAAGAAAGAACAGCAAGGCGCTGGCTTACGGCGACATCACCGTGCCTGTGCTGACAAACAAACAGTGCATTATCCAGAGAAAGTTTGAGGACGAGAGGATACTGATCGCGATAAACGCGGACAGTGCGCCGTTCACGGCACATTTTGACGCGGGCTGCGGTCAGGCTGACGAGCTGATCTCGGGAACTATCCACGATTTCGGCGGCGGCAGCGAATTGAAGCCTTACAGCGTTGAGTTCTGGAAAATGGAGAAGTGACGAGGTGATAACACTTTGGAGCAGATAACCTATGAAAAGGGCTTTACGGCTCAGCCGCTGCCCGAGGAGATAATCAAAAAGATAGACGGCAAGTCCTATCGTGAGAACCACGACATAGGGCTTGACGAGCTTGCTTATCTGAAAATGCTGTACGTGGATTTTCACGGCATGACGCAGACGGGCGTGATGATCGTGCATTACTCGCTGGCAAAGGAAGTGCTGGAGATTTTCTGCGAGCTTTACAAGGCGGGCTATCAGATCGAAAAGATGAGGCTGGTTGACGAATATGATGCTGACGATGAGCGTTCAATGGCGGACAACAACTCGTCGGCGTTCAACTATCGCGTGGTGGCTGACACGGACATCGTGTCTATGCACGCTTACGGCAGGGCTATCGACATCAATCCGCTTATCAACCCGTACATAGTGGCGGGCAAGATAATGCCTGCAAATGCGGAGAAATACGCTGACAGGACAAAGAATTTCGCGCACAAGATCGACCACAACGACCTTGCTTACAAGCTGTTCAAGGCGCGCGGCTGGACCTGGGGCGGCGACTGGAAAACGCAGAAGGACTATCAGCATTTTTACAAGACATAGTTCCCCGAATACTTAAGGACATCTTAATAAAACCTGTGATAGTATAGAATTGAGATAGACTGTCACAGGTTTTATCTGTACAAAAAACAGGACACAAGCAAGGAGGACAAGCAAATGGGAAAGTACGTTTTTACGGTGGTGGTGCCTGCGCACAACGAGGAAAAGTACGTGGTGCGGTGCATTGATTCGATAAAGCGGGCGGCGGAGTTTTTCGGCAAGCCTGTGGAGATAATCGTTGTGTGCAACCGCTGCACAGACAGGACACAGGAGCTTGCCGAGGCGCACGGCGCAAGGGTTGTGCTCAACGAGGAGAGGTGCATCGCGGCGGTGCGCAACGCGGGCATTAAGGCGGCGCAGGGCAGGTACATAATGACTATCGACTGCGACAACCGAATGACCAAGGGCACGATAAAAGAGGCTTACCGACTGCTGAAAAGCGGGAAGTTCATTGGCGGAGGCGCGCCGATTCGCTTTGAGAGGTACTCGCTGCCGCTGCGGCTCAACGACTGTATGTGCCGCGTGGGGTTCGGTCTGACGGGGCTTTACTGCGGGATTTTCTGGGCGTCAAAGGAGGCGTTTGACGCGGTGGGCGGCTTTGCGGACAAGCGTGCGATGGAGGACGTGCAGACGGCGAAAAATCTGAAAGCGCTGGGCAGAAAGCTGGGCAAGCGGTACGGGTGCTTGCAGAAAAACTACCTGATAAATTCGACACGCAAGTGGGACGACATGGGCGACTGGCTGTATGTCAAACTGCTGTTTCAGAATGCTGGCAGCATTGCAAAGGCGGCGCTCGGAAACAGTGAGGAATACGACAAGCTTGTGGACAAGCTATTTTATGATTACAATGGGTGAGAAGATGAGAAAAATACAACTGTCCGAATTTTCGGACTTGAATAATCTGGCAGGCGCCGCAGGGTACGGCAGCATTTATGCGCAGTCTGTGGTGCAGGGCTACCAGCAGGGCGATGTTTACAGGCTGGGCGAGGGCGCGGTGGTGCACCATTTGTGCGGTTTCGCGCTTTTATGCGGTGCGGCGGACGAAGCGCAGCTTGAGGAGCTTTACGCGGCTTTACACGGCGGCAGGCGGTGCGTTCTGTTCTGCCAAAGCGGCGATGTCAGCGGCTATTTTGAAAGGGCGCAGGGCATCAAGGCTGAAAGGCGTTTGTTTTACGAATTCAAAAAGGGCGCTGCGAACGAGTGGGATTTGCCCGAGGGATTTGAGATAAAAGAAATTGACGCGGGCAGCATTTCGCGGTTGGACGGGCGGATAACGCCGTCGTTTTCGTGGGAGAGCAGCGAGCGGTTTCTTGCAAAGGGCAAGGGCTTTTGCGTGATGCACGGGCAGGTGCCTGCGGCGTGGGCGTTCTCGGCGGCGGTGAGCGACGACGAGGTCGATATCGGCGTGGAGACGCTGGAAAGTTATCGCGGGAAAGGGCTTGCGGCGGCTGCGGCGAACGAGATGATACGCTATGCACTGGCGGTCGGCAAAACGCCTGTGTGGGCGTGCCACGCGGGCAACGTCGGTTCGCAGAAAGTGGCGGAAAAGCTGGGCTTTGAAAAGGTCGGCGAGTGTTTTACAGTTGCGGTGTGACGTACAGAAAGAAAAGGGGTAGTGCGATGAAAAAGGCGGTTTTGTGTGCGCTGGCGGCGTGCACGGTGATGCTGTGCTCCTGCGAGCAGAAAAACAGCAGTATGCTGACGGAGAGTCAGGCGGAGACAACGACAAAGGCGACGAGCCTGACGATCGCTTCGCAGAGTGCGACGGCAACGACGGAGTTCCGCGTTACGACGACGACCCGTGACCCTGAAAACACGGTGTTTACGTCGAATGACGGTTATCACACAAAGCTTGAGGGCAAGACCGAGATAATGGAGTTCTGCAAGTTTATCGTGAGAAACTGGGCGAAGGTGTATAACGGCGGCGAGGATTTTGATTTTTCGCCATACTGCCGATACGGCGAGCTTGCGAAGTATCTTGACTACACTGCAAAGCACGGCGCTAAAATGGCGAAATTCGGCGAAGCAGGTCAGGATAATCTGTACGAAATGGCGTACTATGAAAGCAACGGCTCGGTGAAGATACAGGCGGTCTACTCGACACAAGAGGGCACGCAGGGCGATTTCTATTTCGTTGTGCAGAGCGTTGACGGCAATCTGGTGCTCAGCGATATGTACTTTGACAGAATGGATTCGATAGACCTTATCGTCAGACCAGGAGAGAGGTTTAATTTGGAGTTCTGGGCGAAAACGGGGCGCTGTGATGAGCTTGTTAAGAGGTATGAGGAGAAAGAGGCGACGTTCACGGTCAGCGACTCAAAGACGCTCAAGGACGCTGACAAGGAAAAGATAAGCGGTTTTTGCAGCTACATTGCGGACGGCTGGGCAGGATATGTCAGCGGCAACTGGAACGAGGCGTTTTTCAGGTATTCCAAGTACAGCGACCTGAGAAATTATATTGCGGAAACGGAACGGTTTTTCGCAGTCGACGGCGGAAAGTATTTTGACGCGGACAAGACCGACCTGAAGATTGAGAGCATCAAGCTGGACGGCGTTAATGCGGTGGTTACGGGGACTTACGAGAATTACCGCAGGGAGCAGGTGAAGCTGGTGATTATCGTGGAGAACGTTGGCGGGCATTTGCAGGTCAGCGATATTATCTGCGGGCAGAAGGATATGGCGGACAGCAAGTTCCGACCAGAACAGGTCAAAAAACCGATGACTGAGTACTGGGCGCAGGTCGGCAAGCTGGCGGAGCTTGAGAAAAAGATGGGGCTTGGCGACAACTAACAGGGTAAAAAAACGGACTGCATTGGTTAGCAGTCCGTTATTTTGTACATATCAGAATGTGATTGTCTTTGGCGGTGCGGTGAACGACGAGAATGTTGCGGTGGCGTTCTTGAAATAGAGCACCTGCGTATTGTCGTCGTCTGCGGAATACATTGCCTGAAGCTGCGGGTAGCCGTCGAGCATATGAGCTTTTGCCTCGCGCCTGTCGTCGCTGACAAGCTCGCCCGAGACGCGCAGCCATGTGCCGTCCTTGAACGCGCAAAGCTCGGCTTTCGGGTTGGCGGCGAGCTGTTTGGAGACGTCCTTTGACTTTCCCGTTTGGATATACAGCTTATCCTCGAAGATATCAACGGTGCCGAAGGGTCTTACTCTCGGCTGGTCGCCCTCGACGGTGGCAAGGTAGTAGGTCTCTGCGCTTTTGAGAAAATCGTAGACTTCTTTCATTGGTTATCACTCCTTGAAAATTATTTTTCTGATATTATTATGCCACAATGCTTTATAAATGTCAATAATAATAGTTGTAATTATTGATAAAGTGTGATATAATTATTGTGATAGGTAACAAACGATACGCATGGGGGAGAAATGGAGACAGAGATAAGAAGAATGGCGGCGGCGGAGTATCCGCTGCTGGACGAGTTTTTATATCAGGCGATTTTTGTGCCAAAGGGCGCAGATGCGCCGCCGAGAGAGATTATCAATCAGCCCGACTTGCAGATATATGTCCGTAATTTTGGACAGCAAGAGGGCGACTGCTGCCTTGTGGGCGACTGCGGCGGAAAGGTCTTGGGGGCTGTCTGGGTGCGGATAATGGACGATTACGGGCATATTGACGACGAGACGCCGTCGTTTGCTATCTCGATTCTGCCCGAATACAGAGGGCAGGGAATCGGCACGCGGCTGATGAAAGCGATGCTGGAGCTGCTGAAAAGTGAGGGCTTTGAGCGCGCGTCGCTGGCGGTGCAGAAAGAGAACTACGCGGTGAAAATGTACCGCAGCTGCGGCTTTGAGACGGTCAGCGAGAACGAACAGGAATACATAATGGTCTGCAAGCTGAGGTGATAAAATGCTTGACTTGAAAAAGTACACGGGCGAACAGCTTATTGGGCTGTACGGTGAGATTTTGCAGGAACTCAAAGGCAGAGGGATAATCAGGACGAGAAATCTGCTTGGTGAGTTCGGAGAGTACATTGCAGAAAGCACATATAAACAAGCAAAGGATTTACCGACAATAAAGCTGGTAGATGCTGGTGTGAAAAATTATGATGCGATAAGTCGCTCGGGCGAAAGATATTCAATCAAATCGACCTCGACAAAGAGGACGGGAATGTTCGCGGGCTTGGATTTAGACAAGAATAATGAGCCGATTAAACAAGTCTTTGATTACGTTATAATTTGCAGGTTTGACGAGTTCTTTGCTTTGAAATGCATTTATGAGCTTGACTGGCAGATGTTTTTAAAGCACAAGCATTGGAGCAGCGTATGGAATAAGTGGTATCTGCCGATAAACAAGGCGCTTATTGCAGACGCGAAGATAATTCTTGACAGGACAAAGAGATGATAAAATGGTCAGAGAAGCGCAACAGAGTGAGCTGGGAGAGCTGCTGGAGCTTTACCTTGACTTGCACGAAAACAGTGTGCCGCCGATAGACTTGCGGGCGCTTTCGGTTTGGCAGAAGATTATGGACGACGAGAACCACCACATCATTGTGAACATTCAGGGCGGGCGGATAGTTTCGTCCTGCGTATGCGTTATCATTCCGAATCTGACGCGGGGAATTCGTCCTTACGCGTTCATTGAAAACGTGGTGACGCGCGAAAATCACAGGGGCAGGGGTTTTGCGACAGAGTGTCTTGACTTTGCGAGGGAAATCGCAAAAAGGGAAAACTGCTACAAGATGATGCTGCTCACAGGCTCAAAGAGCGAGAGCACGCTGGAATTTTACAAACGTGCGGGATACAACTGCACCGACAAGACTGCATTCATCAGGTGGCTTTGACAGATATGAAATGAGACAGACTATGTCGGGTGATGCCCGACAGAAAGGAAACACTGTATGGACATAAAAGAGCTAAAGAGCTTTGCGGACAGGTTCAAACCGTCAACGTGCATACTCTCGGTCGAGAAAAATCCCGACGGCACGCACGGTGAGATAAGGATAGTTACAGGAAACGAGGCTTATCTCAATGTGACGTCGAGGTTCAGGCAACTGGGTGCAAACACAGACAACCTTCCGAGCTTTATACCCAACTCGCCGTATTACAGGTACTTCAAAAAGGATATGCACTTTGAGGATTACTGTTACCGCTGCGCTGTGCTGGGCGAGACTCTGCACACCTACATCACGCCGAGGAATATGCCGTTCTGGATAAACGTGTCGATGATACCGATAGAGTCGGACGATGAGAAGTTCGGGTATCTGGCGTATGCGCAGGAATACACAAAGTCGGCGGTCGTTGACAAGATGACAGATGTCGCACCCGATGTTCTTGTGCAGGTGCTCAACACCTGTATCAAGCTGCGCGGAAAGAGTGATTTCCACACGACGATAGACGAGGTCATCAAGGATATACGCGACCTGTGCGACGCAGACCACTGCTGCATACTGCTGACGGATTTCAAAAAGAGAAAATGCTCGGTGCTGTGCGAGGCACTGAGCAAACGCACGCAGCTGCGCTCGATGAAGCACTACGTCAACGACGCGTTCTTTGACATTGTTGAGACGTGGCCCGGCACGATAGACGGTGCAAGCTGTCTTGTTGCAAGCAGACCGCAGGAATGGGAAGTCGTCAAGCAGAAAAACCCTGTGTGGCACAAGTCGATTTCAGACGCGGGCGGGCACAACATCGTGCTTTACCCGCTGAAAAACCGTGACGAGATCGTCGGTTTTATATGGGCGATAAACTTTAATGAGGCTATCACGCCGTGGATAGTCGAGGTGCTGAATCTCTCGACGTATTTTATCGCATCGGAGCTGGCGAACTATCAGCTGCTCGAGCAGCTTGAAACGATGAGCCGTGTGGATATGCTCACGGGAGTTTTCAACCGTAATGCGATGAACAAGCGTGTTGACGAATTCACGTCGGACGAATACGCTTCGCAGATACAGGTCGGCATTGTGTTTGCAGACCTTAACGGGCTTAAAGCGGTCAACGACAATCAGGGTCACCACGCGGGCGATATGATGCTGAAAAAGGCGGCGCAGGTGCTTGGGGAGCAGTTCCCCGAGTGCGAGATTTACCGCGCGGGCGGCGACGAATTCATGCTGATAACGACGATGCTCGACCAGCAGGCGCTGGAGCAGCGGGTGGAAAAGCTGCGCGAGGCGGCGGCAGAGGTTGAGGGACTGGCGTTCTCGGCGGGCGTTTGCGTGGAGACGGGCTGCAACATCCGCAAGGCGATGAAGCAGGCGGACGTGAAGATGTACGAGGACAAGAAGCATTTTTACGAGCTTAACCCCGACAAGAAAAGAATAGATTGACGCAAAAAAAGGCGGCTCAGAAAACTGAGTCGCCTTTGATATTTGTCATTTCTTTTCGTGGTAAGCCTTGTCGGTGTTGACGCTCCAGACGGGCGTTTTGTCGCGGCTTTGTGACTTTATCGCCTTTGCCGTTTCTATCGCGGTCATCATCGAGTGGTCCATATTGTTGTAGCGGTGCTGACCGTTTCTGCCGACGCACCAAAGGTTTTCAAAGCCGTCTAGGTAGCGGCGGACGGTGTCAAATCGGCTGTATGAGCCGAAATAGGCGGGGTAGGCTTTTGCGACGCGCAGGGCGTGGAAATCGAGGATTGGGCTGCTGCCGAGGATTCCGATACGGCGAAGCTCCTTTGCTGCGAGCGCGGCAAGCTGCTTGTCGGTCAGCTTTTCAAGCTCGCTGCCCTCGCTGCAGAAATACTCTGCGCCAAGCCACAGCGTTTCAAACGGGTCTTTGACGATGTAGGGCGACCAGTTGTTGAACACCTGCAGCCGCCCGAGCTTCACACGTTTGTCCTGAACGTATATCCAGCAGTCAGGCACGGTATTTCTGACGGTGGGCTTTTTGCCCGTGTTTTTCAGCCTGAGGTCTTTGACGCGCAGCCCGACGATGACGAGGTCGCGGTAGGGCAGGGCGTCGGTGATGGTGCGGATATTTTCGGGTGCGCCAATTGCCTTGGCAAGCTCGCTTATCGGCATTGAGCTGATACACTCGTCGGCGGTGAAAGTCTCGCTGCCGCAGCTGACGGAAATAATCCTGCCGCCGCTGGTTTGTATGCCTGTGACCTTGTGATCGTAGAGGATACGTCCGCCAAGTGCGGTGACTTTGTCGGCGACGTTCTGCCACATCTGTCCTGCGCCGAGCTTCGGATACCAGAACTGCTCGATGAGGGAAGTCTCGGTGTTGGAGCTTTTCTTGCTGCCGAGGAGCTTATGCAGGGTGTCTTTCATCACGGCGGTGAGGGAAAGCCCTTTGACACGCTGTGCGCCCCACTGCGCTGAAATCTCGCGGGGGTGCTTTCCCCACAGCTTCTGGGTGTAGCCCTCAAAGAACATTTTGTAAAGCTGTCGCCCGAAGCGGTTGATGTAGAAGTTTTCAAGGTTGGTTTCGGGCAGCCTGCGGATTCGGCAGCGGGCGTAGCTTGCCAGCACCTTTGCGGTCAGCGGCAGGCTGAGGTCGCGCAGCATTTTTGCGCTAAGCTCCACGGGGTAGTTGTAAAACTTGTTTTTGTAGTAGATGTGCGAGACTCTGTCGCGGATAAGCAGGACGCTGTCGGACTTTTCGGGGTCGGCGCTGCCCTTGGCGTACGGCTTTTTGCTGCCAAGCAGCTTGTCGTCGCAGGCGGGTTTGCTCTGAACAGGCATTATGCTTTTCCACCAGTTCATTATGCGCTCGTCTTTTGAGAAAAGGCGGTGACCGCCGAGGTCCATCCGGCAGCCGCAGCACCGGACGGTGGCGGAGATCCCGCCGGGGATACTGCCTGATTCCAGCAGGGTGACGTCGACTTTTTCGCCGCCCGAGAGCAGTTCGTATGCGGCGGTGAGTCCCGCGGGACCTGCGCCGATTATAACTATCTTTTTCATCTTTACCTCGCTGTGAAGATGTTATTTTTTCTTTTTGGCAGTTGCCTTTTTATTGCCGCCGATGCGGTACCACACCAGTCCGAGCGCCGCCATTATGCTTGCCATAAGCGCGCGGTAGGTGAAGAAATTGTGCAGGTAGGAGTGGTTCATCAGCACGCAGATCCGCACGACTGGCAGCGCAGCAATGAGTATCATTGCGGCTTTTGGTGCACTGAGCTTGCGGGTGTCAAAGCGGAGAATGAAATAGCAGACTGCTGCGAAAAGAGCCAGCCAGCCGAGCGCCCACAGGGCGCTGGTTTTGCTGCCGCAGGGAGTGAGCATTGTGAAGTTTGAGCCGAGCGCTGAGAAGAACAGCTCAAACGGTGAAAGACCGAGTTCGCCTGTGCCGCCGAGTCTTTCGGCTGCGGCAGAAAATGCGATGTCGGAAACGTCTCTGCCGAGGACGGCGGACGCGAGAAGCCACTTTGCGCCGAAGGTCAGCAGGTAGCACGCGCCCCACGCTGCGAGGCACTTTACCAAGGTGATGACGCTCTTTTTGCCGTCGGGCTTTTCGCCTTTTTCGGCGATGATGAAAAACGCCATTGCAAGCGGCACGAGGATAGTCAGCGTTTCGGTGGTGAGAAAGTCTGCAAAGGCTGTGAGCGTTCCCACGCCTGCGGAAATAATCGTGAGCGCCTTGGCGTTGCCTGCGAACTTGACGTAAAGCGGCAGCACGGCGAGCATCACGATAAAGGTCGCCATATATTCTATGGTGGTGAACACGAACCAGAACTGCACCAGTGTCGCTGAAACAAGCAGTATGACGCAGGCGGCGATATGCTTTTTCCAGATTAAAAGCGCGGCGTTGCCGAGCAGCAGAATGATGATTATTACTGCGCCGATGATGCGTATGCCGCTTATATCGGTGAACATCAGCGACGGGCGCACGAGCACGAGTGAGCCGTGCCAGTAGCGTGTATAGTCGGTGTTGGCTTGCTTGCCGTCGGTGGTTTCCAATATGCCGACTGCTGCGCCGTATCCGTCATCGTAGTATTTGGTGTCAAGCGCTGAGTTTACTACGTCGCCCGAGTGCATATTTGCGGCGATGCCGAGCAATATTGCGTCGGCGTAGTTGTCCTGCACGCTGTGATAGATGCTGCCTGCGGTCTTGCCGTGGGGGTCGCCCGCTGCCAGCTTTTCTGCGCTTTTGACGAGGTTATCCTTTATGCTGTCGTCGGGCACGGCGGCTGCTGCACAGAGCAGACCGAAGCAGACGGCGAGCACCGCTGCCCAGCAGACGAGGCAGGCGAGCACCTGCTTTACTGTGTTTTTCATTTTATTCTCCGTTTCTCAAACAAAGAACGCAGCGGTTGAACTGCGTTCTTTATTGATTATTTAAGTATTGCTACCCGCCGCTTACCGCGTACATATATCCCGCGTCTACTGATTTAAGATTTGTGACGGCGTCGTATTGCGCGACAAATTCGGCGTAGGTAAGCGTTTCCCCGTTTTTCATATTGAACCGCATCTCTTCCAGGGCATAGCCGTTGATTTTTTCACTCGAAGAGTCTAATGGAACTGCCTCCGCAGAGGTGCTGCTCATTATAAGCATATTATAGCTTTGGTGACGATAGAATGATACGGTGTATTCTTTGATGTCAGGGTCACGGTTGGAGCCTGCGTACGTTGTCATCGGAACAGTCACATAGTTGAGAAGCACGAAGGTTTCGCCGGGTTCCTCGATGGTATAATTTGTGATAGGTGACACGGTGTCAGGCTTGAGTCCCGAATAGGAGTGGAACCAGCCACAGTTGTAGTTTTCAAGGTGAGTATAAGCGCTTGCATCAGGCAGTGTTACCTCTGTGCCTGCAACTGCTGCTCTGTTCAGGGTCTGTGTTTGCGCTGAGCCTGTTGCAATGACGAGATTGTAACTGAGGGCAGGTTTGTAAACAGCTGATATGTCGGTGCTTTCCTGAATGTTCTCATAGCTGCCTTCCCAGCCTGTGAAACCGAAATCTCCGTCAGATGTCTCGATGGTTTCGGGGAAGTCAGTGCCGACAGTCGGCGGAACTGCGTCCTCGCCCTTGGCAACGATCTGTGTCTTTCCGATCTGTTCTTCATTGTAGTCGAAGAACCTTACCTCGTAGCTTTCGCTGTATTCAGGGCTTACAGAGGTCATCTTTGTAATCTTCGAGAAGTCGGTATCCCAGCCTGTGAACGTGAAGTGTATCCTGTCGGCAACATAGGTCTTGGTGTAGTTTGTCGGTGCTTTCGCAGCGGTATTTGCCTTGACGTATGTAGGTCCTGAGAGTACACTGCCGTCGTAATCGTGGAAGGTTACCTGGTAGTAGGTGTTGAAAATCGCATTTACGTTGGTAACAGCGGTTATCTTGTTAAACGTTTTGTCCCAGCCGTCAAACTGGCTCTTTTTGCCCGTGTTTATAAGAATCTCTTTTTCAAAGTCAGTCGGCTCGGTGGCTGCTTCGCCCTCGGCAACTACCTGGGTTGTGCCTATCTGCTCGCTGCCGTTAAAGAACTTGACCTCGTAGCTCTTGTTATATGTCGGCTTGACGGTCAGGTCTTCGGTGATGTTGGTGTAGCTGTTGTCCCAGGCTCTGAACGTGTAATGCACGCCGCTGACTGCATAGGTCTTGGTGTAGTTTGTAGGCTGCGTTGCCGGCATACCCTCCTCTATGCTCTGTGTGGACAGCAGGCTTCCGTCATAGTCGTAGAACTTGACGGTATACCTTGTTCTTGCCTTATACAAAGGCTTGATGGTCAGAGGCTTGGTCACGTTTTCAAAGTCAGTATCCCAGCCTGTGAAGTCCATTGTGCTGCCTGTTGTACTGTCGGTGTAGCTCTTGGAATAGGTGGTCGGTGCGGTGGCTGTTCCGCCCTCGTCAATGGTCTGGGTGGACAGCACAGTTCCGTCATAGTCGCAGAACTTGACCTCGTAGCTCTTATAGTATGTCGGCTTGACGGTCAGGTCTTCGGTGATGTTGGTGTAGCTGTTGTCCCACGCTCTGAACGTGTAATGCACGCCGCTGCTCACATAGGACTTGGTATAGTTTGAAGGCTGCTCTGCAGGCATACCCTCCTCTATGCTCTGGGTGGACAGCAGGCTTCCGTCATAGTCGCAGAACTTGACGGTATATCTTGCTTTTGCCTTATAGACAGGCTTGATGGTCAGGTCGCTCGTTACGCTGTTGAACTTGGTATCCCAGCCTGTGAACTCCATTGTGCTGCCTGTTGTGCTGTCGGTGTAACTCTTGGCGTAGGTGCTCGGTTCGAGGGCTGCTTCGCCGTCGTTGACGGTCTGAGTTGTCAGCAGAGTGCCGTCGTAGTCATAGAACCTGACGGTGTACTTGACTGTTTCAGGGTCAGGGTCGGGCTCAGGCTCATCTGACGAGGTCGATGTTTCTTCCGACGGTGTTGTCACGGGAACAGTTGTGACGTCGGGGTTGGCTGACGTTGTCGTGCTTGTTTCGTCGGGGTCGTCCTCGGGTGAAGATGTTTCCTCGGACTCTGAGGTGGTTTCCTCAGGCTCTGAGGTGGTCTCTTCGGGAGTTGTGGACTCGCCGCTTGTGGTTGTGTCTTCGTCCTTGCGGTTCATCGCGTCGATGACCTTTTGCAGGACCTCGGGGGAGAGCTTTATCTCGTCCTCTTTATCGGTGGTAAAGACCTCTTTCAGCGTGTCGTAAGGGATAGTGTTGTAATCGACGGCGGTGGTGGGGTCTTCGCCCTCCTTGACCTTTTCGAGCTTGCCGCCCGCGTCGTAGACCACAAAGAAGCTGGTTCCGTCGATAGAGGCGTCTTTGCCCGTCTTTTCGTTCTTGACGGTCTTGATGATGACGCATTTATCCTTGCCGACCTCGGCGGTCTGACCGTCCTTGCCGTTTTCATCTACCAGCGTTACCTTGACTGTGCCGTGGAAGGCATACAGCTTTGTGATGTAATCGCCGTTCTCGTCTTTTTCTATCGTGACACGGAAGCTGGTTCCGTGGACAGCCATAGTGGCTTTCGGTGCGCTGACTTCATAAGTTGAGTCAGACGAAAGCGGCTCGGTTATCTCGTTGAGCACAGACCCGCTTTTGAGCACTATCTTGGTCTTGTTATCCTTTGAGTTGCCCGATGCTTCAAGCTCGACTTTCGTTTCAGGCTCGAGCAGCAGGTATTTGGTGTCGTCAAGGTTCATATGCATCGTGCTTTCCTTGAATGTGCAGACGGTATCGCCGCTTTCAAGGTTCATGCCGACGTAGGGTTCAAGGTCGCCGACCTTTGGTCTTGTCACGACTGATGTTCCCGTTTTGTCGAAAACTTTGATGACACGGTAGTCTTCATCTTTATTTAGCAGCACGAAACTCGTGACGGCTGTTGCTGCCGCCACCGCACCCGCTGCGATGCCGATGAATAGCTTGCTGTGTAGCAAGGCTGCAAGTTTCATATTTCCCGACCTCCGTATGCCTTTTATAAAAGGCTGATGCCTGTTTTTCCGCGAGGGCGGAAACAGGTTTATCTATATATGTAAAATAACTTCCAAAACGCCGATAATAAATAATTATCCAATCATAATGATACCACTTTTATAAAGGCTTGTCAATATAATTTGCCCAAAAGATAGTGACAAATCGGCTGGAATGTGTTATACTTATTCGGGAATGAAAAAATGCTCTCTCGGGGAGCGTCAAGAGTGTTATGGGGCGTGAAGAAATGAAAGTGAAAAAGCCGATTAAAAAGGCGAGCCTGCTGGTGCAGACGGCCGAGACCTTGCTGGTCGTGCTGGTGGCGTTTGCGATATGCTATTTCAACGTGTTCAGCAAGTTTGAAAAGCTGCTGACGGACAGGGTCTATCAAAGTCCGCGAGGCATAAACAACAAGATAAAGATAATCTCTATCGACAACCGCACGCTGCGTGAGCTTGGCACGATGGGAACGTGGTCGAGGCAGGTATATGCTGATGTGATAAACTCGCTGGGTGACTATGCCGACGTTATCGTAATGGACTTGATGATAACGGGAAGCATTGACGAATCGGGTGACAAGGCGCTTGGTGAGGCGTGTGTAAATCACAAAAACGTCATTGCAGGCTCGTACATAAACTACAACAGCGTACTGCGCAAGGGCAACGACGGCAATATGTTCGTTGACCACGACAACATTGAAACGGTCGACCAGCCGATAATGGCGGAAAACTGCGAAACAGGCTTTGTAAACGCACAGCCTGACAGCGACGGCGTTATGCGTTCCTCGCTTCTGACGAGCATGTATCAGGGCAGGAAGATAGACAGCATTTCCTACAAGGCTTACAAGATGTACTGCGAAAAGAACGACATTACGCCCTACGAGCCGACGCTTGAAAATGGGCGAATGAACATCAGCTATGCGAGCAAGCCGGGCAACTACGAGAACATTTCGCTTTCGAGCGTGCTTTCGGGCGAGGTAGACCCCCGTGTGTTCAGCGGCTGTGTGGTCATACTGGGTGCTTATGCGACAGGTCTTTATGATCAGTACGCTGTACCGAACAGCTCGGAGCTTATGTTCGGATGCGAAATTCACGCGAACATAATCCAGTCGCTTATCGACAAGCGTTCGCCTGTGAGTGCGAACAGGTGGCTGACGTCGCTGGCGTGCGCGGCTGTGGCGGGCATCGCTTTTCTGATTTTCAGAAGGATTAAGCCGGGCTGGACTATCGCGCTGACGGTGGTGGTCATCACGGGATTCGTCGTTATGGCGATACTTATGAACAATGCGGGTTACATTCTGCCGTTCGTATATTTCCCGACGGCGATGATCGCGATTTGCGTGCTGTGCATAGTTCACAGTTACATTTCTGCATCGGCGGAGAGAAAGAAGATTTCCGACACGTTCAAAAAATACGTTGCTCCGCAGGTGGTTGAGGAAATTACCAAGTCGGGCGGATACAACATCACGCTGGGCGGCGAGAGCAGGGAAGTTGCGGTGCTGTTCGTTGACATCAGAGGCTTTACGCCGATGTCGGAGAATTTGCAGCCTGAACAGGTCGTGGACATTCTCAACAGCTATCTTGAACTGACGACCAACTCTATCTTCAACAACGGCGGAACGCTCGACAAGTTCATCGGCGATGCGACGATGGCGGTGTTCAACGCACCTTTCGACCTTGACGATTACGTTTTCAGGGCAGTTAAGACGGCGCTTGACATTGTGGCGGGCGGCGACGCTATCGAGAGCAAGTTCCTTGAAAAGTACGGGCGCTCGGTAGGCTTCGGCGTGGGTGTCAACTGCGGCAGAGCCGTTGTGGGCAACATAGGCTGCTCGTTCAGAATGGACTACACGGCGATAGGCGACACGGTCAACACGGCGGCAAGGCTTGAAGCCAACGCAAAGCGCGGACAGGTGCTTATCAGTCAGGACGTTTACGAGCAGGTAAAGGACAGGGTGAATGTTGAGCCTATCGGAACGATACCGCTCAAAGGCAAGTCCAAAGAGGTGTTTGTTTACTCGCTGACGGGTCTGAAAGAGGACACGGCGGAGAACGAAAAAACTGAAGAATAAAAACAAGGCAGCGGCTGAAATCAAATCAGCGGCTGCCTTTATCATTTTATTTCTGTTTGCGGTAGGAGTAGCTATAGTGCCAGTCGAGGTGGTCAAAGTTTGCATCTGTGAGGTCGTATTTGCCCTGTGGGTAGACGAGCATTACATCTGCTGTCGCTGACGGTTCGAGAGTGACACGCTTGCCGTTTTTGTCGCGAATCTCGTAGAAGCTGTAATTTGCGATTTCTTTTCCGTTTTTGTCCTTTATGTCGAAATCGACTGCGTAAATACGAGTAACGGCGAAAGAGTAGCCGTTTCTTACCTCTGCCAGAACGACAAGGTCATCACCCTGACGGTAAACTTCTGTTACCTCAAATTCAAGCTTGTCTTTTATTTGCTTGAACTCGCTTTCTGCGGAAAACAGCGTTTTGCCCTTAGCGCCGCTTGGCAGACGCACTGCGGAAGGAAGTGAAGCTGTTGTGTCAGAGGTGGTCTGCTCGTCAGGACTGCTTGAATCGGTTTTTGAAGTTGTGGTGTCGCCAGAGGATTTGTCAGAAGAATAGTGCCAGCTTATCGAATCAAAATCAATGCCCTTTGTGGTGTATGAACCGGCAGGGAAAACCAGCATTGCGTCAACGTTCTGCTCGGGTCTGAGCTTGACGGTCTTGCCGTTTTCGTCACGCAGTTCTTCAAAAGTATACTGCGCAAAAAGATTCTTGTTCTTGTCGTATAGTTTGAAACGAACGTTTTTCAGGCTTGTTATCGTTTTATCATATCCGTTTTTTGCTTCTACCTTTACAACGAGCATTCCGCCCTGTTCGTATATCTCACGAACCATCATTTTGACCTTATTTTCGACGTATTCGACTCTTGATTCGGTCGAAAACAGCACCTCGCCCTTTTCGCCCGTCGGCAGAAGTATCTCGCCTGCTCTTGCGAGCATATCGGTATTTATTGCACTGGGGTCGTATTTTTCGGATACGGTGGATACTTTTGGGACCTCTTTGAGTTCGGTCTCCGAGGAGTCCTCGGAACAGCCTGCTGCGGCGAGCATTATTGCTGCTGCGAGCACGGCGGTAAGTTGTTTTTTCATTTTATTTCCCCCATATATTTATTTGTATACTGATTATACACTAAGACTTGGCATAAGTCAATAATTTTAATAAAAAAACGGAGCCGCTATTGTGACGGCTCCGAAAGGGTTTATTATTTGATAATCTCGCTGACATCGGCGTCGCTGACAACGGCTGTCCCGCCGAGTATCCACGCGGTAGTTGCCTTTTTGCTCTTTGCGTAGGCGTTGGCGTCTGCGCCCTTGGTTTTAGCGGTGAGGATAAGCGGGCAGTTGGTCTTGCGGCCGAGAGGTCCGCCGCAAAGTCCGTCGGGGAAAGCTGCGCCTGTTGCGATAGTCAGTGCTGCGGGCGACTTGAAGAAATACTCTGCTATCCTGACAGAGGTCTGGTAGCGGTTATCGCCTGCAAGTCGGGTAGGCTTTTTGACAGTCGCTATGTCGGCTTCAAGCGCTGCGTTGACAGCACCTGTGCCGCCTGCGATAATTACGCCGAGCTTTTCGTCTGCATAAGCCTTTACGATGGATTTTTGTTCTTCGGTGAGAGCTTTGCCAGCCTTGCCGTTTACAAGCAGGATAGGCTGACCTGTTGCGGAGGCTGAAAGGGCATCTGCAAAGTTGTTGCCGTCGGCGATGATAAGATCTGTGCCAATTGACTTATTCAGAACCTGCGCCCACATTGCTCCCAGAATAACGACCTTTTGGCTTGTTTCATATCTGTTTGCGCCTGCGACACGTTCTGTGCTTGAGCGAACAGCCTTTATCTTGTTGTAAATGTCGGGTGAGACAGCAGCCTCGCCGCCGATAACATACACGGCAGCACCTTTTGTGCTGTTGTTTTTGATGTAGTCGATAACTGCTGTGTCCTTGCCATTTGCAACGAGCAGGATAGGTGCGTCGAGAACGCTTGCGAGGTAGCTTGCGGAAAGTGCGTCAGCAAAGCCTCTGCCGTCGCAGACTATGATTTTTTCAAACGCTTTGCCGCCGTTCTCGGCTTTGAGCTGGTCAGCGACAGCGATGCCTGTTTCGTATCTTGAAGTTCCGAAAAGGCGAGAGTTTGTCTTGTTTGTCGTGTAGTTCTGTATGCCGCCGCCTTCGCTGCCGCCGCATTCTGAGCAGTACAACTTATACTGTCCTTCGTGCGCAGGTGTAGAATAGGTCACTACTTTTCTTTTGACGCCTTTGAAATTGTGACCTGTTGGTTCAATGTCAACGTTGTAAGAAGCGGAACATCTTGAGCAAGCGTGCTTTTCAACACCCTTTTTGGTGCAGGTCGGCTCGGAGATCCTGGTTATTTTGCTGTAATCATGACCGAGTGCTGCTATGTCGCTTGTGTAAGAGAGCATGCACTTTGAACAGGTGTAAGTCATTACACCCTTTTTGGTGCAGGTCGGCTGCGTTGTGATAACACCGTTATATGTATGGACACAGGTTATAGTTTCAGCTTTCTGCCACAAGCCGGTATCGTCGACATATTTCTCTGTCACTTGCTGGCTCTGAGGATAGCAATAAATGGTATTAACGATGCGCTGGTTATATCCTCCGTTTTTCTTTATACCAAGAGCATAGCTTCCGATCTCTTTCACCAGTGACGGAACGACGATATATGTGAAATTCAGGCAGCCGTAAAAACACTTTTCACCGATCTTCGTTACTTTTGCAGGGATAGAAAACCCGCCGTCTGCACCGAGGCTTTTGCAGTTGTAAAATGCAAAGTTGGGCAGCACAGCTATATCTTCGCTGAGAGTGATGCTCTTCAGTGACGTACACTCTTCAAAACACGATTCTCCGAGAACTGCTGCTTTCGGCAGATGGAGATTTGTGATCGATTCGCAGCCGTAAAACGCGTTTTTGCCCACCTTTTCAACGCTTGGCATTACGACGTTGCCGCGCAGTCCGCTGTTGTAAAAGGCTTCTTCGGGGATCTCCTTGACGCTGCAGTTCTGGAATCCGTACACAGCGGTGAGGCTCGTGCAGTCCTCGAAAGCATAGGTTCCGAGTGACCTGAGATTGCTCACATCGATGCTTCTGAGCTTGGCACAGTTGTTGAATGCGCTGCCTTCTATGGTCTGGATAGTTGACGGAAAGTCATTATAGTCCATATCAAGCATTTTGCAGTTGGCAAATGCGCCGAGACCGAGGTATGTGACCTTGGTATTTCTAAAGTCAACAAGTTCTTTGAGATTTGAACAACCGCTGAACGCTGCACCGCCGATGTTAGTGATCGTCGATGGAAATGTCACAGATTCGAGCTTTGTGTTCTGGTAAAAGCACTGAAAGCCGATCTGTGTGACAGGTATGCTCTGGTAGCTTGCCGGTATTTTGAGATTCGCTGCCGAGCCGTTGTACTTTTTGAGCACGGCATAGGTCGAATACACGTCGTACACGAAATTTCCGCTGGTGATCTCGGTCGCGGTTTCCGCTGTTGCGGTTATTGCCGTGCCTGTGGTGAATGCGTTTTGCGGCAGGCAGGCTGCTGAGCCAAGCAGCATACACCCTGCGATGACCGCAGAAATGATTTTCTTTTTCATAGAAACACCCCTATTCTATATTTCATACACAGATATTATATATTACGCCAGCACGCATTGTCAAGGCGTTTGCGGCGTTTTATGATAGATTTTGACAAATGCTACAAAAAGGGTTATCCGTTTTTGTGACAGCCGCGGTTTTGCGCGGGCAAATGTCGTGAAAACGTTGCATATCTGCGCCGTTTATGGTACAATGGAGACAGTGAAAACTGCTGATTTGCGGAGGTGAGGAAATGACAGAGGCGCAGTTGCAAAAACGCGAGGCTGAGCTTGCGGCTGAGGTCATGCAGATGTCGGTGGGAAAGCTGCTGCTGCGCAGGCATTACTTTTCGTCGGCACTGGGCAGGCTGTCATTTCAGCAGCTCGGCGGCAGCTTCTTAACTGACGGGCGTCGGGTGTGCTATGACCCAGCGCTCCTGCTTTCGCGGTATGAGAGCAGCGACCTTTTGCCTGTGCACGACCTTTTGCACGCGCTTTTGCACAACGTTTTCAGGCATTGGAGCGTTGGCAGGGTGAGGGCGAAGCTGTGGGACGCGGCGTGCGATATTGCCGCAGAAGCGCTTATCGCGGACATTGACGCTGAGCTTGTGCCGATTGAAAATGCCCAAAGGCGCGAGCAGGTGCTGCGCCGTTTTGCGAGCGAGGTCAAACCGCTGACGGCGGAGAAACTGTACAATTATATGGACAGAAGCGGAATGAGCGACGAGCAGGCAGAGGAACTTTGCGAGCTGTTTGCAGTCGACGACCACAGGACGTGGCACAAGGCTGACGAGCAGCAGAAGCCCAAAGACGAGGAGTATCTGCCCGACATCTGCCCGATTTCCGACGGTGACGAGAACGCTGAGAACAACGACGGGAATCAGCAGACTGATGACGACGCAAAGGGCGAGAGCGGTTCGCAGGACAAGCAGGAAAACCAGCAGGGAAAGTCCTCGCAGGGCGGCGAGCAGAGCAGTTCCAGCGACCTTGACAGGTGGAACGACGCACAGCAGAGCGCGCAGCAGGGCGAGCTTGACGAGCAGTGGGAGCAGATTGCCAAGCAGATTCAGTCGGAGATTGAGAATTTCGGCAGGAACGAGAGCAGTTTGCAGCTGATAGATGTGCTGGAGCACGTTACGCGGGAAAAGACGGATTACAGGGCGTTTCTGCGGCGGTTTGCGGTGATGGGCGAGGTGATGAAATCCGACCTTGACGCGTTCGACGTGAACTTTTACTGCTACGGAATGGATATGTACGGCGACGTTGCGTTCATTGAGCCGCCCGAATACAAGGAGGTCAGGCGTGTCAGGGATTTCGTCATTGCGATAGACACGTCAGGCTCGGTGAGCAGGCGCACGGTGCACGATTTTGTGCAGAAAACCTATACGATACTCAAAAGCGAGGAGAGCTTTTTCAGCCGCGTGGATATTCACATTCTGCAATGCGATGTGCAGGTGCGCGACGCGGCGCTGATAAACTGCGAGCAGGAGCTTGAAAGCTACATTGACGGGCTTGAACTCAAAGGTTTCGGCGGCACGGATTTCCGACCCGTGTTCGAGTACGTTGACTCGGTGCGGGCAGAGGGCGGTCTGCGGGAGCTTAAAGGGCTGATATACTTTACCGACGGGCTGGGGACTTTCCCCGAAAAAGCGCCCGATTACGAGGCGGCGTTCGTGTTTTTGCAGGGCGATTACGAAAAGAACGCGAACCCCGAGATCCCGTCGTGGGCGACGAAGATTGTGCTGCAGGAGGGAGATGTGTCTGATGTTTGACATAAGCGGTTCAGAGCTTGTCTCTTTCGAGGGCAGCGATACGGTTGTGAGCGTGCCTGTCGGCGTGACGAGGATTGGCGACGACGCGTTTTTTGAGTGCTCGCACATTGCGGAAATTATACTCCCCGAGGGCGTCACAGAAATCGGCGCGAGGGCGTTCTGGGGCTGTGAGGCACTGGAAAGGATCAAGCTGCCTGCGACGCTGCGGCGCGTGGGTGACAACGCTTTCCGTTCCTGCGGCGCGCTGCGGGAGATTGCGTTCCCCGAGGGCGTGACCGAGGTGGGCGAGGCTGTTATGCGCGGCTGTTCACAGCTTGAAAAGGTCAGCCTGCCCGAGACGCTCAAAAGCCTTGGAATGAGTATGTTCGCAGACTGCTACAACCTTGTGCAGATAACGCTGCCGACGGGGCTTGAAAGCATCGGTGCGAGCTGTTTTCACTGGTGTCTGAATCTGACTGAAATTGATATTCCGAAGGGCGTTCGCGTGCTGGAAAACAGGACATTTTCGGGGTGCAGCGGACTGCGCAGGGTCGGCTTGCCGAGCGGGCTTCGCGAGATTGGCGACGGGTGCTTTGAGGGCTGCGGTCGGCTGGTGACTCTCGACGTGCCGCAAAGCGTTGAGCGCATTGGCGCGGGGGCGTTTTACAAGTGCGGAGTTATGGACGCACACGGCGAGTTTATCCGCCTCGGGCGTGTTCTTGTCGGGTACAATGGCGGCGAGAATGCGGTCGTGCCTGGCGGCGTGGAAATAATCGGCGAGCACGCTTTTGCGTATGACGAAAAGCTGAAAAGCGTGCAGCTGCCCGAGGGCGTGACGGCTGTTGAGGACTACGCGTTTGAAAGCTGCACAGCGCTTGAAAGGGTGACGCTGCCGCAGAGTTTGAAAAGGCTGGGCAAGGGTGCGTTTTCGCAGTGCGCGGCGCTGGCGGAAGCTGTGCTGCCAAGCGGTTTGGAACGCATCGGTGCGGACATTTTGCAGGGCAGTGCTGTGCAGATTGCGCAGGACAGGTATCTGCTGTCGTATGCGGGCGCGGAGGAAAATGTCTGCGTATCCGAGGGAGTTCGGGTCGTTGCAGATGACGCGTTTGCGCGGTGCACGGGCGTGCGGAGCGTGGCTTTCCCTGAGGGCTTGCTGACGGTGGGCGACGGCGCTTTGCGCTGGTGCAGACAGCTTGAAAAAATACAGTTGCCGAGCACGGTAACATACATTGGTGATGCGGCGTTTGCAAGCAGCAGGCAGCCGCTTGTGACGATAGAGGACGCGCAGGGTTACCTTGGCGACAACGCCTTTCCCGCAGGCGCGGTGCTTGACGTGAAAATCTGCGGGCGCAGGGTGAAAGTGAAGCTGCTGCGGGCGGTGCGGTCGGGCAGCTGCGCGGAGCAAAGGCTTTGGGAGTTTGCAAAAGAGCCGTGCGAAAAGTCTTTTTTGCAGATTGGCGAAAGGGAGTATATGATTGCCTGTGCGGCTGCGCTTTTCGGCTGCGGCGGGTGGTATGAAAGTTATCTGCAGGAGAACATTGTGGCTGCGGTGTGCTATGCGGCGCAGCAGGACATTCCCACACTTGAACGGGTGCTTTCATTCGGGCTGCTGGAACTGGAACAGCTGGGCGAGTGCATTGATTTTACGACGAAAAACAAGCTGGTGCACCAGCAGGTGATACTTATGCGTTATCGGCACGAGCAGTTTGACAGCGCGCAGAGTGCGGCGCAGAGATTTGAACTTTAGGAGGTCGGGACATGAACATTAAAAAGGCAGGGGAGCAGATAAAAAACACGGTCAGGGCTTATCTTGCGAAAGACGAGTCGGGCAGACCGCTGATACCTCAGCACAAGCAGCGCCCGATTATCCTGATGGGTGCGCCGGGAATCGGCAAGACGGAGATAATTTCGCAGATAGCGGCGGAGCTTGACATCGGCTTGCTGACCTACTCAATGACACACCACACGAGGCAGAGCGCGATGGGCTTGCCGATAATCAGGCAAAAGCAGTTCGAGGGCGAGACGTTCGAGGCGACGGAGTACACGGTCAGCGAGATAATCGCGGCGGTGTACGCAATGATGGAGCGCTCGGGCGTGCGAAGCGGAATACTTTTCCTTGACGAGATAAACTGCGTTTCGGAAACGCTTATACCTGTGATGCTGCAGTTTTTACAGTACAAGGAATTCGGCGGGCGGAAGCTGCCGCAGGGCTGGATAGTTGTGACGGCGGGCAACCCTCCCGAGTACAACAGCTCGGTGAGGGAGTTTGACACGGTGACGTGGGACAGACTCAAACGCATTGACGTTGAGCCTGACCTTGCGGTGTGGAAGGAGTATGCGTACGCGTCGGGCATGCACGGCGCGGTGGTCTCGTATCTGAAAATTAAGCCGCAGAATTTTTACAGGATAGACAAGACGGCTTCGGGCAGGAGCTTTGTCACGGCGCGAGGCTGGGACGACCTGAGCAGAGTGCTGAAAGTTTACGAAAAGCTGGGCATTGACGCGGACAAGGAGCTTGTGGGGCAGTATCTGCAAAGCAGGCAGATAGCCGAGGATTTTGCGGCGTATTATGAGCTTTACCGCAAGTATGAGAGCGATTACCGCGTGGGCGATATCCTCGCGGGAAAGGCGGACGACGCGATAACCGAGCGTGCTGAGCAGGCGGGCTTTGACGAGCGCTATGCGCTGCTGGGACTGCTGCTGGAAGCGGTGGGGACACGCTGCGGCGAGCTGCTGGCGCGTGACGGAGATATGATGCTTTTGAAAAAGGAGCTGGCGGCTGTCAAGGCGGAGTGTGAAAGCGGCGGAAATGCGGCTGAGCTTTTGCGCAAGAGCGCGCAGCAGCTGGGTGAAAAGCGCGACAGGCAGCTTTCTGCAAACAATCTTTCAAAGGCGGCTGACGACAGCCTTTTGTGGCGCAGCGAAAAGCTGACTTGCTATGCGCGGTCGGTGGGCGAGGGCTTTGAGGGCGCAAAGGCAGCCTTCGGCGAGGATACCAATGCATTCCTTGCGCAGACGGACAGTGCGAGGGAGAACCTTGACAATCTGTTCCGTTTTTGCAGCGGCGCTTTCGGCACGGGGCAGGAGCTGCTTATCGTGCTGACGGAGGTGGCTGCGAATCCGAATACTGCAAAATTCATCGGGCTTTACGGCTGTGATGAGTATTACAAATACGACAAGGAGCTTATGTTCCACGAGCGCAGACTTACCGTTCTTGACGAGCTTGAAAGCATAAAACAGGCGCGCGGAGAGCAGGCATGACCGCGGTTGAAATTTGCAGTTCTGCAAAGATATGAAATTTGTTAAATGGACTTGACTAAATGATAAAAGTATGATATAATAGTACAAAGCAAACAAATTTCTCCGCCTTGGCGGAAAAGGAGGGACTGCGATGGGAGCAAAGGTCAGAAAGCACCGCTTCAACATCGGGCGCAAGATGTATATCTTCGTTATCATCACCGTGCTTATGGCTGCTATCGGTATCACTGTGCTTGCGTACTTTATCAACGTCAATCAGATAGACACGTATTTCAAGAACCTTGCAAAGCACTCGGCGGAAAACTTTGCGACTATGGTAGACCCGAATTTCCTTGACAAGCTCAGAAAGGTCGCAAAGTCTGAGGAGTATCAGAAGATGCGCGAGGAGGCAGAGGAGAACGAGGACGAGGCTGCTGTGGAGGCTTATCTGAAAAAAGAGGGCTTGTGGGAGCAGTACTGCGAGACGCGGGAAAAGCTGTGCAAATATCTGCACAGCATGAAAGACCTCAAATATCTTTACATTATCGAATGGGGCGATAAAGACGCTGACCACGATATGTACCTTATCGACGACGATGACAACCCGATAACCGAGACGGGTTACTACTAGGAAAGAGAAGAAGAATTTGCGGGCACTGACCCGACCCAGTCGATAGAGCCGACCATTTCAAACGGCGACTGGGGCTGGCTGTGCTCGGCGTATGCACCTGTTTACCTTGACGACGGCACGCTGGTTTGTCACATTGGCTGTGACGTCGGAATGGACGACATTATGGCAGAGCGCAGGCAGAATCTCAACTACATGATTTTAAGCGCTGTGGGAATCACGGCACTTGTGCTTATCGGCGCGGTAATACTTGTAAACAAGACGGTGGTAAAGCCGCTTGACAGGATAACGGCGGAGATGAACAAATTCAAGCCCAGTGAGAACACGGGCTACGACGAGGCTGGCGTTATCAAGCTGGATATTCACAGCCGCGACGAGATTCAGGACATTTACGAGGGCGTGCGGTCGATGCAGATAAATATCATCGACTACCTCAACGACCTTGCGAATATGCAGAAGGACAAGGAACGTGCCGAGAACGAGGCGCGCGACAAGGAAGCAATGATTGGTAAAATCAGCGAGGAGGCTTACAAAGACCCGCTGACCAAGGTGGGCAACAAGGCGGCTTATCTGAAAATGACCGAGGAGCTTAAACAGGGCATCGAGAACGGCAAAAAGCAGTTCGCTATCGTGATGATAGACATCAACAATCTCAAACACATCAACGACGACCACGGTCACAACGCGGGCGACGCTTATATCAACGGCTGCTGCCACATTATCTGCGAGATTTACAAGCATTCGCCTGTTTTCAGAATTGGCGGAGACGAGTTTGTAACGGTGCTGCGCGGTGAGGACTACGAGCACAGGCACGAGAACTTTGACAGGCTCAAACGCACATTCGAGCAGACATACGGTCAGCATGACGTTCAGCCGTGGGAGAGATATTCCGCAGCGGCAGGAATGGCTGAATTTGCATCTGACGACAACTCGGTGGAGTTTGTGTTCAAGCGCGCGGACAAGGCGATGTACGCCGACAAGACCGCGTTCAAGGAGAAATACGGCAATTACCGCTGATACAAAAATAATGCCCCGATCCGCAGAGGGTCGGGGCTTGATGCTGACAAGACACAGGGAGAAACGCTTATGCAGGGCAGTTTGCTTTTGATAGATACTGACGCCTTTTGCGGCGAGGGCGTGTTTGCGCATTTCTTTGCGAAAATGCCGCCCGAAAGGCAGAAGAAGATAGACGCTTTCAAATTTGACAGGGACAAGAGGCTGTCGCTGGGCGCAGGCGTGCTGCTGGAAACGGTGGCGGTGCAGGCGGGCGCAGGGGAACTTTGCTACGGCGAAAAGGGCAAGCCGTTTTTTGCGCAGGGCGGTGTGCATTTCAACCTTTCGCACTCGGGGCACTACGCGGTCTGCGCGGTGTCGGACAAGCCTGTGGGAGTTGACATTGAGACGGTGAGGGTTTTCAGCGAGTCGCTGGTGCGGCACGTTTTTGACAGCGGCGAGCGGGCTTTTGCGCAGGGCAGCGATGAGCGCTTCACGCAGCTGTGGACTATCAAGGAAAGCGTGATGAAGTTCTTCGGGCAGGGCGTGGGCATCTCCCCGAAAAAGATAAGCATTGGTTTTGAGCCGAGGGTTTGCGTCACCACAGAGGGTTATGATTGCGGCGGCTTGCGCTTCTGCGGTTTTGCAGGGCAGGACTTTGCGCTGACCGTATGCTCGCAGAGCGAGGAGTTCTGCAAGGGCGTAACGCAGGTCTGCATAGGCGATGACTTTGAATTGCAGACAAGCGGTTTTGACGGTGCACAAAGGGTCTACTGAGAAAGAGGTGCGATATGAAAAAGCCTGTGACAAAGGTGATAGGGACTGTCATCGACATCGTGATGTATGCGATAATGTTTATGCAGATGCTGTATATTTTCACGGGCAATCTGCTGCACGAGATTTTCGGAATGGTTTTCTTCGGCTGCCTTGTGGTGCACATCATCATCAAGCGCAGGTGGATTAAGGCGCTGGTCAAGGGCAAACTCAAAGGCTCGTCAAAGGCGCAGAAGCTGTCTGTGCTGCTGACGGTCCTGCTGCTGTTATGCGCTGTCGTGCTGATGGTGAGCAGCATGGGCGTTTCGAGGACGCTGTTCCCGTGGTTCAACTTTCTGCGCAGCAGCGACCTGCACAGGTATCTTGCGACGGCAGTGCTTACGCTGGCGGCTCTGCACGGAGGTATGCACTTTTATATCCGCGCGAAGAAAAAGAAGAAAACAGCGGTGCTTATCTCGCTTATCGGCGTGGTGTGCCTTGCGTTCGGACTGTTCGGCGTGCCGTATATCAACAGGCATTTCAAGAAGGTCGACATCGCCTATGCGGGCGCGGTCAGCGGCGAAAAGGTGGAATGGAAAGGCAAAAAACCGCTGGTGGTTTATTTCACGAGGCTGGGCAACACCGACTTTGAGGACGATGTTGACGTTGTTTCGGGCGCGTCGCTGCTTTACGCAGACGGCAAGCTGATGGGCAGCGACCAGCTTATCGCGGACATGATTGAGGACATCACGGGCTGTGACAAAACGGCGGTGACGCTGACGGGCAAGAAGTATCCGTCGGGTTACGGTGCGACGGTCTCGGTCGCAAGTGACGAGCTTGATGACAACGCGCGCCCCGAGATAGAGCCGATTGACGTTTCGGATTACGACAGCATAATTCTGGTCTATCCGCTGTGGTGGGGAACTGTTCCGCCGCCTGTTTCGACTTTCCTTGAGGGTAATGATTTCAGCGGAAAGACTATCTATCTCGTTGCGACACAGGGCAGCTCGGGCTTTTCAAAGAGCACAAAGGCTGTCAGGGAGCAGGCAAAGGGCGCAGAGGTCGTTGAGGCGCTGAGCATATACTGCGAGGACATTCCCGACGCAAGACCAAAGCTCGTTGAGTGGATAAAGGGTCTTTGAGAAAATAACAAAAGCTTCGGACAGTTTTTCGCTGTTCGGAGCTTTTTTTGAAAAAAAGGGCTTGACAAATGAGAAGTTATGTGTTATAGTATACACATAAGGTTAACAACACCACTTAACAAGATAAAAGAACAAAAGGAAAACAAAACGCAGAAAGGAGAAAAACTATGACATTCACATTTAAAAGAAAAGGCGACACTGTGGCAAAGGTGGCTCTGGTATCGGGGCTTTGCGGTATCGCTGCCGCGGCAGTTTGCAGAAAGTAAGCGGCTAAAATACAAATACAAGGCGGGTTGGCTGACGAGTGCAGCTGAACCCGCTTTTTTGTGCGAACTCTTAAAAGTTCCTTAAATGCCTTAAAAGTTGCCAAATCGCTTGATTACAGACTTGAAAAAAGCTATAATTAGAATACGGAAAAAATTTTTGAAAAAAACTCAAAAAAGTTTGTAACGTTTCAGCGTTTCATCCGTCTAATCTACAGAAAGCCGGGGAAGGAGGTGCGATGATTGGACAAAAAGACAGCCGAAAAGCTTTATGATGCCTGTTATATGCGGGTATATTCATACGTTATGACGCTGGTCAAGGATCAGGAAAAGGCTCAGGAGATAACTCAGGACACATTTTTTAAAGCAATGACCGCTAAAAAATCCTTCCGCGGCGAGTCCGAGTGCTACACCTGGCTTTGCGCGATAGCAAAGAACCTGTTCATTGACGAGACCAGGCGCTCAGCGCGATATGCCGATGAACCCGACGAAACGATGGTCGACACCAACACAGATGTCGAGCGGGACATCATAGACAAGGAGACATCTTTCAGACTGCATATGCTTTTGCATTCGATGGAAGACCCGTACAAAGAGGTCTTTCAACTGAGGGTGTTCGGTGAGCTTTCGTTTTTGCAGATAGGACAGATCTTCGGCAAAACGGAATCGTGGGCGAGAGTGACCTTTCATCGTGCCAGATTAAAACTCAAAGAAAGGATGGACAACAATGAAATATGACTGCAATATAATCGGCGACCTTTTGCCGCTGTATATCGACGGCGCGTGCAGCCAGCAGAGCAGCGAGATGATAGAAGAGCACCTCAAAGAGTGCAAAAGCTGTTCGATACTGTGCGAGTCAATGAGAGAAAGCGAAACACAGATAGATAAAGAGATTCAGAAAGAGCGTGACGAGGTGCTCAGCACGCAGGCGAAATACTTTAAGAAAAAGAGCTTCCTTGCGGGAAGCATAATCGCGGGCATCTTCGCGATACCGATACTTGCCTGCCTTATCGTGAACCTGGCAACAGGCGCGGGACTGACCTGGTTTTTCATAGTTCTCGCCGCAATGCTCGTTCCAGCGTCGGTGACCATCGTGCCGCTTATGGTGGCTGAAAAGAAAGGTCTGTGGACATTTGGTTCGTTCTGCGGCAGCCTGACGATACTGCTTGCTGTGTGCAGCATCTATTCGGGCAGCAGCTGGTTCTTCGTGGCGTTCTCGGCACTGCTGGTACTTGCGTCGCTGACCGCCGTGCCGGTGCTCGTGCCGAAAAACAAGGCGCTGTGGACACTGGGCGCATTCACCGTGAGCCTGATTCTTCTGCTGGGCGTGAGCTGCATCTTCGCAGGCGGAAGCTGGTTTTTCATTGCAGCGTCGGCTTCGCTGTTCGGCCTTTCGATACCGTTCACAGCCTGCGTTATAAATTCCCAGCCGTTTAAAAAGCTCATCAGAAAGTACAGGGCGCTTATCGTTGCAGGCGTGTGGACAGTGACATTCGTGCTGATGATGTTCTGCATCGGGATAAGCGTGGAGAACGACGGTTTCCTGCGCTACTCGATGGCAAGCTCTCTGCCGCCGCTTATGTACCTGTGGGGAATGGCTTGCATAATCAGCCTGCTCAAATGCAATAGAAAGCTCAAAGCGGCAGCCTGCATTTTCCTCACATCAGTATTTATCGTTATCGGCGAGCCGATAGCTATGCTGATACTCGGCAACGGGCTGAGTTTCCCGGGATTTGACCCGACATCAACAGATATAAACGTCCTTGGCGACACTGTCTGCTGGATACTTTTCGCAATTGGAACTGTGACAGCAGCGATATTCGGCGCACTCGGACTCAAAGAACACAAGAACAAAAAGTAAGACAAAACGGAGGTAACAAAATGAAAGTTAAAGCACTGGTTTTAGCCGCAGCAGTCGGCGCAGCAATGAGCCTTGCAGGCTGCATGAATTTCACAGCAACTTACGCAAACGCAAGTAATTACACCGCGGGTGAGCGCGACATCACTGAAACGATAACCGAGCTTGATCTCAACTGGAGCGCGGGCAAGGTGACTGTCACGACCAACAGCACAAACACTATCTCCATCAGGGAGAGCTGTGACAAGTCCCTTGACGATGACGAGCGCGTGCACACATGGGTGGACGGCAAAACGCTGCACGTTCAGTTCTGCGAGTCGGGCAAAGTTTTCATGTTCGGCAGCAAGAAAAAGGAGCTTGAAATAAGCATTCCAAAGGATATGAAGCTGAGCAGTCTGTCCTACGACGGCTCGTCGGCTGACGCGCGCTTTGAAAATCTCAGCGCTGAAAGCGTCTCGCTGGATTCCTCGTCGGGTGACGTCAAGCTGATAGACTGCACCGCTGAAACGGTCGACGCTGATACTTCGTCGGGCAACATTGAGCTTGACATTGTCGGCAACGCAAAGAGCATCAAGTGCGACGCTTCGTCGGGCAACGTCACCGTCAAGGCGGACGGCGCTGATGATATTGATGTGGACACGTCCTCGGGCGACATCGAGGTCGACGTCAAGACTCCCGACAAGGTCGTTACTGACGCATCTTCGGGCGACACAAAGCTGACCTTCGGCGCTGCGCCCTCGTCAATAAAGCACGATTCTTCCTCGGGCGACTTCACGCTTTATCTGCCAGATAAAGCCGAGTTCAAAGCGGAGATCGACACCTCCTCGGGCAAGTTCGAGACGGATTTCGGCTGCGAAAAAGACGACGACACCTACACCTGCGGCTCGGGCAGCAACGTCTTTTCAATTGATACCTCCTCGGGCGACGTGAGCATCAAAAAAAATTAAAATAAGCCGGTACACTTAGCTGTGTGCCGGCTTTTTCGCTGTCATCTCGGGTCGTAACCCACCACTCTGACGACGAACGTGTTCATATCAAGCTCTGTGTTCCAGGTTATCCAGTCGCCGCAGACTATCTCTTTGCCTATCGGCTGCAAACGCAGACAGACGGTGTTGTCCTCACTGCACCGAATGCCGCCGCATATGCGGTATTCGCAGTTGTCAAATCCGTGGAGCGCCTCGAATTCGTCGGTGTATCTGTTCCTGAAAACAGCCACGACCTTGTCAAATCTGCAGGGGTCGTCAAACGTTTTGACGAGCGTGAGGTCTTCGCTGTAAATGCGCAGCCCGCCGCGTAATTCGCCATTTTCGTTTCTCTGGCTCACGCCGACGACAAGCTGCTTTTTCGGCGGATAGTAAGCCGCGCCGTAGGGCGGGTAGTCGGTTTCCACCTCGCGCCCCATAAACACCAGCCGCTGCTGACGAGAGTACATTTCATAGATCACATTTCCATCGGGGTCATAGAGCGTTTGCTTTTCGTCGGGAGTGTTGGCGTCGGTTTCCACCCACACAAAACGCTCGTTGTATAGCCTTGCGACGAAAACATTCTCCGCCTTGATGACAAGCGGTTTGTCCGTGCCCGTCACTCTGACTTCGCCGTTTTCGTTGTCAATTATAATCTCTGCCATTTTGTTTTCTCCTTTATGTCAGGTCAACAGGGTAGTATTTGCTCTTGCGCAGCGGTGTGTCGTCAAGCCCGAGACGCTTTGCTATCGCCGCCGCCTCAAAGCACCAATAGCCATAGTAGAGCAGCTCGTCGTCAGCGCACTTGTGGGTGTCATACCAGCCGCTGCTGCGATTACTGCTGTACCACCTGCTGAGGTAAGTTTTTATCGGCTCTGTGCTGCGCTGTTCGATTGCCTCTGCGAGAAGGTGGTCGGACTTTTCCCACGCCAGCTTGCCGCCGACTTTATTTCCCGTGAGGACAAATTCTATCAGCCAATCGTAAGATTTTGCGCCGCTTTTTTCGACCATACTTTTGCGTATCTTTTCAAGCGTGTTTTCGTCTGCGCCGAACAGATAAGCCATCGACGCAAATTCCATGTTGTCAGAGTAGGCGTCGGTGTCATGCCATTTGCAGAAGTCATCGGTCATTTCCGTTATCATTCTGCCAAGCTCGGCAATATCGTCGCCGCGGGAATACTTTGCGATAAGCAGATGTGTCCTGTCCATAAGCTGCCAGTCCTGCACTGACGCGACTCTGTCGGGCTCTATTTCGCCGCTTTCAAGGTCGCGCTCGGTATCCGCGATAGCCTCTATCTCGTCCTCGATATACGCGTCAAAGTACGCCTTGTCCTTTCGTGTGTCTCTCATTGTGCACCCGTCTCCTGTCTGCTTATAATGTTGCCGAAGTAGGTTATTTCGTCGTGAAAGTCGTAATACTGCTCGCAGATAAGATGACGCACGCCCTGCTCGTCGGTGTGGATAAGAAAGCTCGTGCCGACGTCGCCCTGCAACGTCCAGTCGAAATCTTTCCAGCCGTTCTCGTCGTATTCAAGATAGTTTTCGGCGTGCTCAAAAGGGTAGTCACAGAACTTTTCAAGCGTATCGTCAACGCTGTGCGGCGCAAACTCTTCGTGCAGCTCGCCAAAGCCGATAACGTCAAGCACGGTGACCTCCACCCACGCCGCGTATGCGTGAGCCGTTATCACTCTGTCCAGCCTGCATTTTACTATCGCGCAGCTGCGGTAGACCTCGTCGCTCGGCTCGCCCGAAAGATACAGCTTCGGCGCAAGGTACTGCATATAAAATTCACTGCCCAGCTGCTGTCTGAATGGCATATACACGCGCAGCCTGTGTTTTTCGCTCTTTTTCGGTGTCTCACCGAGCCGTTCAAATTTGCTTTCGTCCAGCGCGGGTAACGGCGCGTTCGGCGAGAGCCACTCTATCCTCTCGCAGCTGTATGCCCAGCCTGCAAAACCCTCGGGCAGCTGGGTGTTCATTTTTTCGTCGTTTCCGCAGCAGCCGCAGCTGAACGCAACAAGTCCGTCCTTGAAATTGCCCGACGGCACAGCCTTTTGCAAATAGACAAAACGCAGGTCTTTGTTCACCGATTTCTCTCTGAACTTACAGTACCCGAGGGAGCGGTAAAGCCTGATGTTGTCAACGCTTTTTGTGCTTGTAAAAAGCTCGTACCAGCGGTTGGGGAAACGGCTTTCTATCTCTTTCAGAAGCCGCTTGCCAAAGCCTTTGCGGCGATAGTCGGGGTGCACCATCAGCTTGCCGATAAACACCGTGCCGTCTTTTTCGCTGGCACGCACAGAACCTATTATTTTGCCGTTCTCGCCAACGAGTTTGAGTATCAAGCCATTTTCAAATTCGCCCTGTAATTCTTCAAGCGTTTGTTTGAGCGGCGGAATGTCCTGCGTGCCGAACAGTGCCGCCTCGCTCTGATAAGCAAGGTATTGCAGCTGCAAAATTTCCGCAAGGTCATCACGCACCGCGTCTGTTATGTATTCGTTCATTGTCCTGTCTCCTTTGTTTTTATAAAAACATTATATAAAATCGGCGGGCGAATGTCAAGACGCACAGCTTGCCGCAAAAGGCTTGATTTGCAGGGAAAAGTGTGGTATACTGTAATCAGACTTTGAAAAGCAGGTGATGTTATGCTGGCTGAAAATCAGGAGCGTATCGCAGAGCGTTTTCCGCTGTTTCACAGGGTGAAAAACGACCACGATATCCACGTTTACATAGAGGAACAGAACAAGTCCATGCACGCAATGGGCTTTACCGAGCACAGCTTTGCGCATATCGGCGTGGTGGCTGACCGTGTCGGTTATGTGCTTGAAACGCTGGGCGTTGACGACCACACCCTCGACCTTGCGCTGACGGCTGCGTGGATGCACGACCTCGGCAACGTTGTCAACCGCGTTGACCACAGCCAGTCGGGTGCGCTGATGACCTTTTATCTGCTGGACAAAATGGGCATTCCCGCAGAGGACATCGCCCCGATAGTCCGCGCGATAGGCAATCACGACGAGGGCAGCGGAGTTCCCGTGAGCGACATTGCGGCGGCGCTTATCCTTGCGGACAAATCCGACGTGCGCCGCAGCAGAGTGCAGGACGAGATACAGGATTTCGACATTCACGACAGGGTGAATTACTCGGTCAAGTCGTCCATTCTGAAAATAAATCAGGAGCACACTGCGATAAAGCTCAAGCTGGAGCTTGACACGCGCTACGGTGAGATAGGTGATTACTTCGAGATTTTTATGGAGCGTATGCTTTTGTGCCGCAAGGCAGCGGCGTTTCTGAAACTCGAATTCCACCTGATAATCAACGAGCAGACGCTTATGTGAACACAAAATTCAAGCCGTTCGGGAGAGCTTTCCGAGCGGCTTTTTTTGCACTAAAAAAACGCCTGCACTACTGCACAAGCGCTTTGGATAATTGTTGTGATCTGTGGTTGTTTGTTGTTTCCCTTTCTCTGATTACATAATAGCATACAAATTGCAGTTTTGCAATAGACAATATTCCCGCAGATGTAGTATAAGCTACACTCGCGCGCGGCGGTGTAGTTTATTTTACACTTTGAATGAAAATTGTCGTTCGAAACAATATATTTTTGACTTTGATCAAAATATGTGCTATACTTGACTTTAAGCAATAATTATTGCAGGGGAGGATTGAGACCAATGAAAATGCAAAACATCGTGAACGGTCCGCAGAACGTTTCTGCGATAGTGCAGGGCTGTATGCGTATGCCTGCGCTGACAAAAGAGAAAGCCGCCGAGGTCATACGCACCGCTTACGACTGCGGGGTAAACTTTTTCGACCACGCCACCTGCTACGGTGCGGGCGAGGCAGAGGTGCGCTTTTGCGAGGCGTTCGGGCTGACGGGCTTGAAGCGTGAGGATATCTACATTCAGAGCAAGTGCGGAATATGTCCCGAGCGCGGCGAGTTCGACTGGACAAAGGACTATATTCTCGACAGCGTTGACGGCATACTGCAAAGGCTGGGCACGGATTATCTCGACACGCTGCTGCTGCACAGACCAGACCTGCTGTTTGACCCGCAGGAAGTCGCAGAGGCTTTTGACACGCTGGAAAAGGCGGGCAAGGTCAGGTGGTTCGGCGTGAGCAACCTTGTGCCGATGCAGCTTGAACTGCTGAAAAAATACTGCTCGCAGCCGCTTGTTATAAACCAGGTTCAGCTGTCGCTGGAACAGTCGCAGCTGATAGACCAGGCGCTATATATGAACAACAAGACCACCGAGCTTTCGATAAACCGTGACGGCAATGCGCTGGATTATTGCAGGCTCAATGACATCACGATACAGGCGTGGTCACCGCTGCAAAAGGGTATGTTCGGCGGCTCGTTCATCGGCGACCCCGAGTTCCCCGAGCTGAACAAGGTGCTGGGTGAAATTGCACAGCGCGAGGGCGTTTCAAAGGCGGCTGTGGCTATCGCGTGGATACTGCGCCACCCTGCGAAAATGCAGGCGATAATCGGAACGATGAACCCCGAGCACATCAAGGACGCCTGCGCGGCGGCTGATGTGACGCTTTCACATAATGATTGGTACAGGCTCTATCTTGCCTCGGGCAAGTTTTTGCCGTAAAGACAGGAGGTCAGTTTATGGAACAATATTTGCTTTCAAACGACGTTCAGATACCCGTTATCGGCTTCGGCACCTGGCAGACGCCGAGTGATGAAACAGGCGTGAATGCTGTTATTACGGCGCTTCAGTCGGGCTACCGTCACATTGACACGGCGCAGGGCTACCGCAACGAGCAGGCTGTGGGCGAGGCTATCAGGCGCAGCGGTATGGACAGGGAAGATATTTTTATCACCTCCAAGCTCGACAACCCTATGCACGGCTACGACAACACGATGCGGTCGTTCGAGAGAACGCTTGAAAAGCTGGAGACAGATTACCTCGACCTGTTCCTTATCCATTGGCCAAACCCTTTGCAGTACCGCAGCTGCTGGGAAAAGACAAACGCTGAAACGTGGCTGGCGTTTGAGGAGCTTTACGAAGCGGGAAAGATTCGCGCCATAGGCATCAGCAATTTCCGCCAGCATCACATTGACGAGCTGATGAAGACCGCGCGAATCGTTCCGATGGTCAATCAGATAAGGCTTTGCCCCGGCGATATGCAGGCTGACCTTGTGCTTTATTGCAGGCAGCGTGATATCCTGCTTGAAGCGTACAGCCCGCTGGGCACAGGCAAGATTTTTGACGTGCCAGAGATGAAGGCGCTTGCGCAGAAATACGGCAAGAGCGTTGCGCAGATATGCATTCGCTGGAGCCTGCACAACGGCTGGCTGCCGCTGCCGAAATCGGTAACTCCCGAAAGAATAAGGGAGAACATCGACGTGTTCGATTTTGAACTTGACCCGCAGGACGTAAAGTTCATCGCAGGGCTGAAAGGCTGCGTAGGTCTGTCACAAGACCCCGACACAACAAACTGGTAAAACGCGCACCGTCTGCACACCGCAGGCGGTGTTTTTGCGTTTACTGTACAAAAAAACTCCCCACAAAATCAAAAATATATGCTATTGTATTAAGTAAACAGATACTATAGAAAAACGTAGAATTGTGTTGCAATCTTACATCCTTTGTGATATAATGACATTATCAATTAACAATATCAAAATATTATGTTAACTCTTAATACAAAATAGAGGAGTGAGTATATGTTTCCTGCACATATCAGAGGAAATGATGAGAAGATACAATCGGTGTATCAGCACAGCCATAACACCGCAAAGCTTGCAGAGCTATGGTTGGAAAATTCAGGTCTTGGTTCGGTTGGAAGGTTGGTAGGTTTGCTCCATGATGTGGGAAAGCTAAGCCAGGTTTTCGCTGATTATATTTGTCATAGGACCGATCTTGAGAGAGGCAGTATCGACCATGCTTATGCAGGTGCCAAATACCTCGCATCACTTGGAAACGGAGATCTGAATAAAGAAACTGCAGCTATTGGTATGGCTCATACGATTGTATCTCATCATGGTATCCATGATTGGCTTGATGCAGATAATAATGACTATTTTGCTCGCCGTATCTCAAAAGAAGAAGGATACGATGAGATACATAAAAACCTTGGAGAGATCACTAATGACATAGATATTAAGAGCTTGTTTGATAAGGCTTGCTCTGAATGGTTAGATGCTACTTGCAGAATAAAAACTAATGATAGTACGGAGTTTGCATTTTACCTAGGTATGCTTGAACGGTTTATTCAGTCTGCTCTGATAGATGCGGACAGAACCGATACCGCAGATTTTATGTCAGGCAAAGAAACTGAACTAACGCCTGACAGGCAAGAGTTGTGGGCTGCTATGGATGAGCAGATGGATATAACTCTTGATGGATTCAAAGACAGGAAAGATGTAATTTCAACTCAGCGCCGAAGCATTTCCGACAGGTGTGCTGAATTTGCACAGCACAGAGTTGGCTGCTGCAGGCTGATAGTTCCGACGGGTGGCGGCAAGACACTGTCATCACTGAGGTTTGCGATAAAACAATGCAAAGAATTCGGACTTAAGCATATCTTCTATGTTGCCCCGTTTATGTCTATCCTTGAGCAGAACAGCGAGATCATTTCCAAGATTTGCGGTGATGAGAACTGTCTTGAACATCATTCAAATATCATAGCCGATATGGACGATGATACAGAACTGAGAGATTACCAGCTTTGTACGGAACGCTGGAACAAACCTGTCATTGCAACTACTATGGTGCAGTTTTTGAATGCACTGTTTTCGTCGAAAAGCTCCTGTGTCAGAAGAATGCACGTTTTATCTGATTCGGTCATTATCATTGATGAGGTACAGTCTATACCATTGAGATGTACGCATATATTCAGTCTTGCTGTAAACTTTCTGACCAAAGTGTGCGGAAGTACGGTCGTATTGTGCTCGGCAACTCAGCCGACGTTTGATGAATACGGTCTTATGTTTGATGAGAGACCTGATATGATAGAGGATTATCAGCAAGATTTTGAAGTTTTTCAAAGGACAAAAATATTACCCGAGCTCAGCAGGTACGGATATGATACTGATGAAGCTGCAGAATACTGCAAACAAAAGTTTGAGGAAAACGGTGACCTTCTTTTGATAGTGAACACTAAAAAGCAGGCACTTGATATGTACAGCCGATTGAAAGAATTGCTGAGCGACAAGGCTTATGTTATACATCTCAGTACGAATATGTGTCCTGCCCACAGAAAGAAACGTATAGCAATGCTGAGAAGATTTCTGAAAAGAGGATTGCCTGTTGTCTGTGTGACGACACAGCTTATCGAAGCGGGGGTTGACATATCTTTTAGCTGTGTAGTTCGTGCACTAGCCGGGCTTGACAACGCGGCACAGGCAGCTGGCAGGTGCAACCGCAGCGGCGAGAAAGGCAGGCTGTGCCCAGTATATATTATCAATTTCAAAAATGAAAAACTCGGCAGCCTTGAAGAAATCAAAATCGCGCAGGGTATTTCACAAAATATAATCAGTCACAACAAAGATGCTGACCTGCTTTCTGTTGAACAGCAAAGCCTATTTTTCAGTCATCTGTTCAGGAGCTATTCTGATAAACTTGATTATCCAGCTGGCAACACAATGTTGCTCGAATTGCTTTCATCAAATATTAAAAAGTGGGAGGTCAAAAAGAAATCTCTGTTTGGTCTTTCCCAATCATTCAAAACGGCAGGAGAGCTTTTCAGAGTAGTTGACAGCAATACGAAAAGCATTATCGTTCCATACAATCTTGATGCAGCAAGAATAATTGAAAAGTTAAATGATGATATCTCACCTGATGAGACAGTAAGACTTTTGCGAAAAGCTCAGAAATATACAGTCAGCGTATATACAGGCGCGGAGCGAAATCTTGAAATATCAATAAGTAAAAGCGGAGCGTTTTATCTTGACAAACGTTTCTATAACAGTGAATATGGTATCACAACTGAAAACTCAGACAGAGAGATACTATTGTATTAAAAATAATTGAAAAGGAGGTCAGATAATGACAAAACATCGCAACACAGTTGAGTTCTGTGTTTACGGCAAAAGCGCACTTTTTTCTGATGTGCTTACCCGTGTCGGCGGCGAGAAATACAGCTATCCCATCCCAACGTATGAAGCACTCAAGGGCATTTTGCAAAGCATCTACTGGAAACCGACACTCATCTGGTACATTGATGCTGTTCGTATTATGAAACCGATAAAGACTGTGCGCAGGGGTATTCGCCCAATCAAATATGACGGCGGTAATGACCTTGCATACTACAATTATCTGGAGAATGTCTGTTATCAGGTCAGGGCGCATTTTGAATGGAACTACAACCGCCCGGAACTTGAATGCGACAGGAACGAACACAAGCATCATAACATTGCCAAGCGTATGATAGAACGCGGCGGCAGGCGTGACATTTTCCTTGGGACACGGGAGTGTCAGGGATATGTGGAACCGTGCGTTTTCGGTGAGGGTGACGGAGCCTACGATAAGGTTGATATGGCTATGGCGTTTATGTATTACGCTATCATATATCCTGATGAAGCTGAAAAGCAGGAGGACAAAGGTCAGATGACAGTGTGTTTTTGGCAGCCTGAAATGAAGAATGGAGTCATCGAATTCGTCAGACCGTCTGAGATACCACCCGAGCACAAAAGGCACATCAAGAAAATGCAGATGAAAAAGTTCGGAAATCAGGAAAACAACTTTGTCGGTCTTGATGAATTTACGGGAGGTGAGTTTGATGAGCTGGACAAATGAATTATACAGAGTCTATGAGCTGGCAGTCAAAACAGACGGAGGCAGCACAATGCTCCCAATATCACATTCTACGGCTCAGGCTCAGATTGAAGTAACCGTGAATGAAGACGGTGAGTTTGTCAGGGCATCTTTGGTAAACAAAGATGATGCAAAAACCATCATACCTGTGACCGAGGATTCTGCTGCCCGAAGTAGCGGCATTACCCCAATGCCTTTGGCAGATAAGTTGGTTTATATTGCCGGCGACTTTAGCAAATATGCTTGCGGAAAACGAACGGATAACAGCGAGCATTATGGAGCATATATGAAACAGCTTGGAGAATGGTGCGAAAGCGAGCATTCTAATCTTGCTATAAAGGCAATATATAAGTATCTTTCAAAAAAGGAACTTATAACCGACCTTGTTGGCAGTGGGCTTCTGATACTTGATGAACAGACACAGAAATTCGTCGACAAGAAATTCGGTACGGTTTCTCAAGAGGATTCTTTTGTCAGATTTATTGTCAGCACAAAAGATGGTTTGTGCTTCACATGGAAAGACAGCGAGCTGCACAAGAAATATATTGCTTATTATGAACAATCACTTGGCGCACCTTGCTTAAGTTACTCTGACGGCAAAACAGCTGCGCTGACTTATAAGCATCCCGCTAAAATAAGAAACAGCGGAGATAAGGCTAAGCTAATATCGGCAAATGATACCACCAATTTTACATTCCGAGGCAGATTTGCTGCCAAAGAAGAGGCTGTTTGTGTAAGCTACGATTATTCGCAGAAGATGCATAATGCTCTGAAATGGCTGATTGAGAACGAGCGTGTGAGCAAAACCGACGAAAAAACAGGCAAGACTATTTCATACAATCCAATGCAGTTTGATTCGCTGACCTTGGTTGTATGGAATAGCGCACTTGATTTCGTTCCCAGCATAACAGAGAGTGCCTTTGCGCTGTTTGGCGGCGAAGAAGAGTACAGCTCAATGCCTTTGTTTGCAGAGTTGCTGCATAAGAAACTTATGGGTGGCAACAGCGAAATTGACACCGACAATAAAGTGATGATAATGGGTCTTGATGCCGCAACCACAGGCAGACTTTCGATATCGCTTTACACAGAGCTTGCGCAATCACAGTTTGCTGCGAATCTGGAAAAGTGGCATAAGGATACTGCGTGGATAAGATTCAAGTCCAAAGTAAAAAAGACTGTGTTTGATTCGTGCAGTCTTCCTGAGATAGCAAGGTGTTTGTACGGAACTGAGCAGGGCGGAGGTCTCGATTGCGACAAAAAGCTCATCGGAGAAACGATACTCAGGCTGCTGCCGTGCGTATCAGAGGGCAGGAAACTGCCGGGAGATATTGTTAAAACTCTTGTCAACAAGGCTTCAAAACCGTTGTCATATGAAAACGAATACAATCACAGAATCGTAGTTGAAAATGCCTGTGCGCTTATCCGCAAGGAGCATATAGATTATTGTAAAGGAGAGATAACTATGTCATACGACCCAAACAACACAGACCGCAGCTATCTCTTTGGCTGCCTGCTTGCAATAGCAGATAAGGCTGAAAGAGATGCCTATGAAAAGGACGAAAAGAGAGTTACAAATGCAAGACGTTTGTGGAGTGCTTTTTCGGCAAGACCTTATCAGACCTGGGGTATAATCGAAGAAAGGCTTGAACCTTATCTTGAAAAAGAGCCTTGGATAATGACAAAATATACCAAGCATATCAACGAGATAATGGCTAAGATGTCTGCGGATGTTTTTTCAGATAACAGTAAGCTCTCGCCAATGTATCTCATTGGTTATCATCATTACAACGCATTGCTCTGGAACGCAAAAGAAGAGAATAACAAGGAGGACTAAAAAAATGGCTGCACTTAATAACAAAATAGATTTTTCTGTAATAATAACTGCGAAGAATGCAAACCCGAACGGCGACCCGCTCAACGGCAACCGCCCGAGAGAAAACTATGACGGATTCGGAGAGATCTCCGACGTATGCATCAAGAGAAAGATACGCAATCGTCTTCAGGATATGGGTGAAAAGATTTTTGTCCAGTCTGATGATAACCGCACAGATGAGTTCAAAAGTCTGCACGACCGTGCGCTCGGATGCGGGGCTCTGGCAGCTTTAAGCAAACAGAAAAATACGGATCGTGATGAATACGCTAAGACAGCTTGTGCAGAATGGATAGATGTAAGAAGCTTCGGACAGGTGTTTGCATTCAAAGGCGATTCCGTATCAGTTGGTGTCAGAGGACCTGTTTCTGTTCAGCAAGCTGTCAGTGTAACACCAATAGATATTACAAGTATGCAGATAACAAAGAGCGTTAACGGTGAAAGCGGTAAGGAGGGCAAGGCTTCTGATACTATGGGAACTAAGCACCGTGTCGATTTTGGCTTGTATATCGTTCACGGAAGTATCAATTGTCAGCTTGCGGAGAAAACTGGTTTTACTGATGAAGATGCGCAGAAGATAAAGCTCGCTCTCGAAACACTGTTTGAGAACGACTGCTCGTCTGCAAGACCTGAGGGCAGCATGGAGGTAAGGCGTGTTTATTGGTACAAGCACAATTGCAAGACACCTGCATACTCGTCTGCAAAGGTTCACCGTTTGCTGAAAGTCACTGTGAAAGACGGCGTTGACAGACCAAGATGCTTTGAAGATTATGACATAGTTCTTGATAAGATCGAGGGACTTGAGCCTGAGATATTCGAGGGCTGATATGTATAGCGAAGATGAGTATCTGATGCTGTCAGGTCTGCAGCACTTTGTGTTCTGCCGCAGACAGTGGGCACTGATACATATCGAACAGCAGTGGGCAGAAAACTATCGGACTGCTGATGGACAAGTTATGCACAGAAATGTGCACGATACGGATTTCCACGAGAAACGCGGTGATACCATAGTCACAAGAGCTATGGCAGTTTCATCTGCAAGGCTCGGTATCAGCGGAGAGTGTGATGTCGTTGAGTTTCACAGAAACGCAAAAGGCATAGAGCTTTTTGAAATGGAAGGGCGATATGAGGTCATTCCCATAGAGTACAAGCGCGGAGCACCAAAGGAATCTGACAGTGATATCATGCAGCTTGCAGCGCAGGCGTTATGTCTTGAAGAAATGCTTTGCTGTGAGATAAGTGTCGGCTATCTCTATTATGGTGAGACGCGAAGAAGAACAAAAGTATCGATAGATGCCTTCCTCAGAGAGCGCACGGAAAAAGCGATTGCAGAAATGCATGAGCTTTATCGACGGCAGCATACACCAAAGGTCAAACGCACAAAAGCCTGCAATGCCTGTTCGCTTAAAGATATATGTCTGCCTGTGCTTTGCGGCAGCAAAAAAGCAAGTGATTACATAATGGATATGCTTGATAAGGAGGAGTGATATGAGAAAACTGCTTAATACACTTTATATCACTTCTCCCGACAGGTATCTGTCTCTTGACGGCGAGAATGTTGTTATACAGGAAAAAGGCAAGGATATAGGCAGAGTGCCTTTACATAACCTTGAACGCATAGTCACTTTCGGGTACACAGGCGCAAGTCCTGCACTTATGGGCAAGTGCGCGTCAGACGGGATAGAGCTTGTGTTTATGAGCGGCAGCGGCAGATTTCTCGCTCGCGTCGAGGGCGAGGTCAATGGAAATGTTCTGTTGAGACGCCAACAGTACAGGTATGCGGATGATAAGGACAAAAGCCTTGAGATTGCCAGAAATATTATATGTGCCAAGCTGTTCAACAGCCGCTGGACAGTGGAGCGCACACTCAGGGATCATCCGCTGCGGATAGATACAGATAAGTTCAGCACGTGTTCCCAGCAGCTGAAAAAATCGACAGACAATGCGCGCTGCGCTGCAGATATCGACACGTTAAGAGGTATCGAGGGAGAAGCTGCCCAGATTTATTTCTCGGTCTTTGATGATATGATCTTGCAGCAAAAAGATGATTTCCGCTTCAGCGGCAGGAACAAGCGCCCTCCGAAAGACAACGTAAATGCAATGCTTTCATTTGCATATTCACTGGCAACAAGTATGTGCGCCTCGGCACTTGAAGCAGTCGGGCTTGATCCATATGTCGGTTTTATGCATACTGACCGCCCCGGCAGGAGATCACTTGCGCTTGATATAGTTGAAGATCTCAGAGAACCGCTCTGTGACAGATTCGTACTGACGCTGATAAACAAAAATATGATCGCGCCAAATGATTTTGTCAAGCGGGAGGACGGCGCAGTGCTGCTGACCGATAACGGAAGACGGACATTTATCTCTGCGTGGCAGAAACGCAAGGACGATGAACTGCGGCACCCATTTCTGAACGAAAAACTTCAATGGGGTAACGTTGCTTATGCTCAGGCGCTTTTGCTGGCGAGATTCATCAGAGGAGATATTGACACTTATCCTCCGTTTATGTGGAAGTGATATAATGCTTGTTTTGATAACTTATGATGTCAACACGACCGATAAGGCGGGGCAGAAACGTCTGCGCCGTGTAGCAAAGGCGTGTGTTGATCATGGGGTTAGAGTTCAGAATTCTGTATTTGAATGTGAGCTTGATCCCGCACAGTGCAGGCTGCTCAAACAAAGACTTCTGGAAGAAATTGATGAGTCGACCGACAGCCTGCGGTTCTATTTTCTTGGAGACATCAAGAAAGCAAAGGTCGAACACTACGGCTCAAAACAAACTTTGAAAGTCGACGAGCCGCTGATTTTCTGATGCGAATGTTAAGTGCCCATAAATTGCTGGAGCATTCGCACCATAAAAACGTCCGTATTGTATCTTGCTGGCGTGTAACAGCTGGGATAACAAACGGTTTTATTGTTAAAAATGTGCATTCTGAAACATTATGTGTTTATGAAGTTGTATGTTTTTGCTGTCTCTCCCCGCACGGGGAGAGTGGATTGAAATTTCCGACCCCGAGCTGAACGGCGAAGCTATCAAGTCTCTCCCCGCACGGGGAGAGTGGATTGAAATTATTTTGAAATATACGAAAAAGACAGCACAGACGTCTCTCCCCGCACGGGGAGAGTGGATTGAAATACCCACTTTGGGCTTGCGCTTACTGGCAGGTGCTGTCTCTCCCCGCACGGGGAGAGTGGATTGAAATATCCAGATCAGATTCTTATTCTGCGGTCTGCACTTGTCTCTCCCCGCACGGGGAGAGTGGATTGAAATAGAGTAAGGATCAGACCCAGGAGAGCCTGCTTAGTCTCTCCCCGCACGGGGAGAGTGGATTGAAATTGGATATGCGGGTTTGTGGATCTCCACCTATCAGTCTCTCCCCGCACGGGGAGAGTGGATTGAAATAATGTCTGAAAATGCTTTCTTTGAGATCTTCGGCGTCTCTCCCCGCACGGGGAGAGTGGATTGAAATCGAACAGTAGTATTCGGGATATCTCTTCTCAAATGTCTCTCCCCGCACGGGGAGAGTGGATTGAAATTCAAATATGCGCAGGTCCTCGGAGTTCTGCGCAGTCTCTCCCCGCACGGGGAGAGTGGATTGAAATATCATCATATCCATCAGCTTCATATTCGGGCTTCTGGTCTCTCCCCGCACGGGGAGAGTGGATTGAAATGGTTTTCGCCGACGTTGTGCGGGCGTCAACCCACTTGTCTCTCCCCGCACGGGGAGAGTGGATTGAAATGCATTTGCATTATTTTGAGCTGTACGGGCATTCTCTTGTCTCTCCCCGCACGGGGAGAGTGGATTGAAATACTTATTTTCCGCCTCCTTTGAAATCTCTAACAAGTCTCTCCCCGCACGGGGAGAGTGGATTGAAATTTTCAGAGTTGATCATTGAATTTTCCACCTTTCGGTCTCTCCCCGCACGGGGAGAGTGGATTGAAATAATTATTTTTTCCTTTGGTGGGTCTTGAAAATAGTCTCTCCCCGCACGGGGAGAGTGGATTGAAATTTCCAGCGAATAAATTCGATCGTAAAAACCGTTGTGTCTCTCCCCGCACGGGGAGAGTGGATTGAAATAAGAATAATTTTTCCGTAAAATCTGCCCGCATTGTCTCTCCCCGCACGGGGAGAGTGGATTGAAATAAAGGTTGTCAAAGTATCGAACAAGTATTTGTGCGCGTCTCTCCCCGCACGGGGAGAGTGGATTGAAATACCTTGCAACGGATACCCGCCGATAATGTAGGCGTCTCTCCCCGCACGGGGAGAGTGGATTGAAATAAATCCCACGGGTGTCATATGTGCCATTAGCTCAGTCTCTCCCCGCACGGGGAGAGTGGATTGAAATTTGTAGAATGCATCGATCTCTTTTTCAGACGCCTCTGTCTCTCCCCGCACGGGGAGAGTGGATTGAAATAACTCCTCATTTAGCCAATTATCAAGTCTATCATAGCGTCTCTCCCCGCACGGGGAGAGTGGATTGAAATGGAGATAGTAACGCCGCAATTCTGCCGGTGCTGGAGTCTCTCCCCGCACGGGGAGAGTGGATTGAAATATCGTTTCGCTGTCGAGCTCGACGTACCCGTCAAGTCTCTCCCCGCACGGGGAGAGTGGATTGAAATACATCGGCAGCATGTTCAGCGACAACGACATTTGTCTCTCCCCGCACGGGGAGAGTGGATTGAAATATCATTAAGCGCGCGGAGCTCCTTTTCGAGCTCGGTCTCTCCCCGCACGGGGAGAGTGGATTGAAATTGATGTTGGCTTTGCTTTACGCTTGCGCTTGCCCTGTCTCTCCCCGCACGGGGAGAGTGGATTGAAATAAAGCACCGATAAACTTTATCATTGAGGGAATCAAGTCTCTCCCCGCACGGGGAGAGTGGATTGAAATACATCGGCAGCATGTTCAGCGACAACGACATTTTGTCTCTCCCCGCACGGGGAGAGTGGATTGAAATAAAGCACCGATAAACTTTATCATTGAGGGAATCAAGTCTCTCCCCGCACGGGGAGAGTGGATTGAAATACAGTACAGGCGAGCAGCACAGGCACAAACATCGTCTCTCCCCGCACGGGGAGAGTGGATTGAAATTTCGCTGTCCTGCGTATAGAGCCAAGGAAGTTTGCGTCTCTCCCCGCACGGGGAGAGTGGATTGAAATTTTCGAGCCTCCATCAGCAGAGCTTCACGGAATCGTCTCTCCCCGCACGGGGAGAGTGGATTGAAATGTGATGAGCGTTACACAGACGAGCAGAAACACATGTCTCTCCCCGCACGGGGAGAGTGGATTGAAATTTTTGCATAGACAAGGAGTTTGACATCCTGCCCTGTCTCTCCCCGCACGGGGAGAGTGGATTGAAATTATTTCAGATTTGCCAGAAAATGGTGAGGTTAAGTCTCTCCCCGCACGGGGAGAGTGGATTGAAATAATTTGCCTGACCTGCGTTTTGAGCGTTCCAGCCGTCTCTCCCCGCACGGGGAGAGTGGATTGAAATCTTATGAGCTTGTACAGGCTCTTTCCATTAGTTGTCTCTCCCCGCACCGTCTGCACACCGCAGGCGGTGTTTTTGCGCGCGCCCTTTGACATTTGCACGCAGTTGTAGTATCATATACTTATCGCATAAAACAGGACGTGTTAAAATGAAAAACTTCAAAAGGGAAGCGGTGACCTTTGCAGGCGCGCTTTTGTGCTGCTTTCTGTGGGGAAGCGCTTTCCCGGGAATAAAAATCGGATACGAGCTCTGGGGCATTTCGGGCGGCGACACCTGGCGCATAATGCGCTTTGCGGGCGTGAGATTTTTCCTCGCGGGACTGCTGGTAATGCTGTTTGCCAGCGCGGCGCGCAGAAAACTGCTTTTGCCAAGGCGCAGCGAGCTGCCGAAAATAATGCTGCTGTCGGCTTTTCAGACGATAGGGCAGTACGTATTTTTCTACCTCGGGCTTGCCCGCACGGGCGGCGTGAATTCCGCTGTTATCGACTCGCTGACAACATTTTTTGCAATACTTATCGCGGCGCTTTTTATGCGCACAGAAAAGCTCACCGTGCGGAAAATGCTGGGCTGCGGGCTGGGATTTTCGGGCGTGGTAATCGTCAATATCACGGCGCAGGGCTTTTCGTTCAGCCCGCTGGGCGACGGTCTTATCGCGCTTTCCGCGCTGTGCTACGGCGTGTCCTCAAACCTTATCAAGCAGTATTCGCAGCAGCACGACACCGTCATTTTCAGCGGCTGCCAGTTCGTTTTCGGCGGACTTGTCATGACGCTTATCGGGCAGTGCGGGCTTATGGTTTCGGGCGAAAGCAGCGCAGTTTCTGCAAACGACTTGCCAAAGGGCGCGGCGATGCTGATTTACCTCGCCCTCGTGTCAAGTGTGGCGTATACGCTGTGGGGACTGCTGCTCAAACGCAACGACGTTTCAAAAATTTCCGTGTTCGGCTTTATGACGCCCGTGACAGGCGTGATTCTCTCGGCACTGATGCTGGGCGAGGCTGACACCCTCGGCGTCAAGCACATAATTTCGCTGCAGCTTATCGCCGCAGGCATCTGCATCGTGAACCTTAGGAGCAAACAGCAGGGATAGCGCAGCTTTTTGTTGACACGCACGTGCCAAAGTGTTATAATCAAAAGAGAAGATCTATTGCAAAAGTTCCGATTATCCTGCAAAGGAAGTGAGAACGTGAATATACAATCTGTCAAGAAAATAGCCGCTGCGGTAAACTCGGTGATACTGCTGCTGGTGTTCGGTCTTATGGCGTTTTTTGTCGTCATAGATGTCGGTTTTCTCGTGTATTTCAGCATACCGACAGCGCTTGTCTACATCGTCGGCTTTGTGCTTATCAAAAAAGAAATGCTGGACATTTACCTGCGGCTTGTCTATTTCTGGCTGACGCTGTACATGTGCACGACTACCGTCTGTCTTGGCTACGGATATGGCTTTCATCTGTATTGCTTTTCGATGATACCCGTTATTTTCGTTACCGAGTATATGTCGTTCAGGCTCGGCAGAAAAGGCGTGAGCGCTGTACTTTTGAGCATTATCATTGCTGTGCTGTACCTCGTCTGCACGGGCTATGTTTCCTACTATGGACCTGTCTATGAGCGCAGTGAAAAAGCCGCATCGTTCTTCTGGCTGTTTAATGCCTTGTGTGTGTTCGGATTTTTGATCTACTACACGGCGTACCTTATCCGCTCGATAATCTCGTCAGAGCAAAAGCTCACCGAGCTTGCCCATATCGACCACCTCACAGGGCTTTACAACAGGCATTTTATGCAGGTGCGCCTTGAAGAAAACGGCTGCGGAAAGCAGAGCGTTATCGCAATGGCTGACATCGACGATTTCAAGCTGATAAACGACACCTACGGTCATAACGCGGGCGACGAGGTGCTCAGAACCGTTTCGGATATCATGCGCAGAGAGTGCGCGGACTGCGACATTTCGCGCTGGGGCGGCGAGGAGTTTCTTATCCTCTCCCAAAGCGGCAGCGAAAAGACGCAGCAGATGCTTGAACAGCTGCGTTTCAGCGTCAGCAAGCAGCAGTTTGATTTCAGCGGCAAGACCGTCAGCGTGACGCTCACCATCGGCGCCGCCGCCGCACAGCCCGAGCTTTCTGTCGACGAATGGATTCGCCGCGCAGACGATAAGCTCTATGACGGCAAACGCTCAGGCAAAAACAAACTCGTTTTCTGATATTCACAAACAAAGCCTTGCACAAAATCGTGCAGGGCTTTTTCACGGCTTACTGTTAAGTGTACAAATATCTGTACTGAAAAACGCCGAGCGCAAGCGAACGCAAAGCTCTTGACATATCCGCAAAACTAAGGTATAATCACACAAACGGCAATTTTGCAGAAAGAAAAGGGGACAGCGGTAATTATGAAAACACTTATTTTATACGGTTCTGCGCATACGGACGGCGACTGCGCGGCGCTGATGAACGAACTTGTCGGCAAGACAGACAGCGAGTTTATGACCGTCGACTGCTATGGCGCAAACATCTCGCCCTGCACCGATTGCAGATGCTGCCGCACCGTTTCGCAGTGCAGTATTCGCGACGATATGCAGATGGTTTACGATTACTTAGCCGAGTGCGATAACGTGGTCATCATCTCGCCTGTGCATTTCTGCACGCTGTCCGCAATGCTTCTGAAAACCGCCAGCAGATTTCAGATGTACTGCTCGGCAATGATTTTCAGGAAAGAGCGCCCGGCAGTAAACGCAAAGCGCGGCGCAGTCATTCTCGCGCAGGGCGGCAGCGGCGGCGCAGTCAAAGCCTACGACACCGCAAAGCAGGTCTTTTACAGCCTCGGCATAACAGATGTCTACCCGCTGATTTTCAGCGGACACACCGATAAGCTGCCTGCAAACAACGACACAAAAGCCCTCGCTGAAATAGGCTCACTTGCCAAGTGGCTGGTGCAGGAAAATGATTTGAAATAATAATAGAGCATGAAACCTAAGTTAGTTTCATGCTCTTATGTTTTATTCTTATTATACTTATCATCAAAATTGTTTGCTTGTTCCATTATTATATCAATCTGATTCTGAGCGTCAGGCGGAAGAGACAAAAAGTCTCTGTAAAACTCATAGCTTTGTATCATAAGCGAGGTAAGTGAAAGTTTGTTATAAGAAGCAACATCTTTCATTTCATCACGAATACCGTTCGGTAGGCGCAGAGAAAGCGATTCGGTCTTTTCAGACCTTTTTTTATTGTTATTATCAATACTTTTTCTTCGGGAACAGCGGGGACATATCATCTGTCTGCCGGTGGCTATAAACTTTTCATCGCAGATCATACAGTACTCAATGTGCTGATCGGCTGTTAACTTACCGCCGTTAGCTTTGCGTTTGCTGTAATACTTGTGATTTGCTTCGGCTGTCTTTTTCGCTTTACATTCGCTGCACAATCCATCTCTGTTGACATTTGCAGTATAATTTCTTCCGCATTCACGGCATTTAACTTTGTATTCAGGCAAAACCTCACCTCCAACCCTTGATAACATAATAGCATAGATAACCCCAAAAATCAATACAAAATTGATGTTTTGCATAATGTTACACAAGAACAGTGACTGTTCTTCGTTTTATGCGCGGTTTACCTATATATTGGCAAAAATGTTGGCACTTTTGCATAAAAACCAGCATGCTAATTGGTGTATTTGTACTGATTTTTCTTCAAAACCCTTGACTTGTTGCTCGTAAGATGGTACAATCATCACAGAACAAAAACACATCTTGCCTTAGTGTTGAACGTTGCTTGTATTTTTGTAATTGAATGCAGCTCAGAATTAAAGACTGCATATTTTTTCGGTTCAGTCCGATTAGTGGTGCAAAAAATGCATCAGAACAAGCATAAAGATTTAAGGAGGAAATCTTATGAGAATTTCAGAACAGATGAACACGGAAGGCTTGACGTTTTTGGGGATACCTCTTGAAGAGCACGAGAGGGAGTTCTACGCCACAGCAAGACCTGTAGAGCAGAGAACAAGGTTTCATGTGGAGGACATCGCAAACGGCATAGTCCGCGCAGGTATCGACATTACCGATTGTATGATGACTATTCCGTTCGACAGGCTGATGGTCGTTGCGAACGTTACGGTGCTCGATGAAATTGACGATGAATGTCCGCTGCTTTACAACAGGATATTTGACGCATATCTTTTCGGCTGCGGCAACGGTCTTGACTCGCTCAGAAGAGCAAAAAGATTGCTTGACGCACGAATTGCAGAAATTGAAGAATGGGAAAAAGAGTGCCCAAGTGAGCCGTCAGAGCTGGCTGAGGCTTACGCAAGTCTGTAAAGCAGTGCAGGTTGGAGTGACGGTTATGACAAAGAGAATAATTACCATACTGCTCCCACTTGCTATGCTGACGGCAACAGCCTGTTCGCAGAACAGCAGCGGTGAGCTTGTTCGTGAGACATCAAGTTCGGTCTCTGACACCAGCGTTGACAGCATTGACAGCACCGAGAAATTTTTCGAGACCACTACAACTGCCTCGGAAACGACAACTACCACTACAAGTGCCGAAACGACCACAATGCAAAGCACTACAACCTCTGCTGTTACACAGGTAACAACAACCACAAGTATCAGCACACAGGCTGCTATGCAAGCGACATTCAAGCCTGTTCAGACCACCACAAAAGCGCCGCAGAAACAAATCATTTCAAATACGACTACAACGACTTTAAAGAGCAAGGCTGCAACTGCCACAACGGCTGCAAAGTCGGTATTTGATATCGAGACTTACAGAAAGCAGACGATAGCAGAGATAAACAAACTGTTCCCTGAGGCGCAGTTGGACAGAAAGCTCTATGACAGATTTGAGCGTCTATGCAGAGGCATTGAAACGACTGAAGATGTGTATCAGATAAAGGAACAGCTGTGCAATTTTGCACTGCGCAAATACAGCGGCAAGACAGGAACTATCACATATTGGCATGGCATTACGCCTAAGCCGTGGCAAGATACCGTGACGACTGCAAAGCCTATAAATATCAGCATAGACAGAACCCTTGAGGAAAATGACGCACATCAAGGTAATGGTGCCATGACCAATCTTGCGTATTTCACCATATACGAAAAGTGGATGGGAGATTATCAGAAGTTTGTACAGCGTAATTTCAAAGGTGTTCGCTCGTTTATCAAGGATTGTTATGCTATGATGAGCAGCGGAATAGCATCTCTTGTTAAGCGCCACGATAATCAAAATCCAAAGATTGACTATAAACACAAGTTTTATGTGTTTATCAGTCCTGGGTATCTGAACTACTCAACAGGTACAAAAGAGCATTACCTGTGGTTCTGTGAAAAATAGAATATTGACAAACGAGCTGTCGTATGTTATAATAATTGCAGCAGCAAAAGCTGCGAATGAAGATAGAGTGCGAGTGGGTACACTTTAAAGAAGACACAATGGAAGATAGAGTGCGAGTGGGTACACTTAAAATAAGACACAACGGAAGAAAGGCTCGGCGTATGTCGAGCCTTATTCTTTTATGGCGGTGAGCAGGATATGACAAACAAGATTTATTCGACCTATGAAATAAAGGCTATGATCTCAGGCGTTGCGGCTGAATATGGAATAGAAACGGTGTATCTGTTCGGCTCTTATGCAAGGGGACAGGCAACAGAGAAAAGCGACATAGACCTGTATCTCCCCGCATTGCCCGACAAAATGGGAATAAAGTATTTCGCTATGCTTGAAAAGCTGAAAGAGATAACTCAAAAGGATATAGACATTATTACTGATGATTCTCAATTTACCACACCCGAGCAAAAGAAAGCATTGTTTATGGAAATAAACTCGGATAAGGTTCTGATATACAACTGCAAGTGGCACACGAAAACCGCTGCCGAAATAGAACAGGGCAGAGAAAAGGCAGCGGCGATAATGGGCGAGGTCGTTGAGCGAATCAAAGCTATGCCGTGGGGTGACAGTTTTGCCGAGGCATACCTGTTCGGCTCTTATGCAAGAGGCGATTTTGACGACGAGTCGGACATAGATTTTTTCGTTGCCCTTAATATGAGCCTTGAACAAACAAGCGCGCTCAATAATGATATGGCGCAAATCGACAGCGATATTAGTCTTGAACACGACATTACAGTATCGACTATTGTACAGCCTGCCGAACATTTCCGCAAGTATGCCGATTCTCACCCGCTGTTTATTAATGTGCTCAGAGAGGGCATCAGATTTGAAGATGTGGCTGAAAAGATTAAAGAACCGGATTGAAAATCATAACGCTATATACAAGGAGGAGAGAGTATGGGATTTGTTATTGAAAACGGCGTACTTAAGGATTACAAAGAAGAACAGGGAGTTACAGAAATCATTATCCCTAATGGCATAACCAAGATAGACGAATCTGCGTTTTCTGGTTGCAAAAACCTTACCTCTGTGGTTATACTTGATGGCGTAACCGAGATAAGTGACTTTGCGTTTTATAATTGTACAGTGCTGAGATCCGTGACTATACCCGACAGCGTTGTTGAGTACGGCTGTATGGTTTTTACTGGCTGCACCGCGCTTGAAAGCATTAACGTGTCACCAACATATCCGTATATCAGCTCTTTTGATATCGAGGATACAAAATGGTACAGAGAAAACAAGGACGAGTTTGCTGTGCTTGGCTGTGAGCTTATCAGGTATAACGGCAGCGCAAAAAGAGTAGTTATTCCCGATAGCGTTACTGTTATAGGTGATAGAGCGTTTATGAATAATACAGTTGTCGAGCAGGTCGTTATACACGATGGTGTGACTGCAATAACAGGAGTTACATTCTGCGGTTGCAAAAATCTTAAGGAGATAAACCTCCCTGACAGCATTACCAAAATAGGGCCACGTTCTTTTGAGGACTGTGTTTCGCTGACTTCTATCAAGCTTCCGAAAAAACTGAAAGAGATAGATATGCTTTTGTTCTGTGGATGTGAAAACCTTGTATCAATAAATATCCCAAGCAGTGTTGAGTTGTTATGGGAGCACATCTTTGCAGGCTGCACAAGTCTTAAAGAGGTAATACTTGAAGAGCCATCGCATTACATATTAAAAGACGGCATACTTTACTCAAAAGAGCATGGGTACAAAGAGTATGTGTTCTACGATTGGGTAAAGGACACTTACAAATACCAATGGATAGACAATGATGTTGATGTTTCAGATATACTGAAGAAATGTCCTGAAAGCATTCTGGAGCTTATCGATAGTATGCAGCGTTCTGATATAGCAGATGATTATATTTCGTTTGAAATTGAGTTAAATAGTTTAAAGTCGGAAACACAAAAACTTGTGCTCGATGATAAGATAACCGAACAAGAGCGAAATAAAATGTGTGGCAAATTTAAATGTACATACTAAAACAGGAGCGACAGGGAGGTGCTTTTATGCCAAAATATAAAAACGACAACGCTGAGACATACTATGCATACAGTATTCCCGAAGAAAAGAAAAAACTCATCACAAAGCAGTTTGCAGATGAGTTCATACGGCAGCTGATATTGGTGTTCGGCGGTGACGATTCGCAATCGCAGGCAGATTGGTTCAAGGAAAGCGGCGCGCATATCACTGGCACGCGCGGCTGGGGAATCGCTCTGAATAAAACCGCTGAATCGCTCGGCTGCCCGGAGCTTTATGAATACTACAACCAGCTGGAATGGTACGACAGTGATGAATTCGATGGTAAGCTGTACGACCTGGTTTGCGAACGCAGTACCAAAGACTAATTATGTTGCGAGGAGGTTATATTATGCCGATTGTTGAAGACGAGAACGGCAGACTATACTATGATTATGATATGCCTGATGATATAATGAAGTTCATAACCAAGGAATTCGCTGACGAGTTCATTAAGCAGTTCGCTTTGGAGTTTAAAATGTCCAAGAATAGGGATTGGGTAAAATTCTTTCGTAAAGAAAGCCAGTATTATTGCGCCACGCACGGCTCATACATAGCATTAAAGAAAACCTCCGAGATTTTAGGCTGCAGCGAACTGCTTGAATACTACGAAACCCTTGAATGGTACGACAGCGATATGTTCAATTGCGAGCTGTACGACCTGGTTTGCGAAAAACTAATATAAGGAGTAACAATTATGATTTACATAACAGGCGATACCCACGGCGATTTCAGGCGGATAAACGAATTCTGCTGGAAGCATGACACCACCGAGGAGGACATAATGATAATTCTCGGTGACGCGGGAATAAACTACTACGGCGGCATAAGAGATGAAAGGCGAAAGGTAGTGATAGATTCCCTGCCGATAACTCTTTTCTGCATTCACGGCAACCACGAAATGCGCCCGCAGACTATTCCCTCGTATAAAGAGATTCAATGGCACGGCGGCATTGTCTACCGCGAAAATGCATATCCGAAAATCCTGTTCGCAAAGGACGGCGAGGTTTACGACCTTGACGGTATAAGCGCAATAGCCATCGGCGGCGCATACAGCGTTGACAAGGAATACCGCATCGATAACGGCTTGGGCTGGTGGGCAGACGAACAGCCCAGCGACGAGATAAAGGCGAGAGTTGAAAAGACTCTTGCTGATCGTGATAATAAGATTGATGTTATTCTGAGCCACACCACGCCGCTGAAATATGAGCCGAGAGAAATGTTCCTGTCCTGTATTGACCAAAGCAAAGTTGATAAATCAACGGAAGAATGGCTGGACAAGATAGAAGAAACAGTCCAATACAAGAAGTGGTTCTGCGGGCATTATCACACTAACAAAAGCATTGATAAGCTGAAGATACTGTTTGAGGATATTCTCGTCTTTCGCATATAGCTGTTTTGCTGCATTCTTGAATCAAGGCATAAACTGCACGTTTTTCTTTTAGGTAAAGCGTCTTGACAAACCGATAGCTATCAGCTATAATATGGTTAGTGTAAGTCTACGGGCTTACAAGCGGTATTTCCTAACCGCGCAAAATTGGGAGTTTTTTAAAAGAAGGAAGCCCTAACCTTACTATCAAAAATTGGGAACTATAAGAGAAGGAAACCCTAACCTTACTATCAAAAATTGGGAACTATAAGAGGCGGGATGCCCTACCGCGCAAATAGGAACTAAAAGCCGTGTTTTACACGGCTTTTTATAGTTTAGTATGGTCTAATTACAACCTGTGACCGCTGCGACCAACTGTCCAAAAAAATTCCCCGCAAATCTTGATGAAAGTGCTATAATATAATCGAAAGCAATACAACAAAGTCGTCTCGTTGAAAAGAGCAGGGTGGTGCAGGGGTTCCCCTGCTAAGGGAGTAGGTCGGTTGAAGACTCTGAGGAGGTATCTCTATGCTTAAAGGAATACTCGCAATAGTTATCGGTTTTCTGCTCGTCAAATCGTTCTGCGACATAGCGCTTGACATATTCTTTGAAAAGAAAAAATGAAACCTTGTCTTTTTGCAGTCCAAATTTCTGTACAATTTCATTCTTTTTCAAAAAAGCGTATAATCCGCTTTGTTTCGCAAATCATAAGGACACAGATTATGATTTGAAAGGAACAGATATATGAAAGCAACAGGAATCGTCCGCAGGATCGACGACCTCGGCAGAGTAGTCATCCCCAAGGAAATCAGAAGAACAATGCGTATCAGAGAAGGCGAGCCGCTTGAGATATACACAAGCTCGGACGGCGAGGTCATCTTCAAAAAGTATTCACCGATAGGCGAGCTTTCCGACAGCGCCGTGCAAGCGGCAGAGGTCATCGCAAAGCTGGGCAACGCGCCCGCAGTCGTGTTCGATAACGACCACGTCGTCGCCGTGTCGGGAGCGTCAAAAAAGGAGTATTCCCAGCGCCGCCTGTCGCCCGCGCTTGAGGAGATACTCGAGCAGCGCAAAAGCTACGAGTATACCACCGCAAGCGATAATACGCTCTATCCCGTCGAGGGAATTCGTGCGCACGCACTTGCAGTCGCGCCCATAATCTCCAACGGAGACGTCTCGGGCGCAGTAGCGTTTGTCGCCGAAAAGGACAGCGAGTGCGCAACAATGAAGCAGACTCTGCTCGCAAAAACTGCCGCGCTTTTTCTCGGCAAACAAATCGAAGAATGAATCGTTAAGACCTTTGCGGAAACCTCTCCGCGAGGGTCTTTTCTTTGCGCCTTAACAATTGAGCAAAATCCCCGACATACCGCGTTCGCCGTAATGTGCACAAAACCCCGCCGCCATTTCATTCAAAACGGAGAATTGCGTCAAACCCCATTGACACCCGCGAACATATGTGCTATGCTGATATTGCGAACAAAAGTTCGCCAGCGTAATGCCGACACGCTGAAAAAGAGCGCTGACAATGCCGACACAGCGCCGCAAAAACAAAAGGAGGAAACCATGACAATAACATTGGACGAAGACTATTTCGCAGTCGCCAGCGAGGCTCTGCTCGGCTACTGCGGAGAGAAAAACTCCCGCGAGATAACTTTCTCAGGTCTTGATAACATCACGGCTGATATGTACAGCCTCGTGCTGTCCTACGACGACGGCGTCAGCTACGAAGCGAGAATCGAAAACGATACCCTCGCCCTCGACAACAGCCTTATGCGCAAAGCTGGTCCCGTCGATGTGCAGGTCTATGCCTGCAATATGCAGCTCGACGAGTATACCGTTGTGCGCAAAAGCAATATCCTGCAGCTTTTCATAAAGCCCAGTCTCGACGATAACGCACAGCCTGTCCCGACCATCGCAGACTGCCTGCGAATCCTCGGAAAGATAGAGCAGTGCGCCGAGGAGCTTACCGAGCTTGGCGACAGACTCGTCGACGAGCAGGCTTACCTCGACCGCTCGCAGCAGCAGATAACCGAATCTCAGCAGCAGCTTATGCAGCAGTTCAACATCTGCCTTGCGCAGATGAACGCCGCCGTGCAGACCGCCCAGCAGTGCGCACAGCAGATAGCCGACAGCGCAAATCAGATAATGATAAATAAGTCTGCCGCAGGGCTGCAAAAGCGCAACCTGCTGAAAATCGGAACATCGGGCTATGACGACGGAAACGTCACCGTGACAGTCGATGCCCAGGGCAGACTCACCGTGAACGGCTCAACAGGCAGCCTCTATCAGAGCGTCCCGCTGACAAGCGACACCGCCTTTGACGACACAAAGCACATTCCCAACGGCAGCTACATAATATGCACTAACGGCTTTGATAAGCTCGCCGTCGTTGTCACAGGCTATAAATATGTGGAGGGCAATATCCAGCAGCGCAGCCTCGCGTGGTGCGAGGGCAGCGATGTCTCTTTCACCGTCGATGACGAGTTCCCCTATAACTACGTCGAGCTTTATCTCGACAGGGAAACGACCTTCAACAGCGACCTTGTCCTGCCGATGATAAGATATCAGGGCGTTGCCGACAGCACCTGGGAGCCGTTCACTCCCGACCTTAAAATGCGCATCGACGAGCTTTCAGACAGAATAGACTCACTAAGCCTTTACAACGAGACTCTCGCCGACAACCTGACAGACAGCATAACGGAGGTAACACAATGATAACCACAAACGGAGCAAAAATAATAACATACAACAAGATAATCGTCACGAACACGCCGAGTATGACCAAGACCGACGGCACGACTGTCGAGTATCTCACAGGCGGTTCGGCGAGCTATGCGTTCAAGCGCTGCAGCTGGAAAAACACTGATGATGCCACAACATCTTCAAGATATGACGGTATGGTGATGAACCTCGGCGTCGGCTCGGCAGAGCCTGCGGCAAGCGACTATTGGCTCGACGAGACCGAGATAAGCGGCACCGACATCAACACCATCATAACCTGTTCATATCCAGGCAGTGATACCTGGAATGCAGCTATCCTCGACAACGGAAATATCGCCTTTACCTATGTTTTCCGCAACACAGGCAGCGACGCGATAACCGTTACCGAAATAGGTCTTTCATATGTCTGCGCTGCGGGCAAATACCTCGTCGGGCGCAAGCTGATTGCCCCGAGAACTATCCAGCCGGGCGAGACCGTGACCTTCACCTACGAGCTGGCGTACTGCTGATAAATCTACATACTGTGAATAAAGGGAGATGAACGGAATGGACACAAACAGTAAAAAATGCAGCACCTGCAAATACTTCGGCTTTTGCAGGTCAAAAAATCTTTTCCGCAGGCTGTTCGGCTGTCCGCTGTGGGAGAAAAGGGAGTGGTACGGTGGCAGTAAGCGGCATTGACGTTTCAAAATGGCAGGGCAGAATAGATTGGCAGCGCGTGAAAAATGCGGGCGTGAAATTCGCCCTGCTGCGTGCAGGCTACGGCGACACGCTGAGCTATCCCAGCCAGCTCGACGAGACATTTGAGTATAACTATTCCGAGTGCAAGCGCGTTGGTCTGCCCGTGGGCGCCTATTGGTATTCCTACGCAACCACGCCCGAAATGGCGCTGCGGGAAGCAAAAAGCTGCATCGCCGCCCTGCGCGGTAAGCAGTACGAGTACCCCATTTATTTCGACGTCGAGGAGCAGCGCATCTTCGCCACAGGCAGAACAGACAGCATAATCAAAACCTTCTGCGCAGAGCTTGAAAGCGCGGGCTATTGGGTCGGGATATATACCTTCCGCTCTGCACTTGAAAACTACATCTCGCCCGAGATTGCCAGGCGCTACGCCGTCGCCGTTGCAGAGTATGCCGACAAGTGCAGCTACAAAGGTCAGTACGGCGTCTGGCAGAATTCGTCAACATGGCGTGTCGACGGCATTTCGGGAAACGTTGACCACGATTGGTGCTACGTCGATTACCCCACGCTGATAAAGCAAAAGGGCAAAAATGGCTACCCAAAACCTGCACCGACGCTGCTCTACGAAACGCTGCGCGAAACGCCCATCGTCACCTTAAAAGGCACTGTCCCCAAGGGCAGAACAGTCACCATCGGCGGCAGAAAAACCGTCTGCGGCGTGCAGTACGGCAGACTTGCCGACACCAAAGATGACTGGATTAGCCTCAAAGACTGCAAACAGCTATAAACAAACAGAGCCTTCCATTGCGGGAGGCTCTGTCTGCGAAAGTGAGGTATTATGAAAAAACACAAAGTATGTCAGTAAGCAATTAGTATTCCGACAGCGAAAATCACCAGCGCGATAAAAAACATAATGCTGATAAATGAAATGAATCCCGAGAACGAAAAGCTCGACTTCGAGCGCCTGTTTTCGAGGTAGTCCGCGTATCTCTGGGTGTGCGGCTGAACCTTGCCTGTCGGGCAGTAGTCGCTGCTGTGAAACGCGTCGCCGCGCGGCTGACTGTGAAAAGCACCCTGCGGCGCATCAACTCGGGGCACCTCGTAACGATTGCCGTCATAATTGTCCTGCGGCAGCTCGTCATCAAACAGCTCAAAAGGGTCATCGCCCGTCATCTGCGTGTAATAACAGTAGCCGAAAAACTGCTCCTGCGGATCGTCGCTGAACAACCCGAATCCATCATCATCAAAATCTCCGAGCATGACCGTCACCGCCTTTCGCTGCCTTGTTTTCTTATCTTAAAACCATTATACCACAAACTTTTGCGTTTGTGGTAACTTTTTTTGGACAGTTGCAGAATTTTTTGCAAAAAAAAATAAAAGCCCTCAGGCAATAACCTGAGAGCTTTCTGCTATGCACGCGGATTGAGGGATTTGAACCCTCGCGCCCGTTTCCAGACCTACTCCCTTAGCAGGGGAGCCCCTTCACCACTTGGGTAAATCCGCAAACAGCGTTGTAAGAAAATATGTGGCGGACAGGGTGGGATTCGAACCCACGGTACGTTGCCGTATCACCGGTTTTCAAGACCGGCTCCTTAAACCACTCGGACACCTGTCCAAAGTTGTCGCCCAACCGTTTTCCTCGTTAGCGACTTAATTATTTTATCACATAATTGCCTGCTTGTCAATAGGTTTGCAGCAAAAAAATCTCGCCTCGGCAAAAAAACTTTTGGAAATTTTGCAAAAACACTTGCAATTTCCAAAGAAGTGTGCTATACTATCTAAGATATTTATTAATTCGGAGGGAAAATAATGAGCGTAATGGAGATCGTGGCAGGATCCGTGCTGATTTTGGTCAGCCTCATCCTCGTTTTGATAGTACTTTCAATGGAATCCAAGGACCAGGGACTTACCTCGGCGATCGGCGGCGGATACAACGAGTCGTTCTACGGAAAGAACGGTTCAAACACCAAGGACGCTAAGCTTGGCAAGATAGCAAGAGTTTGCTCGGTGCTGTTGTTCATCGTAACGCTTGGAGTAAACATTGTAGTTTCTATCTATAACAAGTAACAAACGAGGCTGTTGCAGACCATGCAGCAGCCTTTTTTCTTTAAGGAGGACAAAATGAAAAAGATAAGCGCTGTCAGCGGCAGCATCAGAAAACTGTTTGACTGCTTTGACGATTCAATGATACAAAGCTGCTTTGAGGGTGTCTACGGCGAGCTTTGGTGCGATGACGAGAACGACTCGCAGACCGCGGTGATAGTCTCGGGAGACTTTCACTATCTCGCTGGAAAGCCCGCCTTTGCAGACGAAGTAATGGCTTTTGCAAAGGATAAGCCTCACGCTGTTTTCGTCCCGTCCTGTGACGGCTGGTTCGACCTGCTCAATCAAAGCTGCGGCGATTCGCTGCGAAAGGTCGACCGCTACCATATGCGCGCACCCGAAAACGGCTTTGACCGCGCACAGCTCAAAGACATTCTCAAAGCGCTCAAACCGCTTCGCCTCTATGCCTGCGACATCTTTCCCATCAAGGAAAAAGAGTTCAGCGAGTGCCGCAAATCGACCTGGGCGTATTCGTTTGTGTCCAATTTTTCGGACTACAACGAGTTTGAACAGCACGGCTTCGGCTTCGTCATAAAACACCTCGGCAAGATAGTCAGCGGCACAAGCACCTATTGCTATTACAGCAAGGGCGTCGAGGTCGAGGTCTCCACCGACAAGGATTACCGTATGCGCGGACTTGCCAAGGTCACCGCCGCAAAGTTTATCCTCGAATGTGTCGAAAGGGGACTTGCGCCCAACTGGGACGCTCGCAATATGGCGTCTGTCAGCATCGCCCGAAAGCTCGGCTTTGCCCTGCACGATACCTATACCGCCTACGAGTTCAAAGCCCCCGAGGACGTTGTCATCCTGCCAAAGGACAAGTTCGACAGCGAGGCGGTGGAAAGGCTGGCGCGCCTTGACGACGAACAGCTCAGCAGAGTCATTCCCCAGCTTCTCGAATGGATAAAGGATATGAATTGGACTGTCGCCCAGCACGTCACCGAGCTGCTCGCCGACAGACAGAAAATAACCGAACCACACCTGCCCGCCCTGCTTAAAGCCGAGCAGACGGACGATATCTGGAAATACAACATCATCGCGCATCTGCTGCCGCTTTGGGGAGCTTACCCCAGCGACGAGCGCATAACCGCAGAGGTAAAGCGTATCGCCGAACACCCCACCGACGGCGAAAAGCAGGAGCTTGTCGATAAGGCGGCAGAGAAATTCCTGCACGATTTTTCTTAAAACAAAATTACAGGAGGACAAAACCGTGACAATCGCAGTCATACATGCAAGCTCTCAAAGCGGGAAAAACGCCCTGCTGTTTGACGCCGTAACGTCAGCGGCAAAGGGTCATACGGTCATCAATTTCGGGCGCACCGAGACTGACAGAAAATGCTCGTATATTCAGGTCTCCGCGGCAGTAGGTCTGCTGCTTGCAAGTGAATCTGTGGACTTTGTCGTGACGGGCTGCTCGTCAGGGCAGGGAATGATGCTTGCCTGCAACAATATGCCCACAGTGCTGTGCGGCTATATCCCCACGCCGAAAGACGCCTACCTTTTCGCGCAGATTAACAACGGCAACGCCGTCTCGCTGCCGCTGGGCGAGGAGTACACCTACGCAGGCGAGCGCAACCTCAAAGACACACTGAATAAGCTGTTTTCAGAGCCTTTCGGGCAGGGCTATCCCAAGTCGGAAGCGCAAAGAAAAATGCAGGACACCCTGCTGCTCAAAAAGATTAAAAAACAGTCGCAGACGGGCTTCACAGAGCTGTTTGACAGTCTTGACGAATGCGTCACAAGCGCCGTCTTTGATATGTCCGACGTCATAGATTATGTCCTGAAAAACGGCAGGGAAAAACAGGTCACATCGTGGCTGAAACAACGTCTGAAAAACAGGTGATTATATGCAACAAAACTGCAAAGTTTTTTATGAAAGCTGGCAGATGGAATGCTGCGGCAGACCGTTTGCAATAGGCGACAGCGTAAACTGGCTGGTGCTCAGAGAAACCGAGCTGAACAGCCCCGTCGACGTCGGCAGGATAGACTATTGCTACGAAGCGCACAGCTCCGATTGGGAAGAACTTTTCGTGCTCACGGGCAAGGTCGGGCAGATAGATGTGCTTTACCAGCGCTACGAACCCAGCAAGGAAAATCCCCGCTATCTTGTTCCCGTCGGCGGAATGACGATTCCCGCGGAAAAAGCAGAGGGCTATGAAAAGGACAAGGACGATATGAAAGCCACAGGCTATGTCGTCACCCTAAGCGGCGTCACCGTGCGCCCTGCTAAAAAAGAAGAAGTTACTTTCAAATAAAAAGGAGAAATAATGAAAATAGATTATACAAAGTTGATAGTCAGCAAGCTCAAACGCGCGGGCAAAAAGCCTGTGCGCTACAAGGAGCTTCTGCGTGACTGCAAAAGAAAGCATTTTGACATAGACAAGTTCAACGACACCGTTGCGGCAATGAAACGCCGCGGCGAGATAACCGAAACAAAGTTCGGCTTTTCACTCGGCGAGAAAAAGAAAGACCGCAGGTGCAAGGTCGTGCGCATAAACCGCACCTTCGGCTTCGTGCAGGACATCGACACGAACGAGGAGTATTTCGTTGCGGGCAAATTCCTGCTGGGCGCACTGCCGGGCGACATCGTCTCGGTGCGCACATTCAAGGGCAAAGGCGAGTCCCTCGAGGGCGAGATAACCGAAATAATCGAGCAAAATTATTCGCGCTTTATGGGCGAGATAGTCGACGAGTTCGGCGAGCTTAAAATCGTCCCCGACACAATGTGCAAATCCGCCCTGCGCTTTGAAAACCCCAACAGACTGGAGCTTCACGAGGGCGACAAGGTCATCGCCGAGATAACCAAGCGCGGCAAGCGCCACAGCGAGCATTCCTGCGTGATAACAGCTTCCTACGGCAGCTCTATGCGGGCAGCCTCCTGCGCACTTTGCGTGGTTGAGGTCAACGGGCTTACTCCCGTCTTTCCGCCGCAGGTCATTATGGAAGCGAGAAACGTCAGCGACTATTCCCGAATCGCATCCGAGGCTGCAAACCGCCTCGACCTGCGCGATAAGCCTATCTTCACGATAGACGGCGCCGACACAAAGGATATCGACGACGCGATAAGCGTTGAAAAGACCAAGTCGGGCTACGAGCTTGGCGTGCATATCGCCGACGTGTCCTACTACGTCACGCCCAAATCCGAGCTTGACAACGAGGCTTTCAAGCGCGGCACCAGCGTCTACTACGCAAACAGAGTTATCCCGATGCTGCCAAAGGAGCTTTCAAACGGCATATGCTCGCTCAATCCGAACGAGGACAGGCTTGCCTTTTCCTGCCTTGCGCAGCTGGACAAGCAGGGTCACATCACGTCATACAAGTTCGCCAAGAGCATTATCCGCTCCCGCGTAAAAGGCGTCTACAGCGAGATAAACGAGATGCTCGAGGGCTACAATTCCAAGTCCAACAGCGAAAAATACGCCGAGGTCAAAGAACAGCTGCCGCTGCTTCTGGAGCTTGGCGATATCCTCAAACGCAACCGTGAGCAGCGCGGCTGTCCCGAGCTTGAAACGCTTGAAAGCAAGCTGATAATCGACGAAACGGACAAGTGCGTCGACGTCGTCCCACGAGCAAGAGGGCGCAGCGAAGAGCTTATCGAGGACTTTATGCTCGTCGCCAACGAGTGCGCCGCACGATTCGGCTTTGACAATAAGCTGCCGTTCGTTTACCGCATTCACGAAGAGCCGAGCGAGGAAAAGACCGAGGGACTGAAAGAGTCTCTTGTCAAGCTGAATATACAATATAATATAGGCGAGCGTGCCACCCCGCAGGATATGGCTGCGATACTTGAAAAGGTCAAAGACCTGCCCGTCAAGCCGATAGTCAATAATATCATTCTGCGCTCGATGTCCAAGGCGAAGTATTCCACCGAGCCTGTTGGGCATTTCGGTCTAGTGCTTGAGGACTATGCACATTTCACATCGCCTATCAGACGTTATCCCGACCTTGCGATCCACCGCATAATGTCGGAGTTCCTAAGTGGCACAAAGGCAGCCGACTGTGCGCAGAAATACTCTAAATTCTCCTATGCCGCAGCCGATCAGGCTACCAAAACAGAGCTTACCGCAATGGAAGTCGAGCGCAGCTGCGAGGACTGCTACAAAGCAGAGTATATGCTTTCGCATATCGGTGAAGACTACGACGGCATCATCACGGGAGTGACAGATTTCGGCGTTTTCGTCGGTCTTGAAAACACCTGCGAGGGACTTTTGCACGTTGACGAGCTCGAAGCAGGTGCTTATGAGAGCGACGGAATGATGTGCCTGAAAAACTATTCCACAGGCAAGACCTATACCGTCGGCGACAGCATCAGGGTAATGGTCACCAACGCCAACGTCAACAGCGGCAAAATAGATTTCGCTTTGTCGGAGGAATAATATCACCAAAGAGGCAGGACCCCGTGTCCTGCCTTTTAAAATTACTCGGTTGTTTTGTCTAATTAGTATATTTGTCCGCCCTGTTTTTATCAAAAATGCTAAAAAATCAAATTCCCCTTGTAATGTACGGACAAATGTGGTACAATAAATTGAATATATCCCGTATATATTTGGCTTTGAAAATCACGCGAAAAAGGAGAAAAAACAATATGAACTACGGATATTTCGACCTTGAAAATAAGGAGTATGTCATCACCAGACCCGATACCCCTGCTGCCTGGGCTAACTACCTCGGCTCGCCCGAGTACGGCGCTATCGTGTCAAACAACGGTTTCGGCTACAGCTTTGTAAAGAGCGGCGCCAACGGAAGAATTACCAGATTCCGCTTCAATTCGTCCATCGGTCTGCCTGGCAGATTTGTCTATGTGCGCGATAACGAAACAAACGACTACTGGTCTTGCACCTGGCAGCCTGTCGGCAAGAGCCTTGATGACTATAAGTGCGAGTGCCACCACGGTACCGCCTACACTACCGTAAAGTCCGAGTATTCGGGAATCAATTCCGAAATTACATACTACGTTCCGCTCAATAAGACCTACGAGGTTTGGAGAACAAAGATCACCAACAAGTCCGGCAAGCCAAGAAAGCTCTCCACCTTCGGCTTTATCGAGTTCACCAACGAGAACAACTACGAGCAGGACCAGGTAAACCTGCAGTACACCCTGTTCATCACAAGAACCTCATTCGAGGGCAATATGATAGTTGAGCATATCAACGAGGACGATAACAAGGATTCTCGCGGCTATAACGGACAGGAGAGATTCTTCGGTCTCGCTGGTCAGAAGGTCAGCCACTACAACGGCAGCCTCGACAGCTTCATCGGTCCTTACAGAACCTACAGCAACCCTATCGCTGTCGAGAGAGGAAACTGCGATGACGGTCTGAACTTCAACAGCAACTGCTGCGGTGCGCTGCAGTCGGACATCGTTCTTAAAGACGGCGAAACAGCAGAGCTTATCTATGTCCTCGGACAGAAAACTCCCGATGTTGCTCAGGAAATAATGGCTGAGTATGAGAACAAGGGCAGGGTAGATGCCGAGCTCAAAGAGCTTGTTGATTACTGGCACGGTCAGCTCGACAATTTCCAGGTAAAGACTCCGTCTGACGAGTTCAATAATATGGTCAACGTGTGGAACGCATACCAGTGCTTTATCACTTTCATCTGGTCAAGAGCAGCATCGTTCATCTACTGCGGTCTGCGCAACGGCTACGGCTACCGTGATACAGTTCAGGATATACAGGGTATTATCCACATCAATCCCGAGCTTGCAGCAGAGAAGATAAGATTCATGCTGTCTGCACAGGTGGATAACGGCGGCGGACTTCCGCTCGTTAAGTTCGACCACAAAGCAGGCTTTGAGAACTGCCCTGATGAGAACGACCCGAACAGCGAGTATGCTCAGCAGACAGGTCACCCGTCATACAGAGCAGACGACGCCCTGTGGCTGTTCCCGACAGTGCTCAAATATATCGGTGAGAGCGGAAACAAGGCGTTCCTCGACGAAGTTATCGTCTATGCAAACGGCGGCGAGGATACCGTTTACGACCACCTCAAAAACGCTATCAGATTCTCAATGGAAAGACTCGGCTCGCACCATATGCCTGCAGGTCTGCACGCTGACTGGAACGACTGTCTGCGTCTCGGCGCACAGGGCGAGTCAACATTCGTTGCATTCCAGCTTTACTATGCAATGAACGTTATGCGCGATATGGCTAAGGATAAGGGTGACAGCGAGTATATCGCCTACCTCGATAAAGTTCAGGCAGAGCTTGCCAAGGCTCTTGAGGATTGCTGGGACGAGGACAGATTTATCCGCGGCATCAGAGATAACGGCGTCGTTGTCGGCGCAAAGAAAGACCCCGAGGCAAATATGTGGCTCAACCCACAGTCCTGGTCAGTTATCTCGGGCTTTGCTTCCAAGGAGCAGGCAGAGACCGCTATGGAAAGCGTTCACAGCATACTCAACACTCCTTACGGCGTAAAGCTCATGGAGCCACCTTATAAAGACCACTACTTCGACGGTGCGCTTATGCACATCTTCAATGCAGATACCAAGGAAAACGGCGGTATCTTCTCACAGCCGCAGGGCTGGGCTATCCTTGCAGAGTCCCTGCTCGGTCACGGCGACAGAGCATTCGAGTACTTTATGGAGTCCGCACCTGCAAGCATGAACGACAAGGCTGAAATAAGAGTTATGGAGCCTTATGTTCACGGTCAGTTCACCGAGGCAACACGTTCACCGTTCGCAGGAAGAGCACACGTTCACTGGCTGACAGGAACAGGCTCGACCGTAATGGTAGGCTGCGTTGAGGGTATCTGCGGTATGCGTCCGAACGCCGACGGACTCGTTATCGACCCGTCTATCCCGCACGAGTGGGACGGCTTCACCATCGAGAAGAACTTCCGCGGCAAGCATATCTCAATCGACATCAAGAACCCGAACCACGTTCAGTGCGGCGTAAAGGAAATGACCGTCAACGGTGTAAAGACCGAGGGCAATTTCCTCGCAGCAGACAAGCTCACCGACGTAACCAAGGTAGAGATAGTTCTTGGCTAAAACACAATCACAGAGGACACGTTAAGTGTCCTCTTTTTTGTACAGCACCGCAGTTCACAATTTGTTTACATTCCCAAGTGCACGTAAACAGTTTTCTGAAACGTATACAGTATAGAGGGCAGCAAAAGAAAGGGGGTCGGAATAATGGAGAAAGAAGTTGTGCAGCAGTATTATGCGCAGTACGCCGATACAGTCATGCGTGCGGCGTGGCATTTCACAGGCAGCGTCCACACAGCACAGGACTGCGCACAGGAGGCGTTCCTGCGCCTTTTGCAGCAACAGCCTATGCCCGACAGCAAGATAATGCCGTGGCTGCTGCGCACAGCCATTAACCTCGCCAAAGATTCCACACGCCGCTTCGACGCGAGCCGCACGGTCGGACTTGACGAGGCAGCCGAAATGCCGACGGACGACGCAGACCTGCTCACCGAGCGTGCAGCCAAACGCGCGATGCTCTCTCTGCCCGAGAAGTACCGCCTGCCGCTGCTTCTGCATCTCGCCGAGGGCTACACCGAAGCGCAGACCGCAGCACTTATCGGCAAAGGGGAGAACACAACAAGCTCGCTTATAAGGCGAGGCAAAAAACTGTTTCAGAAAGCATACGAAAAGGAGTGTGTGTAGAATGAAGGAAAAGAGAGATGCCCAGCAGGCGTATAAAAGCGCAATGCAGAAAATGAAAATGCCGCCGGTGCTTGATACCGAGCAGCATATAATGTCAAGCGGCTCGGGCGGGATAAAAATGAAAAGCAAAGCTCTTGCCTTTGCCGCAGCCGCCGCAGTCCTCGCACTGTTTATCGGCGTAGGCGCCTTTATGCTCAGCCGCAATGCCGACGACACAATAAAAATAGGCTCGTCAAAGGATATGACCCTCGAAACCGACGACACTATCCCCAGCGGCGAGATAACCAGCGTCGCTCAGGCAGTTTCTGAGCACCAGAAATGCGAACTGCTCGAAAACGACGAGTATATCAAGCTCAAAGCAGGCAGGGACAACATCACCAAGCAAATGGCTGACAGCTTTTTTGAGCGCACCGGGAAAATCTCCGAGCGCAATGAAAAGTGCCTGAACTATATCTCAGACAACAGCGAGGACAAGACCCTGTTTGTCCACGCCATAAAGTACGACAACGGCTATATCGACCTCAAATTCCACCTCGATTCAGCATCGTGGGAAAAGTTTGACGAGCTTTACGAAAAGGGTTACAGCTATTATATCTGCAAAGCCGATACAGGCGAAAAGCTGCTTCGCTGCGTCACCAAGTACAGCGAGTCGCCCAAAGACATCATGGTAAGTACAGACACCTCACAGTCCGCCGCCGACCTCGAAAAGCTCACAGGCAAGCTGTCCTATGTGATGATAGGCAGCGACGAGTATAACGAAAAGGAAATCGTCCTCAAAGAGTTCGAGTTCTTCGATAAGACCTTTATCAGCGGCACAGAGCGCTCTAAGCTTGACTCCCTGGCAGAAAAAGCCCGCAGCGGCAAGGACGAAAAGAAAGAGTCCTATCCTATCGACCTCAAACTGATGGATATGCGCGCAGATGCCCACGGCATTGTTGTCAAGCTGACAGCAAAGCCAAACAGCGAGCAGGGCGCCGAGCTTATCCGCAAGTACGGCACAAAGAACGAAAAGAGCGAGTGCGATATTATGCTCGGCGGTGCCGAGTGCGACTTCTTTGAGCCAATAGATATCGTTGCTGCCGACGGCACCTCTTACGGTACATCTTATTTTTCTTATTGTTTTGTCAAGAGCAGCAGCACCGAAAAAGGCGAAGAATATATCGACTATATCTGCTATATCCCACTGCGTAAAACACCGCCCGAGGATCTGCCTTTCGACATCTATCTCAAAGCAAAAAGCGGCGATATGACTGACGAGGCTACCCAAAACGGCAAATGGTTGAATGAGAACGTCGGCAAAATAACCCTCAAGTACAAACGCAATGTCGACGAGAAAACATTTACAGCGCCCAGCGGCAGAAAAATATATCTTTCTGACCTCTATTTCACCGTTCCCGTTAACAGCGATAAGTGCGAGTTTACGTTGAAATATTCTGACGGCACATCAAAGAAGATAGACAAGAAAGAACTGTGGTCTGATTATACAGCTTTTCAGATAGAAAACCCATTTGACAACTCCACAGTTGATGTTACGACCTCAGACGATAATATCCGCGCAAACTTCTTCAAGGACGCTATCTCCACAGGCGACGTGACATCGGTAATCTACGCAGGCGAGGAGTACACGCTCACCTCTCAAAAATAATACCTCGAAAAGACCCACCCACAGCGGCGGGTCTTTCTCTTCCATAAAATACATTTAACTTTTTGCACAATTAAAATACCCAATTTTGTATAAGTATATTATAATTTTTCTCTTGACTTGACGGGCTAATTGTGATACTATACTATATGGAACGCTTTACACCATATATATTGTGGTGTAAACATCATCAGCATACAAGATTTTGAGTGGGGAGTAGTATTATGGAAAGAGTGTTTATGGACGAATGGGAAGGCTTTGTACCTGGCAGATGGTCGCGCACGAGCATCAACCTCAGAGATTTCATTCACCTTAACTATAAGCTTTACGAGGGCGACGAGAGCTTCCTCGAAGGACCGACAGAGGCTACAAAGCAGCTCTGGGCGCAGGTGATGGAGCTCAGCGAGCAGGAGAGAGCCGCAGGCGGCGTGCTGGATATGGATACCGAGATAATCTCGACCATAACCTCACATAAAGCAGGCTATCTCAACAAAGACCTCGAGCAGATCGTCGGCTTCCAGACCGATAAGCCGTTCAAGCGTTCGCTCCAGCCTTTCGGCGGCATCAGAATGGCTGTCACCGCCTGCAAGGAGTACGGCTACGAGGTAGACCCCGAGGTCATCAGACTTTTCACCGATTACAGAAAAACGCATAACCAGGGCGTTTTCGATGTTTATACTCCCGAGATGCGCCTCGCGCGTCACGCCGCTATCATCACAGGTCTGCCCGACGCCTACGGCAGGGGTCGTATCATCGGCGATTACAGACGTGTTGCCCTTTACGGCGTAGATTACCTTATCGAAGACAAGAAGGACCAGCTCGCTACATCTCTCGTCAGAATGACAAGCGATAATATCCAGCTTCGTGAGGAGCTTGCCGAGCAGATAAGAGCACTCGGCGACCTCAAAAAGCTGGGCGAGATATATGGCTATGATATCTCAAGACCTGCAAAGAACGCAAAGGAAGCTATCCAGTGGCTGTATTTCGGCTACCTTGCTGCTGTCAAGGAGCAGAACGGCGCGGCAATGTCGCTGGGCAGAACATCGACATTTGTTGATATCTATATCCAGCGTGACCTCGACAGAGGACTTATCACCGAAAAACAGGCTCAGGAGTATATCGACCATTTCATAATGAAACTGCGCCTTGTAAAATTCGCAAGAACTCCCGAGTATAATTCGCTTTTCTCTGGCGATCCCACATGGGTAACCGAGTCTATCGGCGGCGTCTCCGTCGACGGTACTCCGATGGTCACCAAGACCTCGTTCAGATACCTGCATACCCTCGAAAACCTCGGACCCGCACCCGAGCCGAATATGACAGTTCTCTGGTCAACAAAACTGCCTGTCAATTTCAAGCGCTTCTGCGCAAAAATGTCTATCAAGACCAGCGCTGTGCAGTATGAGAACGATGACCAGATGAGAGTTCAGCACGGCGACGACTACGCTATCGCATGCTGCGTTTCGTCAATGGTGGTCGGCAAGGAAATGCAGTTCTTCGGCGCTCGAGCAAACCTCGCAAAGTGCCTGCTGTACGCAATAAACGGCGGCGTGGACGAGAGACTGAAAATTCAGGTAGGACCTAAGTACAGACCTGTTACGGGCGATTATCTCGACTACGACGACGTAATGGAAAAGTACGACGATATGATGGAGTGGCTCGCAGCCCTTTATGTAAATACCCTCAACGTTATCCACTATATGCACGATAAATATTGCTACGAAAAGATTCAGATGGCTCTGCACGACAGAGACGTCAAGAGATACTTTGCAACAGGTATCGCAGGTCTGTCGGTAGTTGCAGATTCGCTCTCGGCTATCAAGTATGCAAAGGTAAAGTGCATCCGTGACGAAGACGGCGTGGTCGTTGACTACGAGGTGGAGGGCGACTTCCCGAAATACGGCAACAACGACGACAGAGTTGACCGCATAGCTGTTGACATCGTCAAGTCGTTTATGAAAAAGATAAAGAAGCACCATACCTACCGCGGCGGTATCCCCACAATGTCGATTCTCACGATAACATCTAACGTCGTTTACGGCAAGAAAACGGGCAATACCCCCGACGGCAGAAAAATGGGCGTTCCTCTTGCTCCTGGTGCAAACCCGATGCACGGCAGAGATACCCACGGCGCAACAGCGTCACTTTCATCAGTCGCAAAGATTCCGTTCAAGTACGCTCAGGACGGTATATCCAATACATTCTCGATAATCCCCGATGCACTTGGCAAGGACAAGGTATTTGTCGGTGATATTGACATCGAGAGCATCTCAAAGGAACTCAATGATGAACAGTAACGATATCGACCGCAGCGCAGACGAGCTTGTGGAAATGATTGACCAGCTTATGCAGCAGGGCGGCGGCAGGGTGAATATCACCGCCGACGATTCCTCACAGGGCATAAAGGTCAGCACCTTCATCTCCACCGACTGTGCAGACGGCAAAAAAGGCGCCTGCTGCCAGCCCAACGAAAAGGACGACGAATTTGACGAAAACGGAAAGGACAGATAACTATGGCAGATGTTAAAAATGATGCACAGGTAGAAAACCTCATCGGCTTGCTCGACGGCTACGTTGAAAAGGGCGGACATCACCTCAACGTCAACGTTCTCAACAGAGAAACGCTGATAGATGCCCAGCAGCACCCCGAAAAGTATCCCCAGCTCACTATAAGAGTTTCGGGCTATGCCGTAAATTTCACCAAGCTGACAAAGGAACAGCAGGACGACGTTATCTCCCGCACATTCCACAAAGACCTGTAATATCACAGCTGATATTGCCGATATCCGCCATTGATGCGGGTATCGGTTTTTTGTTGACTTGTGCTGCATTTTATGGTATAATTAGAAAAATCTCAGTCAGGAAACGGCGGTGAAACTATGCTCGGCTTTGTACATTCAACTGAATCTTTCGGCACGGTCGACGGACCGGGCATACGCTTTGTCGTGTTTATGCAGGGCTGCCCGATGCGCTGCCTGTATTGCCATAACCCTGATACCTGGGAAATTGGCAAGGGCGAGCTGCGCAGCGCCGAGGAACTGCTGGCTGAATATGACGGCGTCAAGGAGTTTCTCAAAGACGGCGGACTCACCGTTTCAGGCGGCGAACCGCTGGTGCAGATTCCCTTTGTCACCGAGCTTTTTGAAAAAGCCAAAGCAAAGGGCATACACACCTGCCTTGACACCTCGGGAATACTTTTCACACCAGAGAACACAGAGATGTTCGACAGGCTGATAAAGTCAACCGACCTCGTCCTGCTCGACATCAAGCATATCGACGACGAGCGCCACCGCAAGCTCACAGGTCACTCCAACGAGCGTGTCCTCGCCTTTGCGAAATATCTCTCGGATAAAGGCGTGCCGATATGGATAAGACATGTCCTCGTGCCGACTGTAACAAACAACGACGTCTACCTGCGCGCCCTCGGCAGATTTATCGCAGGGCTGAAAACCCTTAAAGCGCTGGACGTCCTGCCATATCATACAATGGCAAAACCCAAGTATGAACAGCTGGGCATAAACTATAAGCTGGGCGATACTCCCGCCGCCACCAAACAGCAGGCAGAGCACGCACGGGACGTCATCATGCAGGGCTTGAAAGAGAAATTAAAAAAATAGGAAAAAGCCCGTTTTTCGGGCTTTTTCTTTTGTCAAGACCTTGGCTTGACAATATGTTGCACATTTATTTTGCACAATTTTGTTGAGTGTGCCATATTTGAAAAAACGCCGCAAAGTGCCTTTACAAAAAAGCGAAATTATGTTACAATAAATAAAATGCGAAAAAGGAGGAGAACGCAGTGCAAAAGGCATATCTTATTCTGGAAAACGGTACAATTTTCGAGGGAACAGGCTTTGGTGCTTCGGGTGAAGCTGTCGGTGAGATAGTTTTCACAACGGGCATGGCTGGCTATCTCGAAACTCTTACCGACCCTTGTTTCTATGGACAGATAGTTGTCCAGACATTTCCCTCTATCGGAAATTATGGTGTCCTTTCGTCGAATATGGAGTCGTCAAAGGCGCAGGTAAAAGCATATATTGTAAGAGAATGGTGTCAGGAGCCCAGCAACTATCGTTGTGAGGGTGATCTTGACACTTTTTTAAAGCAGCAGAACATAGTAGGTCTGTGCGGAATCGACACCCGCCAGCTCACCAAGATAATCCGTGAAAACGGCGTTATGAACGGTAAAATCGTCAGCGAGGGCGCCAGCTTCGGTCTGACGGATATCAAAGGCTACGCTATCGAAAATGCAGTCGAAAGCGTCACCTGCTCGGAGGAAAAAACCTTCAAGCCTGAGGGCGAAACTAAGTTCAGAGTCGCTGCCCTCGACCTCGGTATGCGAAACTCAATGCTCGCACAGCTTCTCAGCAGAGGCTACGAGGTCACAGCCGTTCCCGCTTCAACAACTGCCGAAAGGATATCGCAGCTCGGCGTAAACGGCGTCGTGCTCACACAAGGTCCGGGCGACCCGTCGCAGTACAGCGAAATAGCCGCCGAGATAAAGAAGCTCTCCGACAGCAATATCCCTATCTTTGCAGTAGGCATGGGTCACGAGCTGCTTGCCCTTGCAAACGGCGCTAAAACCTATAAGCTCAAATACGGTCACCGCGGCGCGAACCAGCCTGTCGAGTATCTCAAAACAGGCAAAACGTTTATCACCACCCAGAATCACGGCTACGGCATTGAAAATATCGCCCTGCCCGCAGGCGCAAAGCCCACGTTCGTAAACGTCAACGATAAGTCCTGCGAGGGTATCGAGTACGAGGGCAAACCCATCGTCTCCGTTCAGTTCGACCCCGAGCTTGACGGCGGGCCGCTCGATACAGGCTTTTTGTATGAACAGTTCGAGCAGTTTATGAGCAAATGAACATAGAAAGGAATGATTTAAGTGCCTCTGAATAAAGACGTAAAACGAGTTCTCGTTATCGGTTCGGGTCCTATCGTCATCGGTCAGGCTGCCGAGTTCGACTATGCAGGAACGCAGGCTTGCCGCGCCCTCAAACAGCACGGTCTTGAAGTTATCCTTATCAACTCAAACCCTGCAACAATCATGACCGACAACGCAATGGCAGATAAAATATACATCGAGCCTCTGACTCTTGAAACAGTCAAGAGAGTCATCAAGAAAGAGCGCCCCGACAGCGTGCTTTCTACGCTTGGCGGACAGACAGGTCTTACCCTGTCAATGCAGCTGGCAAAAGAGGGCTTCCTCGATAAGTACAACGTCAAGCTGCTCGGCGCAAGAGTCGAAACTATCGACAAAGCCGAGGACAGACAGGCTTTCAAGGATACTATGGAGTCTATCGGACAGCCCTGTATCCCGTCAAAAGTCGTTAATACAGTCGAGGACGCCGTGACCTTTGCAAACTCTATCGGCTATCCTCTTATCATCAGACCTGCCTTTACCCTCGGCGGTACAGGCGGCGGCATCGTTCACAACGAGGAAGAGCTGCGCGAGATAACAAGAAACGGTCTCTACCTTTCGCCTATCACACAGGTGCTCGTTGAGAAGTGCATCTCGGGCTGGAAAGAGATCGAGTTCGAGGTCATCCGTGACTCCAAGGGCAACTGTATCACCGTCTGCTCAATGGAAAACGTTGACCCCGTCGGCGTGCATACGGGCGACTCTATCGTTATCGCGCCTGCCGTTACGCTTTCGACTGCGGAGTATGCAATGCTGCGTACAGCAGCCCTGAAAATCGTCGATACCCTCGAAGTTGAGGGCGGCTGCAACTGCCAGTTCGCACTTGACCCCGAGTCAAACGAGTATGCCGTTATCGAGGTAAACCCGAGAGTTTCCCGTTCGTCAGCCCTCGCGTCCAAAGCAACAGGCTATCCTATCGCAAAGGTCGCTTCGCAGATAGCCGTCGGCTTCACTCTCGACGAAATAAAGAACGCCGTTACAGGCAAGACCTACGCCTGCAACGAGCCTACTATCGACTATATCGTCTGCAAACTGCCCAAGTGGCCGTTTGATAAGTTCGTTTATGCAAAGCGTGAGCTTGGTACACAGATGAAAGCAACGGGCGAAGTCATGTCCATCGGCACCAGCTTCGAGCAGTCGATAATGAAAGCCGTAAGAGGCGCAGAAATTGGTCTTGACTGCCTTATCTCGCCAAAGCTCACCGAGCTTTCCGACGACGAGATAAAAGCAAAAATACATAACTGCGACGACGAAAGACTGTTCGTCATCTACGAGGCACTGCGCCGCGGCGTCAGCGTCGATGAGATTCATCAGATTACAATGATGGACGAGTGGTTCCTCAACAAGTTCCTCAATCTCATCGCAATGGAAAAACAGCTCAAAGAGAACTTCTCCGACGAGACTTACCTCGCCGCTAAAAAGCTGGGTTATCCCGACTCCGCTATCGAGCGCATCTCGGGACAGAAGATAAAGAAGCATATCCCTTGCGTCTATAAAATGGTTGATACCTGCGCCGCAGAGTTCGCCGCAATGACACCTTATTTCTATTCGACCTACGACAATGAGGACGAGGCAAGCGAGTTTATCGCAAACAGGGTAGGCGAGAAAAAGACCGTTATCGTCTTTGGCTCAGGTCCTATCCGTATCGGTCAGGGTATCGAGTTCGACTACGCTTCCGTTCATTGCGTGTGGGCACTCAAAGAGCGCGGCTACGACGTCGTTATCGTAAACAACAACCCCGAAACCGTTTCCACCGACTTTGATACCGCAGACAGACTCTACTTCGAGCCTCTTACCAACGAGGACGTTATGAACATTATCCGCGTTGAAAAGCCTGTCGGCGTGGTGGTTGCATTCGGCGGACAGACCGCTATCAAGCTCACCAAGTTCCTCGACGCAAACGGCGTGAAAATTCTCGGCACACCGCCCGATTCTATCGACGCAGCCGAGGACAGAGAGCGCTTTGACGAGCTTCTCGAAAAGCTGGAAATAAAGCGCCCGCAGGGCTTTACCGTTATGACCGCAGACGAAGCGCTTGACGTTGCAAATAAGATAGGCTACCCAGTGCTTATGCGCCCGTCCTACGTTCTCGGCGGACAGAATATGATAATCGCCTTCAACGACGACGACATCAAGGAGTATATGGCTATCATTCTCGCGCAGGGTATCGAGAACCCCGTGCTGATAGACAAATACCTCATGGGCACCGAGCTTGAGATCGACGCTATCTGCGATGGCGAGGAAATTCTTATCCCCGGCATTATGGAGCATATCGAAAGAACAGGTATCCACTCGGGCGACTCCATCGCAGTTTACCCCGCCTGGAACGTCTCCGACAAACTCATGGAGAGAATTGTCGACTGCTCAAAGCGCCTCGCAGTTTCCCTCAAAACAATGGGTCTTGTAAACATACAGTATCTCATCAATAACGACGAGCTTTATGTAATCGAGGTAAACCCGCGTTCTTCAAGAACTATCCCGTATATCTCCAAGGTAACTGGCGTGCCTATGGTCGACCTCGCCACAAGAGCAATGCTGGGCGAAAAGCTGGCAGATATGGGCTACGGCACAGGCCTTTACAAGAATTCGCCTTACGTTGCCGTCAAAGTCCCCGTGTTCAGCTTTGAAAAGCTCATCGACGTCGATAACCACCTCGGACCTGAAATGAAATCCACAGGCGAAGTCCTCGCCGTTTCATCAAGCCTTGAAGAATCGCTCTATAAAGGACTCACCGCCGCTGGCTATAAGCTGGGCAAAACAGGCGGCGTGTTCATCACCGTAAGAGACGCCGATAAGGCGGAGATTCCAAGAACCGCAAAGCTGTTTGCCGACCTCGGCTTCAAGCTCTACGCAACCCGCGGAACAGCCGCTGTCCTCAAAGAGCACGGCATCGACGCAGAGATTGTCAACAAGATTCACGAGGGCGAGAACAACACCATCGACCTTATCGAAAGCGGCAAGATTTCCTACGTTATCTCGACATCTGCAAAGGGCAGAATGCCTACCAGAGATTCCGTTAAGATAAGAAGAAAAACTGTCGAGTGGAATATCCCTTGCCTCACATCTATCGACACCGCAAATGCGATAGCAATGTCAATCCGCTCCAAGTTCACCGAGTCCTCAACAGAAATTGTCGACATCAACAATCTTCGCAAGGAAAAACAGCACCTTGAATTTACAAAAATGCAGGGCTGCGGCAACGACTATATCTATTTCAACTGCTTTGACAGAGTCGTTGACAACCCAGAGGGTCTTGCAATAAACCTCTCCGACAGACACTTCGGCGTCGGCGGCGACGGCGTTATCCTAATCTGCCCGTCAGAAGTCGCAGATGCTAAGATGCGTATGTTCAACCTCGACGGCTCAGAGGGCAAAATGTGCGGAAACGGCATCAGATGCGTTGCCAAGTTTATGCGTGACAACGGCATCGTCGATAAGGACGATATGACCGTTGAAACCCTCTCAGGCATTATGAAAATAACCCTCACCAGACATTACGGCGAGGTCGACGGCGCAACCGTCAATATGGGCAAGGCTATCCTCGCTCCCGAGCAGATCCCTGTCACCCTTGAAGCCGACGAAAACGGCACAGTCGTTGACAGAACGCTTCACATAATAGACAGAGATTTCGCCATCACCTGCGTTTCAATGGGCAACCCCCACGCTGTAACGTTCGTGGGCAACGTCGACGATTTCGATATCGAAAAGTATGGTCCCGAGTTCGAGCACCACGAGATCTTCCCTGAAAGAGTCAATACCGAGTTCATCAAGGTCATCGACGAGAACACGCTGAAAATGCGCGTCTGGGAAAGAGGCTCTGGCGAAACATGGGCTTGCGGAACAGGCGCCTGCGCCGCTGTCGTTGCAGCAGTGCTCAACGGCTTCTGCGCAAAGGATAAGGACATCACAGTTCTTCTCCGCGGCGGCACGCTGAAAATCCGCTACACCGACGAAGCCGTTTACCTCACAGGCGACGCCGTGACCGTATTCTCGGGCAAGACCGTTATCTGATAAAATCAAGTAAGGAGTAAAGTAAAATGCCACAGATAAATGAAAACTTTCTGAAACTCGAAAAGAACTATCTTTTCATCAATATCGCAAAAAAAATCAACGCCTATAAGGCAGCAAATCCCGACGCCGACATCATCAGAATGGGTATCGGCGACGTCACCCTGCCTATCGCAAAGTGCGTAGTCGACGCAATGAAAAAAGGCGCCGACGAAATGGGCGTAAAGGAAACCTTCAAGGGCTACGAGGATTCGGGCGCAGGCTACGACTTCCTCAAAGAAGCCGTTTCAGGCTACTATAAGTCCTTCGGCGTTGACGTTCCCGCCGCAGACATCAGAATAAACGACGGCGCAAAGTCCGACTGCGGAAACATCGTTGACATCTTCGGCAACGATAACACCGTGCTCATCACCGACCCCGCTTACCCAGTCTATGTCGATACCAATATGATGAGCGGCAGAAAAATAATCTTTGCAGATTCCAACGAGGACAACGGCTTTGCCGCAATGCCCGACGACAGCGTAAAATGCGACCTCATCTACCTCTGCTCGCCGAACAACCCCACAGGCTCAGCCTATACCTACGACCAGCTGAAAGTATGGGTGGCTTATGCAAAAAAGAACAACGCCGTTATCATCTACGACAGCGCCTATGAAGCATTCATCACCGACGAAAACGTTCCGCGTTCCATCTTCGCTATCGAGGGCGCTAAGGAGTGTGCTATTGAAATGTGCTCGCTGTCCAAAACAGCAGGCTTTACAGGTATGCGCTGCGGCTATACCGTAGTTCCGAGCGAGCTGGTGGTAAAGGCTTCCGACGGCACAGACGTCAAGCTCGCAGACATCTGGGGCAGACGTCAGGGCAGCAAGTTCAACGGCGTTTCCTATCCCGTTCAGTGCGCAGCTGCCGCAGTGTTCTCCGAGGAGGGTATGAAGCAGACACGCGAGAATATCGAGTATTACAAGAACAACGCCAAGATAATCGGCGCAGCCCTCGATGAGCTGGGCATCAAGTATACAGGCGGCAAGAACAGCCCGTATATATGGCTCAAATGCCCTAACAATATGGGCAGCTGGGAGTTCTTCGACCTGCTCCTCGAAAAGATAAACGTAGTCGGCACACCAGGCGCAGGCTTCGGCAAAAACGGCGAGGGCTGGTTCAGACTCACCGCATTCGGCGATAAGGACAGAACCATCGAAGCAATGGAAAGACTCAAATCCCTCAAATTCTAAAATTCAAAACCAAGCGTTCTCTCTGTAAATTGCAGGGAGAACGTTTTTTGTTGACTAAACGCAAGCGGTGTGATATACTTAGTAAAATCAATGTACTAAAGGAGGGTCAGTATGAAAAGATTTTTGACAAGGACAGTATCATTCATCACGGCGTTTGCGGTGGCTTTTGCTCTGACAGGTCTGTTCGGGCAGGGCGGCATCAAGGCAAGTGCGGCAACGTCATATGACCTGTTCGTAGCGGATATACGGGTGACGAGCAGCAACTGCGGCGATATTCTCGGCAACGGTGCGGTGAGCTACAACGACAGCACAAAAACGCTGACGTTCAAAAAGAGCATCAGTATGAGACCGAACGAGCTTATCCGCAGCAGCATCAAGGGACTGACGATAGCATCGCAGGGAAACATCACGCTTGAAAACTCATACCGTGCTGTCATGCGCCTTGACGCCGACACGAATATCAAGACATCGGGAGGCAGGCTGACTCTCAGATCTGGCAAAAACTATGCTGTTATCTTCTGTCAGAGCGACAAAACGGTCAAGCCTGTCATAAGCATAACCAATGCCACGATGACAATTGATGGAACAACGGGATTCAACGGGCAGGGAAGTGACCCTGTGCTGAGCGTCACAAACTCCGATGTTACAATAAAGGCGACAGCATCAGCGATAACTGATTTCGACGGCGGACTGAATTTTACAAACTGCCACATCGAGACGCCCGACAGCATAAGGATGATGTACGGCTGTGTATATCAGCCCGACGGAAGCACTGCCAGAGACATGCACATTGTTCCGGGTCTCGAAGTAAAACGCCTTTTCGGAAATAACAGATATGAGACAGCGGTGAGCATCTCAAAGCAAAGCTATACATCGGCTCAGACAGTCGTACTGGCAAGCGGTGAGAGCTATGCCGATGCGCTTGCGGGCGTTCCGCTCGCATACAAAAACAAAGCGCCGATACTGCTCACGCCGTCAAAAACTCTTGCAGCGGTGACATTCAACGAGATAAAAAGACTCGGCGCAAAGAAGGTCATCATACTCGGCGGAACGGGTGCTGTCAGCGCAAATATAGAACAGACTCTCAAAAACAGCAAGCTGACGGTCGAGCGCCTGTACGGTGATACCCGTTACGGCACAGCGATAAAGATAGCAAAGAGCATGTCTGCCGCACCGACGTATATGATCTTTGCGTATGGCAATGATTATGCAGATGCACTTTCGGCAAGTTCTGCTGCGGCGTTAATGAATATGCCGATAATCTATCTGCAAAAGGGCGATGAGCCTGATGCGGAAACTGCCGAATATCTCAAAGAGCTTTACCGCAGGGGATGCGTTTACGACGCATGGATAATAGGCGGAACGGGCGTTATCTCCGAAACGATGGAGCAATACGTGAAGAATACTCTCAACGGCACGAGGATAAGGCGTGTTGCAGGTGATAACAGATACAAGACCAGCATTGAGGTCAACAAAGAATTCAGCGAGATACTCAACGGCGGCTGCATTGGCGTGGCAACGGGAACCGATTTCCCCGATGCGCTCGCAGGCGGTGTGTTTGCAGCGAGCAGGGCAGCGGCTATCTGCCTTGCAAACGGTTCGCTCAACGACGAGCAGACATCTTATCTCAAAGCAAAGTCTGCCGACAGGATATACGTTTTCGGCGGAACGGGCGCTGTGCCAAGTCCGCTTGTGAGCAGGATAAAACAGGCAAGCGCATGACAGATAATAATGGGGTAACAAAATGAACAAGCGTATACATTATATAGATAATCTGCGCTGGCTGACGGTGTCGCTGCTGGTGCTGTATCACGCAGCTATGGCGTATAACACATGGAATGAAGCGAACTACATCTTCTTTGACGAGGTCAGGCCGATCGCGGCGATAGTGTCGTTCATCAGCCCGTGGTTCATGCCGCTGATGTTCCTGCTTGCAGGCGTGTCGGCAAGGTATTCGCTGCAAAAGCGAGGATACGGCACATTCATAAAAGAGCGTTTCATAAGGCTCGGCATACCGTTCGTATCCGGTCTGCTGGTCATTGACCCGATAATGAGCTATATCGCAGATATCAGCCACAACGGCTACGGCGGCAATTTCTTTGAGCATTACGGCGTGTACTTTACAAGGTTCACAGACCTTTCGGGGTATGACGGCGGTTTCACCCTCGGACACTTCTGGTTCCTCGGGGTGCTGATAATAATATCGCTGCTGTCCTGCGTGATAATAAAGCTTATCGGAAATGTGGGCGAAAGCGGCAGAAAGGCGGTCATCGTCGGCGTGGTGCTGACAATAGCGGCTGCTGCGATGTTCGATATCGACATACTCGGAAAGCGAGTGCCGACATACCTTTGCGTTTATCTGCTCGGCTATTACTTTTTCAGTCAGCCGTCATTCGCAAAGAGCTTTGCAAAGTTCAGGATACCGCTCACGCTGGCATTCCTCACAGCAGGCATCGCAAACACAGCAATATTTATCTTTATCGGCGGTCTGGGAACGCTCAACACCGTCTGCAACTACGCAGCGTTCCTGTTCGGCGTGGGTGCGCTCATGGCGATTGCGCACGACCACCTCGATTTTACGGGCAGGTTCTCGGGATTCAATGCGAGGGTGTCGTATGTATTCTATATCCTGCATTATCCGCTTGTCGTGCTGTGCCAGTATTTTCTCGGCAGGGCAGGGCTTGGAGGCATAGCAAACTTTGTGCTGACGCTGGTTATATGCTATCCGCTGACCTTTGCGCTGTGCGCCGCTGTGGACAAGTCGAGGTATATCCGTGTGCTTTTCGGCTCAAAGGCAAAGAGAAAAGAAAAGGTCAATTAATATGCAGTGATGCCCGCATAGCACTGCGTGTGCGGGTCGTCGTGCATTTTATAAATCAAACACTATCAAGGGGGAAAAGCAAATGCAAAGACTGAAAACAAGAGCAGTTTCGTTCGTGACAGCATTACTGCTGGTATTCACGCTTCTGCCGCTGCTGCCGGACGGTATGATGACAGCAGAGGCTGCTGAGCGCAGGTTCTCGTTTCTTGACCAGAAGACCGGTCTCGAGTGGGTATTTACGCTCGAAAACGGAGGGAGCGGTGATGCGCACATCATTTCGGTCAGGGACACGCTTGGCAGAGATGACGACAGTGATGCGTCAAACGACATCACCCGGATCACAGTGCCGGAGACAGTCACCGATAATGTTTACGGATACACGCACAATGTCACACACATAGCGTGTGAACTTGACGGCAATGACTTTACTCCGACATTTGCAAAGTTCAGAAAGCTCAAGAGAGTTGATCTTCCCAAAACTCTTAAAACACTCGGACAGAGGACTTTCTATGAGCATGAAACTCTTGAAGATATATATATCGAGACAGGAGTAACGCTGATAGGCGCACAGGCGTTTTTCGGCTGTAAGAAACTTAAGGCTGTCAATATCCCTGCAAGTGTCACCACGATCAGCAATCACGCTTTTTACAGATGTACAAGCCTCAGCAGGATATACATTCCGAAAACTGTTACCGATATAGGCAGCAATTCCTTTGAGGAGATCGCAGATGATGCGACTATCTACGGCTACACCGGCACAAAAGCCGAGGAATATGCGAATCATTGGAATATCAACTTCGAGGCTCTTGATGCTATTGTAGATAAAGTTCCGTATAGTATCCCGGCGTTCAGCGGTTCTATCACATTTACGCTCAGAAACGGAAATACCGTTACAAGAACTGACGGTATCTCGTCAACTATCATGGGCAATGTTGACAGATCAAAAGATGCCACGATCGCTGCGGATAAAACACTCGACGGCATGACCTTTGAAGGATATGAGATAAAGTATGATATATCCTTTACGGATAACACTGCCGGCAGCACCAAGCCTGCATACAGTGAAACATTTACTCAGACACCGGAAGAAAACACGTTTTCGTTCCACCTGCCCGATGAAGCGTATGAGAAGATGTTCGGGTATATCGTGCTGTGGAACAGCAACAAGAGCAGATACAGATTCAGCGGAACAGTTACTATCACCCCGATATTCAAGAAGATACCTCACACATTGAAGATAGTAAACGGCACGGCAACGCTTGACCCTTCAAAAGGCTCGGGTGCGCAGATAACAGCCACAGAGGGCGACGTTGTGTACCTTTACGGCAAAAAGCCCGATGACGGAAACTATTATTTCACAGGCTGGACGGTTGACGATGAGGACATCGAACTCAAAAACCCCGATTCTTCATGGACGACATTTACTATGCCTGCCCGTGATGTCACGCTGACCTGCAATTTCACAAAGGGTCAGAAGTACGGCCTTTACGTTGACGGTGTTCAGGTCATGACAGAGAATGCAAAAGACATTCTCGGCAACGGCGTTTTCACATTCAATGAGAACACCAAAACGCTGTATATCAACGATGATTACTCGACCGGGAACAGCACCCTTATCTCCTGCAATTATTCGTTCAATGACACACTCACAATAACACCTAAAAAAGACGTAACACTGTCTGCCAAGAGCCACGTTATGAGATTTGGCGGTATCGACGGCATTATCACTGGTGAGAACAAGCTCACGCTGAAAGGCAGCTATGGCATCTATCTTGAGGACAGCGATTTCAGGATCATAAATGCAAACGTTGAGATAGAAGCTTCCTATCAGGGCATAGGCGGTTACTCATCATCAAGCAACTGTCTGACAGTTTCAAATTCCGCTGTTCATGTCAAGTCTGAAAAAGGCGAGGAAGTCACGACCACAGCTGGAATGTATGTAAACGGTGCGGTTTGCAATATGAACATGGGCGTGACCCTTGTAAACGAAAAGATAACCGTTCCTGCAAGCTGGGAGGAGATCAAAAAGAGCGCCCGCAGCTATATCAAGGATAAATCAACTGGCAAGCCCGCAAAGGAAGTGACTTTTGCACCAACAGCACACACCCATACACTCAAAAAGACCGCAGCCAAGGCTGCTTCCTGCCTTGAAGACGGCAACACGGCATACTGGGAGTGTACAGACTGCGGCTTGTTCTTCAGCGATAAGGACGGTAAGACCCCTGTTGCCAAGGACAGCTGGGTCATCGAAAGATCAGGACATAAACTGACCTGGAACCCTGCAAAGAATGCGACATGCACAGAGGACGGTCACAAGGGTTCATATGATTGCTCTGTCTGCAGAAAGCATTTCAACAGCAGTGACAAGTTTACCATAAACGAGACTCAGGAATGGCTCAGACCAAAGCTCGGTCACAGCATGTCGGAGAGCTATCACACAAATGCAAAGCAGCCGACATTCTATGATAAAGGCAACATAGAATACTGGAAGTGCACAAGATGCAGCAAGTATTTCTCCGACAAGCAGTGCACGACGCAGCTTGATGAAAAGAGCCTGGAGATACCTGTGCTCGAACCTAAGGATCTCGGAACGCTGACTGTTGACTTTACCATGGGCGACTTCAAGTTCAAGGATGCTGACCAGAGAGAACTTATCTATTATATGCTTTATATCGTTAACTGGGGACACAGCACCGGACATTACTACATAAACCAGCGTGTCAGAGTGGACGGTCCGAAAAGCGGATATAATGTCAATGTCGATGACGACCACAGCACAGGTGCTGACCAGAACTATGACATAAAGCTCAAAGGCGACCAGAGCGGTTTCACTCTGCTGGAAAGCCGTAATCTCAGCGACACGACCCACACGATAGACCTGAACAAAGATGCAGCCGAGTTCAGAGCAATATGTGACTACATATATCAGCAGACCAAAAAGAACGGCTGCTATTCAAAAGTAAAGTTCGTATTCCCCGATAAGCATGTTCATACGATCGAGCGTGTCGAAGCAAAAGCACCTACCTGTACCGAGGACGGCAATTTTGTTTACTGGGTCTGCACAGGCTGCAATAAGGCATTCAGCGACTCAGCCGGAACGAAACCAACCACTGCCGAGACACAGGTAAGAAAAGCAACCGGACATAAGTGGGGCGATTGGAGAACCACCAAGGAAGCAACCACGACCACAGAGGGCAAAAAGGAAAGGACCTGCTCGGTATGCAAAAAGACTGAAACTCAGACTATTCCTAAAAAGTCCACGAGCGAAATAACAACAACCAGACTTGCCGGCAAGGGCAGATACGAAACAGCCGCAAAGATCTCACAGGCTGCATTCGATAAGGCTGAGACAGTCGTTCTCGCATATGGTCTGAACTATGCAGATGCTCTCGCAGGTGTGTCTCTCGCAACAAAGCTGAATGCACCGATACTGCTGACTAACACAAAGACTCTCGATGCTACAACTCTCGCAGAGATAAAGCGTCTTAAAGCCAAGAACGTCATCATTCTCGGCGGTGAGGGTGCGATAAGCGCAGCAGTTGAGAACAGCCTCAAAAATGAGGGACTCACAACCGATCGTATCTTTGGTGCATCACGTTTCGGCACCGCAACAGCTATCGGTGAAAGACTGAACGAAAAACCGACTGACGTGTTCTTCGTTTACGCATTTAATTCCGCAGATGCTCTCTCGGTAAGCCCGATAGCAGCGTGCATAAACGCCCCGATAATCTATCTGACAACCAAGGGCGACCTTCATCCCGACACAGCCGCTTACCTCGCAAAGCTCAAAAAGGCAGGCAGCGTGAAGAATGCATACGTTATCGGCGGCGAGGGAGTTATCTCCAACGATATGATGAATAAAGCAGGAAATGCTCTCGGCGTAACTCCGACAAGAGTTTTTGGCAAGGACAGATTTGCGACCTGCGTTGCAGTAAACGAGCAGTTCAAGGATACTCTGAACGGCGATATGCTTTGCGTTGCAACGGGAATGGATTTCCCCGATGCTCTCGCAGGCGGTGTTTACGCAGCGATAAACAAAGCACCGCTGTTCCTCGTAAACGGCAAGCTCAAAACACCAAAGCTCACAGATGAGCAAAAGGCTTATCTCAAAACAAAAGCCGCAGGTAAGATAACCGCTTTCGGCGGAACAGGTGTCGTTCCCGACAGCCACATCGCAAGTATTGCACAAAACTCGATCTAACGCAACAAAGCTCCTTTGCAATAGCAGGGGAGCTTCGTTTTATCTTGTTCAGTTTCATTTCTTCGATAAGAGTGCGAAACTATAAATCATCGCAGAGAGCCGGGCGGCTTTGTTTCTTATCTCTTACATCTTATTTCTTACCTCTGATTGTTGTATTTTGCTGTTGACTTAAACCCCATTTTGTGCTATACTGATTTAAAACCCTAAATTGCTTGTTGGAGGTCTGCTTTATATGAAAATGACAGTAAGCAAGGCAATGGTCGAGTGCCTTAAAGCCGAAGGCATCAATACAGTCTACGGTTATCCGGGAGCAGCTATCTGCCCGTTCTATGACGAGCTTAAATCTGCCGAAAAGGATATCCGCCACGTCCTCGTGCGCCACGAGGCAAACGCAGGTCACGCTGCAAACGGATTTGCACGCATCTCGGGCAAGCCCGCGGTCTGCATCGCGACTTCGGGTCCCGGCGCAACAAACCTTATAACCGCAATAGCTACGGCTTATGCCGATTCTATACCCGTGATATGCATAACAGGTCAGGTCAATACCGACCAGATAGGCTCAGACGTTTTCCAGGAGGCTGACATCACAGGCGCAGCTGAGCCGTTCGTAAAGCACAGCTACCTGCTCAAAGACCCGAACGACACCGCAAGAGTGTTCAAGGAGGCTTTCTATATCGCAGGCTCGGGCAGACCCGGTCCCGTGCTTATCGACGTGCCTATGGACGTCCAGAGAATGACCATAGACTTTGTATATCCCAAAAAGTGCGAGATTAGAAGCTATAAGCCCACAGGCAAGGGCAATGCATTCCAGGTGAAAAAGGTCATCAAAGCATTGAGCGAGGCTGAAAAGCCGCTGATATGCGTTGGAGGAGGAGTGTATGCTGCTCACGCACAGGCTGAGATAAACCAGCTGTCAAAGCTGATGCAGATCCCTGTCGTTACGACGATGATGGGAATTTCAACTTTCCCAGACGATGACCCGCTTTTCTGCGGAATGATAGGCTCTTTCGGCGTCAAAGCCGCAAACGAAGCCGTCAACGAGTGCGACGTGCTGTTCCTCGTCGGCGCAAGAGTGGGCGACAGAGCAGTGTCCGCACCAATGACCCTCGCTGAAACCACAACAATTATCCATATAGATATCGACCCCGCCGAAATAGGCAAGAATATCGGCACCGATATCCCGCTTGTAGGCGACGCAAAGCTCGTTCTGGAACAGCTTCTCGAAAAAGCCCAGCCTATGAAGCACGACGCGTGGATAAAGCAGCTCAAAGCTATGCGCTCGCAGTATTCACCCGTAAAGACCCCCGCAGGCACTGTCGACCCAAAAGAGTTTATCATCAAGCTCTCCGCCGCAATGCCCGCAAATGCGAATATCATTGCGGACGTCGGTCAGAACCAGATATGGACTTGCAATAACTATAAGTTCAAAAAGGGCGGCAGATTGCTCACCACAGGCGGAATGGGCACAATGGGCTATTCTATCCCTGCGGCAGTCGGCGCAAAAATGGCTGACCCCAAGCGCCCGACTGTCGCAATATGCGGCGACGGCGCGTTCCAGATGTCTATGATGGAGCTTGCAACAGCCGTCCAGCACGGCGTTGATATCAAAATAATCGTTATGACCAACAACCGTCTCGGTATGGTGCGCGAGCTGCAAACAAACGGCTACGATAACCGCCAGACCGCCGTTTTCCTCGACGGTTCACCCGACCTTATCAAGCTCGCAAAAGCCTACGGCATCGAGGCAATGCGCGTAAATAACGCCAAAACAGCGGATAAAGCTATCGAGCTTATCACCACAGGAAAGGGCATCTGTCTCGTCGAAGTCGATGTAGATGAGCTGTTCCCGTCAAGATAACAAAGTCTGGTTAATAACATATGTGAAATATATTCACAAAATGATAAAATTTAGATGTTATACTTTATTAGTATCATACTTTAAATCGGAGGTCATGTGATGAAGCATACAATTTCCGTGCTTGTGGAAAACCACAGCGGTGTTCTTTCGAGAATATCGGGACTCTTTTCAAGACGAGGCTTTAATATCGACAGCCTTGCAGTAGGTCCTACCCACGACCCGTCAGTTTCAAGAATAACAATAGTTGCCGACGGCGACGAGCATACCGTCGAGCAGATCGAGAAACAGCTCAATAAGCTCATCGAGGTCATCAAGGTCAAGACCTTTGCAAAGGACGAGTTCCTCGCAAGAGAGCTTATGATAGTCAAGCTCACCGTCGCTCCCGAAAAGAGAAGCGAGGTAATGACCATCGCCGAGATAATCAACGCAAAGGTCATGGACGTTACGCTCACAACAATGACGCTGGAGATCTGCGATACCTATGCACAGCTTTGCAGATTTGAGGAGATAATCGCTCCCTACGGCATTATCGAAATGGTAAGAACAGGCACAGTCGCTATCGAAAAAGGCAGCGATACACTGCGCGCAAAGAACAACTAAGTATCATACAGCCACGGCTGCATAAATAAAATGGAAACAATATATTGGAGGAATCAATCATGGATCAGGCAAGAATATTCTATCAGCAGGACTGCGACATCAACGTTCTCAAGGGCAAGAAAGTCGCTATCATCGGCTACGGCTCACAGGGTCACGCTCACGCACTCAACCTCAAGGAGAGCGGCGTTGACGTTTGCGTAGGTCTCTACGAAGGCTCAAAGAGCTGGGATAAGGCTGTAAAGCAGGGACTCGAAGTCCTCACAACAGAGGAAGCTGCAAAGGCTGCTGACATCATTATGATACTTATCCCTGACGAGAAGCAGGCAGATATGTACAAGAAGTTCATCGAGCCGCATCTCACAGAGGGCAAGACACTTATGTTCGCTCACGGCTTCAACATCCACTTCGGCTGCATCGTTCCGCCTAAGAACGTTAATATCGTTATGATCGCTCCTAAGGGACCTGGTCACACAGTAAGAAGTGAGTACCAGGCTGGTAAGGGCGTTCCTTGCCTCATCGCTGTTGAGCAGGACGCAACAGGCAACGCTTATGATATCGGTCTTGCTTATGCACTCGGTATCGGCGGCGCAAGAGCAGGCGTTCTGGAAACAACATTCAGAACAGAGACCGAAACAGACCTGTTCGGTGAGCAGGCAGTTCTCTGCGGCGGCGTTTGCGCTCTTATGCAGGCTGGTTTCGAGACTCTCGTTGAGGCAGGCTACGACCCAAGAAACGCTTACTTTGAGTGTATCCACGAGATGAAGCTCATCGTTGACCTTATCTATCAGTCAGGCTTTGCAGGTATGAGATACTCTATCTCCAATACAGCTGAGTACGGCGACTATGTAACAGGTCCAAAGCTCATCACCGAGGAAACCAAGAAGACAATGAAGAAGATCCTCGCAGACATCCAGGACGGCTCTTTCGCAAAGGAGTTCCTGCTCGATATGTCCAGCGCAGGTTCACAGGTTCACTTCAAGGCAATGAGAAAGCTGCACGCAGAGCATCCTTCCGAGAAGGTCGGCGAGGAGATCAGAAAGCTGTACAGCTGGAACAACGAAGAGGACAAGTTCATCAACAACTAATAATAACGAACGCAGCCGTGCAGGTTTTCTGCACGGCTGTTTTTTACACTGTGTTCTTTTTATCGGGGGCTTTCCGGTCGCCCCCGAAACCCCTTCGGACACATACCTTATAGATTTTTTGATAGTTTTCGGGGTGTTTCCTTTTTGCAAAAAAACAACGGACAGCTCATTGCGAACTGTCCGTTTTTCTGTACTGTATCATTTGAGAAATTCAGGTCCGAAACTCTCGGGGAGCAGCTGCGCCAGCGTGAATTCCTTGTAGTCGTCCACTGACTTCGCCACGATGACTGTCAGCTTCTCGGGGTCTGCGAACTCTCTCATCACCTGTCTGCAAATGCCGCAGGGCGTGCAGTAGTCGCTGACTATGCCGCCTTTTCCGCCGACTATCGCTATCGCAGTTATCTCACGCTCACCGCAGGCAGCAGCGTGGAAAATCGCATTTCTCTCTGCGCAGATGCCCGCAGGGTATGAGGCGTTTTCAACGTTTACGCCGGTGTAGACCTTGCCCGATGCACACAGCACCGCAGCAGCAACATTGAACTGCGAATAAGGCGCATATGAGTTTTTCAGGCTGTCAAGCGCCGCCTGAATGAGCACTTTTTTATCGGTCATCATTATCACCTGCACTTATCTGACTGCATCCTTCATCGACTTGACGAACTCGCCGACCTTATCGGCGGAGTCTCTGCCGTGCTTTTCAAGTATCTTGATTATTGCCGAGCCGACGATCGCACCGTCCGAGAGCGCAGCCATCTTCTTTGCCTGCTCGGGATTTGAAATGCCGAAACCAATAGCGCACGGAACATCAGTGTTCTTCCTGATGACCTCAACAATAGCGCCAAGGTCAGTGGTTATCTCACTTCTCGTGCCTGTGACGCCGAGGCTTGAAACGACGTAGATAAAGCCCTGTGCCTGCTTTGCGATCATCGAGATACGCTCGTGCGAGGTCGGCGCAATAAGCGAAATAAGGTCAACACCGTACTTGTCGCAAAGCGGCTGGAACTCGTCTTTCTCCTCAAACGGCAGGTCAGGCAGAATAAGCCCGTCAATACCTATCTCATTGCAGGTCGAAATGAACTTTTCCGCACCGTAAGAGAACACCACGTTCGCGTAAGTCATAAATACCATCGGGATAGTCACGTCTTTGCGCAAATCGCGCACAAGGTCAAATACCTTGTCTGTCGTCACACCGCCGCTGAGCGCCCGCAGATTTGCACCCTGAATAACAGGTCCCTCTGCCGTCGGGTCAGAAAACGGTATACCCAGCTCGATAAGGTCTGCGCCGTTTGCAGCAGCCGCACGAACCACCTTTGCGGTCGTTTCAAGGTCAGGGTCGCCGCAGGTTACGAACGGAATGAACGCCTTGCCCTGAGCAAAGGCATTTTTTATTTTACTCATAGATATTTTCACCTCTGTATCTGGCAATTGCGGCACAGTCCTTGTCACCGCGCCCTGAAATAGTAATAACGATTATCTTGTCCTTGTCCATCGTCGGCGCAATTTTCATCGCGTGCGCAACAGCGTGCGAGGACTCGATGGCAGGGATAATTCCCTCTGTCCTTGAAAGATACTCAAATGCGTTGACCGCCTCGTCGTCCGTGACAGGAACATACTGCGCCCTGCCGATGTCGTGCAGATGCGCGTGCTCAGGACCGACGCCGGGGTAGTCAAGACCTGCGGAAATCGAGTAAACAGGCGCTATCTGACCGTACTCGTCCTGGCAGAAATACGACTTCATACCGTGGAAAATTCCCAGCCTGCCCGTCGCAATTGTCGCCGCAGTCTCAAACGTGTCAATGCCGCGTCCGGCCGCCTCGCAGCCGATAAGCGCAACACCCTTGTCCTCAATGAAATGATAGAAGCTGCCGATAGCGTTCGAGCCGCCGCCAACGCACGCAATAACTGCGTCAGGCAGCCTGCCCTCTTTTTCAAGCATCTGCTGCTTTATCTCTTTTGAGATAACAGCCTGAAAATCACGCACGATAGTAGGGAACGGGTGCGGTCCCATAACCGAACCAAGACAGTAATGCGTATCGTCAATTCGCGATGTCCACTCTCTCATCGCCTCTGAAACCGCGTCTTTGAGCGTCGCCGTGCCCGTCTTGACAGGAACAACATCAGAGCCAAGCAGCTTCATTCTGTAAACGTTGAGCGCCTGACGCTTGGTGTCCTCTTCGCCCATGAAAACCACGCACTCCATGCCCAGCAGAGCCGCCGCAGTCGCCGTCGCAACGCCGTGCTGACCCGCACCTGTCTCCGCAATAAGCCTCGTCTTGCCCATCTTCTTTGCAAGCAGTGCCTGTCCCAGCACGTTGTTTATCTTGTGTGCGCCCGTGTGGTTGAGGTCCTCTCTTTTCAGATATATCTTCGCACCGCCGAGATCCTCGGTCATTTTCTTTGCATAGTAGAGCCTTGACGGTCTGCCCGCGTATTCGTTGAACAGCTCGCTCAGTTCCCTGTTGAACTCAGGGTCGTTCTTGTAGTGGTCGTAGGCTTTTTCAAGCTCGATAACGGCGTTCATCAGCGTTTCGGGGATATACTGTCCGCCGTGGATGCCAAAGCGTCCGTTTGGGTTAGTCATATTTATCTTTCCTTTCTTCTGACGGCGTTCACGAACTCCGTCATTTTAGCCTTATCCTTTTTGCCGTCCGTTTCAAGACAGCTGCTCGCGTCAACTGCAAAAGGGCAGAGCGTTTCAATCGCCTCGCCCACGTTTTCCGCAGTAAGCCCGCCCGCTAAAAAGTATGGTCTGTCAATGTTTTTTATAAGCGAGTGGTCAAACGTCTTTCCCGTGCCCGTGCCCGAATCGAGCAGGACATAGTCTGCCTTGCTGCGCTGTGCAAGCTCGGCATCGCTCTCTAAGCGTATCTTGAAAGCCTTTATTATCGGCTTTCCCGACAGCTCACGCAGCTTGCAGATATAATCATTCGTCTCGTTTCCGTGCAGCTGTATCACGTCGAGCATCTCAGCGTAGTATTCCATAATATTTTCAATCGGCTCATTGACGAACACGCCGACCTTTTTCGCGCCCGATTTGCAATCGTCAAGATAGCCAGCCAGCTCACAGAACGTTCCCAGCACAACGCTGCGCCTGAAACCCTCTGTCAGTATAAACCCGACGTAGTCCGCGCCCAGCTCCGCAGCGGCAATAACGTCCTGCGGCTGCATCATTCCGCATAGCTTTATCTTCGTCATTGTCTGCCTCTCAGCTGTGCAAGCATCGCCTTTTTATCAGCCGCCCGCATAAGCGTCTCGCCGATAAGCACCGCGTCCGCACCCGCGCTGCGCAAAGCCTCAACGTCACTCGGTGTCTTTATGCCGCTTTCCGAAACGAACAGTACGCTTGGCGGAACAAGCTCGCGCAAACGTGCGCTGTTGTTTGTGTCAACAGAAAAATCTTTGAGATTTCGGTTGTTGACGCCGATTATCCTCGCGCCCACGCGCACCGCCGTCTGAATCTCGCCCTCGTCGTGTGCCTCGACCAGCGCCGAAAGCCCAAGGTCATCGCAGATGCCAAGATAGCTCTCTATCTGCTGCGGCGAAAGTATCGAGCATATCAGCAGCACCGCCTTTGCGCCCAGCAGCTTCGCCTCGTAAATCATGTATTCATCGACCGTGAAATCCTTGCGCAAGCAGGGGATTGACACGCCTTGCGCTATCTGCCGCAGGTATTCGTCCGAGCCTAAAAACCACTTCGGCTCTGTCAGAACGCTTATGCAGTCCGCACCCGCGTTCTCGTAGTCCTTTGCGATCTGCAAGTACGGAAAATCCTCTGCGATAACGCCCTTTGACGGCGACGCCTTTTTGCACTCGCATATAAACGAGATGTCGGGCTGCGCCAGCGCATTTTCAAATTCAAATTCTCCCTTTGGCATCGCGAGCGCCCTCGCCTTTACGTCCTCAAGGGCCGCCGCCTGCTTGCTTAAATGCACGCGCTGCTTCGCGTAGTCTGCAAGTTCGTCAAGTATGCTCATGCGTTGCTTACCTCAATAAGTTTTTCAAGTGTTTCAAGTGCCTTGCCCGAGTCGATTATCTCCGCTGCCAGCTTAACGCCTGCCTCAAAGCTCTCAGCCTTGCCGCCGATGTAAAGCGATGCGCCCGCGTTGAGCAAAACGGCATTTCTCTTGTGTCCCTTTGCGCCGCCCAGCAGGTCGCGTGTTATCTGTGCGTTCTCCGCTGGTGTGCCGCCCTTGAGGTCGTCCTTTGTGCAGCGCTCAAAGCCGAACTGCTCAGGTGTGATAGTGTACGACTTGAACCAGCCGTCCTTTATCTCGCAAACGTGTGTCGGCGCGCTCATTGATATCTCGTCGAGCTTATCCTTGCCGTAGACAACCATGCCGCGCTTAACGCCCAGCTCTATAAGAACCTGTGCCAGCGGCTCAACAAGATAATCGTCGTAAACGCCGAGCAGCTGCATCTTCGGGCTTCCTGGGTTGGTCAGAGGTCCGAGGATGTTGAACACCGTTCTGAAACCAAGCTCCTTGCGGATAGCACCAACATACTTCATAGATGTGTGATATTTCTGTGCAAAGAAGAAGCACATTCCAACCTTGTCAAGCAGCTCAACGCACTTTTCGGGTTCCTGATTGATGTTCACGCCGAGAGCCTCAAGGCAGTCTGCTGTGCCGCAGGCTGAAGATGCGGCTCTGTTGCCGTGCTTTGCGACCTTCATTCCGCCCGCCGCAGCCACAAGTGCAGACGTCGTGGAAATGTTGAAGCTCTGTGCGTTGTCTCCGCCCGTGCCAACTATCTCGAAAATGTCCATTCCAGTGTCGACCTGTGTAGCGTGGTCTCTCATTGCCGCAGCGCAGCCTGCAATCTCGCTGGTCGTTTCAGCCTTTGCGCTCTTTGTCGAAAGTGACGCAAGGAAAGCAGCGTTCTGTGTCGGAGTGGTCTCGCCGCTCATTATCTCGTTCATTACTGCGTATGCCTCGTCGTATGTGAGGTCCTGCTTGTTTACTATCTTTACTATGGCTTCTTTTATCATGGTCTTTTCCTCCTTAAAGTTCAATGAAGTTTTTGAGCATCTGTTTTCCCATCGGTGTCAGTATCGACTCCGGGTGGAACTGCACACCGTAAATCTTGTATTCTTTATGCTGAACTGCCATTATCTCGCCGTCGTCAGTGAGCGCCGTGACCTCTAAGCAGTCAGGCATCGTGCTTTCGTCAGCCGCAAGCGAATGATACCTCGCAACTGCAAAACGTTCGCCCAAACCTTTGAAAAGCGGCGACTCCGCCTTGACCGTCACCTCCGACTGCTTGCCGTGCATCAGCTTTTTCGCGTAACCTATCGTCGCACCGTAAGCTTTGCAGATAGCCTGATGACCAAGGCAAACTCCAAGCGTCGGAATCTCTTTGCAAACTGTCGACGCCGCCTCAACGATTATCCCCGCGTCCTCAGGTCGTCCCGGACCCGGTGAAATAATAATCTTTTCGGGAGCAAGCGCCCTTATCTCATCAATCGTCATTTCGTCATTTCTTATCACCTTTATGTCAGGGTTTATCTCGCCCACCATCTGATAAAGGTTGTATGAAAAGCTGTCGTAGTTATCTATCAGAAGTATCATACCGCACCTCACAGTTCCTGCGCCGCACCCAGCGCATTTATAACAGCAGCAGCCTTGTTCCTGCACTCTGTGTATTCGTTCTCTGCCACCGAGTCTGCAACGATTCCCGCACCGCTGCGGACAAATACCTTGCCGTTTTTCTTGTAAGCGATCCTTATCGCAATGCAGGTGTCAAGGTTGCCCGTAAAGTCGATGTAACCCACCGCACCGCCGTAAATTCCGCGCTTGTTGTTTTCAAGCTCCGCAATAAGCTCGCAGGCTCTTATCTTCGGCGCACCCGAAAGCGTACCCGCAGGCAGCACCGCGCTCACCGCGTCAACTGCATCGCAGTCATCTCTTATCTCGCCTCTTACGGTCGAGCCGATGTGCATAACGTGGGAAAATCTCTCTATGCTGTGCAGCTTTTCTACCTGCACGCTGCCGAACCTGCTGACTCTGCCCAGGTCGTTTCTTCCCAGGTCAACCAGCATATTGTGCTCCGCAAGCTCCTTTTCGTCAGCAAGCAAACCTCTTTCAAGTTCCGCATCTTCCTGCGCAGTCTTTCCGCGGGGTCTTGTGCCGGCCAAAGGAAACGTGTGCAGCACACCGTCGCTCAGCTTAACAAGCGTCTCAGGCGACGCACCCGCAATCTCCACGTCTGTTCCGCAGAAATAGAACATGTACGGCGACGGATTTATCGTGCGCAGTACGCGGTATGTGTTGAGCAGGCTACCCTCGTACTCGGCGCACAGCCTGTTTGAAAGCACGATCTGGAAAATGTCGCCCTCAAAAATGTGCCTCTTGGCTTTCTCCACCATATTGCAGAATTCATCTTTGCTGAACAGCTCTGTAACAGGGGAGAGCAGCTTGCCCTTCGGCTCCTCGTTCTCCTCGCCGTTTTCGAGAATGTCCGCCAGCCTTTCAAGCTCCTTCTTAGCCGCCTCAAAATTCGCCTCAATGTCGTCGAGTTTGATGTTTACTATTAAAATCAGCTTCTGCTTAACGTTGTCAAACGCAATTACCTTGTCAAACAGCATCAGGTCAACGTCCTGGAACTTCTCGCTGTCCTGTGTGGGAATGCGCAGCGTCGGCTCGGAGTAGCTGATAAAATCATAGCTGAAATATCCCACAAGTCCGCCCGTGAACGGCGGCAGATAGTCAAGCCTCGGGCTCTTGTACTCCTTGAGAATGTCTCTTATCGCTGCCTTCGGGTCACTGCCGCACTCCTTTCCGTCAACAATGCAGTTGCCGTCAGCGCAGGTCAGTATCCTCTTTGCCTCAAATCCGAGGAACGTGTAGCGTCCCCACGTCTCGTTGCTCTGTGCCGATTCCAGCATAAAGCAGTGTGAGGAAATTTTTTTGAGTTTGCGCACCGCCTGTATCGGCGTGCAGATGTCCGAAAGTATCTCGCAGCTAACAGGGAAAATGTTGTATTCTCCGCCCTGTGCGTACTTTCTTACGGTTTCAAGATCGGGTGTAAATTTCATGTTTTTTTCCTTTCCGATCTGCCCTCGGGCAATAAAAAAGCCCTGACAGATCACTTGATCTGTCAAGGACGAATAAAGCTTATCCGTGGTGCCACCTTGATTCACGGCATTTGCCGTGCGCTTAGCAGGATACTGACATATCCCCGGCAAATAACGCCTGCCTTCAGCGTCGCAGAATACTCAGGGAAACCCTTTTGACTGCGCCCTCTGCGGTCCATTTGACAACTTGTTTCTCACCCGATTCTCAGCATCTCAGGCTCTCTGTAAAGGCATCATTGCCGTTATCTCCGCATCAACGGTTTAACTTATTGAATTGTATACATTGTATCGCTTGACGGGACAAAAGTCAAGTATCTCGTTCCGACTTTTACAAATTGTTCACACTTGCCGCGCCCTGTACCTGAAACGCTTCAAGTCTGTAAATAGGCATACCCATCTGCGAAAACCTCGTCTCGTACTCGGTCATTATGTTGCCCTCGAAACCGCTGTTGTGCAGGTCAAGACTCACGTTTTTCAGCGCAAACCCATTCTGCGTGAACTGCTCGACAGAGAACTCAAAAAAGTGCATGTTGTCCGTTTTCTGATGTATCTCTCCGCCATCTTTCAGCAGCTTCTTGTAAATCTCTAAAAAGCCCTTGTGCGTCAGCCTGTGCGACGCGTAAGTGTTCTTGGGGAACGGACAGCTGAAATTGAGATAAATAAGCCCGATAGAGTGCTCGGGAATAAAGCAGTCAAGATACTCGGCGTTTCCACGCATGAAATACAGATTGTCAACGCCTGCATCTATGGCGCTTTGTGCGGCATCGACAATAACGTTGCTGGACTTTTCAACTGCAAGAATGTTCACCTCAGGGTTCTGCCTTGCAAACTCAATCGCGAACTGTCCCTTTCCGCAGCCGATTTCAAGTATCACAGGGTTTGCGTTGCCAAACAGCGCCTCGTAGTCAAGCAGCGTCTTTGCGCTCTTGTCCTGAAAGTTCTTCACGTCCCTGTCCATATATATTATCCTGTCGCCGCAAGCCTCCAGCCTCGCGTCAAGATTCTTCTTTCTCCTCATTCTCATCTGTGGTTTCAATTCCTTTCAATTGCGTTATTTCCCAAAGTTGTGCTCAAACCAGTCCTGGTCGGATGTGACCTTTATCCATTGCGTGCACGAGCCTGTCAGGGCGTTTTCGTAAGGATAAACGTTGAGCATTATCTCAGGCTCACCCTCGCCCGAGTAGTGCGGCGTCACCTTGAAACGTATGTCCTTGCTGATTATGCTCGAAAGCGCGTCCTCGATAGTCTGTCCCTCGCCGACACGCTGCGACGCGTCGCTGATGTGTATGTGCGGGAACCGCGCCTGATAAATGCGCTTGCCGTCTTTTTTCGTCGTCAGCGGCATATCCACCTTGTGAACGACCGTCTTTCCTCTGCGGTTTTCTATCCATTCAAAGTTTGTCAGCGTTACCTCGCCGCTGTTTATCGCGTCACCCGAAAAAGCCACACAAAGACCTTTGACAGATGGCTTTCCCTCGCTGGTCACGCTGAACGAAAACTGCAGACCGTCTATAAGAATCTTGCCGCAAGCCGCAAACCCGAGCTTGACAGGCAGCTCTTTATGTGCAAAAAGTTTCATCTGATGACCTCCAAACCTGCATATTCAAAGCATAGTATAGCACAAATCTGACAAAAAGAAAACACTTTTTTATTAATAATCCCGAATTTGCAGGATACAACATTTTCTGTTGCATTTTTGTCTCGAATGTGCTATAATAAATTAGATTGTGGGTATTGCCCGCATACAGTCAATTCTGAAATCTCTCGCCTTGTAGGGTATAAAGGCGAATGAAAGGAAAGATACACAATATGAAAAAACTTATGCTTGGTAACGAAGCGGTGGCAAGAGGTCTCTATGAAGCCGGCTGCCGTATCGCATCAGCGTATCCCGGAACTCCCTCAACGGAGATAACCGAAACGCTGGCAAAGTATGACGAGGTCTATGCCGAGTGGGCACCTAACGAGAAAGTCGCTATGGAAGTTGCCCTCGGCGCGTCTATCGCTGGCGCAAGGAGCTTCTGCGCAATGAAGCACGTCGGACTCAACGTTGCAGCCGACCCGCTCTACACCGCAGGCTACACAGGAGTAACAGGCGGAATGGTTGTCGCAGTTGCCGACGACCCGGGAATGCACTCGTCACAGAACGAGCAGGATTCAAGACATCACGCTATCGCATCGAAAGTTCTCATGGTAGAGCCTTCCGATTCGGCAGAGTGTAAGGAGTTTGCAATAAAGGCATACGAGCTTTCAGAGAAATTCGATTGCCCCGTACTTCTCAGACTCTCAACAAGAGTTTCACACTCCCAGTCGGCTGTTGAGATAGAGGACAGAGTTGAAAAAGACCTTATCCCATATGAAAAGAACATAGACAAGTATGTTATGATGCCTGCAAAGGCAATTAAGCGTCACCCGATAGTTGAGGACAAGCTGAAAGCTGCTGCCGAGTTCGCGGAAACAAGCGACCTTAACAGAGTCGAAATGGGCGACACAAAGATAGGCGTTATCACCGCAGGTATCTGCTATGAGTATGCAAAGCAGGCGCTGGGCGATAAGGCTTCATTCCTCAAACTCGGTATGATAAACCCGATGCCAACAAAGCTCATCAAGGACTTTGCCGCAAAGTGCGATAAGGTCTACGTAATCGAGGAGCTTGACGGCATAATCGAAAGCCACTGCAAAAATATCGGCGTCGACGTTGTCGGCAAGGAGATCTTCGGCTACATCGGCGAGATATCGCAGACTATCGTTTCCGAGAAGATCCTCGGCACAAAGCCCGAGTTTGATACCTTCTCAGAGAACGTGCCCGTAAGACCGCCTGTAATGTGCGCAGGCTGCCCGCACAGAGGACTCTTCTACTGCCTCAAAAAGCTGGGCGTCACCGTCTCGGGCGACATCGGCTGCTACACCCTCGGCGCAACAGCACCGCTCGCAGCTATGGATTCAACTATCTGCATGGGCGCATCTATCTCAGCGCTGCACGGCTTTAATAAAGCTCTCGGCGAAAAGGCTGAAAAGAACTCTGTTGCCGTTATCGGTGACTCGACCTTTATGCACAGCGGTATGACCAGCCTCGTCAACGTTGCCTACAACGCAACAAACTCCACAGTTATCATTCTCGATAACTCCATTACAGGTATGACAGGTCACCAGCAGAACCCCACAACAGGAAAGAACCTCAAAGGCGACCCTGCCGCTGCGGTAAATCTCGTTGACCTCTGCCACGCTATCGGCATAAAGAGCGTGAGAGTCGTTGACCCTTATCATATGGCTGAGACAGAGGCTGTTATCAAGGAAGAGCTTGCAAAGGACGAACCGAGCGTTATAATCTCCCGCAGACCTTGTGCTCTGCTCAAATACGTTAAGCATAACCCACCGCTTAAAGTTGATAATGATAAGTGCGTCGGCTGCAAGCAGTGCCTGAAAATCGGCTGTCCCGCTATCTCAATGCACGACGGCAAGTCTGTCATCGACCATACCCAGTGCGTAGGCTGCGGCATCTGCACAGAAATGTGCAAGCTTGGTGCTATCGGATAAACAGAGAGCGCAGGGGGAGTAAAAATGAATTTTGATTTTGATAAAGACGATAAAATGGCTTTGGGCACGATAGGTGCTCTCATCGGAGCAGCACTCGCAATGGGACTGTGGTGCCTGCTCGGCTATTTCGGAAAAATGGCATTCATCTGCGGCATCGCAATGTGCGTTGGCGTTATCGGCGGATATTATCTGTTCGGTAAGGGAATGAGCATCGGCGGACTTGTTATATGCGGTGTTATTATGCTCGTAGCTGTGTATTTCTCAGTAAGACTAAGCTACGGTCTGTACCTGTATAATAAGATGGACGGCACAATGTCGTTCGGGGAATGTTACAAAACGATAATGAAGCTGCTTGAAGCGCTCGGAGAAAAAGGCTCGTTCTATAAAGACCTCGGACTCGGCTACCTGTTCACAGTCGGCGGCGGCTTCTATATGCTGTTCAAGCTGGATATCATAGACAGCTGATACCTGTCCGATAAGAACAACAATTTACTAAGGAGTTGTGATAAATGGAAACTAAATCAATAATGATAGTGGGCGTGGGCGGACAAGGCTCGCTGCTCGCATCAAGACTTATAGGAAACGTTCTGCTGCAGCAGGGATACGACGTAAAGGTGTCCGAGGTGCACGGAATGAGCCAGCGCGGCGGCTCGGTAGTTACCTATGTTAAGTACGGCGATAAGGTCTATTCGCCAGTTGTTGAAAAGGGCGAGGCTGATATCATCATCAGCTTTGAGACCCTCGAAGCAGCAAGATATGTGCCTTTCCTCAAAAAAGGCGGTCATATCGTGCTCTCCACACAGCAGATAGACCCGATGCCCGTTATCACGGGTGCGGCAACTTATCCCGAGAATATCGTTGACAAGCTCAAAGGCATGGGCATAGATGTTATCGCAGTCGACGCTCTTAAAATAGCAGAGGAGTGCGGCAACGCAAAGGCGTCAAACGTCGTGCTTATGGGCGTCGTTTCAACAAAAATGCCGTTTGACGAGGCTTGCTGGAACAAAGCAGTTGAGGAATGTGTTCCCGCAAAGTTCCTTGAACTGAACAAAAAAGCATTCGCAATGGGCAGACAGGCTTGATATTTAGGAGGAAGTGACTATGGGAAAGTATTGGAATGAGTCGATGGAGTGTGCGACTCTCGACGAAATGAGGGCGCTGCAGAGCTTCCGCCTGCAAAAGACAGTCAAGAGAGTTTACAACAATGTGCCGTATTACAGAGCAATGATGGACGCCGCAGGCGTTAAGCCCGAGGACATCAGAAGCGTTGACGACCTGCACCTGCTGCCGTTCACCAGCAAGCAGGATCTGCGTGACACCTATCCCTACGGTCTGTTCGCCTGCCCGATGGACGACGTCGTAAGACTCCACGCATCAAGCGGCACAACAGGCAAGCAGATAGTTGTCGGCTATACAAGAAACGACCTCGATATGTGGAGCGAGTGCGTCGCAAGAGCGCTCACCGCCGCAGGCGCAACAAAGTCCGACTTTATGCACGTTTCCTACGGCTACGGTCTGTTCACGGGCGGACTCGGACTGCACGACGGCGCAACCAAAGTCGGTATGACCACAATCCCTGTTTCGTCGGGCAATACCAAAAGACAGATAACAATTCTCAAGGATTTCGGCTCAACTTTCATCTGCGCAACACCGTCCTATGCGCTCTACCTCGCAGAAACAATGAAAGAAATGGGCATCAGCAAGAACGAGCTGAAGCTCAAAGCAGGTATCTTCGGCGCAGAAGCCTGGACAGAGCAGATGCGTAAGGAGATAGAGGAAAAGCTGGGCTGTAAGGCTATGGATATCTACGGTCTCACCGAGATTACAGGACCTGGCGTTGCGTTCGACTGCGAGTGCCAGGACGGAATGCACATCAACGAGGACAACTTTATCCCCGAAATTATCGACCCCGACACAGGCGAGGTTCTTCCTTACGGTCAGGAGGGCGAGCTTGTGTTCACCTGCATCAATAAGGAAGCCTTCCCGATACTGCGTTACAGAACCAAGGATATCTGCGTCCTCGAAAGAGGCGAGTGCAAGTGCGGCAGAACGCTTATCAAAATGCGTAAACCGCGCGGCAGAACCGACGATATGCTCATTATCCGCGGCGTAAACGTATTCCCGTCACAGATAGAATCCGTGCTGCTTTCACTCGGCGATACATCACCTTACTATCAGATAGTTGTCGACAGAAAGAACAATACCGATACATTTGAAATTCAGGTCGAGCTGCCCGAGCATATGCTCTCGGATACCATCAAGACTATCGAGGATATGGAAGCAAAGATAACAGAGGCTCTGCATTCTACCCTCGGTATCCAGCCTAAGATTCGTCTTGTCGAGCCTAAGTCCCTGCCAAGAAGCGAGGGCAAGGCTGTCCGCGTAATCGACAAGAGAAAACTCATCGACTAACTAACATACTATACTACACTACACTATATATAAAGGAGGTTTTTACTATGACAGTAAAACAGCTATCCGTATTCGTTGAAAACAGACCTGGAAGACTCAGCGCTATCACTAAGCTGCTGGGCGACGCAAACATCAACATCCGCGCAATGTCCATCGCCGACACCAAGGATTTCGGAATCCTGCGCCTTATCGTTGATGACGCCGACAAAGCACTCAAAGTCCTCAAGGACGAGGGCTGCTCGGTGACGATCACAAACGTCCTCGTGCTTCGCATCACAGACCGCCCGGGAAGCCTCGCAGAAGCTATGAACGCGCTGTATAAGGACAACATCAGCGTAGAGTATATGTATGCCGCTTTCATCAATACCGAAAGCAATACAGCCTGCCTCGTGCTCCGTGTCGACGATAACGATAAGGCTACCGTTGCCCTCTACGACAGCGGCTACAAGCTCCTTGCACAGAACGAGCTTGGCTGACAGAGTTGCTTTTAACTAATTATAAAATTTATGTAAAAGCTAAAAAAACACTTGATTTTTTCAGCAAATGTGTTATTATAATAGTAGGCATGGTAGAGGTCGTGCCAAGACTATCAAGGAGGTTTATCACTATGGCTTATAAGATCAGTGACGAGTGCATCGGCTGCGGCGCTTGCGTAGACGGCTGCCCTGTAGGTGCTATTTCTATGGACGGAGATAAGGCAAAGGTTGACGCTGACGCTTGCATCGATTGCGGCGCTTGCAACGGCACATGCCCTGTAGGAGCTCCAACCCAGGAATAATTTTTACTTAAACAAAAGCGCTTGCTTGCAGAGTTATCTGTGAGCAAGCGTTTTTTCTTTGCCGCCGCGGCGCGCTTGTCCGTCGCATATCGGTTTGAGCGGACAGCGCCTTTTGTGTCGCTCCGGGCATTACATAGTGCAGAATTTTTTTTGGGGCTTTCCGGTCGCCCCAAACCCTTCGGGTGCACATCTATTACTAAGCGACAAATTCTGATTTATCTCTCAGCTACCCTTGCAAACCGAAAACTTCCTTGTGCATTTCGCACAAAATCGAAACATTTTCTTATGCATTTTTAGGGTGATTACAGAATTATTACAACTTGGTTACAGAAAAGGTTGACTCCCAATATATAGTTGTGGTATACTTGCACTTGGGGAAATATAGTATTACAAGGAGTTCAATCAACAATGGGTTATTTGAAAACAGGTGTACCTAAGAAGATAGCAGTTGTCGCAACTTGCTTTGTTCTTGGTATCGGCACTATGCTTTGTTACGGCTCGGACAACTCCGACACTATCACAACAGAGCAGTCAAGCAGTGATTCATCTTCAGTTGAAACCACACAGACCAGCGCAGTTACTTACACAGTAGCTACCTATAATGCTTCACCCGCAAATACTTCATGGAGCGGTGCTAAAATCGAGCCTGAAATAAAGGGCACTGTCACCACAAAGGCGACTACCACTACCAAGGCGACTACTACCACCAAAGCTGCTACTACAACTAAGGCAACTACCACCACGCAGGCAACCACGACCACAAAGGCTGCGACCACGACCACAACCACTGCGGCAACGACAAAGCCCGCAGTTACCACGTCGAAAAAAATCAACGGCAACCCTGCAGTTTACGATGTCGGCGGCTCGGTAAAGGAAAGACTCAACTCTGTAAAGCCCGAGGAGCTTAAACAGACTATCACGGTAAAGGGCACTGAGAAAGCTGTCCTTGAAAAGTATATGAAAGCTCTTGTTAACGACAAGATGACCAACTATGAAAAGGTGCTCACCTGCTACGATTATCTCATTACGCACACATATTACGCTTACGGCGGCTGGAACAATCCTATCCAGTCCGTGCTTGAAAGAGGCTTCGGTACCTGCACAGAGTATTCCCACACAATGTGCGCTATGCTCAGATATATGGGCTTCAAGGCTAACTGCATCTGGGGAAAGACTGCTATGGCAGCCGGCGGATACGGTCAGCATATGTGGGTAGAGCTTTACATCAACGGCAACACATATGTAGTTGACCCTCAGGTCGATGACAACATGACTTACGGCTCAAACATCTCTCACAAGAGATTTGTCAAGCTGTATTCCGAGACACCTGGCAACTACATCAGAGGCTCTGTTGAAAGCTGATTTAATATTTGAAACTATGAGAACATCGCAATTTGCTTGTGGTGTTCTTTTTTTGCCGCAGCGGCGGCGCGCTTGTCCGTCGCAAACAACTTTGTGCAGACACCAACCATTGTGTCGCTCCGGGCGTTACTTTGTTATGATAGATTTTCCCAATGCCTTTCAAATACCGTATTCAATTTTCATACTCAATCATTTTCACCGTTGTCCCGTCCATGACATTCGTTTTTAAGGCAGCGTCTCACGGCTGTCCGCTCTGTGAACGGGTGCTTGCTTGCCAAGCAAGCGGCTTTCACCAGGTTTGCGATTAAAAGTCGGAAAGCCTCGTAATACCCCTTTTTCTTGCTTTTTACACACTGCGCCCTGTTGTTCGGTTTGGACGGCAGGGCGTTTTTAGTCGGCACGCTCAACACCGACTGCCCAGCCGACCAATCCGCAAAGCGCACGGTCCGCAAGGAACGTTTGTTCTCTTGTTTATTCGCCTTATGATAGCACATATGTTCGATTTTGTCAAGTGGGTGGGGTAAGGTTCTCTGTTTTGAACAGTTTAGACTTTGGAAACTGTGCATTTTTGCTGAACGTGTCTTGGCAGGTCAAGACCCTGCTCACTTGGGTGTGGCAAAACAGATGAAAAGAGCCGCCTGCGGAAAATGGCTGAGGAAGCGAATAACTAATCTCTTGAAATATAAAGGACAAAAGCGGCGTTCCGCAGAAGTTTGAGTAGGGTGAAACCCGACTGCGTCGGCTCTGCAAAAGAAGAGTTTGACGGAAAATGGGGGTAAATTTTGCTTCGCAAAATCAAAGGGTGGGAGAAACCGTTAGATAAATGCGAATGAACGCCCGGAGCGACACAAAGGTTACAGTCTGTGCAAACTGATATGCGACGGAGATGCGTGCCGCCGCTGCGGCGACTTTTACTCGAAAACATGGTGAAAGCCGACTGGCTGCCAACCAGTCACCCGTTCACAGAGCTGGCATCCGTGAGACGATGTCTTAAAATGGGCGATCATGGGCGGGACTGCACAGAATCCAAATACAACCGAATACTAAAACCACAGCTATCATCACGCGTACAGAATTAGTACCGCCGTTCCTGTCGGGGGCTTTCCGCAAATTTGCGCCCGTTCAAAACCCCTTCGGATATGAAACTATTAGAATAGCTGGCAGGGAGAAAAAACGTACAGCACTGAAACATTTGTTCTTGACAAAACGTTTGTTCTGTGATATAATGCTTCTACGGAACAAATGTTTTGGGAGGGAGCATAATGGACAGAAAAATTCTGCACGTTGACATTAACAACTGCTACGCCTCGATAGAGTGCCTGCTGAACCCCGCGCTGAAAGGCAAATGCGTGGCGGTGGCGGGCGACGTTGAACAGCGCCACGGGATAATTCTCGCAAAGAACGAGGCGGCTAAGGCTTGCGGCGTCAAAACTGGCGAGGCTATATGGCAGGCAAAGCTGAAATGCCCGCAGCTTGTGACGGTGCCTTGCCACTACGACGAATACCTGAGGGTGTCGAGGGCGTGCCACGCAATTTACGAGCGCTACACCGACAGGATAGAGCCGTTCGGCATTGACGAATGCTGGCTGGACGTGACCTGCACGCGCCGTGACATCAGGGAGGTCGCTGACGAGATACGAAACACTGTCAAAAAGGAACTTATGGTGACGGTGTCGGTGGGAGCGAGCTTTAACAAGATTTTTGCAAAGCTGGGCTCGGACATGAAAAAGCCTGATGCGACGACGGTGATAACGCGTGAAAGCTTCAGAGAACAGATATGGGGACTGCCTGCAAGCGACCTGCTTTTCGTGGGGCGGGCGACGCAGGCAAAGCTGTCCGCGCACGGAATAAGAACAATAGGAGAGCTTGCGAACACGCCTGTAAGCGCGCTGGAAAGCTGGCTGGGCAAGAACGGGCGGATGCTCCACATATTCGCAAACGGGCAGGACTGCACGCCGATAGGCTTCATGTGGGAGACGGTGCCCGTCAAGAGCATTTCCAACGGGGTGACGGCTTACCGCGATTTGAAAAATGACAGTGACGTGAAGATGATATGCTCTGCGATGGCGGAGAGCGTTGCGTCACGGCTGCGAAAACAGAAAATGAAAGGCTGCGGGGTGAGCATTTTTATAAGGGACAGCCAGCTGCGTGTCTTTTCACGACAATGCAGGATAAGCGTGCCGACGAGCGACGGCGTGGTGATAAGCGCTTACGCATTTGACCTTTACAAACGGTCTTACGACTGGTCACAGGGGATACCGATAAGGTCTGTGACGGTGGGAGTCTTTGACCTGTGCAGCGAGAACGCTGCGATACAAACTGATATTTTTTCACCTGCGGTGCGCATAGCGAAGCGGGAGCGGCTCAACGCGGCGGTGGACAGGATACGCGAGAGGTTCGGGTACACTGCGATAAACAGCGGCAGGGTGGCTGCGGACAGGGAGTTCTTCCGCTTTGATGCACGGCTGCAGAACGAGATACACCCAGTGGGTCTGTTAAAAGCACAGTAAGTGTACAAAATTTTGTACTTGAATATTTGTGTTGCAAAATATCTCCGATTGTGTTATACTTTAAAGTAAACTTAAAGTAGGCTTGCTATACTGTGAAAAAACAGATGAGGAGTGAGACTATGAGACTTTTGCTTGCAGAGGACGAAAAGGAGCTTTCCAACGCACTTGTGGCGGTGTTAAAGCACAGCAACTACTCGGTGGATGCTGTATATGACGGCGCTGATGCGCTTAATTACGGGCTTTGCGAAAACTATGACGGAATTATCCTTGACATAATGATGCCGAAGATGGACGGCATTGAGGTACTGAAAAATCTGCGTGAAAAGGGCATACACACGCCTGTTCTGCTTCTGACGGCGAAGTCGCAGGTTGCGGACAGGATAACGGGGCTTGACAGCGGTGCGGACGATTATCTGACAAAGCCGTTTGCGATGGGCGAGCTGCTGGCGAGGATAAGGGCGATGACCCGCCGCAAGACTGAATTTTCGCCGAACGACCTCGTTATCGGCAACATCACTTTGAGCCGTGAGACGTTTGACCTGAAAGGTCCCAAGGGGACACAGAAGCTGGGCAACAAGGAGTTCCAGATGCTTGAAATGATGATGGCGAACAAGAACACGCTCATCTCGACAGAGCGTTTTATGGAGCGCATATGGGGCTATGACAGCGAGGCTGAGATAAACGTTGTATGGGTATTCATATCGTACCTGCGCAAGAAGCTGGTGAGCGTTGGCGCAGACGTTGAGATAAAGGCGGCAAGAGGCGTTGGCTACACGCTTGCAGAGAAGCAGGAAAAGTGAGCGCGCTGTGTGGAAATGAGGAGTTGAGAGGTCAGTGATAAAGCGGCTTCAAAGAAAGTTCGTTATCATTGTTGCGGTATGTCTGTTCATTGTTGAGGTGCTTATAATCGGCGTTATCAATATTTTCAATGTACGCTCGGTGAACGCGGAATACGACAATCTGATGCAGATGATACAGGAAAACGACGGTAAGATACCCGACTTTTTCAGGCGCGACGATAACAGGGACAAGCAGTTTCCCGAAAGGATAGAACCTATGCCTGAGGAAATGCCTAAGAAATTCAGAAACGGCAATTTCAACGAGGAGACAAGATATCAGACGAGATTTTTCACGGTGACGTTCAAGGACGACGGCGAGGTCGCTGGTGTGAACACGGGACAGATCGCCGCAGTTGACAGCGAGCAGGCGGTTGCGCTTGCAAAGGAAATTATCGCGGGCGGCGACGACGAGGGTTACACCGACAACTACAAGTACAAGGTGTGCGACGTTCAGGTCGGCAAGATGGTAATTTTCCTTGACGTGAGAATGGGCAACAACAACAAGAACAGGTTTATGCTTATTTCGGTTCTCGTTGCGGCGGCGGGATATGTGATAACCTGCCTGCTGGTAATAATCTTCTCAAAGAGGGCGGTAAGACCTGCGATTGAGAGTTATGAAAAGCAGAGGCAGTTCATAACTGATGCGGGTCACGAGATAAAGACGCCGCTTGCGATAATCTCGGCGAACACCGAGGTTATTGAGATGACGAGCGAGGAAAGTGAATGGACACAGAGCATCAAAAATCAGGTGACGAGGCTTGACGGGCTGGTAAAAAATCTTCTGCATCTTTCGAGAATGGAGGAGGGCGATATCAAGCTGGTGTTCTGTGAGTTTGATATGTCAAAGGCGGTGGCGGAGGCGGCTATGCCGTTTGAGGCGCTTGCCAAGACGAACAGCGAGACGCTGGAGGTCGACGTTCAGGAGGGAATCATGATGAACGGTGACGAGGCGTCGATAAAGCAGCTGACGAGTATACTTGTGGAGAACGCGGTGAAATACGCGCAGGACAACTCGGTGATAAAGGTCTCTCTGTCCAGGACGGCAAGCGGCAGGCACGCGAAGCTCAGCGTTTCAAACATCTGCGAGCAGCCGCCGAGTGACACGGACAAGTTGTTTGACAGGTTCTACCGCAGTGATTCGTCACGCAGCCGCGGAGGCGAAAAGGTGGGCGGATACGGCATCGGGCTTTCGATCGCGAGGGCGACGTGTGAGGCTCACAAGGGCAGGATAGAATGCAGGGTTGACGGAAACACGGTGATATTTACGGCGTCGCTGCGGACTACCAAGTTCAAATAAAAGGGCAGTTTAAATTTTATTTGCTGCAACGATCTGATAAAAAGGGTCTTTGTATAAAGGAAGAAAAGTGAAGAAAAAGTTTTGAGCGAAAGCAGCGAGGTTTGCGGTGAGATGCCGCGGCTTCGCTGCTTTTGTGCTGTCTGGAAGTTGTGATGATCGGTGAAAAAAAGTTTTTCGGAGTTTAAGTTGGTTTAAGGTTGGGCGGTTATACTAAAGACATACCAAATGAAAGAGGTGAACGGCATGGCAGGATACGGACAGGTCTTTGAACGCATCGAGCAAAAATATCTGTTGGATGCTGACACATATAATAAGCTCAGGGAAAGGCTCAGCGGTCACGCTGTGGTTGACAAGTACGGCAAGAGCACTATCTGCAACATATACTATGACACGCCAGATCACAGACTTGTAAGGACATCAAACGAGAAACCCTTCTACAAAGAAAAGCTGCGGGTACGCAGTTACGGAACACCGAGCGGTGATTCTACGGTATTTGTCGAACTGAAAAAGAAATACGCGGGAGTTGTTTACAAAAGGCGCGTAGACATGACTTTGGAGCAGTCGGACAGATTTACACAGCAGGGTGTTATGCCGATGAAGAACCCGCAGATAGAAAAGGAGATAGCTTACTGCTTCAAGCTGTACGAGGGCTTGCAGCCGTCGTTTTTCCTCAGCTATGAGAGAATTGCGATGTACGGTGTGCAGGACAGCAGCATAAGAATTACATTTGACTCTGATGTATTTTACAGGGAGCACTCGCTGGACTTGTCGCTGGGAGCGTGGGGAAAGAGTTTGCTGGGCAAAGGTCAGAGGATAATGGAGATAAAGATAGCAGGCTCGATGCCGATGTGGCTGGTGAAGATACTCAGTGAGCTGAAGATCTATCCGACTTCGTTCTCGAAATACGGAGCGGCTTACAACAGGGAAGTTAAGAACGAGAATATGAAGAAAGAGGGTGCTGATTGTGCTTGACTTTACATCTGCTAATTTTACGGAAGTGACCAACACGACGCTTATGGTGACGTCGCTTATTTCGATAGTTCTTGGCGTGGTCATTGCGCTGGTGTTCGGTTATAAAAACAAGAAGTCCAAGGGATTTCTGATGACGATTTCGGCTTTGCCGTTCATCGTGCAGGTAGTGATAATGCTGGTCAACGGAAACGTTGGCACGGGCGTTGCGGTAATGGGTGCATTCAGCCTTGTAAGGTTCCGTTCTGTACCCGGAAATGCAAAGGACATTTGCTCGATATTTCTGGCAATGGCGGTGGGACTTGCGACAGGCACGAGCCACATTGCGCTGGCGTGTCTGATGACGGCTGTTGTATGCGCACTGGCTTTGGTTTACACGGTTATGCCAGAGAACAAGGCAAGCGGTGAAAAGGAGCTTACGGTAGTTATTCCCGAGAACCTTGATTACGACAGTGTATTTGACGACATTTTTGAAAAGTACACAAGCGAAAACGAGCTGGTGCAGGTGAAAACGGTGAACATGGGAAGCCTGTACAAGCTGAAATACACGATAAGTTTGAAAGACAAGACGAAGGAAAAGGAAATGCTCGACGAGATAAGAGTGCGCAACGGAAATCTCGAGGTCATCTGTTCAAGGGTGAAAAGTGCGGAGACCGAGCAGCTCTGATGAGGCGAAAGGAGCAAACGATGAAAAGAAGGATAATGGCGGCTGCGGCTGCTCTGATAATAGCGATAACAAGTTTTGCGGCGTGTTCGGAAAAGACTGCGGACAGCTCGGCGGCGAGCAGCGCAGGGGTAAGTTCGATAGCTGCATCGGACATTGATGTGTCGATAAAGGCTGTGGATTACGAGGTCGGTTATGACGAGGCAAGCGCCTGCAAGGTGAGCTTTGACGGTGAGTCGGCTGACGTTGACGGCAGCGGTGCGCAGTTCAAAGACGGCGTGCTGACGATAACGGAGGCGGGAACTTACATTCTGTCGGGAAAACTTGACGGCAGGGTAGTGGTGAACACTGGCAAAAACAAAGAAGTGCGAATCGTGCTTAATGGCGCGGAGATAACAAGCAGCGACAACGCGGCGCTGGCAGTTTTACAGGCGGACAAGGTGAGCATAACGCTGGCTGAAAACACACAAAACAAGCTGACCGACGGCAGCGAATATAAAACGAGCGACGATGAGTCAAAGGTCGATGCGTGTCTGTACTCGCAGGACGACCTGACGATAAACGGCTCGGGCTCACTTGAAGTGACGGGCAATTACAAGCACGGAATCGTTTCCAAAGACGACCTTGTTGTTACTGGCGGAAAGATTAAAGTTACTGCAAAGAACACGGCGATGACTGGCAAGGACAGCGTTAAGATCTCTGACGGAGAGTTTGACATTTCCGCGGGAACTAACGGCATAAAGAGCGACAACAGCGAGGACAGCTCGAAGGGCTACATTGCGCTGACGGGCGGAAGCTACAAGATCGTTTCAAACAACGACGGTATTGAGGCGTCGGGCGTTTTGAAGATTGACGGCGGCGATTTTGACATCACCACGGGCGGCGGCAGCAAGAATTCCTCGACGAAGTCTGACGGTATGCCTAACGGCGACTGGCAGAACGATATGCAAAAGGGCGGCGGCGGTATGCGCGGCAGGCAGATGCAGGGCGGCGAAATGCCGCAGATGCCTGAGGATTTTGCGGGCGGAAAGATAGAGGCTGCGGCGAGTGTTGAGGAGACTGCAAACACAGAGAGCAGCGATTCTTCCGATTCTGCAAAGGCGCTCAAGTCGGATTCCGACATTGAGATAACAGGCGGCAGCTTCAATATAGATTCGGCAGATGACAGCGTTCACAGCAACGCAAATATCAGCATCTCGGGCGGAAAGCTGGAGGCTGCATCGGGCGACGACGGTATCCATGCTGACAAGGAGCTTTCGATAAGCGGCGGCGAGATCACGATAACAAAGTCCTATGAGGGCATCGAGGGAATGAACACGACTATTTCGGGCGGAACGGTCGATGTTACGGCAAACGATGACGGTATCAACTGCTCGGGCGGCAGCGACACGGGTTCGGAAGGCAGAATGGGCAGGGATCAGTTCGCTTCGCAGGACGGTGTTTATCTGAAGATCACGGGCGGAAATATCACGGTCAACTCAAACGGCGACGGTCTTGATTCTAACGGAGATCTGTTCGTTGAGGGCGGAACGACGGTCGTTTACGGTCCGACAAACAGCGGAAACGGCGCACTCGATTACAACGGCAGTGCAAAGATCACAGGCGGAAGTGTTATTGCGATGGGTGCTGCGGGAATGGAACAGAATTTCAGCGACGGTTCGTCACAATGCTCGGTGCTTTGCGATTTTGAGACGGGCATTGCGGCTGGCAGCGAGCTTACCATAAAGGACTCGGGCGGCAATGTGGTGTTTACCGTGAAAAATCCAAAGAACTGGCAGGGAGTTGTATTCTCGTCGTCTGACATCAGGCAGGGCGAGACTTACACGCTCACCGCTGGAAGTCAGACCCAGACCATAGAGGTCACATCCGTTTCAACGTCCAATTCAAAGGGCAATCAATTCGGCGGCGGACGGATGCGCTAAATTTGCTTACCTCTTTCTCCTATTTTTCATATTCTCATCTCGGAGGGCAGCTTCACGTTGTGCGGCTGTCCTTTGAACTCTTGTGGGGAAGGGTAATTGTAAATAAATCGTAAACAAAACGCCAAACGCTTGAAATCGGCAAACGTTTGTGGTATAATGAATAAGCTGTCTGAGGAAAGGACTTAGGCGGACAGAATCAGGATGCTGTGATACCCTTCATATTGGGATATAGCCAAGAGGTAAGGCAGCGGACTTTGACTCCGTCATTTCGATGGTTCGAATCCATCTATCCCAGCCAGTTGCATATATTGGGGTGTCGCCAAGTGGTAAGGCAACGGACTCTGACTCCGTCATTCCGAAGGTTCGAATCCTTCCACCCCAGCCATCAAAAAAGTCGTAGATACGTCAAAATGACGTGTTTACGGCTTATTTTTATGCCTGAAAGTCCATTTTGACAGCAAATTTTGGGGTCATTTTTCCACTTTTACAGTTCTTTTTCGCAAAGTGATGAACGGAACTGATGAATGAAACAGGGTATGATATGATGAAGTTATGGTTTACAAATCGTAGTTTTGAGACTTTATTTGAAAGGAAAAAATGACTATGGCTGCAAAAACAAAAAGGACGAAAACAGTTCCCTCGTCGGTGTGCCGAGTAAATAAGACTCGAGATTTCACCATAATGAGCAATTGTCATCTGAATTCAAAAAATCTGAGCTTGAAAGCTATTGGTCTTTTGTGCAAAATCCTTTCTTTGCGTGATGATTGGGATTACTCTATTTCGGGGCTGTCCTCTATTTGCAAGGAAAAGGAAACGGCGATAAAAGCCGCATTAGACGAGCTGAAAGAATGGGGCTATCTCGTTGTCACAAAGCTGATGCCTAACGAAACTGAAAGCGGTCGCATCGAGTATGTCTACGATTTCTACGAAGTGTCTGAAATAGACAAGCCAGACGCAGAGCAGGGCAACGACAAGCAGCCTATTAAAAAGGGAAGCACACCCAAAGCAAAAGCAGATGCCACTACTACGCCCCAAAAACAAGGGGTAGAAAAACAAGGCATAGAAAATCTACCCCTTGAAATTCTACCGCTAGAAATTCAAGCGGTAGAAAATCAAAGGCAATTAAAAACTAATAATAAAAAACTAAATAATAAAATACTTAATAAAAATCAATCTATCAATCAATCTGCGTGTAAAGACAACAAGCAAGTTAGAGCTTCCAAGTCTTCCGAAGATAGATTGAACGACAGACGTTCACGCGAATTCAAAGCATATACTGACGTTGTGAAGCAGAACATCGACTTCTTTGATTTTTCTGATTGGCTAGGAAACGAAGATGAAGCCGAGGAAATCGTCCAAATGATTGTTAGGCAGATTTGTTCTTCTGCGCCCTATGAGCGTATATGCAATCAGCAATTTCCGAGAGAAGTTGTAAAGTCCGCTATGCTCAAAGTCGATAACACCGTGCTCACAAATGCTATCGAACAAATCAGCCATGCCGACAGCATTCAGAATTACGAAAAATATCTTATAAGCACGCTTTTCAACGAAGCCAACGGCAAGACTTTCAAGGAAAATGCCGAGTCACGCTGGGCAGACTATGCGGTAAAAAGAGATTTTGGGCATTTTAACGCATAGCTTTCCGAAGAATGAGTTTTATTCTATATCTTCGTCCCAAGCGAATTACCTGTTGTTTTTTTGCTGATAAAACTACATAGTTATACAAGATATTAAGGGATTATCTGCTATTAACATCAAGCTTTTTTAGATATTCTCTTATGGTATCAAGGATACTATCGGAAAGCTCAACCACTTCTTTTTGCGTATCTTCTATATATTTTTTAGCCTCTTCATGATTGTAGCTCTTATTGTTATGACGTAAAGAGAAACCTTCTTTATGTCTCGACCAAAATTTAAGCATAGTAAATATATCACTAATCATTTTTATTAATTGATTGTAATCTTGAGCTACAGATTTGTCTATAAATGGTGCGTATTTTTTGTTTGAAAATTCGGCATCGTTTATAAGTACACACATTTTCTCTAAATGCTTTTCAATTTCATCTGGCTCATCATCATATCCCCCACGAGCAATAATAACTGCTGTTCCAGCAGAATAAACCGCACTTAGATTCTTTTCTGATAATTCTTGATAAATCTCAAATTCTTTGTCAAATCTTGCTTGGCTTATATGATTGTTGCGTGCGTTTTTTGCTTTCAAGCGTTCTATTGCAAATGGTGCAAGAAATCCTAAGAGTGTGCAAGCACTTCCTATAAGAGTTGATAATACGGTACTGTTCATCTTATCCCTCCGTTAGCTGCTGGTACATCTTCATCAGAGCAGCCACACACTCGCTCTCGGTGTTAAGCTTGCCCCAGAAGCCGTATGCTTCCATAACCGCCTTATCGTTGAGCTGGTGAGCTTTACGAAGCTCTGGCGGCATTGTAAGCTCGTCGTAGAGATCGGCGAGGGAACAATCGGGATAGAGCGCCCTTGCGTCGAGGATTGCCTGTGCGGTCTTTTCTATTTTTGCCTTTTGCTCAGTTGTGGGAGTACACCACGGGAAGTTATTATACACAATATCCTTTGAATAACGATAACGCATTTCAAGTCTGCCTGCAACAGCACGCATCCAAGCCATGTGGACGTTTGAGGTAAGAATACCGAAATGATATATTGTTGCATTTGGAATTATGAATACAAGGTCACTGCATAAAGTATCAGGTGTCAAGAAACCCATTGGAACATATCTTCTTCGTTCAGATGATACTTTGGGTACAAGAATGTAATTAGTTTTAGGCATATTCTCAACATGAAATCTTGTTGGTTTTTCTGCCAGCTTTACTGTTCCAGCACTTTTGCTTTTCAATCTGAATTGTTTAACATTCTCTACTCTTTCAAGGCACTTAGGCATACTGCGAAGTTCTTTCGGCGAACACTCTCCAAGCCATAAGCAATAACGACTAAATCCGTTGATGAACTCTCTTGACCCTAACCAGGGTCTGAAATACTCTTTTGATTTTGGTTCAGCTTTAATAAACTCGTCCATCTCTTCTTTTGTGAACAGATAGTTGCCATCGTCAATAGGCTTGTTTCCTATTCCAATCTCAGGAATATTACAAATTGGTTTTGCTCTGCTATCTATAACTATATCATCAGCCTCAACAAGATAACCATTGATATTGCGAACAATCTTTTCCGTTCCATTATCAAAGAGTCGCTTTGGTGCGGTGCTTGGTGCAACACTAAATCCAACGATAACACAATGAACGTGAGCTTTAATGCTTGCTTCACTGTCCCAACGGAATGTTCTGTGTGCAAAGTCGATATGAACGCCTTGCTCAAACAGAGTTTTCCAAAGTATAGCTACCTGCTCACCTTGAGTTATACTGTTGGTGGAAACAAGAGCCGTTCTTATATATGTACCTTTCATAAGCTCAGCTGCTTTCTTGTACCAGCAGGAAACATAATCAAGATTTCCGTTGTTTTTTACACCGTCAAAGATGTTAAATACATCTGACTTTTGTGCATCGTTCATCAATCTTGCACCAACAAACGGCGGATTTCCGAGAATGTACGAAAGCTCGTCTTTGGGTACAATGCTTTCCCAATCAGTTCTCAAAGCGTTCTCTTCGTGTATATTTGCCGAGGTTTTAAGCGGCAGGAAAGCAATTCGCTTGCCGAGAAGGTTCTCTGTTTCGTGAAGCATCTTTGCTTCTGCGATCCAGAGAGCTGTCTGCGCAACCTTAACGGCAAAGTCATTTATCTCGATGCCGTAAAACTGCGAAATCTTAACGCTTATCGGGTCAAATTCGCCCTCACCGTCAAACATCATAGTTCCGCCTGACAGAGTATATAAAGCACTGTTCTCTAAACGGCGAAGCTCAATATAGCTTTCTGTAAGGAAGTTTCCGCTTCCGCAGGCTGGGTCAAAGAATTTAAGGCTTGCCAATTTGCGAATAAAGGCGGCGAGCTTATCATCACGTATTCTAAGAGTTTTAAGAGCCATAATCTCGTTATACTCTTTTTTCAAATCATTAAGGAATAATGGGTCTATTACCTTATGGATATTCTCTATTGAGGTATAATGCATACCGCCGCTGCGTCTTGTTTCTTGGTTTAAGGTGGATTCAAACACCGCACCAAAGATAGTTGGCGATATTTCAGCCCAGTTGAAGCCCTCGCTTGCATCAGATATGAGCAAGTCCATTATTTCTTGATTGAAGCGAGGTATCTTTATATCATCAGCAAACAAGCCACCATTGACATATGGGAAAGCAGCAAGCTCCTTATCCATATATTCATCATAATCGTCACGCTTATCCAAAGGAATATTAAGGACTCTGAAAAGCTCACGGAGTTTATGGTGAACTTCCTCGACAGGAAAGCGTTTAAGATACTGTCCGAACATCTCGTGAGTGTCAAAAACTCCTGAGTCTTCGGCATACAAGCAGAAAACGAGCCGTACGCAAAGCATATTAAGGTTTTTGAGCGTTTCGGGGCTGTCGGGGTCTTTATACTGCTTAAGAATAGCATCATAGAGCTTTCCGACAAGGTCGCCTGCGTCCATAGAAAGCTGTTCTTCTTTTTTCAGCATTTCAGACTTCTGCTTAACTATAAAGGAAAGCATATAATAATCGGTTTCCAAGTTTTTGAGAAGTATCTGCACTGGTTCACCGCTCGGCTTTTCCATATCATATACTAGGAACTCTTTGAAATTACAGGTAATTACCCAGCGTGGGTGTTCAGACAGCGGAAGCTCGGATATATAACGCTTTGCCTGCTGAAATGGATTTAAGAAAGTACCGTCAGACTGACGAATAGCTTTTCGCAAATCCTTGTCTATTGATTTTTGCTCAATCATAACCTTTGTAGCGGCAATTCTGCCGTCTATAAAAGATGTATGGTCTAAATGAACTTGATCTTCAAAGCTTATGTACTGCTCTGGGTGTTCCACACCGAGTACATCACGCAAAAGGGAAAGCCAAAACGGCTGGCTCTCGCCCTTTTCATAGCCTTTGTCAGTCCAATATTCGACAAATGCCTTTGCTGCCTTTTTCTGCTCTCTGTCGGTCATATCCGTGCCACTCCTTTTTATAAAAGTAGGTTTTCTATATTGTACCACAAGAAACCGACAAAAGCAAGAAGATAAAGCGCAAAAAATGCTTGACAAACGCAAATAAACGTGATATACTCCTACTTAGAAAAGGTTTAGAAAATACTAAAACACAATGTAGAATGGAGGACTCTTGATGAACTCCAAAAAAGTGCAAAAGGGCATAATTTTCTCTTGCGAAGAGGTAAAAAACACTATTGAACGTCGAGCTCACGACTTGGCTGTTAAAAGCAATCAATCAATTTCCTTTATTATTGAAACGACGCTGTTAGAGGGGCTTTTCCCTAGAAATGAGGATGCAAGAAGTTTTGTAATTAATGGTTTGTATCCAGAAAACGGCAACGGCAGCGTTGGGCAGACCCTAGACGATATTTTTGGGTGGAACTCCGCGGGTGTAAATTGGGGCTCGAAATACACCAATTTCAAGCCGCTGGTAGAATACTGCCTTATTCACGTTCTCAACGATTCGATGCTTTCAGAGAAAAACATGGTTTTACATCATTTTTTGAGCCAGTTTAGCTCTATTACTGAGAAAATCGAGAGAATCGCTAAATCGGACGAGGTTCAAGTTAACGAAGAAATGTTACAACACCACGCAAAATGGGCAAGACAGCTATATGAACTAGCTCGTGAAAAGCCTAACGAAGCTTGGATAAAATTCTTCTTAGAAATTATAAATGATTGCTGGGATTTTTTAAGCGATTGGTCGATTACATATAGATGCCTGAGCGATATCGCCGCAATGGCTGATTTTACTGAAACGATTGACGCAAGAAACTCTCTTGTTGAAATAATCGACAAGATTTCAAATGAGTGGTGATGTGCTCACCGCACAGCAGGGTAGCAGCGACTTTGTCGCTTGCGAATAGGGGCGGCAGCCCCTGCAATTTCGCCTCTGGCGAAATTGGGGGATAGCTGAATAGTAGTTTTCTTACCAAGAGAAAACTGCGTTCAGCGTAAGGGGCGTAGCCCCTTGATGCGTGAGAGTGAGCTTCGCCCGAGAGAGTAGCATACTCTTTCGAGAGAACAAGATAAGCACACCTTAGTGTGCGTGGGGAGTTAAGTCCCCTATCTTGTATTAGGGCAGAACGCAAGAAATTTGACTGCTACGGTCGGGACAGAAGTGACAAGGCGACATATTTTTCAAGGGAGCTTTTCATTCAGCAATGTTACAACAGGCGGCAAGGAGCAGACAAGTTTCAGCAGTGAAGTCCTAAAAAAGAAAAAGAAGGTGAGAGAATGGCAAGTATAGAGAAACACGGTGCAGACTCATTATTCTTCATCAGGCACAATATGAGGGAGCTGCCACCGAACAAAACACATTCTAACATCGAGATAGAGCCTGAGCGAACGAAGAACAATTACAGCATTATATCAAGGGGCAAATCGGCTGCTACGGTGAACAAGTACCGAAAGCAGATCGAGAAAGCTCTGTTCCAATATAACAGAAAGAACCTTATTCACTCTGTCGAAGTCGTTGTCACTCTCCCCGAAGATTGTCCGCCTGAACAGGAAAGAGAATTTTTCCAAGAATCATTCAATTATATAGCGTCTACTTTGCCAATGGGAGAAAAGTGCATTTTCCTTGCAGAAGTCCATAAGGACGAGGGATGCATTGAAAAGGACGGTAAGACTGTTGTTGAGTCACCACCACACATGCACCTTATGTATGTGCCTGCCGTACCTGACGAAAAGCACGAAGGTTTTGAGTTTAAGCTCTGCGCCGACCAGCTTACTAAAAGGGCAAAGCTCAAACAGTTTCACCCGAATTTCCAGAAGTGGCTTGACGATGCAGGAATAAAAGCTACCGTTCACAGTGGAGTAACAGGCGGAAAGAACGTTTCGGTATCAGCGTTAAAGGCATTGACCAAAGAGACAGGGCTTACGCTTTCCGATGTGAAGCAGCTGCAACAGAAAGTCCAATCACTTGAACAGCAGCTTGAAGATAAAACCAAAGAAAAGACTTGGGGCAATACTACTTCATGGGGAGAGCGTTCTGCGTGGGAACACGACGGAACGAAAGAAGTTTAGACTGAACGATGAAACAAACATCTTCCTTTTTTAGGTCAATACGGTTTTATAATATAATTCCCCTTCTTTTCTTTGGCTTGATACTCTTTTTTATCAAGGATTACTGCATCAAAGGGCTTGAAGCCCTTGCTAAACACAATGGATTAGTAGAGTATATCAAAGTAATACCGCCGACAGTTTATATTATTCTTGCGGCGATCTGGCTGACAGTTTTTCTGTCAGTTATTCGCAGCAAGCGGTATTTGTCTTTAACTGGTCGCAAGTATAGCTATGATTCGGTACATTATCGACCTATGACATATAATCAACTTGTCGATTATTTCAAAGATGCTGACCCTCATAAACTTGATACATCTTCTTTCCCACAAATGCGATGGCAGGACGCAAAAGGTTTGATTTTCGGTAAATTAGGCAAACAGCTGATATATATACCATCAAATTCAGAGGTCAATATAGCTGTATTCGGTCCTCCGGGACAAGGCAAGACCAGTGGTATTGCTATCACGAACGCCCTTCAATTTGAGGGCAGCGTTCTTGCAATTGATATCAAAGGCGATATTTACAACTACTGCAAAGGGAAAAGAGATATAGTCCGCTTTTGCCCTGACTCTATTGATGCGATAGAAAATTCTTGGCATTTCAACCCTCTTGCAGGTATAAACGATATGAGCATAACAGACAAGAAGCTCTACATAGAAGCGATGTCTATGGTGCTTGTACCAATTCAACCCGATGCAAGAGATACATATTTCGAGGACACAGCGAGAATTTATTTTCAAGGAATAGCACATCTGTTGCTTTACAAAAATCCAAACACATCTTTCCCCGATATTATCCACGCTGTTTTAACAGGAACTTGCTTTAACTGCGTTAAGGAAGCGATGAAAAGCGATTGTCTTGAAGCTAAGGAACTGTTAAGCCCGTTATATGGAAACAACGAGCGCAATATCAGCGGAGCTTACAGCACACTGTGTACAGCTATCAAGATATTTTCAAACCCTATCTTAGACGAACTGTTAACTGACAACGGCAAGTGCATTTCGATTGAAGCTCTCGAAAACGGTAAAGATGTTTATTTGCAGATTTCTCAAGAGCATTTGGAGTCATATGCGCCTTTATTCACCCTTATCATCCAGAGTTTCAGCGCAGACTTTACAAAACGCCCTGACAGCTCAACAGGCGTCAGAAACCGTCCTATTCTTATGCTGCTCGATGAGTTTCCTGCTCTGACTTACAGCTTCAAGCAGATAAGTTCAAACCTGTCTACGCTGCGCAGTAAGTCTATTATCTGTATGCTCATTCAGCAAAACTTGGCACAGCTTAAAACAAGATATGGCAGAGAAGGAACAGAAGCTATTATTGGCAACTGTCATTGCCAGCTTATTCTGGGTAGTAACGATATCAACAGCAGCAAGATGTTTTCCGACACAATCGGCATGCACAAAGTATTGCATTTTACTTGTTCCGATTCTCAATCTGCACAAAACTCAAATAACACAAGTATTCAGCAAGCAAGAGAACCTGTATTCTATCCAGAAGATTTCGGCGACCTTGGAAGCGATCTGATTGTGTACTATAAGGGTAAATACTGCCGATGTCAAAAGTTGAACTGTTATAGAGACAAATAACAAAGGAGTGTGACGTAATGAAAAGCAACAAACAGGAGATTGCGCTTCACAAAAAAGTCTGGTGCAAAATCAGGTATTATCAGCAGCTGCACGATCTGTCAAATAAAGATCTCGCTGCTTTTATCGGCGTGAGTGAGCGGACGCTTTTAGAATACGATAAGAACGCTTCGAATATTACACTTGGGAAAATCGAAAACTTCTTGAAATCTGAAAACTTGGAACTTAACGAACTTTTAGCTCTTTAAAACTACAAGAAAGAGGTGTACATAGTGCAAGCAAGAAAACTTCCAAGAGGCAATTATAATGTAGTCATATCTTATTCTAATAGCTCTGGCAATAGAGTTCAGAGGTCATTTACAGCAGCTACCGAAGAAAAAGCAGTTAAAATGGCACAGGATTTTCTAAAAAGCATAGACAATCATTAAGATACCACTATATTATTTAAGGGTTTACAAACGGTCGAAGGTATGTTATAATCATATTGTAATCATAACTATCATTATATCATACCTCATAATTCGATATGAAATGAGGTAATGTAATGAAAGCAAGACTACTACCCAGCGGAATGTATAGCGTACCTATCAACTACTATGATGAGTTCGGAAATCGAAAGCAAACATCCCGCACAGCTACCACCGAAGCAAAAGCATTGAAATTGGCTCAGGACTTTCTCGACGGCAAGGATTCAATGCTTGATGATACCACTACGTTAAGAGATGCAATGATGTATTACATCGAGACACGAAATGGCATTATCCAGCCGACAACGATTCGCACTTACATTATTCTTGCAGAGAATGCGTTTAGGTGCTTGCAGAAAACAAGGCTGTGCGACCTTAGACCTGTTGACATTCAGCGTGCGATAAGCATTGAGAGCAAAAGGGCAAGCCCGAAATATGTCAAGAATGCATTCGGCTTGTTCAAGTCAGTGCTAAAGATGTTTGAGGTCGATGTAAACCTAAGCAGCGTTAAGCTGCCTAAAGTTGTCAGGAAAGAAAAGGAACTGCCCGAATTTGCAACGATATTCGATATTTTCAAGGGCGATGACATTGAGTTGTATGTGCTGTTGGCTGCGTGGCTGTCGCTGCGTATCGGCGAAGTCGCTGGTTTGCAGTTCCAAGACGTAGACGAGGAGCAAAAGCTGCTGCACATCAGACGGACTATTATTCCGACCAAGAGCGGCAATAAGCTGCGTGAGGGCTGCAAGACCGAGAAAAGTGCAAGGACACTTCAACTTCCCAACTACATACTCGAACTTATCAAAGCAATACCGCACGAGAATGACACCGAGCAAATTCTTCAAATCACGCCGAGAGCCCTCTACGGTCGTTTTAAACGCCGAGTCGAGAAACATGGCATTGATATGACATTTCATGATTTAAGGCATTTAAACGCATCGGTGATGCTTATGCTTGGTGTTCCTGATAAATATGCTATGGAACGTGGCGGTTGGGCGACGGACAACATTTTAAAATCAGTTTATCAGCAGACGTTCTCAGCGGAACGTGTTAAGGTTGATGCACTAATAGACAACTATTTTAACAGCATCGTTAATCCGCAAAGTGATGAACGGTCGAAGGAAAACTGATGAACACACATCATTTAAAATCATATTATCCCTATTCTACGGCTTTTGTGAGGATTCAAACAAGATGTTCGAATCCTTCCACCCCAGCCAGTGCACAGCGTGCACCACGCTTGTCCCTCGCAATTAACTTTGCGAGGGATTTTTTGTTTGTAAGGCTCGGGGTTCGGGCTGGGTATGGGAACAAACTGCAATTGGTTTGAGGGCATTTCTGTACTATTCACCAAGTTGGTTGACCGAGTTCGGCGGCTCGGTTGCAAGCGCCCTCGCTGCGCCTTGCTGTCGCTAACAACCTTTCGCGGTGCGTGGGCGTTTCTGTACTATTCACTATTCGTTATTCATTATTCACTATAATTTTTAACTCGCGTACGCTCGCCTTTCTGTTCTATTTAATAATCTTTATGCTGAACTTAAATTTTCCCGCTTTCTGCAAGGTGCAGGAGGCGGGATTTTTTTGTGCGGATTTGCGTGGGTGCGGTGGTTTTCAGTTAGCTTTCACTTTAGTTTAAGGTTCATTTAAGTTAAGTGCATTAATATTTAAAGTAGATAGATTTGCATTTGCGGAAAGGACAGTGGGGCAAGTGAAACAAAAAAATGAGATATCACGCAGAAAGCGGATAATCGCTGCGATTTGTGCGGCGGTGGTTATGGCTGGCGGTTCGGCGGGCATTTACGCTTTCAGCGCGAATGACGATAAAAAGCCTGAGGACGACGAGAGCAATGTCGAGGAAGCCAAGAAGGCTGATGACGGCATCATCAGTGCGGGCGGGACGATTGAGTCTTCGCAGCTGAGCGATGAGCTGGGTCTGAATGACATGGCGGTAAAGCTTACTGTTGAAGAAGTGCTGGTGTCGGAGGGCGACAGTGTTGAGGAAGGCACTCAGCTTTACAAGCTGACGGCTGACAGCGTGACCAAGGCGAAAAAGACGCTGGAAAGCGAAAAGCAGAGTGCGAACGAGTCGCTTATCAAGCAGAAGACGACTTATGAATCTGACAAGATAAAGGCGGAGACGCTTTACAAGTCGGAGCTTTTGCAGGGCGGCAGCTCGGCGCAGGATTATGCGAACAGTTTAAGCGAGCTGGACAGCGCGTTGCAGAAGGCGTCGGACTCGTATCAGCAGGCGCTTTCGACGATAAGCGGTGTGCCGTCGCAGATAAGCACCAAGCAGTCGGAGCTTGACAGCAAGCAGGCGACTGCGGACAGCTTACAGTCCCAAAAGGACAGCGAGGACAAACAGCTGACTCAGGCGGGCAAGGACTATTCGTCGGCGGCGCAGAGCTACAACAGTGTGGTGACGCAGTACAACTCGGCGGCGAGCGTGGTGATTTACCTGGGCAACGCGCTGGGCAAGGACACGTCGGGAATAAAGCTGGCGCAGAGCGTGACTGTTGATGTGCAGGGAGCAAGTCAGGGCGGAAGCGTTCCGTCGCAGACACCGTCACAGCAGGGTGGCACAAAGCCCAGCGGTGATATGCCGAGCTTTTCGGCAAGCAGAGATTCGGCAGATAGCATTACGACGAGCACTGACGGTGCGCCGGGTGAAATGCCGAGCGGACAGCAGCCGAGTCAGAAGCCGACAGAAACGCAGACTGTGACACCTGTGACGCAGAGCGGCGATGTGCAGACGCTTTACGAAAAGGCTTACAAGGAATACACCACGCAGCAGAAGGCGCTTTCGCAGGCGAATGGAAAGCTGTCGACGGCAAAGACGAAATATGAGAGTCTGAGCAAGACAGTTTCGCAGACGGCGAGCAAGCTGAGCGAGGCACAAAGCGGCGTGAGCACTCTGAAAAAGGAGATAAGCGAGCTGGAATCGACGCTTTCAAAGGCAAAGAGCAATCTCAACAAGCTGAGGAGCGAATACACCAAGCTGAGCAATTCTTACGAATCCGACAAGCTGGAGCTTAAAAACAAGATGGACACGGACAATGCGGCGAGCGAGAATGCAAAGTTCAACTATGACATTACGCTGAGCACGATAGAGTCGGAGCTGGAAGAAAAGCAGACGGCTTACAACACTGCCGCAGAGAATCTGAGTATTTTTGAAAAGTCCCTTTCGGGCGGATATATCTGCGCGAAGCAGGCGGGCACGGTTTACTCGCTGAGCTATACGCAGGGTAAGAACGCAGATGTCAGCAAGGCGTTCGTGACTTACGTTGACAAAAGCGAAATGAAAACGACGGTGGAGCTTGACCAGTACGAAGTGACCGAGATAAGCATAGGCGACACGGTGGTCATCTACTCGTCGGAGACGGGCGTTTCAAACGGAAAGATAACGGCTATCGCGGCGGGCGAATCGACGAGTCTTGTTGATGTTAAATTCAATGTGACTATCACGGCTGACGAGAGTGCAAACGTTTACAGCGGTCAGTCGGTCAACGTATATTTCAACTACACCTCGACAAGCGGAATGACCGATTTCAGTGGCGGTGACGATTCACAAAAGGGTGAACGTTCGCAGAGCGGCGAGCGGCCTGATTTCTCAGGTCAGATGCCTGAGGGATTTGACCCATCAAATATGCCGTCGTTTGACATGAGAAAGGGAGACGAATGATGAAAAAGATACTTGCAGGCGTAGCTGCACTTGTGATAATCAGCGGCTGCGTGCTGGGATATATGTTTTTTATAAAGGACAAGGACTCTGGCGACGTGCAGGTCACAAAAGAGGTGACTGTGGCGCGGGGCGATGTGACAGCAGGCGTGAGCGAAAGCTCGTCTGTCAAAGTCGAGTCGCTGGAACAGAGCTATGATTTAGAGATTAATGCGACAAGCGTTTCGGCGTCGGTGGAAAGCGCTTCGGCATCTTCGGCAGGCGGCTCGGGCGCACCGTCGGGAATGGGCGATATGGCGTCAATGATGCAGGGCAGCTCGAACAAGTCTTCAAGCAAGAGCGGCGGCTCGGTCGGCTCGACAAGCGTTTCGACAAAGTCGGAATCGTCTTCTGTGGCGCTGGTAGTTGACGAGGTGCTTGTTACTGCGGGACATACGGTCAAAAAGGGCGATACGCTTATGACCATCACAAAGGAGAGCATTGACAGTGCGAGGACGCTGCTGAAAAAGGCTGTTGAAGATGCAGAGCTTGCGCTCAAGCAGGCGCAGATAGACGAGAGCAAGACAAAGCTGTCGGCAAAGTATGAATATGACACGAGGATTTCTGACGGGCAGAATGCACAGTCGGTTTACAACGCAAAGCTCAATGAGATAGCACAGAACATAAGCAGTCTGAGCAGTCAGATAAACGACGTGAACTCGCAGATTTCTTCCTGCACCGACGACAAGCAGCTTTCGCAGTTAAAGACGCAGCTGGAAAGTTTGCAGTCGCAGTACAACTCGGCGGTAAGCTCCCGCGCGGCTGACGAGCTTGCGGCAAAGCAGACCTACGACGAGGCTGTGATGTACTATAAAAATGCAAAGGATCTTTACAACGTGGCGATAAGCGGCGTGGGCACGGCTTCTGCCGAGGCAAAGGAAAAGGTGGAGACTGCAAAGGCTGATTTAGAGGCTTTTGAGGCTTATGTCAAAGACGGAAAGATTCTTGCTCAGTACGGCGGAACGATAACGGCTGTGGGATACTCAAAGGGCGACACGCTGAGCACTGAGACGGCTATTGCGAGCTTTGCGGATGCGGAGAGCATCACGGTAACTGTCAACGTGACAGAGGACGACATCGGCGTTGTTGAGCTTAACGACGAGGTCGATGTGAGCTTTTTGGCGTTCCCTGACGAGACTTACAGCGGATACGTTTCGGAGATAGGTTCGTCAACGTCAAACTCAAAATCGGCGACGGTGAGCTATCCTGTTACGGTGGTCATCACGAAAGTTCCCGAGAAGATTCTTTCGGGAATGACTGCTAACGTGACGTTCATATCTAAGAAAGTCAAGGACGTGCTTTACGTTTCAAACAAGGCGGTCATCACCGAGGACGGCGGAAGCTACGTTCTGAAAAAGACTGACGGCGGCGAGGAAAAGGTCAAGGTCGATATCGGCTTTTCAAACGGCAGTGTTGCAGAGGTGACGGGAGTTTACGAGGGCGACACGCTGCTGATAAAAGGTAAGGTGTCGTGATATGCGTTTTTCTGAGATACTCAATCTGGTCAGGATAAACCTGATTCAGAATAAATTCAAGGTGCTTCTGACATCTATCGGCATTATTGTCGGTGCGGCGACGATAGTTTGCGTTATCGCTATCGGTCGCGGCGGTCAGGCGGACGTTGCGGAGCAGTTCCGCAACCTGAATGCGGGCGCGCTGGACATAAGCTATGAGCAGTCGCAGTCAAGCAGCGGTATGCCGAACTTTTCGGGCAGCACAAGCGGCAGACCGGATATGTCATCGGGCGGTTCAAGCGGTGAGAAAAGCTCATCAGGCGAAAAGAGCAGCCGTTCGAGCAGAAGCAGCGGCGGAAATTCCATGCCGAGTTTCAGCGGCAATATGCCTGATATGAGCTCTATGTTCGGCGGCAGCACCGACCGAAAGAACACCAAGAAGATAACCCTTTCGACAGAGGATATGGACAACATCACTACCTCGGTAGCTGGACTTTCCGAGGCGACAATAACATACACGACCAAGCAGAACATCTACGGCGGAAACATCGAGGAGAGCGAGAGCTACACGGTGGCTGGAACGCTTTCGGATTACGCGCGGCTGAGCAATCTTTCGATGCTGTTCGGTGATTATCTCACCGACGCGGACAACGAAAACAAGACAAAGGTTTGTGTGCTGGGTTACACGGCGGCAAAGAAGATTTTCGGCAGTGCAGAGGACGCTTATGACAATCTTATTTACATTGACGACAGACCGTACAGGGTCGGCGGAGTGTTTGCCGAGCAGGGAACTGTTGAGGCGGGCATAAGCGCTGACGAGGCTATCTTTATCCCGTATGCGACGGGTATCAAGTACCTCACGGGCAGAGGCATCAGCCCGACGATAACGGTCATTGCGCAGGACGTTGACAACATTGACGCTATCACAGAGGACGTTAAAAAGGTGCTTGCAGAGAGCTATCCCGATGCGGAGTTCACTATTTCCGATGCGGGCAGCAAGATGGAGGCAGCTAACAAGTCAAACAGGACTCTGACACTTATGCTTATCGCAATGGCGTCGATAGTTTTCATAATCGGCGGAATAGGCATTATGAACGTGCTGTTCGTTTCCGTAAAGGAACGTACACAGGAGATAGGCATACTCAAAGCTATCGGCGGTTCGAGAAAGGACATTCTGCTCGAATTCATGATGGAGGCTTGCAGCATAAGTATTATCGGCGGTATCGTCGGAGTGGGCTTGAGCTTTGCGGTCAGCCCGCTGATAACGAGGTTCAGCGTGAGAATGGAGATGTCGGTCACGGGTGCGCTGCTGGCGATGGGATTCTCCCTTGTCACAGGTACTATCTTCGGTTTCTACCCTGCGTGGAAGGCGTCGAGGCTTGTTCCTGTTGAGGCACTTGCAAGCGAATAAGAGTATGGAAGGATTGAGGTGTTTTAAAATGAAGAAGATAATTTCGGCTGTGCTGGTGCTTGCGATGGCGGTGTCGATGGCTGCCTGCGGTGACAGATCCAAGGCTGACGAAAGCGGCGATCTCATTTACGGCGAGGTGCAGTCGATTTCGGGCAACGATGTTGTGATAAAAGTTGCAAAGGAAAACGAGGGTAAGGACAATTCGGACGACGCGTCTGAAAGCGATGACACGAGCAGCTCGGACAAGAAGAGGTCAAGAGGCGATTTCAACCCAGGTGATTTCAGCGGCTCGATGCCTGAGGGATTTGACCCGAAGAATTTCGACGGCTCTATGCCCGATGGATTTGACCCTGAGCAGTTCAAGGGCAAGCGCCCAGGCTCTGACAACTCGGATAACTCGGACAACAGCGGCAGCTCAAAGAGGGCACGACCTGACATGAGCAATCTGCCTGACGATTTTGACCCCAGCAAGCTTGGCTCTATGCCTGACGGGTTTGACCCGAAGAACTTTGACGGCTCAATGCCTGAGGGAATGAGCAGACCTGACGGTGCGTCAAGAAAGTCCAGAAGCGGAAAGAGCAGCGGAAAGTACACTGTTACAGACGAGGAGCAGGAGCTGAGGATCCCCGTCGGCACGAACGTGACCACAAGCTCGGGCGTTAAGACGAGTTTTGATTCGATCGCAAAGGGCGACATTATAAAGTGCTCTGTGGAAAAGGGCGATGACGGAAAGTACACCGTCAAGGAAGTCTGGATAATGGAAAAGTGAGGCTGAGCGTATGGACGAACAGATAATATCTATGAGAAATGTCTGCAAAAGTTACAAGATAGGCTCTGAAAAGCTCAACGTGCTCAAAGACATTGATTTCACGGTGAACAAGGGCGAGTTCACGGCGATACTCGGTCCGTCGGGTTCGGGCAAATCGACGCTGATGAACATTATCGGCTGTATGGACAATTTCGACAGCGGCTCGTATTCGCTCAGCGGCATTCCTATCCACATGACAAAGGAAAAGGAGCTTGTGAAGATACGCAATCAGCAGATAGGATTTATCTTTCAGAACTATCATCTGATACCGACATACAACGTTATGCAGAATATCATCATGCCGCTGCTTATGAGAGGGCAGGACAGAAAGTCTGCCGAGAGAGACTGCCGCGAGGTTGTTGAGATGCTCGGGCTTTCTGACAGGCTTAAGCACAAGCCGTCGGAGCTTTCGGGCGGTCAGCGTCAGAGAGTTGCAATTGCAAGGGCGCTGTGTTCAAAGCCGTCGCTGCTGCTTGCAGACGAGCCGACGGGCGCACTCGACCAGCAGAGCGGTATCGAGGTGCTCAGGCTGTTTACCAAGCTGCACGAAATGGGAAACACTATCGTTATGATAACCCACGATATGAATGTTGCAAAGTGGGCGGAGCGCACGGTCAACATCATCGACGGCGAGATATCAGAACAGACTGTGCACAAGAAAATAAGCTGACAAGACAATTTCACATAATACCGCGAGGCTCGCTTTGCCGAAATGGCAGGGCGGGCTTTTGCGTTGGTAATGTTGACATTCGGTGTGATAAGTGGTACGATATTAGGAAAGGACAGGTGAGAAAAATGGCACATATTCTGATAATTGATGATGATATACATATCGGCAATATGCTCGAGGAGGTGCTGACCGCAAAGGGTTACACTGTGGGCAGGGCGTACTCGGGAACGGAGGCGCTTTTGGTGCTTTCAGGTTCTAAACCAGACCTGGTGCTGCTTGACCTGATGCTGCCGGGACTTACGGGCGAGGAGCTGCTGCCGAAGATAGAGGGCGTGCCTGTTATCGTGGTGAGCGCGAAAACGGACATTCCAGGCAAGGTCAACCTGCTTATGCAGGGCGCGTGCGATTACATCACAAAGCCGTTTGATGTCAGCGAAATGCTGGCGAGGATAAGCGTTGCGCTGAGAAAGACAAAGACTGCGGACAGCGACAGCATAAGTGCGTGCGGGCTGACGCTGCACAGCGACACGCTGACGGTCAATGTGCAGGGCGAGGACATTCGCCTGACGAGGACGGAGTGTGCGATTCTGAAACTGCTTATGCAGAATGAGGGAACGCCTGTGGGGCGCAGCACGATACTTGACAAGATAAGCTTTGATACGCCCGACTGCACCGAGCGCAGCCTTAAACAGCACATTTCAAATATGCGCAAAAAGCTGATGGCGGCGGACGGCGTTGACCATATCGAAGCGGTTTACGGGATTGGGTTTAAGATAAGATAATCTGTTAGTGATAATGATGTGTCCGAATGGGGCAAACCGTTCGCAAGCGAACGCTCTGGGGGCGACCGGAAAGCCCCTGAGTATGCAGCGCGGAAATCTTGACAAAATCTTGACCTTTTCTTTGCCGCTTTCTTGACCTTTGAGTGATAATATTAGAACAGAAAGGATGATGAACATGGAATATGTACTTACCACACACAATGTTTCTAAGTATTATCACTCGGCAATGGCACTGAGCAACGCGACTATCAACGTGCCAAAGGGAGCTGTCTACGGCTTGGTGGGACTCAACGGCGCGGGCAAGACGACGCTGATGAGAGTCGTTTGCGGCTTGCAGCTGCCAAGCACGGGATACTATGAGCTTTACGGCGTGCGCAACACAGATAAGCAGATAAGCAAGATGCGCAGGAGAGTGGGCGCGGTCATTGAAAAGCCTGCGTTCTACCCGAACATGACGGCAAAGAAAAACCTTATCGCACAGTACAAGATGCTGGGGCTGCCTGTAGACGAGACGGTGGACGAGCTGCTGGACATGGTGGGTCTTGGCAGCACGGGCGCAAAGAGGGCGGGCAAGTTCTCCCTCGGAATGAAGCAGCGCCTGGGCATTGCTATTGCGCTGGCTGGTTTCCCCGATTTTCTGATACTCGACGAGCCGATAAACGGTCTTGACCCTGAGGGAATCGTTGAGATAAGAGAGATGATATTAAAGCTCAACAGGGAAAAGGGAATCACCGTGCTGATTTCGAGCCACATACTTTCAGAGCTTTCGCTGCTGGCGACGCACTACGGCTTTGTCAACAAGGGAAAGGTCGTTAAAGAGATAAGCGCGGAGGAGCTTTACAGGCAGGCGCGCAAGTGCATGGTCGCTGAGGTGAGCGATGTGCAGGTGCTGTCTATGGTGCTTGAAAAGCAGGGCATTGAATTTGAGATAATCTCGGACAACAAGGCGAAGATTTTTGAGAAGATGTCTGTCACGCTGCTGTCGGAGCAGCTTTCGGCAAAGGGCTGTGAGCTTATCGGGGTGACGGAGGCTGACGAGAGCCTTGAAAGCTATTTCCTTGACCTCGTGGGAGGTGGCAGGAATGGCTAAGATTTTCAAGTACACTTTAAAGAGCAATTTTCTGTCGTACCCGTTTCTTGTGGCGCTTTTTGCTGCGGTGCTTGCGGGTGTATTCGAGGCGTTCTGGTGCATTGTTGACTATGCGGGCGTGGAGTTTGAGAAGATGCAGCTGATGACCAACAACACTCCGATAATACTGCTGTTTGTTGCGGCGGTGCTGCCGAGCCTGCTGACGGGCAGAGAGTTTTCAGAGGGCGCTGTCCGCAACAAGATAGTCACGGGCACGACGAGGACGGGCTTTTTTATGTCGCATCTTCTTGTCAACGGACTTATTGCGCTTGCGATGACGGTGCTTTACTATATGCCGATGTTTATTGCGTGCACAAAGTATTTTGACCATTTCCAGCCGTACATGGTGCTGCTGTCGATGGCGTGCATTTTCCTGTCGCTTTTGTTTGTGACGACGCTGGGAACGGTCATTGCGGTTATGCTGCAAAAGACGATACTTAGCCTTGTTGCAATGGTGTTTGTGATGTTTGTGCTTTCGTTCGCGGCGAACTGGATAACGAGCAATCTTAACCAGCCTGAGTTTATCGAGGGCACGAGAGAGTACGGACACGTTGACCAATTCGGCGCTTACGACAACAAGATTACCGAATACAAAGAACCTAACCCGTTCTACGTTAAGAGCAAGGCGGCGAGAAAGGCGATGTGGACGGCGTACTGCGTTATGCCGTTTGGCTGCAATATGCAGGGCGCAGGCATTATCAACGGAAAGCTGACATCTGTCCAGCAGATGCACAGGATATGGCAAGAGGCAGAGCCTGAATACGGGCGGTATGGTTCGATAAAGGAGCTTCAGGACAACTTCTTCCTGATGCCGCTGTATTTGTTCGGGTCGACGGTGGTCATTTCGGCGGCAGGGCTGCTGCTGTTCAGACGGCGCAACCTGAAATAAGGCGGTGAGCGTATGCGTGATCTGATAAAAACGAATCTGCGTTTTACGACGTTCAATAAGTTCACGGTCATTATTGCGGTGCTGCTGTTCTATCAAGCGATTATTCGGATCAGACCGGGAGATAATGACAGCTGGCTTTTGATCGATTACAAATATGCGCTCGTCGTTATTTGCGCTGCTGTGCTTGTCAAAAGCGAAAGAGACAAGCATTCTGGTTTTTACCGCAATATGATCGCATCTGGATATCTGCGCAGGCAGGTGCTTGCGGCACATCTTATCTCCTGTGCGCTTTACGGCGGAATGCTGTTTCTGTGCGTGGCGATACCGATGTCAGCGGCAATGCCCACTCCGGTCGGATTTGTGACGCACGCAATGATATTTATGTTCTGCTCGATGATAGTCGGATGTGTGTCGATGCTTATAAACAATTTCTATTGCGTCCTGCTCGTGATACTTACAATAGGTCTCGTGTATGTCAGCGTTGACAGCCTGATACTCGACCCGCTTTACCGTCCGAAGTATAACTACGACTACGTTGAAGAACCGAGCGATACAAGTGTTGAAAAGAGTCATTACATACCTAAGGAAAATCGGCTTTACGTTGGCGGCTTGCAGAGACCCTTTTACAAGGCGCTGGCGTATATGAATCCCGTTTCGCAGATGAACAGCTCAGTGCTTGCAGCAGGCAGACTCGAAGGCTTTGATTATGACCCTATCAATTTCAGTAAGAACGAAAATCCGATGATCTATGAGCTGACATTCCCGCTGGTAACGCTGGGAATGATGGCGGCGCTGACGCTGGGCGGGTGCGTTTTTTTCAGAAAGAAAGACCTGTTCTGAGCTTCATTTCATAACGTAAGGCGGTGAGCGTATGTTTGGTTTAATAAAAACAAATCTGCGTTTTACGACGCTTAATAAGTTCACGGTCATTATTGGACTGATTCTGTTCGGGCAGTCTTTCCTTATGGCTGACCCCGGCAGATACGATTCCACTCTTGTGGGCGATTACAAATATATGCTGGTCGCTGTCTGCGCAGCTGTGCTCGTCAAAAGCGAAAGAGACAAGCACTCGGGCTTTTACCGCAATATGATCGCATCGGGATATCTGCGCAGGCAGGTGTTCACAGCGCATCTTATTTCCTGTGCGCTTTACGGCGGCCTGCTGTTTCTGTGCACTGCGATACCGCTTACAGCAGAAATGAGCGCTCCGTTCGGTTTTGTGACACACGCAATGGTGTTTATGTTCTGTTCGATGATAGTCGGCTGTGTGTCGATGCTTATGAACAATATCTATGGCATCGTGCTCGTGATCTTTACAATAGGTATCGTGTATGTGAGTGTTGACAGCCTGGTACTTGACCCGCTTTACCGTATAAAGTATAAGTACGTCTATGTTGAGGAGCCGGTGGAGACATACATTGAAAACGGTCATATCAAACTGGTGGATAACCGCCTTTACGTCGACGGCGTCCACAGAGGATTCTGCAAGGTGCTGGCGTATATGAATCCGATTTCGCAGATGAACTATTCCCAGAGGGCAGTAAAGGATCTCAGAGGCTTTGATTTTGACTATTACGATGACAGCATGAACGAAGACTATATGCTGATCGGTGAATTGTTCTTCCCGCTTACATCACTGGGAATGATGACGGCGCTGACGCTGGGCGGGTGCGTTTTTTTCAGAAAGAAAGACTTGGAGTAGAGGTGCGGAGATGCTGAAACTAATCTGGCAGAATTTAAGATATGGCACTTTCGGCAAGGTGTTCCTGCTCGGTGCGGCGATTCAGGCGTTCATCGTTTTTACGAGCATTAAAGACGGATTTTACTTTATACAGTCCGCGCCGATGATAGCAGGAATGTTTGTGAGCTGTGCGGTGGTCGTTATAAATACCGCGATTGAGATGGAGAGCGGTGCGTACCGCAACAAGATAATCTCGGGCTACAGGCGCTGGCAGATATTCTTTGCGCAGATGATTTCGTCTGCGGTGTGCGGCGGTGTGATGTTTGCGATTATCGGTGTGCCGCTGTATGTGAAATGCGCAGTTCCCGAAATTTACTACACGGCGGTGATAGCGCTGGCAGCGTATGTTGTTATGGCTGTGATATGCGCCTGCGCGGTAATGTGTTTTCCGCACATCAACAAGGCGGGTGCGGCTATACTGCTTTTGTTCTTTGCGTGTGTGGCTATGGCTTATCCGATGCAGGATATGCTTTCAGAGACGCAGTATGATGTGGACTGGAAAGTCGAAGACGTTACTCACGACGACGGAAGCCACGAGCTTGTGGAGACAATGAAGCAAAGTCCTAACACGATGTATCTTGGCGGTGTGCCGAGGGTGATCGTAAAGTCGGCGACGTACATAAATCCTTATTCGCAGATGCTGTACATTGACCAGCTGATAGCGCATGTGCAGAACATATATATTGATGCAACGCTGAATTTTGAGCACGGTCCCGACGCCACGCAGGAGGAAATAGACAACCACAGAAACGAGATAATCAACAGGTGGCAGACGATATGCGAGTATGACGGTGACCTCAGCGGCGATGCGGCAAATGCCTACGGCGACGACATAAGCAATGACATTATCAATGAGAACTGGAGTTTCCCGCTGATATCGCTGGGGGTTGCGGCGGTGTTTATGGTCGTGGGAATGCTTGTGTTCAAAAAGAGAAATTTAGTTTAGCAAAAGAGGTGAGCTGATTGGCTTGGGTGATCTGCGCGGTGCTGGCGGTGGTGTGCATACTGCTGTTGGCGAAGATATATTATTTGAGGAAAAGCTGCGATGAAATTATCGACAAGCTTGACCTTATCATGTCTGATGACACCAACGCGAAGATCACGATACTGTCTGATGACAGGCACATGAAGCTGCTTGCGACGGAGCTTAACAGGCGCTTGCGGCAGATACGCAAAGATCAGCTCAAATACATCAGCGGTGACAGGGAGCTGAAAGACGCCATCACAAACATCTCCCACGACCTGCGCACGCCGCTGACGGCGATAATGGGTTATTTGCAGATAATGAAGGACATTCCCAAGAGCGAAAAGCTGGAGCAGTATCTTGCGATAATCAAGGGCAGGGCAGAGGCGATGAAGCAGCTGACAGAGGAGCTTTTCAGGTACTCGGTGGTGCTCAGCGAGCAGCAGTCGCAGCCTGAGCAGACGGTGGTGAACAAGGTGCTTGAGGACAGCGTGATGAGCTACTACGCGGCGATGAGCGAAAAGGGCATTGTGCCGGTGGTGGACATCACGGAGGAGAAGATAACGCGCCTGCTTGACCCGACGGCGCTGGCGAGGGTGTTTGCGAACCTGATGAACAACGCGATAAAATACAGCGGAGGCGACCTGGAGATTTCCCTGCGTGAGCCGTGCGTGATAGAGTTTTCAAACAGCGCGCCCGAAATGACGAACACGCAGGTAGAGAGACTTTTTGACAGGTTCTACACCGTTGAGGCGGCGCACAAGAGCACGGGATTGGGGCTTTCGATAGCGCGCACACTTATCGAGCAGATGGGCGGAATGATAGACGCGGCGCTTGTCGGCGAAAAACTGACTATTACGATTTTTCTTTAATACTATCCTTTGAAAGACCCTGTTGTAAAATGCGGGGTCTTTTGCATTCTCTGCCGTTGACTTATGGGCTGCGGCGTGATAAAATAGGAGAGGAGTAAAATTTCAAGGAGGAACTATGCCCGAGATAATTGAGATAACTGACCTTTCGCTGCCCGAGCTTGCGCCGTTTGTGAGCACAAACGAAGTGCAGCTGAAAAGATATTTTGAGCCTGATAAGCTGGGGATTTTCATTGCGGAAAGCCCCAAGGTAATCAGGCGTGCGCTGGAAACAGGCTATCAGCCGATTAGCTTTTTGTGCGAGAAAAAGTACATCACGGGGCAGGCGCGTGACATTATTGAGGCGTGCGAGGGTGTGCCAATTTACACGGCGGAAAGTGAGCTGTTGACGCAGCTGACAGGCTTCAAGCTGACGCAGGGTGCGCTGTGTGCGATGCGGAGAAAAGAGCTGCCCACCGCGGAGAGCCTGCTTGAAAATGCGGGCAGGGTGGCGGTGCTGGAGGACATAATGAACCAGACGAACATCGGCGCGATTTTCCGAAACGCTGCTGCGCTGGGGATAGACGCTGTGCTGCTGACGCCTGCGTCGAGCGACCCGCTTTACCGCCGCAGTATCAGGGTGAGCATGGGCAACGTGTTCAACGTTCCGTGGACGTACATGGAGCAGACGCCGCCCGATTATGTGGGTATGCTCAAAGACAGCGGCTTTGTGACGGCGGCGATGGCTTTGCGCAGCGACACTTTGAGCGTTGACGACCCTGTGCTTTCGGCGCAGGAGAAGCTGGCGGTCATTCTGGGGACAGAGGGCGAGGGCTTGAAAGCCGAGACTATCGCGGCGTGCGACCACACGGTGAAGATACCTATGCAAAACGGCGTTGATTCGCTGAATGTGGCGTCTGCAAGCGGGATAGTTTTCTGGGAGCTGCGAAAAAGGCGGGGATGAGACGGATATTTTTACGAGCGGTCATTAACAAATTGTGACCGCTTTTTTGCACTATTTATTTGTTTTTAGGTGCAAATCTATTGACAATTTGCACAAATTATGCTATCATAAAGTGGGTAATTATATTGTTTTTAGAGCACCACCTTGGAGGAAACAGATGAGTGACGCAAGAAAGCGATATGCAGTTTTGGTCGGGCAAGCCGACGAAAGCTATCAGGAAAGATTTATGAGAGGATTCCTGCGCAGTGCATTTGCAAACAATGCTGATGTCTGCGTGTTCTCGATGTATGTCAAATACCAGGATACTGCCGAGCGTGAACAGGGTGATTCAAACATCTATTCGCTGATGCAGCCAGAGGCGTTTGACGGCGTTGCTATGCTCAAAGACAGCATTCAGACGGCGAACGTGCCTGAAAAGCTGGAAAAGTGGCTGAGCGAGGAGTTCAAGGGTCCTGTTCTTATTGTGGAAAAAGAGAGCGAGCTGTTTCCGTATGAAATTACGGGCAGCTATCAGGCAATGTACAACGTTGTCGCGCATATGATAGAAAAGCACGGTTATTCGGATATTGCGTTCCTGTCGGGCAAGAAATGGCACGAGCACTCACAGGAGAGACTTAAAGCGTACAGGGATTGTATCGAAAAGCACGGTCTTGTGGTGAACGAGGACAGGATTTTCTACGGCGATTTCTGGTATCAGAGCGGTGAGAGCTGCGCTGACCAGCTGACAAGCAAGGGCAGAAAGCTGCCGCAGGCTGTGGTTTGCGCAAACGACCAGATGGCTATCGGTCTTTGCAAGGCGTTCACTGAGCGCGGGATAAGGATCCCCGAGGACGTTGCAGTTGCAAGCTACGACTCGACGGTGGAGGGACAGACCAGCCCGAAGCCTTTGACCTCGACGGTCATTCCCGCGGAGGCTATGGGCGTTTACGCGGAGAAGTTCCTGCGGGCGTCGCTGGAGGGCAAGGAAATTGAGCCGTACAACGAGATTCCCACGCTGCTGATAGGCGAAAGCTGCGGCTGCTCGGAGGCGGAATCGCAGATGCCGAAATTCAGCGGCAGGCGTGACAGTTGGGGAACGCAGGTGTCCGAGGAGGGCTATTTCTCGATATTCAACAAGATGCCCGAGACGCTGCTTATGCAGAACACACTCGAAGATTTTATCGGCACGCTGTATTCATACTGCTATCAGATACCAAATGCAAAGAGCTTTCATCTTTGCCTGACCAACTGGTACAAGTACATTGGTGCTGACGCGGGACTGCGGCTGAAAAACGACGGCTATCCCGACAAGATGACGCTGGCGATAAGGTACAGCGAGGACAAGAAAAACAACAGGGCAAGTCTTGACGAGACTTTTGAGACAAAGCTTATGCTGCCCGAGCTTTTTGAGCGCAGGGATAAGCCGGCCGCTTATTTCTTCACGCCTGTTTTCTATGAGTCGGAGTGCTTCGGCTATGCCGCACTTAGCTACGGCAATGAGCCGAGAAGCTATGACGAGAATTACCGCCGCTGGATAGGCACTGTGTGCATTACATTCGAGGCACTGCGCAGAAACATGATGATAGAGAGTCTGCGCGAGCAGATGATAAAGCACAGGACCAGCAAGTTTGCGGGACCGAACAGCGCTTATGAGCGAATGAGCGAGGAAGAAAAGCTCGACCACGACCTTGTGGGACAGATTCTCGACAACAACCTGCTGACCTATCATTTCCAGCCTATCATAAACGCGAAAGACGGCAGCATTTATTCGTACGAGGCGCTTATGCGCTCGATGACGGACAGACCTATTTCGCCTTTGTCGATAATCAAGTTTGCGACGATGCAGGGCAGGCTTGAAGACGTTGAGAGAGCGACGTTCATAAACGTTTTGCAGATAGTTGACAAGAACAAAGAGCGCCTTGCGGGTGCAAAAGTGTTTATCAACAGCATACCCGGAGTGCGTCTGCACGACGCGGACAGCATAATGGTCGAGAATTATCTCAAAGCCAATTCGGACTCGGTGGTCGTTGAGCTGACGGAAAAAGCGGAGCTGAGTGACGCGGAGCTTGAAAGATTAAAAGATTATCTGAGAAACCTCGGCATACAGATTGCCGTTGACGATTACGGCACGGGTTATTCAAACATCAGCAACCTGCTGAGGTATATGCCGAACTATGTTAAGATAGACAGGTCGCTGCTGAGCGGCATACAGTCGGACAGCCACAAGCAGCATTTTGTAAGAGAGATTATAAACTTCTGCCACGACAACGCTATTCTTGCGCTGGCAGAGGGCGTTGAAACGGCTGACGAACTGCGCACAGTCATTCATCTCGGTGCAGATCTCATCCAGGGCTTCTATGTGGGCAGACCATCGCCGCTGTTTATCGGTCAGCTTGACTCTAAGCTGCGCAGCGAGATAAGGTCGTATTATCAGGAGTATATTGACGGCACGATAAAAAAGACCTACACGGCAGGAAAGACCAACCGTGTTTCGCTGGGTGCGCTTGCGCGTGACGGCTGTTCTGACATCGTTGTCGGGCAGGGAAGCATGGTTTACAAGGACATTTCTATTATCGGTGCGCCGTCGCTCAAGACCGACATCAATCTGCGGATAGAGTCGGGCTACACAGGGCGCATCACGCTTGAAAATGTGGCGTTTTCAAATGTCAAGAACAGACCAAGCATCGAGCTTTGCGAGAACTGCGATGTGACGCTGGTGCTCGTCGGTGAAAGCTTGCTTTCAAATTCGGGCATTTATGTTCCCGAGTCGTCGAGGCTCGTTTTCGAGGGCGACGGAAATCTGACGATAGACCTTACCAGCGTTGAGTATTACGGCATTGGTGCAGGAAACGAAAGGCACGGCGAGATAGTCTTTGAACAGGACGGCAAGATAGAGATCCACAGCCGCGGAAAGAACGGCGTCAGCATAGGCTCTGACCTGGGCGGAACTATCAGGATAAACAAGGGTCACTATGTGCTTATGGGGACGGGCGACAGAGGTGTAGGTATCGGCGCGATAAGCGGAGACACCAAGCTGGATATTGTCAAGTGCAATCTTGAAGAAGAGCTTTTCGTGACGGAAGGTCTCGGTCTCGGTTCATTTGACGGAAACGCGGATATCTCGATAACACGAAGCTCGTTCAGAATGATTGTAAACGGAAGCACGACGGTGTCTATCGGCACGGTCAACGGCAAGAGCTGCAGCGTCAGAATATTTGAAACTAGCGGCATGATAAACATGAGAGCCAACCGCTCGACCTGCATGGGAGCGCTTGACGGCAAGACGAAGCTGGATATCAGTTATGCGTCTATCAAGCTGTTCAATTCGGGCAAGGAAGCGCTGGCACTGGGCGGATACAATGAGGATACGCTCATCGACCTCAACAGTGCTGATACAAGGGTCGAGGTGCACAATGTTATAAACAAGGACACCTTTGCGCCTGATGATAAGATACAGATAGTCAACGGCAGAATGAGTTTCATTGTCAATGACAAGCCTGTTGAGCGCAAGCTGAGATACGATTTCAACCAGTGATGTATCTCGCAGATATATATTCCAAATAATTTTTGGAGGAGAAGTATGGTAACCAACGACCCGATTTTCAATATAATAGCGCAGTCTCTTCTGGTGGACTACACCAGCGTTTATTACGTCAACGCGGTGACCAACGAATACCAGTGGTATTCGGCTGATGATGAGTTCCACTCGCTGCACCTTGAACAGCGCGGAGAGGACTTTTTCAAGAACCTGGTCAGAGACGCTGAAAAGGTCATTTATGAGCCTGACAAGCATATATTTACGAAGGATATTCAGAAAGAAAAGCTGCTTGCGGAGATGAAAAAGGGCACGATGCAGAGCATTGAATACCGTCTGATGATAGATGGCAAGCCCGTTTATCACGCGCTGAGGCTGATAAGAGGTCTGAGCGATAATGACGATTATTTCATTCTCGGCGTTATCAACATCGACAAGCAGGTCAGAGAAAAGCTCGAGGCTGAAAAGCTTGGCCATGAGAGAAATATCTTCAATCAGATAGCTGCCAGCCTTGCGGCGCACTATGACACTTTGTACTACATTGATGCAAAGACGAGCCATTTCTTTGAGTTCTCGGCAACGGACATTTACAAAACACTTGGCATACCGTCGGAGGGTGAAGATTTCTTTGCGGAGAGCAGAAAAAACATTCGCCATATCGTTCACCCTGACGACAAAGACCGTGTTATCAAGCTGTTTTACAAGGAAAACATGCTCAAAAATCTGAGCAGCAAAAAGACTGTAAACATAACCTACCGATTGATAATAAACGGTGAGGTGGGCTATTACCGTTTGTCGCAGATATGGGCAAAAGACGGGGAGCACATTATTGTCTGCATTAAAAATGTCGATGCGGAGATAATGGCGGAAAGGCAGTTCAAGGAGACGCAGAAAAAGACTGTTACTTACGAGCAGATTGCGCAGAGCCTTGCGTCGAAATACGACGTTATCTACTACGTTGACAGCTCAAACGGTCAGTATGCGGAGTTTGTTTCAAACAGCATTTACGGCAAGCTGGAAATACAGGAGGAGGGTGAGGGCTTTTTCTCGGACGTTATCAAAAACGGCGAGAAGCTGCTTCACCCCGAGGACAAGGAGCGCATTTACAATGTGCTGCAAAAGGATTACCTTATCACTGTGCTTGAGGACAAAAAGCAGTACACGGCGGATTACCGTCTTGTCGTTGACAACAAGACGCAGTACACGAGGCTGACTGTTACCTGGTCGAGCGACAGGGTGCATTTCATCATAGGTATCGAGAACGTCAACGCCGAGGTCAGAAAGGAAAAGGAGCAGATAAAGGCTTTGAGCCTTGCGAATGCTATTGCGCGGCGTGACGAGCTCACGGGTGTCAAGAACAAGAAGGCTTATCACGAGCTGGAGGCTTCGGTGCAGAGCGGCATTGACAGCGGTATGGACGAGAAGTTTGCGATCGTTGTTTGCGACATAAACAATCTGAAAATCGTCAACGACACGCTTGGTCACAAGGCGGGCGACGAATACATTCGCGCGTCGTGCAGGCTTATCTGTAATGTGTTCACGCACAGCCAGGTATTCCGCATAGGCGGTGACGAGTTCGTTGCGTTCCTGGGCAGCGGAGATTTCGGCGACAGGGCGGCGCTTGTGGAAAAGATCAACAATACGGTGCTTGAAAACCTGAGAAATGGCGAAGGTCCTGTTGTTGCGGTGGGAATTTCTGATTTTGACAAGCAGAGCGACAAGAAGATAAGCGACGTTTTCGAGAGGGCTGACAAGGCGATGTACGCGCAGAAGAACAGGCTCAAGGAGCTTGGTCAGAAGGGCGGCGACGACCCAGCTGCACATGGCATTGACGCGGTTATACCGTCTGACCGCAAGGCGAAGCTGGAGCGACTTTACAACGCGTTCAGCATGTTCACGGGCGAGGGATATTTCTATCTTTGCGACATGAAATACGACTATTCCATCTGGGACAAGCGGGCTGTTGAGAAGTATGATATGCCTGACGAGAGAATGTACAGGGCGGGCGATGCGTGGGAGGAGCGTGTTCACCCTGACGACCGCGACTGCTACCGCGCTGGCATAAACGCAATTTTCACGGGCAGCGCGACGGGTCACGACATGCACTACCGCGCTTTGACCGCGAGTGGAGAGTATCAGACCTGCATTTGCAAGGGAACGGTGCTCAGGGACGATGACGGTTCGCCAGACTATTTCGGCGGAGTGATTATTGAGACAAATGAATAGCGAAAAGCCGCAGTGACCCTGCGGCTTTTTTTGACAAAAAGCACTTGAAAAGAGAGCGCAGATGTGCTATACTGTTAGTTGTGATGCAGATATAGTATAGCGGTCATTACTCCAGTTTCCCAAACTGGTGATGCGGGTTCGACTCCCGTTATCTGCTGTTTTAGAGAACCCTGTAAACACGCTGTTTGCGGGTTCTTTTTTTATGCCGAAACTGTGTTACTTGGACCTCGAATGGTCTTTGTTTTCTCTCCTGAATCGGATGAAAAAACAAAAAAACAGCGCATCTTCGCCTATATTAGGCTATAGTAAGATGCGCTGTTTTTGGTCTTTATTGGTCCTTATTTTGCGGATTTTTTGTATATACCGTTCCACCAGAGCCGTCTGCACGCTCCGTCAGAGCCACCTTGCCGCTTGACGAGAGCCACTTTCACGGAAGTTGAGTCAGATGTTGATGAGTGTTATGCATATCAAAATGAACAGT
>Ga0256405_10000194_pt1 | contig 200200 bp, 163 predicted proteins | sample RumenRJG_02DNA_FD_189096 | JGI IMG/M metagenome (GOLD analysis project Ga0256405, IMG submission 189096) | Bovine rumen microbial communities from Lethbridge, Alberta, Canada - RJG_02 | ecosystem: Host-associated > Mammals > Digestive system > Stomach > Rumen | place: Canada: Alberta...
ACACGACGGAGAGCAATCTCAGCCTTAGCAGCATTCTTTACCTTCTCCCAATATACGTCCTCACCAGACTCGTCAATCTTGATTGTATAAGCCTTCTTATACTCCTCAACAAGAGCATCAGCCTCTGCATCGGTCACTTTCTTGTAGTAATCCATGAGAGATGATACTGGGTAGTAGTCAACGTGATAGCCAAGACGCTGCTCGAACTCAACACGGTCACCATCAGTAACGGCTACGTTGTTCATGTTCATACCAAACATCAAGCAACGAACATTGTGAGCATCAGCTACAGCTGCAGCAACACGAGCCCAAACAGCAATCTGTTTCTGAGCCTCTGCGCTCTTCCAGTAACCTACAACAACCTTACGAGCAACACGCATACGAGTGCAGATATGACCGAACTCGATATCACCATGTGCAGACTGGTTGAGGTTCATGAAATCCATGTCGATAGAATCCCAAGGAAGTTCAGCATTATACTGAGTGTGGAAGTGAAGCAAAGGCTTCTGAAGAGCCTGAAGGCCCTTGATCCACATCTTAGCAGGAGAGAAGGTATGCATCCAAGTGATAACACCGACACACTTAGCATCGTTGTTAGCAGCCTTCATCACATCCTCAACCTCGTTAGAAGAGTTTGCTGTACCCTTGTAAACTACCTTGATTGGAATAATACCACTATTGTTAAGGCCCTCAACCATTTCCTTTGAGTGACCATCTACTATCTTAACTGTCTCGCCTCCGTAAAGGAGCTGGGCACCTGTTACCCACCAGAGCTCTAAATTTTCAAACATAATTATAAAGAAACGGCCTCTCCCCCCGCCCTCCCCCGTAGGGAGGGAGCCGGAAGGCATAAGGCAACTTATTTAATTCTTAAATATCAACTTATCTATATATTTTTTGGCACTCCGGCTCCCTCCCTACGGGAGGGCGGGGGGAGAGGCCGCTTATTGGCTTTTAGTGTTTCTGCCCCTTCTGTCCGTAGTACGCATTAGGACCGTGCTTACGGTTGTAATGCTTCTCTACGAGGAGAGGATTCATCTTTGTCAGAGGATTGATGCTGAAACTGATGAAAGCCATCTTAGCACACTGCTCCATTACCTTTGCATTATAAACGGCATTATCAGGAGATGTTCCCCAAGAGAAAGGACCATGATTCTTTACGAGAACGGCTGGAGTGTGATCTGGGTTGATCTTACGGATATTGAGAATCTCATCAACAATAACGTTACCAGTCTCAAGCTCGTATGCACCCTCAACCTCTTCCTTAGTCATATCGCGTGTGCAAGGGATAGCCTTGTAGAAGTAATCGGCATGTGTAGTACCGATGTTAGGGATATCCTGACCTGCCTGTGCAAAAGCAGTAGCGTATGTAGAGTGAGTGTGAACAACACCCTGAATGTTAGGGAATGCTCTATATAAAACAAGGTGGGTTGGTGTGTCACTTGAAGGATTGAGGTTACCCTCAACAACCTTACCTGACTGAAGATCAACAACAACCATATCCTCTGCCTTCATATCGTCATAGCTGACACCAGACGGCTTAATAACAACAAGACCTTTCTCGCGGTCAATACCAGAGACGTTTCCCCATGTGAAGATGACAAGTCCCTGCTTAACCAAATCGAGATTAGCCTTGAACACTTTCTGTTTGAGTTCTTCCAGCATAATAATCTGTTTTATAGTTTATACGTAATTTTATCCGATTTATTGTATATGTTGTAAGCCTTACAGCTTAAATTTCACTTCTTTTTGGAAACGTGACTCACTAAAGCGGTAGAGGGCTGCGCCTCTCTTGCTTGACAGCTTGTCAACGTACTTTGTCTTCTGTATGCACTCCATCGTCTTGATGCGCTTACGGAAGTTACGCTTGTCAATCTCCTCTCCGAGTATTGCCTCATAAACCTTCTGCAACTGAGTGAGCGTGAAATGCTCCGGCAGCAGATTAAAGCACAAAGGCTCGGTTGAGAGATGTCTTCTGAGCTTTTCAATGGCCTCAGTTACCATGATTTTATGATCGGAATACAGGTCTGGGAGTTCATCGACACTCACCCACTCTACTCCATATTCCTTTTGTTGCACCTCATTATAATCGCTCACATTGATAAGCGAACAATAGGCGATTGAAATTACACGCTCACCTGGGTCACGGTCAACAGCACCATACGCTCCAACCTGAGTCATGTAGATATTGTCAAGACCAGTCAGACTACACAAGGTTCTTGTTGCAGCCTGTTCCAGACTTTCATTTGCCTGAACGAATCCACCATAAAGGGACCATTCACCCTTACCTGGATTCATCTTTCGTTTTCCGATAAGCAGTTTCAACTTACCTTCTTCAAAACCGAAGACTATACAGTCAACAGAAATAAGTAGCGGGGTCATGCCCTCATAGTAATTGCCCATAATAAATAAAGGAGAAAAACTAAGCCAATGCAGAATTTACAATGTACGCCATAATGTACGACTTGTGAACTTCAAAGGCTGTTGATTAAATTATTAAAGAAAAAAAGTGTGAGATATATAAACTTGGGAAAGTCTTCACCATGCACATCATTGTACACAGTGAAGACTTCTTCAGTTTTTACCAGAGAACGATATAGAGGAATGTAATAATTGCAATCACACAGAATGCACCAATGTTGAATGCCCTGTCTGTATTGAATATATTCAAGTCGATAGCAACAAGCTTTGGATCCTGCACTTTGTCAAGTGCATTTGAACGGAGGTAGAATCCGATTGTTGCCGTGATAGCAGCAAAGAATATCATTGCGCCTGCAACACCATGAATTTCAAGTGTCTCGCTGAAGAATGAAGCAACGAACAGAGCAATAGATACTGCAGCTACAGCATAAAGAACATTACTCCAGAAAAGCTGTGTCTTAATCGTGTGCTCGTCAAGCTCATCTGCAGCCACAGCCTTATTGCTCTTCAGTGAGATACCAACGAAGAGGATTACGAGACAGATGAATACGTAACCTGAACGAATAAGGAATGGTGTTTCCGGCAATGTAAACTTGAAGAGGATTGAGAATGCGAATGTACCGATAGCACAAACAACAGCTGCTGTACCAGAAGCACGCTTCCAGAGAAGTCCGAGACCGAAGATTACAACAACACCTGGATATACGAATGCTGAGTACTCCTGAATGAACTGGAATGCCTGGTCGATACCGCCCATAAGTGGGTAAACAGCAAAGAGAGCAATGATAAGAGCACTTATAGATGTCATACGACCTACATTCACGAGCTTAGACTCACTTGCGTTCTTATTGATGAACTGCTTGTAGATATCCATTGTGAACAATGTTGAAGTAGAGTTGAACATTGAAGCCAATGAAGATATAACAGCAGCAGAAAGAGCAGCGAAAGAGAGACCCTTGATGAATGTAGGGGTGAAGTTACGGATAAGGAATGGATAAGCGTCATCAGAACGCTCAATACCACCGGCAAGAGTCTGACGGAGACTCTCAAGAGCAGCGCCATCACCGTTCATGATGTAGAATGCACATACACCAGGGATACATACGATGAATGGGATAAGGATCTTAAGGAATGCAGCGAAGATCATACCCTTCTTTGCCTCTGCGAGAGACTTAGCTGCAAGACCCTTCTGGATGATGTACTGGTTGAAGCCCCAATAACCAAGGTTTGTCAACCAAAGAGCACCGAAGATAAGAACGATACCTGGGTTTGTGAAGAATGGATCCTCTTTACCACCAACAGCAACATTCAGGTCACCACCATTGATTGAAGGATACATTTCTGCATTACGCGTTACAACAAGATTGAAGTGTTTGTCACCCTCCTGATGTATACACCAGTCAAAGATATTACCCAGTGCTTCGAATGCGCCACAGTTCCATACCTCAGCACCGATAACAGAAAGTGCTGCGTATGCAGTGATAAGACCACCACCTACAAGGAATGTTACCTGCATAACGTCTGTCCATGCAACTGATGCAAGACCACCATAGATTGAGTAGATACCTGCTACGAGAAAGAGGACGAGAATGATAACCATACGAACCTGGTCAATTTCCATACCAGCGAACTGAGTTGTCATGTCAGTTGGAAGACCAAGAATCTGCTGGATAGCAAGAGCACCGAGCCATGCAACAGAAGTAAGGTTTACGAATACATAAAGGAACAACCACAACAGAGAGAAAGCAAGACCTACGCCCCAGTTATAACGCTCACGAAGGAACTGTGGGATAGTGAAGATCTTCTTCTCAATCATCAGAGGAAGAAGAAACTTACCTACTACCAGCAATGTAGCAGCAGCCATGATCTCGTATGCAGCCTGTGCAATACCTGATGCGAAAGCAGAACCAGACATACCGATAAACTGCTCGGCTGAAATGTTGGCAGCAATAAGTGATGCACCTACTGCCCACCATGTAAGAGTGTTACCTGCAAGGAAGTAGTCTGTAGAAGACTTCTCCTCACCCTTCTTGTCGCGGCTAAGGAACAATCCAAGACCAACAAGAAGCACTATGTAAGCACCGAAGACTACATAGTCAATGGTTTCAAAGCCATTGTTTTTTAAAGCTTCAATTACGCTCATTTTGTTTGTCAGTTATTTTTTAATTAGTTTTAGTTTTGGTCTATTTGATAGAGAACTTATATGCAGCGTGGCTGTAATACTTCTCACCTGGCTTGAGGATAGCCTGAACCCAATTCTTCTTGTTTGGAGAATCAGGGAACTTCTGGCTCTCAAGACATACGCTTACATACTGTGGGTACTTACCACCCTTGTGGGCGATGTTTGGCTCGTTGCCGATGCCCTGGAAGTTACCAGTATAGCACTGAACACCTGGCTCGTTAGTAAACATCTCCATGAAGATACCAGTCTTTGGAGAGTAGAGAGAAGCACAAACCTGTGTATCATCACCCTTACCGTCCTTGTATGTGTTAAGGCAGAAGTTATGGTCGATACCGCCGTTTGCATTCTTGATCTGGTCGAAATCTACCTTACCTACTGCATCGCTAAGAGCGTGAGGTGTGGTGAAGTCGAATGGAGTATCCTTTACAGGCTTAATCTCACCTGTTGGGATGTAGAGAGAGTCTGAAGGAGTGAAGTTATCAGCATTGAGATAGAGAACCATGTCAGTACCTACGCTATTAAAGTCACCATTGAGGTTGTAATAGTTGTGGTTTGTCTGATTGATGATAGTCTCCTTATCGGTCTCAGCCTCCCAAGTCATATCGAGAGTATTGTCAGCTGTCACCTTATATATAGTTGTAGCAGTTACGTTTCCTGGATAACCATTCTCTCCGTCAGCAGCCTTGATTGTGAGCTTCAAGATAGAGTCACCAACCTGCTCTGCCTCATATACCTGGTGCATCCAACCTGTTGTGCCACCGCCATGAAGGCTGTTAGGGCCGTCGTTAAGGCGGAGCTGATATTCCTCACCATTGAGTGAGAACTTACCGTTCTTGATACGGTTTGCATAGCGACCTACTGATGAACCATAATCACTTGGAGAGTTAAGGGTATCAGCATACTGATGGATATTGTCGAAACCAAGTACGACGTCCGTTGGCTTGCCGTCCTTATCTGGAACAACAAGGGAAACCACACGGCCACCATAGTTTGTGATACACACCTCCATACCATTGGCATTCTTGAGGGTATAAAGAGCCACTTTCTTGCCTCCGATGATTGTATCGAAATTAGCGGCATCAAGTCCTGACTGTGTCAACTGCGAAGGAGCTTCGCCTGACTTACACGCTGAGAACATAGCTACTGCTGCCCCAGCACAGAAAAGAATAGTTTTTAGGTTCTGCATTTCTAAAAATGTTTGTTGTTTAGTCTAAATTGGTTGTAAAGTTACAATAATTTTCGCTTTTTCCAAAGAAAAGTGATGTTTTTTTGCCCCAAAAGCAGAAAAATGCGTCTGAAAACGCCTTTTTTTCTTTACATTTTGACATTTCCTTGTATTTTTTAGTGTAAAAATACACATACGCATAAAAAAACAACCTACATCACGTTCAGTATTTTTGCGATTCCATCATTATCCACAGATTCCGTTACCATATCCGCGCACGCCTTCACTTCGTCCGAGGCGTTACCCATCGCAACCCCTACCCCAGCATGCTTTAGCATGGCGATATCATTACCGCCATCTCCGAAAGCCATTGTCTCCGAAATATCAATGCCATAATATTTGCAGATTTCGTCAATACCCGTCGCCTTGTTTGTACCCTTTGCTATACAGTCGGCAAAATATGGATGCCAACGATTTGCATCACATTCCTTCATCACTTCTCTCATGATTCTTGGCTCCTCGTCCTTATCGAAGAATGCCACCATCTGCATCACGTCCATATTAAGAGCCTCAGTTATCGGAGTTGACTTAGGTAGCGGAATGTCGAGAAGCGTAAAGACTTCCTTAAACTTATCCATAGCCGCCTCCATATTACAAACAATAGCCTTGTCATTACTTGTAAATGCTATTGGCATAGGATGTTTCTCTGCATCTGCTATAACTCTCTTAATATCTTCCTTTGGCACAGGTCTGTTACAAATAACCTTTCCGTCTGCCGTAACACACGAAGCTCCATTTACCGACATAATACCATCATACTCCAATCCCTTGAGATTTCTGATGAACGGCATCGGACGTCCAGTGGCTATAAAAACCTTGACACCCTTCTCACGAATCCTATGAACGGCATCAAGAGTAGATTGAGGAATAGCGTGGGTCTTGAAAGAAACCAACGTACCGTCTATATCAAAGAATATCGCCTTTATCTTCATAATCGTTTTTTATAGGAGTACAAGAAGTACAAGGAGTTCAAGACGATAGCATTATCGCTTTCAATACATTTGTCTTGTACTCCTTTAGCGACTTCAGGAGCGTTACTCCTTGTACTCCTTGTTACTCCCAACAATTTTCAATTATCAATTATCAATTTTCAATTCTTGAAAACTTATACCCCATTCTCTTCAACTGTATTGCTGCGCCAATGGCAAACATGGCATCACAGGCACGTGCAAAAGCATAAAACGCCATTTTTGACTGTGGCTCTATCTGCTCATGGCGAATCACATCAACAGTTTCCTGTGCCAGACTCTGCACAAGCGATACAAGTTTCCTTGCCTCTTCAGAATCAAGGGGAAGCATCAGGATATCACGAACGATATGGTCATCCATATTGTCGAAACCCTGATCTCCGTAGAATGTCTCGTATGCAGTATTTGAATAAGTTGCCCAATCAGTATCCCAATAGTAAGCAGCCCCCATTCCCAGATATAAAGCCCATGCAACGGAAACCGTTGGATATGATGCTATCTGAGGTACGGCATCTGCCATATAGTTAGGCTCTATACGATGCCAGAACTCCTTTAGGTCATCCGTTTCAAGTAGCTTGCCATAAAGCGCTTTATGGTCAGTTGCAAGTTTCAGGAGAGTCTTCCTTAACTTCTCCTCAAACCTATCCAAATAATCTATTATTGCCTGTTCCATTATATATTATCCTATTTTGAGATGCAAAAGTACAGAAAAAAAACTGAATAAGCAAATATATTAACTAAAAAGGCACACCACTTTCCTTTAATTTCATCTGTGTACGCACACAAACTCTTGATATACATCAATTTTATGGTAACATTCGCAAAATAATCATCAAATTGTTTGCGCACACAGAGAAAAAGTAGTAATTTTGCAGTGTCAAAAGGAAAAAAGAAGCTAAAAACTTCCGGAAACATTCCTTAGACGACACGAATAAGATTGTTTAGGTTAGTAGAATAATAGATTTAGGTTTTAGTTATTAGGTTAAAGATTGTTTGACTCTTGGATAACAAAGAACAACCGCGAGGTTATTCTTTTACTTTTGAAAAGGATTTAGTTAAACATATTTTTAAATGCTCCACAAGTCGCGATGACCAGTGGAGTATTTTTTTGTATATTACTTCTGTATTCCCTATAACTTCGATATAACTTCCTTATAACTACTATTTTCCAAGGGACCAAACTCGATGAAGCTCCCATTATATAGCGGACTTAGAACGGACCTTCATCGAGTTTGGTTCCTTTTCATAACGGAGTCATAGCGAATCATCAAAAAAAATCCCTACGCTCCAACGATATGGTAGCGTAGGGATTCTATCTTTATTTCTTTTTTTTCTTATTCTTGGCTTTATTCTTCTTTTTGCCTTTTACATCACAGCATTTTGGGCATGGCTTCTTGCCCCTATTCTCAGCCACTTCAAGTGTAATGGCATTCACATGTCCCCTATGGACACAGGTCTCAGGGCATTTCTTTACTGCATTCTTATCATGTTCATGACGACAGAATTTCGTATCCTGACAATACAATGTCTGGTGATAATACTCGCTGTAATTACATCCGGATGACACATATACATAAACCTCGTCGTCATCATCATAATCATCATCGACGTCCTGAGCCATGACATTTGTGCCAAATGCAATACACATAGAGATTAATACTAAGAACTTTTTCATACCGTCTGTTATAATTAAATATTAGTTAATTCTATAATAATTCCAAATTGTTATTCTAAATCCTAATGCAAAGTTAATCTTTTTTTTCCTTATACACAATGTTTTTTGATTTTTTTTGAATTTCGTAAGGAATATTATGAAACAAAAATATGCCTATCAGAATCAATATTGACTCCGATAGGCATACTCTTTTTCAATCTATTAAATAGTCTTATCTCTTACGCAATGGCAGACGATATCCTATTGTAAGGTCAAAAGCTTGATGGCGAAGAAAATAATCTCCATCCTTTACACATTTTGTAAGTGGAAGATGATAGGTGGCATTCACACAGAAACTCTTATAGTCGTAGGTAAGGCCGAGAGGCATATTCACATTAGAATCACTATAGCCTTTATAGCCTTCTTCATCAATATTATCTTTACAATAGCCCTCAGAACCTAACAAATAAATATCATCCACCACAGGCCTCGTATTAGTTACCGGATCGTAGAATTCTGCATAATACCTATGATACGTCTGACTTCTATATTCAACTTCGATACCTGCTCTTGCAGATAATCCACACAGAATATTGTGCTTGTACTGTACTCCGAAACTATGGCAGTCAAATATTACTTTATCCTCAATCAACCTTTTATTTAGTCCATACTTATCCTTGATATAATCATTAATTGATACTAACTCACCATCGAGATTAGCACCAAGACGACGATAGTTATAATCTGCAAGTAATACCGATTTGTCCGACATTTTATATTCAAAACGAGCACCTAACGTTATATTCACCTTTCCTGATGTCTCACCCCAAAACAACTTTAAATCTCCCGATAAATCCGAATAATTCACACCTACATAAGGCACGAAATGAACAGAGCCTTCACCATCTTGGGCATTGGCAACCTTTGGGCAGAGAAATGCTACTGCCATAAGGAGAAATGATAGTCTTTTCATTCAATATTATGTTTAATGCCTAGTTTTACTAATGTTATTCAATTTAACGAATGCAAAGGTAATAAAAATCCGAGAAAACTCAATCTAAAACACTACTTTTTTATGCTATACACATGTTTTTCACGATTTATATCTTTTTCTGTCAGAAATCCTACTATGGATTTACTTCCGAAGATCTTCCGAAGTTCCTCCGTTGTTCCTCCTATGTGCCTCCGTACCAAAGTCGGTGCAAACTCGGTGCAAAGTCGGTGAAGATACCATTATAGAATGGAGGTTCACCGAGTTTGGTAAGGAGGATTAACGGTATTTCTATCTTTTCACTTCTATTTCACATAAGGATTATTCATCCTCTTTATTCATGCGTTTATAGAAATATCTACCAATGAAATAGAATGGAGCAATACAGAGAGCCAATATGAAAAGTTGATAGGCTAACTCTGCAAATGGATTTGTGACATCAGTTAATTTAACGTCTTCTGAGTCAGATTCAAGTGTTGCGCCATCACCAATATGCCCATATTGCATAAACTTGATAGTCTTATTGGGATTAACCAATATGACGGTATCACGTTCTGCACCTAATTTAGTATATTTGGTATTATCAGTATTTAATAAAGTCCACTTTATTAATATTGTATCCCCATATACCTCGTATTCCCCCTCCATATCATCGCAAAAATGTCCCACAAACTCAGTAGAAGCAATTACAGCAGAAACTTCATTGGGGGAATAGATGTCCAAACTTATTCTCTCACACTGATTATTACAACCAGAATACGAACCATAGAAATCATTATCCACAGATCTATTGCTACTAAACCCAAGGATAATATTAAGAAACAGAATTATGATTAACAGTCTTTTCATTCCTTCTTGTAATATCCTCTACTTCTTGACGAGGGCAGCAAGCCATTGCTTGAGGTCAGACATCCATTGCTGACGGTAATAGAATTCTTCATTACCACACCAGCCATGACCGCCTACAGGATAAATATGCAATGCTGCAGACACTTTATTAGCAACAAGGGCATTGTAATACTCTATGCTATTGCGAACAGGCACAAGTCCGTCATCTGTACTTGCCATAATGAAAGCCTGTGGAGTATCATTCGTGACTTGTTTCTCGTTGCTATACAGCAGCACATCATCCTCAGAGGCATTCGCTCCTATGAGACTCATACGTGTGAATAAGTGGGTAAACGCAGGATCAAACGAGATAACGGGATAGAAGAGTATCTGGAAGTCGAAACGCTCATCCTTATTGGCATAGTGGGTAGCGGCTGTAGATGCAAGATGTCCTCCGGCACTACATCCCTGAATGCCTATCTGAGTAAAGCCATACTCCTTCTGATGCGCTTTCATAATGCTCAGAGCCTTGTGAACGTCATCGAGCGGCACTTCCTTATGTCCGTTAGGCAGACGATATTTCAACACGGCGTATGTGATGCCCTGCTCATTATACCATTCAGCGAGATTATGCCCCTCAGAGCCTTGCCACACCTGAAGATAGCTGCCACCAGGACAGGCGATAACGGCAAGTCCGTTTGGCTTCTCAGGTACATAAACGGTCAGAACCGGGTCTGTCACGTTCTCTACATAAAGTCCGTGATTTGTTTCCTCCTTTGTAATCTCGTTAGAAGTAGGAGCCTTTGCATCAGCCCACAGATGAAATTCTTCCTTCTTCTGGGCAAAACAAGAGAGTGTAGAGAATAGGAATAGAGAGAATAATAGATGTTTCATAATGGTAATAAATAAAAAGCCTAACAAAGGGAAGGATGTTAGATAGTAATTAATGCTCAAGATTAGAGATAAAAACTATAAAACATCATTCCCTTTGGGAGGGCTTGGATAGGCTTATTTAATGTGCTGTCTAATCTTAGTCAGATAGTTCTTCATTCTGTCTGCATCCTTATGGTCGATGATGTCAAGGAGTTCCTTGAGCTCATCACGGATCTCTGACACCTGATCGTGGGTGTAAGGGTTGAAGAGGATTTCCTGAAGCAGATAGTCATCCTCGCTGAGAACGCCCTTAGCAATACGCATGTGACGCTTGAAGGTAGTACCAGGGGCATCCTGTGGCTTCATAACGGCAGCAAACACGAATGTTGAAACAAACGGAATACTAAGCGAGTAAGCCACGGTACGGTCGTGCTCATCGAAGGTGTATTCGTAGATGTTAAGACCGAGCTTGCTGTAAAGGTCGCGGAAGAAGCACATACCCATATAGTCGCCCTCGCTGATTATGATAGCGTTCTCCTCAGAAAGCTGATTGAGGTTGGCGAAGGTAGGACCGAACATAGGGTGAGTAGATACATAGCGACGGCCAGTACTCTCATAATACTCCTTCAGATTGGTCTTTACAGAAGAAATATCACTCAGTATGCAGCTCTCTGGAAGATACGGCAATATCTCCTTAAAGGCAGGGATAGTGTATTTCACCGTAGCTGCATTGATTACTAACTCTGGTGCAAACTCACGAATCTCTTCAAGTTCCGTGAATCGCTGACAATTGTATGTGTAGCGCAAACGCTGTGGGTTCTTCTCAAACACGCCCACCTCATGCTCAAAGCTGAGGGTGTCGATAAAGAAGCTACCCATCTTTCCTGCGCCAAGGATTAAGATTTTCATATAAGAGACCCCCTATCCCCCCAGGGGGGAACTTTTTATAGTAATGATTGCTCACTACTAACCGCAGAGGGCATTACGGCAATATTTTTTTAATTGTACTTTTAATGTTTATCTGTCTATAAAGCATCCCTCCCTTGGGGAGGGCCAGGGTGGGTCATTTATTCACAATCTCCAACTGCTGACGAACAGACTCCTCGTGGATATGCTCATAAATCTGCTTAACGAAATCGGCTGACATACCGCAGAGAGTACCCTGAGCACCACGCTTATCGAGAATCTCGTTGTAACGATCAGTCTGAAGCACGGTGATGTTATGCTCCTTCTTATACTGACCAATCTCACGGCACACGCGCATACGCTTAGAGAGCAAATCCATGAGAGAATTATCAAGTTCATCAATCTGCTTACGAAGAAGCTTGATGCCCTCTGTCGTGGAAACCTCATCACGAACGGTAAGAATAGAGAGGATATAGTCGAGAACATCAGGAGTTACCTGCTGCTTTGCATCGCTCCAAGCCTTGTCTGGATCGCAATGGCTCTCCACCATCAAACCGTCAAAGCCGAGGTCCATAGCCTGCTGACACAGAGGAGCTATGAGCTCACGCTTACCACCCATGTGAGAAGGGTCGCAGCAGATAGGAAGCTCTGGAATACGACGGCGAAGCTCGATAGGAATCTGCCACATAGGGAGGTTACGGTAGATGGTCTTGTCGTATGAAGAGAAACCACGATGAATAGCACCCATTTTCTTTACACCAGCAGCGTTAAGACGCTCAAGAGCACCAATCCAGAGCTCAAGATCTGGGTTTACAGGATTCTTTACGAGTATAGGCTTGTCATATCCCTGAAGGGCATCAGCAAGAGCCTGCATAGCGAATGGGTTGGCTGATGTACGTGCACCAATCCAAAGGATATCCATATCATATTTGTTGGCAAGCTCAACGTGCTCAGGGGTAGCAACCTCAGTACCCATAAGCATACCAGTCTCTTTCTTTGCCTGAGCCATCCACTGAAGAGCAGGCTCACCATGTCCCTCGAAGCCACCTGGCTTTGTACGAGGCTTCCACACACCAGCGCGGAAGATGTGGCATCCCTTCTCTGCGAGCTGAGTTGCCGTTTTCATTACCTGTTCTTCTGTCTCTGCCGAACATGGACCAGCAATGACAAAAGGACGTTTCAAATCACTTGGAAGATTAAGTGGTGAAAGTTGTAATTCCATATTGAAGCCCCCTATCTCCCCCGAGGGGGAATCTTTTTATATAGTAATGATTGCTCATACCATAACCGCTGGAGGCTGTGCGGGGTTATATTATTTTTATCTTTTTTCTGTTTTTGGAGTAATAAGGAGTACAAGGAGTAATAAGGAGTACAAGACGAATGTCTTTTTCGCTAAGAGTGTTCGACGTATTTACTAACGTCTTGTACTCCTTAAGCGACTTTAGGAGCGTCACTTCTTGTACTCCTTGTACTTCCCCTTAAAATATTGCCTTAATTCTCTCCAGCGCTTCCTGTATCTTCTCCTCCTTTGCACAGAGGGAGATGCGGATATAGCGCTCGCCATTGCTTCCGAAGATGAAGCCTGGAGTGATGAATACGCGAGCCTCATGGAGTACCTTCTCTGTGAGTTCCTCGCAAGTCTTATAATGCTCTGGAATGCGTCCCCAGAGGAACATACCCACCTGAGTCTTGTCATAGGTACATCCGAGTACATCCATTATCTTCTCTGCAACATCACGACGCTTGCGATAGAGCGTTACGTTAGCCTCGTGATGCCATTCTGGAGTATTGTTGTTGAGAGCCTCGGCAGCAGCCAACTGTATTCCGCGGAACGTACCAGAATCGATATTAGACTTTATCTTGAGCGCCCAAGAGATAATCTGTGGGTTTGATATACACATACCCACACGCCATCCCGGCATATTGTGACTCTTTGACATAGAGTTGAATTCCACACAACAATCCTTTGCTCCTGGCACCTGCATGATAGAGAGGTGTTCGTCAGAAAGGATGAATGAGTATGGGTTATCGTTCACCACTACTATATCGTGACGCTTTGCGAAATCTACCAGCTTCTCGTATGTCTCACGCATAGCACGACCACCAGTCGGCATATTCGGATAGTTTGTCCACATAATCTTGACGCCCTCAAGATCCATATTCTCAAGAGCCTCGAAATCAGGCTGCCAACCATTATCCTCACGAAGGTCATAGTTCACAATCTGCTGACCGAGAATCTTACTCAGAGATGTGTAAGTTGGATAGCCAGGATTTGGCACAAGCACCTTATCGCCTGGGTTACAGAGAGCAAGGGTAATATGAAGAATACCTTCCTTAGAACCGATTAAAGGCAACACTTCAGTATCTGGATTCACATCCACATCATACCATTTCTTATAGAAATTAGCCATTGCCTTACGAAGCTCTGGCGTACCCATTGTTGGCTGATAGCCGTGAGCTGAAGGCTGTGAAGCCACCTCAGCGAGCTTGTCTATTGTCTGCTGTGATGGTGGCATATCTGGTGAGCCGATAGCAAGACTGATGATGTCCTTGCCTTCTGCATTTAGTTTTGCAACTTCCTTCAACTTCCTGCTGAAGTAATATTCCTGTACGAGATTTAATCTGTCTGCTGGTTTCATAAAGCCTAACCAAGCCTTCCCAAAGGGAAGGATGTTTTATAGTATCATCCTTCTAATGTCTGCGCTTGGATTTTTTATATTCTGTTTGTTATTGTTTATCTGTCTATAAAGCATCCCTCCCTTTGGGAGAGGCCTTCAGAGTGGGCTACTTCCCTTTATACTCTCCCAATATCTTCAGTTCCTTAGTAAGAGGAATGATAGCGTCTATTGACTGACGATATCGGATAAGGTCGGAATAGGTTACGTCCACATAGAACATATATTCCCACTCATGACCGATAACCGGGAGCGACTGTATCTTGGTGAGGTTGATGCCGTAGAAAGAGAGGATTGTCAATACCTTACTGAGCGAACCCTCCTCGTGAGGCAAAGAGAAAACAAGACTTGCCTTGTCTGCCTCGTTTAGAGGACGAAGGAAATCGGCCTTCATAGGATTGCTAACCACGAGGAAACGTGTATAGTTGTGCTTATTATCCTCTATGGCATCCTCAAGAACCTTCATCCCATAGAAACGTGCAGCGTCTGAGTGACAGATTGCGGCACAACCTTTTTTGTGAAGACGCTTGATCTTCTCAGCCGATCCTGCGGTATCCTCATCTTCCACAGCCTTTATATGCGGATATTTGCTGAGGAAGTTACGACATTGCATCAGGGCAACCGGATGTGAATGAACCTCTTCTATGGTGTCCCAATCATCTTCTGGCAAGCAATTGATAGAGTGCTGTATGTGAAGCTTATGCTCACCCACGATGGTGGTGTTAGAGTCACGAAGCAGCTCATAGTTGTGAAGGAGACTACCGGCAATAGTATTCTCTATGGCAAGCATACCTATCGTCGTAGGATCTTCCTTTATCTTCTCGAAGACCTCCTCGAAAGTCTGGCAGCATATCAGCTGTATCTGCTCGCCTTCGTAGAATTGATGAGCCGCAATGTCATGGAACGACCCGATAATACCCTGTATTGCTATTCTTTTCATATTTCTATTTTTTGTCTAAAGCCTAAGGTCTAAAGTCTAAGGTCTTTCACCTTTGTCTTTTGTCTTTTGACCTTTGTCCTATGCTCTTACTAACGAAAAATCCCGCATCATTTGTATGAAGCGGGACTTTACGTAAAACCTTACATTTGGTTTCGTTTTGTCTTAAGTTGAAATTTACACGCAACTTCCCGCTTCACAGTTTCCTGCAAAGTAAAAGTAAAAGTAATAATAATAAGATGAGAAATTCTTATTCATATTTCAACTATATTCTTGTTTACTATTTAATGCAATTATTACTAAATGCGGTGCAAAATTACTAAATTTATTCCGAACTCACAAACATTTTCTCACTTTTTTCTACATTTTAGCAGAAAAATGTAAGTATTTGGGCACATACCATAGAATTATGACATAAAATCACTATTTCTTGGTATTGTGAGTTTCAACAGAAAGTCGTACCTTTGCACCCAGATATCTGACATTACGCTCTATAAATCTATAGACAACAGTCAGACGTCGCAGATTTTTGTTATAAGATAAAGTTCATAATGTTTTTGTATAATAATATGGCTGGCTGTGAAGTCAGCCTTTTATTATTTAGTGCTGAGCACAAAATTGCCTTCTTTCTTGTTTATAGTCACCTCAGAATCCTCATTAATAGAAAACTTTATATCAGGAACTGGTTGAAGCTGCTGATTTTTCAGTTCATATAGCTTATCATCAATGAGGGCAAAGCCCTTTTTCTTGTCGTTTATTGTATAACTATATACCTCTGTTTTACCAGAGGACTTTCTAATTTCATGTTTATCTGTAGGCTTTTTCACGTTACACACAAACAAAGTCTTTGCAAGAAAATCCTCAGAATTTTGTGTAAAGTAAATATTGCCTGTTTCATCCATAGAGAAATCAGGACAGCCACTAACCAGTCGAACTAACTTGTTTTCCTTTTTATAATAAACATACAAGTCATATTGTACTGATACAACATAATAATCCTCAAATTCATAAATCCTTGTTATTTGCCCTTCCATTTCCTGTGGAATACACGGAACAGATTGCCTGAAAGAACAGATACCATCAACATAATGCTTTATATTCACCTTTTCATTAGACGAATCAATCTCTGCTATGATAACATCACGATTGTCTATATAGAGATTATCAATTTCAAGCTCTGTTTGTAAAAACACAGAGGCTTTCGGCTCTTGAAAAAGATGTCTTTTCTTAATTGTATTGTTGTCGCAATAATAAAGCATATCCCCCAAAAACTTCACTTCTACGGACAATAGCGAATCCTTTTGATTGGTCTTTAAGTTCTGCAAATACACATTCTTCTCTTTACTCTCGCTATCAGAGTATGTATAATATACAAGACAAGGAGAATTGTAATACACAAATTCACCTTCAAAAGTTTTTGTATTGGCAGCTGCTAATGGAATTGTAAATAACATTAGCAATAAAGTAATCATTATCTTCATTGAACATCAACGATATAGTTCTTTCTGATGGCAAAAGTAACCAATAAATCCCAAACTGCCAAAGAAAATCACAGGAAAAATTTATATCAGAAGATGAAGATAGTTACTTAAACATTATACATACAAGATATTTCCCCGTTTTTATTTGGTTGTATTAGTTTTTTTGTTTACTTTTGTCCTCGATATAAGCAATATCAGGAAAACGACAAGAAAAATGGATATTCAACAAATATTTATGCAACTTTTAGACAAATATATGGAGAACAATAAAAAAATTCTTTGTTCCATATTATTTCTTTTGCTTGTTATCAATGCTAATGCTCAAGGCCCCAACTTAGGTCAACAGCAGGCTTTTTCCTCTTTTCAAATACCTAATAATGTTGAATCTGATTTGGGGTATGGAAAATTGCTTGGCAGGTATATAACTCTTGCTATGATGAATGAATCATGTATATCTTTGCATAAAGACTCATTAATGAGTCTTTATGCAAGAAGTTCTTTTAGAAATACCATTTTATATTTATGTGACTCTACGAATTATGTAAATACGAATTTTTTATATGAAAATATTGACAGATGGGAGGAAAATCTGCCTAATTTATTGTCTTATTGCCATGACCCCGAAATTAGATATGCAATATCAGACAGTCTCCTAACCAAAGGTTATAATACGGGTTTATTAGCAATGTGGGATTCATGCAATACGAATAGATTATGTAATTATATAAAATACAGAGATAAACAAATCGAATATAAGAAAATATACTTATTAGGTGATTTAGCTATCATTTCTTATAACAGCAAAAACAAAAATGAGTATAATTATCTTATTAATTTTATAAAAAACACAGATAAAAAATTTTATAGGTTTATTAAAAAACTATCAGCAAAAAAAGGAGGAATCAGTTATTATGAGTATATGGCTGATTTTAATGATTATATGTGTAAATGATATGTTTCTTGCCAACACCATCCTTGGCGGTGTGGGATTTTTCTTTTCTCTCTTTCTTGATTTTTCAACCTAGAACAGGGGATAATCCTTTGCAAGAAACTCCGCTGTTATTCCGTTCTTCCTTCGAAGATACTCCATCGTTACTCCATCGTTACTCCATCGCAAGTCCATCGTTTCGATGGAGTATCTATGGAGAACTGATGGACTATCGATGGAGTATCCTCGGACTTTCAAAGGGAAATTGACTTTGCTTTTTTATAATAATATGGCTGGCTGTGAAGTCAGCCATTTATTATTTCAGACGGCCTGAAAGGCCAAAAGCTCCAAGCCCGGGGCAACGCCCTGCGGCGTAATGCGCCAATAGGTTCGCCCTGAAAGGGCAAAAGCTCTAATACAAGCCAATGCTTTTGCCCTTACAGGGCGAACAAACCTTATCGCTATACCTAGGGCGATGCCCTAGGCTAAGTGCCTGTTAGCCTTTCAGGCTGCCTATCTCGTAAATGCAGATAACATTTTACAGCTTTCAAGGAGTACAAGACCGTCACAAGTAAAAATCTGTCTGGAAGACAGTACTCTTAGTAACCCCGTACATACGAGTGAAACGAGGATGTGCGGGGATTAAGTCCCAATCCTTCTGCTGCCTGGAGGGCAGTACATCGCGAAAGGTCGTGCGTGAAAGCCAATCAGGTACAGCCATCCAGGCTGGTAATATAGTCGAGGTTTTCTATCCGAGGGCATCCTCTCCTTCGTCGAGTATGCACCTCGGTTACTCATAGTGTTGCCTTTCAGGCAATTTTGTACTCCTTGCTACTCCTAAAAGCAACCATCACTTCTTCCTCAATGGAATGGTATATCCGCAAGTAAAATCAAACGTATAAAAATATACAGGCTCACTCCATGATTCCCACGCACTATGCACACCGTCATCAGGAGAAATAGCATCACAAATGCGATTCCCGTCAAGATGATACGTAGCACTAAAAGTGAAATTCTTGTATTCAAACGAGAGACCGATAGGAACGCTCCACATAGCCTGGTCAATAATCTCACTACCGCCCTCCTTATCCTCTTCATCCACCGACACATCCTCACCATACGCCCTATAATGAGTCGTGAGATTGCCAACCTTACTCATGAGTTCTATACCTACACGAGCTGACAAATTCGGTTTGAGATACATCTTCCATTGCAAGCCAAAATTCAGGAAGTCAACCGTCATCTTATCATCTCCGTCAGTATTTCCATAATACCCCTTATAATCAATCATGCATCCCTGACGTCGGTAGTTGGCATCCATGAGCAAAGAGGATGATTTCAAAAGCTGCCACTCAAACTGACCGCCCAATGTCATATTAACCTTCCACTTCAAATCACAGGAACTACTAAATGCCTTCGACTCCATATTCGAGAACATCAGACCCATATAAGGACGGAAACAACACTCTCCCTTTTCATACTGAGCCATTACCGAGCCCACACATAGCATAAATGCTATAATAAACGTTAATCTCTTCATCATAAACATTCAAACGTATAATTTGGCTGCAAAGGTACAAATATTTCTGATTACCGCAAAACATCGGCCTTGTTTTTTAGTCAACAGATCTGTACGAAATTATTATCTTAATCCCTTAATCTCGCCCTTCTCCCCCATCCTATCGCCCATTCCGAAATGGGACTTACAACGGATTTGAAGCGAACCTGAAGCGGACCTGTGTCGAGGTTAGAGTTATGAGGTTAGAGGTTAGAGTTGAAAACATTGGCGCTGACCATACACCGAATGGTATTCTTCACTCTTCGCTTTTCGTTCTTCACTTATCTAGTGACCGCCATCACCCAACACCCATCACCTGATTCACGCATTTCCGCTCTTGGCCTTTGATTGGAAAGCGCAACCGCCAACCCCTAACACCCAACACCTATCACCTGATTCCGAGTGCAAAGTTACTACAATTTCCCCGAACACCACAATCTAACACGGGAAAAAATATGTTAGATTCGAAAAAACTGCACTCTCCTTTCATAACTCATTGATACACAGAGAGAAATTTTCGGAAGCACATCATAAAAGAACCCAATCTAACATATAACCGTTAGATTCATAAGGGAGGGGGTATGTGTGTCTTATATAGCCAAAATAATAATATAATATATTAATATATTATATTATTATTTTGAGGTTAGTAAAGGTGTGTCCCACTCTCCCTATTCAATCTAACAGTTATATGTTAGAAACCCATTCTGAGCCTCCTGTTAGGGGGTGAATCTAACATATCTTGAAATATGATATTTTCGTGATTGTTTATAAAAACGCATTTTTACTTGTTTTTACCACCAAAGAACACAGAAAACGTAGCGAAATCCCCCATTTTTCCGAGCATTTCGTGTTCATTTTCGTTCCTGATGATGAGGTGGTTTCAACCCACCCTATCTCTCTTTTGTCTGTTTGAGCACGAAAGTAACATAATATCTGATATTTTAGATAGGGAGAGGGGGTAACTAATACCAACGCTGAACGATTCGATCACCGTGTTGGTTCTTATTACAAATGGCAGTAAAATTGATGATTTCGAGAGAAAAACTTGTGCGTCCGGGATTTATTTCGTACTTTTGCAAATACTAAAACTAACATATTACAAAGAAATGAATAAACAGAAAACCACATTTTCTAATCTCTATAAGTTGTTGCTATTATTCTCCGTAGCATTGATTATGTCGTGCGGAAACGGTGCTCCTCAATCCAAGTCCAAGTCAATGGATATCAATGGATTGAGCGAGGAAGAAAAGGCTTTAGCTAAAAGGCAAGAGACAGACAACTGCGTTGATAGCACAGATGAGAAGACTGTAAGGAAAAATCTCGAAAAGGCTGTACGCTGCATCGTGAATAACGATGCCAAGGGATTTGCAGCCTGTTGCGAATATCCCATAGAAAGGATGTTGCCAATACATGCCATAACCAACGAGGCTGAGATGATAAAATATTTCGATATTCTATTTGACGACTCGATTAAGGCCGTGTTAAAGAACAAGACGGCAAAAGACTGGGAACAAGTCGGTTGGCGTGGACTGATGCTTGAGCAAGGCAATTTGTGGGGATCAGAACTCAACGGAAAAATCACAAGCATAAACTTTCATTCTGCAAGGGAACAAAAGCTTTTCAATGATATGGTTGCCAAGGATATGGCAAGACTTGATGCGTCATTGCAAGGCGACTGGGTTATTGATGAAGGATTCAAATGCCCTAACGGATATACCGTAAGGATTGACCGCTCTGGTGATTCTGAAATATTCAGGATTGCCATCTTCTTCAAGGGAACATCACTTCATGCAAAGCCAGACATAATGATGTTTGGCGAATTGGAGATTGAGGGCTCGATAGGCAATCGCCACTATACATTCAAGGATGATAAGGGAAATGAGGCTTCGTACTGGCACTTCTATACGTATGAAGAAGGTAGTAGTCCATTTGAATTTTCTTTGAGCGGTGAAGTGAAATATGAATCAACAAACATAAAATTAGTGTATTGGGATGAACTTTAAGGGATTTGGCTAAAGCAAGTGAAAATTATTTGAAACGCAGAGACACGAAGACGCAGAGAATATTTTGAACACGAAAGATACGAAACAGCACCTTGCGGTGCTTGAAATTAATGCGGTATTAATGTGTTATTAATGCGATATTATATGTCTCACTCCGTGAGGAAACATTAATGACCACAAATTTCACGTTAATGTCGCATTAATTTTCGTGAGTTTCGTGTTCAAAAAAGATATTAATGTCAGAATTAACGTTTTAATTTATGTCATAATTAATGTTTCGCCGTAAGGCTTTTTTCTTGCAACATTAATTGGACGTTAATTGAGACATTAATTGAAACATTAATTTTTTCAACCACAGATTTTCGGGATAATAGGGATATTAATCACGAGCGTAAGCGAGATAATCCCTTTGATCTGTGCTATCTGTGTTCAGAAATAAAAACTTAGCGGCTTTGCGTTTAATTTATTTTTCGCTAATACTCACCAAACAAAGCAATTCATCGAGCTCACGTTAAATATATGCACTTTTCCATGAAAATATTTGGATGTGTGAAAACATTTTTGTATTTTTGCCACGGAATACAATCAACCATAAACAATAACAACTTAAACATAAACTATATGATGAAAAAATTTACTCTTGCAGCTGTGCTTCTATCTATGAGCCTCTTCGCTTCGGCTCAGTCAAAGTATGTAACAATAAGCTCTATCAATGGCACTAACGTAGAGCAGTATGACGGTCAGGTTGCAGATGTCAAGATGAACCGCTATATGTTTACCGGCTGGAATACCGTGAGTTTCCCATTCGACCTCTCAACGGATAAGATTAACGAGTTCTTCGGCAATGACTGCCGTCTGGAGATTCTTACTGGCATTTCAGGTGACAGTAATGCTATGAACCTCTATTTCGAGGACGTGAAGTCTGAAGGCATCAAGGCTAACACTCCATATATTCTCTATTTCACAGGCGAGCCACAGAACGTGAGGATTATTGCGGAGTCAACAATCAAGGCTGGTCAGTCAAAGCTGACATTCTCTTCCAACGGATATACCGTAACACTTAACGGTGCGGATAAGATCATGAGCGGCGATAACATCTACGGAATCTTTGCAAAAGACAATGCTGATTCTAAGTTCGCGAAGATCGGTGAGGCTACAGGATGCTATGCCACACGCTGCTACATTACCGTTGATGGTGACAAGGACGTGAATTTCATCCCTGTTCATAATGCCAAGAACACTACTGCTATCGACAAGATTTCAGCAGAAGACAAGGCTAATGACAAGGTATATGATATCAATGGCATACAGAAGAAGTCTGTTAGCAAGGGTATCAATATCGTGAAGGGCAAGAAGATTGCAGTAAAATAAAGTAAGTTCGATGAATTTTTAGCAGCAAGCTGCTGTTTTCGGAACAAAAATTTTTAGAAAAATACCAGAAAATTAAAATTTTCTGAATATGATTATCAGCGGCGGGCTGAAAGCCCAATAAACTCATAGCCTAGGGCATCGCCCTAGGTGGAGGTAGATTGGCAATTTTCGCCCTGTAGGGGCAAAAGCATTATTATATTAGAGCTTTTGCCCTTGCAGGGCGTTAGTTATTCCCTCCATTTTACCACAGGGCGATGCCCTGAGCTAGTAGCTTTTGCCCCTTCAGGGCATTATCACGTAATTGCGGATTAATCATTTTCTGAATTAAATTTTCTGGTCATCGTGAAAAACTTGCTTTAGCTTGATGAGCCTTAGCGAATAATTTTCTGTAAAGCCAAGCACCGGAGGTGCCTTAATCTTAATTTCATCGAATTCGCATTAAGATAAACGCGATTCGACTTAGACAAAAGATGATTACATAGATGATAAGGAGTTGCCAGATGTTTATATTGACATCGGCAATGACAGAATATGGAAGTGCGATGACATGCTCAAGGAATACGTTCTGAAAGTGTGCCATCGCATTTAGCATATATGCAAGTACCTCACTTGCAACGACAAACGGCAAGAACAGGGAGGTGAGGAAAGCGAACGAAAGACCGACAATGAGCATTGCCGTAACTGATACCACAAGACTGCTAACCAAACCATAGCAAGGCAATGTGTGGAAATAGAATACCACCAAGGGCAGAACCACTATCTGTGCAGAGAATGAGAGTGCCAGACTACCATACACCCACATAAGGAAGCGTCCGAGTATGGACGTAGGAGCATCCTCCGACCAATTGACATCATTCTTATAAACAAGCTGCATCAGACGTGGCATATACACGCCTATTCCGAATACCGCGAGATATGACATCTGAAAGCCCACATCGAAGAGCGACAAGGGACTTATCATAAGTGTAAGGAAAGCGGTAAGGGCAAGTACGGTTATCACGTCATGTTTCCTAAAGAGCATTCGTGATATTCCGTATATTGAAAGCATCATGGCAGAACGGACAACTGAGGGTGACATCCCTACGAGTATGACATAGAGCCAGATTAACAGCAATATTGCAAAGGATATGATATTGCGATACAGTTGTTCTGAAGGCTGTAAGCGAAGAAACGTCTTTATGACTCTTCGCAAGCGTAGATCGCTTTCCACAGGCAGTTTCTCCCACAATAATTCAGGAACAACGTATAGCCACAACATTGTCCGCATCACTACCCACGAAAGAATGAAATAGATAATTGTGAGGTGCATTCCCGAGAGTGCAAGGACATACGAGGCTCCTGTTTGGGAATACACATGCTTCAACTCAGGACTTATACCGCTCTTATCTCCGAGCGACATAGCCGTGACAACCGCATTCTCATCGCCCGAAATGCCAAAATGCGCGATTCCATCGCTCAGTTGTCTTCTCAACGGCTCAAAAAACTCCACAAGACCGTCAAGATGCAAAGGAACGTCAGCAATGGTCATACGGAGTATGCCTGCCACGAAAAACGCAAAGAAAAACGCTATTGTGCGAAGACTCTCCCTACTGAAGAATATTCCTGCAAATAATAGGACTACGAGAAGGATGTATAGCGATAAAACCGATAATTCCTCAGCAATAGCACTACCCGCGAACAGGCCTATTATGAATGCGAGGGAGAGACTTTTCATATTTTTTTTAAATAAAAAATTATAAAATAAAAATACAGGACCCTCTAAATCTCCCTTAAAGGGAGACTTCTTTAGCGTTCCGGCTCTCCCCCTTTAAGGGGGAGCGGGGAGAGGGTCTTGTATTTTTCACTTTTCATTTTTATATATAGCAGCCAGCATATCCGCACAGCGTTCTCCATCCACGCCAGCAGAGACGATGCCTCCTGCATATCCGGCACCTTCACCACATGGGAAGAGCCCACGGATGGTGACGTGCTGAAGAGTCTCTGCATCACGAGTGATTCTAACAGGGGCAGATGTGCGTGTCTCTGTTGCTATCAGACAAGCCTCGTTTGTGAGAAAACCGTGACGCTGCTTGCCAAAGTACTGGAAGCCTTGTTGCAACCTGCCAGCCACTTCCTTCGGCATCCAGAAATGAAGAGGTGAACTTACTAATCCTGGTGCATAACTTGACTTTGGAAGGTCGTAACTGAGCTTGCTTTTGCAGAAATCAGCCATACGCTGGGCAGGAGCGGTCTGTTTCATATTTCCCTGTTGCCAACAAAGTTTCTCAAGCTTCTCCTGATAGTGCATTACTACAAGCGGATCGTTAGTATCGCCTAACTCTTCACTTTTGATATCCTCTGGGCGGATTTCTACGACCATACCAGAGTTACTCCACTTGCCTCCACGGTTGCTTGGACTCATACCGTTTACCACAATCTGCTCCTGCCCCGTTGCAGCAGGAATTACGAAGCCACCAGGGCACATACAGAAAGAATATACTCCCCTACCCTCAACCTGCGTAACGAAGGAATATTCAGCAGCAGGAAGATACTTGCCACGACCTTGCTTGTTATGATATTGAATCTGGTCAATGAGCTGTGATGGATGCTCAAGACGCACGCCCACGGCAATTCCCTTTGCCTCTATGTGTATGCCGGCATGAGCGAGATAACGATATACATCACGGGCAGAATGGCCTGTGGCAAGGATGACAGGACCGAGATAGGTCTCGTCAGTATCTGTCACGAGATTTCGGCAGAGAACGCCTTCTACTTCCTCTCCCTTAAGAAGGAGCTCCGTCATCTTTGTCTGGAAATGCACCTCACCACCCGACTTCTTGATTTGCTCTCGCATATTCTCGATGACGAGAGGCAACTTGTCTGTACCTATATGCGGATGTGCATCGGCAAGGATATTGGTGGAGGCACCAAACTGACAGAAGACATTCAGAATCTTCTCTATATTACCACGTTTCTTGCTTCGGGTATAGAGTTTGCCATCACTATATGCACCAGCTCCACCTTCGCCAAAACAGTAGTTAGACTCATCATTCACCTTCTGCTCGGATTTGATACGTGCAAGGTCTTTCTTACGCTCACGCACATCCTTACCTCGTTCTATAACAATAGGACGAAGACCATGCTCTATAAGACGTAGGGCAGCAAAGAGTCCCGCAGGACCCTCACCTACCACAATAACCTGCTTGCCATTGCTCACATCAGGATATTCTGTCACGGTATATGCAAGGTCGGTCGGCTCCTCATTGACGTATGTACGCACGGTGAGGTTGACATAGACCTGACGCTGACGTGCGTCGATGCTACGACGGACAATACGGATAGCCTTGATGGTACGTGCATCAATGCCTTTCTCCTCAGCAATATAATTGATGATAAGCGATGAGTCAGATGCTATCTGAGGCAATACGCGAAGTTGAATGTCTTGTATCATATTATGTACAATTTACCATGTACCATTTACACTTGCTTCAGCGAATAATGTACAATCTTGTAAAACGAAAAAAGGTTCTCACATTTCTGTAAGAACCTTTGCGGTGCGTACGAGGCTCGAACTCGTGACCTCCAGCGTGACAGGCTGGCATTCTAACCAACTGAACTAACGCACCAGTTTTGCTTGTAAGATTCACGATTTTTAGGCGGTGCGTACGAGGCTCGAACTCGTGACCTCCAGCGTGACAGGCTGGCATTCTAACCAACTGAACTAACGCACCAAAATCGTTATTTCTTTTTAGCGAGTGCAAAGGTAGGCATTTTTTCTGAATTTGCCAAATTTTTACTATGCTTTTTTCAAAAAAAGTTGAAAAATAATAGAATCAGAAAAAGAATTTGCGTTTCTGAACCAGTTTTTGAGAATTGATACTCTATTGAAGCCGATTTTGTCAAAAATCCGACAACATTGCTCGTTATCTTTTGATATGAAAGCATAAATCTGATCCAAGAGACAAGTTCTGCTTGCATAATCAACCAATAACTTCGCAGCCTCGGTTGCATACCCCTTATTACGGAAAGCACTTCCAATTACCAACCCTATCTCAGCACGACGATGACGGGCATCATAATTAAAGAGGTCAGCAAGTCCGATAACCTGTTGCTCATTCTCGTCATCACAAACCACAAGGCGCACCTGCTGGTCAATAGTGAGGTCGCAATGCTGATTAGCGATATAATCGCGCAATGCGTAATGCGAGAACGGAGCATTCATGCAAGAATATTCCCAGTCATCGAGATTATTCTCTATGGCATAAAGCTGCTCCAGGTCTTCAGGTTCAAGGGCACGAAGTTTCAGCATATCATATCTATTCTTCTGGGTTCTTGTCTTTCTTACGGAATATGAAAGGGATGCACACAAGGAGCATCAAAGCCAGATATCCCGCACCTGTATATTTATATACGAAGTAAACGACAGCATCAACAATTAAAGCTATCGCCCATAAGGATATACGATACAGTGTTTTGTTGCGAAGCCACTTCAGACATGCATATATAGCAATGAATGAGAGGGCAAGAGAGAAAATCTGAATGTAGTATAACATTTGGGTGTTGGGTGTTAGGTGATGGGTGATGGGTGATAATTATTCAAACGGAACACGATTTACGATTGAGCGTCCGAGGGTGAGTTCGTCGGTGTATTCAAGTTCATCACCGACACTTATTCCTCGGGCAATGACGCTAAGCTTCACATCAAACTGCTGGAGACGCTTAGATATATAGAAATTAGTGGTATCTCCCTCCATTGTACTTGCAAGAGCGAAAATCACCTCCTTCACATCTCCCTTAGATACACGCTCTACAAGTGAGTCAATCTCAATATCCGACGGTCCTATGCCGTCCATTGGTGAGATAACACCGCCAAGCACATGGTAAAGTCCGTGAAACTGCTGAGTATTCTCAACTGCCATCACATCCTGTATATTCTCCACTACACACACAATGCTTGGATCTCTGCGATAGTCGGAACAGATAGTGCACACATCGGTATCTGAGATGTTATGGCATACACGGCAATGCTTTATCTCACGTTTCATCTGCGTAAGAGCACCTGTGAACTCGTCCATAAACTCATCATCCTGACGAAGCATGTGCAGGACAAGTCGGAGTGCGGTTTTCCTTCCCACCCCCGGAAGGCGTGAGAACTGATTAACCGCATTATCGAGTAACCTTGATGGTAGCATCTATTCTTATTGCTTTATTTAAGCCTTACTATTCTTTTTGGAGTCATGTCGGAGCTTCTACGTACATTAGGAGGTGGGATTCGTGAATTATTATCACCTGGACGGTCAAAGATTTCTACAGGTCCGAGAGTACGAATAGAGTCTTTTTTCAGCGAATCCTTTTCAACAGCAGGGGTTTGTTCTGCCGCCTGTTCGGAAGTCTCCTTTGAATGTGCAAGAATCATTCGAACATTCTCCACAGAAGCCAGATGGAAGGCCGTAGAAACCTGCTCGTTATTATTACGGAGCAAGACGAAATATCCCTTTACATTCTTGATGCCCAGACGCTTATAATCATTGAACGAAACCGTAAACCTTCCGTCGGAACTTGCATGACAAGTATTGGTAACAACACTGTCATTAGAGAGAGTAGTGGTAAGAACGGCAACAAGATTACGAGAACCTTCCTGGAATATGAACTTACTGTCAAACTGAAGCGTAAGCACATCACCAGCCTTGAATGTAGAGTCGCCTGAGATAGCAAACAGATTAAGATTGTAAGGCATCTGCTGCATCAGGATAAAGTTGCGTTCTGAATTCCAGATATTTATCGTATCTCCAGAAAGAGTTGCCTCATCAAGAGACACGTCGCCTCCAAGCTCAATCACCTCATTACGGATACGCTCTGAGAGATTCTTGTATATAGTATGCAGCTTATCTGCGTGACGACAGTAATAGTTATACGAAGAATCCCACTCAGCCTGTGTGATATCATATTTACGATATATAGCCTCACGGTTAGTAATCTCATTAGACTTCTTCTGATCACTATACCTATCATCCTCTATATTCTGCGACAAATAGATATCATACAAGATGTCCTCCATCTCACCCATTGACAGAACGTCGGAGGAGTCGGAGGAACATGATGTCATGCCCACAATAAATATGAGTATGTATAGTAAATTTTTCACTTAAACAGCTGTTGAATTTCTGTTCTGCAGAAAAGAAGTAATGCCACGACACTTACGCTGATGCTCGCATCGGCGAAGTTGAACACAGGACTGAAGAACACGAACTTCTCGCCACCCCATACGGGGAACCAGTCGGGATAATTCGTAACTATGAGAGGGAAATAGAACATATCCACTACCCTGCCCTCAAGGAAAGGAGCATAGCCTGTTCCCCAAGGAACGAAGAAAGAGGTATAGTTAGGAGATGCCCCAGAGAATATCATCCCATAGAACATGCAGTCAATCAGATTACCTGCGGCTCCGGCAAGTACCATTGAAAGAAGTACAATGTACAACCACCTTGCGCCTTTCTGTATCTGTTTGTAGATATACCAGCCTATTGCCGTGATTGCCACGAGGCGGAAGAGGCTCAGCATAATCTTTGGCATGATGGACATTCCCCATGCCATTCCATTGTTCTCTATAAAGGAAATATAAAACCAGTCTGTTACTCGTATGCTTTCGTGAAGAGTCATTCCAGTCTTGACCGAGATTTTAATAACCTGGTCAATGATAAGGATGACAAGAAAGATCAATACGGAAACGACTGCCTGTTGTTTCTGTGTCTTTGTCATTATTTCTTTCGTGCGTTCTTTGACTCAACGCTAAGTGTTGCATGAGGAACAATGCGGAGACGCTCCTTCGGAATCAGCTCACCAGTGATACGGTCAACACCGTATGTCTTGTTCTCGATGCGCAAGAGAGCAGCCTCAAGGCCACGGATGAACTTCTCCTGACGAGCAGCGAACATCATCATCTCCTCCTTTGTCTGGGTAATGCTACCCTCCTCAAGAATCTTATATGTTGGTGATGTGTCAGCAACGTCATTGCCATCATCATTACGCAATACGCTCATCATCTGCTTGTAGTCACGACGTGCTACTTCAAGCTTCTCTTCTATAATCTGACGGAACTCCTCGAGATCCTCGTCACTATAACGTTTCTTTATTTCTGCCATGTTGTTTTAGATTTTAAGTTTTTAGATACTTAGATTGTTTTTATCTTGGGTTAAAGTAACCAAAGGAATTAATCCTTGGTTACCTTAACAAGAGCTTTAAAGTCATTGAATTCCTGTTCTGAACCGCCCTCTGCATCACCGATGGTGAGAGAGTTGGCAAGAACCTGTGCAGAGATATGGTCGCCGAACACCTTAACAGCCTCGGCAAGCTGATCATTCTGCTGGAGTACGACACGTATTCTGTCGGTTATCTCGAAGCCTTGCTCCTTACGGAGAGCCTGAACACGCTTGATGATAAGACGTGCGATACCCTCGTTCTTGAGTTCTGGAGTAATCTCGATGTCAAGGGCAACGGTAATCTTACCCTCCTGAGCTATTGTCCAGCCTGGGATATCCTCAGAGATAATCTCAACGTCAACAGCCTCAACTGTTACGTTCTGTCCCTCAGCAACGAGATCTATTGTTCCGTTAGCCTCGAGAGTTGCTATCTGCTCCTGACTCATAGCCATAACAGCAGCGTTCACGCTCTTCATGAGCTTACCGAACTTCTTACCCATTGTGCGGAAGTTACACTTCACCTTCTTGACGAGCTGCATACCAGCCCCATCCTCAATGAACTGCAGTTCCTTCACATTGGTCTCAGCAAGGATAACGCTTGCCATACGCTCGATACGTGACTTCATCTCTGCATCAGAAGCCGGAATTGAGATTGTCTGGAGAGCCTGGATTACAGGAATCTTCACCTTCTTACGAAGTGAAAGAACCATTGATGTAACCTGCATTGCAAGCTGCATAGCCTGCTCAAGCTCCTTGTCAATCTGATTCTCCTGAGCCTCTGGGAACTTAGCGAGATGTACGCTCTCTGACTTATCCTTACCTGTAACTGTGTTAAGGTCAAGGAAGAGCTGATCAGCATAGAATGGAGCAACAGGTGCTATCAGACGTGCGATAGTGTCGATGCAAGTATAGAGTGTCTGGTAAGCAGAGAGCTTGTTCTGTGTCATGCCACCACCCCAGAAACGCTTCTTGTTCAGACGGATATACCAGTTAGAGAGCTTGTCGATGACGAAATTCTGGATCAAACGACCAGCAGGAGTAACGTCATAGTCAGCAAGGTACTTATCTACATCCTTTACGAGAGAGTTGAGCTCAGAGAGCAACCAACGGTCGAAGTCTGGACGCTCAGCGAATGGAACATCTGCCTCCTCGTATGCGAATCCGTCAACATTTGCGTAGAGAGTGAAGAATGAGTAAGCCTGATAGAGCTTTACAAAGAATGCACTTGTAACATCCTTTACGCCCTCTGGGTCAAATGAGAGGTTATCCCATGGAGATGAGTTTGTAACCATGTACCAGCGAACTGCATCTGTGCCGTATGTGCCGATACAGTCGAATGGGTTGATCACATTACCCAGACGCTTTGACATCTTTATACCGTTCTTGTCAAGTACAAGACCGTTAGAGATTACGTTCTTATAGGCAACAGAGTCGAATACCATCGTAGCTATTGCGTGGAGGGTAAAGAACCAGCCACGTGTCTGGTCAACACCCTCTGCGATGAAGTCAGCAGGATATGCCTTGCGATCGTCAATAACCTCCTTGTTCTCGAATGGATAGTGAATCTGTGCGTATGGCATTGCACCAGAGTCAAACCATACATCAATAAGGTCAAGCTCACGGGTAAGTACATTACCGCTCTCGCCTACGAGCTTGATGTCGTCAACGTATGGACGGTGAATGTCAATGCGGTCATAGTTCTCCTGACTCATATCGCCAGGCACGAAGCCCTTATCCTTGAGTGGGTTGTTCTGCATTACGCCAGCCTTTACAGCCTTTTCTATCTCATTATAGAGTTCCTCAAGTGAACCTATGCAGATTTCCTCCTTAGTATCACGATTACGCCAGATAGGAAGTGGAGTACCCCAGTAGCGTGAACGTGAGAGGTTCCAGTCGTTCAGATTCTCAAGCCACTTACCAAAGCGACCAGAGCCTGTTGACTCAGGATGCCAGTTGATAGTCTTGTTCAACTCTGCCATACGCTCCTTCTTTGCAGTAGAGCGGATGAACCATGAGTCGAGAGGATAATAGAGCACTGGCTTATCTGTACGCCAGCAGTGAGGATAGTTGTGTACGTGCTTCTCAATCTTGAAAGCACTACCCTCTTCCTTCATCTCAAGGCAGAGAATCACGTTGAGGTCCATATCCTTTGATGCTGCCTTCTCGTCATACTTACCACCTACATTATACTTAGGGTCGTATGCGTTCTTCACGAAAGCACCTGCATGTTTCCAATATGACTCGTTCACGCAAGCCTCAAGGAACTTAGGATCAATATCCTCCTTCACGAAGTACTTACCTGTGAAGTCAACCATTGGACGGGTGTCACCAGCCTTGTCTATTACGAAAAGAGATGGGATGCCAGCATCCTTAGCCACCTTGGCGTCATCAGCACCGAATGTAGGTGCGATATGAACGATACCTGTACCATCCTCAGTAGTAACATAGTCACCAGGGATTACGCGGAATGCCTCTGCTTCCTTTACTACAACATTATCACCCTCAAGAGCACATGGCTTTACCCATGGCATGAGCTGCTGATAATGAGTACCTACGAGGTCTGAGCCCTTACCCTTCCAGAGTATCTCTATTGGCTGCTCATTGCCTTTCTCATCCTTTGTTGGCTGGAAGTAAGCAGAGAGACGGCTCTCAGCAAGTACATAGATAGCCTCCTCGTTTGTATAAGGGTTATTTCCCTTAACAGCAACATAGTCAATCTTCGGACCTACACAGAGAGCTGTGTTTGAAGGAAGTGTCCAAGGAGTTGTTGTCCATGCAAGGATGTATGTAGGGAGTTCTGACTTGTTGAACTCAACCTTGTCAAGCACCTTGAACTGCGCAGTAACCGTTGTATCCTTAACGTCACGATAGCAACCAGGCTGGTTAAGCTCGTGAGAAGAAAGACCAGTACCTGCGGCTGGTGAGTATGGCTGAATGGTATATCCCTTATAGAGCAGATTCTTGTTGTAGAGCTGCTTAAGGAGATACCAGAGTGATTCAATATACTTATTGTCGTAAGTGATGTAAGGGTGCTCGAGGTCAACCCAGTAACCCATCTTGTTTGTGAGCTGTGTCCACTCGTCGGTGTACATCATCACGTTCTTACGACAAGCGTCATTATAGTCATCAACGCTAATTTTCTTACCGATATCCTCCTTTGTGATTCCAAGGCTCTTCTCAACAGAAAGCTCAACAGGGAGACCGTGAGTGTCCCAACCAGCCTTACGCTTAACCTGATAGCCCTTCATTGTCTTGTAGCGGAGGAATGTATCCTTGATGGTACGTCCCATCATGTGGTGGATACCCGGATGTCCGTTTGCAGAAGGAGGTCCCTCAAAGAACACGAACTGAGGGCAACCCTCACGCTCGCTGATACTCTTGTGGAACAAATCTTTCTTCTCCCACTCAGCAAGAACCTCATTGTTTGTCTCTACGAGATTCAGGCCTTTACGTTCCGTAAATTTCTTATTCATTGATTTGTATATGATTTTTCTTACTTTCAAAAATACAAGTGTCTGTCAGCTTGCCATGCTTTCACAAAGTGCAGCGACTAAAGAAAGGCGATACACCTCTCTAATTTTAGAGTGCAAAGATACATAAAATTCTTGTCATTTCATATACTTTTCAACTTTTTAACGTTTCACAAAGACGATTTACGGGCAGTTCAACAAATAGCCTTATGAAAAGCCTGTTCAATCCCTATCTAAAGCACAGCAAAAACGCCCTAAAACGCAGATGCAATTCCCATGAAACGGGGGATTTTGAGATGAGGCAAGAAAACCATCACACACTACAACACAAAAGCGACATGATGCCAACACCACGCCGCTCTTGTAAAAGTATTATTTCTTTGCTTTCGCACTCTTTTTCTTGTGCTGAAGTTTCGGAATCTTAATGGTCTGTCCCTCCTTGAGTTCGGTAATACCGCCATTGAAGGCTTCCACATAACATTCCATGCCAGGACCGAGATAAGCCTTTGAAATAGACTTAATTGTTTGTCCGCTTTTAACAGTCACCGTATTGGCAACTCCGACAATGCGATACGCACCAGTCCTTACACGTGGGTCGTTATCATATTTTGAAGTCTGCTCAACCTTTGCCTCAGGCTTTTCCTCCTTCTTTGGCTCAGCAACAGGCTTGCTTTCCTCAACAGGTTTCTCTTCCGTCTTCTCAACGGCAGGTTCTTCTGTTGTCTCAGCAGGAGCAGCAGGCTCAACAGCCTTTTGCTTTGTAGTATCAGGTTGCTCAACAGCTGGAGCCGCAGGAGTCTCTACTACAGGCTCTTTCTCAATACCCAGGAGATTTGATGAGCGTGCATAATATCCGAACACGAAGAACAATGCCGCAACAACAACGTTCACGATTATTGCGTAAATCAGGAACATTCTCTTGCTGTCACTCTCCTCATCCTCATAGAATTGAGAGATATAGTCTTCCTGCTCTTCTTCCTGCTCTGGTTCAGGTTCCTTGGTTGGAGTCTCCGGAACTTCTGGGGTTTCCGGAGTTTCTGGAACTACTGGAGATTCCGGCATTTCCGGCTCTTCTTCCTCAACTTCTGGAGTGGCTGGTGCCTCCGGCTCTACCGGTTCCTCAGGTTGTGGATCTTCTGCTACTGGCTCCTCGACAACAGGCTCTTCAACAGCAGGTTCTGGTTCAGGATCAGCTTCTGGTTCATCTTCAGCAACTGGCTCCTCCTTCACCTCAGGCTCAGGTTCTGGCTCTGCTACAGGCACAACAACAGGTTCTGGTTCTGGGGCTGGTTCTGGCTCCTGCTCAACTTGCTCAGAAACAGCCTTTGCCTCTTCCTGAACATGAATCTCCGCAGCCTCTTCTGCTGCAATATCAGCATCCTCTGTCTCTATCTCTGGCATATCCTCGAAGTCAACGCCATCAGCAAGGACAACAGTATCAAACTGAGCAAATGGCTTGTTCACCAAGTCACGCAAAACGGCATCTGGAGTAAACGACACTTTGTCATGACCGGAGATAACCACACGCTCACCGGTATTTACATTAATACTCTCACGCTCACGAACTGCTGTCAGCTTGAATGTTCCGAAGCCCTTGACCTTAACAACACGGTCGTTCTTCAAGCCTTCATGAATAGTCTCGATAACAGCATTTATAAATGCTTCCGCACTACGTGAATCCAACTGATGCTTCTGCACCAGTATCTCTGCCAAATCTTTAATTGTAAGCATATTACTTCAGCATTTCTTTTAATGATCCATAAGGTTTAAAATTCACAACAAGCTTCGGTGGAACGAGCATTTTCTGTCCTGTAGAAGGATTCTTAATTACACGTTCCATACGCTTACGAACCTCGAAGGTTCCGAGACCTGTAACATTGGCAGTCTCACCTTCTGCGAGTTCATCAGCAATCGAACTGAACGCCGTGCGCACAATTCTCTGGACATCATCAACCTTGTAGCCTGTCTGTTTGGCTATCTGTGATATAAATTCCTTATTCGTCATAACTTACAAATTTATATTTCGACTTAGGTTTTAAAAATGACAAATTAAGATTCACAAATCAAACAACCTCTCCGTAGAGGTCAAATTCCTCTGCGCCAGTTATTTTCACGTCATAGAAACATCCTTTGCGCAAGCGACGGTTGGCAACTGGTATGAGAACCTCAGGATCGACTTCAGGTGAACAGAACTCGGTACGGCCTACGTAATAGTCGCCTTCCCTTCTGTCAACAATCACCTTCATCGTCTTGCCTATCTTCTCGGCCTCTATCTCGGCGGAAATACCCTGTTGCAGACGCATGAGCTTGCTAAGTCTTGCCTCCTTGACTTCCTTCGGAACATCATCCTCATAATGCTCAGCACTATAGGTTCCTTCCTCTTCAGAATAGGCAAAAGCGCCCATTCTCTCGAAGCGAGCCCAGCGTGTGAACTCCATGAGTTCCTTGAAATCCTCTTCCGTCTCACCAGGGAAACCCACCATGAGCGTTGTGCGAAGATGTATTCCAGGCATAGCCTCTCGCAGTTTCTCAATCAGCTGCATAGTCTCCTGCTTGGTCGTGTTACGACGCATACGGTCAAGCATCCTGTCTGAGATATGCTGAAGTGCGATGTCAAGATATTTGCAAACATTATCATTACGACGCATCACGTCAAGCAATTCCATAGGGAACTGATTAGGATAGGCATAATGAAGTCTTATCCACTTCACACCTTTAATTTGTGCCATTTCATCGATGAGTTCAGCAATTTTACGCTTGCCATACAGGTCAACGCCATAGTATGTCAGCTCCTGAGCAATAATCTGAAACTCCTTCACACCTTCTGCCACAAGTGCACGAACCTCGTCAAGTATCTCCTCTTTCGGACGTGACACATGCTTGCCTGTAATGATAGGAATAGCACAATAAGCGCAATTACGGTCACAACCCTCGCTTATCTTTATATAAGAATAATGTGAAGGTGTGGTGTTCTGCTTTACAGAAGCCTTGTCGTCAGACTTCTGTGTCGGTGCAGGAAGGTCTTCAAGCAACTGTTTGTAGTTGAACTTGCCGTAATACTTATCCACCTGCGGAATCTCTGTCTCCAGTTCCTTCTGGTATCTCTGTGACAGACAGCCCATAACGTACAATCCCGCAATCTGTCCTTCCTCACGAGCCTGAGCAAACTCAAGTATCGTATCTATGCTTTCCTGCTTGGCATCCTCGATGAAACCGCAGGTATTTATCACCACATACTCACCCTCTACACGCTCCGCATCATGTTTACAAACAAATCCCTTACGCTGAAACAACCGCATAAGAGATTCGCTATCCACAAGATTCTTAGAACACCCAAGGGTTATTATGTCTATTTGGTTTTTCTTCATTCGCCGAATAGTGAATCAACAAACTGCCTCTTGTTAAATAACTGAAGGTCGGTCATCTTCTCTCCAAGACCGATGTACTTAACAGGCACCTTCAACTGATCACTGATACCTATCACCACACCACCCTTTGCTGTACCGTCAAGCTTGGTGATTGCCATACTTGAAATCTGGGTGACAGCGGCAAACTGCTTAGCCTGCTCAAAGGCATTCTGACCGGTGGAACCGTCAAGAACGAGCATTACCTCGTCAGGTGCTTCCGGCATCACTTTCTTCATTACATCCTTGATCTTCTTCAGCTCGTTCATCAAACCGACCTTGTTGTGCAGACGACCGGCAGTATCGATAATCACCACGTCAGCACCATTTGCCTTAGCAGAAGAGATAGTATCAAAGGCAACAGAAGCAGGGTCAGAACCCATCTGCTGCTTGATAACGGTAACGCCTACACGCTCACCCCAGATACAAATCTGCTCAACGGCAGCTGCACGGAATGTATCGGCAGCACCGAGGAACACCTTCTTACCAGCCTGCTTGAACTGCCAAGCGAGCTTGCCGATAGTGGTGGTCTTGCCTACGCCATTCACGCCTACAACGAGGATGACATACGGCTTATGGTCTGACGGAAGATCCCAGTCTTCAAGGTCATCGGAATGGTTTTCTGCAAGAAGAGACGCAATCTCATCACGGAGGATACCGTTGAGTTCCTTCGTTGAAACGTACTTGTCACGTGCCACACGCTTCTCAATACGCTCAATAATCTTGAGAGTGGTATCCACACCTACATCACTTGTAATGAGCACTTCCTCAAGGTCATCGAGTACGTCGTCATCAACCTTGCTCTTGCCAGCCACGACACGAGCAAGCTTGTCAAACATTCCCGTCTTGGTTTTCTCAAGACCCTTGTCAAGCGTCTCTTTCTTTTCCTTGCTAAAAAAGCCGAAAAATCCCATAATAACGTTTTTCTCTTATAAAAATAAACTTGCTTGCAAAATTAAGAAAAAAAAATGACATTTTACTGATATAGAGACAAAAAATGCATAAAATAAGGTATTTTATAACAAAAATGAACAATAAAATGTTTTATTTCCCCAATTTCATGGTGTAAAGTAAAAAAATTGCACATAAGATTTTGAAATGTGCAGAAAAGTCTGTACCTTTGCACACCGAAAGGAAATTTGAGCAATTTTCATTGCGAAATAGATTGAATATGGAAAATAGTTTTAACGCTTGTATAGAAGATTGCATTAAGAAGTATTGGAACTTCGATGCACTTACTGACTACAAGGGAGTTACACTCCAATATCAGGATGTTGCCCGTAAAATAGAGAAACTACACATCCTGTTCGAGGAAAGCGGAATCCAGAGAGGTGACAAGATTGCCCTTTGCGGACGCAATATGAGCAACTGGGCCGTTGCCTTCCTTGCCACACTCACATACGGAGCAGTCGCTGTTCCTATCCTACATGAGTTTACTGCCGACCAGATTCATAACATCGTAAACCACTCTGAGGCAAAGCTTCTCTTCGTGGGCGATGTTGTCTCTACCCAGATTGACCCTGATAAGATGCCTGACCTTCACGGAATCGTCAACATACCCGACTATTCCCTTATGGTCTCTCGCACCGACAAACTCACATACGCAAGAGAGAACCTCAACTTGCTGTTCGGTCAGAAGTTCCCTAAGTTCTTCCGCAAGGAAATGGTGAGCTACTACAAGGAACAGAGTCCCGATGAATTGGCACTTATCAACTACACATCAGGCACAACAGGCTTCTCAAAAGGTGTAATGATTCCATACCGCGCAATGTGGAGTAATCTGCTATTTGCCAACGAGGCACTTGACAGATGTCTGCATCCTGGCGACAACACTATCAGCATCCTGCCTATGGCTCACATGTACGGAATGGCATTCGAGTTCATCAAGGAGTTTGCATCAGGTTGTCATATTTTCTTCCTCACCCGTATCCCTTCTCCTGCCGTTGTGGCTCAGGCATTTGCAGAGATAAAGCCTGTAGTCATCGTTGCAGTACCTTTGGTCATCGAGAAGATTATCAGGAAGAAAGTATTGCCAAAGCTTGATACACCTGCTATGAAGATACTTCTCAAGACTCCGTTAGTTTCGCTAAAGGTTCGTGAAAAGATTCGTGCAGAGGTAGAGAAGGCTTTCGGTGGACGTTTCTACGAAATCATAATCGGCGGTGCAGCCTTCAATCAGGAGATTGAGCAGTTCCTACACTTCATCGGATTGCCTTTCACTGTGGGATATGGCGCAACAGAGTGTGCCCCTATTATCTCATACAATGACTGGAAAGAACACGTGCCAGGCTCTTGCGGAAAGGCTGCTGTGAATATGGAGGTTAAGATAGACTCTGCAGATCCTCACAGGATTCCAGGCGAGATTCTCACAAGAGGCATGAACGTGATGCTCGGCTACTTCAAGAATGAAGAGGCTACCAAGCAGGCTCTTGATGCAGAAGGATGGTATCACACAGGCGACCTCGGTGTTATCGACACAAACGGCAACATCTTCATCAGGGGACGCTCAAAGAACATGCTTCTCGGTGCAAGCGGTCAGAACATCTTCCCAGAGGAGATTGAGGATGCTCTCAACTCTTTACCATTGGTTACTGAGTGTCTCGTCGTCCAGCGTGATGACAAGCTCGTAGGTCTCGTTTATCCAGACTTCGACGAGGCAAAGACGCAGAACTACAACATGGAGCAGATCAAGAAGGTCATGGAGCAGAACCGTCAGACGCTCAATGAGACACAGCCAGCGTACTGCAAACTTGCTGCAATCGAGATTCAGGAAGAAGAGTTTGAGAAGACTCCGAAGAAGAGTATCAAGCGCTATCTCTACAAGTAAAGAGTAAAGTAGATAGTGTAAAGAGTAAAGTGTAAAGTGTAAAGTATAATGTAGATAGTAAAGGCTCACTCATATATTGGGTGAGCCTTTATTCATTTAATATCTGCTCGTCGCTTTTTTCAATAACATTCCCAGTTTCTTCTAATGAATATACATCTTCATCTACAGGGACAAAGTCATCCGTCTCGACATCTTTCTCAACTTTCGCTTTCTTCTTTGTTTTTTTCTTATTCTTCTTTACTTTCCTAACGGATTTAACATTTTCTTTTCTGTTTTCCGAAGAATAACGATTTCGTATCGCATTGTTATCGTTAATCGTTTTTGCTATAAGATAAAACACCAATATCGTCAAAACGCAGAAAAACATTTTTACCATTGTTTTCCATTTAACCCTATGCAAAATAAAGTTTTTGATTGCTGAAAAATACAGGAAAAGCCTACTGATTCCTTTATTTCTCATATCCGTATCTTCTAACACATTTTTTTCAACTGGTGTAATCCCATGCCTTCTTTCATGACACTCTCTACATAGAACTACTAATTCTTCAGGTTTATAAGACCAAGGCATAATATCTCTATAGACCAAATGATGAACTTGTAGTTTGTTACGCTCGTTAAGAAAAACACGGCCACAATCTTCACAAGTAAAATTTCTCTCCTTGATTATCGAATAAGAATAACCTTTCCAATAATCAGATTGAAGTAAATTGCGATATTCCTCTTTAGTCATTTTGTTTCAATGTAATAAAGCATATTCATAACAATAATGTCTCTCTTATTGATGACCGTTCACACGAACGAACCTGAAACGGACCTGGAACGGACTTACAACGGTATCACAACGGACTCACGACAGACTCACGACAGAAGCCCCTCTAAATATCTCTGCACAGAGAAACTTTTTGTAACCGCCATCAACTATCACCTAACACCAACCACCTGATTTCATGGTGCAAAGGTAAGAATATTTTCTGAGGAAATGTAAGAAAAATGCAAAAATCACGTTATTTCCTCAAAAAAAACATTCATTCACGGCTTAACACTTTAACAATCAGAAACTTATTTTCGGAAAGCATTTACAGAAGATAACCACCTAACATATAACCGTTGGATAAACAAGGGACAGGGGGTATGGGTGTCCTATGGTCAAATAATATATAATATAATAATTATTATATTATATATTATTTGGGTAAAAATACAGACTCCCCCTGTGTGTGTTTTATATAACAGTTAAATGTTAGGTAGCATTCAAACGGACTGTCTTCCGAAAATATACCTCTGATTATCAACATCTTAGACATCACAACTAAACATTTATGCTACCTGTCGTGTTTTTTCCGCGTTTTCTTTGCAGTTCCCCAAAATAAATTAGTAACTTTGCACACGCATGGTTGACACGGACTTACAGCTATCTAACATACATCTGTTAGGAAAACAAGGGAGAGGGAGATAGGGTGAACTTCCAAACTCTTGCGCTTCTTGCCTTGATAGTCATAGGCACGAGAGCGTCAGAAGCGAGTTCAATGGTCTGTTTTTCAGCGGAAAGAAGATCCTTTGACTTGTACTTGCCTTCAGGAATCTGCAAGAATTCCATAGCGTGTGGAGCAATTCTCACCTGCACATCCACATCCTTATCATCGAAATTGACCACGACGAAGAGCAGTTCATCCTCTTTCTTGCGCAGGAAAGCATACTGTTTGTTGTTGTCAAAGTGCTCTGACCACGGATTTACGTACATCATATCATAGAAATCGCCGTCAACAGCCTTCTCCTTTCGGGCTATCTGCATGGTCTTTTCATGCATCTGATAGATGTATTTCTCATCCTCGGTAAGCTCATCAGAGGCAGCTCGACAAAGCGTGTCGATGCTCCAGTAGTCGAAAATCGTAGTACGGCCATCCTTACCAGAAAAACCTTCCTTATCCATTCCCTTCTCACCATATTCCTCGGCTGCATAGAGCATGAAAGGAGAGGATTTCATAAGCACGGAAGCCACCATAGCAGGTATTCCCTTCTTGCCATCGCCCGCAAAGAAATCGGATGCCACACGCTGCTCATCGTGATTCTCAAGGAAATAAACCATGTGCTCCTTTATGTCATCAACCGATTGCCATGCGCCTGTAATGGCTGTTGCAGAGGCATATCCGCAGGTAACGGCACGCATAGTGTCATACATACCCACTTTGTCATACATCCAATCAAAGCCAGAATGGATATAGTTGCGGTATTCAGCAGGATTATACACCTCACCCATGAAGAGGATTTCAGGATACTTTGCCTTGACCTCACGGGTAGCGTATGCCCAGAAAGCGGCTGGCACCATCTCAGCCATATCGCAACGGAAGCCGTCAACGCCCTTAGAAGCCCAGAAAAGGAGTATCTCCGTCATCTTCTTCCAAGTGTCAGGGAGTGGGTCGAAATGCCCGAAATGAGTCCAGTAGTCAATACCGTAGTTCAGTTTTACGGTCTCGTACCAGTCATTCATGCCCGGACGATTGTCGAAATGGTCGTTGCCAGTTGCCTTGGCTGGGTATTCTGAATATGAAGAGAAGGAGGTTTCGGCCTCTCCCCCCGCCCTCTCCCGTAGAGAGGGAGCCGATTCGAGGATGGAAGATAAATCAAGAGATTGACCTGGGCAATAGTAGAAATTATTCTGTGGATTGAAACCCTGATTCTGGTCATCGTCTGCTCCGAGATCCACAACGCCCTTTGGCTTTGCGATGCTGAGATACTGACGTGCAACGTGGTTAGGCACAAAGTCGATGAACATTTTCAAGCCTGCCTTGTGAGTGCGGGAGATGAGAGCCTCAAACTCTTTCATCCTGTCATTAACGTTATCCGCAAGGTCAGGATCAACGTCATAATAATCGCAAATAGCGTATGGAGAACCAGCCTTACCCTTGACAACAGAAGGGTGCTGGGTAGGTATGCCGAACTTAGAGAAATCAGTCTGTGAGGCATGACGTATAACGCCTGTGTACCAGATGTGCGAAACACCCATCTGTTTTATTGCCTTCAGCGTCTTTGCATCAAAATCAGAGAACTTGCCTGTACCGTTTTCCTCAACACTACCCCACTCTTTTCGGGTAGTATTACGATTACCGTACAATCGCGTAAATACTTGGTAGATTATTGGTTTGTGTGTCATAAATTTAGAAAACACCTTGCGGTGATAAATATATTTGGAAAGTAAATTAGCAGTAAATTAAACCAGTAAATTACATCCAATAAATTAATTAAAAAAATTTCCGTGGCGAATGCCACGACTATAATTTACTGATTATAATTTATTGCCAATTTACTTTCCTAAAATCATTTTAATTCCAAAGGAATTATTCCTTTCGTAATTATGCGATACCGCTAATTGTAACGCCCTCAACGTCCTTGGCAATCTTGGCAATCATGCCCTGAAGAGCCTTGCCAGGACCACACTCAACGAAATCGGTAGCACCAGCAGCGAGCATTGCCTGAACCTCGTAGGTCCACTTTACTGGAGCTGTGAGCTGAGCGATAAGGTTCTGCTTGATCTCATTAGCGTCTGTATGAGCCTTTGCATCTACATTCTGATAAACAGGGATGCGTGGGTTAGAGAACTCAGTAGCCTCGATAGCAGCCTGAAGCTCATCCTTTGCTGGCTGCATGAGTGGAGAGTGGAAAGCACCACCTACAGGGAGAGGAAGAGCACGCTTTGCACCTGCAGCCTTCATAGCCTCACAAGCCTCTGCTACAGCCTCATTGTTACCAGAGATAACGAGCTGACCAGGGTTGTTGTAGTTTGCTGGAACAACGATGTTACCCTCCTTAGAGATACCAGCACAGATTTCCTCAATCTTAGCATCCTCAAGACCGATGATAGCAGCCATTGTTGAAGGAGCAGCCTCACAAGCCTTCTGCATAGCCATAGCACGCTTTGAAACGAGCTTCAAGCCATCCTCAAAGCTGAGTGCGCCAGCAGCAACGAGAGCAGAGAACTCACCGAGAGAGTGGCCGCCAACCATATCAGCATCAAACTCATCGCCGATGCAGATAGCCTTGATTACAGAGTGAAGGAAAACGGCAGGCTGTGTAACCTTTGTCTGCTTGAGTTCCTCAGCAGTACCCTCGAACATGATCTTTGTAATCTCGAAACCGAGAATCTCGTTAGCCTTGTCAAAGAGTTCCTTTGCCTTAGGATTTGTATCATAAAGGTCCTTACCCATACCTGTGAACTGGGCGCCCTGACCAGGGAATACGAATGCTTTCATCTGATTAATTGTTTAGTTTATTGTTGTAGATTAAATTATAAAATGAAAGAAGCAATTAATAAATAACAATTAATAATTAACATAGGCTCGCGCTGAAAAATCTTGCTCCGAAAGGCATGTTAATTGTTAATTTTTAATTGTTAATTACAACTCGGAGTTTCATTTAAAAAATCCCGATTACCACTTATTGAAAATGACAATCGGGACTTATATAATTTTCTTGTGTTTACACTAAGATTTACTCAGCAGCCTCATCAGCTGGAGCTTCCTCAACTACAGGAGCAGCCTCAACAGCAGGAGCAGCAACCTCATCCTGACCCTCAGCGAGTACAGTAACAGGAACCTCAACCTTAACCTGCTTGTGGAATACTACAGTAGCAGCAAACTCACCAACAGTCTTGATATCCTTCATGAGGATCTTCTTGCGGTCAACCTCGATACCCTTCTTAGCGAGCTCCTCTGCTACAGTAGCAGCAGTAACAGAACCATAGAGAGCACCGGTAGAGCTAACCTTAGCCTCAATAGTGAGAGCAACACCGTTAAGAGCCTCAGCCTCCTTCTCAGCAGCAGCGAGAATTGCAGCGAGCTTGTGTGCCTGCTGCTTGAGATTCTCAGCGAGAACCTTCTTAGCAGAAGCAGAAGCGATAACAGCCTTACCTGTTGGAATGAGATAGTTACGACCGTAACCGTTCTTTACATTCACGATATCGTTCTTGTATCCAAGACCGATAACATCTTCTTTAAGTATAATTTCCATTGTGTAATCTTCTCCTTTTTAAATTTACTTCATAAGATCAGTTACATAAGGAAGCAATGCAATCTGACGAGCACGCTTAACAGCCTGTGCCACACGACGCTGATACTTCAAAGATGTACCAGTGATACGACGTGGGAGGATCTTACCCTGTTCGTTCAAGAACTTCTTGAGGAACTCAGGATCCTTGTAGTCGATATACTTAATACCGCTCTTCTTGAAACGGCAATACTTCTTCTTCTTTGTATCAATAGAAGGAGCAGTCAAATAACGGATTTCTGAATTTTCTGCCATGGTTTAAGCCTCCTCTTTTTTAGAAAGTTTGTTACGGCGCTTCTCTGCATAGAGAGATGCATACTTGTCAAGCTTAACAGTCATGAAGCGAATTACCTTCTCCTCACGGCGGAAAGCAGTCTCGAGCTTAGCTACTACTGTAGGCTCAGCCTTAAACTCTACGAGGAAGTAGAAACCTGTAGACTTCTTGTTGATAGCATAAGCCATCTTCTTCATGCCCCAGTTCTCCTCATTGAGGATCTCAGCACCATTGTCGGTGAGAACCTTTGTGAACTTTGCAACAGTTTCCTTTGTCTGCTCATCAGACAAAACGGGAGTCAAGATGAAAACTGTCTCGTAATGATTCATCATTTTTTGAAATGAATTTATTAATTAAATAATGTATATAAGTTATTTTTGCAGAAATTTCGGCCTAAGCCTCGATTTTGCGGGTGCAAAGGTACAAAATTTTCATGAAATAGCAAAATTTTTCCGCTTAAAATTTTGCGCTTCAAGAAAAAAGCATTATCTTTGCACTCGATTTCAATCCAAAGTGTTTCAAAATTCATAGTTTTGTATTTTAGAAACATACTCCCAGAATTTTTTCGCAAGAAATTCCTATTTGAACCAAATACATTCACATTTGAATATGTATAGCAAAGAAGAACTCATGTCCAAGCCTGTAGAAGAGCTTGAGACAATAGCAAAGGCTTTAGGCTCAGAGCTTTCTGCCGCAGATGGTGCGGAAGCTCTGGCAGACTTCATCATTGGTGACTTCCCTCAGGAAGAGGAGAAGCATAAGAAGAAGCGTGCAACCACAAAGAAGGCGGAAACACCTGAAAGCGAGGAACCTGCAGTCAAGAAGAAGCGTGGAAGACCTTCTAAAGCCGACCTTGCAGCAAGAGCTGCCGAGGAAGCCCTGAAGAACCTAAGCAACGCAGATAATGAAAGCACAGAAAAACCGGAAGAACTCGCAATAAACTTCACAGAAGAATCTTCAAAGGTAGAGAATACAACTGCCGCAGACGCAAGCGTATCTGCTGCACAAGAGGCAAGTGCCGACAATGCTGAGTCTGCAGTTGACGAACTCGCCCCTAAGAAGAAGCGTGCACGTCGCAGTAAGGAGGAAATCTTTGCTGCTGCTCAGGCTAAGGCTGCTGCTCTTGCTGCCAACAACCAGAAGAAGCACGAGCTCGAGACCTTCACAGAAACAGGAGCTGTTCCGGCAAACAATGCGGAAATACCAGATTTCCTTATAAATGACAATAACGCCAACGACGAAATCCCAGAAGGCGAAATGCCTGAGGGTGAGGATATGGCATCAGGTAATCTCCTTTCACAGTTCCAGGAGAAAGTAAATGCCCACAACGCATTAGGTGATGCATGGGAAGGAGATCCAGGCGACGGCACAGACTTCATAGTAGTAATGGACCTCCCTGTAGAGGATCACTACGCAAGCGTGTCATACGATATGCTCGACAACCCAACGACTATCGTTGAACAGGTTGCACCTCAATCTATGCTGCGCCCTGCAACTCCACAGGAAGAGAAGTACGACTTCACAGACATCATCTCTGCTAACGGCGTACTCGAGGTTATGCCTGACGGCTACGGATTCCTCCGTTCAAGCGACTTCAACTACCTTTCTTCTCCTGACGATATTTTCCTTACTGTTCAGCAGATAAAGAAATACTCTCTGAAGACAGGTGACGTAGTACAGTGCCGTGTTCGTCCTCCACGTGAGGGTGAGAAATACTTCCCTATGACAAGCATAGAGATGATTAACGGCCGTATGCCTAACGAGATACGTGACCGCCTCTCATTCGAGCACCTCACACCTCTCTTCCCAGATGAGAAGTTCAACCTCACAGGCGACCGCCGTACCACGAACATCTCTACACGTATCGTTGACCTCTTCTCCCCTATCGGTAAGGGACAGCGCGCACTTATCGTGGCACAGCCAAAGACTGGTAAGACAATCCTCATGAAGGATATTGCCAACGCTATTGCAGCTAACCACCCGGAGGCCTACCTTATGATGCTCCTTATCGACGAGCGCCCTGAAGAGGTAACGGATATGGCTCGTACAGTAAATGCCGAGGTTATCGCCTCTACATTCGATGAGCCAGCAGAGCGCCACGTGAAGATTGCAGGTATCGTTCTTGAGAAGGCAAAGAGAATGGTAGAATGCGGACATGACGTTGTCATCTTCCTTGACTCTATCACCCGTCTTGCTCGTGCATACAACACCGTTGCTCCTGCTTCTGGTAAGGTGCTTACTGGCGGTGTTGATGCCAACGCACTTCAGAAGCCAAAGCGTTTCTTCGGTGCTGCGCGTAACATCGAGGGTGGCGGCTCACTCACAATCATCGCAACAGCCCTTATTGATACAGGCTCTAAGATGGATGAGGTTATCTTCGAGGAATTCAAGGGTACAGGTAACATGGAACTTCAGCTTGACCGCTCACTTGCCAACAAACGTATCTTCCCTGCTGTCAACCTTGTTCAGAGTAGTACTCGCCGTGATGACCTTCTCCACGACAAGACAACCCTCGACCGCATGTGGATTCTGCGTAAGCATATCTCTGACATGAACGCTATCGAGGCTATGAACATGATCGGAGACCTTATGAAGCGCACTAACTCTAACGAGGAATTCCTTATCGGAATGAACGGATAAGGGTTAAATAATATAATGAAAAAAGTGAAAAACAGAGTCACAAATTGTACATTGTAAATGGTAAATTGTACATGACTTTGTTTTTCACTTTTCTTTTTATAATTTGAAGTATTTATCAATTGCTTCTTGCAGATTCTCCGTATCGCTTATCCTTCCAAGTATTGTGCCATCTTTATCAACGAAGAAATAGCTTGGACCTGACTCCGTTCCGTATCTCTGCATTATATCTTCAGCATCTTTCTTGTCGTTCCACTCATGCCAAGGATCTCTGCCATATTTATTCGGGTCTTTACATTCTATATCCCAAAAATACTTAGCATCGCAATTCACCATAAGCATATCCACCTTGTCAGAATGATTCTTGTAGAGAGCATTAAGGGCTTCATTTTGACGATGCTCCATACACGGAATGCAGGTCCTTGAATTAAACTCAAGCAGAAGATATTTGCCATTTCCGTTAAATTCCGTCAGATGATGTTCCTTGTCCTGATGGTCATAGAGCACAAAATCATGCAATTTCTCACCTATCTTAATAGGTTCATACTTAGGAGGCAACAAAATCTTTTTTGCGTATAAAACGAATTCATCATTCTTTTCTTCATCCTTTGGAACTATCGCCAATAACTTAGCAGCCTTTTCTCTTATTCCCTTATTTCTACCATCTAAAAAAAGCCCTGCAATACTACGGAGTTCCTTTGCGAAAACAGAACTGTATTTTCTGTCTTTCATAAAATCAACCATGTACTCAATATATATAGAATCTGACTCTTTCACTTTCTTTTTCACAGAGTAATAGTCATCATCCTCTTCATCAATCAACTCGTTTCTTCTATGCAGATCCCAGTACCCTGGAAGTTTCTCATCAAAGTAGGCACGATATTCATTTGCCTCTATTTGTTTTGGATTGTCACTCTTTGCATACCAGTTCATTAGGTTTGTTCCAACACCTGTTATAGTAGCCTTTGTACCAGGAGATGCATAGAAACTAAAGCAACCCGTGAATCTGCCCCCGTTATACATTGCCGAAATGCTATAATCATCAACTTTCTTTTGTGGGTTAACATCCGTTAGTGGGTGGTAAACTATTCTGAATTTTCCATTTCTCAGAGTATCAATTCCTTCTTTTTCTCTACTGAAATATCCCATGCTTCCACCATAACGTTCCTTTATCGAAATGACAGTACCATCAGGCACACGCTCTAAGGTACCTTCAACAATTATTGGAAGTAAAGAATAATCATTTTTCTCAGTCTTTGATTCCTGTGCCCATCCTGCAATAGCAAAGAGCATGAGCAATAATGATATTCCGCTTTTTCTCATAGATTTAATTTTGTTTTAGTTATTGTATTTAGTTTTTATATATAATTGTTTGCAAAGATAAGCAATTTTCATGATACCACCAAATATTATTGCTGTTTTTTTCGCCAATCCTTAGTTCTGCCTCCTATGCTCCTTCACTCTTCCTTCGTTCTTCCTCCGTACCAAAGTCGGTGCAAAGTCGGTGCAAAGTCGGTGAAGAAGCGAAGGATCATCGAGTTTGGTACGGAGGATCATAGGAGGAAGAGGCTTATCACTTGCCTTCAATAGCGAGCAGATCCTTGAGCCTTACAATCTCATCCCTGTACTGGGCAGCTTGCAGGAAGTCCATATTACGGGCGGCTTCCTTCATCTTTTCTGTGGTATATTGTATTGAGTCTTCAAGTTGCTTGCGCGACATCTTGCCGACAATAGGATCAGCAACCATAGCCGGCTCTTTCTCTATATACGGCTGATAAGCCTTGCCCTTCTTTATGTCAACGCTCTTAGCCTCTGTCTGTTCTGCATTTGCCCTTGCAAGTGACGAGCCGCTGATGTTCTTGACAATCTGCTGAGGAGTAATACCATTCTCCTCATTATACTGCATCTGCTTCTTACGACGACGCATGGTCTCGTCAATGGTCTGCTGCATACTCTCCGTGATAGTATCGGCATACATTATCACAAGTCCGTTGACATTACGGGCAGCACGACCAGCCGTCTGTGTCAGACTCCTGTGCGAACGAAGGAATCCCTCCTTGTCAGCATCGAGTATGGCAACAAGCGAAACCTCTGGAAGGTCAAGTCCCTCACGCAGAAGGTTCACGCCAACGAGGACATCATATACACCCGCTCTCAGGTCACTCAATATCTTCACACGGTCAAGCGTAGAGACATCAGAATGGATATAGTTAGCGTGAATGCCGTTGTTGAGAAGATACTCCGTAAGTTCCTCTGCCATTCGCTTGGTGAGTGTGGTTACAAGTACACGTTCCTTTCTTTCAATTCTGACAAGAATCTCCTCCAAGAGATCATCCATTTGGTTCTCACTCGGACGGACAACAATCTCAGGGTCAAGAAGTCCTGTAGGACGGATAACCTGCTCAACGACAACACCTTCCGACTCTTCAAGTTCAAATTCGGCAGGAGTGGCAGAAACATAGATCACCTGATTGATAAGTTCCTCAAATTCCTCGAATCTCAACGGACGGTTATCAAAGGCTGCAGGCAAGCGGAAACCGAACTCTACAAGGTTCTGCTTTCTCGCCCTATCACCTCCGTACATCGCCCTAATCTGAGGTACGGAAACGTGACTCTCATCAACCATAAGGAGGTAGTCTTTAGGGAAGAAATCAAAGAGACAATAAGGACGCTCGCCAGGAGCACGACCATCGAAATAACGCGAGTAGTTCTCTATGCCAGAGCAATGCCCAAGCTCCTTGATCATCTCCATATCATACTCCACACGCTCCTTGATTCTCTGAGCCTTAATGCCATCGCCAAGTTCCGTAAAATACTCTATCTGCTTGACGAGATCATCCTGTATGTCATGAATAGCTCTATCCGCCTGTTCCTTGGAAGTAACGAAGAGATTGGCAGGATAGATTTGATAGTCATCAAAAGATTCCAAACGCTTGAATGTCAAGCCGTCAAGTTCTTCTATAGAGTCAATCTCATCATCCCAGAATGTTATGCGAACTACATTCTCGCTATATGCCATAGAGACATCAACAGTATCGCCCTTGACGCGGAAGTTTCCACGCTCCAAGGCAATATCATTTCTGACATAGAGAGCATCCACGAGTTTTCTCAAAAAAGCGTTTCTGTCAATCTTCTCGCCTCGCTTCACGCTAATGATACTTCCCTGCATGGAAGAAGGTCCTCCCATACCGTAGATACACGATACGGAAGACACCACGACAACATCCCTTCTACCGCTAAGAAGCGAGGAAACGGCAGAGAGTCGCAGACGGTCTATTTCCTCGTTTATGGCAAGGTCCTTCTCGATATATGTGTCAGTATGAGGGATATACGCCTCCGGCTGATAGTAGTCGTAGTAAGAGACATAATACTCTACGGCATTATCAGGGAAGAAGCCTTTCATCTCCTCATAAAGCTGTGCAGCAAGGGTTTTATTATGGCTAAGGATAAGAGTCGGGCGATTAACATTCGCTATGACATTAGCCATAGTAAAAGTCTTTCCCGAACCTGTCACGCCAAGCAAGACCTGAGAACGCTCACCATTTTTGAGTCCTTCGGTAAGTTGCCTTATTGCCTCTGGCTGATCGCCTGTCGGAGAATATCGTGATGTTAATTTAAATTCGTTCATATTTTTTCCACTACGCAAAGCTACAAGAATTTGTCATTAATACTTTTTCCAAAGATAAAAAACACGTAGCCAAGCGCAGCACTATATTCATAGAAATTTCGCTAATTAAGTGCAAAATTACGCATTTCTTTGAAATAAATGTTATAAAAAACATTTTTTTTGTGAAAAATAATATATACGACTTTGATATTACGAGAATTATGTGTAATTTTGCAGTCCGAAATATAATTATATTCATTTTGATGAACAAAAAACTTCTTTATTCTGTTGCATCAGCTGCATTACTTCTATGCAGTTGCAAATCAGAATTCAACGCAGTCTATAAAACAAACGACACATCATACCGATATGAATACGCCAAGGAGAGCTATGCCCTCCACAAATTCTCTCGTGCGTCTATTCTTTTCGGTGACCTGATAAATATCACCAAGGGAACTGACAACGGCGAAGAGTGTCTCTTCCTCTACGGTATGTCAACCTTCAATACAGGCGACTATGAGTCAGCCGCAGACATTTTCAAGAAATACGTCCAGACATACCCAAAGGGAATATTCGCAGAGAGCGCAAGCTATTTCGTTGGTGAAAGTCTATACATGGGTTCTCCAGAGGTTCGTCTTGACCAGTCGGACACATACAACGCCATCAAGTCATATCAGGACTTCATGGACCTCTATCCTTTCTCAAGCATGAAGGAAAGAGCACAGAGCAGAATGTATGAACTTCAGGACAAGCTCGTAGAGAAAGAGCTTATCAACGCCAAGCTCTACTACAACCTCGGAACATACTTCGGAAACTGCACAAGTGGCGGTAACAACTACGAGGCATGTATTATCACAGCTCAGAACGCCCTCAAGGACTATCCCTACTCCGCATACCGCGAAAACTTCGCTTCACTCATTATGAAAAGCAAGTTCGAGCTGGCACAGCAGAGTGTCGAGGCAAAGAAACTCGACCGTTTCCAAGATGCCGAGGATGAGTGCTATGGCTTTATCAATGAATATCCCGACTCAAAGGAACGCCCTATTGCTGAGAAATACATTGAAAAGTGTAAGAAAGTCACAAAGAACGTAACGGAATAAAAAACAATCATCAAATAATAGTATAACAAAATGGATTACAAGAAATCAAAGGCTCCGGTTAATACCGTAACACGCAACATCATGGATCTCTGTGAAGACACAGACAACATTTACGAGAGCGTCGCTATCATCGGCAAACGCGCTAACCAGATAGCTGCTGAAATCAAGCAGGACCTCAGCAAGAAGCTCGCTGAGTTCGCAAGCTACAACGACAGCCTCGAGGAAGTTTTCGAGAACCGTGAGCAGATTGAGATCAGCCGCTACTACGAGAAGCTCCCAAAGCCAACCCTTCTCGCTACACAGGAGTTTATTGAAAAGAATATCTATTGGCGTGATCCTGCCAAGGAGCGTCAGTTCGAGGATGAGGACTAAACCATGATTCAGAGAAAACAGACAATATATCTTTTCTTCTGCATCATCTGCTTCATCATCTGCGCCGTAGCACCATTGGGAGTTATCCAGCCAAACGGTATAGGAGAATTTTCATCAGCAGTAAACAGCATTGGCATTATTGACGGAGACACAGGAGCCCTCTCCTACCCTTATTTCGCCATTCCAATGTTCTTTCTCGCTCTCAATGTTTTCTGGAGTTTTGCTATCATCTTCATGTACAAGAACCGCAAGACACAAGCATTGAACTGCTACATACAGCTTGCAGCAATAATCGTAGAGACAATCGTATGCGCTGCTTTGGTATATTACACAAGCATTGACTCCAAGGAAGTCACATTCCGCCCAGGATTCGCTCTCTGTACGCCTATTATCGCTATGATCTTCCTCCTACTTGCCCACAAGGGTATTATGGATGATGAACGCCTCGTAAGAGCTGCGGATAGGATCAGGTAAAGAAAGTGCAAAGAGTAAAGAGTAAAGTGTAAAGAGTAAAGCAGATAGTATAATGTAGATAGAAATATCGACATTTGCAAGAATAAAGGCCACTTGAGGATTATTCCTTAAGTGGCTTTATTCTTTCCATACTATTTACATTTTACATTACACTATACACTTTCTCCTTTACTCTTTATTACCACACGGAAAAAGGCCCGTCAAAATGACGAGCCTTTTATGTTTGTTTGGAATAAATTTTTGTTTGAATAAGTTTAAGCCTCAGCTTTTGTAGCAGGTATTACAGAAACCACGCTCTTGTCATACTTACCCTTGTGGAAGTTTACTGTTCCATCGATAAGAGCATAGAGAGTGTCGTCCTTACCCTGTGCTACACCAGCACCTGGGAAATGCTTGTTACCACGCTGACGAACGATGATATTGCCTGCTACTACAGACTGACCACCGAAGATCTTAACACCAAGTCGCTGAGCTGCTGATTCACGGCCGTTCTTAGAACTACCTACACCTTTTTTATGTGCCATTCTTTAGTTCCTCCTTGATTAAGCTACAACTGATTTGATTACTACCTGTGTGAACTGTGCACGATGACCGTTCTTCTTGCGAGAATCCTTACGGCGCTTCATCTTGAAGATGATGATCTTCTCACCCTTAACGAGAGGCTGTACAACTTCACATACTACCTTTGCTCCATCAACAGTTGGAGCACCTACTGTGATAGCACCGTCGTTATCTACGAGCAGTACCTTCTCAAACTCAACGGTCTGACCTTCCTGTGCATCCTTCATGTGGTGCACGAAGAGCTTCTTGCCCTCCTCAGCCTTAAACTGCTGACCGTTGATCTCTACAATTGCGTACATTTTATTTTTTATGTATAAAATTGTTACTTCTGCCAGGCGGATAGCAACTCACTACCACTTATTCGAGCCCGAACAGACTAAATCGGGCACAAAGTTACAAATTTTTTCCCAAACACGAGCCTTACATCTTATATTTAGAAAGATTATTAACAAGATTTAACACCGCAATTCGGTATTTCCTTCATAAGCAGTAAGTCCGTTGTAATACCGTTCCAAGTCCGTTGCAAGTCCGCTCTTCCTCCCAACCAAACTCGATGAACCTCCCATTCATGAATAGGACATAGAACGGACCTTCATCGAGTTTGGTACGGAGGAGAAGCGAAGGTATAGCGAAGGAGAAGCGGAGGTAAATAAAAATCTCTCTGCCCCTAAGAGAAGGAGCAGAGAGAATTATTTCAAATCAGTAGGGTTTATGCCAAATTTGATTATTTTACTTCTGGATGGAACTCTGCAACATCATAGCTTCCGAAGTCATAAATCTTAGAACGCTTCAAAAGAGGTTTCTTACTGCTTTCACGCTCATACACAGCCTTATAGCTACCATCTTCAAACTTGAGAGTAAAACCATTTATTGTACCAGGAAGTACTGCAATAAAGAAATCCCGGCTCTCTGCACTTGGAGTAATCTGAAGTCTAACAGTATGCTTTTTCTCTGCGCCAGAAATAGCCTCGAAATTAATTCTATTTCTAGCATAAACTGCAGAAGCTCTAAAATTACCAGAAAGGTTATCAGTCTGAGAATCAGAAACAATCTCAACGAACTTCACCTTGCCGTCACCATTATTCTTGAGGGTAACCTTTATAAGTGCAGGAATGTTCATAAAGTTGAATATTCTTTCGTCCTTATCTGCACAAGCAGTCATAAACAAAGCCTTCTTGTCGTAAGCACGACCTGCAGATACAGTCTGATTAGTAGGCAAAACAGAAGTAATCATTCCGAGCTGAGTGTTGAATGTCGAAGATGCATGAGGATACAATGCATAATAAGACTCGGTTGGATCGAACCATGCAGGAATTACCTCTCCATAGTTTGTAAAGGTTGCAGTTGAGCCATCAATTGAAGATGGAGTAATAGCAAAATCTACAGCCTCCTCTGCATTATCACAATAAACAAATATCTGATCACCATCTTCCCAATTAACGCTATAATCCTCTTCAAGGGTTGCGCGTGTCACATCATCAGAATCATCACCCAAGTTGATATTAGCTTTGAATTCAATTTTCTTAGCAATTGTCTTTGCCTCGTTAGTCTCTTCGATATCATTATCTGAAGAACAAGAAGCTAAAAGAACCAATGAAAATACAAAGGCTGTCTTTGAAAGAAATTTAAATGCTTTCATTACGTCTATTATTATTTGTTATCCAAATTATTACTCATCGAAGAGATTATTAGGATTATAATCATTATCGATTTCATACTTCTCTGTGTTAACAGAAGAATTGTCCACAAACTCCTTACCAGAAGCCTGCAAAATGTTACCAGACTTCAACTGGTGAAGCTTCATAACTGGTACTTCGTACTTTTTCATAATTTTTTTAGTTTTTACTTGTTATAAACAACATATAGGTTTAACATCAACTCTAATTCTTACTCACTATTACTAATTTGAATCAAAATATCAAATACCGTCTCCTTTCAAACATCATTTTATGATGTCATTCTGAATACTTTTGTAATATTAGTTATCCGATTAAGAGCTGTATCAAAAAAATTTGGTGCAAAAGTACGCAAAAAAAATGAACAAACAAAAAAATTCGTTGATTTTCTTAGTTTTTTGAGCAAAATTTCCTAAAAAATAACAATTAAGTGTACTTTTTCCACTATTTTTAAGATTTCTTTAACTTTTTGTCGGTTTTTCAGATTTTATTTGAACACAATTTCAATTTACAGATTAGCCACTAATTTTTCATTTTCAATCAGACAAGTGTCACTATAACACCAAATCTTTTGGATATATCAAAAACGCACATTGTTTATTTACACGGATTTATGCGATAGAGAGCCCTTTTTACTCCCTATACGCAATAATATCCTTGAATCTTTGTAGTAGCCCTACCTCCGAACAGAACCTTACCGTTAAGAGTCTTGAGCTTTACGGCATTAAAGATACGGTCGTTACCGCCTTGTTCTATAGTAATAGGAGTACCATCCCACATCTTTTCAGAAAGGAGATAGTTGGCAAAAGCGCTATTACCCGAACCTGTTGCAGGATCTTCAAGATAGCCGAACTTAGGAGCAAAGACACGAGTGTGGGCAAAGTTTGAGGCATCTGCAACCTCAAGTGAATAGATAAGAATGATGTCAATGTCATTTCCCTCGCAGAAAGCCTTGAGTGAAGACAAATCAGGATAGACAGACACCTCGTCTTCAAAACGAGTGACAGGCACGATGAGAGTTCTAAGTCCTGCATCAATAATCCTTATAGCCCTACCCTCTCGGTCAATACCTCCTTTGCGAAGGGTGAGTATGCGCTCAATATTGTCTATAGGAAGGTTCATAGCATGTTCAATAGGCGAAGGAGCCTCAATATATACAGCATCCTCGGTATCTATTTCATTATAGACACTAATGACACCTTTCTTATTAGTTTCAACAGACAGGACCTTTGTATGCCTAAATGAATCATCATCCTTAACAAACGAATACATAGTGGCAATAGTTCCGTGGCCACAGAAATCCACCTCGCACTCAGACGAGTAATAGGTAAGCTTACAGGCTTCCGTTTCTGAAGGCGAGCAGAAAACAGTCTCCATCACAAAGCCCTTATGCTCAGCAGCTATCTGAAGCATCTGTTCTGGTGAAAGACTACCTTCATCAATGAAAATAGTAGCAGCAGGATTGCCTGTGGATACCCCCGAAGTAAAGGCATTACTCTTTATATATCTGTATTGTTTCATATTCTATTCGTTTGTTTCAAGTTTATAGATTCTCACCTTATCCTTGTCTCCTCCAACAAGATTGCCACATTGGTGGAGCTTGCCAGTATCCTTAAAACCACACTTCTGCATTACACGCCCAGAGGCAGGATTTTGGGTGAAATGACTTGACCAGACATTATCGAAATGCTTTTCGTTGACTAAGTAGTCGAGCAAAAGACGTAATGCCTCCGTACAAATACCTTGATTCCAATATGGCTTTGCCACCCAATAGCCAACCTCGCAGTCATTCTCACCAATTGGGATGTTGCTAACGGATTGAGAAAGATAACCGATACTGCCTATCGGCTCATTTGTGTCCTTTAGCACAATTGCCCAAGTAGAATCATTTCGGAATATCTCCTTGATAACCATCAAGCTATCCTCCACAGATTGATGAGGAGGCCATCCGGCACGTGTTCCTATGTCGGGATCAGAAGCATATTTGAAAAGAGCCTCAGCATCAGAGTATTCCCAACGACGAAGTAATATCCTTTCTGTTTGTTTCATAAGGTCTAAAGTCAAAGGTCAAAAGTCAAAGGTCTAAGGACGAAAGTTTAAAGTAAAAAACAAAAGCCTTCGTCCTTTGACCAATAAACATTGTTACTTGAAATATTTTATATCAAGGAGTTTCTCCATCCAAATCATATCATACCATTCATCGAATTTATAGCCACAGCGATGGAAATGCGCCACACGCTTATAACCCATCTTTGAGTGGAAGTCAGGACTTTGGTGTGTGAGATGTGAGTTTGGAGTCTCTATCCAAGCTATGCAAGCATTAAGGTTTATTATGCCTCTGTTCTTCAGTTCCTCTTCAAGAGCCTCATACAACATTCGTCCAACACCTTGACCTTGAGCCTCATGTGCAACGTATATGCTTGTCTCAACACAATGGCGATAGGCACATCGAGGTTTGAAAGTACTGGCATAGACATAGCCGAGAATCTCTCCGTCCTTCTCAGCCACAAGATATGGATATTCCGCAAGGGTATTCTTGATTCTTTCAGAAAACTCCTCCACGGAAGGAACATCATATTCAAACGTAATAGCTGTATTCTCTACGTATGGGGCATAGATTGCGAGAAGCTTCTCGGCATCTGCCACAGTTGCAGTACGGATTGTAATCATATTTAATTGTTTTATCTATTCGTGATAATCATCGTCTTTCCACTCGAACTTAATCTTCTCTGGCACCATATATTCGTCTATACGGTAGTCGATATTCGCCTTGTGAGCCTGAGAAAGTTGAAAACGACGAGGAATGCGATACATTTTGCCATCTTTAAAGAAATAGGCACCTGTCTGATGGAAACGAAAAGGAATGTCGTGAGCAATACATTGTTCCCTAACAGCGAGAATCCAGTCATAATGGCAAGGACGGGCATAGACACCCGACTCTCCACTTACCGCCACCTCCTCTATCGTCTCGTCGAGATAGGCGGAAAGGTCAACTGCCTCAATCATAGGTGCCACGATAATGCTCTTATGCTTTATGGGCAACGACTTAAAGATTGGAAGACGATAGTCGGCCATCTGCTGATTCTCAACGGTACATCCCACGAGCACATTATCATAGCCGTCGCCCCAGTCTTCGGGAGCACATTCCATAAAACGGTCTATGCGTTTGGTGAAGAAATAGAACCACAAGTCCTTTCTGAACTTCATCATCTTCCAGCACTCAGTTCGCCAAGGGTCTGCATCTTTCAAGAGGAAATCTGAGGTGAAGCATGTAAAAACGACCTTACCACTATCTATCTTCCATGTTTTGTCGCGCTTGCGCTTTAGAGGTAGATTAAAAGCGGCTGTCTTACGGCACAGACTACTCGAAGTATCACTTCCGTACATCTCATCCTGACGATATACATAGCAATACCTACAACCTGGACTTATCTTGGTACATCCGTGCCAGGGATTCCAGTCGGCGTATATGCTCCAGTTCTCTGACATTATCTCCGTTTGAATTGAATTTCAAGTGCAAAGATATAAAAAACTACCGATATATGCAAGAAATACACGTGACAAAGATGTTCTTCTGTCTTACACTAGATAAGTCCAGGAAAAAAAATGCATATCAATATTATTGTAGTTTTTTTCGTGGTTTAAAGAATTTTTATTACTTTTGCACTCCGAAAAAAGCTATACTAAAAATGAAATCGAATATCTGTAAGAACTTGTTGATGCTATTGGGATTCGCTCTCTACTTTATCGGTAGGTTAGCCATTTTCCCTTGTGCTGACGGACAAAAACATTCCTTTTATCACATGACTCGTCCTGCATTCCTTGACGCCACGGATTTCCGCATGCTGTGGAATTGGTTTGTTGCCTTCATCCTCATGATTGGTATCATGCTGCTGATGCATAAGCCCAACAAGATTTGGGGAGAGTTAGGATTGGCAGACAAAAGATTCTGCCAAAGCATAGGCATCGGATTTCTTTTCACCTTACCGATGTTTATCGTCAATGCCATTTGCGGAGAGCTAGACTTCACATGGACAGCCATCGGGATAAGTCTTATGGCAGGCGTTTGCGAAGAAGTTTACTTCCGCGGATATTTTTTCGGACAACTATTCCGCAACTGCCGCTGGGGATTCATTCCTGCCTCGCTTATAACCTCATTGCTATTCGGACTCTTGCACCTGTATCAAGGATACGACATCACATCAAGTTTGCTTGCCGTTCTCGTAACAGGTCTGGGCGGAATACTATATAGCTGGATGTACGTGGAATGGAACTACCGTCTATGGATTCCCATTTCCCTACACACCTTTATGGATGTAGCCTGGATGATTCTCCCTGTTGGCGAAGAAGGGTATGGGGCAGCAGGCAATATGGCAACCAACGCGGGAAGAGCTATCACAATCGTTCTTGCTATTGGAGCTACCATCTACTTCAAGCACAAGAGAGGCGAGAAATGCTTTAACTTCAAGATGATATAAAAAGAAAAGCCCTCGAAGCACTACAGCAACGAGGGCGCGAGAATTCACCATTCTCATAAACGGAATTTAGATTATAGTATTTCTATTCAATATTCAAAGCTGGCTTTATCGTTCTGAAACCATAAACTGCTATGATGCAGAAGCAGATGAATGGGAGAATGAATGAGGCATTAACAGAAGGCATGCCTGCTACTGTTCCAAGATCGATAATTGCTCCCTGTAATGGAGGCATCAAAGCTCCTCCCACAATTGCCATCACAAGAAAGGCAGCTCCAAGAGTCTTGTCCTTGTCAACTCCTTCAAGCGCAATACCATATATTGTAGGGAACATCAGACTCATGAATGCAGATGTTGCAACAAGACAATAGAGACCGCCCATACCGTCGATAAGGATTGTACCAGTTGTAGTACACATAGCACAGATGGCAAATATCATCAGCAAACGACTGCCGTTGACATATTTCATAAGGAATGTGCTGATAAATCTGCTACAAAGGAACATGCTCATAGCCACGATATTATACTTCTGAGCCGTTGATTTGTCTATGCCAAGACGGTCAGCATACTGAATGATGAAGGTCCAGCACATAATCTGTGCAGCTACGTAGAACATCTGAGCGATAACGCCCTCACGATAGCGTGGGTTGGCAGCAAGACGACGAAGAGAATCCATAGCCTTTGGTTCCTCGCTTTCCTCTTTCTTGTCTTTCTTCACAAAGAAAGCGATGACAACAAGAACAAATACGACAACACAACCGAGCGCTACATAAGGATCGCGGATTACAGCAAGGTCGTGAAGGCGGATTGAGTCTTTCGTTGCCTGGTCGAGAGTAGAGAATCCAACCGCACGAACAGCCTCTGTATCACTTTCGAGAGAAGAGAGGATGACGTTGCTGGCTATGAACATTCCGCAGAGAGAGCCCATAGGATTGAATGCCTGTGCGAGATTTAGACGACGAGTGGCATTCTCTGGAGCACCAAGCGAAAGAATATAAGGATTTGCCGTTGTCTCAAGGAATGCAAGTCCGAAAGTAAGCACATATAGAGAAATACAGAAGAAGCTGAACATCTGATATTCGGCTGCAGGAATAAACATGAATGCGCCTATGGCATAAAGGGCAAGACCTACAAGAATGCCAGCCTTATAACTATATTTCTTAATGAAGAGGGCTGCAGGAATAGCCATTGTGGCATAACCGCCATAGAATGCAAACTGAACCATAGATGCCTTAGATGCAGAAAGTTCCATTATCGTCTGGAATGCTGCCACCATAGGGTTAGTAATATCATTAGCGAATCCCCACAAAGAAAAGAGCGAGGTTACAAGAATGAACGTAACGAGATTTTTACGTTCTACGAGTTTAACTTTTAGTTCGTTCATTATTTTGTTTTGGTTGTCTTTTTGAAGTTTAGAGTTTAGAAATTGGGAATTAGAGATTCACACCTGTCTGTCGCGATATTGCTGTGGAGTAACTCCTGTCTGTTTACGGAACAGACGATTGAAGTATGAAGAATCATCATAGCCTAAGGCATTGGCAATTGACTTGACCGACATTTCGGTAGTAACTATGAGAAGTTCAGCCTTCTCCATCTTCCTGAGTATGATGTATTGGTTTGGCGTCTCACCAGTCTCCTTACGGAACATTCGCGTGAAATGATCCTTTGACATACAGGCCATATCTGCCAACTTACTTATTTCTATACGACTGCCTATATTATTCCTGATATAGTTGATAGCTTCGCTAATACGACTATCTTTGACATGCGACTTTGGAGTGCCTAATGAAATGAAACGAGATAGCAATAGGAATACTATGCCTCGTGACTCCATTTTTTCTCCTAACGGACGTATGAGATTGCTATGAAGGTTTTGGGACAACGTTTGGTGATTGTCGTATGTTGACGGATTTGACGCAGGCAAGGCACAATCTGGAAAGAGCTCACACATACGCTTGAAAAGATGCAAATCTGCAGGTGTGGCAGGAATCTCCACAGGATACTGCCATTCATCAAGCATAGACGTTGCAGCCTCCTCATATATATGAAGGTAATAGTGGGCAAAGACTCCTGTACAAATATTCGTGTGCTTGGTGAAAGCCGGAATGAAATATAGATGTTCGGGAGTAAGCGTGTGGACAACTCCGTCTATGTCTATCTGAGCCTCACCTTCGGTCACATAATACAAACGCGCGAAAGGACTTCGTACGTTCTGCCAGTTCCAATCAGCATTGTGATAAGCGTAACCGACATTCAAAGTGAAAATATGTAACTCGTCTATTGAATTATGCATTGAAAAGATTTACCGTCTTAGCCATTATTGTTGATGCAAAGTAAATAAAAAAACGTGAATTATCCAAATAATTATCGGGAAAATGCTACTACTTTCTACGTTTTTATGCCTACATGTCGGTTTTATCCTATTAATTGACGGAAAAATATATGGATATTATGACAAATGTTCTTAACTTTGCACTCAGAAAAATACAAACGCAAAAACACGAAGATACAGAGAAAACAAAAACTTTGCGACTCGGCGACTTCGCGTTCACAATAAAAACAATTAGATAATCATCAAAACAGAAAAAACTCTCTTATGCTATACAACGAAATCGGAAAAACAGGAATGAAGGTTTCAGCCCTTTCATTCGGTGCTTCTTCTCTTGGCGGAGTATTCCGCAACATCAACGAGTCAGAAGCCATAAATGCTGTATTTACTGCCATAGAAGGTGGTATGAACTTCATCGACGTTTCTCCATATTATGGTCACTATAAGGCAGAAACCGTACTTGGAAAGGCTCTCAAGGAAATTCCTCGCGATAAGTATTACCTTTCTACAAAGGTAGGACGTTACGGCAAGGATGGCGTGAACACTTGGGACTATTCAGCCAAGCGCGTTACAGATAGCGTCTACGAGAGTATGGAGCGCCTGAACATTGAGTATATCGACCTTATAAATGTTCATGACATCGAGTTTCAGGCTTCTCTTCCTGGCGGTTTGCAAAAGGTGGCAGAAGAGACTCTTCCTGCCCTCGTAGAACTGAAGAAGAAAGGCGTTGTTGGTCACGTGGGTATCACGGACCTTCAGCCAGAAAATATCAAATGGGTTATCGAGAATGTACCAGCAGGAACTGTAGAGTCAACCCTTTGTTTCTGTCACTACAGCCTTAACGACGAATTGCTCAACGAGTATTTCGACTTCTTCGAGCAGAATAACGTGGGCATCATTAACGCATCACCTCTTTCTATGGGCTTGCTCTCTTCACGTGGTGTACCAGATTGGCATCCTGCTCCAAAGTCTCTTGTAGAGGCATGTCAGAAGGCTGTTAAACATTGTGAGGCAAAGGGCTACCCAATCGAGAAACTTGCCATTCAATATGCTATCAGCAATCCTCGTATTGCTACTACCCTATTCTCTTCTGCAAATCCTGACAACGTAAAGAAGAACATCGAGTATGCAGAGGCTCCTATCGACTGGAATCTCGTCAAGGAGGTTCAGGAGATTATCGGAGATCAGATGAGGGTTAGGTGGAAGAATTCATAACCCCTAACCCGAACCCATCCCTCGCTCGGGAGAAGAGAGCAAGATAGTATTCCAAATCACGTTCCAATCTCCATTAATATCTACACTATGACAATAATCGACGCACATAGCCATTTGTGGCTTTATCAGAATACAATTGTTGACGGGCAGCCAATACGCTCGTTGGCAAGTAATCAGTCCCGCTCTGAGTTCTTCGGCGAGGAAAGGCAGATGCTTCCTCCTTTTATGATTGACGGTCGTAATACGGCTGAGGTATTCCTTTCAAATATGGATTACGCTCAGGTTGGTGCGGCTGTGGTCGTTCAGGAGATTATCGACGGTAATCAGAATGACTATCTCGCCATAGTACAAAACAAATATCCTGACAGATTCTTCTGCATGGGTATGCTGACGGATTTATCCACAAAGGAAGACCTTGCCCAACAGGTTAATGCCTTAAGCAAGACTTTCCGCGGAATCGCTATCCCAGGCCACAGAATCAAGGGTTCGCTTATTGAGCGTATGCCTTTGTTCAAGGCTATGGAAGAAAAGAAAATGATACTCTCAATGTGCCTTGCCGATGACGAAGAACAGATTGCAGAAATGGCAGAGGTCATCAAGGAATGTCCAGAACTGAAAGTTGCCATAGGACATTTCGGTATGGTAACAACACCTTCTTTTCGCAGTCAGGTGAAACTGGCTAATTGCGGTAAGAACGTAATGATAGAATCAGGAGGCATCACATGGCTCTATAATGAAGAGTTCTATCCATTCCCTTCAGCCGTAAAATCTATTCGTGAGGCTGCCGACCTTGTAGGTATGGACAAGCTTATGTGGGGGTCCGACTACCCACGCACCATTACAGCCATCACCTATCGTATGTCATACGACTTTATCATCAAGAGTAAGGAGATGACCGAGGATGAAAAGACGGCTTTCCTTGGTGGTAATGCAAAAACGTTCTATGGTTTTGGTAATTTACCAGAACTACCTTATATAAAGAACATGTCGGAATAAACGCCCTTCCTTTGGAGAAGGTGGGGCTATGCTTTGAAAATTTTAGGTTAATGAGTTAAATATTAAGATGAAAGCAATTCAGATTTCACACAATCAGGAACTGCAGATAATCAACTTGGAGGATCCTCAGCAGCCACAGGCTGGTGAGGTTCTCCTAAAGTTGGTTTATGTAGGATTCTGCGGATCAGACATCAACACATTCATGGGCAGAAACACTATGGCTCTCAACCCTGTGATTCCTGGTCATGAGGTAGGTGCCGTTATTGAGGCTGTAGGTTCTGACGTTCCAGAATATCTAAAGCCGGGAATGGTGGTTACTTGCAATCCTTACACAAATTGCGGTAAGTGCGCATCTTGTCGTAATGGCAGAGTGAATGCCTGTCAACACAACGAAACCCTTGGTGTTCAGCGTAATGGAGCTATGCGTGAGTTCATCACCTTGCCTTGGGAGAAGATTATCCCAGCAGGTACTCTTGATCCTAAGACAAGTGCTTTGATTGAACCTATGTCAGTAGGTTTCCACGCTGTTGATCGCGGTCAGGTAAAAGATATTGACGTAGTTGTGGTTATCGGTTGTGGTATGGTTGGTATGGGCGCTATCGTTCGCTCGGTTACACGTGGAGCTACCGTAATAGCTGCCGATATTGACGACGAGAAGCTTGCCCTTGCCAAGGAAATGGGGGCTGAATACGCTATCAACACTATGACCGAGGATGTTCATGAGCGTCTTCAGGAGATAACCAACGGATTTGGTCCTGACGTAATTATTGAGGCTGTAGGTAGTCCTATCACATACAATCTCGCAGTCAACGAGGTTGCTTTCACAGGTCGTGTAGTTTGTATCGGTTATGCAAAGTCTGAGGTTAGCTTCCAGACAAAGTATTTCGTTCAGAAGGAACTCGACATCCGCGGTTCACGTAATGCCAACCCAAGCGATTTCCGCGCGGTAATACGCTATCTGGAGCGTGGAACATGCCCAACGGACAAACTCATAACAAAGGTTGTTAAACCAGAGGAATGTCTTGAGACCATGCAATGGTGGAGTAAGAATCCTGGTAAGGTTTTCAGAATCCTCGTAGAAATGTAATTATAAGGGAAAAGTCATCTCATTCGGGATGGCTTTTTTCTTTAGTGAAAGTCCGTAGTAAGTCCGATGCAAGTCCGTTGATCCTCCGCTCTTTCTCCGAACCAAACTCGATGAACCTTCGCTTTTTCCCAGTAAAAATGGGAGTTTCATCGAGTTTGGTTCGGAGGAACAACGAAGAATGAACGGAAAAACATCAAAGGAACGGTATAAAACAAGGAGAGCATCTCGCATGGGAGATGCTCTCCTTAACAGAAATAAATTATTTATTGTTATTTTACCTTTGTTCCGTTAGCGTTATACAACTTGCCGTCTTTTACGATAACAAGATTACCATCAGAAATGTATTTCCCGTCCTTTGTTGCCTTTTGACTATCTGTTACGTCATCTATTGATGCGGTAACAGCTTTCTCTACACGTACAGGACGAACACTACATCCCTGAGCACGATTGAAATATTGCATTTCACCAACTGCAGTCATACCAAAGTTTAGTATGCATGCGGAATTCGTACGGCAACTATTAGTCCAGTAATAGCCGTTTGAACCTGCTTCATAGAGCGAGCCATTACTAAGATCAAGACGGTATCCCGCAACAGGCAAAAAGATAGAATTACCATTCTTCTTACTTGTAATCAGACGTCCTTTAACACCATTCTGTATTGACCACTCGCTGGTGACATAATCTAAATTATACAGTTCTTCAATCTCTTCGGCAGTAGGCATACACCATTCGCTACCCCAGTTGACTGTAGCTGCATCATCCGCAGGATCAAGTTCCGTCTTGTCATCAACAATACCATAATTAATGTCGGTATTATACTTGGTCATAGAAATGATTGAACCGTTACACCACTTATAGGTGCTCACATTATATTTTTGCTTGGGTTTGGTTTCTCCCCAAGCAAAATAATTACCATATTCCTCTGGTGCATTAGCACCAACATTACAAGTTGCCCAAAGCGTTCCACTAGGAAGGCCAAGGTCAACATATTCCTTTGTCGTCTGCGCACATACTGCAAGAGTTGCCACGAGCGCAATTATTGTAAAGTATATTTTCTTCATATTGTTTATGACATGTTACAATCTTTATAAATTTATCCTGCGCACAAAATTAATAAAAAAGTTAGACAACGCTATCCGCAACACGCAAAATAAAACATTTTTTTGATATTTTTTTGTTTTATAGGCATGAATTATAGCATAAAATATCAAATTAGATACCACATAATTTAATATAATGGGGCAATACGAGTTATTTGCAAAACAGACGTTTGTAATAATCCGCTTTCTTTTCTAATTTCATAGGATAAGCGCGTGAACTGCTAGGCATTCTCCACCATGTGCCGTTCCAACGGTCAGAATTAATGCTAACGCTCTCCCCTACTTTCGGAATATCGACTTTAACACCTTGTGAACTGAAATAACTGCATATCTCCTCGCTTGCCTTTCCGCCTGTGGTGATAACAACCGAGCAAGAAGGCATCTGCTCAAGCAAGGTAAAAACATCTGTAGGTTCAAGGATTTCAAGGAAGTTATCAGAAGCATTATCCTTCAACCGACATACCTTTCTTGCTGTATCAAAGAATGCCATTCCTTTTTCCTCACAGAAAGACACAATACGCTCTTTATCAAAGCGTTTCTCTCCTTTCACTTCAAAATACGACTTGTCGTTGAAATGAAGCAGGCCTTGAATTCTCCAGAAGTCGTTTATCCAATTAGGATAGAACCACTCCATACTCCAACGGGCTTTCGGAGGAGGGAAACTGCCAAGGAACAGTACTTTTCCATTGGCAGGAAGAAAAGGTTGTAACGGATGTTCTTCTATTGTCATATATTCAATAAACGAAAAATACGGATTTTTCTTGTATAATCGAAAGATTAGTTGTAACTTTGCACTCAAGAAACAATACGTATTATGGAAATTGTTTACATCATTATCGCATTAGTTGTCGGATGCTTAATAGGGTATCTCATTGCAAAGAACAAAGGCAATGAGATTCTGGTTTCGCGCGACGTAGAGAAAGCAAAGGTCGAGGGACTTATGCTTCAATTAGATGATGCGAAGAAACAACAATCTGCACAGATTTCAGAACTTAAAGCGCAGTATAACAAACAGATAGAGAGCATCAAAGAGCAGAATTCCATTCAGATTAACGAACTGAAGGAACAACATTCGATGCAGATTGAACAACTCAAGCAACAGCATAAAATTCAGCAAGACCAGCAAATGGCCCTTCTGAAAGAACAGATAAAAACCACCTCTGAGAAGATTCTCAAGGAACGTTCTGAACAACTTTCCGCACAGAACAAGGAACAGTTAAGTGCTATTCTAAATCCTCTGAAAGAAGGTATCTCGCAGATGAAAGAGGCTGTTGAGAAAAGTGGTCGAGAACACTCTGAGACTATGGTTCGACTTGATGCCACTATCAAAACGAGCATTCAGCAAAGTAAAGAGGCTGGTGAACGTGCAGACAAACTGGCTCAAGCACTTACAGGCGAGAATAAGACACAAGGAAACTTTGGAGAACTTCGTCTGAAGCAACTTCTTGAAGATATGGGACTTGAGGAAGGACTTCAATTCGAGGAGCAGACAACAATGAAAGATTCTGCTGGGCGCACAATCTATGATGAGGAAGAAGGCAAGCGCATGATTCCTGACGTGATTCTGCATTTCCCAGACGAGCGTGATGTAATCATCGACTCAAAAATGTCGTTCAAGGCTTTTGAAGACTATCATAATGCAGAAACAGATGAACAGCGTCAGGATGCCCTTACAAGACATATTGCATCTGTAAGGCAGCATGTAATGGAGCTCTCACGCAAGAATTATAATGCATATATAAAAAAAGGTAGAGGAAAACTTGATTTCGTCCTTATGTATGTTTTCTCCGAGAGCGCGCTTCAGTTGGCTCTCACCAACGCCCCTACCCTATGGAAAGAGGCATACGACAAAGGCGTTATCATTACTGGCAGTCAGAATTTATACTCATTACTACGCGTTCTGGAAATGACTTGGAAACAGGTTCGACAGATTGAGAATCAGGAAGAGATGATGAAGACCGCCAATATGATTGTGGATCGCGTGCAAAGCTTCTATGAGCGCTTTTTGGAGGTTGAGAAACAACTCGACAAGACACGTGAAGCATTTACCGAACTCAAAAACATAAGCAGTCCTTCGGGAAAGAGTATTGAGGTTGCAGCTACGAAACTGATAAAGTTTGGTGCGCAGGAAAATCCTAAACGGAAGTATAAACTGAAGAAATCTGACGAAGAATTACTTCTTACTGATGAATCTTCTGAAAATGAATAGAAAAAATACGGTCTTGGTATTGTATATTCCGAGGATTTTTAGTAATTTTGCAAGCGGAAAAAATTAAACTCCTTATTTAGATAACAAAATGGCTGGATTTTTTGGTGCCATAGGCACATCACGCTGTACTACTGATGTGTTCTACGGAACAGACTACAACTCCCACCTTGGCACTCGTCGTGGTGGTTTGGCAACATTCTCAGAAGAGAAAGGTTTCAAACGCAGTATCCATCATCTGGAAAATACATATTTCCGCACTAAGTTCGAGAAAGAACTTGATGAATTTGATGGCAACTCCGGTATAGGTATCATCAGCGACACAGATGCCCAGCCACTTCTTTTCAACTCCCACCTTGGTCGATTTGCAATCTGTACTGTTGCCAAAATCAACAATATGGAGCAGATTGCAGATACTCTTCTCGAACAGAATATGCACCTCTCAGAGTTCTCTTCTGGCAAGATTAACCAGACAGAGCTTGTTGGTCTTCTCATCGTCAAGGGTAAGAATTTCGTTGACGGTATTGAGAATGTCTTCCGTGAGGTAAAGGGATCTTGTACGATGCTTCTTCTCACAGAGAACGGTATCATCGCAGCACGCGACTCATGGGGACGCACACCTATTATTATAGGTAAAAAGGATGGCGCATGGGCTGTTTCTTCTGAATCTACAGCTTTCCCTAATCTCGGATATGAGACAGAGCGTTTCCTCGGTCCTGGAGAGATTGTACGAATCACAGCCAATGGAATAGAGCAGTTGCGTAAACCTAATAAGAAGATGCAGATTTGCTCTTTCTTATGGGTTTACTATGGTTTCCCAACTTCTGACTACGAGCATCGTAATACAGAGGACGTGCGTAATGCAACAGGTTTTGCAATGGGTAAGGAGGATGACACACAGGTGGATTGCGCTTGTGGTATTCCAGATTCAGGTATCGGTATGGCTATAGGTTATGCAGCAGGTCACGGATGTCCTTACATGCGTGCTATCAGCAAATACACCCCAACTTGGCCTCGTTCGTTCACACCTTCAAACCAAAGTATGCGTAACCTCGTGGCTAAGATGAAGCTCATTCAGAACAAGTCTGTACTTAAGGACAAGAAGGTTCTTTTCTGTGATGACAGTATCGTTCGCGGTACTCAGCTCAGAGACAACACGAAATGTCTTTTTGAATCAGGAGCAAAAGAGGTTCACATGCGTATTGCATGCCCACCATTGGTTTATGGTTGTCAGTTCATCAACTTCACATCTTCAAAAAGTGAGATGGAATTGATAACACGTCGTATTATTGCGGAACTTGAAGGAGAAGAAAAGGCACAAGATCCTGAGATCCTCAAGATTTATGCAACAACCGACTCTCCTCAGTACAAAAAGATGGTTAGCATCATCCAAGAAAGATTTGGACTTACATCTCTGAAATTCACAAAGTTAGAAACTTTGATTAAAGCCATCGGACTACCAAAGGATATGGTCTGCACACATTGCTTTGATGGTAGCAGCCAATACACACTCGAAGAGACAAATCTCGACAACGAGTAAATATATTTGATAGTATAAATCATAACATTTTTGATATGCTAACAAATAAAAAGAGCGAACAATTTTAATGTTCGCTCTTTTTTGTTTAAGTGGAGCTGGAGGGATTCGAACCCTCGTCCAAACGGGGAAACCATACGCTTTCTACATGCTTATCTTGGCCTTCATTTTCGTGCAACAGCAAGACCCAAGCCACCAACTATTGCCTTATTCTCTATAGTTTCATCACCGACACGAGACAAGCCGTTGACTATTCCTGATATTATTGCACCGCATTGACCAGTCAGCCTCAAGAAGAGGGCTCTGAGCGATGTCCCGTTCCCTCGCCTAGCAAGGGAATAAAGCTAATCTACTATACTTCGATTAAGCAGCGAGAGCGTAGTTGTTTTCGCCAATTAAATTGTCGACCGTAGTGATTATAGAGTTCACAGCCGTTACTCTGCATGCTTACGTACCATCTCGTCCCGCTGTCAAATCCAGTCAGCCCCGAATCAAATCGGGGATAAAGCCCCTATGGTACATATAAACGTTGCAAAGGTACACATTTTTCATGACATTTACAAACTTTTCCGTAAAATTTGCCAATATCATTCTTATAATATCATCTGTAGATGAATTTCAAGCCACATTATTTGCACATATTAGTTTTTTTTATTAATTTTGCCACCTAAGAATTATTGAATTATGAAAAAATACATTTTGATACTATTATTCGGAGTGCTTATGGTTTCATGCAGCACGCCTCAAGATATTGCATATTTCCAAGATCGTCAACCTGGTACATCTGCTCCGGCAATAATCAGGAACTCTACACCGTTCAAGGTTCGTCCTGGTGATCGTGTGAGTATATACGTCAAGTCACGTAACGAGAAATTGTCACAGCAGTTTAACATGTATAGTGGCAATAACATGAGTAATTTGGGCTTAAGCAATGGCCAAAGCGGATATTTAGTTGACGAAAATGGAGAGATTGATTTCCCTGTACTTGGAAAACTAAAACTCGAAGGTCTAGACCGTAAGGAAATCACAGATACACTCACTAGCATTCTCCGCAATAGTAAACTTGTAGATGACGCCATCGTAAAAGTTGAATACACAGGTCTATATGTAACCATTCTTGGAGAAGGTGGGGGCAAACGCATCAACATAGACAAGGATCGCCTTACATTCTTTGAGCTCCTTGCTCTAATGGGCGACCTTAACATCGACGCTCTACGTAAAAATATCCTAGTAATACGTGAAGAAGATGGAGTTCGCAGTCAATATGAGATTGACCTTACCAAGATGCAAAACGTCTATGACTCTCCAGCATACTATGTTCATCAGAATGATATCGTATATATAGAGCCAAACGACAAGACCAAGCGCAATTCAACAGTTAATGGAAATCTTTTCCAGACATGGGGTTTCTGGACTGGACTTACCGGTCTTGGTATGACCATATACTCTATCATAAACCTATTTGCTAAGTAAACTATGAATAAAGTTCAGAATAAAGCGAAACAAATGCTCAATGAGCAGGATGGAGGAAGCAGTTTTGATTTCTCAGCCATTCCGGGTTTGTGTATCAGCAACTGGTTTTGGTTCGTACTCTGTGTTACCATCACTTGCTCTGCAGCATTTATATACATACGAATTACACAGCCTATATTTGTTCGTAGTGCTTCACTCGTTGTTAAAGATGCCAAAGAAAGTGAAGCTATGGACAATGTCTTTACAAAGTTCAGGAATGGAAAGAGCATAATGCCAAACACTTCACTGAACAATGAGATTATTGCCTTCCGTAAGCCAGACCTTATGGAAAAAGTGGTTAAGCAGTTGGATCTTAGCACAAGATATGAAGTCCAAGGTCATTTGCGCAATACAGCGCTCTATGGTTCAAGTCTTCCAATTGTCGCAAAATTCTCTTCAGACAAAATCAATACGGAATTTGACGTTGAAATCAAAAATGACAGAGAGATTGTCTTGAAATGGGACAAAGAACATAGCGCAGGACACGGCAGACTCAAATATAAAGGTGAATTCAACAAACCGATAAAAACGCCTTTCGGATATATAACAATTAAACCTTCAAAAGTTTTCAAATGGCGTTCAAACGAACGCATAACCGTAATAAAAACTACGGTAAATGCAGCAACACAATATTATCTCAGGAATTTGTATGTTGCCAACACTGACGAAAGATCATCTGTCATTGATCTTTCTCTGACAGACGTGAACATTGAGCGTGCGGACGATGTTCTCAACAAGCTTATTGCTGTTTACAACGAACAATGGATAGAAGACCGAAATCAAATTATCATTTCCACGAACCAATTCATTAAGGAACGTCTTGTTAGTTTGGAGAAAGAGCTTGATGATGTTGAGGATGAGATGAGTAGCTACCAAATATCAAATCACACCCTCAATCTGGCCGATGAAGGTCAACGCTACATGCAACGCTCATACAACTATGATGATCAAGGGTTGTCATATGAAAACGAGCTTGCTCTCACCCAATCTTTCCGAAACTATATAAACAAGATAAAAGGATATGACCATCCCTTTCCACTTAGTGCTGGTATAAACAATCCTGCACTTCAGTTGCAAGTAAATGAATATAACGCCCTTGTACTTGAGCGTAGTAACCTTATTTCTGCTTCATCAGAATCAAATCCTATGGTTAGTGATGTTATGAAACAGATGGAAGTACAACGCCGAGGAATAATAGCAACACTAGACACACATCTAAACATGCTCAAAACACAGGTTCAGATGCTTCAAACAAATAATCAGCGCAATAATAAAGAAATAGACAAAACCCCTTCAAAGGCTAAAAAATACGCAGAAATCGAACGTCGTCGCAAGATTAAGGAACAACTATACACATATCTCTTGCAAACTCGTGAGCAGAACAACCTGAACCAGGCATTTGATGCATATAATACACGTGTACTGCAAAAAGCAAGTGGTTCCAGTCAGCAGGCATATCCAAACAACAGAAAGGTTTGGTTGATTGCTCTCGGAATTGGCCTTGGTTTCCCATTCCTTGTCATTGTACTTCGCGAGTTCCTAAACACCAAGGTTCGTGGACGTAAGGACATTGAGAAACTCCCTATTCCTTTTGTCGGCGAGCTTCCACAACTGGAATTCCCTGACGAAGAGAGTACATCATACGTTAAGACTGTTTCTGAAAAGATTAAGAATCTCAGGCGTAATAGTAGCGTAAACCGCAAGAAACGTGTAAAGTCGAAAGCACATATCGTCGTTAAGCAAGGAAGCCGTAACATCATTAATGAGGCATTCCGTGTACTTCGTACTAATGTTGAGTTCATGATAGGTCAGAACAAAGATCTCAAGGTTATTATGACAACCTCTGCAAATCCTGGTTCCGGTAAGACCTTCATAAGCTACAACCTTGCAAAATGTATGTCACTCAAAGGCAAAAAAGTATGTGCTATCGACCTTGACCTTCGTCGTCGCTCTCTTTCTGACTATGTTGGAAAACCAGACCAAGGTGTCTCAGACTACATCAACGGAGCCGTATCCGACTGGCATGATGTACTTATTCCTGGTGAAGGTTCTGATACATTCTTCATTCTTCCAGCCGGCACCCTGCCTCCAAATCCAGCAGAGATTATCAGCTATGACCGTTTCACGGAACTTATCAACGAGATTCGTGAAGAGTTCGACTACGTATTCTTTGATTGCCCACCTGTTGAAATTGTAGCGGACACAAGTATTCTTGCAAAACATGCAGACATCTCACTCTTCGTTATCCGTGTAGGTCTTATGGAACTTGACTTCCTACCTATCATCGAAGAGTATTACGATGATCAGCGTTTCAACAACATGGGTGTCATCCTTAATGGTACTCTTACGGCAAATTCACGCTATGGCTATCGTCGCTATGGCTACCGCTATGGTTATGGCTACGGCTATGGCTACGGTGGTTACGGCTACTATGGTAGTGGATATTCAGAAGGATATAGTAGTAAGGATTTCTAAATTATGTGGCCTTTCTCAAGCAAATATAATCTGCAGCAATCAGAAATATTTGATGGATGGACAGACCGTCATTCACATATTCTTCCTGGTGTGGATGATGGAATCCAATCCATTAAAGAGTCTCTTGCGATACTCTCGATGTATGAACAAATGGGAGTAAAGAAGGTGTGGCTAACACCTCATATCATGGAAGACTGCCCCAACACTCCCGAAAAAATAAAAACACGTTTTGAAGAACTGAAATCTGCATATCAAGGCAACATAGAACTTGTACTATCTGCCGAGAATATGATGGACGGACTTTTCATAAAGAGATTGGAACAAGGTATTCTCATGCCATACGGCGACAACAAAAACGAACTGCTCATAGAGACATCATATGTTCAACCCCCAATGGGTATGGAAGGCATTCTTAGAGATATGCAAAAAGCCGGTTTCACACCAGTTCTTGCACATCCGGAACGATACCTATACATGGATGCAGAAAAGTATGAGAACATAAAGGAAATGGGAGTAAAATTCCAATTGAATATAACATCTTTAATTGGGGCGTATGGAAAACAAGTAATGGAACGGGCAGAATACCTTCTCAATGAAGGTTATTATAACTATAGCGGTTCAGATGCTCATTCCTATCATGCCATTCAACGTGCATTTGAACACAAGGCACTAAATAAAAAAACGGTTGCAGCCATACACCAACACCTATCATCAACCAACTAACACTCACAATGAAAATAGTTTACTTTCACGGCTTCGGTTCTTCTGGCGCAAGCGGAACCGTTGAGATTCTACGCAGAATATTTCCCGATGATGAAATCATAGCACCAGACATACCAATTGAACCTCTTGAGGCACTTCCATACCTAAGGCAATATTGCGAGGAGCAGCAACCAGACATCATCATAGGTACAAGCATGGGAGGAATGTATGCCCATCAGATGAAAGGTTTCAAACGTATCTGTGTAAATCCAGCTCTGAACATGTCAACAGGAGCAGGACTCAAGACAGGTATTCATAAGTTCTTCAATCGCCGTAAGGATAACCAGAAAGAATTTAAGGTTACGCGAGAACTCATCCAACATCATAACCAGATAGAACGACAGCAATTCAAGGACATTACAGATGATGATCGCGAGAAATGCTACGGATTATTTGGCATAAATGATCCTGTAGTCAAGACATACGATCTCTTTCATAAGTACTATCCAAATGCACAACGATTTGAAGGCGAACATCGTCTCAACGAGAAAGTGCTTCGTAAAGTTGTACTACCATTAATTGAAAAGCTACGCCCATGAACTACCAGCAGATAATAGACCATTATTATGCTCCTGGCAAACTTCGCGACATACTGATGGTGCACAGTAGAATGGTAGCAGATAAGGCAATCAAAGTTTGCAAGAATCCAGATCTATTACCTTTCATTGAGGCGGCTGCCATGCTCCACGATATTGGTATCATCCGATGTGATGCTGCAGGAATAGAATGCAACGGTACAGAACCATATATCTGTCATGGACGAATAGGAGCACAGATGCTACGTGAAGATGCGCATCTGTTTGGATTATCACAAGAAGAAATAGAACCTTACGCACGTGTTTGCGAACGACATACAGGTGCAGGACTTACAAAACAGCAGATTATCGCTCAATCTCTCCCCCTTCCACATGAGGATTTCTTACCAGAAACCTTGGCAGAACAGATTATCTGTTATGCAGACAAGTTCTTCTCAAAGACACATCCTGAAGTAGAGAAATCATACGAACGTGCCTTAAAGAGTATTGAAAAGTTCGGTGAAGAAGGAGCTGAACGTTTCAAGAAATGGCATAAAGAATTCGAAGCCTAACGAAAGCCTTCACAAAGAGAAGAATATATTCGATTAAAGAATTAACAAAGGATTAATAAAGACTAATGCCGCTTATGGTCATTCCATAAGCGGCATTACTATATAACATTCTTCCTCTTAGGGAAGGTAGTGTTAGGCTTTTATTATGTCCAACTCTGTGAAGATACCCTTTAGAATCTTAACCGAACGGTCAACCTGTTCCTTTGTGTGAGTTGCCATCAAAGCATATCTTACCAAGGTATCAGATGGAGCACATGCTGGTGGCACAACAGGATTGATGAACACGCCACGCTCGAAAGCAATAGATGTAACGGCGAAGGTCTTCTCCATATCACGAATGTAAAGTGGGATAATTGGCGACTCTGTATCACCAATCTCAAATCCTTCTTCCTTAAAGCGGCTAAGTGCATAGTTGGTTACATCCCATAGAGCCTTAATACGCTCTGGCTCACTCTTAATGATATCAAGAGCACACTTAGCTGCAGCTGTAGCAGCAGGTGTGTTTGATGCAGAGAACATATAAGTACGAGCAGAATGACGCAGGTAGTTGATTGTATCCCAGTCACCTGCAATGAAACCACCGATAGAAGCAAGTGACTTAGAGAATGTACCCATAATCAGGTCAACCTCATCTGTCAAGCCGAAATGGTCACATACGCCACGGCCCTGCTTACCAAATACACCAAGACCATGAGCCTCATCAACCATGATTGAGCAATTGTACTTCTTCTTCAGTTCTACAATCTCAGGCAACTTACAAAGATCGCCCTCCATAGAGAATACACCATCAACAACGATAAGCTTGATAGCATCATAAGGAAGAGTCTTCAGAATACGCTCAAGATCCTCCATATCGTTATGCTTGAACTTCAACTGATGAGCGAAGCTAAGACGACGCCCATCAACAATACTTGCATGATCACGGTCATCACAAAGAATATAGTCCTCACGACCACCTATTGCAGCAATAACGCCTGAGTTTACAGTGAAACCAGTAGAGAAGCACAAAGCCTCTTCTTTACCAACAAACTCAGCAAGTTCCTTTTCCAGATTAACATGGATATCAAGTGTACCATTCAGGAAACGACTGCCCGCACAACCTGTGCCATATTTATCGGTTGCAGCCTTAGCAGCATCAATAATGCGCTGATCACCAACAAGTCCTGTATAGGCGTTTGAGCCAAACATCAATACATGATGATCGCCCATTTCCACTTCAGTGCCCTGCTTGCCTGTGATACAGCGGAAATAAGGATATAATCCTTTTTCCTGCAATTTCTGCGGCAAACGATAATTTTTGTACTTTTCTTGTAACTGTCCCATTATAATATAATGTATTTTTTATTCTTCTTACAGCGAACCGACAACACATAGTTATCCATTCAGCATGCAAAGATACAAAAAAATTGCCTAATATGGCACAATTAAGTCAATAAAAATCTCTTTTTCGTTAAAAATTCATTATAACATCTACAAATATATGCATTTTTTTATAAATTTGCATTCAAATTCATTTAATCGTGCAAAAGATAGTTTTCATCATAAACCCCATATCCGGTACAGCAAGCAAAAAATCCATGCCGGCTCTTATTGACAAGTACATAGACAAGAACCGATTTGATATAGAAATAAAGTTTACCGAATATGCTGGTCATGCGTCTGTTCTCGCCAAAGAAGCTAGAGAGGCGGGAATAGATGTCGTAGTAGCTGTGGGCGGAGACGGAACCATAAACGAGGTTGCACGTGCCCTTACCCAGAGTAAGACAGCCCTTGGTATCATCCCATGCGGTTCTGGCAATGGTCTTGCCCGTCATCTGATGCTACCTCTCAACACTAAAGGTGCTCTTGAGGTCATCAACACCTGCGAAATCCACGACCTTGACTATGGTGTAATCAACGGTCATCCTTTCTTCTGCACATGTGGAATGGGCTTTGATGCTTTTATAAGTGCCAAGTTTGCAGAGGCTGGCAAGCGTGGTCCTATCACCTATGCAGAGAACATTCTGAAGGAAGGACTGAGCTACAAGCCAGAGACTTACACCCTCACGCTCGATGATGCAAAGGTAAGCTATAAGGCATTCCTCGTGTCTTGCGCTAATGCCTCACAATATGGTAATGACGCCTATATTGCCCCACAAGCAAGCATGAAAGATGGTCTGATGGATGTTGTCATCATCGAACCTTTCGACATCATAGAGGCTCCAAGTATTAGTCTTGAGATGTTCAATAAGACTTTGGACAAGAACTCCAAGATTAAATGCTTCAAGACGAGCAAGCTCCATATACACCGAGAGCAACCTGGTGTTATCCACTATGATGGCGATCCTATAGAAGCACCAGCCGACCTCGATATTGAACTTGTACACCAAGGCATACGTATTGTTGTCAACCCAAATGCTGACAAACGTCGTCGTCGCCCTAACAGAGTTCAAAGTGCCTTTAGCAATTTCTTCAACGAGTTACAAAACGTGAAGAATGGTATGGAGCACCTCACATCAGAGGTTGGGCAACAGGTTAGTAATCCTGTACGTCACGCAAAAGCTGTAAGTGAGTATATTCAAAGCAAACTGAAATAATTCTACTCGCTTCTACCTCCGTTCTTCCTCCCATGTAAGTCCGTTGTAAGTCCCATCTTCCTCCCATTCTAAGGAACAGTTTAGAAACGGACTAGAAGCGAAGGAGAAGCGGACCAGAGATGGAAGAGTTTACTTTTGAACTTAAATCCAATTTCTATTAAGTGCGTCTGCCATAAGATTATTGTAAACTCCCTACAACCTCCCATTCCCAATAAGAGCTACATAAGAGCAGCATAAGAGGAACATAGGAGTTACAAAAGACATTTTTCTTGCTATTTATTGCAGATTTAACATAAAAAGATTGCAGATTCAAGAATTATTGCTTATCTTTGCAACAGAAAGAAAAGAAGATGATATGGCGTTCATAAGGACTTGCTCCGTCGGATCCCCAGTCATTTTCTTTTTCTTATTTTATAACAGAAGTCCAATTCAACGCACGTTGAATTGGACTTCTGTTGTTTTTGCTTAGAAGCAAAATTATGTATTGCAGAGTTTACTGCTGGGCAAATCTCTTTGCCTGCTCAGCAATAAGTTCCTTATCATCAAAGTAGTCGATACGCATAGCGTGACGAACTTCTGCAAGTGTTTGTGCACCAACCTTACGTGCCTCTTCCGTACCACGACGAAGGATCTCATAAACACCTGGAATATCCTTCTCGTATTCCTTACGACGCTGACGGATTGGCTCCAGACGGTCGTTGAGCACGTTGAGGAGGAATTTCTTGCAAGTACCATCCCCAAGACCACCTTTGATGTAATGAGCCTTCATCTCATCAAGGTTCTTGTAATCTGGGAGGAACTTCTCAAAGTCGCTATCCTCGCAGAATGCATCAAGATATACAAAAACAGTATTCTGATAACTCTGCTCATTACCATCAGCATCAGTATATGTGCCCTGCAGATGACCAGGATCCTCGATATTTAGGTGGAGAGGGTCGGTAAACATAGAGTTCACCTTCTTCTTCAGCTCCTTTGGAGTATCAGAAAGATAGATGCAGTTACCAAGTGACTTTGACATCTTTGCCTTACCGTCAGTTCCAGGCAAACGGAGACAAGCAGCATTATCAGGAAGAAGAATCTTTGGCTCAACAAGTGTTTCACCATAGATATTGTTGAAACGACGAACAATCTCGTTAGTCTGCTCAAGCATAGGCTTCTGGTCTTCACCTACAGGAACCGTTGTTGCCTTGAAAAGAGTAATATCAGCTGCCTGAGAAATTGGATAGCAGAAGAAACCTGTTGGTGTACCGCCTTCAAATTTACGCATTTCCAACTCTGTCTTTACGGTTGGGTTACGCTGAAGTCGCTGAACGCTAACAAGATTCATATAATAGAATGTCAATTCTGTAAGTTCAGGAACGGCACTCTGAATAAAGAGATTACACTTATTTGGGTCAAGACCGGCAGAAAGATAATCGAGAGCCACCTCTATGACATTCTGGCGAATCTTCTCTGGATTATCGGCATTATCTGTGAGAGCCTGAGCATCGGCAATCATAATGAATATCTTATCATACTCACCTGAGTTCTGTAGTTCAACACGACGACGAAGTGAACCAACATAGTGACCAATATGCAACTTGCCAGTTGGGCGATCACCTGTAAGAATTACTTTTTCCATTTATATTTATTATCTTCAATTACAATTTTTCAGCATGCAAAGGTACTAAAAATATCCGACTTATTCTCCCTTTCGTTCCATAAATATCCAAAAATTCGTTAACAAAGCGACTTTTTCTCTATCAAATATAAGATATGTAAAAAAAAAATCGTACATTTGCACTCGCAAAAATGAAATATGCTTCAGTTTTGAAAACTGACATACGCTTTTTGTGAGTGCGAAGAAGCACTTGATTTCATAAATCAAGCCGATATGGCTCAGTTGGTAGAGCAACGCATTCGTAATGCGTGGGTCACGAGTTCGAGTCTCGTTATCGGCTCAAGAAACAAAAAAATGATAACTTTTCGAGTTATCATTTTTCTATATCTCAACGCGGTAATAGCTCAGTTGGTAGAGCAGCGGCTTCCCAAGCCGCAGGTCACGAGTTCGAGCCTCGCTTACCGCTCTTTTATTAAACGCAAAGACGCAAAGTCACAGAGAAGACTCTGAAACTTTGCGTCTTTGCATTTTGGATGTGAATCTTTATACTATCTAAGATACTCCCTCTCCATAGTGGCTTGAAGGGACTTCTACTTTTCTCCAATAGTTCCTCACCCAAGATGCTCTAAGACAAAGATAAGGTACCCAAAAACATTCTGAAGGGTAACTCCAGAAAAGTTTCATGCCTCTTTTTATCGTAGCATAGTTTCCTTCAATCTTTGATACAAATGTCTCCTTCCCCTCATCATCCACCTTCTGTTTAGCATGTTCATCAGAAGAATGACCGAAGTTACCACCTTCAAGAACCTCGTTCAGTAATTCATGACCATATTTCTCCGAAGCCTTACAAAGAAGGTATTCATCCTTCATAGCAAAGACATCTTTCATAATCCACATTACAGCCGAAGTGATTCTCTTCATCCCAAGATGCTCTATTTCCTTCATCACAGCCTTTGAATCAGAAAGTTTTCCTTTTGGTTCTAAAGACATATGGTCATAGAAACTCTTCAACACGAAATAATAATCAATCAACTGCCTAAAGCCAATACCTTCCAATAGAACATGCCTGAATATATGTGACATCTGGAAAATAAGATTAAAACCATCCGTAGGGATATAAAATCCATCATCTGTATGTCTAATACAATCACTATGCTTAGCCCAAAACCGACGCATTTTATAATCCGTAATTGGATTTATCGCAAATGAAGGAACGAAATGCACTTCGACAGGAGTATTAGGCAAAATCCCACATTCCGCATGATGTACAGCAACATCCAATCGTTTACCAGACGCCTTCCATAATGCCTCTACAAGCCTTTTCTTGTCATATAGGCTTTGGTGCCCTTTCTCCCATACCCACAAATCTATGTCTCCAGGAGTTCTTAATCCTCTCAATCCTTTAGGATATAGATACGTATTGCTTTGCCCTTTTAATACACAACTTTCATAATTACCTTTGGCAAAAAAAGAAGTGACATATTTACATTCTTGCGTAACCTGCTTGTTCCTCTCTTCCAAACGCATAGCCTTTACCGCCCATTGTCGTCTTCTCAACAATGGAGGTTGCTGCTCTATAGGCAAGAGTTTAAGTGCAAAGAAACAAACACCAACAAGTGCTTGTTTCTTCGCCATATCATAGAGAAGTTCCCATTCCTCAGCAGAAGGACACACAGAGAATTTCTCCCTATTCCCTAATGCTACTTGTAATAATTCTATGAAAAGTTTCTCTACTTCCATACAATCACTCTCTCAAAACACTATCCCCTAACCACTAAACCCTAATCTCTAATCTCTAATCTCTAAACTTTAAACTTTAAACACTAAAGTGTTTGATAAATCCTATCCAATTTCTCAAACACCTTAGTGCTCGTAAAACTGTCAGCAATCACCTGAACACCATTCTCAGACAAACGATTATACAAATCCTTATTTTCAATAAGCCTTATCATCTGTTTGGCAAGATTTTCTGAATCCTCAAAATCAAAGAACATAATCGTCTCATCGTCTGTCAAGAATTCAGGCAGACAACCAACAGGCGTTGAAATAACAGGGACACCAATAGAAAGACACTCCAATACAGCCATCGGAAGTCCTTCCTTTCTACTCGTCATACAATATGCATATGCGTTGTTGAAGAACTTTTCACGTTCACTTCCCTCAACCCATCCTGGGAGATCAACATTGTCCCCTACTCCATTCTCGGAAATAAAAGACTTTACTTCTTCAACATTTCCGACACCACACATCACAAGTCTCCAATCTGGATACTTTTTTACAACCTGCGCAAAAGCCTTCAAAAGAATATCATATCCTTTATTTATATTAAAGAATGCAGCAAACAAGAAATACTTTGATGTTTCTGCATTATTACGTCTTGGCACATTATTTTCTGGGACAGGGTTATAAAGATACTCCACACTTGTCTTGACTTTCATTTCTTCTACTAAGAATTGCTGCCAAGTCTTACCCAACACAATAACTTTGTCCGAATGAGCCATAACCCAGTTGAATATCTTACTGTCCTTATAATCCCTCATCTGGTTTCCCATATGAAGGTGGAGAACTATCTTCTTCCTCCACAGCAAGGTGTATAGAATAATAGGCAGGACAACCTTCATTCCAGGTCCGGGAGTTGTATGGAAATGAACGATATCATACATTGGCACACGGAACAGCGAATTAAGCAGTCCCATAGCGAGATACAGCACCTTCCACGCCATACCCTTGTTAATCTGGCATTGTAACCAATAGCATTTGTACTTGTCCCATATAGGATTAGCCTCCATGCTTTTAATCACAGTAGAGACTCCTCCCTTCATCTTTCGAGAATCACCAACTATCAGTACTTTCATTTTTATTTAGAGGTTTAGAGTTTAGTGATTAGAGTTTAGTGAGCGTTCCAGATAAGATCGCAACCCAGAGATTAAACAGGCACAATTATTACATTGCTGTTCAAATTTACAGAAATCATCACTATCTATATAACCTAGATCCAATGCAATATCCATTTGACTTAAAACTTCCATTAAAGATCCATAGCTTATCTCAAGGAAATGCATTTGTTCTCTTACGGAAATCCGCCCTGTTCCCTCAGCAATATTTGAGGTAACAGAAATAACAGCTCTTCTTATTTGTTCACAAAGAGCATATTTCTCTTCGCTTGGAAATTTCTTAAGCAACTGGTACGTCATCTTAACCAATACTTTGCTTTCCTTATATGCATTTAAATCACGAAATGAGTTTCTTTTCACCTCCATAATCTCTAAACACTAAACTCTAATCTCTAAACAAAATAGATTCATGCTCAACGATCTGCTCTGGGGTAAATCGCATTTTCAATAGTTTCGCAGGAATACCTCCAATTATGGAATAAGGTTCACAAGACTTATTAACCACAGCTCCTGCAGCAACAATTGATCCACGACCAATAGTAACACCTTTCAATATTGTAACATTAGCACCAATCCAGCAACCATCTTCTATAACAACTGGCTGGTCGTATGGATTAACACCATTAACGAATTTCTCCTTAACCGTAACATCTATCAAATGCTTGCCTATGACATCTATCCGATGATCACCAGTAATGATAGTTGGCTTAGGACCGAATATCACCTTCTTGCCAATAGTACAAGGCGCATCAGTACAATATATCGTACTTCCCTTCGGAATAGACGTGCCATCACCAACAGAGAGATTCCACAATCCTTTAATATCAGAAGACATTGGACGTAAATACACGCCTTTTCCACAATGCTTCATACACTTCTTATAGACTGGTGCCCAAATAGCATCCCAAATATATGAAGGTACAAGACTTAATTTCTGAAGTATTGACAATATCATTTTATACAAATCTCTTATCTCTAAACACTAAACTCTAATCCCTAAGCTAACTTCTGATAAAAAGACATCAATCTTGTCATCTTATTATCCCAACTTAGTTCCATACGCTTACTCTTGCAGTTTACAGACATTTCTGGAAGAACTTCTCGATGATGATACAAGTACTTAATTGCAGAAGCAAAATCCTTAACTGCCTGCTTTGGACTCTTGCAAGGAATCTTAATACCAATTCTATCATCCACAATAGGTCCAAAGCCACATCTGTCAAAACAAACAATAGGCAGACCATTCTGGATAGCCTCGAGGATAACTGTTGAAGTTGCCTCAAAGATACTAGTAAAGAAGAAAATATCACTTTCCTGCATCAACTTATGTACCTCGCTATTAGGAATCTGCCCATGCCAATGACAAATACTCTCAGCCCCATATTCCACTGCCTTTACTCTCATTGACTGAGTTTCCTCATCCGTGAAACCTTTTCCAACAATATGGAATTCTATGTTTTTGAGTCCAGTCAACTTACCCATAACCTTCAAGGCAATTTCAAGTTGTTTGGTATACATAAACCTGCCAACCCAAAGAACTTTGAAACAATCCTTAGAAAAGGGCTTTACAATAGTAGTTTCATCACTTTTGATAACACAGCCCGTTTCATTGATATGTATAATATCTGCTTTATAGAAAGCATCCAAACCATTCTTCATCTCTGGCGTAGCAGCAATCAACTTATCTGAAGACTTAACCATCTTCCTTACTCTAGGATGAAATATCAACTGAAGGAGGTTCAACGTATTCTTCAATGAGTAAAAAGCTGTAAATTTCAAACCACCAGGAAGCATGAATGGGAAAGGTATACTACCATAACCAGTCATAGGTCCCCAAACAAGTGGAATTCGTTTTCTTCCTTGTTTTTTACGTTCATCATTTATCTTATAGAGCATACCAGGTTCTCTGAAACCTGCCATATTCAACTGATGCATAACATCAATCTCTGAACCTGCCTTTTCTTGCTCATCAATTATATTCCTTGCAACCGCCAATGCCTTTTCCTGCCACTTAGCATATTTTAGATAGAACGCCCACGTGCCTTGATTCCAACACATACTTCTTATCTTTGCAGATTCTTCCTCTGTTTCACCTGCAGGAACGAAATAGAAGTGCATTCTATCGCATTGTTCATTCGTTATGCCATATTGCTCACAATACTCTGCAAGTCTTGAATTCACATTTTCATATTCAGACTCCGTAATAACAAAGACCTCACATGTCTTTGCGATATTCGAAATCCAATTCCACCCCATTCCTTGCTCACTGCCCATATTCGGACAGCATGCATATGCATTAATCAATATTCTTAACATAACTATTTCTTCACGCCAAACACTTTACTTAGGAAAGGTATTTTCAAGCAAGCATATACGGCAATAACACACCAACCGCCCTTACCAATGATTACAAAGACAGAACGGAATGGCAGTTGCGGAATTATCTCCTGCATTGGGAAACAATAGGTTTCAATACTCGGAGCACAGATCAGAATCAGCGAGTACACACCTAAAAACGCCAAGATCCTCCTCAGATATTTGGTTTTGTTCGATATCAACTTTGACACATGATAGAAGAACAAAGTTCCTCCGCAGGCAGAAACAATATAAGGCAGATAATAAGCTGAAGGCATCGCTCCCAATCTTCCCTTTCCCCAGAATATAAAAGTAGCCCAGAAGAGAATTGTTAGGTAAGACCAGCGTGGAATACCGTTATCCACACCTCCATGTCTTTTCAGATAGTATCCCCCCCATACAAATGGCAGCACACTTGCACCTCCCAGCACCTCAAAGGACAAATCAAACCATTGTCGGAGAACAACAGAAATAAATCCGATTACAAGACATACAACTGGTAACAATTTTTCCCCTGTCAGATATCTGAGTAAAAAGAAAAACTGTTTGGCAAAGAAAAGAGCAAAAAGGAACCACAGATTCCCCAACATATTAATGTGATTCTGTTTTCCATCAGAGGCATCGTTCCATATCAATTCAATAGGATCCTGCAAATATGAATCCTTTAATATATATGAAAGACTTGACACAATTAGAATAACACCTATAGTGAATAAAGCAGGATATATCAACCTTGTAAAGTCTTTCCTTATCCTATGTCTCCACCACATAGTAAAACTAACACCTTCTGCCATTACATATTCGGAGATGAAGAGTCCCGTCACAATGAAGAACAGAGGCATATGGAAAGTATAGGCAAACTGAGATACGAATCCTTCCAAAGAGTGAGCGGTTAGCACTAAGACAATACCTATGCCCTTCAATATATCTATCGCTTCATTTCTTTGCTTCATATTATTAATACACATTTAATACTTTTTATCCTTTTGAATATATTATTCTTTACATAGAAATTTTCTTTGACGCCCCAAATATATATAGCAGTTTACAAGCGGCAAATAGCACGATTTGTAAATGAAGTTTTAGTAAAAAGACTGGTATAGAAAATTTAAGGGGGGCATTCCCTATTTTTACCTTTTTGATGGATTCTTGAACATCAGGATGTAATACATACTTTCTATATAATGTATAGTTACTCCACTTGTCTGAAATCTGTAAGGCTAACTGCAAACTGGAAAGTACATGAGAACCAAGATAATAGTCATGAAGATCAAAATCTGTAACCATTTCACGTAATCTATGTCTATGTTGTATTAGATTGTATTTGTTTTCAAATATGGCAAGACTTGATTTGCGCTTTAATAAAGCACCATCCTCTCTCATATTGTAATTGTATAAGACATCAGGAATACGAACTATCTTTTGGATTTTCAGAGAAGCCTCTTCAACAAACATAACATCTTCAAAAATCCGCAAGCCAGGAACAAACTCAAGCCCTATAGATAATATAAATTTACGATCAAAGATAAAATTCCATATGGCGCAGCACATTTTGAACTTCCATATAAATTCTCCTTTATAATAATGATCAAGTGCCGTCTGGCTCAACCCAGATATAGGTCCGGTATATTCCCTAAGAATCTCTTTTCCTTCTACTACTTTGAATTGAATATTGTCTGCAGTCCTTCCTTTCCCAGAACACCAGTAGTGAGCAAAATGTACGATCTCACATCCATACTTCTTATAAGTTTCATAGCATCTCTCAAAACAGTTGGGCTCAATCCAGTCATCAGGATCCATAAAATAAAGCAACTCTCCTTGAGTTTCTTTCATTCCTGTATTTCTGGCACATGACACCCCTTGATTCTGTGTATGGATGACGTGAAAACGACTGTCTTTTTGGGCATATTCATCACAAATGCTCCCAGTACTATCTGTAGCCCCATCATCTACCAAAATTGCTTCCCATTCTGACAATGTCTGCGCTAATACGGAGTCAAGCCCTCTACGGATATATTTCTCCACATTATAACATGGTAAAACTACAGAAACTTTTATATTCTCCATATTTTTCTTTTTGTTAATTATAATATGCCTTTTATTAACGTTTCGGAATCATAGCCTTAAAATTATGACTTAAATGTATCAAGCCCATTCTCTTCTTTTTCTTAGGAGCATTATCATCAATATCTTCCTCTTCTTCATCTATAATATTTTGATTATAATTAGCATTAAGACAAAGTCCAAGAAGCATTAGATACCCCATACCCTTTCCAGAGAAGAATGACTGATCACCAAACCATTCGATAAACATACAGAAAAATGACATAATAGCAACTTTGTAGTATCTGTCATCAACAATTCTGTTTATCTCAATAATCCTTCTTTTCCAAAAAAGAACAAAGAAAAATACTCCAAAAAAACCAATTTCAGCAAACCATCCGAAGAAAGAATCACAGTGGAAACCAACAGATCCACCAAAATTCAGTCCCCAAATTGTATTAAGATGATAAACTCTCCACAATGGAGAATAATATACAGCAGCTGCAGCCGTTCCAAATCCTCCGAAGCCACATCCAAATGGGAAATAATCCCAAAGGATCTCCCATGTAGCTTTATTAATCATCGGTCTTGCAAGATCATCATTGCCCATTCCTTCAACGTAATATGTATTAAAACGATCCCATCCTAATAAAATAACAACATATACTAAGACTGCAAGTTGCCACACGACCTTCATTGACTTGAAATTAAACTTCTTTTTCATATAGAAAAGAAGGAACATCCAAGCGCCAAACTGACCATAATATTTGAATTTCATTCCCAAAAGACCAACAACAGCTATAAGAGCAGCTATTAGCATATTTTTCATGGATTTATCAGAAAACAAATACCATGCCATTGAAGTACATATTGCCAATTGTCCAAATGGCGCACTACGGTATTCGTCTCCAGTTCCTAATTCTGGATGGTATAATATGAAAGTTATAACTGTAAGCAACATAGTTCCACGCATCCATTTCTTCTGAGATTCAGTAAACTGAGGATTTAAAATCCAAGTACAATAAATCACAGACCATGGTCTTACCTGCTGCATAAGATCATAAGCTACAGATTCTGGTACATTCACACCAAATATCAAAGAATATACAATATAAAACGCCAAAAGCCCAAGAAAGAAATTAAACTCTTTCCACGGCTTCTTGTTTGTACTATATATTCTCTTCATTGCATAGGTATAAATCACAATAATACCAGTCATCACCTCATCAATTGAACTGAATCCTGGCAATTCATTATATGCTATACATGTAGGAAAATATATGCACCAATATATAGTAAAGAAACGAGCAATGTTATTCATTCACTCTATATTTTCTTCGTTTAATCCTATTATTAATAATAAAAAAACACTCAGGAAGTACATCTCTAATAATGTCTTTTAAAGACTTCCTCTGAACTCCCCATGACCCCATGAACCGATGAATGGTATGGGTATTAGGAGTTATATGAAGTCTTCCTGAAATCATATTTATCGGAGAAAAAAAATCATGAGGATAAATATTTATTCCATCAACAACCTGAACTCCTTTTATATTCTTCAATCCATCTTCACAAAGCATCTCCGTCGTATAGGCAACAATTGTCTTATACCATGCAATATTTGCTGGTGGAAGTTCAAATTTCAAATCTGTATAAAGATTAATCATTTTACCCATGAAAGAATGATTCTTCTCCATACCAAAGCCAACACCCGGATTTACAGCAAAACAAAACCTCGGAGCATATTTCCCAGGTGTATTGTCTCCATCAGGATCTATTTCAAATCCCATAAAATTACCTTTGGATATTATATCATCAAGAGGCTTGATTACTTCAACATCTGTATCAAAATACAGTCCTCCATATCTATGGAGGATCCAAAATCTGGCAAAATCACTTACAAAAGCATATTTCTTCTGCTTATATGCCTCCGCTGTATAGGGAATCATATTAACATCAAAGTTGCTTTCATCCCATTGCATTATCTCATAATCTGGAAGATATTTCCTCCAACTTGCGATACACTCTAACGCAAGCGGAGGTAAAGGATTACCTCCAAACCAACAATAATGTATTATCTTTGGTATCATTCCAATATTTCTATGTATAGAGGAAAAAACTAATGATTGTCCTTACTTGTTGCATATGGATTACGAACCCCTACTGGTAATTTTACAAATGAATCAAGTAGCAAATGTTTCTCCCATCCAGGTGCATTGTACCAACGTTCTGGTGAAACAACGATTTTCCCAGAATAGTTTCCTTTATATTGAGCCCACCAATGCAATGTACTATTGCTTATTATAAAATGTTTACACGAATACATCAGTCTATATGTTTCCCAAACAGGATCACAACCTGACTCATAATAAACATCTCCATCAATTTTCATATTTTCTTTTACCCACTCAATATCATTTGAAAATACAATAAAAGTTGGTTTTTCAACATGTTTTTTTATATAAGAAATTGCATTTTTGAAATATACCAAATCACATACGTAAAAAGTTTTCTTAAATTCTTCTTTCATAAAATCTCCACGTCTTACAGCAAGACATACAGAATTAGTTTGCAGAATAACATCATACAATTTCTTATTTTCAGGTAGCATATCATGTTTCGGAGTAAATTCATGTTTTAGCTTCTCCGCTACATCTGAGAAATAATTTACATTTTCAAAACTACCAATAGTAAATATATTTTTCTGAGAATATGGTGGAGTAAATATAACTTCATTATCAGGTTTTTCTGAAATCACAATTCCTACTTGACTTAATAAACGAACTTTTTTTCGATAGTTTTTACTAAATATACCTAATCTCGTAAATAAAGTATATATAATCTTTTGCAGCCAAGAACCTTTAATCAATAATAACCTCCTACAATTATAGGCTTCATGTGGAACTATATCAAAATCAGACAAATCGCCAATAGCACCATGATTTTCTATCGCCCCATAATTAATAGCCAATACATCATCTCCCCCCCGCTTTTTGCGATCTTCTTGGAGTGCTCTTGCATAAGCATATCGGAAGAACTGATTACCTAATCCACCAGAAACCTCACATGATATCATAACTTAATATTCTGTATTATAAAATTTGATATACTATAAATATATGAGTGCGATATTTTTGTCTATTATAATTTACAATTATAGAAATATCCTCACCCATAGAAAATATTGCCACTTCAGAATCAACAAAAAAACACTTCCATCAAACAAGTGAATTCATTCTTAAACCTACGCTCTAACCCAGCTATATAATTCGAATGTAAGAGCGGACTTACAACGGATTTGAAGCGGACCTGAAGCGGACCTACACTGAACCATATTTGGAATTTAATACCTTATTGCAGAAAAAGAAAAAGCGTTTAACTTTACACTCCACACCACACAAGTATTAAATATCTGATTTTTAAGAATATACAATGGTGTATAGTTTTGCCTCACTCTACACCAACTCTACATTCTATACATCTTTCGTGAAAAAATTTTGGTTTATATTTGCAAATAATAAAATATTTTTATACCTTTGCAAGCATAATCCCCTTAACAAGGAGGACACGATTCAAACCTAAGTATTAACAATTAAATTTTAATCACAATGGAAAGTAAAAATCTTTTCTCTCAGGGCATTATCAGCTCTGAAACAACTAATGAGACTCAAAAACAGACCTATGATCAATCATCTACAAAGTCTGAAAGCCAGGAAGAAGAGAATGCGAACCTACTTCCTGCCATCTGTTTTCTTGAGCAGAACTACCAATTTCGCCACAATGTACTCAGTGGCATGATTGAGTACAAGAAAAATGGAGAGGATGACATACCTTTCCATCCACTAACCAATGCAGGTCTCAACACCTTAATAATTAAGGCAAAGGTGGATATGCCAGAAGAGGCTAACCTGAAGTCGGATATTAAAACCTATCTTGAAAGCGATATGATTCCTCTTCACAATCCAGTGAAAGAGTATCTTGCCAACCTTCCAAAATGGGATGGAGTTGACCGTATTGCAGATTTCTGGAAACGAATTCCTAATCTTTCGGATGAAAAGATAGAATTCCTTCACATCTGGCATCTGTCAACCGTTGTTCATTGGATGGGTAAGGACGAGGAACATGGTAATGAAACCGTGCCTCTTTTCATTGGAAATCAAGGATGTGGCAAAAGCACTTTTTGTCTGCATATCCTTCCTCCACAACTTCGCTGTTACTATCTTGACCACTTCAACCTTGGCAACAAGTTTGACAAAGAAATGGCACTTAGCAATTCTCTTATCATCTGCCTTGACGAAATTGACCAATATAAGAAAGGTCAGATTGCCGAACTCAAGCAAGCACTATCCAAAGTGTCTGTGAATAGTCGCAAGATCTATGGTCGTACAATAGACCATCGTCAACGCTATGCCTCTTTCATAGCCACGACCAACAACCGTCATCCTCTTATGGACAAGACGGGAAATCGTCGATATCTCACAATCAGCATTCCTGACGGAGAAATTGTTGACTATAAGTCAGCAATAGATTATGAGCAACTCTTTGCTCAACTCAAGTACGAGATAGAGGTAAAACAGATGCGTTACTGGTTTACTAATGAAGAGATAGCTCGTATTCAGAAACTTAATACTCCATTTGAGGCTTCACTCGACCTTGAACACATGATTAACAGTTTCTTCCATAAGCCAGAAAATGGAGAAGTATGTGAAGGATTAACATCCATGGATATCCGTAAATCCTTATGTAAGGAGTACCCTGAAGTTCCTGCAAGTAATTTCTCATCAATTAAGATTGGTCTTGCCCTCAAGGAACTGAAGGTCAAGAAAATGCGTTCAAAACGTGGTATTACCTATTCTCTGATAAAGACTGCTGCCTAAAATGGTGTATAGATGTAGAGTCGGTGTAGAGCTCATTACAACTCTACACCATCCTATCTCACTAAGGAACAAGCATTTATCCCATCTCTGGTGTAGAGTGTAGAGTTTATTACATTTTTCTCGTGAAAAAGATTCAACCTGTACGCATAAAGTTTATTCCAAAGGTATTAGGAACGTCAATCACAAGCATAAGCGAGAAAATCTCTTGGATCTGTGCATTCTGTGGTTCCTCAAATAAAGTCAAGGTCAAAAACTATCTTCTATAGAGAATATCCGATTTCCCCAAGCCATTTTACAACTCCCTTCATTCTAATAGACCACAAGCCTTTTTCTAGAGCGGTCTGCCTATTAAAATCCACATAATTCTGATAATCCTCAATGTGACTTAATATATCAAGAATAAATGTGTTTATTTCTTCCTTTTTATCAGGTAATTCTAATACAGGATTATAGCCACAAACATCAATCAATTCCTTTGGAGCATGACCAACAATCAACATCCGCGAAAGCATTGCCTCCCAATATCTCTGAGTCAATGTTTCTACACCTTGTGCAACATCGGGATGAGTCATACTTTTGGGCAGACAGATAGTCATCTTTGCATCTCCCATTGCCTCGTATAGTTCTTCATTTGAATAAATGAACTTACCATCCACGTATGTACAAACATGATTGTCTATTGATATTTTGCCTAATACTCGTTCATTTGAACGTCCAAATTCCAGCAGATTGATAGTTCTTTCCGCAAGAGGCTTCCATTTTTTATATAGAGTAGCATCAACAGCCTCTGGACACCAAAGCATCTTCGCCTGAGGATATCGTTTCTGCATTTCCTCCATCTCCATACGAGAAGTGAAAATAGCAGTACGTGTTTTATGCCGATTAAACCATGACTCCATTTTATCATAATAGCATGGCCAGCAATCCCAAATGAAAGGTATTACCTCATGAGTAGCATAATAAGGGAATGTATCAAATCTTATAGATACAGGTTCTACAAACATCAGCATTGCCGTCCTTTTCTCTACACAAATCCTCGGCATTTCATATAAGAAAGCCCAATGATGCAGAATCTTCCAAGGGAAATAACTTTTCCCTGTTTGTAAACCACAAGCAGATAATCCCTCAAATGCAGGATATTTAAAGTTTAGATGTCCTGGGTGAATATATGGCGGTATTACTTTTATTCTATTATGCATTATAGATTAATATAACAGAAATAGCTTTATGCGCATTTAAGCTTCTTTCCAAATTCTACATACACCGATACTATCTTCATTTCTCATCATGTCGTTTAACTAATGAGATAAAGATATTTGCTTTTGTTTTACAATATTCCAATATTAATGAACATGCCAAAGATTGTATCATTACAATAGAAAAAGATATTATAAAACTATTACAAGCGAAGGTGATATAATTTAAGTAATAGAAAATAAAGAAAGAATGTATCAACCACAAATTTGTAGAATGCTTCCCAAAGAAAGCGAAAAATCTTTTTAGAATCAATAATCTATCCGAAAAACAATTTATACTCCAAACAAACAATGGTACAGATACTAACTCTATGATTCCTACACTTGGAGAATATGCCCGCATTACAACTGATAGAATCACGCCTCCCAAACCACATATCAATATCCAGAATTTATTGCTCGGCAAAAAACTGTCCATGATTTTAAAAACATCGAACTTGGAGAAAAAAGCACCAAGCATAAAGATGTTAAGATATATCAAGAACATCTCCACCCAGAAATTCAAGCTAATAGCCTTGTTCAATATAAGGCGACTTCCTCCAAATGCAAAAATCATTATCAATAAATAATAATACCATCTTACATTCAAACGAGAAAGCAATAAAAAACCCAACAATTGACCTAAATAAATACAAAAGAACCACCATTCCGCGTTATATCGATAGGTCAGTCCTAAAAAATTCATGAGAAAATCGAAAACAGAACTCGGCAAGGAATAGTAACCAACAAACATCCCTACACTAACAAAAGGTATAAAAACCCACCAAAAAGTCTGATATAGTTTTCTTAACCTTTTCCATAATTTCTCAAGCCCAAATGCACCTCCACACTGCAATCCATATCCTGAAAGGAACAAATATATTGGCACACACAATACCAAAGCCTTTGTTATCGGACTACCATACCATTCAGGATGCACCTCATTATATCTCTCTGGACATCCACATAAATGATAAGCAACCATCATAATAATTGCTCCACCTCTGATTTGTAGAGTATTCTGCTTTGATAACATTTTTCTAAATGACTCTCAAAAATTGATAAGCGTATCAATATAACATCTTTGACGTATAAACATCAATATCCATGTTCATAGATCAACGTAACTTTTCTTCCAACATCTCGTATATCATATTCATCTTGAAATCGATATTTTTCTTCCCCATATAATTGGAAGCATTCCAACAATGAATCCAGCCACAGGTGAAATAAGAATATCCATATTCAAAGATGTCATCATAGCCTTCAAAACAACGTTTCTCATCGCCTATCAAAATATAGTCCTCCCATTTGATGTTTTTGAAAAGCAAAGGACCATTACATGCACCTGTATCACCATGAAGATGAAGAGAAGGACGAAAATCTATTTTCTTATCCTTAATGGCATCCATCCTTATAAAAAACAAGCCTGGCCATATATAGAATCGGTGCTTAACTCCATAGAAGAACTGCTCTTCTAAGTATTCTGAAATATCAAAATCTTTTACTGGAAAGATGTCATGATCCAACAAGCCAAAATACTTCGCACCACCTTGACGAATATACTTCTCAAATAAGTAATTGCACGCAATTCCATGAGAATAACTTCCCATACCTTTCGGGATAAAGTTCTGTTTGGGCAGTTTTATATATACGATTTCATGCTTTTTACAAATCTCATTTATCTCTGCTGCAATATTCTCATTAGTAGAGTTATCAAAGACAGTAAACCTAAAAGGGAACTTAAAATATCTGTTTAGACAGCGAATCTGATAATCTACAACCTTTGAGTTGTTAAAGGTCACGACAGCCAAATCACAAAAATCACATTTGGGAGTATCTGCCAATTTTGCATCATTACAACCTCTACCATAGATTGTTTTTGTATAAAAAGCTAACTTAGAATATATCCATTCTGCTTTAATTCTATCAATTATACTCCTTATAACCATTATAATACTATTTAAAATGAATTATAAATACAAAAACAAGAAATCTATGTTTCATATATCTTTTTCAATTTATCCATATCACACATCAACTCCCAATTCTTCTCAAACCATTCCACATTATTATTCCACCATTTTATTTTCAATAATAATGCAATGGTCTCTTCATCATAACGATAAGCTATAACCTTGGCAGGAACACCACCAACGATTGCATAAGGAGGAACATCCTTTACAACATAAGCTCCTGCCAATACGACACCTCCATCGTTGACTTCAACACCTCCTATAAATGTAACACCTTCACCAATCCAACAATCATTACCAATTTTAATGTCAACTCCTCGTTTTTTATCATAATAACGAAATTCCTCTACCATCTGTTTTTGCGCAAAAGTTTTTCCAAGAGGAGTCTTACTTCTGTCTAAAGAAAAGAACATGGGAGAAGTCGTTACAAATGGTTCTTTCATTGGATGATTTGCATTCACAACCTTAACATTAGGCCCAATTGATGAAAAACGACCTATATCTGCATTAAGACAAGTCTTTTCTCCTATATATGACCCCAGCCCCATTTTTCCATGATATGCAGCCCTATCTCCAACCATATTCATTCCTTCAAAATAAGAACGATAACTAATATATGAAGAAGGGAAAAATTTTACCAAATTTCCATTCTTACGCTTATGATACAAGTATAAGAAAAAATGCTTCAACATGTTTTTTATCAACTTAACAATTTTGAAAGTAGTAAAATGTCTAATCTTTTCGCTAAATTGGGATATAGTTTATTGCATTGTTCCCAATAATAAGGTCTTTCTCCTAAATAGAACTTATACAAGCACATCTTTTCCCAAAAAGACTTTCCTTTAAAAAAAAGATGTCCTAAAAAATCCTCTTGTATATCTTCCCTTCCAATACTTGCAGCAGCAAATTCTTGATTAACAACCATTACAGGAGTTGTTCCTAAATAAATACTTGCTTTAGGATATATTCTATAAAGCATCTCAAGATCTTCGAACCTTCTAATCTTTTCATTAAATGGATTAGATAATAACAAATCCTTTTGACATATAAAAGCACCTGCCCTTGGAAGAAACAGCCCTTTAAAACTTGCTTTATATGGATTTGTAAGTTCCCCTTCATGATATCGAAAGCATAACTGTCGATTCACTCCATTATAACTATAATATGGACATGCGAAAAAATTATATGAGCGATGTAAATTTATCAATGCGCTAAAATAATTTAATGCTCCAGGCAAGAACTCATCATCAGCATCAAGAAACACGATCCATTCACCTTTTGCATTCCTCACGCCTGTATTCCTAGCCTTTGACGGACCACCATTCTCTTGCTCAATCAGACAAACTCGAGAATCATCAATATTCTTGACAATCTCGGCACTCCGGTCTGTAGAACCATCATTAACCACGACAACCTCAAAGTCATCATAATCTTGTGATAGAACACTCCTAAGACTCTTCTCTATGATCGGTTCTTTATTGTAAAGAGGAATAACTACGCTTATCATCTAATCATCAACAATTTCAATAATCATAAATTCAGCAATCACCCCAACTTTTTTACACATATATTTAACAATAAAGCACTTATTATTGTAAAGGTATAAGTTAATATGATTAATAAGAAGGAATTTATGCCAAGTGTATTATATAAATATATCAATATAGCAGTATGCACTAAATATATCTCATAACTAATATTTCCTAACCATTTTAGGATAGAATTCCAAGTATATTTTGTATAACATACCAATTGCCAAACAAATATAGGCAACAAAAACACTCTTATAGGTAACAAAAAATTACTTGATATATTTATAAGTTCTGGTAAATTTAACACAAATAACAATAAGCCCCCCAATACCAACAGCATTTTCTTATTCAACAATAATCTTCGAAGGTATTCTTCATGAAAAGAAATGCTCATTCCGAAATTAAAACATATAAGATCTTTCCACCACCACGATCTAAAGTCTAAACAAATCAATGCAAACACAAGAACTAATGAAAGAAAATAATTTGATATGATAGTATTCTTTACCTCCGAAAAAATTCTTGCTACAAAATAAAAAAACAAATATTCTATAAATATAACTATAACGAACCATGATGAAGGCAAAAAGGGACAATCATGTTTCCATGTTTCCAAACAAATTATAGAAGAAAAAGAAAAGTTATTAAACGGAATATATAATATACAACATATAATATAAGGAACAACAATTTTTAATAATCTTCCCGTAATGAAGCCATCCAGATAACTTTTTCCTTTATTTTGATAACTTTTTATAATACCATATCCTGACATAAAGAAAAAAACAGAAACTATAGGTTCTCCCCAATCTATAAATTCTGCAAAATCCAACAAATATCCATCAGGTTTTATATATGCTAGTCTCAAAGATAGATGATGTAATACTATAAATAAAGCTAAAAATCCTCTTAATGGAAGAGTCGCATCCTTAGAAAAACGACCAATACTATGACGACCAAGTAAAGTATATGACAAAAAGAACAATAATAATATTGACAAATATAGCATATAATGAGAACTTTTACTTCCGCTTTAACACCACTCTAAATTAGCTAAAACACCGCTATATAAAAGATGAAAATGGGACTTACAAGGAACTTATAAGGGAGGAAAATGGATATTAAGACTTGTTCTTTATTGTAAACCTATGCAGTTTCTCTAACCACCCTGAAAGTTTCAACAGAAGCCAGCTCGCAGCTCCTCCTTCCTTATAGATCTGCACGAAAGTTTTTCCCATTGACGTGAAGAGAAACAACAACTGATCTCTTCCCACAGGCATTGTTAGTGGGGCAAAAGAAGACTTGCAATTTATAATTAAATTCTTTATTTCTGGCGTTAAAGTTCCAGCAGCCTTTATATCCTTGTATATCTTCAGACTAAGATATGGCGAATAACTTTGATCTGGAATATAATTCATGTGAAGGAAATGAACGATGGCAGCATCAGCAAAATATTGCAAACTCATTGCTACCTGACTGTTATAGACATCAGGAAGCAATTTAATCACATTGCCCATCTCATGGTCACTCTGCCATAATGCAGGCTGATCCTGACTGTTTCCTTTCTCAAAACAAGAATATGTCCAGTTCTTATTCCAACGTTTGAAAAGCTCATGAGCTACCTCATTATCTTTGGCATAGATTACACCACCATTAATAAGATACTCACGGTTTGACACGTCTGATCCAAATATCCCTTTTACAGAGCCTATCATACCTCCACCGAAGGGATTATCCTTCAAGAACACGTTTGAGTCAGGAATACCAGCTACATCATACTCACAATTATCAATTTCACCAAGAGGCTTACAAATAACAGTATCAGTATCTATATAAAAGAAATCGCCTTTAATAAGTTCCCTGATTCTTGTTTTTATCTCACGTGAACGCTCTTTTGGAGTATATTTCTCAGGAACATCAGCCACTACCACATTGGTAATCAAAGCCATCAGTTCGGCATTTGCCCTAACACGCTTTGCCGTCGGTTCATCAACTACGACATTGACGGTCACATCAGGCTCATACAGCCTCAACGACCAAGCCGAAGCCCATAGTTCTTCCAAGAATACATCCTTTTCTGAACTTACTAATACATATACTATCTGTGTATTCATAATGAAATATCCACACGTTGCCCGTCTTTATAAATAACCCTTGCAGGATTGCCAACAACAATACAATTATCAGGAATATCCTTCGTAACTACTGATCCTGCACCAATTTTAACATTATTTCCTATACGGACGCCTCCAATAACAACAACATTGGCTCCGACATCTACATTGTCACCAAGCCATGGACGAACATACACACCATCTTTATTAGATTTACTACCCAATGTCGTGTCCTGCAGGAAAGAGCATCCTTTGCCGATATGCTCACAATTAAGGACTGTGCCCCATGCATGCATAAGAAAAATTCCTCCACCAACTACACCGTCCCTATTGCTCCATATTGCAGTACTATCATATGGAGGTGGGAAAAAGAAACTAACAAAACGGGTAATCGGATCTAATCTAAAATATAAAACATATCTAAAACAGTTTCTTCCGAAAAATAGCTTTAAGAACTTACGGGTATAAGAATAGTTCTTATATCCCTTCGCTAAATCTAGATCATATTCTAAACGACAAGCATATAAATCTATATCCTCCTTAAGAAGAGCCAATTGCTTCTTGATAGTTCCATCACGGAGCATCTGTATATTCTTTTTTATTATTTTCATGAATATGCCTTCGAAGATTTATTTACTTCCATTCGTTTTTTCACAACAAATTAAGTTTATGTAATATCCTAGCCATGTAAAAATCAATACATTTCCCTTCTTTGTAATATGAGTTTATCAAGTCCGTATATATTGAATCTAAATAAGAATCCAGCAATGATGTATTTTTTCTACTAATCTCCAGATGGTTGTTTAAGTCAGAAATTGCAGCCTTAAACACAGATAACCTATGTTTGTTCATACTTGACGGATATGTACGATAACTCAGCGTTGTCTCATCTGTTCCATCGTGAATATATGTTATCTTACCAATCGTTGCTATACCTTTACAATTTAAAAGATACTGATAGCAGAATAAGCGATCCTCACCCAAAGACAATTTTTCATCAAAAAACAAGTTTTTCTTATTTCTGTAAGTTCTATCCCATGGTACTTGAAATCTCAGGAACACAGTTTCTGAAATGAATTTCCTAATGCTCTCTATTCCTATATATTTTCCTATATTATATCCATGTTCAGTCGTCTTATCAGGATGCAAGAACCGGAAACCTGTCATAACAAGATCCACATCATCTGTAGCTGCATCCATCAATGAAGCAATATGGTCAGGCATAAGGAAATCATCACTATCAATAAAGACCAACCACTCACCATTTGCAATATTTAGCCCGTAATTCCTTGCAGAACTTACTCCACCATTTTCTTTATGGACTACTTTGAACCTTACATCACGAGTAGCATATTCATCAATAATCGTAGATGAATCATCAGTGCTACCATCGTCAACTACAATACACTCATAATCCTGATAAGATTGGGCTAGAATGCTATCAAGACAACGATGTAATTTCTCACCCGTGTTATAAACAGGAATTATTAAAGAAACCTTTATTACTTCTCCCATTCAATGTTTTGCCTGATAACCTTAGCTGGAATACCACCGACAAGTGATTTTGATTCTGAAATAGATTTTGTAACCACCGCCCCTTGAGCAATAATGCAACCATCTGCAATCTTCACATTCTTTGCAACAATAGTATTTGAAGTCAACCAAACATGATTGCCAATTTCAATAGAACCTACACGCTTTACAGCTTTACCATCATGCAATATAGAATGACCATCATCAGTATTTATTTGGACATTCCATCCAACAAGACTATTATCACCAATTTTCAGATGTTCTGCAGATCTAAAGTGACAATTTTTATTACAAATAAAATTCTTTCCCAATTCTATAACAGCATTCTTATCACAACGAATAGTCGTTCCCTGTCCTATCACACACATAGCATTCATAATAAGTTTTGCTCCTTCCTCCATATAAATACCACCCTGCATTTCCTGAAATCCTACGCTACCACAATCTCCCAAAAAGAAATTCTTTCGATATGGGTAATCCAAAATAATCTGCCCACGTTTCAATTTCATAATCTTAAAGTTTGTCGTAATCCATACTGGCATATATATAGCCTGCCTAAAGGGAAGATACCTAAAATTGAAATATATGGATTTAATACGATTCAACAATTGCATATTATATTTCTTACTTAATTAAGGTATACAACATTCCAAGGAATCAACCAAAGAGTTTTAGATACAATCTTAAGATTAAAACAAGCAATCCCCCTTTATTTTCAATAGTCCTAACCCTATTATATATATGTCCTTTGTCATACCTGTATAATTTTGATACGAGAGACATAATATGCTTGGGAACAATTTCTTCTATCGCATTATGATATTCCTCCACATTCCGATCAATTGAAGACGTACTTATCCCATGCTTGTCAAACACACAAACTACAACATCAATCTTTCTAAATGTATACTCCTCAAGCATCAGTTTGATGTTTTTTACGCAATCACATGAGATTTTGTATTGCTCATCATATTGCTCGTCTTTAAAGACGCTACGACTAAAGAACATTGCCTGATGACACAAAGGAAGTACAATAAGTTCATATATATCTAAAGATGACGGATGTACCCTTGTCTCTTTCCTTTCCCCATAGTCCAAAACGCAATCACCATAGAACACATCAGCATTGTTTGCTGCTATTAAACCAGCCACCTTACCCAGAGTATCCTTATCAAGGAAATAATCACCAGAATTCATAAAATTAAGGTATTCGCCCTTTGCTTTGGCAATACCTTTATTCATCGCATTAAAAATGCCTTTATCCGGTTCTGAACACCAATACGAAATAGGATTCCATCCATTTTGAGCTAGTTCTTCATTAAGGTCTATAATATACTCTCTACTACCATCCGTACTTGCACCATCAATGATTATCCACTCAAAATCTCTCCACGACTGAGCCAAGACAGACTCTGCTGTTTTTTTTAGCCCATCAAGATTATTATAGTTTATTGTAATTATTGAGAGTTTCATGAGATGCTATTATAAACACGAGCCAACTGCATAGCCGATTTTTTCCAAGAATACTTTTCCAAACATTTTCTTTGTTTCTTTAATAGTAAAGAACGCTGCTGAATAGTCATGGAATACATTTTCTCAAACTGTTCGGCAAAATTAGATTCCATTTTATTCATTTCGAAATATATGGCTGCATCTCCTGCAATTTCAGGAAAGCAACTGGCTTTGTTCAACATCACAGGACAATCTGACTGAAAGGCCTCTAGTATGGGGATTCCAAATCCTTCATATTCACTTGTATATACAAAACAAACTGCATGATGATATAAAGAATAGAAATCTTCGTCATTAGCAACCCATTGTTGGATAAATCGATCCTTTATACTATATTTCTCCATCAGTCGAAGTTCCTCATCACAAAAGGATTTTCCTGTACATACAACCATGAGTTCTTGATGCCGCTTCAATACCGGAACTAAATTCTCAACAAACAAGTCAAAATTCTTGTAATATTTCCTATCACCAACATAAAGAATGTATGGTTGTGAAAGAAATGGATTAGAATGATCTATACGTAGAAATGAACAACCATGATAAATAACGTGTACCCTATCCTCTTTCACATTAAGTAAGCGAACTATGTCTTTTTTGGTATTCTCGCTAACAGCAACTATAGCTGCTGCTTTGGGAGCAAGGATTTTCATCTTTTCTACCTGCCATTTCCAATTTTTATTGTCAATGTTTGAATAGATCCATGGAATCATGTCATGAATGGTGAGAACAAAAGGCTTATTGCCAAGATACGGTAGGAAATAATCATCAAAGAACGTTGGATGAAAAATATCATATCTTCCTCGTTTTAAAGTTGCAATCGAATATAGCCGATTATACTCATGTTCATGAAAATAACTGTAATTATCCGATTGATAAGGCATTCCTTTAACAATATGGTTATAAATACCAAACAAACGACTTTTCAAAGGAAAATTGAAAGGGAATATAAAATGTTCATAGTTATAGCCTACAGGGACACCAACTGCCATATCTCGAAGATATACATTATCAGTTTCTTTGACAGAAATATATGCTTCTACACTTTCGGGTAAATATCTATATAATTCTGCAAAGCAACGAGACACGCCACCATGTGACTGCATAGAAAAAGCCTGATGGTCAAAAAGTACACGCATCAATGAATATTAGATTTTAAATAATCAACAGAAAAGGATCTTAAAGCATCTAACGTTCGATCAACAGTCTTCCAATCAATCGGATTAGAAATAATCTGTTCAACATTCCGCCCTAATGCATATATTTGAGACTCAAGATTCAATTTCGATAATAATGAAGTGATTCTATCATTTCCCGAAAATAGTGTTTCCTTTCTCAAACATACCACAAAAGGTTTATGCAATAAAATAGAAAAAACCATTCCATGGAATGATGATGTCAAAACATAGGAGGCTGCATCAATCAATCCTATCCATTCCTCAACAGAGGGATAATAATATCGCGCTCCATCAAGGAACTCCATATTCACACCTTTATCAGGATTGGCATAAGTTGCTATAGTCTTCAAATTATGCGTTTCATTATACATCTTAAATGAATCCCAATATATATCTTCTGATGATTCTATATTAACATGATATACAAATGCATAATTATCCACCTTTGATTTTTTTGCAATTTTCCTATAAAAAGAACCTAGCAACAATAATGTAGGATCAAGAACTTCTACAGCATTAAAACCTATATTCCTACATATTTCAACACCTGTTTTCTCTCTAACACTAATTGCATCAAACCGGCTTAACTTTTCTGCCAATATTTGATTTAAAGCTTTCGGATATTCTTTAACTGCAAAACTTGGAGCATATGCTATACGTTTTGTTTCCTTCAAGCCAAAATCAAGAAAGAACACCCTATTTTCATTGTTTGACAATAATTGTGCCCAAACCTGATCACTTCCCGTAATATACACCTCCGCTTTCGGAGGATTAATCACTAACTCATTAAGATAATTATAAAAACGCAGAGACCAATTCATCCGTTTATAACGAAAAGCATTGAAATTTCTGCTATATTTATTATTTCTACAGAAAAAAGTTTTTAATGCATCCTTAACTATTTTGTAATAAAAAAACACATGTAACTTGGCAAAAATTCTTTCATCATAGGATTCAGGAAAACATTTTTCATGAAACCCATATCTAATTATGAAACTTTTGTACCCAATATTTGTCAATGTCTGCTGTAAAGCATAACCTTGCAAAATCTGTCCATAATTATCTTGCGACTGCCAGAATGTAATAATACCGATTTTCATCTATTGTGAACTCCTATCCCTTCCCTAATCTAAATTTATGCAAAAGAAGTGCAATTTTTCCCTTTATAACATTCTTAAGCAACATTTCAGGATGCAGGAAGCGAACATATAGACTCCATATGTTTCTTTTCTGAATCAATCTAAAAAAATAATCCCTTTCACTAGGCTTTTGAGCCTTATTACTCCATGCAGGATTATAAATAATTGATGATTCGTGAGGAACAACCTTACTATTTAAGCCCTCAATACCTTGTATGAAAAGTTTTCCTTTCTGGGTATTGGCAAGCACGAGACTGGTTCCTTTATTATCGTACATATCAGGAAGCGTCTTATCTACTCCCCAAAAATCTCCCAACGTTATATCACTTCCAGATTTACCTGCTTTTGCAGGGCAATTATAACAAGATGGTCGCAATGAATAATCGGAAACAAAAAGCTGCATATAAGGATCTGATGTCCACTTCTGCTTATACAAAATTGCACCATCTATAGAACGAATACAGACATGATATCCATACCATCCTTCAGACTTATCCCGAAATACAACTTTTATTTTTTTTGATGTATCTACAATTTCCGACAAATACTTTTCCCAAACCAAAGGACTTGGAACGCCATGACATATACAATCAATTGTCAATAACTTTTCATAGTCTTTCTTCAGATAATTCCTTAACCCTAACACTTGACATGGTGTACCAGAAAAAAGTACGTATCTTCCATTTAATAAGTATTCCTTTACTTGAGAATATACAGAACCTATTTCACTTTGAACGTATTTACTACCCAAAAACTTCAATATGCCCTCCAAGTCTTCAGATAAATCATGACGGACCATATTGTTTTCATCAAAGCATGCCCCAAACACCACGCCGTCATTTTCTATAATCTTTTTAGCTAGGACGTAAAAGACTCCCCCAGAACTACTTTTCTCTCGGATTTCTTCGTTTTCGTTTATTATTCCATAGTCACATAATGGCAACCTTTCCGATGTATTTCCATGCCAAGGACAAACACTTTCACATTTCAGGCACCCCGTACATTCTTCTTTTCTGAGTTTAGGATACAGAAAACCTTCCGTATCCCTGACCATTTCAATACAATGTCTGGGGCAGATCTGTGCACATGCACCACATCCACAACAATTCTCCTTTGGATTATTTATTATCAAGGGACTTTTCATTACAACAATTACTTGCTTTTGTCAAGCATGTATCTGACTTCCTTCAGTTCTTCGAATCTAAATATATATGAGAAAGTTGCATAGAATGTCACACCAACCATCCCCCCAACAATTATCTGAAGCAACATATTATCAATTAAGCTATTGATGCCAATAACCAGGAAAAACATAATCAGGGATAGGATATAAAACTTACAGACATCCATTGTCTGCGTAATCAATCCTACTCCGAGCAACTTTCCTGTATAATGCGTATTAAAACACATTGCTATAACTGTTTCTACTATCTGATAACAACAGAATGCAATAATACCAAATCTCAAGGATACACACATCAAGATGAAATTAACCGCACGTTTTATCACTTCCATTTTTAAATATAGATCCGTTCGTTTCGTAACTTGCAATGCACTTCTATTCAATACCATTAACGGATGCCACATTCTTGCTATACACATTATTTGTAACATAACAACACAAGATTCCCATTTTTCTGAAAGCAAAACAATGACAAGAGGTCTTGCGAGTGCACATAGCAAAAACAAAACAGGAAAAGAAATAAAGCCTGTCATCTTCATCATTTTGCGATATATTACAGCCAATCGGTCAATATCCGAACTCATTTTACTTAATATCGGGAAGGTTACTCCTGCCAAAATATTCGAAATCTGAGATACCGGAAGCTGGGCATATCCATTCGCCCTATTGAAAACACCAAGGTCACTTGGAGAATAGAACTTTCCGATAACAACAGGTGCAACATTATTATAAGTAATATCTATAAGATTTGCCCCTATAAGTTTATTACCATAGTTCCATAAATATTTAAAAGAATCCTTATTAAATTTCGCTCTAGGTACCCATTTTACAACCCCCCAAGTCAGGGCAAGACCAAGGACACTAGATACTAGGCCTGACAGTACAAGCGCCCATACCCCATAGCCTGCATATGCCGCGGATATTCCCACAATACTTCCAACAATCATATTGACGATTGCAATTCTTGCCGGAGTCTTAAAATCCAGTTTTCTTTTAAGTATAATGTTCTGTACTGTACCTAAGGGTCCCCAGATAAACCCCAAAGCTGTTACCCTTATCAGAGGTGTCAAAATCGGTGTGTTATAGAAATCTGCAATATATGGGGACAGACAAAACATGACAAGGTACATCAGTATCCCCATCCCGAAACTATAGAAGAACGATGTTGACAAATCATCGTCGCTTACCATCTCCTTACGTACCAATGCCTGCCCAAATCCTCCATCCATAAAAACTCCAGCAATAGCCATGAATACAGCAGGAAGAGCCGTAATTCCATAATCTTCAGGAGACAACAATCGTGCCATGATAATTCCAACGACAAACTGCATGATTTGCGTTGAAGCACTATTGAAGAATGTCCAATACATTCCTACCTTTGTCTTATGTTTAAGATCTTCGGCCATTAAAAGTGTTTCTGTCTATTTTTACCATCCACCTGAATGAACTTGTTCAAGGAATTAGGTTCTTGCAATCTTTACAAGATAATAATTCTCCGACTCATCCAAGATATCCTGGCGAGAGTCTATATCATAATGCAGTTTAAGAAGTCTTTGTATAATATCCAACTGCTCCATCGCATTTTTACGAACCAAAATAGGAAGTCCATCTGTAAATGCAGTAAATGGCTGACAATGGAAATCGGCTTTCGGATAAAAGTGCATCCATCCTTGAATAATAGAATTTGTATAGATAGGACTCTTGCTTGTATGAAAAGCTTCTGGGGTAAGATATGTAGGTACAGGAAGCATAACCTTTGAGTCCTTGACTTTTTCTATCATCATTTCCGTTTCTGCAATAATTGGACGCGGAGTGGTGGTATCCCTTATGCATTCATAGTCCTTACATATATATTGAATGGATGATATGGCGCATACGGCTATAATTATCACACGTGAATTGCGTGAATACACAGATACCAAACATAGCATAGAAAATAGCAATGCAACATACGAACAAAGCATCACACGTTCCTTAGCAAAACTCATTGACATCATATTTAGATTAGCCAACGCGAACATACCTATAGATGCCCCCAAAAGGAATATAGCAAACCAATGACGCTTGCGTATAAATTCATATAATAGCCATAAAGACAATAATACGACCATCCATCCACCCATATTCCAATATTTCCTTAGATAATCACGTCCATTATAACGTATAGTATCAAACACCCGTGCTTTAAACACTTGCTCATACCCATCAAATTTCTCAGGTGTGAGGATGTTCAGATCAAAAATCCGATATCTATAGTAAAGGTCAAAGGCAAGACGATCCTCTTCATTTTTTATCTCACTACAGTAAGTAACAGCCATTGGATTATCCGCCATATAACCACGGGCATCATTAATGTCATTAAACGTTTTCCATCCTTCTGAACGATAAGTATATCTATCTGCGCTAAAACTTACTAGAGCAACAAGGATTATGCATATAAGGCATAATTTCTCTTTCCACCACATCGATGACCTTAAATTCATATCTTTCAAGAATAATGGCCAAGCAATCATATACGGAATGAAAGCTGCTGCAAAACGCACCTGCGTAGCAAAGAAGAATAGCAACAAACTCAACGCGAACCTCTTTCTGCCACCATTCTTCGAATACAAAAGGATGAATGAAGCAAAACTTAATTGTGTGGCAAGAGTGGTGAACTGAGGCGTAAGTGACAGATAAATCTGAGTTATCAAAACAAGTGAAATGACCGCAATTCTCTTCCATCTTGTAAAATCACATATCAGCACTTGCCAAAGGATTGTGGCAAAGGCAAAAAGTGTACAAAAATAATAAACGATGCTATACCACTCGAAGCCAGGAACTAAAGAATAAAGCTTACTTTCTAATAAACCCAGAATCACGCCCTCATATACAAGTTCTTTCTCGGGTATTCCTGTATATGCTCCAGAAACAAGAGCAATATATCTTGGATCATCAGGTGTTGTATAATATACATCAAAAACGAATGGAATAAAGGCGATGATAAATATAGATGCAAAGAAAAAAAATATCCTATTCTTAGGATAATACAAATTACACAAAAACATTTTTTATTTCAGGTTGTTTTCTAAAAGTAGTTGCTCGATATTATACCTCGGTCTCTCCTTAGACTCCACATATATCTTGCTTACATATTCTCCGACTATACCAAGTGCCGTCAATACACAACCCGAACAAAACCAGACTGAAAGCATCAATGATGACCATCCTCTGACTACGTCATTCGTAAAATATGACCATAATATCCAAATCAAAACAGCAAAAGCGACGATAATGAACATAATGCCTAATATGAGTATCAAGCGAATCGGTTTTACTGAAAATGAAGTAATTCCATCAACTGCAAAATTCAGCATTTTACTAAAAGGATACTTACTCTCACCTGCAAAACGTTCTTTTCTGTCATAATACACCATATCGGACTTATAACCAACAAGTGGAACTAATCCCCTAATGAACAGATTGCGTTCCTTAAACTGCAATAGATATTCTACAGCACGTCTAGTCATCAAGCGAAAATCGGCATGATTATAAATAGTCTTAGTCCCCATAATCTCCATAACCCTATAGAAAACAAGCGCTGAATTTCTTTTGAACCAAGAATCCGTCTTGCGCTCATTACGAACACCATATACAATATCACAACCTTCTTGATGTTTCCAAATCATGTCACGAATGGCATTTACATCATCTTGAAGGTCTGCGTCAATAGATATGAGCATATCTGCATGGTCTTTAGCTACAGTCAATCCAGCCCAAAGAGCATTCTGATGTCCCACGTTTCCTGCAAGATTTACTCCTCTAACAAACTTATTCTCAGTATGGAATTTACAGATTAAAGACCACGTATTATCACGACTTCCATCGTTGACATAAAGAATAAAACTATCCTTGGATATGAGATTCTCATCTATTAATGAATCCAACATCTCAGAAATACGATTTGTTGTTTCTTCAAGTACAGACTCTTCATTATAACAAGGAACGATTATGGCAAGTCTATTATTAAACACGATTCAAAATACCTTTTATAAACATAAAATTAATGAGGATTCTTCTTTGCTTATTCTAAAAAATATCCTAACAACACATCAAAAAACACTTCAAATAGCATTAACTACCTGAAGATAATACATTTACCTATCAAAAACACACAACTTGGGAATTTTTCCGCAATACGTTTTTCCCGTTGATTTTTGCAAAGGTAATGAAAAAAAATGAAAACAAAAAGGAAAAAAAGAGTTTTCTTTGAGAATCTGTTTTTTTTTCGATTTATCTCATATTTTTTTTCATTTGTCCAACATTATTTACACATTTTTTCAATATTAGGCAATAATCAAATAACATATACCTCCTTACATCGAAGTACATTCACAATCGTTCGACACCCTTTCATCACTATCACTCTTAGGAGCAAGAATTTGTGCCATTATCGTACCTGATATAGAATGCCATGCACAACTTACGGCACATGGAATGACTGCAAGCGGACAGGAAATTATGAAAAACTCGGAAGCAAGAACAGTGGCAAGACCTGCATTCTGCATACCGACCTCGATAGAAATAGTACGGTTTTTGGCAGCTGAGAAATGGAAAATCTTCCCCACACTATAACCAAGGAGATAACCCAGGCCATTGTGGAAAAATACTACAACCAAAACGATGAGGAAGAAAGTTAAACCCTCCATCAGGAGTTTGTCATGAACAGCGGAAACCACACCTCCTACGATACATGCGAGTCCAATAACACTGAATGCTGGCATCACAGACTGTGCTTTACGAAAACGTTCGTTTCTACCCATGAAAAGATTGCAGAAAAAACCTATTGTAACCGGCAATAGCGTAACGAGGAGTATGTTACGGAACATTCCAAGGGCATCAACCTCTACCCTCTCCCCCGCAAGCCACAACACAAGTAACGGAGTAACAACAGGGGCGAGCAATGTACTTGCAGTAGTCATTCCTACAGAGAAAGCGACATCACCCTTACACAAGTACGACATAATATTGCTTGACACTCCTCCAGGACAACATCCCACGAGGATTATACCCACCACAACAGGTTTCGGAATCTCTATGCCAAGATAGCCTACCCCAACGGTCAGCGACCATGCAATAAGTGGCATTAACGAGAACTGGGCACATGTGCCGATAAGAATATCCCATGGACGTGCAGCAAGTACACGCATATCATCTAACGTGAGGGTGAGTCCCATAGTAAGCATTATGAATCCAAGTATCAATGACTGGATATCACCATGTACCCATGAAAAGACCGTTGGACAGAAAAACGTCACTACTGCTACTGCTATAATGAAATAGCTGGTGTAGGTAGAGAGTATATGAGAAAGGAAATATAAGTATTTCAATTTATTATTGTTTTTTAGTACTCCCTTATCACCGTGGTGAGATCAGGTATTTGTTTGAGTGCATCAATTATTCCCGTAAGTTCCTCACGATCATGTACACGCATCTCGATACGTCCCTCGAATATACCTTTGTCAGAAGATATGGAGAGCTTATGAATGTTAATGTCCATCTGGTCGGCAATTACAAGTGCCACATCACGTGCTATTCCCTTACGGTCAATACCCTTGATAACAATGACAGCATCAAAAAGCAGATCATCATTATCGTTGCGCATATTCCACCGTACGGCAAGAATGCGGTGTGCATAGGTGTTGCGGAGACGGTTAACGACTTGACATGAGCGATGGTGAAGTTCTATATGATCATTACCGTCAATATATCCTACGACATCATCACCCGGAATCGGATGACAACAATCATGCGAGAAAACATACTTGTTGATATTATCCTCTGAGATGACACATGCACGATCCTTGTCGAAACCTTCCTGTACCGTGAGGAATTCATCAGCATCGTCTTTGTCATTCTTTGACTTCAAGAATGGCACGAAGCGACGCCAACGACCTTTTTTACTCTTCTTGACCACACCAAGGATATGGTCTAGATCCTGTTCCGACAACGTTATAATGCCGTTACCGATATCAAGCAAAAGGTGTTCTTGTTTCTCCATACCATGTGCCTCACAAAGAGCACGTATGGCAGACGTAGTAAGGCTGAGGTCATGCGACTTCAACCATTGACGCAGCATCTCAAGTCCTTTCTGCTGGGTGTCACGATTAGCACGCCGAAGCTGTGTCTGTATCTTATTACGTGCCTTTGCTGTAGTAACAAACGACAGCCACTCCGACTGGACATGCTGTGAATTGGAGGTGATAATCTCCACCTGATCACCTCCCTGAAGCACATGACTCAGTGGTACGAGCTTATGGTTTACCTTTGCTCCAATACAATGTGAGCCTAGGAAAGTATGGATATAAAAGGCAAAGTCGAGGGCGGTTGCCCCAGATGGAAGTGTGATAATCTCTCCCTTTGGAGAGAAAACGAATATCTCAGATGCAAAAAGATTAAGTTTGATAGCATCAAGGAAGTCCATAGCGTCAGGCTGCGGATCATCAAGAATCTCCTTAATGGTACACAACCAGTCGTTGAGCTCTCCTTCATTATTAGGTTCATCTGTGCCTTCCTTATACTTCCAATGGGCAGCGAATCCCTGTTCCGCAATTTCATCCATACGCTTTGAGCGGATCTGTGTCTCTATCCACTGTCCCTGATTACTCATTAGGGTGACATGGAGAGCCTGATATCCATTAGCCTTAGGATGAGATAGCCAATCGCGCAGACGATCAGGATGTGACTTATACAACTTAGTGATAGCCACATATATACGGAAGCATTCATTGACCTCATCTTCTGGTTCTGGAGACTCGAAGATGATACGCACGGCAAGGATATCGTAAATCTCGTCGAAAGAAACATGCTTATTACGCATCTTATTCCAAATAGAATAAGGCGACTTAACACGCATCTTTATGACATACTTACAGCCCATGGCATCGAGTGCCTCACGTATAGGATCGGTAAACTTTGCGAAAAGCTCATCACGCTGTTCCTGCGTATGGGCTAGTTTCTTGCATATATTCTCATAAGAATCAGGATGCTCGTAACGAAATGCGAGATCTTCAAGTTCCGTTTTTATCTTATTGAGTCCAAGGCGGTTTGCCAATGGAGCATAGAGATACAAAGTCTCACCTGCCACCTTTGTCTTCTTTCCATCGGAAAGATTATCAAGGGTGCGCATATTTTGCAAGCGGTCACATATCTTGATTAGGATGACACGTATGTCATCCGACATAGTAAGAAGCAGTTTCTTGAAGTTCTCTGCCTGTTCAGAAGCCTTATCGCCAAATATTCCTCCTGATATCTTGGTAAGTCCATCGACAATCTGCGCAATCTTGGAGCCAAAGATATTCTCCACATCCTCCACAGTATAGTCGGTATTCTCGATGATATCATGCAGCAAGGCCGCACAGATGGAAGTAGAGCCAAGTCCCATCTCACGTGATGCAATAAGCGCTACCTCAATTGGATGTATGATATATGGTTCGCCATTCGGACGGCTCACTCCCTCATGAGCACGACAGGCAAAGTTATATGCTTTCTGTATTACATCCACCTTCTTGCGGTGTGGACTGGCAAGATAGGAATCGATAAGTTCCTGATATAATTGTTCAGCTTGTTTTTCCTGCATAACAGATGGAGTTAGTATTTAAGGTAAATAAAAAATAGAAAATAAAAGGGTTGGTAATCCGTGTGGATTACCTAACCCTAATCTTTTTTCCGGCACGGATAGACGAACCGGATATTTTGTTGAGTTTCTTGAGCTTAGCCACAGTTGTGTGATTTCTCTTTGCAATTTCAGAGAGTGTGTCACCATTTCTGATGGTCACGTTTCTGCCTCCACGCGCACGTCTTGCTTTTGCCTTACGACTGGCACGTGCACTTTGGCGTGCCGCACGCTGGGCAACTGTTGGAGCACGATATATTGGAGCATCATCATTAACCGCAACCTCTGCACGTTTCAAAAGTTGATCTGCATTATAGGCATATACAGAGTCTTCTTTCTCGATAAACGCATTGATGTATTCTATAGGCAGACGGAGGTCGGTTGGCTCACTATAGCCAGTCACCACGTCACGACGATACTGTGGATTTAGTGAACGAAGCTGTTCCTTACTTATACCAACGACATTGGCTAACTGCTCGAAGTGTACGTCACGATATAGCATAATGGTATCGGTCTGTACAGGAAGCTTGGTGAGCATCGGACAGATGTTATGCTCGCAGTAATAGTTCATGATATAGTTGGCTGCGATAAACGCAGGAACATAACCACGAGTCTCATTAGGAAGATATGGATATATCTGCCAGTAGTCACGTACACCACCAGCACGACGGATAGCCTTGTTGATATTCTCCGGTCCGTAGTTATAGGCTGCAATAACGAGATTCCAATCACCAAATATCTTATACAAGTCAGAAAGATAATGGGCTGCTGCATAAGAAGACTTTACCGGATCGCGACGCTCGTCAATCATGGTTGTAATGCGCAATCCATAGCGCTTACCTGTTGCCACCATGAACTGCCAGAGTCCAGTAGCTCCCACACGAGATACAGCATTTGGATTTAGTGCAGACTCAATAACAGGCAGATACTTAAGTTCGAGAGGAATACCATACACCTCAAGAGCCTGCTCAAAGATAGGCATATAGAAATTGCTTGCACCAAGCATATACCCAACAGAGCGACGCAGACGGGTTGAATATCTGTCAATGAACTTCTGCACAACATCATTCCATGGCATTTCCATAGCTGTTGGAAGACGCTTGAGACGATCCTTATACACCTCTACGTCATAAACTGGATTCACATCACGCATCTGGCATGATGTATCGGCCATGAGATATGTCTTTGCATTATATTGCTGTACGAGAGAGTCAAGTTCGAGGAGCATTCCTTCAGGAACCTCTATTATTTCCTCATCACCATTATCCTTACCGATCACGATTTCCTCGTCATCGTAGTTATTTGTTTCTGTTGTAGTTTCGTTTACATCCTGCGCATACAGGGAAGTAATATTGCCAAATAAGATGGCAAGCGAGAGAATTGTATTTCTTTTGTTCATAATTTTCAATTAGTTATGCATGGCGTAAACACGCCATAGACCTTAGAGGTCAGAAAGTAAGAGCTGCGTTAATGCCTATTCCTGTAGTTGAGAACGGATTAACCTCTGAGTTTATCCCAGATTTCTTCCCAGAAGTCCCAACAAAGCCAGGCTCCACATGCAAGGAGAGGTCATCTGAGATATCGAACTGTGATAATGAGGCATCAACATAAGCATCAATGATACTTAGTCCATAGACACCCAGCATACAGAAGAAACTCAGATCACGCCAACGACGGAAACGATCCTTACGAGCTTTGAACTGTGCCTTTAAACGCTCTGTATCACTTTGTGCCATGATAAGATACGGAAACTTCTCATAGCTCTTTGTTTCTGGATCATTATCCGAGATGTCGATGTAAGCACGCGAATAATCGCTATACATCTGGTTGTTCCAACGCATGGCATAAGCACAACCAACAAATCCTCCATAGATAATTGGGAGTTTCCAATACTTATGGTTGTAAATCTGTCCGGCACCAGGAAGAACAATAGCAAGCCACATAGCACGCTTTGGATCCGGTTTCCACGTACTCCAATCACGCTTTGCCTTTTTCCCAGCCATTTTTAGAGCAGTTATAGAGTCGGCAGGGGTTAGGTCCCGTATGACCTTCCCTTCTATTAACTCTGGCTCAACGGATACGGACTGTATCGTGTCAGAATCCTTCTGGGCATACGCAACAATGGCAGAGAACCATAAGCTCACTACCATTATCAAAAAGCGATATTTGTTATTTATTTGCAATTAATAGCCTAACCAAGCCTTCTAAAAGAGAAGGATGTTTACTGTATTTTCCTCCTATGATCAAAATCCCATAAATTGGGTAAGGAGGCTTTTTACTTCAACTTATCGAAGAGTGTAAGGATACGCTCCAAATCCTCCTCACTATTGAAAGGTATGGAGATTTTACCTTTTCCCTTCGGATTGCAGGTAAACTGCACCTTTGTGTTCAGGAATTCCGAGAGACGATTCTTGAGGACATTAAACTCCTCTGGAAGCTGTTGCTTAGCAACAATCTTCTTTGTCCCCGTTGGTATTTCCTCACCATTCTTCAAAAGACTAACCATTTCCTCCACTTTACGAACGGAATAGTTATTCTTCATTATCTCCTTATAGAGTTTTATCTGCAGAGATGGAGAATCTATTGACAGGAGAGCACGAGCATGTCCCATGTCAATCTCCTTTTTCTGAAGCGACAGCTGTATCTGCGCAGGAAGACGAAGCAAACGGAGATAGTTAGCGATAGCCGCACGTGATTTACCAACGCGCTCACTAACTTTCTCCTGCGTCATACCATCGTTCTCAAGGAGATGTTGGTAAGCAAGTGCTATTTCGATAGCGTTGAGATCCTCACGCTGGATATTCTCAACGAGAGCCATCTCCATGATGCTCTCATCGCTAATCGTGCGTATATAGGCAGGAATTGCAGTAAGACCAGCAATCTGAGACGCACGCCAACGACGTTCACCTGCAATAATCTGAAAGCGATTATCATCAATCTGGCGAAGGGTGATAGGTTGTATGATACCTATCTCGCGAATACTGGTTGCGAGTTCCTGAAGAGCTTCTGAATCGAACTCACGACGAGGCTGATTAGGATTAGCCTCAATCTGAGATATAGGAATCTCGTTTATAGTAGAAGAGCCCTGCGGACGTACACCCTCAGTAGAGATAAGGGCATCAAGACCACGGCCAAGGGCATTATATTTCTTATGAACTGCCATTTTTATTCAAAAGTATGAAGGTTGAAATCAAAAAATCACACCTAATACAAATTGTACATTGTAAATGGAAAATTGTACATCAAATTACTTCTCGCGAGAGATAATCTCCTTTGCGAGGGCAAGGAAATTCTTGGTACCAGTACAGTCTGCATCATAGAGAATGACTGGCAGACCGTGTGAAGGTGCCTCTGAGATTTTCACATTACGCTGAATGACCGTCTTGAACACAAGTTCCTGGAAGTGACGCTTAATCTCGTCATAGATCTGGTTAGCAAGGCGAAGACGTGAATCATACATCGTGAGAAGGAAACCTTCAATCTCAAGTTGCGGATTAAGCTTGCTCTTGATTATCTTGATAGTATTGAGCAGTTTGCTAATACCCTCGAGAGCAAAGTATTCACACTGAACAGGGATAATAACAGAATTAGCCGCTGTAAGCGAATTGACGGTGATAAGTCCAAGTGAAGGACTACAGTCAATGAGGATATAGTCATACTCATCGCGGATTGGCGCAAGGAGTTTTGAGATGACGTGCTCACGGTTCTGTATGTTAAGCATCTCTATTTCTGCTCCGACAAGGTTAATGTGGCTTGGTATTATATCAAGTCCGGAGATATCCGTGGTATAGATTGCATCACGCACATCAACATGGTCGATGATGCACTCGTATAGAGAGCTGTCAATCTGCTGGAGGTCAACTCCAAGACCACTCGAAGCATTTGCCTGAGGATCGGCGTCAACCACAAGTACGCTCTTTTCCAATGTAGCAAGAGACGCAGCCAAATTGATGGTTGTTGTTGTCTTGCCAACGCCTCCTTTCTGATTAGCGAGCGCGATTATTTTACCGAGTTTTTTGTTCATGATCTTACTGATATGTACATATTAGATTGCAAAGATACTATTTTTTTTCCAAATACGAGGATTTTGTCTCAAATAAAATACATTTTTTTGCATTTTAATGACTAATTACATAGTTTTTTATTATTTTTGCAGCCAAAATGAAACCATTAATTCTCATATCAAACGATGATGGCTACCAGTCAAAAGGACTCAACGAACTTGTCCGCATGGTTGCTGATTACGGAGACATAATTGTATGTGCACCTGACGGAGGACGCTCTGGAAAGAGCTGTTCTTTCTCTATGGAAGCTCTCACTCTACGCCTTCAGAAAACAGAAGGAAACGTCCAGACATGGGTTTGTTCTGGCACTCCCGTAGATTGTGTAAAGATGGCATATTCACAGGTATGTCCAAGAAAGCCTGCACTTATCCTTAGCGGCATAAATCATGGTGACAACGCAAGTACCAATGCCCATTATAGCGGTACCGTGGGAGTAGTGACAGAAGGTGCTATCAAAGGCATTCCAAGCATAGCGTTCTCTCTATGCGACTATGCCGAGGATGCCAACTTTGAGCCAATGACCAATATTGTCAGGTCACTTGTAGAGAAAGCCTTGAAGGACGGAATGCCGAAAATGACATGTCTGAACGTCAACTTCCCGAAGACGGAAAAGCCTGCTGGTGTAAAGGTTTGCAGAATGGCTCACGGACATTGGAGAAACGAGGTAGAGAAATGCACTCATCCAAGTCGCGGATATGACTATTATTTCATGTGCGGATACTATCAGAATGACGAGCCTGAGGCCGAGGACACAGACGCATGGGCATTGCTTCACAACTATGTAGCCATAACGCCTATCTCCGTGGATATCACCGACTTTGACTACTTAAAGACTCTAAAATTAACAATTAACAATTAACATGCCTTTCGCTCTCCAGCTCCCTCCCTACGGGGGAGGGCGGGGGGAGAGGCCGCATTTTTATGAAATACTACCTTATAGTTGGAGAGGCAAGTGGAGACCTCCACGCCTCGCACCTTATGAAGGCGCTCAAGGAACAAGACAAAGATGCCGAGTTCAGATTCTTCGGTGGTGACAATATGACCGCCGAGGGAGGAGAGCGCGTACGCCACTATAAGGAACTTGCATATATGGGGTTCATCCCCGTACTTCTGCATCTGCCAACCATATTCAAGAATATGGCAATGTGCAAGAAAGACATTACCGAGTGGCAACCTGACGTGGTAATACTGGTTGATTATGCAGGTTTCAATCTTAGTATCGCAAAGTATCTTAAAGCGAGAAAAGATAACGGGAAGAAGCCAAAGGTATTCTATTATATTGCACCTAAACTCTGGGCTTGGAAGGAATACCGTATAAAGAACATCAAGAGGGATGTGGACGAACTGTTCTCAATATTGCCTTTTGAAAAGGAGTTCTTTGAAGGAAAACATGGCTATCCTATTCATTACGTTGGTAATCCAACGGCAGATGAGGTTAGGCTTTTCCGTTCAGAATACCAAGAGACCTACGAGGACTTCTGCAAGAGGAATAACCTTGATGCGAACAAGCCTATTATTGCCCTTTTGGCAGGTAGCAGACGACAGGAGATAAAAGATAACCTTCCTGCTATGCTAGAGGCCGTAAAGGCATATCCTGAGTATCAGCCAGTTCTCGCATGTGCCCCAGGTATTGACGAGGATTATTACAATAAATATATAGGAAATAACATCGTAGGACGCACTCACAACGAGACCTATGCCCTACTCTCCCACTCTACCGCTGCCCTCGTCACAAGCGGTACGGCAACTCTCGAAACTGCAATCTTCGATGTTCCACAAGTAGTCTGCTACAAGACTCCTGTCCCACACTTCATAAGATGGGCATTCAACCACATCATCAAGTGCAAATACATATCACTCGTTAATCTGATAGCCGACAAGGAAGTCGTTCAAGAATTATTCGCAGATCGTTTCTCAGTAAAGACTATCAAAGAAGAACTCGGGAAAATACTCCCTAATGGAGAAGGAAGGGCAAAGATGCTTGCTGAATATGATATCATAGATGAGAGACTCGGAAATGTATCTGCTCCTGAGAATGCTGCAAGACGGATGATAGCGAAACTAATGTGCCATCAATAAATTCCCTTTAGCAACAAGTGGCTGTTAACTGACAATAATCAACGTGAATTCCATGAATTAAAACGTTGACATTTTAGCAGCAAACTGCTGTTTTCGGAACAAAAATTTTTCGCAAAGCTCAACAAGCTAAAGCAAGTTCTCCGAAATTACCAGAAAATTTATTCCCCAAAAATTATTTTTATGAAAAATATAATAATCGTTGCATTATTATCTTTGTTTTTGTTTTGTAGTTGCCATACTGTTGTTGGCAATTGGGTGAAGAAGTGTGCTGATAATCATCTAACCTATGGGGAAGAAAATGCACACCAAGGTCGTTTCCGTATTGATGGATGCTATATTTGTGGCTCTGTTGAAAGAATGGATTCTGTAAGTGTTGGAGGGTATGTTTTTTATCCAGATGGGATATGTGCAGAATTTGGCTTTGACAAAGCTAAAAGAGATAATGGCAGAATAGATTTTGGCAATAGTCTAAGTCTATCAAAAGATATATTGTATCCAAAACGATGGTATGGCATGAGGGGTGTTTATGAAGTACGTAATGATACTGTGTATTGCGAAATGTATCGTTGGACAGACTTGCTACATATTAATACGGAATGTGAAGTGTGTAAGTTCGCGATTAAAGATTCTTGTACATTGGAAAGTAATAGACAGTGCGACAAAAATCATGATTATAATTTCCACTTTGTCCCCTGCACCAATATAGTTTATCCACGTGCAAAATTCATTAAAGATAGGAAATGGATGTGGAAAACAGAAGAAGATTGGCTGAAATATAAGGAAAGCAAAAAAGAAGTGAGATGAAAGTTTTTCACCCATATCTCTCATTCGGGAGATATGGGTGTGAAGTTAAAAAAGATGTGGATGTAAATCATGAAAAATATAAAAATTCAGAAAAAAGAATTTTAGAACAACTCTGCAACTCATCACCCTCAACGCTGCAAGTTATTGTGGCTCTTAACGTTACAGCGGTGATTCATTTTAAAGCACTCGTCACCCACTCATCACCAAAATCTTTGTATCTTACTGAGAATGTGAGAAATACAAGGCTGATTCACTCATCACCACTCATCATCGTTTTAATGATGACGAGTGAAATATCTGCGTAAATCTCTATTTATCAAGCTAATACACGCGCAAGGGTGATGAGTGGGTGACGAGTGAGGTAAAATGAATCACCGTTACAACTCTCTGACATACAAATTATTACAACGCTACGGGTGACGAGTTGCAGAGTTGTTCTAAAATTCTTTTTTTCCTGATTTCGACATTAAATGTTTTTGCTTTACAAAGTACCCAGATTTTATTTTATGCCATATTGGCAATTTTAGAGCATTGTGCCTGGATTTTTGATTTATTAGGATGACCATCCTAATAAATATTTTCTATTATTAAGTCTCTTTATTTGAAGAAAACATTCAACTTTTAGCAACAATGTCGTTCAACCTTCTTCGTAAAAAATATCCGTAAAAGCAAATCCATAGCAAGTCCGAAGCAAATCCGTAGCAAGTCCCTTGTAAGTCCCATGTAACTCCCATTCTTAGGAGCGGATTAGAAACGGATTAGAAGCGAAGGAGAAACGGAGGTGAAGCAAAGTTTACAATAACGTGATAGTCATAAAACGAAAAATACAGGTTAGTTTCAAATTTCTGAACACCAACCTGTATTTTTTTTATTTATTTTTCTTTCACTTAGAATCTCACGTATGTCTCAAGCCAGAACTCAGCATAGTTTGGATCAGAAACGCTGTTTCTGTCATGAACATAGTTGAACTGTGGCTGGAACATAAGGTTCTTGTGAAGGTTGATAACAGGACAAATAGAATAAATTGACTTGTTTGAACCCCACTGACCATTATCACGATATGCATCATACTTGAGCCAAGTCTTGAGCCAAGGAGTACAAGGGATTCCGACTGTAGCATACCAGCCGTCTGCACGACCTGTACCTGTCCAATAAGACTCACCTGTATATTCATCTACCTTGTAATCGCTCACTTTATGACCTGTAGAATGTGCAAACTCTGTACGGAATGACCAATCATTAGCATCATACTTTGCAAAGAGAAGGTAACGGTTACGATTTACGGTCACGCCATTAGTAGCTGTGAAGTTACCTGTCCAACCATATGCACCAACGAACAAGCCCTTGATTGGCTGAATCTGGATTGTACCAGTAATATCCTTCTGAGAGTTTGCATCAGCTGTGTTGATACCTTGACCATTGCTGATCATAAGCTGATAGTGAACAAAGCGATGGCCATCCTCTGCTGGGAAGAGATCACCTTGGAACTGAATACCCTGATCACGACCGCCATTACTTGTATTCTCTGCACCAATGAAGTCTGAGTGACCAGTAAGCTTCTTTGTAAGCTGAGAATAATCACCTACTCCAACATCCCAAGGGTTCATTGGGTTCTCAAGACCGAAAGCACGCTTGTACTGACCAATCTTTACCTTGAACTCAGGATATTTCTTCCACTCAACGAAGAAATCCTTCATGTGGAAAGAAGCGTTATTGGTCTGAACCTGAATACGATAAGCAAAATCATCAAGAATAGTACCGTCAACATAAAGACGTACAAGACGCTGTGTGAATCCATCACCAGAGTGCTTGCCATCCTGATTGGTTGCTGCATACTTACCGATGAAATAACCACCAAACTTAGGAGCAGAAACAAAGGATGTCACCTTACGACCATACTCCTTCTCTGCCTGTTGGTCTGCCTGCTGCATACCAGAGGCGATTGCGTTGTTAAGATAGTGTGTGATGAAACCTTCTTCTGTACGTTCATCAGACATGAACTCAGAGTTATCCTGAGTGTTTTCCTTGTTCTCGCCGACATTCTCGCTTGTTGTGTCAGCCATTACAGGCACAGCCATAAGAACTGCAAGTGCCCAAACTGTTATTTTCTTCATAATTCAATTTTTAACTATGCATTATATGCACATTAATATCTAACGTAATAATTACGTTCATATTGTAATTATTGCAAATATTTATCAAAAAAATATCATAAAGGCACTTTCGAAGTTCTGTTATTTCAGTAATGCAGCACGAGCCTTTGCAAACTCTTCATTCTTCTTTTTCAGATGATGACGGAGTTCTTCAGAACCTGAAGCCTTGATGTCTGCAATAGGCTTTAGGGCATCAACAAGTTTCTTGAGGTCTGGATATTCCCCGGAAAGAGCCTCCAATCCATCATAAGCCATGTTGACCTGCTTGCAAAGATCCATTGCTGCCACATCTGTCATAACCGGCATATAGAGATCCGGATTACGGGAGAGTATATAAAGGACCTCTACCGCGTATGCTGCCTCAGCCGCATAGAACTTATCCAATCGGTTGCGCTTCTTCATGTCCAGATAGAACTGCTGGGCATTTGCAAAACTCAACTCCGCATTCTTTGCCTCATCAGCCGCTTTCTGATTAGCCTCGTCAGTCTCAGCTGCAAGGCGTTGCATCGTGTTTGAATAGAAATCATCATCATCAAGTCCGTAAAGACCTGCCACCGTCATATCTACGGCAAGATATGCAGATGCCACATATTTCTCCTGAAGAGTGGCAAGATCATCTATATCACCCTTCGAAAGGAGGTAATCGGGCTTCACCTTCTTCTGCTGATCCGTAAGACTGAATTTCCCGTTCTCAACAAGAGCCTTGAAATCGACATTTGAAGCCGTAGAGGAAATGATTCCCGCAATACTGTCAAGATGCGATACGAGTTCGGGTGACAGATTCAACTCTGAATGAGGAGCTGAATCTTCCACAGCAGCCTCCTCACCACTTGTCTTCTTCCCTCCACAGGAAGCAAGCATAACGGCAAGAGCACAATATATTATAACTTTCTTATTCATTAGTAAAAGATATTAGTGAGTGCAAGACCAACGAGTGTAGATACAATAACACTAACGAGTCCTGGCATCATGAATGAGTGGTTGAGCAAATACTTTCCAATGACCGTAGTTCCAGAACGGTCGAAGTTCACAGTAGCGATATCTGAAGGATAGTTCGGGATGAAGAAATATCCATATACAGAAGGAAGAACACCAAGAAGCACCACTCCTGAGATACCGAGAGAATATGCCAACGGAAGCATAGCCACCACTACAGCACCCTGAGAATTGATAAGAACTGATACTGCGAAGAATGCAAAGGCGATAGCCCAAGGATATTCCGTAACTATGCCCTTCAAAGCACCTTGCATCTCCGTCATATAACCAGCAAAATATGTATCTGCAAGCCATGCAATACCGTAAATAGCCACAACAGCAACCATACCAGACTGCCATACAGCACCACTAACAGCCTTCTTAGGACTTGCCTTTGCAAAGATAATCATGAATGCAGCCGCAGCTATCATTACTATCTGGATGATAAGGTTCATGGCAAGAGGTTTCTGAACATACTCCGTACATCCTGCTATCTCAAGCTTTGCGTTGAGAATCTGCTTTGCCGTAAGCATAGCACCACCAATATCAAATTTAGCTGTATCCTCCACGCCCTTCACAAGCTGCAACGTGTTATAGCGAGGACGGATGTCATACCCCACAATCTGCATTACAGAAAACAGAACGATTATTCCAAGTGCTCCAAGGAAGATATATACAGCCATCTTTGCGCCCTTATCAACTTTCTTGTCAAGCACAGATGCAGAAGAGCCGTACATATACTCATACATCTTAGGATCTTTAAGACGCTCCTGGAACTTAGGATCCTTTTCAAGATCCAAGCCACGCTTATATGACAAAGCGGCAGCCGCCATCAATCCACATAGACATGCTGGAATAGTAATTCCTATGACCTGAAGGTTGTTCACATCAAAGTGATAGGCATTAGAGATTACCACGAAAGAGGCTACAGCAGCAGCAATTGGAGAACACGTGATACCTACCTGAGAGGCTATAGAAGCCACTCCGCAAGGACGCTCAGGACGGATTCCCTTCTTCAAGGCAATATCACAAATGATAGGCATAAGGGTATAGACAACATGACCAGTACCTACAAGCACGGTAAGGAAGAACGTGCAGAGAGGAGCAAGGAATGTGATATGGTCAGGATGCTTACGGAGAAGTTTCTCAGCCAACTGGATAAGCCAATCCATACCGCCCGATGCCTGCATCATACCGGCACAGGTAACAGCTGCTATGATGATGTAGATAACATCCGTAGGAGGATTTCCCGGTTTCATGCCAAAACCGAACACGAGAATGGCCAATCCTATACCAGAGATTGCGCCAAGAGCAAGGCTACCATAGCGTGAGCCTACATACAATGCCAATAATACTATCAGCAACTGCAAAATCATTAGAATCATAATACTCTTAGTTGTTTAAGGTTATTATTCAAGTTAAAGTTATTAGTTTTTGAAATGTACGAGGGTATCTCGCACATTTATGATATTCTATGAGTGCAAAGATATGTATTTTTTTTGAAACTTCCAAACAATTTGAGCAAATTGTGAAAAACAAACGAAAAATATATCAAAATACATACATCCCACTTCCTGCAAACTTCGAAGTTTCTCCATTACTTGTCCATCAATTCTCCATAGATACTCCATCAAAACTATGGACTATGTATGGAGTATCTATGGAGTATGTATGGAGTATCTTCGGATGAAGAACAAAATAAAAGCGGAGTTTCTTGGAAGGAAAATCCGCTGTTATTGGGGTGAGAATTCAAAAAGACAGGAATGATAAATCACTTAATCAATAATGTAAAATCCGGCCTCTGAGGGATGGTCGAGTACCATGCTCTTCGGATTCTCCTTTGTCAGAAGCCACGTCATCCAGATGTCACCAGCAGCTGCTGAGATGAAGAAAACTCCCCATGCGAGCAATGGAAGGTTGCCTATGAACAAAGCAACTATCGACGGGATGACACCCAGCACGACACATGGCATCATAGCTCCCATCATATAGCCAGAAATGTGCATCGGCTCATCACAGTGGCAATAGGGAGTGAGCATCTTCCACATAACACCGAAGCTAATGCTCTTCCATCCGCTTGGCGCATAGAAGGCCCACGTAATTCCATGAATCAGCTCATGTAGCACAATGCCGACTATCGAGGTCATAGCAACAATTGCCCATTGAGTCGGGCTACCAATAAGCTCCATTGTCGGCTTACGTCCTCCCCAAATAAGGAAAAACGGCACGATCAACACTATTGCCGCCACAATCATAATGGCCACAGCAAAGATATTCGCCATTAGAAGGTCTATAGCAACTTTTCTTCCTTTTTCGTCAATATCATTTATTGTTTTCATATCGTTGTTTTTCTCAAATAAAAGAATCCCCACACATGCGTCAAGTATTCTGGCACATGGCAGGTTCCTACAATACTTAGCAAGGCCGTTTCTTTGGGAGTTTAAACACATTCTGAACTTCCTTCATAGCCTCTTCTGTCATTCCGTCAGGCTCAGAACCCATGCTACGGGCACACATATAGATATTAGCAGCTTTACAGAGAACGTCCGTCTGGTCAAAAGCATCCATTATGTCCTGTCCTACAGCCACAGTTCCATGTTTTTCCCAAAGCACAACGTCATGAGTCTTGATTTGCTCAAGGGTGTCCTTGGCAAGTTCTACGGAAGAAGGAAGCCCATAAGGCACTATGCCTATGCCAAGAGGAGCAAAGGCAAGGGTCTCAGGAATCATAGACCACAAGACACGTGTCATCTCATCACCCTTGAGGAAACGTTGTATGTGCGACATCGCAACAAGCTCGATAGGATGAGTGTGGAGCGTTGCCTTATAACAAGAACCAGTTTCAAGGAGATAGTTCTGAAGGGCAAGATGAGTTGGAAGCTCAGAGGTTGGAATGACAGGTTCATCAGCAATAATCTCGTATGAGGCACAATCATCACAGATACGGACGATAGAGCCGTTCTGCATAGGCCAACGGGCAAGGTCACGCATACGCTTTCCCGTACCCTTGCAATAGAAATACTTACCTTTGAGATAAGGAAGAGTCATGCCAATCTGCCTTACAGGAGCTATAGCCGGCATAGCCTTACATTCCTCATCCATAAACTCAGTAACGTTGACGGTTATGTTTCCGCCATTACGCTCTGCCCATCCCTTTTGCCAGAGGTAACTCGTAACCTCAGCAATCTGATCAATAACGGCCTTTAGGCCAAGACGATTATCTAATATACTCATAAAAATTGGGGCCTCTCCCCCCGCCCTCCCCCGTATGGAGGGAGCCGGAAGGCGTAAAGCTTCTCGATTATAAATTATTCATTACTCATTATCAATTAATACAGACTCTCCGGCTCCCTCCCTACGGGGGAGGGCGGGGGGAGAGGCCGCTTACCCGTATCTCTCCTTCGTTATCTCCTCAAGGCTCTTGCCCCTTGTATTCGGGCAACCTATAACGCCTATGATGAGAGAGGCAAGGAGAAGGGCAATCATACAATAGGCAGCAATGGTGAAGCCCTCACCATTATCTCCATAGATGCCTGTGAAGACAAGTCCCCAGACAGCAGAAAGGCCGCGAACGACAAAGAACATAAATCCCTGAGCACCAGCACGGAACTTGGCAGGAAACAATTCTGAGCCCCAGAGAGCATAGAATATCTGAACGGAGATACCACCATTCAAACCCCAGAGGATTACGAATGCCCAAAGAGTGGCTATGCTATTCACACCAACACTCACGACAAGCAACCATGTTCCAAGAGCAAAGACGAGTCCGAGGACATAAAGAAGTTTATGACTTGTACGATCAATTATATTCGAAATAACAAACGTAACACCCACAACTACAGCCCATTGAATACAGTTCATCCAATTGGCATACTCATTACTCACGCCACCAGCAGTCTCACAGATATGAGGAGAGAAGAATCCCATAACACTTGCCACGAGATTCCATGTGAGATAGATAGCAGCAAGGAATAACACACTACGACGAGCAACCTTATTTGATAGCAGAAGTCCGAAAGAATGAAGGACTCCTGTATCCTCTCCCTTTTCCTTTGCAGCCTCCTTAGTTGCCTCAAACTCAGCACTTTCATCCAACTGTCGTTGAATTGTCCATGCGATGAAAGCCACTATGAACAACGTGAGGAATACCACACGCGAACTGAACACCTCAACAGCCGTTTGAGCAGCATCAGCACCTATAATGCTATGAGCCAAAGCCTCAACAGGACCATAGAGATAGCCTCCAGGGGCAAAGAGCATGCCCATAAGGAGGATAATCATAGGACCAAATCCCCACGACATCTGAGAGATGCAGATATTGCGTCCACGATTGTTCACCTCTGAACTTTCAGAAATGTACGTCCAAGAGGCAGGAACGCCAATACCCACCGAGATTCCCGTAATGAGGAATCCCGCAAGAAGCATAGGGAAGTTTACGGAAAGCATCACCACAAGAACTCCAAGCATATAGACAAGGAGGTTATAGGTGAAGATGAACTTTCTGCCGAACTTATCAGCAAGGAAACCGCCTATGATAGCACCTATAGCTGCGCCCAAGGCATTAGCACTAAGGGCGTTGAGCCATCCGAGGTGCATCTCAGAAAGACCGAGATAACTCTGCCAAAGCGTTATACCACTTCCTCCGGCAACAATAGCCCCGGCATCAAGATAGTTGTTGAGAGACACCGCGAGGGTGCTCTTGAGAGAAGAATGTTTTGTCATAGAGCCTAAAATAAAAAGGAAGAAGTAAAAATTAAAAAGTATGATTAGTATTTCAGCTAACACGCATGATTTTCCACTTTTTACTTTTTATTTTTTACTTTCTACTTTTTCCTTACCGTTTACTTATCACCTCACTCGTATATTTCTCTATATCAAGGATAAAGTCCTGACCTACAGGCACATCATTACGCACACAGAACTCATCATAGACAGCTTGCCAAGGCATAGCTTTCTGTTCCTCGATAATGGCAAGAACCTTATAGCCCTCACCTGCAAGCTCAAGTTCGGAAATCATCTTCCTTGGCTCAAGCAAAGCCCTAAGCATACACTTCTGAGCGGCACGAGAACCTATGACGTAAGCCCCTATACGGTTGATAGAGCCGTCGAAGAAGTCAAGACCATAATGAACACGCTCAAGGGCATTAGCACGTACAATCTCAAAGAAAAGCTCCTGTGTAGGATCATCCATGATTGTGACATGATCAGAATCCCAACGAACAGGACGAGAGACATGAAGCATCAGCTCATTAATGAAAGGAAGAACAGCAGAAACCTTGTCTGCAGGTGATTCCGTAGGGTGATAATGACCAGTATCGATAGTCAATATCTGCCCGTTCTTTGCTGCATAGGCAGTATAGAAGTCATGCGAACCAACGGTAAAGGATTCAAGTCCGATGCCGAACACCTTACCCTCGATACAATCCTTCATCATATGCTGTTTCTTCTCAAAAATCTCATCAAGAGACTTCTTTAGGATATTGCGATACAGGGCATGATTCACACTAACATCCTTACAGCCGTCGTGCACCCAAAGATTCATGATACAAGGATCATTCTGAGCCTCACCCATAGCATTTGCAATATCACGACAACGCTTTGTGTGCTCTACCCAGAACTGACGGATGCCCTCATCAGGATTTGCAAGACTAAGACTGCCAGATTTAGGATGAGAGAAAGAAGATGAATTGAAGTCAAGGAGAGTATCATTTTCCTTCGCCCAGTCAATCCACGACTGGAAGTACTCAACAGTCACCTCATCACGATCCACTACCTTTCCCTTGAAATCACCATAGATCTCATGAAGATTAAGACGATGCTTGCCAGGGATGAGAGACTTTGCCTTGAGAATATCTGCACGAAGCTCATCAATATTGCGGGCAGCACCTGGGAAATCACCAGTTGACTGAATACCGCCGGACATAGCTCCTGCCTGAACCTCAAAGCCCTTCACATCATCTGCTTGCCAACAATGGAGCGAGAGATGGAAGTTCTGAAGTTGCTTGAGCACCTTCTCTGTATCAACACCTATTTCCGCATAGCGAGCCTTCGCTACCTCGTATGCTTTTTTGATTAGTTCTGCTTTCATCGATTTATTTACAATTTACCATTTACAATTTACTATTTGAGATTCCCCTACCTTCGTTGATCCTTCGCTATGCCTTCGTTCTGCCTTCGCTATTTCTTCGATTCGAAGCGAAGAATAGAGATGGGAGGAAGATAGGAGTCACAACGGACTTACATGGGACTTGCAACGGACTTAGAACGGACTTGAAGCGAAGGAGAAGCGGACCTATAACGGACTTACCTCTATCCTTTCTTTTTCAGAATCTCAAGGAACCTGTCGTATGCCGAATCCCATAGAGCCTTGTCTTTGGGTGAGAAATGCCTTAGCTCTATGCTATTCGCTATCACTTTTCGCATCTCCCAAAGATCCTTAACCTCACCAGCAGCCTTTGCCTGTACCATTATGTTTCCGAGAGCCGTACATTCTTGAGGTCCGGCAAGGACATCAACTCCGCAAGAGTTTGCCGTAAACTGGTTTAGGTCATTATTTAGCGAGCCTCCACCTATGATATGAAGCACATCTATCGGGAAATCTGCCATTTCCGTAAGATAAGAGAACACTTGACGATAGCGCAAGGCAAGCGAATCGAAGATGCAACGGCATATCTCTGCATAGCCTAAAGGCACATGTTGATCCGTCTGTCGGCAATAGTCTTGGATAGCCTCAACCATAGAAGAAGGATTAGCAAACATAGCATCATCCGGATTGATAACGCTTTGGAATGCAGGCTGTTGCATAGCCTTAGCGATAAGCTCGGCATGAGACTTGGGAGCATCTGTCCATTCCTTACGACAACGCTCATACAACCACATTCCGCAGATATTCTTCAGAAAACGGGACGTGCCCTCAATTCCACCCTCATTGGTGAAGTTACGGTCGTATGACACCTTATTAATAATAGCATCTTTAGTCTCAATACCCATAAGCGACCATGTGCCGCTTGAGAGATATGCAAATCGCTCGTTCTTGGCAGGAACAGCAGCAACTGCAGAAGCCGTATCATGACCAGCAACAGCAACAACAGGAATAGCCCCAAGACCTGTCATTTTCTGTATTTCAGGAGTCAGAGTTCCGATAGTATCCCCAGAATTTACCATCGTCCCAAAATGGGATTCCGTAAGTCCCAAAGATTCCAAGAGAACAGAATCCAAACGCTTGGTACGTGGATTGAGCAGTTGAGCGGTAGAAGCTATGGTATATTCACACACCATCTTGCCAGTCAGCATATAACTCAAGGCATCAGGAATGAAGAGAATCTTCTTGGCATTCGCAAGAGCAGAATTGCCAGAACGCCTCATGGCATGAAGCTGGAATATTGAGTTGAAATTCATGAACTGAATACCAGTAATATCATATACTTTTTCGCGAGACATGACATTCTGCAGATAATCGTCCATAGCTTCAAAGGTATGAGGATCACGATATGCAAGTGGCTGACTGACAGAGCCATCCTCTGCAACGCACACAAAATCAACGCCCCAAGTGTCAATACCTATTGAGGAGATTTCGATATTCCTTTGTCTGGCAGCCTTCAGACCTTTGACAACCTCAAAGTAAAGGGCATATATATCCCAGTAGAAGTGACCATTCACCTCTATGAGATTGTTGTCAAAGCGCGTCAGTTCCTCAAGAGTGATTTTGCCATCGGTCAGCCCACCTACGATGGTGCGTCCGCTGGTTGCTCCAAGGTCAACAGCAAAGAAATACTTATCGCTCATATTGTCTAAGTTTTAGTTTATGGGTTAGTTCTGCAAAGATACTAAAAATATCCATAACAAAGAACTATCTGTTTCATTTTTTGTCGGAAATGCAACATTTCGTTGAAAAATGAACATTTTTTCACATATAAGAACGGAAATAGAATAATTTTTAGTAACTTTGTGGTCGAAAATTAAAAATTAATAATTAACAATTAACATGCCTTTCGCCAAAAGCCTCCCTACATAGGGAGATTCAGAGGGTCTGGAGGCCGTAATTCAACTTTTATAATTTATAATGAGTTTGATAACAACTATCTGTTTGGCTTTCATCATTGGCTATATCTTCATTGCCATTGAGAGCGTAACAAGAATCAACAAGGCAGCTATTGCAGTCTTGATGTGTGTAGTTTGCTGGACACTCCTTGCTGTAGGTCATGGCGACCTTATAGGCATCGCGTTGCCTGAGCATTGGGAACTGGGTGAGGCTATCGAGAAGAATCTCGGTGAGGCCGGTACTACCCTATTCTTCCTTATGGGCGCTATGACAATCGTGGAGATTGTTGACCAGCACGGGGGATTCAACTGGGTACACGGTGCCCTTGCTTCAAAGACAAAGCGCTCGCTGCTTTGGAAGATTGCGTTCATGACAGCTATCCTGTCAGCCGTTCTCGACAATCTTACAACATCCATCGTGATGATCATGATTCTGCGTAAGCTTGTTCAGGACAAGAACGACCGCATCTGGTATGCCGTATGCGTTATCATCGCAGCTAATGCCGGTGGTGCTTTCTCTCCTATCGGCGACGTTACGACAATCATGCTCTGGAATGGCAAGATGATTACTGCTCTCGGCGTTATCGAAGAGATTATAGTTCCTTCTTTCGTTGCATTCATAGTTCCTACAGCCGTTCTGCAGATGCACCTCAAGGGTGATCTCCCACAGGCTGTAGATAATGGTTCAAAAGAAAAACTCGCAGTATCTTCACGCCAGAAGAAGATTATCTTCGCTATCGGTGTGGGCGGTCTCTGCTTGGTTCCTGTGTTCCATACAATTACAGAACTCCCTGCCTTCATGGGCATTATCGGTGTGTTAGGCATCCTCTGGTGCGTAACTGAGATTTTCTATCGTGGTCGTACAGAGCAAGACCCTAAGGCAAAGCGTGTTACCAAATTGCTTTCACGCATTGACATGAGCACAATCATGTTCTTCCTCGGCATTCTCATGGCTGTGGCTACGCTTTCTGAGATCGGCGTACTCACACAGATGGGGAAGTGGCTTGACGAAACTGTAGGCAACGACTACCTCATCACTGGTGCCATCGGTATTCTCTCATCTATCGTTGACAACGTACCGCTCGTTGCAGCTTCAATGAAGATGTACGCTATTGACCCAACGTCAGTTAACCTCGCTGTAGATGGTGTGTTCTGGCAGTTGCTTGCTTATTGTGCAGGTGTTGGCGGCTCTATGCTCATCATTGGTAGTGCTGCCGGCGTAGTGGTAATGGGCCTTGAGCATATCTCATTCGGCTGGTACTTGAAGAAAGTAACTTGGATTGCCTTCGTGGGATATGTTGCTGGTATAATCTGCTACTGGTTAATCAAGACCTTTATAGGATAAATTCATGTACAATTTACCATTTACAACGTACAATATGTACGAAACGCTAAATTGTACATTGTACATGGTCAATTGTAAATAGTAAGATGGTTGAAATTGATTCTCAATTCCTACTGTTGATAAACGGATTCCACACAGAGTACCTTGACCAACTCATGTGGCTCATAAGCGGTAAACTGGTGTGGATTCCGTTTTATCTAATTACCCTCTTTGTTATATACAAGAAAAGAGGGTGGCAAGGTGCTTTACACCTTCTGTTATTAGTGGGAGTGATGATGCTGATGACTGATATGGTGAACTCACAGGTCATCCGACCTTGGTTCCATCGTCTGCGTCCGGCAAATCTTGAGAATCCGCTATCACAATACGTTCACATTGTGAACGACTATCGTGGAGGCTCCTACGGCTTTCCTTCGGCTCATGCAGCCAACTATTGGGGATTATCCCTGCTCGTGGCTTACTTCATGAAGTCAAAACGAGTGCTATACTCCCTGTTCCTGCTATCTTTGATAGTATGCTATTCACGCTCATACCTCGGCGTACACTATCCGGGTGACCTTCTCGGAGGTATAATATACTCAACAATCGTCGTTGGCATAATAATATGGTTATACCAGAAGTATCTGCCAAAGAGATTAGTTCCAGAGGTAAGGGAATGTCCTTCCATAACGGAATGGATTCCTGCAATGACAGTACTTGCCACACTTTCGGTTTTCGCCGTTGTGGCCGTTTTCTAACCCTAAACTCTAAACCCTAACCACTAAACTCTAACCACTAAACAATAATGAAGAGACTATTATCCTTTTTGGCAATTATCGCCTTTGCACTTTCGGTAAGCGCAAAGCCTAAATCACTGACAATCCATACCTTCACACAAGGTGAGGGAACATTCCTATTGGACGGAAAGCCATTTATCGTAAAGGCTGCCGAACTTCACTATGCCCGTATTCCACGTGAATACTGGGATCATCGTATCAAGATGTGTAAGGCACTTGGTATGAATGCAATATGTGCATACGTATTCTGGAACTACCATGAACCACAGCCAGGAGTGTGGGATTTCTCAGGGAACCACGACCTTGCAGCCTTTATGGAACTATGCAAGAAAAACGGAATGTGGGTAATAGTACGCCCAGGCCCATACGTTTGTGCCGAATGGGAAATGGGTGGTCTGCCTTGGTGGCTGTTGAAGGATCGTAGTATAAAACTTAGGACTCTGGATGAGAAATTCATGAAGCCTGCCATCGCCTTCGAGAATAAGGTGGCAGAGGTACTGGCTCCTTATCGCCTTGAGAATGGCGGTAATATAATTATGGTGCAGGTAGAGAACGAATACGGCTCATACGCGAAGGACAAGCCATACGTTAGCGCCATGCGTGATGCCCTTCGTGCAGCCGGTTGGGATAAGACAACCTTATTCCAATGTGACTGGTCAAGTAACTTTACAGACAACGCCCTTGACGACCTCGTTTGGACGATGAATTTCGGAACAGGTGCCAATGTGCTTGATCAGTTCAAGAAACTCGGCGAACTCCGCCCTAATGCCCCACGTATGTGCTCAGAATACTGGAGCGGATGGTTTGACGGTTGGGGACGTGCTCACGAAACTCGTCCTGCTACAGATATGGTAAATGGCATATCAACAATGCTCGACAACGGTATATCCTTCTCTCTGTATATGACTCATGGAGGTACATCATTCGGCTGGTGGGCAGGAGCAAATAATACAGGCTTCGCACCTGACTGTACAAGCTATGACTATGATGCCCCAATAGACGAACAGGGAGCTGCTACGGAAAAATACTATCAGCTTCGCGAACTCCTTCAGAAGCACTCAGACGTGAAATTACCTGCCGTTCCAAAGCCATTACCTATAATTTCCATCCCGGAAGTTAAGTTTAAGGAAATGGCACCACTTTTCCGTGCAGGTAACATGCCACAGCCAATACAGTCACACGATGCTCTTCCTGTTGAACAATACAACCAAGGCTATGGCAATATCCTATATACTACTACCCTACCCGACATCAAGGCAGGCGCATATCTCCGTATTAGCGATATGTGCGACTATGCCATTGTGACTATAGACGGAAATCCTGTCGGACAGCTCTATCGTGGCAACGGCTATGAGACAACACTTCAGCTAAAGGAAAATGTCAAGGCTGGTGCTCAACTCGAAATCTTTATCGAAGTTATGGGACGTATCAACTACTCAAAGCTCATTCACGATCCAAAGGGAATAACTGATAAGGTTGAGGTGTTTACGACAGACGGCAAGAATGACCTTACATACAACCTCAAGGACTGGAAGGTGTACCTCTATCCTTATGAGCTTGATTACGAAAACCTTAGCTATATCCCATTCGTAAAATGCGAACAGCCAGCTTATTACAAAGCAACCTTCAACCTCACAAAGACAGGCGACACCTATCTTGACATGAGTAGTTGGGGCAAGGGACTCGTATGGGTAAACGGTCATTGTATAGGCCGCTTCTGGGAGGTAGGTCCTCAGCAGACGCTCTATCTGCCAGGATGTTGGTTAAAGAAGGGTAAGAACGAGATTGTAGTGCTTGATATCACAGGTCCTACACAGGCAAAGGTAGAAGGTCTCACCAAACCGATTATCGATCAGTTGCGACGTGACCGTCTGCCAAAGGATGCTATAAAGACTGACATCTTCAAGAAATCAACAGCGAAGAAACAGGACGGAGGAGCAGGAAACGATGCTGCCCCAGGAGCGAAATAATTTGCAATAAATATCCCCTACCCTAATGACCGTTTTTTCGGTTATGTTGTCCGTTTTACACTTATAAACACAATAATAATAGTCTTTTATAGTTAAAAACAGAAGTTTTAACATTTATTTACACAATTATTTCCATTTTTTAACTAAAGATTGCTATCTTTGCAAGCAAAATAGATGCCAACCTAAAATGTCTTAAAACAAAGACACTAAACTAACTACAATAAAAGGTAATATACCTAAATAATTTCTTTCACTAACTTAAAAACGTATCATTATGAAGCTAAAAACATTACTCATTTTAGGTACATCAATGATGATGACTTCATCTGTTTTTGCTGATGGTTGGGTAAGACCGGTTCCGACGACGCAAGATATCGTTAAGGATGGCGTTACAGCCCAATATCTGTACAATGTATCTACTGGGTCGTTCATGCTCGGTGCTAACGACTATGAAACACGTGGCTCTGCAAGTAGAGACAAGGGTATGCCTTGGAAAATCCAAGAACAGACCGATGGTACTTATGCTCTAGTAGATTCAGTTGCCAAATTCAAAGAGTGGCGTAAAACGTTTGTTGACTCAAACGCTGGTATCTGGGTTGACAACAACAATGGTGCTAACTGCAACACCTGGACTCTTACAGATCTTGGAAATGGCAAGTACAAGATTGGTAATAAGGCATTTGCCGATGAATACCTCGGCATTGCAAAAGACTTTGTTGACACACGACTCTATCTGACATCATGGTTCACATCAAAAGAGCCTGCAATTGAAGCAGATTATGAGTGGACAGGTGTTAGCATAGATGCATACAAAGAATGGGAACCCATCAATTAATGTGTATGTTGCCGCTATGAAGCTCAAAGCAGACATCGAAGAAGCGAAGAAGCTTTATCCTTCAATCGACTTGGCTGCAGAGGAGACAGTATTTAACAATACGGCAAGCACGATTGAGGAACTTCAGGCTGCTATCGATGCTATTCCAGCAAAGTTGAAGGCTGCTGCTGATGCTGATATGGCAAGCGCAACACTTGCTAATCCGAAAGACGTTTCTACTCTTATAAAGAATCGTTCATTCGACAAGCAGGGCGACTTTGCAGGTTGGGAAGGAGAAAAATTCGGTGCAGGAGGTACAGCAAGTACCGCTGCTGAGCACTTTAACAAGAACTACGACACCTATCAGGCAATCAAGGATCTTCCTGTTGGTGTTTATAAGGTAAACGCAGACGGTTTCTATCGTGCAGGTGAGATTGCCAATGATTTCACAGCGACAAAGGATAAGGCAAAATACTATGCCAAGATCTATGGTGCCAACGTTACAGCTAACGGCGAGGACATCGCAACAGCAAGCATCATGCACCTCTTTGATCCAATCAAGCCAGGTGAGCAGCATCTTGACAAGAATGGTGAAGTTATTGGTGCTACGGAATATAAGGATGGTGAAACCATTTACTATATCCCAAACACAATGCTTGACTTCACAAACCTCAATGGTACAACAAAGGAAGTTGCTGAAGGCAAAGAGCTTTACAAAACCAATTCAGTAATGTTCCCTGTATCTGAAGGCACAGCAAAGATTGGTGTCAAGAAGTCAACAAAGGAGAACAATGACTGGACAATCGTTGACAACTTTGGTCTTACCTATTATGGAAATGGTGCTGATGCTTGGGAGGCCTTGATGAAGGACTACACAGCCAATGCCACCCTTCCAGAGGGTAATGTGACAAAGAGCATCATTGAATCATTCAACGATGCAGTAAGCAAGGCAAAAGCTACCGACTATCAGTCTTACAAGGCAGCAGTTGAGGCTATCGATGCAACAAAGAAAGCAGCTGAGGAGAACATTGCAGCATGGGCTGCGTTTAAGGCTCTTGCAGAGCAGGCAGAGCATATGCTCAATGATGGAACATACATGAGTATCGCAAGTGACCTCTCTGACTATATAGCATACGACTATACCGAATTCGTTGAGAAGCTTGAGCTTTCAACAGAGGAGATTAAGGCTGAGACTGCAACTCTTCAGGAACTATACGATAACGCCAAGGCAGAAACTCCTGCTGGTACAGACGTTACAAAGATGCTGAAGAATGCTGATTTCGCTCAAGGCTGGGAAGGCTGGGAGCACAAAGGCACTGGCGGCAATGTAGTAGCTAATGAAAAAGCCAAGTGTGCAGAGGCATGGAACTCAAAGGACTTCGATATCCACCAGGACATATCAAATGCTCCTGTAGGTGTATATCAGATTCAGGTTCAGGGCTTCTATCGCTACAACAATGGCGATGATACAGGTTGGTTGTACTACTTCAACGAGGATGGTACTGAGAGAACTGACAAGAACGAGTTCATCACAAACTCTCCAGCATACATCTATCTGAACGATGCCAAGACTTCTCTTGACAACATCTATAAGTTCCAGAGAAAGTATAGCGAAGATGATACATACTACAAAAAAGATGCAAATCCAGCACCTTACATTGATCCAAACAAGCAGTACTGGTATCCTAACGACATGAGTAATGCAGGTCGTGCATTTGATGACAATCAGTACGTCCAGAGTGCTGTAGGTCTTGTTGCAAAGAAGGGTGATCCTCTCCGTATCGGTGTTAAGGGTAATACTCAGGAGGGTACTTCATGGTGTATCTTCACACGCTTCAAGCTCATCTACATGGGATATGATGCAGATGTTATCAAGCCAGAGCTTGAAAAGGCAGTAACAAGCATCAATACAGAGGCTCTTATGGGTTCTGACATCGCTGGTGAGGCAAAGAAGGCTATCGAGGCTGGTAATACAGCTCTTGCTCAGACCGACGGTAAGGTTATGTTCGAGGCTCTCGCAGCCCTCCTCGCAATTCAGGACAAGGCAGCAGAGTCAGAGAAGCTCTTCAAGAATCTCGTAGCTCAGGCAGAGACATTCATTGAGACTCTCAGCAATTCTGAGGATGCTCGTCAGTCTGTAATCTCTGAGGCTTCTACACTCAGCACAGAGGTTTCTTTAGCAATCGACGGCAAGACCTACACAGATGCTCAGGCTCAACAGGCTATCGCAGACATGACAAAGCTCGCAAAGATGCTTGCTGTTCCTGCAACAATTGATGAAGCTACCGATGAAAGGTTTGTAGAAATCACAAATGTGATCACTAACCCAAGCTTCGAAACTGGTGACCTCACAGGTTGGACAACAGCTAGTGGCACATCAGATACAGGTTCTAAGGAAAACAGCAACGGAACCTATACGATTAGCAATGCAGACGGTTCATACGTATTCAACACATGGAACGGTTCTGCTGTTGAAGGTGGTTTCTTCGTTGCACAGGATGTCGAGAACATCAATCTTCCTGCTGGTACATACGAACTCAAGTGTCTCGTTGCTTCTGATGCAAACAACATACAGAAGGTTATCGTAAACAACAATGTAACAGAGGTTACAACAAACGACAAGGGAACTGGTGAGGAAGTAAGCGTAGTCTTCAAGCTTGCGAACGACAATGATAAGATTTCTATCAAGGTTGCTTCTGAGTCTTGGTTCAAGGCTGATGGATTCCAGCTCTTCTACTATGGTAAGAACAGCAGCAAGCAAACTTCTGCAGAAACAGGCATAGAGAATATCATTGCCACATCTGAGACAATCGACATCTATACAATCAACGGTGTCAAGGTTGCCACACTTCAGAACGGTCTCAACATCATCCGCACAAAGAATGGTGTAAAGAAGATTATGAAGAAGTAATGAACGTACATAATTAACATAACAATACTGGAGTGGGTTGAAATATACCCACCCCAGTATTTGAGTGAAAAAAAATGAAGTTTCGTAAACTCAACTTCATAGGTTGTAAGGTTAGAGGGTTAGAAGGTTAGAGGTCAGCATCATTAATATGCATTATTCGCTAAGGCTCATCAAGCTAAAGCAAGTCCAACCAGAAAACCTAAAACCTAAGAACCTGAAAAAAAAGAAGACGGTGTAAGAAGAGAGGAAAGAACATTTGGGGGTAAGTGTAAAGCGTATTGCGGAAACATAAAACCCAAACTCAAGGAAATGAAACCAACTAAGGCTAAACGCCTGAACAATATATAAAAGTGAAACATTAAAACCATTATAAACGAAACCTAAATATGATTAGAAAAATTGCTAAACGCAAGAGAACGCAGTGTAAGTGGGCAAGAAAGCTTTCACTTCACATGCTGACCGTTGGTGGGTTTGTTGTAAGTGCTGCCATGATGCAGTCTTGCGACAAGGATATCCTAACAGGTCAGCCTGAGTGGTTGGGCAACTCTATCTATGAACGCCTTGAAGAAGGTATCCAAGTAGATGGACAAACCAAGACTTTCAAAACAACACTGCGACTCATTGATGACCTTGACTACAAGGAGACACTTTCAAAGACGGGTTCTAAGACACTATTCGTCGCATCTGATGATGCCTATCAGGCATGGTTCAATTCTAACAACATTTTTGGCGTAAGATCATACGATGAACTGAGCCTAGATCAGAAGAAACAATTGTTCAATGGTACGATGATCAATAATGCGTACCTTCTTGAACTCATGTCAAACGTACCATCAACTGACGACAAAAAACTGCCGGAAAGCGGTATGTGTATGCGCCGTGTGACCGCAGCAAGCAGCCTTGATAATATTCCAGTATTAAAGGTTGAGGATTTCCCTGTTAACAAGTCAATTTCTGACGACCCTGTGAACAGGGCATGGGGAAGTGTACGCAATCAGGGGAAAAACATCCACATCATGAAGGATGAGTCCTCTGCACCTATGATTCACTTTCTCCCTCAGTTCATGGAAAAGAACAACATCAAGGATAATGACCTATATGTAATATCCAATCATGCATCAGAATCTGTTCAAGACTCATGGGTGAATGGCAGGAAGGTAATCAGCAATGAGCAGACCTGTAAGAATGGCTACATATATGTTGTTGACGGAGTAATTGAGTCAACACCTAATATGGCAGAGATTATCAACACAAACAGCAATACCACGCTATGGGCAAAACTGCTCAATAGGTTTAGCGTTCCTGTTGCGATGGACAAGGATGCCCAGCAAGAATTCTGGTATCTGCATCGTGAATATGAGAATTCTGATTCATTATATAATCTCCGCTATCTGAACTATAGCGGAAATCACGAACTATACACTCCAACAGGCAGAAGGGATGATGTCCTTAATGCCAGTGGTCTGCTTAAATTCGACCCAGGATGGAATCAGTATATGGCAGACAATACCACTATAATCATGCAGAATGATGCAGCAAGCATGCTCGTACCAAACGACAAAGCCCTGACCGAATGGTTTAACAATGGCTCTGGTAAAGTTCTGAAAGACAAGTTCGATACATGGGATAATATTCCATACGAGACACTCGTCAAGCTTCTCAACGTGAACATGCAGGAGTCATTCGTGGCATCAGTTCCTTCAAAGTTCGCTTCCATACTTGATGACTCACAGCGTTCTATGGGCGTAACTATTGCAGATGTTGACTCATGTATCATGGGATGTAATGGAGTTGTATATATAACTAATAAGGTGTTTGCTCCTTCTGAGTATTCATCTGTAATGTTCCCTGCACTTGTTCAGAGTACAAGTGACTACAGTGTGATATATCACGCTCTTACAAGTAACTACACCCCAACATACGTATCGAATAACGGTGCAGGAAAGGACTTCACCCCATACCTCACGGCTATGGATTCAAAGTTCAGTCTTATTATTCCTTTCAATAGTGAGGATTGGCTGAAATTTAATACAGGAGATATCAAATTCCTTAGTTTCATCGACCCTTGCTCATACGGTTTACCACAGCAACATCTCCTTATATTCTATTACTACAAGGAGCAGATAAACGGTATTGCAATCCCTGTCATCATGGCTTCAGACGGTTCATGGAAATATGCAGAAGACCTTACAGGCTTGCCTCTCACACCTGATATTGCAGTAAATCGTCTCTATGACTATCTTGACAATTCAATTCTTCTTGAGGATATCACACCAGACAAGACCATGTACAAGACAAAGGCTGGTAGTGTAATCAAGGCATTCAAGGAAGGCAATGACATGTACTTCCAGGGCGGTCTCCAGCTTCACACAGGTGAGAAGATCAAGGCTTCAAGCAAATATATATACGACATGGGCAGCGACGGTAACGGAACAACCTATGGAGTAAACGATGCGGAAAACGCTGAAATGTACAAGGTAAAAATTCCTATGACTTCTGCTAAGTCCGTATATGAAATATTGAAAGAAGAGTGCGACAAGGGAGGCGACCATTTGTTCTACGATTTGATCTTTGCAGACGAAAGTGGTAAGGGATTATTTGGAACAAAGGACGGTAAATACTATTGCCTAAACCCTGCGGGGAATAAGAACCTAACCGTGTTTGACAACTACAATTATACAATCTATGTTCCTACAGATGCAGCTATCAAGCAGATGATTGACAATGGTTATCTCCCAACTTGGGATGACTACAACAACACTGATTCTGAAGACGAGAAAAAGGTCATTGCAGACAGAATACACAATTTTGTACGCTATCACATACAAGATAACTCTGTGTATATCGGAGGTGACAAAGTCTCAAACTTCCAGTATGAGTCAGGCAAGCTGAATCCAAAGAACAACCGTTTCTATTCTATCTACGTAACTCAGGACGGAAACAGTCTGACTGTTAAGGATCAGTTGGGCAATACCCGTACCGCTAACGTGGCAGCAAGCAACAAGTGCAGTCGAGAATACTGGGTTGAATGGGGCTCTGGTGTAAAGTTGGACAATCTTAGTGAAAATTCATTCCGATGCTCTATCGCAGCTTCTTCCAATGCCGTAATTCACAAAATCAACGGCGTGCTTCTCTACGACAAGAGTCAGGAGACAAAATGGAAGTAAAACGGTCTCTCCCCCCCCCTCCCCCACAGGGAGGGAGCCGGAGTGCAAAAGCCAAAGGTAATTTGTAATTTGTAATTTGTAATTTATCAGAATGATACAAAAGAAAAACAATATAGGAGGCCATAAATGTCGGGTTGCACTGCTGACATGTGCTATGTCGCTTTGCAGCATAGCAGCTATGGCACAAGATATCACACAGGTACATGGTACCGTCAGTGACGACCTCGGTCCTCTGATGGGAGCAACCGTCTGTGAGATTGACGGCACAGGCCGTATCATTGAGTCTGCCATCACCGACATGAACGGTAATTTTACCATGAAGGTGAAGAATCCAAAGGATAAGCTCCGCATCTCATACGTCGGACTGAAGACCCAAACGTTCAAACTCGACAAGACTACATATAACGTAACTATGACAAATGCGACAACTCTTAGCGAAGTTGTTGTAAAGTCAAAGAACCGTGCAAAGGGTAATGGTCTTGCAATCCCAGAAAATGAGATTTCATACGCCAAGCAATCTATCAGCACCAAAGAGTTTGAAGGTCTCGGAATTACAACCATTGACGAAGCCCTTCAGGGACGTATCGCAGGTCTTGACATCGTAGGTAACTCCGGTGCCCTTGGCTCTGGCTCTACCATGCGTCTCCGTGGTGGTGGTTCATTGTCAACACTCACCAACCAGAACCCACTCATCGTAGTGGATGGTAACGTGCGTGAACTTGACCTCTCAAACTTTGATACAACTACTGCAAGTAACGAACAATTTGCCGAACTGCTTAACATCAACACAGAGGATATCGCAGACATCAATGTGTTGAAGGATGGTTCTGCACTTTATGGATCACAAGGTGGTAACGGTGTTATCGAGCTGACAACAAAGCGTGGTAGCCGTGGCAAACCACAAGTATCATACTCTCTCAAACTGACAGGAACATATCAGCCAAAGGGTATGGAGTTGCTCAATGGTGACGACTACACCATGCTCCTAAAAGAGGCTTACTTTAATCCACGTCAGAATGATGCTTCAAGCAATGTCCGCGAGATTAACTACGATCATAATTTCTCTGAGTGGCGGCAGTACGACGATAATACGGATTGGCTGAAGGAAGTTACTCAGGTCGGACTCCGACAGAACCACTACATAACCGTAAACGGTGGTGGTGAGAAAGCGACTTTCCGTATTTCCGGTGGTTTCGACCATGAGACGGGTACATCTATTGAAGATAAGATGAGGCGTCTCTCTACACGTGTGAACCTTGACTATAATGTCAGTGAGCGTATCCTCGTACAGACAAACTTCGCCTTTACCTATACAAAGTACAATCATAACTATGACAACCTCTACGATATCGCTCTAAAGAAAATGCCAAATATGAGCGTATATGAAGAGGATGACAATGGTAATGATACGAATATCTATTACAACATGCTTCAGAGCGGTATGTCAATGGGTAATAACGTATTCGAAAAGGATCAGCGTACATTCGTCAATCCTGTTGCAAGTGCTCATCTGGCAAAGAACGACCAGGCAAAATATGACCTGACTCCAGAACTTATAATGAAGTATGAACTCATGGGTATGGACGAAGATCACGACCGCCTAACCTATAAGGGCCAGGTTTATATGAACATCTACTACAACTACGGATACAAGTTCTATCCGTCAGAACTTGTCACGACATCATGGAACGCAGGACACAACACCTCAAAAGATGAAAGTTCTAAGAATGTATCACTCACCACGAAACACTCTCTGACATACGTTCCATCCCTGCCGAATAAAGACCACTCACTAATGGCTATGGCACGTATGGAAGTAACAACAGGAACCTCAAACTCTCAATCAACAGATGGCAAGGGCCTTCCTACTGGGATAGAGAGTCCAAATGCTGGTGGTCTCATAACAGGCCTCAAATCAGATTACAACGAGTGGCGTTCATTGTACTATACATTCACAGCTCACTATTCATATAAGAGCCGCTATAACCTCGATGCCACATTGCGTATGGATGGTACGACCAAGTTCGGACCAGACAAGCGATGGGGCTACTTCCCACAGTTCTCAGGCCGTTGGAATATCATCGACGAGCCTTTCATGAAGGGAATCAAAGACAAGGGAGTAACAATGATCTCTGTACGTCCATCATGGAGCTTGGTAGGTAATGCACCTAACCAAAACTATCTCTATGTATCAAAATATGGAAGTACATCGGAGTATCTTGGCATCAGTGCCATGTCTCCTAAGAACCTCAAGCTGACAAACCTTCAGTGGGAAAAAGTACAGAACTTCAACTTAGGTTTCGATCTTGGCTTCCTTGAGAATCGCCTAAATCTTACATTTGAGATTTACAACATCACACGTTCTGACATGTTGATGCCTAATTATCGTATTCCTTCAAGCTCAGGTTACGGCAGTCTTGAAACGCGCAACACTGGTAAGACTCGTAACACTGGATGGGAGTTCCATATCAACACCAACAGGCTCATAAAGAAGGGAGCGTTCTCACTTGACCTCAATGCAAACTTCGGCAACAACCGTAACGAATTGCTTGAGATGGATGCAAGTGTATTGAAATCAATGAACTCAACCTATAAAAACGGTAACCGCGAGGTGCTCACACGAGTTCAGCTAAACAACCCTCTTAACGCCATCTACGGATTCCGCTCAAAGGGCGTGTATATGTACCAGTACGAGACAGTCAAGAACATGCCAAAAGAACAGCAGCAGGCATTCATCGATGCTGGCAACACTGCACCTGTAGCCCTCAATGCTGAAGGCAAGATTATCTATGATGACAATGGTGATCCTATCCAGATGAAGTTCAACTACACCAACGACGGTACAGGTAAGAACTATAGCTTCCGTGGCGGTGATGCCATATATGAGGATGTGAACCATGATGGTCAGATTAATGCTCTCGACATCATGTACCTCGGATCTTCATTGCCAAAACTTACTGGTGGATTCGGTTTCTCTGCAAACTACAAGGATCTGAAACTCACCGCCCAGTTCACATATCGTGTCGGTGTGGATATTCTTAACCTTGCACGTCTCGATGCAGAGGCTATGACTAATAACAACAACCAGAGTCAGGCAGTAAATTACCGTTGGCGTAAGGAAGGTGATGTTACTACCATTCCACGTGCCATGTACGGTGCAGAAACCAACTACAACACTCTTATCTCAGACCGTTTTGTAGAGGATGGCTCATATCTGCGTTGTGGTTATATCCAGCTTTCATACGCTTTGAAAAAGGATTTGCTCAAGCCTCTGGGACTCAACAGGATTAGTCTTTATCTAAGTGCTAACAATCCTTTCGTACTTACAAAATACACAGGTGTTGACCCAGATATCTCTGCTGGAGGTTATAGTCCTGCACAAGATAACGGTAAACTCCCTCGTGTACGCTCATACACATTGGGCGCTACGGTATTCTTCTAAAAGCCTAACCAAGCCTTCCCAAAAGGAAGGATGTTAGATTACACTATTATAACAAAGTAATTTGTAATTAGCAATTTGTAATTTCTATGAACAATATAAAAAATAAAATACGCAAGAACAGCATTTCGCTAATGGCACTTACATTAGGCGTTATGAGTCCTGCTATGCTGACAAGCTGCGGAGATTTCCTTGATATTCCCCCACAGAACGAAACTGTCCTTGAGAATTTCTGGAATGAAAAGGGCGACGTAGAATCTGTCATCGCCGGATGCTACTCTCAGCTACAGTCAGAAGCCATTATCAGCCGTATGATGATATGGGGCGAGTACCGTTCTGAGAACGTTGTATATACCGATGAAGACCATAAGGATACTAATCTGGAAAAGGTACTGAAGGAAAACCTCACAGCAAACAACGGCTATACAAAATGGGAAGATTTCTATAGTGTCATCAACAAGTGTAACACCATCCTGAAATATGCCCCAGGCGTTGCCAAGGTTGATCCTTCATACACAGAGTCACAATTAAAGGCAGACATTGCGGAGGTAACAGCCATCCGTTCACTTTGCTATTTCTATCTCATACGCACATTCCGCGACGTTCCTTACACGGAGACCTGCTACGAGGATGACAGCGAGGAAGAGGGGAAGCAGCCTATGGCACTTCCAGCCACAGACTTCAATACAGTGCTCTCAAACCTGATTTCATCACTCGAAGCAGTGAGGGAGGATGCTCTTGAGGGATATCCACTCACAACGAATTCATACTCATCTTATTTTAACACTGGACGTATCACGAAATGGGCTATCTATGCCATGCTTTGTGAAATGTACCTTTGGCAGAAAGACTATGACAAATGTATAGACTTTGCCAATAAGATTATTGAGCATAAAAAGCAGGAAGTAAAGAGTATGAAATCATTATTCACCCAAGACGACTTTGCAAACTGGGATGGCTATCCTCTCATCGGTACACGATACAGAGGATCAAGCACACAATTCGGTCGAGGCTTTAATCAGATATTCGTTGAAGGAAATAGCATAGAGAGCATCTTTGAGCTTACATTCATCAAGGGCGATGACAATCTTGCCTCTAATGTACCTTATGGTAACTTCTACGGAGGACAAGACCGCAAGCCATGGGTAAACGTTTCATCATACGTATCCCTCGACGAATGGAATGCCACTTATAAGGTCTTTGACAAGCAGAACAAGGGACTTGATATGCGTGCATACGAGAATATTGCATGGAAAGGCAAGGAGGAGCCCGACTACATCAACAAGACCACGGCTTCCAGTACAAATAGCAGATTAATAGCTCCTACTGCAAATGATTTCTGGAGTTCTTCCACCTGGAGCCGTCAGTATTCTACATTCGGCATGAACCACGACTCACGTAACAAGGCAAATGTCATATATTATCGTCTGTCAGACATCATGCTCCTTGCAGCAGAGGCTTACAGCCAGTTGATTTCACAGGAGTCTGGTGACGTTACATCCGATGCTGATGTCAAGAATCTCTACAATGCATTCAAACTCGTAAATGCCGTCAACAAGCGTTCTATCGGTGAGCAGGTTCTTAAGGACACCCTTGCTCTGAAAAACTACAAGACAAAGGAGGCTATCACGAATCTCGTGTATGAGGAGCGTCATCGCGAACTCATGTTCGAGGGTAAACGCTACTATGACCTTGTCCGCAGGTCACAGCGTGACGGCAACACCGAGTACCTCGCATCTAAATGTTCAAACAAGGACACAAACCTTCAGTCTATCATTCAGAGCAAGATGAAGAAGATGGATGCCATCTACTGGCCATACAATCTTGATGAGATAAAGGTAAATCCTAATCTGCATCAGAATTCTGCATTCGGAAGCGGTGAAAGCAGCAGTATCGAGGCTAACTAAAAGATTAAAGAGTATCGAATAATGTAAATAGTATATACGATATGAAAAAATCAATTCAAAAACATATTAAAAGTTTAAAGAGTAAAGAGTATAGAGTAAAGAGTAAGCTATCATTCTACATTCCACTTTACACTTTACTCTTTACACTCAGTTGCACCTTCTCTTCTTGCTCTGACGAGCCGGATGCAGGAAGCTACTATACATTCACAGGTAAGATGATGAGTGAATATCTACAAGACAACAAGGAATTCAGTCAGTTTGCCACCATCGTTCAACGTGCCGGACTCATGGATCAGCTTTCAGCCTATGGTCACTACACATGTTTCCTGCCTAACAATGATGCGGTGAACGCATACCTTAGGAAGTATAACTATTCTTCTCTTGACGACTTGTCAGATTCTCAGTGTGATACCATTGCCCGTACACACCTCATCCCTGAGATTTTCTCAGTCTCTGACATGGCAGACGGTATGCTTTCAAGCCAGAACATGATTAAGCGTAATGTTCAGGTTGAACACAAGAGTGATGCAAACAACAACTCTGTAGTTGTAGTAAACAGTAACTCTACTATATACTTCGAACACCAGGACGACTCTGTGGAAAACGGTATTGTACACCAGATTGACGTTGTACTTGAAAACTCTACAAAGACAGTCGGCTCTCTTATCATGCAGAATGACGAGGTGAAAATCTTTGCCGATGCAATCCATGAGACAGGTCTTGACGAGAGAATGGATAGCGTTGAGGATCGTCAGTATGCCAAGGATTATGAGAGATACAAGAACTCAAAGTGGGCAATGCAGATGATTACCACAGGTTCACGCTCTGCAGAGGCTGTATATTATCCAGAGTCAAAGAAGTATGGCTTCACAGCCTTCGTTGTACCAGACGCAGTTCTCAACAGTAAGGGTATAATGAACCTCAAGGATCTCTACAATAAAGCTGTGGAAATCTATAAATCAGTCTATCCGGAAGACGTTGACAAGGAAGGCTGGTCATTTGAGCACCTCAAAGACTCAATCAACCCTCTGAAGCGTCTTATGCAGTATCATATCCTTGACCGTAACGTACAGGGATATAACTTCCTTACAGTACGTGAGGATGCAGGTATAGATATCAATATCGTCAATCCAACCGACTGGTACACCACACTTCTCCCTTACACAATGCTAAAGGTGGAGAAACTCACCGTAAGCAAGTGGGCAGGTGCTACAGGCGTAGTAGGTGACAGATACCTCAACCGTCGCTATGACGACACACACAGCATATCAGGCGTACACGTATTGCCAACTGTTCCTGAACAGTATGACAATAATGCTATAAACGGAATCTACTTCTATATCGACGACCTTCTGAAGTTCGATGAGGACACACGTGATAATGTACATAACTGTCGCATCCGTATGGACTTCTCTACTATCTTCCCTGAAATCATGACCAACAACATCCGTATGAATGGTAAAACAATCACTCAAGGCGGTGTAGGTGGTAAGAACTATCAGTTCCCACAGGGCTACCTTGAAGGCGTAATCCTTAGAGGTGACAGCCGTCTCACATATTGGTATCCACGTTCACACTACTGGGGTAGTCATGGTGATGAGATGGATGCTCAGGAGGTATTCGACATCACATTCAACCTACCTCCAGTTCCATTCTCAGGCGAATGGCAAATTCGTCTCGGTTTCCCTCCAATGAATAAGAAGGATGACCGTGCCGAGCGTGGTCAGATGCAGGTTTATTTCGACAACAAAGCTACAGGTATTCCATTGAATATGGCAGAGCGCATCAAGGATGAGAGCGTTTATGGTTCTACGACCTTCCCTGACTATGCAAATATCCGCGACGACGACGAAAAGCGTCAGGAAGACTTCAAGATCCTGAAGAACAAGGGATATTACCGTGGTCCTCACTCTCTGTTTGTAAGCTCTGACGGAACAATGGCAACCAAGGGTAGTGCTTTGTCAACAATCGCAAACTGTGCACGCAAAGTGCTCTGTACGGTATATATAGAAGCTGGCAAGACTCATACCCTTCGCATCAAGAACGTATCAACAATTCTTCCAAAGAAAAAGGAAGCAACACTTGACTACCTTGAGCTCGTGCCTAAGTCCGTCTATGGTGTATCCGATAGCGGTTCATCCGAGGATGACCTCTAAAAAAGATTAAAGATTATAGATTAATGAGTTAATGTATATAGCATATACGATATGAAAAGTTCAATTCAGAGACATATAAATAAGAGTAAAAGTAAAGTGTCATTCTACATTACACTTTACACTTTACTCTTTACACTAAGCTCACTCGGCCTCAATTCATGTACTGACACATGGGACGAGCACTACCAGCAAGGTGCCATGGGAGAAGGCACCTTATGGGAGTCTATCAAGAATAATCAGCAGCTTTCAAACTTCGCAAGGGTCATTGAGGCAACAGGCTATCACAAGTCACTTTCTAGTAGTCAGGTGTTCACTGTCTTCGCCCCAACAAATGATGCCTTCACTGATGCTGATGCAAATGACATCATAAACAAGTATCAGGCTGAACTTGCCAAAGGTTTGAAAGGCGAGAAGAATGCTGCCATTAAGGAGTTTGTAATGAACCACATCGCCTTGTACAACTATTCCATTGCAAACGAGTCACCAGATACCACCATTCGCATGATGAACGGCAAGTATCTCGGACTCACCAACAGCACATTCTCTGGTAAGCCTTTTACAAGCACAAACACCATAACAGGCAATGGCGTTCTTTTCACCTTAGGAGAAAAAGCCGATTACATATACAATCTCTTTGAGTATGTGAAGAGTGATCCCGAGCTTGACAGCGTAAGCAACTTCCTCTATATGTCTGACCCATATCAGTTCCACAAGATAATATTCGATTCTGAGGCATCTGTTCCAGGTGAAATCATCAAAGGTCAGCAGCACTATCTCGACTCCGTAACTACCACGGAGAACGAGATCCTCTATAGTAGTAATAGGTTGTATGCACGTCTTGACAATGAAGACAGCTGTTATTATGCACTTATGCCAACAAATAAGGCATGGAAGGAGCAGTATGAAAAGAACGTGCCTTTGTTCCAATACGACAAACAGGTATTTGGACGTGACTCCCTTATGTACTTATATCCTCGTCTCAATATTCTCAGAGGAATGCAGTTCAACAAAACAAACAATCCACTACTCGGAACAACAGAAGCTATAGACTCTATCGTATCACCAATAGCAATATCCTATTCTGATAGGAGAAACACCTATGGTTCATACGACATACATCCTTATTTGTACTACAAACCGTATGCAAAGCCTGATGGAATTTTTACAGACATCAAAGGACAAAAGGTATGTAGTAATGGAGTTATATTGAAAACCGACAACTGGAAAATAAAGTACAGAGACGGTTTCAATCAGTTGATAATAAGGGATGTTGACGTCGCAATGGACTCCCTCGCAGGTGAAACACCAGATGCAAAGCCAAGCTGGATATACACATCGGTACAAACCGACAATCCATTCTACAATAAGCTGCATTATCATGATTATCAAACTCTTATCCCTGCAAACCTCAGGGATATGGGAGTACTGCTCAAAATACCTGATGTATTGTCAAACCAGAAATACGATATGTACGTTGTGACAGTACCAGCCACCGCAGGTAATACTCTGGCAACAGATACCCTCCCTACCCGATTCAGCGTGACTCTTTACTGGCATGATCTGGATGGAAAAGAAGTGTCAAAGGAAGTCAGCGACAAGGATGGTGGAGATATCAGCTATGACAGTTCAACAAGAAAGCAGACATTCCTTACCGACCCGACAAAAGTTCATGAGATTCATATCGGAACATTCGAGTTCCCTACATGCTCCTACGGACTTCAGGAACCACAGGTCAAGGCATTCATCAACATTAACGTAAGAAGCTCTGATGTAAATAAAGGTATCTACACGAAAACCCTGCGAATGGACTGCATTAAGTTGGTTCCACGTCTTTAAAAGGCAAAAGGAATTGATAATATTAACTTAGTAATTAACATAGCCGATCCCCCATTACCGAATCGGCTCCCTCCCTCGGGAGGGCGGGGGAAAGGGCTCTATTAATAGAATTTATGAAACGATATATATTATATGGACTTACAATGCTTATGGCATGTCCTCTGAGTGTCTCTGCTCAAGATGATGATACAGAAGATACAGAAGATGTGCCACAGGCGATTGTACGTAAGGTAAGGAAACCTCAGAAAAAATACGATACACGCATCGTGAGAGGAACCGTAGTGGATGCCGTTACAGGCAAGCCTCTCGCTGGTGCCATTGTCAAGGCGCAAGGCATAAAAGGGTATAGTGCCTTGACCGATGAGAATGGTAACTATGTTTTCTACGTACCACGGTTCACGTCTGCAATCTACGTATCAACACCAAGTTACAACTCAGTAGTCATCGGTCTTGCAGAGGGGGACACACAGCGTCCAGTCCGTCTCATCAGTTCTTCACTGAAATCTGAATATACAGAGGAGACCAATGTCATCAACGCTGCTTCGACAAGCGACTATAAGTATTCAAATGCCCTTAACATCAAGGAGGAGATTGAGAAACAGCTTGGTGCATACGCTTATACCACACAGCGCAGTGGTACTCCAGGTATCGGCTCTAACATTTTCATTCAGGGATTAAACTCCCTTAATTCCAACGCACAGCCACTCGTTGTGGTTGATGGCGTAATCATAGAACAGCAATATGGTCGTGAAATGCTTCATAGCGGTTTCGTTAACGACATTCTCACCAATATAAACCCTTCCGACATTGAGAGCGTATCCATTATCCGTAATGGAACAGCCCTTTATGGCGCACGTGGTGCTAATGGTGTTATCGAGATTAAGACACACCGCTCTGCAGGTCTTGCAACACGCATCACGGCAAGCATCTCTGCTGGGGTCACAACAGAGCCAAAGTATTATGATATGATGGGCGCAGAACAGTATCGCAACTACTCTTCTACCCTGTTGAAAACCGTCAATACCCCTCGTAACGATTTCAAGTTCCTAAATGCAGACGAGGAGTATTACTATTACCGCCAGTATCATAACAATACAGACTGGAAAAAGTACATATACCACTCTGCAGCAACACAGAACTATGGAATCAATGTAGAAGGTGGTGATGAAGTTGCGCAGTATAATCTATCCGTAGGTTATACCCTTGCCAACAGCACCATGAAATGCAATGACATGGCTCGATTTAACATACGCTTCAATACGGACATTCAGATTACAAATGAGCTTAGCGTAAGATTTGATGCCTCATTCTCAAATCTTACACGAGACATACGCGACGATGGAGCACCAATAACATACGATGAGGGTACACCAACCGCACCTTCATTCCTCGGATACGTCAAGGCTCCGTTCCTCAGTCCTTACTCATACGGTGCAGGCAAGATTTCCGACACATATCTTGATATCACCGATGAAACCTACCTCAACGAGGCACTCGCACGCTATTACAACTATAACTACCAGTTGGGAAACCCTGTAGCCTTCAACGAGTATGCAGAGGCTGAGAACAAAAACCACTTTGAGAATTCACTGCTCAACATCGCTGTTACTCCTAAATATCAGTTCAACGAGCACCTTTCACTCAGCGAGCACTTCTGCTATAACCTCGTGAACACAAATAACAAATACTATTTGCCAGTAAACGGTGTACCTGCATTCTATGTTGCAAGCGTATCTGCCTATCGTGAGAATCTTGTAAGTTCACTTGCAACAAAGCAGAACTCCGTACAGACTGACACTCGTCTGTCTTGGAATAACCGCTATGATGCTCACAACATTGCAGTATTCGGCGGTGTTCGCATTAATTCCGAGAACTACACTCGTAGTAAGCAACTTGGCTACAACACTGGTTCAGACAAGACGCCATTCATGAGTGAAAGACTTCTCAACAGACAAAGCACGGGTGTTGACGAATCTTGGACCAATCTAGACATGTACGTTCAGGGCAACTATGACTACCTCGGTCGCTATTTTGCACAGGTAAACCTCACTGCAAGCGGTTCTTCTCGCTTTGGTAAAGATGCTATTGGCGGTCTGAAGATGCTTGGCACAGTATGGGGGCTCTTCCCATCTATTCAGGGTTCATGGGTAATAACCAACGAGCCTTGGTTCACAAAAATACCTGGCATCGACTATCTGCGCCTTACTGCAGGATTCGACATGAGCGGTAATGATGACATCGACGTATTCGCAGCCAAATCATATTTCGCATCATCACTCTACCTGAACGAAATTGCGGGACTCACATACGCTGGCATTGGAAATACTGCCATCAAGTGGGAAACCACACGTAGGTTTAACGTTGGCTTTGAAGGAAACTTCCTCAACAACCACCTCTCTGTTGGCTTCAATTACTTCAAGTCATCAACCACAGGACTACTTGCACTTCAGGAACTCGGTTTCATCTCTGGTATAGAGCAGAACTGGGCTAACTGCGGTGAACTTGCAAACAATGGCTATGACGCTAACATTCGCGGAAAAATCATAGCAACAAAGGACTGGGGCTGGGAACTTGGCGCAAGTGTTGGTCATTATAAGAACAAGATTACAAGTCTTGGACTAAAAGACGGCAAGACATGGTACACCACAGACATCAACGGTGCCACCATCCTTACTCAGGAGGGCAGCGCAGCCAACCTGTTCTATGGTTATCGCACTAAGGGAGTGTTCTCTACCACCAAACAGGCACAGGATGCAGGTCTGTATGTCCTTGATGCCAACGGAGTAAAGAAGAACTATTTCGAGGCTGGTGACATGATATTTGACAATGTCTATTCTGCAGATAACGAGATCAATGAGAATGACCGAGTTGTCATCGGTGATCCTAATCCTGACATCTACGGAAATATCTTCACTTCTGTTTCATGGAAGAACCTCAGACTCGATGCTAACTTATCATATAGTCTTGGCAATGATGTATATAACTATATGCGTCAACAGTTGGAGTCTGGATCACGCTTTATGAATCAGACAACAGCCATGACACGACGCTGGATGGCAGAAGGTGATGTAACCGACATGCCAAAGGCAACATTCCAGGATCCAATGGAGAATTCACGTTTCTCTGACCGTTGGATTGAGGACGGCTCATACCTCAAGCTGAAAACTATTACCCTCAGCTATGACCTCCCTATCAACTCAACATACCTTCAGGGACTCCAGTTCTGGATTCAGGCAAACAATGTACTCACGCTCACAAAATATCTCGGTACAGATCCTGAGTTCTCAAGTACTCCATCCGTAATAGGTCAAGGCATCGACCTCGGCTATATTGGACAGAGCAGAAGCTTCATGGCTGGTATCAAGATTAATCTGTAAGGCCCCTCCCCCCCGCCCTCCCGAGGGAGGGGGCAGAAAGGCTGAAATTTATGGTTTTAAATTTGTAATTGATAATATTATGAATATTAAGAAATATAAGAAAAATCCTCTGACAGTATTACTGTCTATATTGCTCCCCCTCGGGGGACTGGGGGGGCTTTTAACCTCTTGCTCCGACTTCTTCGATCAGGATTCAACCTATATCGTTGATGCGAAGAAAGATCATCTCAACAATGCCACAGATACGATATACTCTCTCACCGGTATTCTGAACAAGGTTCAGGCTATTGCCGACCGCACTGTCCTTCTCGGAGAGGCACGCGGCGATCTTATGACAGTTACAGATGTGACACCAGCCGACCTTCGCGCTGTTGCCAACTTCACTATCGGTGATGACAATATGTATAATAATCCATTGGACTATTATGCTATCATAAACAACTGCAACTACTTCATTGCTAAGGCAGACTTAGAGTTGAAGAACAGCCGTAACCAGTTCATCTTCAAGAAAGAATATGCCGAGGTTAAGGCAATTCGTGCATGGACCTACCTTCAATTGGTTACAACCTATGGTCGTGTACCATTCGTCACAGAGCCGATAATGACAAAGGAGGAGTCAGAACGTTCATATCCAATGTATGACATTAAGCAGGTATGTAACTACTTCATCAACGAGGACAATCTTTCGGCACTCGTTGACGAGGAACTTCCCGAGGAATTGCCAAACTATGGTCCCATAAAAAGTCTCCCATCCAAGAACTTCCTTTTCCCTGTTCGCCTTGTGCTTGCAGACCTCTATCTTTGGTCCGAGAACTATTTCGAGGCAGCTAAATACTATCACGACTACCTCAACACCCGTAATGGAAGGAATTCTATCTATCCTACTACGAATTATGCCGCAGAATGGTATGATCTTGTGGAATGGAATTATACAGACCAAGAATTAACTTCAGATAAACTATGGTTAGAGTATTCATTCGGTTCAGAAGTAGAATTGAGCACTGCAATTGATAACGAATTGATTACAATGATTCCAATGGACTCTATCCCGTCAGAAGGACATTACAGTCAACTTCGTGACATTTTCAACACCAGTTCACAAAACAACTATCAAGCAAGTCTCGTACCTTCAAATAAAATTATCAATCTCTCCGAGAGTCAGGTTTACTGCTACAACGACCAAGGCGATGTAAAATATGCGCCAAAAAACTTTACGAATCACAGAAACGGAGATCTTCGTCTTTCACAGGCATGGGTTAATTATGGAAACCACGTCGTTGATGGCACAAGATACCCAAGGCAGATAATACAAAAACACTTAACAAAGCACGTCCACATCTATCGCCGTACACTTGTATATCTCCGATTGGCAGAAGCTCTTAACCGTGCAGGATATCCTCGTTATGCGTTCCAGATTCTATCTTCTGGTGTGAACACCGATGTCCTTCAAGACAGCATAATCCCACGCTACAGGGCTGATTCACTCAAGATTATGGATAACTTCAACTTCCCTGGTTCACGTTTCTCATCATCTCTAAGCAGTGGCTACATTGCCAACACTAACGCAAGTAGCAATATTAGCGTAAATACCATAGGTATCCATAGCCGTGGTTGTGGCTTTACTCCTGCAAACGAGTACTACCAGATGCCTTACAATCCTAATATCACAGATCCTGCCGAGCAGCTTGCATGGCAGCAGGACAAGGTTGAGGAGATGATTATCGACGAGGAAGCTCTTGAGTTCGCCTTTGAGGGATACCGCTTCTACGACCTTCTCCGTGTGGCTCTCCGCCGTAATGACCCTGCATGGCTTGAAAAAAAGATTCAAGGCAGAAACGGAAATGCTCCAAGCGGTGTCTCTGTTGACCTGAAAGACCAGAACAACTGGTTCCTGCGTTGGAAAGGCAGAATCGGCTTCTAGGACACAAGAATAAGGTTGGTGGAATAAGGAATATAGTTTAATACTAACAACCCTTAATCTTAAATCCTTATTCCTTAATCCAATAATATGACTATGAAAAAACAAGTGATTATATTAGCAACGATGTTGTCGGGATTCCCGGCAGCATCGTTTGCGCAAAATACCATCCACTCTTCTATGTGGGTGACAAGTGGCAAAAGCGATGCTATTGCAGTCCCATTCAAGGCTGATGCCGATATCAGCGAGTACCAAATACCACAAGAGCCTATCAAGTGGGGTATGGATGTGGCATGGGATAATGATGACAACGTAAGGCGCGGAACCAACTATATCGGCAAGGACGTGATGGCTACTGGACGTATCTCATTCCAGCCAAGCGACCTTGTGAATGAAAACGGAGAACTCTCTGTTGCACAACAGGCAGCTCTTCAGAAGCGCCTTGACCATATAGCTATCAGCGGTGTGCATAATGTCATCCTGAACTGTGACCATGAGGCTCTGAACAAGGATAACTACTATGGTAAGCCCGAAGAGTGGTACAAGGTCATCAAGGCATCCGTTCTCTATGCCAAGAAGAAAGGCTTTAATGTAATCACTATATCCCCATTCAACGAACCTGACTACGATGGATGGGGCGAAGGAACAAAGGATCATTTCAAGGCTATTGCCAAACTTATCTCCGAAGATCCAGACCTTGCAGGAATACGCATTTCCGCAGGTAACACCCTCAACTGCGATAAGGCTCTTGAGTGGTATAACTATATGTTGCCTTATGCCACCGAGGGTAATACCCATCAGCTTGCAGGTTCTTTCAAGAACTATGCTGATTTCTGGCAAAAAGTGAGGAATGACGGTAACTATGCCACAGCCGACGAGCTGCACAATGTAGGTGAAGCATTCATCGGTGCCCACTACGGAATGCAGTCTGGCGTATGGTGGGGATGGGACGGTGCTGCTCGCGGAGAATACTGTAAGGCTTCATATTATGGCAAGGAAATAGGCTATGCGGAGAATCGTGATGCATGGTCAGCAGCAACAGTATACAAGCGTAAAGACGGCCGTATGGATGCCTTCCTCGGAACATCCGAGCGTCAGGCAACAAAGTCATCATACGAGTTCATCTCAACCGACCGCCCTGTATTCTTCGACGGCTACGGCCCTACATACTCATACTCCGTAGAAATGCCTGGCGGAACAGGCTATCAGAAAGGTCAGACCAACGCAGAGCGAATGGTACTCATCCATAGCGGTGAGGATGCCCCACTCGACCCTATCAAGAATGGCACTTATGTCATCATGAACATGAATGCCAAGCTATGTCTCGGAACATACAATAGCAGCACGACAAATAACACTGGTATTGCTCTGAGGAAATATACCATCAATGCCACTACTCCAAACATCAATGATGCATACCAATGGAATCTTGAGATGGTACCTACCACAGGACAGGGCGACCTCGGATATTTCTGGCTCTTTTGGAAGAAGAATCCTTACATGCTCATGGATGTAAAGGACTGGAGCACTACAGCTGGCGCTTCAATCATCAACACACAAGGCGGTAAAGGAACTAACGAGCAATGGTTCCTTGAATATGCCGGAAATGATAGCTGGTACATCCGCTCACGTCATAGCGGTCTGTATCTTGAGGTTAAGAATGCAGAAACAGCAGTAAATAAATACATACAGCAGGCTGAATTTACAGGCAATCCAGAACAGAAATGGCGTTTCATGCCTGTAGAAGCAAAGCCGAAGCTCGAACTTGATGCCCCTATTGCCCCCAAGAATGTATCTGCGGAGGTTCAGAGCGGTTCTATCAAGCTTTCTTGGAATGCCAATTCAGAGGATGACATCTTAGGATATAACATTTTCCGCAAGACTGGCGACACCTATGACATGATAGGTCGCATGGTAGATGGTACGGAGTTTATCGATAACGATATCACTCCGGGCATGGACTATGTTTATAAGATAAAGGCTGTTGACAACTCACGCAATCAATCGGAAGCTTCTTCAGAGATAAGTATAACAGCCAATGCAGACAAAGCCCTCATAGCGCATTATGACTTCGAGGACAATACCAACGATGCAACCGTAAATATCCTTGATGCTGTTACCGCAGGCACAACATCATATAGTGCTCTGATGAAGAAAAGCGGAAAGAAGAGCCTCTACCTCAAGGGCAAAGACGCTTATCTTACCCTCCCTCCTTCTGTCGGCAATCTCTCAGAGATGACGATAGCAATGTGGGTGAACATCAACAACACCAGTAACTGGCAGCGCATCTTCGACTTCGGTAATGGCACAGACCAGTATTTCTTCCTTACCCCAAGCAATGGAAGTGAGATGCGCCTTGTACTCAAAAACGGAGGCGATGAGCAGATTCTCTCTACCACAAAGGCTACCACTGGTTGGCACTATATTGCCGTTACGCTTGCACCAGAGGTCGTTACGCTTTATGTTGACGGAAACGCTACCACCTCTACGTCAATCACCCTGCGCCCATCCGACTTCCACCCTAAGCGTAACTATATTGGTCGCAGTCAATATACCGCAGACCCATTCTTCGTCGGATATATCGACGACCTGCGCATCTATAACTATGCCCTCTCTGCCGATGAGGTTGAGACTATCAAAAACGGCGGTGAGATAACAGCCATCGCCCAACCCACATCAACCATCACCCCAAATGCTATTTATAGCATTCAGGGCGTTAAGATGAATAATGAGAATGTTCCATCGGGTATATATATCCAGAATGGAAAGAAGAGAATAAAGTAAAAACAGCCTCTCCCCTATGAAACGAATACTTTTATTGGCATTACTATCAAACATCCTTCCCTTTGGGAAGGCTTGGTTAGGCTCTATCTCAGCCCAGACCGATGCCACGCAATACATTAGCAACCCGTCATTCGAGACTGGCGGACTTTCAAAATGGAAGTCAAGCGGTCTTCAGGTACAGGGAAATTCTTCTTTCACGAAGAAGAATGGCAGCGTGTATGTAGAGAAATGGGTATCGAAGGGGAGTAATGTTGGTGATGCAAGCGTCTCACAGGTCATTAGTGACCTCCCATTGGGCAAATATACCCTCACGGTAGCAGCGCAAAACCTGAACGAGGCTTCCACTTCTGAGCAATGTTCTGGTGCATACATCTATGCTGGCGACCAGAAGACCGATGTCTTCACCCCGAATGATTACAGCGTGGATTTCTCATGCACCACAGGTGAGGTGGAGATTGGTTTCATAGCAAAAGGGGCTAAGGGAAACTGGCTCGCCATTGATAATTTCCGCCTTACGCTCATTGAGGCAGAATCTGCCGCAGTCATATTCTCAAAGCTATCAGAAAGCATCACAAAAGCCGAAGGTCTCGCCTCACAGGATATTGATGCAAAGGCTCTCACGCCTCTTCTCTCTGCCATTCAGACGGCAAAGACTATCACCGAGACTTCTGAGAGCATGGCTATGCAAAAGGCTCTCTTTGCCCTTAATTCCACCATTTCAAAGGCGGAATTTGCCCTTAACCTTGCAAACGCTACCCCTGGCGATGGACTTGAGCCGAAGGTAACAAAGACGAACACATACGTCCCTACGGGTGCTACACAGGCTCTTATGCGTGCCACGATGACAGGAACGAATATCCTTGAGCGTGGTGTATGCTGGAGTAAGGAACATAACCCTACGGTGCTCGATGACCGCACCACAGAGTATTGGACGCTCAACGGAAATATCTACCACATCACCAACCTTGAACCTGCCACCGTGTATTACCTCCGTCCTTACGTCATGAACAAGACATACACCGTGGCGTATGGCGAAGAGGTCAAGATTGTCACCCACCCGAAGGGTAACTGCACAGGCTCATGGGATAATGGTGCTCCAACGGCAGAGGCCAACGACCGTTGCCGCACCGCCATAAACCAGACCATAGAATATTTCAACGAGTGGACTGGCATCAAGGGCTTCACGCTCTCTGGTCACTATGGCGCAAGTACCCAGACAGCCGATTGCAGCTATGGCGGATGGATGCGCATCGGACCTAATTCAGGTAATCAGGCTATTGGTACGGTGCTCCACGAGACTGGTCACGGTGTGGGCGTAGGCACTTCCGACCGCTATGCTGACACCAACCTCCATAACTGGAAATGGTATGGTCGTGAGGCTAACAAGATGTACTCATTCCTTGAGAACAAGGAGGCAAATCCATACACCTCTGATTTCTGTATGGTGGGCGACGGCACTCACGCATGGGGTTCAAGCGCAACCTACGACTGGTTCGTTAACGGTGCAGACAAGGATAAACACCTCGAGCTTCAGTATGTCGGTGGATGCTGTCTGCTCTATGCGATGTTCATCGATGGCCTCTGCCCTACCACAGCCTACACAAACGGACTCGCTGGCTACACATTCAACTTTGATGAAACGAAGAAATACTATCTCATGTGCAAGAACTCTGCCAGCGGACTCGGTGAGGCTCTTCTCTATGCCAACGGCTCAAAGACCATAGCCCTGAAGGATATGCTTTCTGGTAACAACGGCATTCCTGACGAGGCTGCATGGACGCTGACCTACGAGCCAGAGACAGGTATGTATCTCTTCAAAAACGTGGCTAAGAACAAGTATCTCTCCAAGCGTAGCGGCTATATGCTCTATACCACCACAAAGCCTGCTGATACGGAGAAGTTCCAGCTCATGCCCGACCGTACCGATGTCACCATCACCACGGCTACAGATAACTTCACTACCCACGGCTATTGGATTACGGGTACTTCCACCCTTTCAGCCAATACCTCAAACTATACTTCCAACGCCTCATTCGTAACCTTCGACTTCTCCGATTCTGCCACCAAGCAGCAATGGATAATCCTTTCCGAGGACGAGATTGCGAAATATTGGCCTGCAACGACGGGGATCAGCCAACACCTATCACCCAACACCCAACACCCAAGCACCACCTACAATCTCAACGGTCAGCGCATCAATGGCAATGCTAAGGGATTAATCATCAAGAATGGCAAAAAGGTGGTGAACAATTAACTTTTTAGCAGCAAGCTGCTTTTAACTGACAATAATTACCAATCTTACCAATCTTTATCCATAAAAATATGACAAAAGAACAATGGATGCACATGTATCAAATTGTTGGAGCCGCACAAGAAGTATATAATGTTCTTGGACGGGGGATGGAAGAACCAATATATCAAGAAGCGATGGAAAAGGAACTTGATATTAGAGGTTTGAAATACCAAAGAGAAGTTGTATTGCATACTTGGTATAAAGGTATTCAGCTCAATAAAGTATATCAAGCTGATTTTGTATGTGAAGATGTAGTTGTTGAATTTAAGTCTGTCAATAGAATAACAGCAGATCACAGAGCACAACTATTCAATTATCTTCGTATAACGAAACAAGACAGAGGTATTTTGGTTAATTATGGAGAAGCAAACTTTCATTCCGAACGATATGCTTATGATGAACAAACCGATCGTTATGAACTTATCACCAAAGATAATCTTCATAAATTTGTAAAATAAAATTTATTGGAAAAAGATTGGTAAGATTGGTAATTATTGTCAGTTCAAGCACCAAAGGTGCGTCCTAATAAGATATAACTAAAAGTAAAGAATAATGAAGAAACTACTAATCATAATGATTATGGCAATGGGAGGAGGGATGGCCTTCGCCCAGCGCACCACGGATAAGCTCGACCGCGGCCTCATAGCCATGAAGGCAAGCTCTGGCGTGTATCTCAGTTGGCGAATACTCGGCTCTGAGTACTATGACGTTACCTATAACGTATATAAGGATGGTGCGCTCATAAAGTCAGGACTGAAAGTATCCAATTTCTCCGACACATCGGGCAGTCAGACAAGTACCTACACCGTTTCTGCCGTTGTACGTGGCAAGGAACAGACACAGAGCAAGGCGGCCTCCGTATGGAGCACAAGCTACAAGGAGATAAAGCTAAAGCATGAGGGAATACAATCAACCCTCATCCCTAATGATGCGTGCTGTGCCGACGTTGACGGCGACGGCGAACTCGAAATCCTGATGAAGTTCGATAACGATAGCGAGATTCAGCAGAGCTACCCAAAGCTCGGTCCTAAGATTGACGGCAAGGCTACAGGCGAATACTCCATCTTCGAGGTCTTGAAACAGGACGGCACACGCCTATGGTGGGTGAACTGCGGTCCTAACATGGGCGACTTCCAGAACAACGAGCAGAACATAATAGCCTACGACTGGGACGGTGACGGCAAGGCAGAGGCTGTGATGCGTGCTGCCGATGGTACAGTCATCCATTGTGCCGACGGCTCTACCTACACCGTTGGCGATGCCACGAAGAACTATCGTGCTGCCACAGGCGGTGGTGTGAACTGGTTCATGTACCAAGGTGCAGAATATCTTGTATATATGGACGGCGAGACAGGTAAGCCGTACCAATGCATCACCTACCCTCTTGCACGATTCGAGACTGGTGAAAGCACTCTCGAAAAAGCATGGGGCAAGGAGGACGGCGGTCACCGCTGCTCAAAGTTCTTCTTTGGTGCTCCCTATCTCGATGGACGAAAGCCCAGCATCTTCCTCGCACGTGGTATCTACACCCGTCATAAGATGATTGCCTACGATGTTGATCCTGCCACTCACGAACTGAAAGTGCGCTGGAAATGGTATAACAACACCGACGGTGTGTGGAAGGGACAGGGCTACCATAACTATATCATTGCCGATGTTGACTGGGACGGACGTGATGAGATTGTCTTTGGCTCAATGGTTATCGACGATAACGGTAAGGGACTCTCAACCACAGGTCTCGGACACGGTGATGCCATGCATTGTGGCGACTTCAACCCATACGTTCACGGACAGGAAGTCTTTGCCTGCAACGAGGAAGCGCAAGGCTACAACTATCGTGATGCCACAACAAGCAAAATATACAAGTGCGAACTGCACGTGGGCAAGGACGTGGGACGCTCAATGATGGGTAATTTCTCCGATAGCTACCCTGGCAGCATCGGCGTGGCATGGGGTAATCCTGTAAGTAGCGTGAAGAATGATTATGTCAATGGAATCGTCAACGAAGGCATCAATTCCAACTTCCGCATCTACTGGGACGGCGACTTGTGCTCTGAGACATTCAACGGTCTTAAAGACCATGATTCAGAGGGTGTTATTGCGAGGTACGGCAGTTGGGCGCCTATCTACACCTGTGCCGGCTCTCTCACCAATAACTACACCAAGTGTACGCCTTGCTATCAGGGCGATATCCTCGGCGACTGGCGTGAGGAAATCATCATGCGAACAGCCGACAATAACATCCGCATCTACTCCACCCCTACCCCAACCACATATCGCAACTACACGCTGTGGCACGACCACCAGTACCGTAACGCTATGGCTTGGCAGATGTGCGGCTACAACCAGCCTCCTCACACCAGCTATTTCCTCGGAAAGCTAGAGAACATCACCATCGCCCCTCCACCGCTTATGATGGAAGGTCGTGAGGAAGTAAGCAACGGCGGCACTATCAATTCCGCACTCAATGATAAGCACGTCATCGTGTGCGAGACCGATAACTCTGAGGTTACGATAGAAAGCGGCGCAAGCCCATACATCCTCACCTTCAACGTTCCTACATGGGTGCAAGGCAATGGCGCAAGCGAATGTACGGCTACAAGTCCGAAGATAACCTACACCACCTACACCTGCAACGTGAAGGGTGGCGGTATCTCAGGCAATGCCCGCCTCATAAAGCAGGGCGACGGCATCCTCACGCTCCCGAAGACAGATTTCACCCATAAGGGCGAGACCAACATCTGGGCTGGAGTACTCAATTTCGACGGCACTATGAAGAAGTCGCCATTGTGGCTCAACCGCTTTGCCGAACTCAACTCCAACGGCGGTGAGTTCATGAGCATAAAGGCCGACTACGCATCCGTTATCCGTCCGGGAGGCGCTGATGCGAAGGGCGACCTCACAACCGACTCCCTCACCCTCGGCTTCGGCTCACGCATCATCCTCGACCTCTATTCCAACGACCTCACAGCCGACCGTATCAATCTCGACAAGTATCTTGAGATAGAGACCAAGACCTCAAGCGCATGGGTAGAGGGCGGACCAGAGTATCTATGCCCTGTCATCGAACTCGTAGGACACATGCCTGTGGGCGAGTCTGAGATGAACCCTGGCAAGTACGTCATCGGTACTGCTCCTGCTGAACTTAAGGGCAAGATTGAAGACATCCGCATAGAGGGGCTCAACGCCACGAAGAAGAAACTCTACATAGAGGATGGCAAACTGATTATCGAAATCATCGGACTCCGCGATGCAAGCTCCATCACATGGGTAGGCGACAAGAGCTCTTCATGGAATCTTGCCGATGCCCAGAACTTCACGTTCAACAACGGTCAGACCGCCGAGTCAACCGTCTTCGTATCAGGCGATAAGGTATTCTTCAACGACGATGCGGTCAATAAGACTGTCAACGTGCGCGAGGACATCATGCCCGACACTATCACCGTCAATGCCTCATCCGACTACACCTTCACAGGTGCAGGTGCCATCAGCGGCACGGCTTCATTCGTGAAGGAAGGCAGCGGCACGGTCACCATGTCGGGCGAGAACTCATACACAGGCGGCAACTACCTCAAGGGCGGTGTTACGAAGGTCAGCCTATTGTCAAATCTGTATTCTGAATACGGAAACCTCGGCGGCATCACCAAACTCGGCTCACAGTTCACTATGGAGAACGGAGCAGAGCTCCAGACCACCGCAGCCGTTGAGATGGGTTCACACATGACTATGATTGGCGAAGAGGGTGGCGTTATCAACAATGCCTCCGACTTCAAGATGGACAAGTCGTTCATGGGTACTCTCCTCACCAAGCGTGGAAACGGATGCCTCTACCTCAATGCCACTAACTCGGTATCAAAGATAATCATGAAGGCTGGTTCGATAGCACTTTCTGCAAGTTCTCAGCCAAAGACGATAGAGCTTCAGGGCGGCACTCTCTATGACGATGCCCAGAACACGAGCCACGCCATCATCGTACCGAAGGGCAAGTCTGCTTCATGGCAGCTCACAGGCGTTTATTACACAGCCTACTCCAATAAGCTGACTGGCGAGGGCACACTCACCATCGTGCCTCGCAACACCGTTTCCCGCGTCCGCATCACAGGCGACTGGAGAGCCTTCACAGGCACCATACGCCACACCACCAAGTCTATCTGGCTGCCTTTCGATAACTCCACAGGTCTGCCTAACGCAACGCTCGACCTCGCCGACGGATGTACTGCCACCAACGTGTGCAAGACATTCACCATCGGACGTCTCACAGGCAAGGGCTCTCTCGCACATCCTATCTCCAACTTCCAGAGCCAGGGCACACCTTCAGGCTCTAACACATGGAAGGTGGGCAATAGCTTGGAGGACGGCGACTTCACCTTCGAGGGAGCTATCACCGACGGCGGTGGCTCAAACAAGGCACACTTTGAGAAGATAGGCTCATGCACTATGACCGTCAAGGGCGGCTGGAGCAATAGCGGAACGGTGAAGATAAGCGAAGGCACGGTGAAGCTCTCAGGCAGCGGTCTGTCACTCGGCACAGGTGCGCTCACCGTGGCAGAAGGTGCTACCCTCACAGGCTCGTCATCCTCTGCCCTTAAGAACTCAAGCGTCACCATCAACGGCATCATCAAGCCATTCGTAACCGAGACAACGGCACTCGGCAAGCTTGTGTTCAACAATCAGGATGTCAGCATATCATCAACAGGTAAGCTGAGCCTCAACATAGCCAAGGCTTCCACAGGAGCAACAATCATGAGCGGTGACAACATCAGGAGCATCGGTACGCTGACCATCAACGGCACTATCGCCCTGAGATTTCTCGACTACATCCCAGCCGTTGGCGATGAGCTACGCCTATGGACTGGTGTCAAGTCATTCGCAGGTACACCTACCATCACTTGCGAGGGTGCCAATGTAACCTTCGACACCACGCGCCTTTCAGAGGGCATCCTCGTTGTCAAGACAGTAGATACTACTGGCATCATCACCCCATCCATTGCCGACGGTTCAGATTCAAACAAGATATACACTCTCGACGGCAAGTACGTTGGTACAGACATCACCCATCTGCCAAAGGGCATCTACCTTCGTAATAACAAGAAGGTGACGGTGAAGTAAAAAACTCAGCCCTCGTTACAGCATTGTAGCGAGGGCTGAATATATTATACGATGTTCAAGCGAAAAGCCATTTTTATTTTAGGTGTACGCTAAAATTATGAAATAATCAAGTAAATGTTTGGTGAAATGGGAAAGAATCACTATTTTTGCACACAGAACATCAAAATCTGAAAAATATGGATAAACCAAATAATCAGGAACTCTGTGACATTAAGAACCACATAGCTGAGTCTTTCTCAAACAAAGCCCTTGATGCTATGGATAAACTATGCGAGGATGGGACTTTAAGTAACGAGACCATTCAGTCATGGCAATCAGAACACATGCGCACCCCATACAATTATTAATGTCTTGGAAAACAAATTGCTATACCTGAACAATGTCATATAAAAACTAAACCCCGAAGTTTGAATATTGCTACTCAGGGACTTCAGGGGATTCCGTTGCAAAGATATGCATAATTATTGAATTCTCCAAATAATTTGACAAATCTTTTGAAAATCAGTTTTATGGAAAGCCAAAACAGTAATAGTGAAAGTAACAGAAGCCTTGAACTTTGTAGAAGAGTAGTTACCACAGACTCGCTCATACGTGAAGCAAAGGAGATCTATGGCGACTGCTATGACTATAGCAAGGTAGACTATAAGAATCGTGATCATCGTGTAGTGGTAACGTGTCCTGTTCATGGCGATTTCCAAGTTTTTGCCCGTGAACATCTTGATGGCAAAGGATGTCCCAAGTGTGAGAAAGGAGACAAGTTTATAGCTAAACTAAAGGATAAGTTTGGTAATAAATTTGGCTTAGGAAAGTTCGTATATGTAAGTTCGACTTCACCCGTTACTTTGATATGCCCCACACATGGAACCTTTTTGAGATTACCAAATCAAATTTTGTCTTCTAATTGTGGATGTCCTGAATGTGGAAAGGAACTTTTACATCAAGTTTATCTTGAGAAAAAAGAAAGAAAAATACAAGAAAAACTTGAGATAGAAAGAAAAAAGAAAGAAGAAATAGAGAATGCTTGGGCAAAAAGAATTCAAAGCATCCAATCGGGAGAAGGATATGATGGGGAAGCATGGTACAAGGATTTCTTTGGATATGACTTTACAAACCTTCAAATGGAAAACGGACAACCTATATATGGCCAGTCATACTATGTAGAATCGAACAAATCACATTACCCATTTAATCATATTGAGGTTAAAGCAAAAGATGGCTCTCTCTTCAAAGCAAATTTCTCAATATGTTGTGAAGACCCCAAAGATCATTTACTTGATGAAGTTCTTTTAGTATGCGAGAATGTTTGCACTAAAGGTAAAATGTTCTTATTGGAAGATATAAAAGCCAAATACGAATATAAAAAAGAAGATTTTTCTTTTTTTAGCGATTTGAGTGAGGAATACGTTGTAGATGGGTATAAAGTTCATATTGAAAGGAGATGGCGATCTGTGCATATTACGATTCGAAGAGTAGGTGCAAAAAGAAGTTTTTCATATAGAACACCTATTCCCGAAAAAAATCTTCCCAAGTCCTTTGTAGGGATAGACTTCGAAACGCTTTATCCCCAACGTGTATCTGCATGTGCTGTGGGTATGGTTAAGTATATAGATGGTGAAATCGTTGATAGATTCTACACTCTCATTCGTCCGCCATTCGATTATCCCGGAAAATGTGGCAATATCCTGACATGGATTCATGGATTGACAGAAGATATGGTGAAAGACGCGAGAACATTTGAGGAAGTTTTGCCTGAAATGGAAAACTTTGTTGAGGGTTTGCCTCTTGTTGCACATAATGCCTGCGTTGAAAGAGCTTGTATAAGAGATGCAAGTGCATTCTATGGTGTGGAGACAAAACTTGATTACGAAAATATGTTCGATACTCTAACGCTATCACGACAAGCAGAAGCAAAGCTCAGCATTTATGAGGAAGGACCAGGAACTCATCAACTTGATACAGTTTGCAAGAGGTTTGGAATCTCGGGCAATAATCACCACAATGCTTTGGCTGATGCAGAAATGTGTGGCAATCTGATGGTGCTGTTCCAAAAGATCATAAGTGAGGGGGAGACTGTTGAGGTCGCTGAAACACCTACGACACCAAGGCAGAAGTTTAATCCTGAGGATAAAATTCAACGTAAAGACTTGGAAAATATATGCGACAATCCTTTTAAGAATCAAGTTGTTGTGTTGACTGGTTTTGCAAAAGCAGATAGTCAAGAATACGCGCATAAGTTAAATGAACTTGGCGCCATTATAAAAGATAGCGTAAATAAAAAAACGAATATCCTCATTACAGGTTACAATGCAGGTCCATCAAAGATGCAGAAAGCTCAAGAGTTGGGTGTTCGAATTATATCAGAAGATGAATACAAAGAAATAATTAAACAGTTATGATACAGCAAGACATATTTGGCAACAATGCCATTATCCAGAATAATCCTTTGACCGACCGTCGTGTTGGATTCATAGGCAAGTTCAAGAACCGTGCAGCTCTTGTAAGAAAAGTGAAAGAGTTGGGGGCATCCCCAAAAAGTAAAGAAGGTCTAACTCGCGACACTCAAATCCTTGTCATTGGTAATGAACCAAAACAAGATGTCTTGAATCGCCTGCTATGCTATGAACATGACGGATGGAAGCCCTTAAAGATAAACGAAGTAGAACTGGAGGATATTTTCAAGGGGCATAATAATGGATATGAAACGCCATCTGTTCCGACAAAGCAGATAAGCATAGACATGTCATATTATAATTGGGTGCCACCTGTCTTTTCTAATGATGAAGAAGATGATGATGAAGGTACAGGAGTTCGTTGTTCATCTCCACTTGTTTATGGTGATGGCAATCCTATTTATGGTCTGGAAATATATGTTCCAAACAGAACAAATAAGGATATGAGTGTACTTAGGCAAATTATTGGCAACTTTGGAGGGTATGCAAATACAGAGTACTTTAACGAGACCAATGTAGTAATGTTGAGCGAGGAGACCTTGCGACTACTGGAACAGGGAATCAAGGACGATGTAATAACCAATATTGAGAAACAATATAATGAGAGTTCTACCAAGTTTTTCAACATCCAGTTTACAAGTGAGCCTGATTTCATTTGCTGGGTAAAGAAAAGATTAGAGAAGTACCCTGATGAAAGTACAAAGGCATTGGTGGACAAATATACTCTCAGCAGATAAAAAACAAAACGCATTTCATATTCGATTATAAAGAAAAATAACTTCAAACTTTGATAGGTTATATTTTAGCAAATGTAATCTTCTGTATTTTAAAACAAGGATTATTCAATTCCAATGCAAGTCCAATATAACTCCCTTGTAAGTCCTATGTAAGTCCCATTTTCCTCCCATTCATAGGAACGGACTTGCAACGGACTTGAAGCGAAGGAAGAGCGGACCTACAACGGAGGCAGAACGAAGGCATAGCGAAGGCAAAACAATCAGGTGTAATACTCTTGAAAAGAAAAAAACAAAAAGTTTTTAGAGAGGGTATTACACCTTTTGATGTTATGTGCAACATTTTTATTGATTATCAGCACGTTATCTTTGGTGTAATACTTTCGGGAGTATTACACCAAGAAGAACAAACTGACATTCAATTATTTAACACACTCAAATCATCAAAGATGTAATACTCAGCCTTAAAAACTTTTAGAAAAAAAGTATTACACCAACTATTACACCAAGAAAAGGCTCACGCCTATTGCTTGGAAAGTAAATTATTTTCAGTAAATTAAAAAAATTAATGCGGAATTAATGTGTAGTTCGTGGGAATTAATGTTCACAGAGTGAAAACATATAATGCTCATTAATACCACATTAATCTCGCATTAATTCTTGTTTTCAGCGTTCTGAAAAATATTAATGTCAGAATTAACGTCTTAATTTGTGTCCTAATTAATGTTTCACCGTAAGGTATTTTTATAACACATTAATTTGGACGTTAATTAGGACATTAATTGAAACATTAATATTTCAACCGTACAGGTTGAACTTTTTCCCTTCTTTTTTCCTTTTTTTTTCGCTTTTCTCTATTTTTTTCTGCCCTTCATGCTTTTCTTTCCTCTTTTTTTTATATTTTTGCAAAGGAAATCAATAGGTTAGGAGGTTGTAAGGTCTTAAGCAATTGAGAATTGAGAATTGAAAATTAATTTTTTAATCTCTTAATATCTTAATTTCAAAAGCAAGTCCGACCTGAAAACCATAGAACCAGAAAACCCTTAAAACGGCTCTCCGACCTGAAAACCTTATAACCTATAAACCTAAAGGCCTCAAAAAAACTAAATGAAAAAACAACTGCTAACCATCGCTATGGCATTGAGCATCGTCCCTGCCACAGCACAGGAGAAAGTTTCGTTTCTCTTCACGTATTTTACAGGAAACGCTCCCGAACAGGAGCAGATTTGCTATGCCCTGAGTGACGACGGCTATAACTATACGCTGCTGAACCAGGGATTGCCTGTCATTAAGTCGGACTCCATTGCCTATACGCAATGTGTGCGTGACCCGCATATCCTTCGCGGCGAAGACGGCAAGACGTTCTATATGGTGGTGACGGACATGAAGTCAAGCCTCGGATGGGCAAGTAACCGTGGTATCGTGCTGATGAAGTCAACCGACTTGATCCATTGGACGCACTCTGCCATCAACTTCCCTACGAAGTATCCGAAGCTGTGGAAGAACGTGACGCGCGTGTGGGCTCCTGAGACTATCTACGACCATAAGACGGGTAAGTACATGGTGTTCTACTCGCTGCTGACGAACGACGGCAAGTGCAACTACGACAAGATTTTCTATTCATACGTGAACAAGGACTTCACCGACCTTGAGGGCGAGCCTGTATATATGTTCGATAGCGGTTCGGCTACCATCGACGGCGACATAGTGTATAACGATGCCGACCAACTCTATCACCTTTTCTATAAGAGTGAGGCTCACGGCGGTATCTTCCAGGCAACGGCAAAGCAACTGACCGCTGAGCCGGGCAAGCCTAATGGCTCTCAATGGACGAAGATTGACGGTCATGTGGAGGTGTGCAAGAAGGCCGTGGAGGGCGTTGGCGTGTGCAAGAGCCTCGATGGAAAGTCGTGGGTGGTGATGTACGACTGCTATGGTGCAGGGCATTATCAGTTCTGTAAGTCTGCCGACCTGAAGACCTTCGAGTGGGTGGCTGATACGAAGACGCACGGGCAGTTCACACCTCGCCACGGAACTATCATGCCTATCACTCAGGAAGAGAAAGACCGTCTCATTGCAAAGTGGGGTGCAGGGAAGAACCCTATCCTACCCGATTTCCACGCTGATCCAGAGGTGCTCTACTCTAACCTCACGAAGAAATACTACATCTATTCCACCACCGACGGAACTCCTGGCTGGGGCGGCTATGACTTCAACGTGTTCTCGTGCGAGGCAGATGCGAAGAATCCGGGCAAGGACTTGTGCAACCCTGCATCGTGGAAGGATGAGGGTAAGATGCTGAACGTGAAGGGTGATCAGGTGGCTTGGGCTAACGGAAACGCTTGGGCACCATGTATCATTGAGCGTAAGCAGAAGGATGGATATAAGTATTATTTCTATTTCTCGGCTCATAACCCAAAGAGCAACCGCAAGGAGATAGGATGTGCGGTAAGCGACAGTCCAACAGGTCCGTTTGTGGATTGCGGGCATCCAGTCATCACGGATGCAGACCGTCCTGCGGATGCAAAGGGAGGTCAGGCTATTGATGTGGATGTGTTCTACGACCAAGCCACGAAGAAGTATTACCTCTACTGGGGCAATGGCTTCATGGCTGGTGCGGAGCTTAACGACGATATGACGAGCATAAAGCAGGAGACAAAGGTGAACCTCACTCCGAAGGGCGGCACGCTGAAGGACTACGCCTATCGTGAGGGTGCTTACGTCTTCAAGCGCAAGGGCACGTATTATTTCCTCTGGTCGGTTGACGACACAGGTGCAGACAACTATCACGTTGCCTACGGCACGTCGAAGTCGCCCCTCGGTCCAATCACGGTGGCAGAAGAGCCTATCGTGATACAGCAGGACCCTTCGCAGGAAATCTACGGCACGGCGCATAACTCCGTACTTCAGATTCCAGGCAAGGATGAGTGGTATATCGTTTATCACCGCATCAACCCTAACTTCCGCGAGCGTCAGCTTTCACCGGGCACCCATCGTCAGGTGTGCATCGACAGGATGACGTTTGACAAGGCAGGGAAGATCATCCCCGTAAAGCCAACCAGATAAGGCGTCTCCCACCGCCCATAAAGGGAGGGGAGTAGTTAGTAACGAACCCTAAAAACAAATATAAACGCGAAGACGCAAAGACACAGAGTTATTTTATAAAACTTCGCGTCTCTGCGACTTTGCGTTTTAATAAAGAAAATAGAATTATGCGTAAAAAACTATCAAATAATAATATCTCTCCCAAGAGCGGAAAGAGGTATCTACTCCCCTCCATTTATGGGAGGGGTTTGGGGGTGGGTCTTTTGCTCTTATCCCTCTTCACGATGTCTCAGGCTGAAGGCCGTAATACCGTAACCACCGTCTCTCAGGTTTCGCAGAGCGTCACCCTGACAGATAACGTGGACTACGTCATCACGGATGCAACGCCGTTCACCACGGCGGGTAGCGTGAACATACAGAACACCGACCATGCGGTAGTCATCATAAAGAGCATAAAGCCGAGTAAGGTGATTTCCTCATGGCTGAAGACACACGTTTTCATCAACGGAGATCAGGCTATAAACGGCACTAACTGTCAGGTGAAGATGTATGCAAGCGGTGCTATCATCATGCCATACGCAAAGAACATAAAGCCGCTTACAGTATATTCAGAGCAGGACTTCAAGGGCGAGTCGTGCAATGACTTCGGACTTGAGAACAGCGACGGATATATGAACACGCTGACGGATGCGAAGCTCAACAATAAGATTCGCTCCTTCAAACTGAAGCGCGGATATATGGTCACGTTCTCCACCCGAAAGGAAGGACGCGGATATAGCCGTTGCTTCATAGCCGACAAGGAAGATCTCGAAATAAGCACCCTGCCTGCCATTCTCGACCAGAAAATAAGCTCTTACCGCGTATTCGTGTGGCAGAATGCGAAGAAGGCTGGTCTGGCAAGCGATACTCGCAAGGAAGCTAACGCAGCCGTGAACTCCTCTTGGTGCTATACTTGGGGCTTGGGCGAGAATATGCTCCCTGACTTCGAGTGCGTGCCAAACCATATCAAGGAAGACTGGCCAACATCGAGGGAATGTGGTCGTGTGACTTATTCCTGCCACATGAAGACCAATAACGAGCCTGGCAACTCAGCCGACGATACCCCACAGGATGTGGCTACCGTGCTTGCCAACTGGGAGAACCTGATGCGCACGGGTATGCGCCTTTGCTCAGAGTCTTCACACGACGGAAGCATGGGGCATCTAAAGGCGTTCATCGATTCTATCGACGCACGCGGATGGCGATGCGACCTCCTCGACCTGCATTGCTATTGGCCTACAGATAAGTTCAATAACCTCGACTGGTACAGCAGCCATTACGGCAACGGTCGTCCTATCTGGATTTCAGAATGGGTTTGGGGTGCAAGCTGGAGTAATAACGGTGCGTTTGCTGTAAGCAACCGCGATGACTACAAGGGCAACTGGCAGAACAACTATAACGGCACGAAGCCTATTCTCGAAGTGCTCAACGCCAATTCAAAGGTGGAGCGTTACGCTTTCTGGAACTCAGAGGCTAACTGTTCAAAGATATACCTCGACGGTCAGCTTTCCACCCTCGGAGAATACTATGCAACGATGGGCGATGACCTCGGATATAACCCAGCCAATGAGTACATTCCGAAGAATCCTCCGATGAAGGCACCGCGCAATCTGAAGGCTTCATTTGATAAGGCGACGAAGAAGGTCACCCTGCAATGGCATGAGGTGAACGGTGAGTATAATCAGGCGATGGACATCATGGTCAAGACTCCTGGTAGCGTGGTATTCACAAAACTGCAAACCGTTGATCTTCAGGAAGAAGAGGCAGACTATAGCGTAACCGTTGACGGCATCGCAGGCAATGTGTATAAGATTCGTGTTACCGACCTCAACAAGACGGCTCTCTACACCAACGAGGCTACTGCCGTAAACGAGAAACAGGAGTACGGCGATGAGGTTTCGGTAGTGAACGGCTCGGACGTTAAGACCATGTATCTCGGTGGAAATATGCTGATAAACGGTGATTTCGAGCTAGGGACAACCGACTGGACTAATGGTAAAGGCGAGGCTATTACCGCACCTTATTTCCAGATTGTTCCAGAGGCAGGAATCAATAACTCAGCCTTCTTGCAATGTTACGGCAACGGCTCTTCAAACGCTGATGCCATGGCTATACGCAAGGTTATCGACATAGAGGAGAACACCTCATATTACGTGGGTGCTGCGGGATGTTATAACAATCCGGATAAGCAGCAGATTAGCGTTTCGACAAGCAACACCGCCCCTGGCACTCTGGCGAGGGTGAAGTTCCCGAACGTGACGGAATGGGCAAAGCTCGCAACATCGTTCACCACCACCACGCAGAAATATCTCTGGATAACCCTATTCGAGCTTGGCGGTAAGGCGCAGTTTGATGATTTCAAGGTGTGCAAGCTCTTCGATACCCAAGAGGAGGCTATGGCTGATGCCCTCGCTTGGGAGAAGAAACGTGCGGAGGCATTCAAGACTTTCAACACAAAATACAACGACCTCAACGAGGAGATTGACGGTCTTTTGGCAAGCAATGCCACAGCCAACGAGATTGAGAACGCTATCATCGCGGCTCTTCAGACCATCAAGACGCGCAATACCGATGCGGCATACGAGGCTATCAGAAGTGATGCGGAACGTGCCATTCCAGAGGGCTTGGAGTATGTGTATAACACCACGGCAATAAAGGATGGTGACTTCGGAAGCACTTATTCCTGGACTACCAAGTGCGGCACCTACAAGAACGGTGATCAGCGCACAGCCACACACGACGGTAAGAAGTGCTGGAATGCGTGGTGGAATATCTCTGCCACAGGCAACGAGGCTCAGACAATGGAGGTGAAGCAGACAGTTACATATAATTCATCGGATGCCACCACCCTACTCTCCCACGGACTCTATGCTCTTGAGTGCAAGGCTCTTACGGAACATCTTTGCGAGACCGACCAACATGCATATCTCACTAATAATGAGACAAATGAGACGCTCGTATCGGTGAACCTCCCAATAGGTAAGCTCGACCTTCCATGCTTCGAGGATAAATGGACTACCCTCGCTACATCTTATATGTATGTCAATGAAAGAGGCAGTATCACCGTAGGCTTCACAGGCTCAAAGAAGGGCGCGAAAGACGGCCAATGGATGGAGTACGGCAAAGGTTCGGGTAAGGGCGACAACCGCGAGGGCTGGTGGAGCGCAACCGATTTCCGTCTGCGTTTCATCCCTGTCTATCAGACCGCTACCGACGCATCGGGTTGGGCAACTATCTGTCTGCCTTATTCATTCATCATTCCTGACGGAGTGAAGCTCTATCAGTTCGTCGGCATCAGTAAGGACGGCACAAAGATTTGCCTTGAGGAAGTAACCGAACCAAAGGCTGGCACCCCATACGTTTTCCATAGCAACACCACCGCTACCCTATCCTTCTACGAAATAGGTAAGGCGGCTTCATCAGCCGAGACTAACGCCAACGGTCTGCGTGGTAACTTCGCAGTATCTGGAGCAAGCAGATACCCTCTCAACAGTTTCGTGCTCCAGAATGGCGTATGGAACAAGGTTACAGAGCGTTTCGCCCAGGCAAACTTCGCCGCCTTCATCTACAAGACAACACAGTTGCCAGTAGTAAATGAATGGAGCGGCACTACCCTCCCACTCTCTGAGGCTGTGGAAACAGGCATCAGCTCACTAACCTCTAACCACTCAACTCTAACCACTACCCCAACATACGACCTCTCAGGCCGCAGGGTAAATGAGAATCAGAAGGGAGTGGTGATAAAGGAAGGGAAGAAGCAGACAAGCAAATGAATATTTAAATGAACTTCATACTAAATAAAAAACTCCTCCTTGGGGGATTGGTGGGGCTCTTTCTCCTCCTCATATCCTTACCCCTAATGGCTCAGAGAAATTCCGCTCCAGAAGAAAGCGGGAAGAACGTTTCCCGCGAGGTCACTATTGATACTTCCGACCGTTTACAAACCATAGAGGGCTGGGGGGTATCACTATGCTGGTGGGCACACATGTGCGGCAAATGGGAAGAGAGCAAGATTGATTCTCTCGTTGACTGGCTCGTCTCTCCCGACGGGCTCAACTATAACATCTTCCGCTATAACATAGGTGGCGGTGATGACCCGCAAAACCGTAACTGTGACCTTCATCACATGGCGCGTGGCAAAGGCATACGTGCAGAGATGCCAGGCTTCAAGCACTATCCCACAGATACCGCATACGATTGGCAAGCAGACTCTGCACAGATTAAGATCATGCTCAAGATTCGTGAACGTCGTCCTGATGCCATTTTCGAGGCTTTCAGCAACTCCGCTCCTTGGTATATGACCGTTTCCGGCTGCGTAGGAGGTCATAAGGACAAGAATAAGGATAACCTCCGTCCCGACTGTTACGAGGCCTTTGCCGACTATCTCATAGATGTCTGCAAGCATTTTAAGGATGCCTACGGACTGGAATTCCGCACCCTTGAACCTTTCAACGAACCACTAACCGACTACTGGTATCAGAATGGTTCACAGGAAGGTTGCCATTTCGATACTTCCTCACAGATTGCCTTCATCAAGGTTCTGTATCCGAAACTGAAGGCAAGCGGTCTCAACACCGTTATCTCAGCCTCTGACGAGACCTGTCTCCCACACTCTCTCACCGCCCTCAAGGCATACTCTGAGGCTGGTATCATGCCAATGATAGGACAATGGAACACCCACACCTACTACGGCAGTAATGAAGAGAAAGCCGCACTTCGTGATAGTATTCTCTCTCTAAACACTAACCTCTCAACACTAAACTCTAAACTAATCCTCTGGCAAAGCGAGACTGGCGATGGTGGTCGTGGCATCAAGGGTAATCTGAAGATGCTGCAACGCCTGTTTGATGATATGCGATACCTTCAGCCTGCTGCATGGCTCGACTGGCAGTATTATGGTGAGCACGACACACAATGGTGCCACGTAACGGGAGATTTCAAATCCCAGACAATGCATCGCCATAGCAACTACTATGTCCGTCAGCATGTCACTAAACACATTAAGAAAGGGTACACCATTCTCAACGTGGATGACCGCCAAACCCTCGCCGCTATTTCTCCTAATGGCTCAGAAATCGTCATTGTAGCCCTCAACAACTCTCGTGACACAGTCACAATCACCTATCACCTTCCAACCAGCAAACGTACCATAACTTTGAAGCCTTGGTCTGTAGAAACATTTAATGTAATACCCCTCTATCGATAATCAAAACACACGGACGCATACCATTTAATGCGCCCGTGTGCTCTTTTTAATCACTAAACTCTAATCTCTAAACACGAAACTCTAAACACTAAACTCTAAACACTAACCTCATAACGCACTCATAACGAATGCGTAGTGATATGGTTTGTTACCGTCTATTGTATATTGCGGAAGGGTACGCTGCCCCCATGTGTCAATACCGCCTACACCATGGATGTTCAAGTCTATATTAAGGTTCACGAAACGGCCACGCTGTATCTCATGCGGATGCTGGGCTGGTTCAAGGTCTTCCTCGCCATAGTCCCATGCGCGGATGCAGAGAGGCTGACAACCATCAATACGGAGGCTCTTCTTTCCATTACTGATATTGAACCAACGCACATCAGTACGACAGCCGTTGTCCTGCGGATGTATATACTCGGTCTCAAACTGACTGAGCGGCATCTCATATCGTCCGATAAAGGCACTACGCTTACGGTCTGGGTAGTTCTCCCACGGACCGCGACCATGATATGCAATATTTGCATAGTTGCTTGGAATACGCATACGCATACCAAACTTTGGAAGAAGCGGAAGGTCAGTGGCAGTAGGACGGTAATCCATATCAACCTTGACACGTCCCTCGTCTGTTATCGTGTACGTAATCGTCAGTTCCGCACCTATCGGAAGTGTTGTCTCGCTGATTATTTTCACACCGTCAGAAGCCGCCTCTGCACGGAAAGACTTATTTGTACGCTTACCTAAGGCATCACGCCATGCTCCCAGTCGCTCGGCAAAATGGGCTGCATGCTGATTGTCGTTCTCCGGTTTCCAGAAATATGGTTCCAAAGGACTATTGAGCATCTCCTCACCATCTACTATCCAACTGGCAAGTGCGCCTATGCTGTTGACGGTAATCGTTCCACGATTTGTATGGGCTACAAGTCCGTTAGCGGTTTTCTGTACCTTGGCAGGCTTACCGCCCAATGATGATTCAAACTGATATGGCTGCAGCACAAACTGCTCGCTTGCCACGGCAAAGCCTTTCTTTGCCCATGGCCTATCCTCTTTCAGGCGTACATAGACATTGAGAAGGCGCTCCGGACCAATAGTAACGGTATCTGTAGTAATATCATATTCATCAATATTAGCGAATGTGTATCGAGGTGTAATATGCAAATTATCACCGTCACGCTCTATCAAGAACGGCTGATACACATGCTGCACTTCATAGTAGTGCGGATGAGGTGTGCGGTCGGGAGCAAGGAGACCGTTAAGACAGAAAGGTCCGTCATTTGGTTTATCGCCGAAATCACCGCCATAAGCCCAGAATTCCTTGCCGTTTTCGTTCTTCAGAATACCCTGATCCACCCAGTCCCAGATAGCTGCTCCACAGATACTGCTATCGGCATAGATCACATCCCAGTATTCCTGAAAATTACCCACAGAGTTTCCCATTGCATGGGCATATTCTCGCATAATGAAAGGACGGTCCGTCACCTTGCGTGCCTCTTCTGCGAACTTGTCTGGAGTAAGATAACTGTCGTCATATACATCGCTCTGAGCGCGGTCTGTATCGCAGAAAGGCAGGGCAATAGTATCGAGTGCCACTACCGCCTCGCGCATCGCCTTCAGGTTAGGGCCTACCCCACCCTCATTGCCAAGACTCCAGAATATAACGCTCGGATGGTTCTTGTCACGCTGTACCAGACTAATGGCACGGTCCACATGTGCATCACGCCATTCGGGATCTTCTCCCATCACCTTGTTGGCATATCCGTAGCCGTGTGATTCCTGATTAGCCTCGTCCATCACGTATATGCCCCAACGGTCACAAAGCTCATAGAGGTAAGGATCATCAGGATAGTGACTGGTACGCAGGAAGTTCACGTTTCCCTGCTTCATCAGCATTATATCCTGCTCGTAGGTCTTGCGGTCAACATATCGGCCTGTAACGGGATGATGATCATGACGATTCACACCACGCAACTTGATATTCCTGCCATTGAATTTCAGCACCTCTCCCACGCATTCCACTCGCTTCACTCCAAGGTGATAGTCGAAATGCTCGTCTGGCAGTTCGATGCTGAACGGATAGAGGTTAGGAATATCAGCCGACCAGAGTTTCGGATTGTCTATAGTATGCGATAATCGCACATGCATTGTATCGCCAGCAGCAAGGCTTTTCAGCTTACCCTCGATAGTCTTTCCGTCTATATTCAGGGCTACGGACAGATTCTTTGCACGAGCCTTTCCCACGTTGCAGACGGCGATGTCTGCCGTTACCTGTGCCTGTGAGAAATCTTTATTAGGAACAGCCTCCACCTTATAGTCGGCTATATGCACAAGCGGACGAACCCACAACTGTACCGGACGGAAAATACCCGACAGTCGCCACATATCCTGACACTCCAGATAACTGCCGTCACTCCAGCGATACACCTCCACGGCAAGGCGGTTCTTTCCCTCATGAACGTATTTCGTAATATCAAATTCAGCTGGAGACATGGAGTTCTGGCTATACCCCACTTTCTGACCGTTCACCCATACATAGAAAGCCGAGTGAACACCTCCGAAATGTAGTATGAGATTCTGCGACAGCATCTCCTTCGTGATGTCTATAAACGTCACGTATGAACCCACAGGATTGCGGTGGTCATAGGCATACCAGTCACGGTCAGGCTCTCCCGTCACACTCGGACGGTCACGATGGAACGGATACTGCATATTGACATAGATAGGCTTACCGAAGCCCTGCAACTGCCAATTACCAGGCACGGTTATCTTATCCCATTTGCTCACGTCGTAGTCGTCACGCTCAAAGCCTACAGGACGCGATTCCGGGTCTTTCGACCAATGGAACTGCCATTGACCGTCAAGCGATACGATTTCCTTGCATTCCGCCTCCTTTGAAGGCAGTTGCAACGTAGCGTGATACGGCAGTTTATTTATGCCTAATACGTGCGGATTCTCCCAGTCACGAGGTTGCTGTGCCTGTGCTGAAACACTCAGCATCAGGGATATTACAAGAATAATATGCTTCATATTACTTTTTAAGTGAATAGTGAATAACGAATAGTGAAAAATACTTAGTGAATAATACTGCTGTCGCCATACGGGATTGCATATCACAGCCCCATGTTCTGGTGGCCACCAGTATTAAGTATTATTCACTATTCACTTTTCACTATTCACTCTTCATTTATTTATTCATACAAATAGAACATCCTTTCCATCATCTGCCATTTCTCATCGCTTCGGGCATCGGGATTACATCCTTGCAACTTCGCAACAAACGCTTCCCATTCTGCCTGACGTGGCATAGTGGCAAGTTTATCCATAGCTACCTTCCAGTCGAAATCATCAGGAGCATCAACTATCATCACGAGGCGAGTTCCAAGGATATAGATTTCCATTTCAAGTATTCCTACCGCCTTTATTCCATCGCGTATCTCCTTCCAATGAAACTCCTTTGAGTGCCATTTCCGATACTCACGAATCATATCAGGATCATCACGAAGATCCAATGTCTGAACATATCTCTTTGCCATGATTATTCAAGCTTTACATGAAAGTGAATAGTGAAAAGTGAAAAGTGAATAGTGAATAATACTTAATACTGGTGGCCACCAGAACGTAAGGAATGTTATGGGCAATCCTATTCTGCGACAGCAGTATTATTCTCTAAGTATTTTTCACTATTCGTTATTCACTATTCACTTTTCACTATTCACTTTTCACTATTCACTTAACATTCACCACTATCACAAACCCACCGCGAGCCTGGCACTCTATCTCCTTAGGCAGTTCGGTGGTCGTTATCTTCCATTCTCCGTTGGCATCATCGGTGAAGAGCTGTGCCTTACCATTCTTGATGAAACTGAGGTCGGTAGCGAGTTTCTGAGCCTCGTCCAATCCGTTGATACCTGCCACATACCATGTATTTCCGCTTCTGCGAGCCAATACCGCACTCTTGCCCGGATAACCGCTCACAAAGCGTGTTTCATCCCATACGCTTGGCAATTCGCCTAAGAATGCCTGAACATCCTTTGGCTGTGCAAGGAAGCTCTCAGGACGGTCGGCAAGATGCTGTAAACCACTCTCGAAGAGTACGGTGAGTGCAAGCTCATGTCCCTTGGAAGTGATGTGCGGATGCTGTGAATCGCTAAAGGCACATGGGGTATAGTCCATAGGACCGATTACATTTCGTGTGAAAGGCAGAGTAGCGTTATGGCTTGCAGCCTTCTTTGTAAAGGTTGGCACGTTGTTATACCACTCAGCACCATATACACCCTCTGTTGAGAGCAGATTTGGATAGGTACGCTGCCATCCGCGAGGGATTGGAGCACCATGGAAATTAACCAACAGATGATGACGGGCAGCACTCTCAAGCAAGTCCTGACAATAGTCCATATTCGCCTGATTATCTCCGCTGAAGAAATCTATCTTCACACCTGCCACACCTATCTTCTCACACCATGCAAACTCTTTTTCCCTGTCCTCCGGCTTGTTCAGACGGAACTTAGGAGTAGGAGCGCCGTCTATCCAACCAACAGAAGAGTTATACCAAATCAGAGGCTTCACGCCCTTTGAATTAGCATATGCCACGGCATCCTCAATGGTCTTGCCCTTGTTTGATTCTATCTTATTCATCTCATCCCACTCAGCATCAATGAGCACGTATGGCAACTTTAACGTTACCGCCATATCCACATATTTCTTGATAATCTCATAGTCGTTTGAGCCGTGGTTATATGCCCAATAAATCCATGACACCACACCGGGCTTTATCCAGTTGGTATCATTCAATTTTGAAGGCTCGCTAACATCCGTTACGAGTGTTGACTGTACGATATCAGCCAGACTACCGATGATGACTACACGCCAAGGTGTATGCCAGTCGCCAGTCAATTCAAGCTCGTTCTTATCCTGCACCACCTTATAACGCTCCCCGTCGTTATACAGGCTTGAAGCACTCTGTCTGCGCTCGATGTTTGCCTCAGAGATAAGGGCAAACACTCCGTCGGCAGGCTCTAACAGGGCAGGATATGCCCAACGATTGCACCAGCCGTCAGCCGATTTGAACACGCCGCTGAATGATGGTACTGGTGTTTCCTTGTATGTGGTGTTCTCAGGGAAGAAGCCCTCGTAAGACTCCGCCCATTGCATGAACCAGCGCTTCGTTCCCTCAGGAATCATATACACAGTATTCTCTTCCGGGTGTTTCTGATTCTTCAAATGAGTATATTCATAGCGGAAAGCGATGCCGTCGTTATAGAGACGCACCACAATCTTCGCATTCTGACCTATAGAAGCCTGATATTCGTTTGCCTCGTTTGAACAATGCAAACGCTTACCCTCAAGCATCTTATAGTCGGTCTTCACCTTGCTCGCGAGATCCAACTTAGAGAATTGTACATCGGCTAATTCCAGAACCTTCTTCTTATCGTAACTGATTACCAACTTATTATCGGCTGTTGTTGCCGACAATTTACCATTTGGTGATGTTGCGTCCTGTGCGTTCATTCCCAGAACAGCGCCACATAGAATAATAGTTGAGATTATCTTCTTCATATTTTTTGTTTGGGTTGAGGTCTAAGGTCTTTGTCGGGAATAAAGTTGGAAAGAATAAGGAATAAGGTTTAATACAAACAACCCTTAATCTTTCATCCTTCAACCTTCATCCATCATCCTTTTGACTTTTGCATGCAAAAATAAATAAAAAAACTGACATTCCAAACAAGAAATCGTTTTTCTCCATTCAAAAGACGTTATTATGTCAATAATAGCAGAAAAACCGTCGTTTTTCTTCACTCAAAGCACATTTACAAAGAATTTCATTCCTCTCCCCTCTAACCCCTAACCTCTAACATCTTTCCCCCTCTCCACCCTAACCCCTAACCTCTAACCTCTTTCCCCCTCCACCCTAACCTCTAACCTTCCACCATTTATTTTCCATCCCAAATATTTGGCGATTCCGAAATAAGTTACTATCTTTGCCAACGGAATAGCAATATGGAAGAAAGAAAACTGCAAGATATCGCCTATTTCGTGTCGTTCTGCATAGAACAATACAAGAATGCCAAAGGTATTACTGGTGAGGAAGCCATGAATACCCTTGACAGATATGGTGTGCTCGAATATTTAGAGGAAAACTTCGAGATACTCCACACACAAAGCCATCAATGGATTCTTGAAGACATTGACGAGTTTATCAATATCAGGAGAAAGGAGAACGCAATATGAAACTCTATCACGGTAGTATAGAAAAGGTGGAGAAGCCTGAAATCCGTTTGCCACGTCGAACCCTTGACTATGGCCACGGATTCTATGCCACTAGCTCATACGAACAAGCCGAGCGATGGGTACGTCGCAGAATGCGCGAGAACAAAGCTAACATCGGCTATATAAACGTGTATGAGTTCAATCCTGATGCCATGCAGAAATACAAATCTATTGCGTTCCACTCACCTACCGAAGAATGGGTTGATTTCGTTATGGCAAACCGCACACAAGAAGGTTTCAGCCACGATTACGACATAGTGTTTGGTCCTGTTGCCAACGACCACGTATATACAGCTTTTGCCCTCTACGAAGGGCGTGTCATCAGCAAACAAGCACTCATTGCCGAACTGCGTACCTACACATTGGTTGACCAATATCTGTTCCACACAGAACGCTCACTCGGCAGTCTAACATTCATTGAAGCAAAGGAGGTAAGGATATGATGATAGGCGAGATAAATCAAGGCAATCTGTATCTGTTGTTACCATCGAAAGTAAGTTGGTTAGCAGGACTGATACAGAAGCACAAGCACATTAGTCTTGTAGATGCCATCAAGGAAGTCTATAAGTCCAATCTATACAAGCAGATGGAACAAGAAGACACAAAAATGTGGAATCTTGGTCCCGTAGATTTATACAACGAACTGACTTCGCAAGATTAAACCATAAAGCAAACAACTATGGGGGTTGTCATTTTTTTCTTTTTCGCACCAATACTAACCCTTTTGTTTGGAAGCCTTATTATTACGATATTTTCCAAATCAAAAAACTGGCATGGCTACAACAAGATAACGAAAGTATTGGTTGCAATTAGCATCTATGTCATAGTATTCATCGCCAGCGCATTGGTAATAGGATCAATAATCTTATCAAATACATGAAGATAAGATTGTAAATTTCTTCGCACGATAATAACGAAACGGATTTATCCGATGTATCTGAAACCCATTCGCTCAAGCCATTACTGCGCCAGCCAATCAGATACATCATACACATCCGTTTCTTTTATTATTTTCGAACGCAAAGACGCTGAGAAACAGAGATTCTCTTTTACGAACACATCAATAATAACTCTGCGTCTCAGCGTCTTTGCGTTTTATTCCTTTCCATTTTCCATCCCAAATATTTGGCGATTCCGAAATAAGTTACTATCTTTGCCAACGGAATAATATTCATTCGTATGAAACAGGAATATAAGGATTTGCTTCACAAATACCTCCAGAAATACAAGGAATTAGGTATTGCCGACCAGATAGATTATGAGAAATTCTATCTGTACTCTATTATTACCCATTCCACAGCTATTGAGGGCTCTACCGTAACAGAAGTAGAGGCTCAACTATTGTTTGATGAAGGCATCACCTCAAGCAAACGTACCATGGTGGAGCAAATGATGAACCTTGACCTGAAGGCTGCATACGAATATGGCATGACATGGATAAAACTGCATAAACCAATAACCATAGATTGGCTCATCTCGCTTTCTGCTAAGGTTATGCAACATACTGGCGGTGAGTATCATTCTCTCGGAGGCGACTTTGATGCTTCTAAGGGGGAACTGCGCAAACTTAATGTAACCGCAGGCTTTGGCGGCAAGTCGTACATGCACTATCAGAAAGTTCCTATGAAGCTACAAGCCTTTTGTGAAGAGCTAAACAAAAGGAGAAAAAACATCAATGCAAATGATATTGCTGCTATCTACGACCTTAGTTTCTGGGCGCATTTTGAATTAGTCACCATACATCCATGGGCTGATGGAAATGGCAGAACCTGTCGTTTGCTTATGAACCTACTCCAAATGGAATATGGTGTATTGCCAACAAAGGTACTAAAAGAAGACAAAGCTGAGTATATCCAATCTTTGATTGATACAAGAGAAGCGGAAGACATTAACATCTTCCTTGATTGCATGGCAAATCTGCATTGCAACCACCTAAAGAATGATATCGACCAGTATATTCTTTCAATATCCGATGAGGTGGACAGAAAAGGTGGACAGAAAGCCAAGAAGGTGGACAGAAAAAGTGGACAGGAAACGCGCGATGCTATCATTTCCCTCATTTCTGCCAATCAAAATATCACAACAACCCAAATGGCAGAATCCCTTGGTATAAACCGTAGTGCTATTTCCAAACACCTCAAACTTATGCAAACAAAAGGTATCATTCGCCGTATAGGGCCTGACAAAGGAGGACACTGGGAAGTATTGGTATAAAAAACATCAAGGCCACACATCATATTCATGAAGAAAAGATTATTTATCTTTCTCACGATAATAGCGATAGCCATACCTTCATTAAAGGAGCAAGTAATATTTCTAATAAATCAGCTACCACGTTTTCGCAACGTGGTGGCTATTTCTGTTATTCGTAATTTAATATCTTTTTTACTATATCCTTAATATCTCGTTCACATTTCATCGAAATACTCTCTAAATCCTGATTACGGAAGCGATGAAGTTCCGGTCGAGAATTTAAATACAGATTCCTATTGTTGTTGAATTCCCAATTATTTTCTCGAAGTATGCGTGTGCGTCTGCTTCGATGATTAATGTCGTTATTCACCTCTATCTCATAGAGCATACAACAGTTATTATAGTCATACCAACATTTGAAGATTATATATTCCTCCTGTTCTGTAGTAGTGAATTTATTTCCATCAAAGTAAATATATAGGAATAGAGTATTTCCCCAATGGTACACCTCAAATGAATCGGCTTTTAATTGAGCATAAAGGATAGAAAGCAATGCTTCTTTATAATTGTAATTACCAATTCTCTGTCCTTCAACCATTACTATATGACCATTGCCTTCACTATAGTATTTCCCTCGCATGATATAATTAATCATATCAGGATAACGTGCAAAATAATAATTCTCTGGATATAAATATTCATCCAAATCTATTCCTTCCAAACTATCTGACAGAGAATTCCTTTGCTCGTAAAGACTACCAATAAATGGAAGTTTGAAGATTTCATCCTCGTTAGGGAGACGGAAATATCCAGAACCAGCATCAAATCTGATTTCATCTCCCTTAGCTTTAGCAAATACTGCTGCAAGAAGTTGAATCCTATTGTCTCTATATTCTTTGCTTACCCACTTACGTATCAAGTTTCTTTCATCGGATATAGCCCGATAATCTTCTGTAGTAGAGCAGAAATAATCATTAGCGATATTCTCCATATCGCGAAGATGTTTCTCACATTCAGAATCTCTCCATTCTTCAACTTTAGTTGAATAGATTACATCCGATTTCAGCGAATCAATTTGATGCCCATTATCTCTTTTATCAATAAACTGGGCTTGTTTCTCCTTAAATGACTTATTACTATACGAAGAGTTTACTTCTCTGGAAACTAATACTAAGTTACCAAAGGAATTCAGATATGAAATCTGAGATTTATTGAATTTCGGTGTTTGTGGGTTAATATGTTCCACCGAATTTTTAGATGTAAGTCTATAAGTATTCCAATATGGATAGGAATTTTTGCGTTTATTATCCCACCATAGAATAAACTCCATTTTATAAAAGATATAATGTGAAAAATTACATCCGTCTTCCTGCTCTGCTAGTTGACAGAAATAATCATAGAACTCTTCTTCCTTATAATTGCCAAGTCCATTTATCATGACATTATAGGTACGCCAAAGCATGTCTTCATCATTTTTATAAGGAAGACATAAGAGTACGTTATCAAGTTGTTTCAGATACTTAAGCAGATCACTTGGGTCATCTTCCGTAAATGAATGATAAAGGAAAGGACAGATCCATAATTCATAGATACGAGGCTGAGAGAAATAGAGAATACTCTGTAATTGTGTCATCTCGGTAATGCTATTCCCAGTATTTGCACTATCACGATGAACTCTTATATTCCCAGTACGCTTATCCGTTGAAATTCGTAAGGCGCGTATGGTTAAAACTTCGTCTGTTTCTCCATCCTCTTTTACCCACTTTACAACATTCTTATCGAATAAAACTCTCACCATCCACAACTTTTTAATAAAGTCATGTGCAGATTTGTCTTGTTTCATCTGTTGTACGGCAGGGGCAAATATCTTCAGCAACTTCTTCTCATTGAAGAATTCTATATCGTAGCGTTTCTTTTCACCATACAATCGCAACTTTTTCTCTATAAGGAATATTCGAAGCGTGTAGAGAAGTAGCATCTGAAACGAAACGATACTTCTGACTTCTCTACCATTTAAAGTTGTGTGTTCATGTCCATCATCATTATTATCTTTATTTCCTTCTTCTACAAGAGCACTTTTTACGATGTTAAGAAGAGATTCCTGTTGGTCTATAGGCTCGTCTTTTACAGGATTCTGAATATAATTGTCAAAGAAATCATTACCAAAATCTGCAATCACGCCCTCTTCATCGCCATCAGATTTTTTGTCATATAATAGTCTATCCTTCCATGTCAATGAAGGATCTTCCTGCTGAATATTGTGCTCTACATATTCATTCATGTCAGCACAAGCATTCCATATTTGCCCATATCGTATGAGCAGGTCTTCATTCTTGTCAGTCTCTTCTCTAATAAGATTCAAAATGTGAGACTTCAAAATATCGGTTTGCGATAATTGCTGGCCTCTACCATTTATCAACTCAAATAATTTATTCAAATCGGTTTCTTCTGGTATTTCTGTTCTTACGAGAATCACATTTTTCATTATAAATGATGCAAATCCGGTCATACTTTCTCTTCGTTCGTCATTTTGGCAAAAAGTTTCTATATTACCTATGGCATCAATCATGTTTTTAACATCAGATACTTGATTGATATTATCATCTCCACTTTTTGCTTTTTCCAGACGTCCCATCAGAAACTCTGTTATTTGTGGTCTAATGGCAAACTGTATGCGTAATTCTTGCTTGTTTCCACAGAATTTCTTCATTTCATCACAAACGTTTGGCTCCATAGAAGAGATAACCATACATATAAGCCACAATGTCGTGAATCTCTGCTGACCATCTATAAGATCACATCTTTCACCATTTGAATAAGTTACTACTCCACCAAGATAATAATTATCCTCATTTCTACTATATGCATCAAAGATGTCTTCAAGTAATTTATTTACCTGAAGTTCTTTCCAAACGTAAAGACGTTGATAGATTGGAATATTAAAACAAATATTCTTCTCAACGATATCACATAGAGTGATATTATTTGATAAATAATTCTTATTTGCCATTTTCAATAATATCTTTAATCCATTCTTTTTTATTGTTCACAAACTCTGCATCTTCCGTTTCTTTTTGATTGAAGTAGTCAAAATTCGCCTGTTTATATCTTTGAATAGGCGAATTAGTGGGAGCCACCTCATGCTCGCGTTTTATTTGTATTTCCAGTAAATCCTTAATGATATCTTTTGTTTCATAACTGATTTGGATTTTGTCTATTATGTTATTCTTTTGAGTTACTTTCATCATGGCTTCCCTTCTAAAGAAATAATATTCGGTTCTCCATTGTCCAATAATGTAGTCAATACATAATGCAAAATAATAAAGATTTTCTGAGCCGAATTTATCAAAATAGAAAATCATTAGCATGATGAAATAATCGCTCATATAGTGTGTACTCTCTGTTTCTATGTAGAGGTCATTGAATAGCTTACGCATTTTCATGATTTCACTATCCTTACTATCATTCAGAAATAGTTCTGTCGCAATCTGATGGTATGTTTCAACAAAAGTGAAGAAACAAATACCCTTTACCAACGGTTGACGAACCGTGAAGGGATAAGATTTTATCGTATTCGTATCGGAAAGTGTTTCCTTTTTAATCTTCATATCACTGTCAATTAGCAATTCGAATGAAGATGGAACAGTATATACCTTTATGTTGTTTTTACCTGTATATTCGAGTTTTTCTGCAAATTCATGCATGACACTTTCATAGGAAGCGTCATAATAAAATGAACTGCCCTTCCACGTTCTGAGTCGCCAAAGAGCAATGACTATCAAATTATTGAGATATTCTTCTGACTTGTTGCGGAAAATGTTTTCACCAATATTTTGTGTCTTTTCCCACAAACAGGCTGATTTTCTTTGTAGTTTCTCATCTGCATGAATCGCTCTCAAATGAACAGCCTTTAGCACATCCACTGCAGATGGCTGCACTCCACGATTGTTTTGTGAATCAAAGAATGTAAAAGCATCATCTTCATTTTCCGTCATAATAACCGTAAAACGAAGATGTTGAAAAATGTTGTTCTGCTTCAATAGTTCATAACGCCCTGCTTTTTTGCAACATTTTGCAGCAAAGGAGGTTATTGCGTTAATGTTTTTCTTCGAATTATAATTTTTTACGTCAATCTCAATTTGTTTCTTGTAACGAATTATAACCGATGATTTGCCATTAAGAGCATAATCGAGAATAAGCAAAGTTGTTATACGCTGTTGCCCATCAACAATATTTAATTTATGGTTCTCATCATCTTTATGAATAATGATAGTACCCATATAATAATCTATGCCTTTTTGATATTGGACGGACTGAAGATATTCTTTCCAGTCATTCAACAAAGTTTCAGCTTTCTTAAGAGTCCATACATAAGGACGTTGATAAGGTGGAACACACAAGGTGTATCCACCTAATTCTTTGCTAAACAATTCCTCATATGTAGGATTGCTCGGTTTAATGTGTTTTGATTGTGTTTTGTTCATGTTCAATGACTTTAATTAATTTCTTAAGATTCAAGTTAATGCTATGACACAGTTCATTAACATGAATTAGTAAAGATGCCTGAGGTACTCTATTTCATACCCTCATACATTATGTTTCTTTCTTGTTAGTTTAGTAAAACTTAAGATTCGCAACAAAGATACTCTTTTTTATTTTTTACACAAAAAATCAACAATAAAAACATTCATCATTACAATGTTTTTTCCTAAAAATGCAAACTCAATTTTACAATACAGAACGCAAAGACGCTGAGACACAGAGGTTATATAAATAACTTTGCGACTTCGCGCCTTTGCGTTCATTAATTTTTCAATTATCACTTGCTTTAGCTTGTTGAGCTTTGCGAAAAATTTTCAATTATCAATTTTCCATTTTCAATTTTCAATTGCCGAAGGCTTACAGTCCTCCGCCACCACCTTCGTCACCGCCACCGCTTTCACCGCCAGAGGCGGCACCGCTCGCATCAGAATCTGGGGTGAGGAAAGAGCCAGTTGAATGACCGTAGCTGGTGCTTGCGAGAGTGTAGGCTGCATCACCCTGATACTCTGCCTCAAGCGTGTTGGCTGAGAGGAGCTCCTGAGTGGAGACAAGGGTGCGACCGACGGACTTGCGGGAGTGTACCCAAGTGTAGGCACAGTCGCCATCGTTACCGTTGTGACCGAGCTTGCCGTCAACAGCCTTGAAACCAGTAGAGCCACCAGTCACGCTTGCGAGTGTCTCGGTGTTGGCAGCATCGAGAATCACCTTTGCTGCAGAGAACTGACAGTAAGGAATCTCGGTAGCTGCGTTGACAAGCTGCTTAACGAGGAAGAACGAGATCTGATCGCCGTAGCGGTAGTCAGCGTTGTTGTTCACAACAGCCTGTGAGAACTCTGCCACGGTGGTGCTGTTTGAGATAGTAAGACCAGTGAGACGGATGTCAGTGCTGCCGCCCTGTCCTGAGCCTGTGACAACGATTGCAGGGAGCGAGCCCTGAGTAATCTGATACGCCGTTGCGATACATGCACCGCCAGCCACCGCCTGTTTGGTGAGGTAGATAGGAGTGCGCTGCATATTCACCTTAACGAACATGTTGTAGTCGGAGAGTCCGAGAGGACGGTTCTCGAAGCCGTTGTTGAGCAGAGGACGGATGCCAGAATACATCGCGATAACGTTGCTCCAGCGCGTTCTCACACGCATCTGAGCAACAGAACGCGGATTAGTCATCCTTACCACCTTTTCGCTGACCACGGTCTGACCGTTGAGGGTCTTGAAGGTAAGATCGCCGGCAGAGCCTGACATCTTACGGATAATTCCATTGAGTATTGCCATAATATAACGCCCTCAAGTTCCTAACCGACCCCTTCCTGTCCTGCGGACATCCTCCCCCGTGAGGGGGGAAGAGGCTGGCGCAGTATGCCAACCGCGAAAGGGTAAGAAAGCCGCCGAGGGAATCACGGATTTTAATTGTTAATAACGGAAATGTAGGTTCTCGGGAAGCCACTTATGATACCCTTCTTGCTCTCTTCCGGAATAAGAGCTACATAAGAGCCACATAAGAGCTACATAAGACTCACCAAGGCGGTACCTTACCCATGGTTTTGCCCCTGTAAACCTCGCGTCCGAGGTGCTCCCTTAAACACTACAAAGATACTAATTTTTCATGAATCATGCAAGCCAATCAAGCATTATTTCACTCACTTTCAAGCGTTTGCGTCAAGATGCGTAGGGTTGCGTAGGAACGGCATAGTATAATCAAGTTTCGGAAACTCTGTATTGCCTGGAAGGCTGTACCTGATTGTCTGGCAGCAAGCTGCTTTTAACTGACAATAATTACCAATCTAACCAATCTTAATCCAATAATATATTTATCAAGAATTAGAGAGATTTGTCGAAGACCCACTGACCGCAGGGAAGTAATTAGAGATTTTTTTGAATTGACGAGAATTTGAGAAAGGGCGCTTGCGCTTCTGCCAATCACGAGCCAATTCCAAATGCTACGTAAGTAGCAATCTTCTCTCTTTCGCATTAATTCAATTTTCTCTAATTCTCTAATTCTTGATAAAAAAATAATAATTTATGGAAAAAGATTGCGCAGATTGGTAATTATTGTCAGTTCAAGCGCCAAAGGTGCGAATTAGTCGAGCTCACGCTAAGTAATCAGAATTGAGTGGAGAGATGGAAAGAATTTGGTGGTAAGAAAAAAATCATTGGGATATTTGTGTATCTTAATAAAAACGCTTATCTTTGCAGACATAAACACTAAAAACAATATCAGAAATGAAATATATCAAACTATGCCTATTCATCGCCCTTGTATTGTCGTTAAACTCATGTAACGACTTCAAGAGACACAGAGAAATCTCAAGAATACTTTCTGAGGTGGAGAAAGACAGGAGAGCTTACCACAGAATAGTGGGTGTTGCTGGTTCGGAATCTGAACAATGGAAAAAACTTGATAGCGTGATGAACATAGCTACACTTCCAGAACTGATACATATCAGCTGTAATCATCCGTCACCTATCGTCAGAATGGCGATGTTTATGCATGTTGCGGACAAATATCCTCACGAAGCCGTAAAGATTGCGGTAAGAAAAGCCAATGATTTTGATTCTGTCAGAACATTATCAGGATGTGAAGGAAGTATAAGCCCTCTATCTTGTGCACGTTACGCAGAACTGCACAGTTATGAGGACTTTAATAAAAGATTTACAAATGAGGAAAGAGAATCTCTTGAGAAAGCAATGGTTCAATCACCTCATTTTGAATACTTTGTAGAAAACTGCGGTTGGATGATTGATTCTATAAAGCCCAAGCCTGAATATTATCAATTCTTCAAGGAATACTACAATAAGACTAAAAACAACAATGTTCTTATGGCTATACTAAAGTACAATAAGCCCAAGGACAGAGTACTAATCATTGACAAACTGAAGCAGATTGTTGAAGAACTGAATAACAGCGACTGTTCTTGGTCTGAAGCCAGAAACAGATTCGATATCCTTGATTTAGTAGCAAAGCATCCAGAGAATGAGTTTGAGCCTTATGTCAAGCAGATAATGACAACGTTATTCAAGCTAAACACGGATGTTGCAATAAAGGCAAAAAAGAACGATGAATACATAATGAAAGATGAATATCTTATCGGCAATAGCGATCTATATGCTTTGCTTGCCTATAAAAAGAAATGGGCTTACGACTTGCTCGAAGCAAAGATTAAGGAGGATATTGAGGAGGTTACAACGAATATTCATGATGAGTCAGATTATTTCAAGCCTCTGACAGACCGCATAAGGGCTGCATTCAAAAAGGGGTGGGAGGATCTGCTTAATTCATAAATAACATCGAGTGACGCCCTGAAAGGGCAAGGTATGCACATAGCCCAGGGCATCGCCCTGTGGTATTATGCCCCATAGTATTCATTCGCCCTGAAAGGGCAAAAGCATAGATTCATGTTAGAGCTTTTGCCCTTTCAGGGCGTATTTATTTGTGTATTATTCCCCAGGGCGATGCCCTGGGCTATGTGCTTGTTGGGCTTTCAGCCCGCCTATCGCGTAAATGAAAATTGTCAATATCACAAATAGGGGGTGTAGTGGTGTAGTTGATTCCTATATATACGTAAAAAAAATAAGAAAATAGAATTGCATTATTACAAGTTATTTTTTGATTTTTTTCCTACCTCCTATAGGGGCAACTACACCACTACACCACTTTACACCACTTTTTCATATTTAATGTCAGTTTTGCGAATAATAATGATAAGCAACCAGTTGCTTTTAACTGACAATAATTACCAATCTTACCAATCTTCAACCAATAAAAATGAAAATTTATGGAAAAAGATTGCGCAGATTGGTAATTTTTGTCAGTTTAAGCACCAAAGGTGCGTTTATTTTAGAATGGCTCTATCTCGTCATTATCACTAACGGCGTTAGATGTCGGTTGTGAATCATGAAGTATAGTAAGAGCATCACTTGCCCCTTCCGTTTTCAGAGTATCAGTATCTTTTTCAACTATAAGATACTTATTGATACCCCTAATCATGTGTGGCAGAAAGCCTAAGCGTTTGAGAGAACGCCACACTTCCGTTGTGCCATACCCCTTTCCATAGAATCCTCTCACCCTCATCATCTGCATCACCTCGGCAGCACTTAGCGCCCGGCATTTCTCGCCTTCGAAAGGCGGACGGAAAAATGCACGAATAACTTCCTCACAATCAGTTATCTCCATGTACTCGTCATTATGTCGGGTGAGTTCAGCACTCTCGTCAGCCGTTGGCTTGGTCTTGTAGCCATTGGCAAGCAGATACTTCGCCATAGCATAGGCACGGGCATAGCAGAGAGGGTGCTCGTAGATGTTTAGCGTTCCGGCCACATCGACGGAGAGATAACGACGAGAGCCCTCCGCATCCTTGATGTACCGCTTGTTGTTGGTGGCAGCAATGAGGGCGGCACGACGTGTGCGACGCTCACGGAATCGGGCGTATGAGTCGCGCTCGTTGCTCGTGGTGGATGTGGTGATGAACTTATACGCATCGCTCTTGGCGTTAGAGCCGAAGGAGAACTCATCGAGGAACACGAGGATGAACTCCGAGAGCGAGATCACGAAATCCTTATCCACGCGCTGTGAGGGGTTAGCCTGATAGAGATAGTCGCGAAGCTCTGGGGGCAGTATGTGGCGGGCGAAGAACGTCTTTCCGATGTGCTGAGTGCCCGAAAGCACTATCATCAGGTTATGCTCTTCGATGGTGCCGAGCATCAGTCCTACGAGTCCCACAAACCACTTACGCATGTAATGGATGTAGAACTCATGGTTCTCTTCGTCGGCAAACTGAATATGCTCAAAGAACTCGCGTATGGGGTCATCCTTGAACCGTTCGTTCTCCACGTCATCGTCCTCCTGGGGAGTCCATTCGGGCAACGAATCGAGGTATTCACGCACCGCGTCATAGCTCTTTATGACGTGTTTCGCGCTGAGAAGAGCCTGAAGGTCGTTCTCCGAGAGGTTGATGCCCCGAAGCTTCATCTCGCAGTAGATACTATGAAACTCGCGGTCGTTGATAGGCACCCACCCTTTCTCACCGCAGATCTCGCATCGCTTCGTCCATTCGTTGTAACGGAGTTGATAGTTGGCAGCGATGAAGTCGCACGCCCTCTGCATCTTGTTAGCGGTCTCTTCCTCACGCTGCTGTTCGGTCTTGCGATGCCGTCCCTTTGGCATAGAGATGTCGATGCCGTAACGCTTGGCAATATCGAAGAAAGAGCCTATTGAGACCGTGTTTCGCGCTGTGGCAAGGATATTGTCGAACTTCGCGTTGCACTTGTCATAGTCATACTCAGGATGCATGGAGCTGATGGCATGGAACGGTTCCCTACCCTCTTCTCCGAGGCTTCCCAATGCGAAGCCCTCAAGCATCCATTCATCATACTTCGCGGTGATGTCGATACCGCGCTGCTTGATCTCGTCCACCACCTTGGTGAGACGAGAAATTGTATTATCAAATTTGTTCATAATCTTAAAAAATAGACCCTCTCCCCGCTCCCCCTGCATAGGGGGAGAGCCGGATAGCCCAAAAGAAATCCTTAAAGGGAGAAAGTCGGAGTGAATAAAAGTCCCCCTATGCAGGGGGATTTAGAGGGTCTTCATCCAGCACTCAGGGTCGTGAGGCAGGTAGCAGGCGCGACAGATGTCAGAACCGCTACGGTCAACGTCGATGCCATACTCAAACTGCATATACATCGCTACCCAACGGAAATAATCCCTGAAAGACAGATTTCGCGTGGTATCAATATCAATCACCACCTTGACACCGTATCCGCTTGGAGAGGTGAACACCAACAGCGGACGGAGCCGCTTGTCGTTGATACAGATATACCGCACGGCCTGCACCTGGGCCTTCGTCTTGAGACCGTCAATGTCTATGACCATATACCCCGAAGGCGTAGCCAAGGCGTTAGCACTTCGCTTGCTGAAGACTCCTGCAAAGGTGGCAATACGGAAGTTACGCAGTTTGTAGAGCTGCGCCTCCTTATGTTCCTTGATACGACGAAGCTCCTGCGTGGCGTGCATAGCCTGCTTGCCCGTGATGTAGTTATAGGCATCCACAAGCGACATAGTGCCGCAGGGAGTCTTAGCCATCACATCCTCACCCGCGCGGTTCTTACAGCCACAGGGGAACTCGGAGAACTTAGGGAGACTGGCACCGCCCTGGGTGCCAATCTCGTTAGAATTGATAGTGCTGTTCATCATTACTTTCATTTCTTGTCATTACGAATACGGTAACGTGAGCGGAACACCATCTGCACATCCGTCTGGCGATAGAAACACCTGTTCGCGAAGATGGTGTACGGCAGTTTCCCACTACTGCGCAGGGTCTGTAATGTACGCTGAGACACATGATATCGTGTCATGATTTCGTAGTTGTCGATCCAGTCCTCCAAAGCGGAGGTGGATGGAGTGCCAAAGACGGCACTCTTTGTAGGTTGCTTTTTCATTGCTTTTAGTTTATAAAGCATTGCCTTGCACTAACGGATCGTATAGGCAATATCCTTCACGCCCGTTTCCAAGCCCATGCCGAGTTAATGCTTGGATTAGAATTCCGAGAGCAAAATTAGTGAGAATGGTCTTCTAAAACAAGAAAAGAAATGATGTTACGGATTTTAGTAGGTTGTTACGGCATGTTACAAGTGGTGTTACGGATTTTTCCCATAACAGATTCCATAAAAAAAAGCACCTTGCGGTGCTTGAGGCTTTCAAGAAAATTATTCGCTAAGGCTCATCAAGCTAAAGCAAGTAACGACGATGGCCAGAAAATTTATTCCAGAAAATAAATCTCTTCAACTTTGATAAGCGGGTACTTTTTTCTGCCTATACATACCATGCGCTTTCATAAGTGCAGGAATCTCTAGCATCAAAACTTCTAAGATATCAATATTCAATATCCTGGCACTCCTTTCATTCCAGAGTTTCAAAGTAAGCATTTTATCCATACCCCCTCTATGAATTTTAGTCCAAACTGCATAATATTCTATTTGTTCCCATGGTATGTAGTTATGTTCAACTTTCCACCAAAGGAAACTAACTGTCAACGAATATTCTAATCCCAGAGTATCAATTATTATACAATCATCCTTCGCTTTATAAAGACAATATGAATGGCTAATTCCTGCCAATGCACCAACTGCAAATATAAACATTAAGGACATAAACCAGTTGTCTGTGGGATAATTATTCCACTCGTGAGTAACCAAAAGATATACAACAAACGCCAATAATGAAATTGAAAAAAAGGCTGATATATTAGCATACAAAGGCAAATGATCTTTTGCCCTTAGATATGTTTGTTTCTTTTTCATGTGTTTACAGCAATTGTTTTTACAAGTCTGTTTCTTTTTCATGAGTTTACTGCAAATGTATAAAAAGTTTCATTTACTGCAAAAGTAAATAAAAAAAAAACGTTTTCATGTAAATATCATATTTTTTAACATACAATCAATAAAACTCATTCAGATTTGCCCCAGAATAGAAATTCTAGTAAGAATCGGGGGGCAACTAACTTGCGGAGGCGTGATTGGTTTTGAGGAAGGGGAAACGATCAAGAGCACCGACAGTACAGCCGAAAACGACAAGAAGTTCGATGAAGAATTTCTTTTCAGGCTCGGTAAGTCCGCCATTCTTTATCCTTGCTATCGTGCTCCTTACGCTATCCTTATTGGTAGCGGTTCTGATACCAATAACTTCATAGTCCTTTGAATTTAGTTCGTCAAAAGTTTTGTTCGTTCTGACACATAGTTCCAGAGCATCAAAACATAGGAGGTTCTTCTTGGTGGAAGATACCGAATACTTGATGCCGTTCCTTTCTATTGTGAGAAGGTTGGCATTGTCAGTATTAGTAACGATATACAATGGCTCATTGTCTGATAACTGCTTCAACTGCAGATTCTCAATCCTTAACAGCAGCTTCTCCCTCTCACTTTCAAATAGAAACTTTAGTGTCTCGTCGGGTTCCAACTTTATTAACATCTCTATCTTTTCAAGCTGAGCATAATAGTTGTGTTCCCCATACT